>Ga0208204_100002_pt1 | contig 543665 bp, 512 predicted proteins | sample DeeseametaMP2252_FD_184173 | JGI IMG/M metagenome (GOLD analysis project Ga0208204, IMG submission 184173) | Marine microbial communities from the Deep Pacific Ocean - MP2252 (SPAdes) | ecosystem: Environmental > Aquatic > Marine > Oceanic | place: West of El Salvador, Pacific Ocean | collected...
GTACTGACCCTTCTGCTACTGGTATGGCTACTGGAAGTGATACTTGTGGTGATGTCACTATTACCTTTGCGGATTCATCTGTTGATGCTTGTGGTAATACTCAAACAATTACCAGAACGTGGACTGCTACTGATGAGTGTGGTAATACTACTTCTGATACTCAAACTATTTCTGTAGTAGATACTACTGCGCCTACATTTAGTGTGCCTGATGATATTACAATCGAATGTGATCAGGATGCCAATGACTTAACACTTACTGGTGATGTCTCTGATGAAGCCGATAACTGTGCTACGGGATTAGAAGCTACGTATACTGATACTGCTGCTGCTGGTAGCTGCCCTAATGAGTCTATCATTACGCGTACTTGGTCACTTACTGATGCTTGTGATAATACAACAACTTTAGTGCAAACTATTACTGTAGTTGATACTACTGCGCCTACATTTAGTGTGCCTGATGATATTACTATCGAATGTGATCAGGATGCCAATGACTTAACACTTACTGGCGATGTCTCTGATGAAGTCGATAACTGTGCTACGGGATTAGAAGCTACGTATACTGATACTGCTGCTGCTGGTAACTGCCCTAATGAGTCTGTCATTACGCGTACTTGGTCACTTACAGATGCTTGTGGTAATACAACAACTTTAGTGCAAACTATTACTGTAGTTGATACTACTGCACCAGATTTAATTACAGATTTACAAACTGAAATTACTGTAAATTGTAGTGAGATACCTGAAAGGCCAGAACTTGTATTTGAAGATGCATGTTCAACTAATATGACTGTTGTGTTTAATGAAACATCAACTAATACTGGTGATGTAAGTAATTATGTTATAGTTAGAGAATGGACTGTAACAGATGAATGTGGTAATCAGGCTATATATACTCAAACTATAAATGTTAATTTAGAAAACGGAATTGAACCTACAGATACTGCTTTATGTATTGAGGATTTACCAATTGATCTATTTGATTTATTGAGCGGAGATTTCGACACTAACGGAACTTGGGAAGTTATATCTGGAACAGCTACTTTAAATGGCAGCATATTTGACCCTTCTACTGTTGAATTAGGTGATTACATTTTCCAATACACAATTAGTGATGGTCAGTGTCCTAGTGAAACTCAGGTAACTATAAATGTTCATGACGACTGTGTGGTATTACCTTGTGGTGAAGAAGATGTGGTTATATCTACAACTGTAACACCTAATGGTGATCAATGGAATGAGTACTTTACACTAACAGGTGTAGAAGATTGTGGGTTTGTAATCGAACTACAAATATTTAATCGTTGGGGAGCAAAAATTTATGAGAATTTTAATTATCAAAATGATTGGAACGGATTTGCTTCAAAAGCTTCAATAGGAAGTTCTGATAAAGTCCCAACAGGAACATACTATTACATTATTAATTTAAGAAATAGTGGATTAAGACCATTTACAGGACCAATCTACGTTGCAACCAAATAAATTTTAACCTATGAAGTTTGTAAAATTTAATATAATCGCATTTATACTTTTCAATTGCTGGATTGGAGTTGCCCAACAACTACCACAGTTTACGCAATATATGTATAATACAATCTCAATAAATCCTGCTTATGCAGGAAGTAGAGAGACATTAAGTGTAGTTGGTTTACATAGAAGCCAATGGGTTGGTCTTGAAGGAGGTCCGACTACTCAAACACTTTCTATACACACGCCTCTTAGAAACGAAAAAATTGGTCTAGGTCTATCTATAATTAATGATGAATTAGGTTACGAAAACCTATCTTATATTTATGGAGACTTTTCTTATACTATTCAAACTAGTGAAAAAGCTAAATTGGCTTTTGGATTAAAAGCAGGTTTTACAAGTTATAGCTTAGATCCAGAATATAGACAAAGTCAAATAGATGATCCTACAATTAGAGGAATAGAAGACCGTTGGAGTCCAAATATTGGAGCTGGTGTATACTGGAATACTAATAGATGGTATTTAGGGCTTTCTGCACCTAGAATTCTAACTACAAATAACAATCGTGAAGAAGGCTATCAAGCATTAGAAAGAATTAGTTACTATTTTACTGGTGGATATGTTTTTGATTTAGGAGAATCAACAAAATTTAAGCCAGCAATGTTATTGAAAGCTACAAATGGAGCACCATTATCGTTTGATGTAACCGCAAACTTTCTATTCAATGAAGTGTTTTGGATTGGTGGTTCATATAGAATTAATGAACGAGCTTCAGCAATTGGAGGAATTGCAGATTTTCAAATATCTAAACAATTCCGAATTGGTTATGCTTATGAATATCCTTTATCAGATTTAAGACCTTATACTAGTGGAACTCATGAAGTACTAATTATGTTTGAGGTGTTTAAAAGTAAACGTGTAAAATCCCCAAGATACTTCTAAAAAATACTATTATGAAAGCAAAATTATTAATATTCGTATGTGCTTTGAGTAGTACTTTTATGGTTGCTCAAGAAAAACTTGCCGATAAGTTTTTTGAAAACTATTCATATATAAAAGCTACTGAACTTTATAAAGAAGTGGTTAAAAAAGGAGATAGTAGTGAGCATGTATTAACACGTATAGGAGATTGTTATTATAACAATTCAAATACTAAAGAAGCTGCTATTTGGTATGGAAAAGCCATAAAAAAATACGACAAAATTAATCCTGAATACATTTTTAAATACATACAAACACAACGTAGTTTAGGTAATTATGAAGAAGCTAATAAATGGTTAGTAAAATTTAAAGCTATACAAAATGGTGATAGTAGGATTAAAGGTTACGATCCAAATAGTATAAAAATGTATGAAGATTTGGCTTCTACTAAAAATAATGATGTAGTTGTAGAAATTATAAATATGCCTTTCAATTCTGAAAATTCAGATTTTGGTTCTTTTGTTTATAATAATAAGCTTGTTTTTGCTTCAGCAAAAAAATCTGATAATAAAAAAGTTTATGGCTGGAATGATGAACCTTTTCTAGATTTATATGAAGTATCTGTAAACGAAAAAGATGGTAGAAAAGAATATGGTCAAGCTGCTTTAATAAAAGCAACTAAAGTTAATACAGACTTTCACGAAGCTACAGTTGCTATCACTAATGATGGTAAAACAATGTATTTTACAAGAGATAATGTAAATAAGAAAAATAAGCTTAATTACGATAACAAAGGAACAACCAACTTAAAAATATATAAAGCAACACTAGTTGGAGACAATTGGGATAATATTATTGAGCTTCCATTTAACAATGATCACTACTCAACTGGACATCCTACATTAAGTGTAGATAATAAGAAATTGTATTTTGTTTCAGATAGAGAAGGCGGTTTCGGACAGACAGATATTTATGTAGTAGATATTTTAGGGAATAACACTTACAGTGAGCCAGTAAATTTAGGTTCAAAAATAAACACAGAAGGTAGAGAAATGTTTCCTTTTATCGCAAAAGACAGTACATTTTACTTTTCTTCAGATGGATATTTAAATCTTGGTCTTTTAGATATTTACAGTTCTGACATTCTTAAAGATGAAACTGCAGAACCAGTAAACATAGGCGCTCCATATAATAGTGGCTATGATGATTTTGCTTTCTTTATGGATGATGATGGTAAAACAGGATACTTTTCATCTAATAGACCAGATGGTCAAGGTAATGATGATGTTTATAGTTTTAATGCTGAACAATGCAAGCAAAAAATTAATGGCTTAGTAAAAAACATGAAAACTAATGAGTTACTTGCCAATGTAACGGTTAAACTTATAAATGAAAATGGTAAAATTGTAGAAACATATACAACTACTGCTGATGGTAGTTACGAATTTATTGTAGACTGTGATAAAAAATATACTGTTTTAGCAAATAAACCTGACTTTAAAGATGATTTTAAAGAAATTACAACAGATACAACTAATAATAAAGTAACTAATTCTGATTTATACTTAAAACCATTAATTGATCACAATCAAATTGTAATTAATCCAATTTTCTTTGATTTTGATAAATGGAATATTAGAACTGATGCTGAATACGAATTAGAAAACATTGTAGATGTTATGAGAGAACATCCTACAATGGTTATAAAAATAGAATCTCATACTGATAGTCGTGGTAGCGATTCATATAATATGAAACTATCAGACAGAAGAGCTAAATCTACAAGAGATTATATCATTTCAAGAGGAATAGATGCTAATAGAATAGAAAGTGCTATTGGTTATGGAGAAACACAGTTGTTAAACAAATGTGCTAATAAAGTAAAATGTACTGAAGAAGAACATCAATTAAATAGACGTTCATATTTCTATATTTTAAAAGACTAGTATACATATTCATTATAATTAAAAAAGCAGGCTAAATAGCCTGTTTTTTTAATTTATATAAGATTGGATTTACCTTTATTAAATACGAAAGCAAAACCCATGGTAAACACTCTTAAGATAAAATTTAAAAGTAACATAGATATATTAAATAAACAACTCAAAAACACTCTAAAATAAAATTGAAAGTGGATGCTTAAAATTATGAAAAACATCTACTTATAGAATCTTCATATAGGCAAATAAAAAAGCCACAACAATTGTTGTGGCCTTAATGACTAACTTTATATAACTATTCTTGAACTATCTTTTAATAAAAATATTTGTAAAAAACCATTTGCCCTCGTCATTCTTCTCTGCTGAAATATCAAAGTCTGTATAATCTCCTTCAATAGTAGCTCTATGTCCATCACTATTAATCCAGGCATTTACAACAGATTCGGCAGAACTAAAAGCGTAAGCCACATTCTCTGATACTTTTGTTGCAGCAGCGTTTTGCATTAAACTGTTTTTACGTTGATAAAAATTATCGTGATTTACTTGGTTAATAGTAACCATATAATCTGTATGTGTGTAAGCAACAGACTTAATTACATTTAAATTGTTTAAAGGGTTTAAACCTAAAGTAATTCTGTGATTGTTTATAAGCTCTAAAATTTCAATTTCAATAGCTTTTGCAGCTGGTGCATTAGCTAAAGTTACAGCATCTATTGTCTCATCTGGAAAGTTTTCTGTAGAACAAGAAAACGATAACAAAGCCATTAATGCCATCATAGGCAAGAATTTAGTAGGTTTCATAAGAGGGTTATTTAAGATTTGGTATGTCTAAAATAGCCTCATAGAAAGTTAAATACTGTTAATAAAATGTTAAATTCGATAAAAAACATGTATTTCGTCGAATTTTTATGCAAATAATCGATGAAATGCACTTTTCGAGGCAATAATAATGCTTTATAACGATAAAAAATTGCATTTAATCGATAAAACTCATGCTCTATTCAACTAAACAAGTGTTTATGGTGATAATCTGTTTATAGTCCAATTATACTCTTTATCTAAAGTATAACGTATTCTATCATGGAGTCTGTTTGGCCTACCTTGCCAAAACTCTATTTCAATTGGCTTTACAATAAATCCTCCCCAATATTTAGGTCTTGGTATTTCTTTTCCTTCATATTCTGCTTCTAATCTTTTTAATTCGGCTTCCAGCACTTCTCTATTTTTAACAATTTTACTTTGATGAGATACTAAAGCACCTAATTGGCTACCTCTAGGACGCGATTCAAAATAACCATCGCTTAAATTTTCTGAAATCTTTTCTGCAGTTCCTTTAATAATAACTTGACGTTCTGCACCATGCCAAAAAAAAGATAAACATACACTTGGATTAGCAGCTATAGCTTTTCCTTTTTCACTGTCATAATTAGTGTAGAAAATAAAACCTTCATAAGTGAATTGCTTAAGCAGTACTACTCTACTTTTAGGAAAACCATCCAAACCAATTGTAGAAATTGTCATTGCATTAGTCTCATCTTCATTAAAGTTAGCATCTACTTCATGAAACCATTTTTGAAACAATTCTAATGGATTATCACTTATATTAGATTCTAAAAGTTCTTGCCTCTCATAAGATTTTCTGTAATTGCTTAAGTCTGTTTTCATTACAAATTATTCAATTATTTATACTATTTTTTCTTTTTTCTTATCGTCAAATTCATATAAATTTATGAAAAAAATTCCCCTAAAATGCGATTTGAACAAAGTAAATACTTTAATCTACTTAACCATTCAAAAGTAGAATTTTCATTTGGTGATTTCTATTTATTAGATAATTTTATTATTTCTGAATTACATGAAGGTATTCATTTTGATTGGGATAAAATTCAAGAAGTTATTGGAGTCCTTTTAGATTATTATGGATTGGGCTTTAAAATTGGATACATATCTAATAGAGTAGAATCTTACTCAATAGAACCACAATTATGGGTAAATTTCCATGAAGACTATGATTTTATAGTTGCAAGTGCTGTAATATCTTACACAGATTTTAACTATATGAATGCAACTATAGAAAAACACTTTACTAAAAATAGTTTAAAACGATGTACTACTTTAGATGAAGCAATCCATTGGGTGCAAAATCTGAAAGAGTTTAGTCAAAATTAAATGTCTTACCATCATCAGCAAGCTCAACAGATTCAAATACTGTTTGAGCCTCACTCTTAAAGTCATTTAAATTATCATATCGTGTTGAAAAATGACCTAATACTAATGTTTTTACTTTCGCCTTTTTTGCGATTGTTGCAGCTTCTTTTGCTGTAGAGTGTTTTGTTTTTGGAGCTAAGCTTGCGTGTTGGTCTAAAAATGTAGATTCGTGATAAAGCACATCAACACCTTTTATTATTGGAATTATAGCTTCATTATAAGCTGTATCACTACAAAAGGCATAACTTTTTGGTGGATTTGGATCTGTTGTTACTTTATTATTATCTATCAAAACACCATCTTCATTAACAACATCATAGCCTTGTTTTAATTTTCTGTAATAAGCAACATTAATATTTGCGTTTAATACAGCATTCTTATCTAAATGTCTGTCGCCAGCTTTTTCTTTAAACAAAAACCCATTAGTGTATACACGATGATCTAATGGAATAGTAAATACTTGTACTTTATCGTCTTCAAAAATTAATTCAGATTCAGTAGAGGTTAACTCATGGAAAATAAGCTGGTAATTAGTCCATGAATCGGCAAGTTTCATTTGCAATGTTATTACTTCTTTTAATCCTTTTGGACAATAAATATGTAACTCTGTTTCTCTGGTTAATAGTCTAAACGTTGAAATTAATCCTACTAAACCAAAAAAATGGTCACCATGCAAATGTGAAATAAAGATATGTTTAATACGTGCAAACTTGATTTTATTACGACGTAACTCTACCTGTGTACCTTCACCACAATCGATAAGAAACATATGATTATTAATTTCTAGAACTTGTGATGTTGGATTTGTATCTGTACGTGGAGTTGCGCTATAACAGCCAAGAATGGTTAACTTCATTATATTAAAATCCTAAGTCGCGCTCCATTTCTTCCATTTCGATAATGTCGTAAGCTTCTTTTAAAGTTGGTACAACCACAATTTCATCTGGCATTTCATTAAGGTCTGCTTTATCTGTAACTATAACAAATGAATGTTTAGCATGACGATGCTGATTAGATATCTCTAAAAATTCAACAATATCTTGCAATGTAACCTTATTCATTACCGAAAGATTAACAATTACATTATCGTTTTTAAACTTTGGATATGTAGCATATAGTTTCTTTACTAATTCTACTATAGTACTTTTTTCTTGTATGATAATAGTAATATTATCGTCTTTATCGAAAATCATAATTTTAGTGTTTTATTTTAGATGCTAATAAATAAATTACAGCCATTCTAACAGCAACACCATTTTGAACCTGATCCAAAATAATGGCTTTCTTAGAATCTGCAACGTCACTCGTGATTTCTACACCACGATTTATAGGTCCAGGATGCATTATTGTGATTTCTTTATTTAAAGAATCTAATAACGCTTTATTAACTCCGTATTGTTGAGTGTATTCTCTAGTTGAAGGAAAGTAGCTAATATCCATTCGTTCATTTTGCACTCGTAGCATATTTGCTACGTCACACCAGTTAAGCGCTTTACGTAAATCTGTTTCAACTTTTACACCAAGTTTATCAATATATTTTGGCAATAAAGTTTTTGGTCCGCAAACCATCACATTTGCTCCTTGCAACTGAAGTGCAAAAATATTAGAAAGTGCTACTCTACTATGTAAAATATCACCAACTATAACTACATTTTTTCCTTTTACGCTACCAAGTCGCTCTCTTATAGAATAACTGTCTAGCAAGGCTTGTGTTGGATGCTCGTGCGCGCCATCTCCTGCATTAATAATACTTGCGTTTACATGTTGTGACAAAAAGACGCTTGCACCAGGATTTGGATGACGCATTACAACCATATCAACTTTCATTGATAGTATATTGTTTACTGTATCTATTAAGGTTTCTCCTTTTTTGACTGACGATTGTGAAGCTGAAAAATTAATAACATCTGCAGACAAACGCTTTTCAGCTAACTCAAACGAAAGTTTTGTGCGTGTAGAGTTTTCAAAAAATAGATTGGCAATGGTTATATCTCTTAGCGAAGGCACTTTTTTAATTGGTCTGTTAATGACTTCCTTAAAATGATCAGCAGTTTCAAAAATAAGCTGTATATCTTGTGAGTTAAGATATTTAATTCCTAATAAGTGGTTGACACTTAATTCGCTCATGAGTTTAATTATTTATTAGATAAACTGAATCTTCACCTGTGTTTTCTTTCCAGTTTACTTTTACTTTTTCTTTATTAATTGCATCTACTTGTCTTCCTCTATAATCTGGTTGAATTGGTAAATGTCTACTAAATCTTCTATCAATTAGTGTTAAAAGCTCAATTTCATTTGGTCTTCCAAAAGACTGTATTGCTGTTAGTGCAGCACGAATACTTCGTCCTGTATATAATACATCGTCAATAAATACAATATTTTTATCTTCAACAAGAAAGTTAATTTCTGTTGTATTTGCTTCTAATGGTTTTTCTCCTCTACGAAAATCGTCTCTAAAAAAGGTAATATCTAGAAAGCCTAATTGAATATTTTTAATTTTATATTCTTCTTTTAGCATTTTAGCTAAACGATTTGCCAGATACTTACCTCTTGGCTGAATACCTATTAAAACTGTGTTTGTAAAATCGTTATGTTTTTCAATAAGTTGGCAAGCCAATCGGTGAAGAATGATGTTTACCTCTTTTGCGTTAAGTAAAACTTTTTGGCTCATATTTTTTCCAAACGTATTTGGTTGACAAAGTTAAGGTAAAAAAATATAGTGTACAACGAGGTTAATAATTTGTTAGAAATAAAAAAGCCTTCAAATATTTGAAGGCTTTTTATATATTAAATATCGAGAAAGATTATTTTTTTGCTTTCTTTCCGTCCATTTTATCTTTAAGAGCTTGTAACTGATCGTTAGCGTCACCTAAAGTTGGCTTAGCTTCTGATGCAGTAGCTTCTGCTTTAGCAACAGCAGCTTTTACATTTTCCATCTCTTCTTCTTTAAAGATAGCAGTATGAGAGGCAACTACACGCTTAAATTCTTTATTGAACTCAATAATTTTGAATTCAGCAGAGTCTCCTTTTTTTAATTTTTTACCATCTTCTTTTTCTAAATGACGAGCAGGTACAAAAGCAACGATATCTTCGTTAAACTCAACTGTAGCACCTTTATCTACCATTTCAGAAATTTCAGCTGTATGAACTGTACCTAAAGCAAATTCAGTTTCGTATTTGTCCCAAGGGTTATCTGTAGTTTGTTTGTGACCTAAACTTAATTTACGTCCTTCTACATCTAATTCTAAAACAACTACTTCTAATTTGTCTCCTACATTACAGAACTCACTTGGATGTTTAATCTTTTTAGTCCAAGATAAATCAGAGATATAAATTAATCCGTCAATACCTTCTTCTAATTCAACAAAAACACCAAAGTTTGTGAAGTTACGTACAATACCTGTATGGTTAGAACCAACTGGGTATTTAGTAGTAATATCAGTCCATGGATCTGGAGTTAATTGCTTAATACCTAATGACATTTTACGATCTTCTCTATCTAGAGTTAAGATAACTGCTTCTATTTCGTCTCCTACAGACACGAAATCTTGAGCAGAACGTAAATGTGTTGACCAAGACATTTCACTTACGTGAACTAATCCTTCAACACCATCAGCTACTTCAATAAATGCACCATAATCAGCAATTACAACCACTTTTCCTTTTACTTTATCTCCGATTTTTACATCGTCAGCTAAAGCTTCCCAAGGGTGTTTGCTTAATTGTTTAAGACCTAATTGGATTCTTGATTTATCTTCATCAAAATCAAGGATAACTACATTAAGTTTTTGGTCTAATTCTACAATTTCGTTTGGATGGTTAATACGTGACCAAGAAAGGTCAGTAATATGCACCAATCCATCAACTCCTCCAAGATCAATAAATACACCATAAGAAGTAATGTTTTTAACAATACCTTCTAGTACTTGACCTTTTTCTAATTGACCAATAATTTCTTTTTTCTGTTCTTCAATATCAGCTTCAATAAGAGCTTTATGAGACACAACTATGTTTTTGAATTCGTGGTTGATTTTCACAACTTTAAACTCCATAGTTTTATTAACGTATTGATCGTAATCTCTAATTGGTTTAACATCAATTTGAGAACCTGGTAAGAATGCTTCAATTCCGAAAACATCTACAATCATACCACCTTTAGTTCTGCACTTAACAAAACCATTAACGATTTCACCTGTTTCGTGTGCATTGTTAACACGATCCCAAGCTTTAATTACTCTAGCTTTTCTGTGAGATAATACTAATTGACCAGTTGCATCTTCACGAACATCGATTAATACTTCTACTTTATCACCAACTTTTAAATTTGGGTTGTAACGGAACTCATTTAGAGAAATTACACCTTCAGATTTAGCATTGATATCAATAATAGCATCACGATCAGAGATAAAAATAACTTCTCCTTCTACAACTTCGTCATCTAATGTGTCAACGAAATTTTCTGATACTAATTTTTCAAATTCTTGAAGTTTTTTGTCATCAACTTGCTCAATTCCTTCTTCGTAATTGTGCCAGTTAAAGTCCGCTAAGAATTTTTCTGGGTTTGCTTGAGCTTCCGATACTTGTTTTTTCGGAGCTTCTGCAGTTGCAGTTTCAACTACTGTTTCTTGTGCTTCAGTAGCTACTACTTCTGCTTGTTTTGTTTCTTTTTCAGACATTTGCTGAATACTAATTTGTATTCTGTATGTTATAGAAAGATTTTTGCGACTAACACACAGAAGTGTTATAATTATTTTGTTTTGTTCCTCTTATCTTTCTAAGGCGTCGCTAAAAGGAGCGCAAAAATACAATATTTAACTTTTAATACCAAAAAATACGTCTCAATATTTAAAGACTGAGTTAAAAAAATAATTTTGTTAAAAACTGAATTACAGAACGTTAAGATTTCGGCATTATAATTGTTATATTTATAACAGTATTAATTAAAACTTTAAAAAAATTATCATGGTTAAATCAAAATACCAAAGTGTATTAGACTTAGGTCAAAAATTAAACATTCAAAACGGAGATGTAAATGAAGAAAATGGTGTCTTAAAAATTAAAGGGACTGCAAATACTCAATACGAAAAAAACTTACTTTGGGATAAAATAAAAGAAGTAGGTGGAGTAAATCCTACTGATATTGTTGCTGACATAAAAGTAGCTGATACATCTGTATATCATAGACACACTGTTAAAAGTGGTGAAACTCTTGGGAAAATTGCTAAGCAATATTATGATGATGCATCTAAATACCAAAAGATATTTGCTGCAAATACAGATATTTTAAAGAATCCTGATTTAATTCATCCAAATCAAGAATTGATTATTCCTAATTTATAATCTTCTCATAATTAAAAATAAAAAGCGACTTAAAATAAGTCGCTTTTTTTTATGCTTTATTGCTTATTGTTTCTTCGGCTAGTTCCAGTAACATTTTATATTGCTCTTCAATTGACAAATACGAATTATCAATCTCAATGGCGTCATTTGCTTTTGTAAGTGGAGAATCTTCTCGTGTTGTATCTATTTTATCTCTCGAAGTAACATTTTCTAAAACTTCATCATAACCAACATTAGCGCCTTTTTCAAGCAATTCTTGAAAACGACGTTTTGCTCTTGTTTCAGCAGAAGCTGTCATAAATATTTTTAATTCAGCCTCAGGAAAAACAACTGTTCCAATATCTCTTCCATCCATAACAACACCTTTATTTATACCCATTTGCTGCTGTTGTTTAACTAGCATGCGTCTAACTTCAGAAATTTCGGATACTTGACTTACGAATTGTGAAACTTCTAAGGTTCTAATTTCATTTTCAACATTCTTATCATTTAAAAATACTTCAGCAAAACCAAGCTTATTATTAAACTTGAAAAGAATCTCAACAGTATTTAAATTAGCTATCAATTTATTACTATCAAAATGTTTTTCATCAATAAAACCATTTTGCATCGCGAATAAAGTCACAGCTCTATACATAGCTCCAGAATCAACATAAACATATCCTAATGCTTTAGCTAGTTGTTTGGCAACTGTACTTTTACCTGTTGATGAAAAACCGTCTATAGCTATTGTAATTTTTTGCATTATCTTAAATCTATTTGTAACCCAAAGAAGCTTGTGTTAGATGCTCCTGAATAACGAGCATGACTATAGCTAAATCTCATTTTATTAAGCTTTATACCTATACCAAAAGACAAACCTGAAAAATTACGTTGATCCACAATACGCAACTCCTCAGCTCTTCTAAAATTATAACCTGCTCTTATACTAAAACCTCTATCTGGAAATAACTCTGCTCCAATTATTGTATGTCGAAGTGTTTCATTAAGAAAGCCTACTTTTTCTTGTGTTTGGTTACCATCTAAGTCTGTTGTTGCTCTAGCAGGATTAGATTCACCTATTGGCCACTGTTGTAAATTTTCAAAAGTTAAATGCCATCGAATAGGCACATTTTCTAATGTTTGCGACATTCCAAAATTAATCTCTAAAGGTAATTTTTCTTGCATGCCTGCATATGTGGTAAATTGTGTTCCTAGATTTCTTACTACTAGTGCAGCATGAAAATCTAATCGCTCATTAATATACATGGCAGCAATATCAACAGCTCCACCAATTGAGCTATACTGTTCTAAACTTGAAGTGATAATTTTACCATTAGCACCTAAGTAAAAATCTGTAAATGGTACTTGGTATGCATAACCAAAAGATAATGCGGCTTCATTACCTGTAAAAGTTCCTGTAGAATTTCCACTTTGGTCATAGCCATCAAAGGTTCCATAATTAATATAAGTCATACCTATATGGAAGGTTTGAACATGTCTGTCCCAAGTATATGCATAAGCAGCAGTACCATAACTAATTCCGCCTAAATAACTAGAATAGTTTAGTGCTAATTGATTATCCATTTCAACATTAATCGCAGCAGGATTGTACAAGCCACCAACAACATCATAATCAAAATTAGTAATTACTTTACCCCCTAATGCTGCTTGACGAGGAGAAGACACTAAATTAAGAAATTGATATGTAGATTCACCACCAAGTTGAGCGTACATTGGTAAAGCAAAAATTATAATTAATAAAGTGGTAATCCTCTTAAGCATAGGCTTGCAAAAGTAATATATCTATCTTAAAACGAATGTAAGTTTGTTTTATTTTTGAATGAAAAAAAAACCTCAACATTTTGTTGAGGTTTTTACTATAAAGTTTTGATGTTACACAGATAAACACCTGTTTTTCAACTAAATAATTTTGAATTTTTATTATTATTTATTAACTTCAATGTTTTATTCACACACAAATATGTTTAATATGTTTAACTTAATATTTATGTATTATGAATTCTTTAAAGTTATTCCGAAATTCTAAACTAATTTTATGTGCCTCTGTATTTATGTTTATTGTGTCGTGCACTCAATATGACATTAATAATGCTAATCAAAACTTTGATTATTCAATTTATGAAAATTACAACAATAGCTATTCAAAAATTTATTTTAATAATAGTTTGAATAATTCATTGTATAGAACTACTATTGGTAATCGAAATTATGCAATTTTAGATGATATTAATGAATTCTACGAAACAGAAATTGTTTTACCTGATGACTTTCTTGATATGCATTTAGATATGACAGCCGAAGATATAAAATCCGCATCTTTATTATTTAGGTATGCGAGTCAACAAGATTTAAACTTAATGGATGCTTTCTAAAATAACTTAAAAAAAGATGGTTTTGACAGTGCCATTGATAATTTTGAAAATGATGTTAGAGCACTAAATCTTTCAAATCAAGAATTTGAGCATTATAGTAAGTTCGCTAGTTCATTGAAAATTTTAAATGCTGAAATTAATTTAGACAACTATGCTAATAGAGGCATAATTGCATGTTTACTTTCATTAGTTGCATTTGCAATTGCTGCATCAAATTTATGGTTTTGTGGATCAGCACCCAATTGTATTAAATCTTTTGTAGCTTATCTTATTGCTGTTATAAATGTTGGTGCAAATTGTGGTGATAATTGAGAATAAATAAATAAAATTATAAAAAGATGAAATCTAAAAAAACTGTATATATCTTATTATTAATATCAGGTGCGTGTTTAGCATTTTCTTTATTAATTATGGATTATTCAAAAATAGTTAAAGGTGAAAACTTATTGCAACTTACATTACCTATTGCTTTTATACTCACTAGTTGGAATCTTTTAGATTTTTATATAGAAGCAGTAAAAAAAGAGCAAAAAAACAAAGATTAGAAAAAAAGAAACTTTAATTTAAAAAAAAAGGCTGTCTAAAAAGACAATATGTTGTCTATCTGAACTTGTTTTCAAATTCTACAACACATTTAAACCCAAACAAGTAAGATTCTGAAAGAAATTCAGAATGATAGGTTTTTAAACTTTTCTGAAAGCCAACTTCTATTATAACGTTTTAGCGTTTTTGACTTTTTGATCAGTAAGTGCATACTTAAGAACATCACTCATATCTGTTACATAATGAAATTTTAACCCTTTTAAATAATCTGGTTTAATTTCTTCGATGTCAGATCTATTGTCTTCACAAAGCAATATTTCTTTAATGCGAGCACGTTTAGCTGCCAATATTTTTTCTTTAATACCTCCAACAGGTAATACTTTACCTCTTAAAGTAATTTCCCCTGTCATTGCTAAACTATTTTTAACTTTACGCTGCGTAAATAAAGACACTAATGATGTTAACATAGTTACACCTGCACTAGGGCCATCTTTTGGTGTTGCTCCTTCAGGTACATGTATATGGACATTGTATTTTTCAAATATTTCAGGGTCAATTCCAAATTCATCTGCATTAGCTTTGATATACTCCATAGCAATTGTTGCAGATTCTTTCATTACAGTTCCTAAATTACCAGTGATTGTTAAAGTTCCTTTTCCTTTTGACAAAATTGATTCAATAAATAAAATATCTCCTCCTACTCTAGTCCAAGCTAAACCAGTAACTACACCAGCTACATTATTATTTTCATATTTATCACGCTCAAGTTTAGGTATACCTAAAACTTCAACAACATCTTCATTTGTAACTTTAATGTTATATGGCTCCTCCATTGCAATGTTTTTTGCAGCATAACGCACCATTTTTGCTAATTGTTTCTCAAGACTTCTTACTCCAGACTCTCTAGTATAACCTTCAACTATTTTTTCAAGCTGTGGTTTAGCAATTTTTAAGTGTTTATCTTCTAGTCCATGCTCTTTTAATTGCTTTGGTAATAAATGTCTTTTACCAATTTCAACTTTCTCTTCAATAGTATAACCAGTAACATCGATAATTTCCATTCTATCTAATAAAGCTGGCTGAATGCTACTTAAACTGTTAGCAGTAGCAATAAACATAACTTTAGATAGATCAAATCCCATTTCTAAAAAGTTATCATAAAACTCTCCATTCTGTTCTGGGTCTAAAACTTCTAGCATTGCAGAAGAAGGATCACCTTGATTACTATTAGAAAGTTTATCAATTTCATCTAAAACAAATACTGGGTTTGCAGTACCAGCCTTTTTTAAACTTTGAAGAATACGTCCAGGCATTGCTCCTATATATGTTTTACGATGTCCTCTAATTTCCGCTTCATCTCTTAGACCACCAAGCGACATACGCACATATTCTCTACCTAGTGCTTCTGCAATAGATTTACCTAGTGATGTTTTACCAACTCCTGGAGGTCCATATAAACATAATATTGGAGACTTCATATCGTTACGCAGTTTCAATACAGCTAGATATTCAATTATTCTTCTCTTTACATCATCTAAACCATAATGGTCTCTATCTAAAATGCGCTTAGCACGCTTAAGATCGAATTTATCTTTACTAAACTCACTCCAAGGTAAGTCTAAAAACAAGTCTAAATAATTGCGCTGAATAGAATACTCTGCAACTTGAGGATTCATTCGTTGTAGTTTTGCCAGTTCCTTATGGAAATGCTCATCTACTTTATCATCCCAAAGTTTGTCTTTAGCACGCAGTCTCATTTCATCAATCTCTTCGTCATATGACACACCACCAAGTTCTTCTTGAATGGTTTTCATTTGCTGATGCAAAAAGTACTCTCTTTGCTGTTGGTTCATATCGCTTTGAACCTTAGATTGAATATCATTTTTAAGTTCCAATTTTTGAAACTCAACATTCATGAACTTTAAGGTCGCTAAAGCTCTCTCTTTTAAATCATTAATCTCTAATAGCTTTTGCTTATCTTCAACAGAAAGATTCATGTTTGAAGACACAAAATTTATTAAAAATGAGCTGCTTTCAATGTTTTTAATAGCAAACGTTGCTTCTGTAGGAATGTTTGGACTGTCTTTTATAATTTGAAGCGCTAACTCTTTAATAGAGTCTATAATTGCAGAAAACTCTTCATTATCTACAGCAGGTTTTGCTTCTTTTACATCTTTAACTGTTGCAGTAATATAAGGTTCCTCAGACATTATTTCATCAATCTCAAAACGCTTTTTACCTTGTATAATTATAGTCGTGTTACCATCAGGCATTTTTAACACACGTAAAATTCTTGCTACAGTTCCTGTTTTATAAATATCTTTTCCAATAGGATCTTCTACTGTTTCATCTTTTTGAGACACAACACCAATAACTTTGCTTCCTTTGTTAGCATCGTTTATCAATTTTATTGATTTATCTCTACCTGCAGTAATAGGAATAACAACTCCTGGAAACAAAACCGTATTACGCAAAGGCAAAATTGGTAGTGTATTTGGGAGTAATTCATTATTTATCTCAGCTTCGTCTTCTGGAGTCATTAAAGGAATTAATTCTGAATTTTCATCAAAATCCTGAAATGACAAACTGTCAAGACTTAAAAATTTAGATTTAGCCATATATATATTTAGGTCATTCTGTCATTAAAATAACAAAACGAATTTATAAATTAATTTAACAATATTTAATTTACCTTTGATTAACAAGTGTTTACACTTTAAATCGAGTAAATTCTATTGATATAATTTCAATAGTTATGCCATTAGTCTACATTCTACAAAAAAAATTTTTTATAAAAAGTGTAACAAACAAAGTTTAACTTCATCTCTATACTAAAGCAAATGTTTTTTTGACACTAACCAATCAAAATATAGAAGAGCTCTTACAGCTTTGCAAATCTAATAACCAGCGTGCGCAACTTGAGGTTTATAATAGATACTACAAAGCAATGTATAACACATCCTTTAGAATTGTTAAAGACAGTTTTAAGGCAGAAGACATTATGCAAGAATCGTTTTTAGCAGCATTTACAAAATTAGACAGTCTTAATGATAGCTCAACATTTGGTTCATGGTTAAAACGAATTGTAATTAATAATAGCATTTACTATTATAATAAAAACAATAAGCATAAAGATGTGCCTTTAGATGATGTGATATACAAAGTTGAAGATGACCAAGGTATTGAAGATAATGAATTAGCTACAATAAAAGCTTCCCAAATTATCAATACTATGAAATCTTTAAAAGACAGTTATCAATTAGGTTTGACACTGCATTTAATTGAAGGTTACGATTATGAGGAAATTTGTGAAATTATGAATATAACTCACGCAAATTGTAGAACCCTCATATCGAGAGCAAAAGAGAGTTTAAGACAGAAATTATTAACAATAGCTTAAATAAAGAGACCATGGAAAAAGAAAATTTAGAAACACTATTTGAAAGCTTAAAAAATGAGTTTGATGTTGAAACACCTAATTTAGGTCATCAAGAACGTTTTATATCTAAGCTTAATTCAAACGATTCTAATAAAACTTTGGTAAAAGCTAAAGGCTTTAAGTTATGGAAACCTTTAATAGCTGTTGCTGCAACACTCGTGCTATGTTTTAGTTTAATAACAGTGTTTCAACAAGAGCCTGAAGTTAAAGATTTAGCAAGTGTATCGCCAGAGTTATCAAAAACTCAAGATTTTTTCACATCTACAATAGCTTTAGAATTAACAAAACTAAATAACGAACGTTCACCAGAAACTGAAGCTTTAATTAATGATGCTTTAAAACAACTCGACATTCTTGAAAAAGATTACAATAAACTAAAAATAGACCTTACCGAAAGTGGCAATGATAAACGCGTTATTTATGCTATGATCACAAATTTTCAAAACAGAATTGAAATATTACAAAACGTAATGCAAAATATTGAAGAAGTAAAACAGTACAATCAAGAAACAATATAACTAAACAACATATTTTCTTCTTAAGAGAAAATAGTAAACCTTATAATTATGAAAACACAATTACTATATAAAGCAGTATTTATGCTGTTATTGATTCCTACAATGGTTTTAGGAAGCAATGGTCTTAATGGCAAACACACAAAAGAAAAAACAATAAAAAAAGAATTTACTGTAAATAGCAATGCTAATTTAAAAGTAAATAATAGCTATGGCAACATTAACATAGTTACTTATTCTGGAAACAAAACCTATATTGAAGTTACTGTTAAAACTAATAGTAATGATGAAGACAAAGCTCAAAAAAAATTAGACGAAATTACAGTAGAGTTTAATTCTAGTTCAGAATATGTGTCTGCAAAAACAATATTTGATAAAAATAAATCTGATTCTTGGTGGAGTTGGGGGAAAAACAATAATGTAAATATGGAAATTAATTATGTTATTAAGTTACCAATAACCAACAGTGTAGACCTAAGTAATGATTATGGTAGTATTAATTTAGATAAGTTAGAAGGTCGTGCTAATATAAATTGTGACTATGGAAAAATAACAACCAAGGAGCTAATGGCAGACAATAATTATCTATCATTTGACTATACACAAAACAGTTATTTTGAATATATAAAGAGTGGAAAAATAAATGCTGATTATAGTGGATTTATAGTATCAAAAGCTAAGAATTTAGAAATATCTGCTGATTACACAAAGTCGGTAGTTAAAATTGCTGAGAATGTAAGTTACAATTGCGATTATGGCTCAATAACTATTGAGAATGTAAATAATGTAACTGGAAATGGTGATTACCTTACTACTCTAATAGGAGACGTTTATAAAAATATTGATATAAAAGCAGATTATGGTTCAATTAAAATTGAAAGAATGAATTCTAATGCTGGTAATGTAAACATAGAATCAGATTATGTTGGTATTACAATTGGATTTGATGCTTCATACAATTTTAAATTTGATTTAGATTTAGAATATGCTTCATTAAGAGACTCAGAAGGGTTTCAGTTTACTAAAAAAAGAATAGAATCAACAGATAAATATTACCAAGGTTATTATGGTAATTCAAACACATCAAACCTAATTAGAATAAAATCTAACTATGGTAGTGTATCATTTAAAAGAAATTAATCAAAAAACTAAAAATCATGAAAAAATTAATCTTATTAATTGCAATACTAACTATTAGTACAATTCAAGCACAAAAGAAGATAAAAGGTAATGGAAATATTACTACAATAACAAGAACCACTTCCGATTATGAAGGTATTAAATGCGCAGGATCATTTGATTATGTACTTATAGCTGGTGATGAAGGAAAAATAACTCTGGAAGGTGAATCTAACTTACTAGATTACATTATAACCGAAGTAAAAGATGGTAACCTTATTGTAAAAACAGAAAATCATATTAATTTAAGTCCAAGCTGGAATAAGACTGTAAAAATCACTATTCCGTTTAAAGATATAAACCAGGTGTCACTTGCTGGTTCTGGCGATTTATGGAATGAAGACAAAATCACTTCAAACAATTTAAAAGTTGCATTAGCTGGTTCTGGAGATGTGGTGTTAAATATCGAAGCATCTACCGTTGAAAGTAGTTTAGCTGGATCTGGAGATTTAACGCTTAAAGGAAAAACAAATTCATTAGAAGCTAGAGTAGCTGGCTCTGGCGATTTTCATGGGTTTGATTTGCAATCTAACAACACTGATGTATCTGTAGCAGGTTCTGGTGATGCACAAGTTGTTTGCAATGGAAGCCTAAAAGCTAGAGTTGCTGGCTCTGGAGATATAAAATATACAGGCAATCCGAAAACTGAAGACACAAAAGTAGCAGGATCTGGAAGTATAAGTAATTAATTAATCTGCTTTAAAACAAAAAAGCCACTCAGGTTTTGAGTGGCTTTTTTGTTTATATATATATTCTAATTTAATGTATAAGAACTTAACTCTTGCAACGAATTGGATGTTATATTATCTCCAGAATCGTATTGAGTCCCTTCAATTTTAATAATACCTACATCTTTAGCAAAATAATAGAATGTATCTGCTTGAATAGTTTGGTCTGGTGCATCTGCTGATGAAGAATCTAAAGCGTATTTAACTTTAATTACAGGACTATAACTTGTACCATTTACATCTACAGTTAAATCTTTTGCAACAATTTCAAAGTTTAAAACTAAGTCAGTTGTAACGCTAGGTAAATCTGGAAAGTTAGGGTCACTAGATGTAAATGTAGTTGTTGTTTGCACATTTTTTGTCCATGTTTCTCCTACGTTCAAATAATCTTTTAAAATAATAAAACTATACCCTGTTTGACTAAGCTGAAATAAGCCTAAAAAATCGGCTGTTAAATCACCTACTCCAACAATATAATCGCCTCCATTTTTTCTTGTATAGAAATCTATATCAAAACTTTCTAGCTCTGTTCCGTCTGTGCCTGAAACAGTTGGCATAAACTGAGAATATAAATATGCTTGATTACCTTCAAAAGTGCTTAATGCATCAATTGTCATATTATAATCTTCTTGCTGAACACCATCTAACGAATAATCATATATCCAATTATTGTTAACAGCCATTGGCCAATAATCTCCAGTTGACTCTCCTCCTGCTTCACCATCTCCATTACCTTGACTAAGTCCATTATCTAATGCTTCATTATCACAAGCGTAAAATGAAATAAGTAATGTTGTTAATAAAAATTTAAATGTGATTTTTGCGATTTTCATGTAGTTGTTTTTTTACAAACATAATAAAATTATTCTATTACAGTATTTTCCTTTGGAACCCTAAATAGCAAAACAATACCAACTAAAAAGAATATAAATAAGAAAAGAATAGCATTTCGCATACTACCTGTAAACTGATCTATAAGAGCAAAAATTACCATTCCTATAACAATTCCAATTTTTTCTGCTACATCATAAAAACTAAAAAATGAGGTTGTATCTTCAGTTTCTGGTAAAAATTTAGAATAAGTTGATCTTGCTAATGCTTGAATTCCTCCCATTACTAAACCAACACATGCAGCAGCAATATAAAACTGAGTAGGTGTTTCCATAAAATAGGCATAAAAACATAATGCCATCCATACAAAGTTTACAAAAATCAAAGTTTTTATATTCCCAAATTTTGATGATGCTTTAGATGTTAATATTGCCCCAAGAATGGCTACAAGTTGTATAACTAAAATACTTGTAATAAGTCCTGTAGTTTTTTCTCCATCAGTTCCCCAAGCAATTTCTTCTTCACCAAAATAAACTGCAACAAGCATTATTGTTTGCACAGCCATACTAAACACAAAAAAAGCAGTTAAATAACGTTTAAGTCTTAAGTTTTGTGTCAATTGATTCCATACCTGCTTTAATTCTTTAAAACCATTAAAAAGAACTGCTCTTGTGACTTTATGTCCTGTTGATACTCCCTTCGGTAAAATGTAAAATGTATACTGACTAAAAAGTATCCACCATAAACCAACAGTAATAAATGAGTAACGCATCATTTGCATTTTATCTTCCCCATTTTCTTGACTCATAACCATAATAAGATTTATGACTAATAATAAAACACTACCTATATAACCCATTGAAAATCCCTTTGCGCTAATACTATCTTGCTGTTCAGGAAACGCTATATCTGGTAAATAAGAGTTATAAAACACCAAACTTCCCCAATAACCTATTAAACCCATAAAATAAAACAACAGGCTTAAATGAATATGCTCAAGACTAAACCAATACAAACCAATGCATCCTATTCCACCAGTGTAACAAAAAAACTTCATAAATGCCTTTTTATTCCCAACATAATCAGCTACTCCAGACAATAATGGAGAAGTAAATGTTACAACTAAAAAAGTGAAAGCTGTTACAAAAGTTATAAGCGCTGTACTTTTAAATTCAAACCCAAAAGCATGTACTTTTTTGATTTCTGAAAGAAATAATGCTGAATAAAATATTGGAAATATTGAAGATGCAATAGTTAAGGTATACACTGAATTAGCCCAATCGTAAAATGCCCAAGCGTTAAGCAATTTCTTGCTTCCTTTTTGAAGTTCTGCCATAGTTTAAAATTAAAAAAGCTGTTCAATTCCATGCTTAGGAAGAACAGCTTCTAAAATAGATAAATATTTTAAACTATACGTTTTTTAATCTTTAAATGTAGTTACACCAAATTTTTTAGCTTCAGCAATTGCCTTAGGAGCTAACTCAGTAATATTTTTAATTCTACTTTCATTTGATGGGTGTGTACTTAAAAACTCAGGTGGTGCTTGACCTCCACTTTGTGCACTCATTCGTTTCCATAATTCAGCAGCTTCCATTGGATTATAACCTGCAATAGCCATTAAATAAAGTCCAATTTCGTCAGCCTCAGACTCATGACTTCTGCTAAAAGGTAACATACCTAATACATTAGAACCTACACCATAATATTGGTTAAATGTATTTCTGTCTTTTTCGTCTTTAATAGCAACATTACCAACTATTGCCAAACCTTGTTGAGCCATTGCTGCACTCATACGTTGCTGACCATGATTTGCAAGTGCATGAGAAACTTCATGTCCCATAATAGCTGCGATTCCAGCTTCCCCATTAGCTATTGGAAGTATCCCTGTGTAGAACACAATTTTTCCTCCAGGCATACACCAAGCATTTACTGTTTTATCATCTACTAAATTATACTCCCATTTGTAATCGTTTAAATAGCCTTGATATCCATTAGCATTTAACCAACGCTCAGCAGCAACCGCAATTTTCTGACCCACTTTTGTAACCATTTGAGCATCGGCAGTGCCTTTTATTACTTTATTTTCAGTTAAAAACTGATTATATTGCTGGAAGGCAGTTGGAAATAATTGAGAGTTCGGAACTAATGCCATTGTTTTCTTTCCTGTAAAAGGATTTGTTGCGCAAGACAAGAACAATAATACTGCACCAAATGCTACAATTTTATTTTTAAATTTCATTGTTGATGGGTTTTAAATTAACTTCTATAAAAATACAAAAACTGTTCCATACTTGTAAAAAGTTTTTCCCAACAATGTTATTTATTTATACTTAATTCGACTTAAACAAAAACAAAAATTGTTATTATGAAAAAATTCTTCTTATTAACCTTAGTTATAGCCTTATATAGTTGCAATGGAATTGCTCAAAAAAGAGAACAAAAGAAAACACAAGATAAATTTAAAGTCACAAAAACTGATGCTGAATGGAAATCTCAATTATCTTCAGATGAATATTATGTGTTGAGAAAAGCTGGAACTGAAAGACCTTTTTCTAGTCCATTAAACAAAAATTATAAAGCAGGTGTTTATGTTTGTGCAGCATGTGATACACCATTATTTAAAAGTGAACATAAATTTGATTCAGGAACAGGTTGGCCAAGTTTTGATAGACCGATTGAAGGCAATGTCGCTTATGGCACAGATTCAAATTTGGGCTATACCAGAGATGAAGAGCATTGTGCCACCTGTGGTGGACATCTAGGGCATGTATTTGATGATGGTCCAAGAAATACTACAGGTAAACGCCATTGTATTAATGGAGTTGCATTAAAGTTCATTCCAAAATCTGAATAAAGATTTAACTTTAACCTTTTTTGAATAGTGATATAAAATCTAACTATAATAAAACATAGTTTTAATGATTTTGTATCACTATTTTTATTTATAATTTATAAGGTTATTTAAATGGAAAATACATTTTTAACTATTAGCATTAAGCAATTTGAATACTATAAAAGCTTAGGTGATAAAACTTTTAACCAACTAACAAACGAAGACTTACATTGGCAACTACATGAGCATCATAATAGCATATCAATTATTGTAAAACACATAGTTGGAAATATGCTATCACGTTGGACAAACTTTTTAACCGAAGATGGCGAGAAAGAATGGAGACATCGTGATTCAGAATTTTTAGATACTTATAAAACTAAATCGGATTTAATTAAAAGCTGGAATAAAGGATGGAATTGTTTGTTTGATGCCTTAAAACCATTAAAAAATGAAGATTTAGAGCGTATTATATATATTAGAAACCAAGGCCATACAGTTACAGAAGCTATAAACAGACAACTTGCTCATTACTCCTATCATATTGGCCAAATTGTTTTAATAGGTACTATAATTAAAAAAGAAAACTGGCAATCATTATCAATTCCAAAAGGCGATTCAATTAAATACAATACAGATAAATTTTCAAAAGATAAAGGTCGCAGACATTTTACAGACGACTTATAATATATAATTTATCCTAAATAAAATCTATCATACATTTATTTTTCAAAATAGGTTTTGTAAATTCGTAGCTTCTAATAAAGACTAAAAAAATCTCATGAGTAAATACGATATTATTGTTCTCGGAAGTGGTCCTGGTGGCTACGTAACTGCTATTAGAGCATCGCAATTAGGTTTTAAAACTGCTGTGATCGAAAAAGAAAACCTTGGTGGAGTTTGCCTAAATTGGGGTTGTATACCAACAAAAGCCTTATTAAAATCTGCTCAAGTTTTTGATTATTTAAAACATGCAGAAGATTATGGTTTATCAGTTAAAGGGTTTGATAAAGATTTTGATGCTGTTGTTAAACGTAGTCGTGGTGTTGCAGATGGCATGAGTAAAGGAGTTCAATTCTTAATGAAAAAAAATAAAATTGACGTTATTGAAGGTTTTGGAAAGCTTAAAGCTGGAAAAAAAGTAGATGTTGATGGAAAAGAATATAGTGCAGATCATATTATAATTGCAACTGGAGCTCGCTCTCGCGAATTGCCAAGTTTACCACAAGATGGTAAAAAAGTTATTGGTTATAGAGAAGCAATGAGTTTGAAAGAACAACCTAAAAAAATGATTGTTGTTGGTTCTGGCGCAATTGGTGTTGAGTTTGCATATTTCTATAACTCAATGGGAACAGAAGTAACTATTGTTGAATATTTACCAAATGTTGTTCCTGTGGAAGATGAAGATGTTTCTAAACAATTAGAAAAATCGTTCAAGAAAAGCGGAATTAATATTATGACATCTTCTGAAGTTACTAAAGTAGATACATCTGGAAAAGGTGTAAAAGCTACAGTAAAAACTGTTAAAGGTGAAGAAACGCTTGAAGCAGATATTATTCTTTCTGCAGTTGGAATTAAATCTAATATTGAAAATATCGGTTTAGAAGCTGTAGGAATTGCTGTAGATAGAGATAAAATTTTAGTGAATGATTATTATCAAACTAATATTCCTGGCTATTATGCTATTGGAGATGTAACTCCAGGACAAGCTTTAGCTCACGTAGCATCTGCTGAAGGTATACTTTGTGTAGAAAAAATTGCAGGTCAACATGTTGAAGCATTAGATTATGGTAATATACCTGGTTGTACATACTGCTATCCTGAAATTGCTAGTGTAGGTTTAACTGAAAAACAAGCTAAAGAAAAAGGATACGATATAAAAGTTGGTAAATTTCCTTTCTCTGCATCAGGAAAAGCAAGTGCTTCTGGAGCAAAAGATGGTTTTGTAAAAGTAATTTTTGACGCCAAATATGGCGAATGGTTAGGTTGCCATATGATTGGTGCTGGAGTAACCGATATGATTGCTGAAGCAGTTTTAGGACGTAAACTTGAAACTACTGGACACGAAGTATTAAAAGCTGTACATCCACATCCAACAATGAGTGAAGCTGTTATGGAAGCTGTTGCTGATGCCTATGGAGAAGTAATTCACTTGTAATTGTTAGACACTTTTATATTTAAAAGATAAAACAAAAAAGTTCCAGAAATTTCTGGAACTTTTTTTATGTCTAAAATTTATCTATTTTCTAAATAAAACTCTGTACTGCTAATTCATAACTCTGTAATCCGAAACCAATAATTATACCTTTGGCATTAGGCGACACATAAGACTTATGCCTAAATTTTTCTCTATCAAATGTGTTAGAAATATGAACCTCAATTACAGGAGTTTTAATAGCTTTTACTGCATCTCCAATTCCAACAGATGTATGTGTATATGCAGCTGCATTTAAAATAATACCATCATAACTAAAGCCAACCTCTTGTAGTTTATCTATAAGCTCTCCTTCAATGTTAGATTGAAAATAATCAAAATGAATGTTAGAATATTTGGCTTTTAACTCATCTAAAAATTCTGTAAACGACAAACTACCATAAATTTCAGGCTCTCGTGTGCCTAGCAAATTTAAGTTAGGACCATTAATAATCATTAATTTCTTCATTATGTAAATATATCAAAAATTCAGGCACAAAAAAACCGAAGTAATTAGCTTCGGTTTATATAATAAAATGTATTGGTTAAAACTTATAGCCAAAACCAACATTTAAAGTATTTACTTTATCAGACACATCAAAATCGTTGTCATTATATCTGTTAGTAAGTTCAAAACTATATCTAGCATCAAGGAAAAAATGTTCATTGATTTCATAACCCAAACCAAAGGATAAGTCAAGTCCGAATGAGTTGAATCCTTCCGCAACTTCATCTAATACGAAGTTTGCTTGTGGACCTGCTTGTATATTGAACTTCTCTGCAACATAATATTTTGCTAATACTGGGATGTATAAAAATCCTGTATCAGAAGCATTTGCATAAAGTATTTTTGGTTCAACATGAAACTTTTCAGAAACAGTAATATCGACTAAAGCACCAATATAGAAACCAGATTCACTAGAGGAAACTGATACACCTTCAAATTTAGCTCGTTCAGTAATATTAGTGTAACCTGCAGTAACACCAAATTTTGAATCTTGTGCATTAACGTTTGATAATCCAAATACTACGATTAAAGTAATTAATATTTTTTTCATAATAAATTCGAGTTTAATTTTAAAAATTTGTGCGACAAATATATTTTATAGTTATAGATTGAGCAAATAAATAATTGTAATTTTATATGAATATACTTACAATAAATTTATAGCTTTAAACCATAAAAAAAGAGGAGGCCATTTAGCTTCCTCTTTTATATAATCGTTATTAATTTCTATTAGAACATAAATCCAACAGAAACTTGAATTACATTATTTTTAACATCTCCATCACCATCAGCAATATTAGCTAATCCTAAATTGTAACGAGCTCCAAAGTTTAGCCCAGTTTCCATTTGGTAAGTTAGTCCAATTGCACCAGCAAAATCGATACCTTTAAGTTGGTCTTTAATATCTAAAGACTCTCCTTCGCCTTTTAATTTAGCAGACATTAAAAATCCTACTTGCGGACCAGCCTCAATGCTAAACCCTTCAGCTACAGTGAATTTTGCAAGCACAGGCACATTGATATAATCAAAATTATAGTCAACATCTACACCTTCAAAATTACCTTTAGCTCCTTGAGAAGAATAAACTAGCTCTGGTTGAACTGCAAATTTTTCAGATATCCCAATGTTTACAACGCCTCCAATATGAAAGCTTGTTCTACTATCAAGATCATCAGCATCATCTCCACTTAAGTTAGCAAAGTTAACACCTGCCTTTGCTCCGAATTTTACTTCTTGAGCATTAACGTTACTTAATCCAAAAGCTGCGATTGCAGCACATAAAATTAATTTTTTCATTTTTTTTAAGTTTTTAAAATTGATTGAGTCAAATTAAAGACATTTTTTCTAAATGTACTAATTTTATTAACTACTTATTAACAATTTTGTTAACATTTATACTTTAATTCACTGATTTATAAGATATTAACTATTTAGGTTATTAACAATTTTACTGATAAAATCGATGAATTACACAATTATATTTCATCATAAATCGATGAATAATCTTATTTTTACTCTAATTTCACATACATTTTTAAACACATATAACTCATGAAATGGCAAAACGCTCTTAAAGATTACAAACATTATTTAAAAATAGAGCGTGGTTTATCAAAAAATTCGATAACTAACTATGAGTATGATATAAACAAGCTTATAGATTATCTAGAAACAAATAATATTACTGTTTCACCTATTAATATTAGCAACGAAGTTATTCAGCCATTTATTTATGATGTATCCAAAAACGTTAATCCTAGATCACAATCGAGACTAATTTCAGGTTTGCGTAGCTTTTTTAGCTATTTGGTTTTTGAAGATTACAGAACTACAAATCCTTTAGATTTAATTGAGTCTCCTAAAATTGGTAGAAAACTTCCCGATACACTAAGCATTGAAGAAATTGACTCATTAATTAATGCAATTGATTTAAGCAAGCCTGAAGGACAACGCAACAAAGCTATATTAGAAACATTATATAGTTGTGGTTTACGTGTAAGTGAATTAACTAATCTAAAAATATCAGACTTATTCTTTGAAGAAGGCTTCATAAAAGTAACTGGTAAAGGCGATAAACAGCGTTTTGTACCAATTGGACCTTCTACTCAAAAGTATATAACTATTTATATAAAAGAGATACGCTCACATATAACTATTTCTCCATTATATAAGGACACCTTATTTTTAAATAGACGCGGAAAACAGTTAACACGAGCTATGATTTTTACAATAATAAAACAACTAGCAGAAAAAATAGGGCTAAATAAAAACATATCTCCACATACTTTTAGACATTCGTTTGCAACTCACCTTTTAGAGAATGGAGCCGATTTACGTGCCATACAATTAATGTTAGGTCATGAAAGCATAACAACTACCGAAATTTATATGCACGTTGATAGGTCTCACTTAAAAGACGTTTTAATAAAGTATCATCCAAGGAAATAAGTGTATTTTATCGAAGTTTTATGTTTTTTGTCGTTTTTTTGTCTTAGTTTTGTAGAAAATAATTGTTCCCAAAGCTATTATAATGCCTAATTATATTTTACCTAAAATTAATCTTCCTTTTAAAAATGAGTCAAATTATTTTGATGAATTAAAATGGAAGTTTGCTCTTGAAAACTCTAAAATAGGGATTTGGGATTTTAATGCTACTACTAATAAAGTTTACTATTCCCAGGAATCAAAAAATATAATTGGCTTTAACAATGAAGATTTTGGCTCTGACCCAAATGATTGGAATAATAGAGTTCATCCTGATGACAAAAAAAAATATTTCCAAGATTTTAAAGATCATTTAAATGGAATAAATGAAATTTATGTTAATGAGCATAGAATATTATGTAAAGATGGAACATACAAATGGATACTAGACAAAGGTAAAATTATAGAGTTTAACCCAAATGGAACTCCTAAACGTATAATTGGAACTCACACTGACATAACTAACTTAAAATTAACTGAATCTCAATTAAATATTCATATAACTGAAACAAAACTTCAAAATGAAAAACTTCATAGTTTCAGCCACATGGTTAGTCACAATTTAAAATCTCATGCAGCAAACTTAGAAAGCATTTTAAGTTTCTATGATGAAGCTAGCAAAGAAGATGAAAAAATTGAAATGATAAATTATATTCATAAAATTTCGAAATCTCTGAATGAGACAATTTCTAATTTAAACGAACTAGTTTCAATAAAAAACAAAAAAGAAATAAGCAAAAATTGGGTCGATTTGCACAAAAGCACTAATGAGATAATTAGATTACTAAGTTTTGATATCAAATTGAATTCTGCCCAAATAATTAATACAATTGAACATAATATATCTATTCAATTTAACAGCGCTTATTTTGAGAGTATTATGCTCAATTTATTAACCAACTCATTAAAATACAAACAACCAAACAAATTGCCTATAGTTAATATTCATAGTGCTAATCATAAAGATTATGTTGAAATTATTATTAGTGATAATGGTTTAGGTATTGATTTAGAAAAATTTGGTAAAGATGTTTTTTCACTATATAAAACTTTTCATAATAATATAGATTCTGAAGGTGTTGGATTATATCTTGTAAAATCGCAAATAGAATCTCTTAACGGTTACGTAACTATAGAAAGCAAAGTAGGTGAAGGGACTAAGTTTTCTTTATTTTTTGCAAAAGAAAAAGCCAGTTAACGATTAACTGGCTTACTTATTTACTTAGCAATATTTACTGCTCTAGTTTCCCTAATCACAGTTACTTTAACCTGACCAGGATAAGTCATATCTGTTTGTATTTTTTGTGAAATCTCAAACGATAAGTTTGCAGCTTGTTCATCGGTTACTTTTTCACTTTCTACCATGACACGCAATTCACGACCTGCTTGTATAGCGTAAGCTTTATTTACACCGTTAAATCCAAAAGCCACATCTTCTAAATCTTTCAATCTTTGAATGTACGAATCTAAAACTTGACGTCTTGCTCCTGGTCTTGCTCCAGAAATAGCATCACAAACCTGAATAATAGGCGATAGTAACGTAGTCATTTCAATCTCGTCATGGTGAGCACCAATAGCATTACAAATTTCTGGCTTTTCACCATACTTTTCGGCCCATTGCATACCTAAAATAGCATGTGGCGTTTCCATGTCTGCTTCAGAATCTGGAACTTTACCTATATCGTGTAACAATCCTGCACGTTTAGCAAGTTTAGGATTTAAACCTAACTCAGCTGCCATTACACCACAAAGCTTAGCAACTTCACGCGAGTGTTGTAATAAGTTTTGTCCGTAAGACGAACGGTATTTCATACGTCCTACCAATTTAATTAACTCTGGATGTAAACCATGAATTCCTAAATCGATAACAGTACGCTTACCAACTTCTATAATTTCTTGTTCAATTTGCTTTTGTGTTTTCTGAACAACTTCTTCAATTTTTGCAGGATGTATTCTTCCATCAGTTACAAGTTTGTGTAACGACAAACGCGCTACCTCTCTTCTTACAGAGTCAAAACAAGATAAAATAATGGCTTCTGGTGTATCATCAACAATAATCTCTACTCCTGTTGCTGCTTCTATCGCTCTAATGTTTCGACCTTCACGACCAATAATTCTACCTTTAACATCATCAGATTCAATATTAAATACAGACACACAATTATCTATTGCTTCTTCTGTTCCAATACGCTGAATTGTATTTATGATAATCTTTTTAGCTTCTTGCTGAGCTGTAAGTTTAGCTTCCTCAATTGAACCTTGAACAAATGCCATTGCATCTGCTTTAGCTTCATTTTTAAGCGACTCGACCAGTTGCGATTTAGCTTCTTCTGCCGAAAGTCCAGATATAACCTCTAACTGCTTAATTTGGCTTTTATGAGCTTTTTCTACTTCTTCTTTCTTCTTTTCTAAAAATTCAAGCCTAAAATCGTAATCTTTAATTTTGTCTTCTAAATCTTGAGAAAGCTTTTTGTTTTTACCAAGTTCGCTAGATATTTGAGATTCTTTATCGCGAGTACGTTTTTCAGCTTCAGCCATTTTTTTATCTCTAGATAAAATAACTGTTTCGTGCTCAGCTTTTAATTCAATAAATTTTTCTTTGGCTTGAAGCAGCTTGTCTTTTTTAATTGACTCTCCTTCTGTATTTGCCTGTTTTAAAATTGATGCAGCTTCAGATTGTGCATCTTTTATAAGTTTTGAAGCATTACTTTTTTCTAATGCCTTAGCTACAATATATCCTAATATTACGCCTAATATTACTCCTCCAACAATTAATAAAATTGTATTCGTATCCATGTTTAGTTTAGTTTAATGTATAAAAAAAGCCTACATCAGTTTCGAATTTTGTATAAACTCCTTAAAAACAAGTTTAGGGCTAACAAGCTGATCAAAAATCTGTTCAAAGACAGCTCGATTTTACAACTTAAACTCACCCTTTTTAAAGAATTAACGTTGAGTTTATCAAAAAAAATAACTAATGTAGGCAGTAACCTATGTTTATTTTAAAGAACGTTAAGAGATTAAATGCGAATGAAGTAAATCGTCTAAAGCAGATAACCTGTTTTTGACATCTTCATTAACATACTCTTTATCTATCGATTTTTGTTCTACTTGAGATGCAAATTGTAATGCACACATTGCTAATACATCTTGTTTATCTCTCACAGAATAATTCTGCTCAAATTGGCTAATCATTGTTTCAATTTTCTTAGCTGCTTTACGTAATCCTTCTTCCTGATCTGGTGATATGGTTAAAGGGTATACTCTGTTAGCTATAGATAGCTTAATTTTTAGCTGTTCTGACATTTATGATAGCTTTACATTATTCTGATAATTGAGCAATACAATGATCAATATCTTTAATTAATGTATTTATTTTGAGCTTTGTTTCTCGTTTATTTTCATCACTGCCCAACATTGAATTTGCAATTTTGAGTGATTCAAATTTATCAACCCAAGTACTTATTTCTTCTTGTTGTTGAATAATTTTTTGCTGATGGTTAGCTAATTCATCCGAAAGCTTCGCATTGGTTTGTTTCAAAACCTCATATTTATGCAAAACTTTGCTGATTTTATTCTCTAAAGAATCAACAATATCTTCAATTTTACTCATTTACAATTTTCAATACTGATGTAACAAAGTTAACATACCAAATCAAAAATTACAATTCTTTTACAATAAATTTTAAAATATTTAATTATTAGATGAATAAACTCCGTTAATACAACTGTAAATATTGAAGTTATATGATTTATTTTTAATTTTTACTCTTTGCAATTTTTAAGCTTTATTAACTTTTTTTAATATTTTTAGACTTTCTAACGTTATAATACATGAAATGTTTAAAACAATATTTATAATATTAATTTTAAACATTCTTTAGACATAACATCTGACCTTTAAAAACAACTAATATTACAGATGAAATACATTTTAGTTTCCCTCTTAATAACCCAATTAAGTTTTTCTCAAGTTGAATATCCTCAAAATTATTTTAGAAGCCCATTAGACATTACTCTAGTGCTTTCTGGAACTTTTGCCGAGTTACGAACTAATCATTTTCATTCTGGTTTAGATATAAAAACACAACAAAAAGTTGGTAAAAATGTGTACACTGCTGCTGAAGGTTATGTAAGTAGAATTAAAATTCAGCATTATGGTTATGGTAAGGCTTTATATGTAACTCATCCTAATGGCTACACTACTGTTTATGGTCATTTACAAAGTTTTTCTCCAAAAATTGAAGCTTATATAAAAGCTAAACAGTATGAAAAGGAAAGTTATGAAATTGAGGTATTTCCTTCTGCTTCAGATTTAGCTGTTAGTAAAGACGAAATTATTGCCTACTCAGGCAACACAGGTGGTTCTGGTGGACCACATTTACATTTTGAAATTAGAGATAATGAAGAACGACCAATTAATCCTCTGTTATTTGGTATTAATGTAAATGATTCTAAATCGCCATTAATTAGTGCTGTTTTTGCATACCCTAAAGATGAAAACTCTTATATTAATGGGAAAAATAATAGAACCGAATTAAGATTAATTCCTTCTAAAGGAAATGAATATACTGTTGAAAATATTGAAGCTATAGGAAAAATTGGTTTTGGTGTTGTGGCTTACGATCAGCAAGACCTAGCCAATAATTATAATGGCGTATACAATATTCAAACGTTTTTTAATGGCAATAAAAAATTTGAAATGGATTTTTTCCGCTTTTCTTTTGATGAAAGTAGACATATTAATCGTTTTCTTGATTATGAGTACTACAAAGCAAAAAGGTCTAGAATACAAAAGCTGTTTGTTGAAAAAGACAACCCATTAAGTATGTATAAAAATTTAGATGAGAATGGATATATAACTATTGAAAATGGAACATCATCAGTTTATAAAGTAAAAATCTCTGATTTTAAAGGCAATGAAAGTTGGATAAACATACATATTGATGGAAACCAGCCTAAAGCAATCCTAAAAAAGCCTGAAAACAAAAAAAACTATTATGTTTTTGCAAACCAAGCTACAAATTTGAAAGACAAAAATGTATCTGTCTATTTTGCGCCAAACAGCTTTTATGATGATACTTTTATAGATTTTAAAGTCAGTAATGATACTATATATCTTGATGAAGATAAAATTCCGCTTCAAAAAAATGTATCATTACAATACGATATAAGTAACTATAAAGAATCTGATAAAGACAGACTATTTATTGCCGAATTATTGGGTTATAAAAAATACCCAAGTTATTTATCTACAAAAAGGAAAGATAATACACTTTCTGCGTATTCTAACGCTTTAGGAACCTACGCCTTGGTTTTAGATACTACAAACCCAACCATTACACCTACAAATTTTAAAGATGGCAAATGGATAAGTAATTACAGATATTTAACTTTAAAAATTAGCGACGATTTATCGGGAATTAGTAATTATAGAGCTACTGTAAATGGAAAATGGATACTTATGGAGTATGAATATAAAAACGGAAGTCTTACTTTTGATTTTAATGATAATGTAATTACTGATACTAAAAACGAATTGAAGCTCGTTGTTACAGATAATGTTGGAAATAGTTCTACATTTGAAGCAACATTTTTCAGAAAATAAAACCAATTTCTATTGAAAGCATCATTTTATCTACAATTATTCTTCTTTTTATGTTTTCCTCTTTTGGGGTTTTCACAATCAGGAACTATTAAGGGAGTTATACTAGACGAAACAAATTCACCTGTTTCTAACGTAAGTATAAAAGCTCTAGACAAAGGCACTACTACTAATGAAAATGGTTTTTATGAACTAAAAATTCCTGCAAATACAGACGTAACTATTGAGTTTACACATATTACATTTAAGCGTGTTGTGGTAATTTTTAAATTAAAAAATGGTCAAGAACTAGAGTTTAACCCTGTAATGCTATTAAATATTGAGCAGATTCCTACAGTAGTTATTAATACTAATACAAGACAAAAAGTTGATGGTGTAACTACTATTTCTCCACAGTTACTAAGAACAATAAAAGGTGCACAACCAGGTGTTGAGAATATTTTAAAAACATTACCAGGAATTAACATTTCAAATGAATTAAGTACACAGTACTCTGTTAGAGGAGGAAATTTTGATGAAAACCTTGTTTATGTAAACGAAATTGAAGTATATCGTCCATTTTTAGTGCGTTCAGGCCAACAAGAAGGTTTAAGCTTTGTTAATACCGATTTAGTTCAAAATGTTGATTTTTCTGCTGGAGGATTTCAAGCCAAATATGGAGATAAGTTATCATCAGTATTAGATATAACTTATAAAGAACCTATTCGCTTTGCAATGAATGCCGATTTAAGCTTAACAGGAGGAAGTCTTTCTGCTGAAGCAATTTCTAAAGACTCAAAATTATCTGGTATTATTGGTTTACGTTATAGAGACAATAGCTTATTACTAAACTCACTAGAAACTGAAGGTATAGTTAAGCCTGTATTTGCAGACGCACAAACCTATTTAACATATAAGTTTACAGATAAATTTCATGTTAATTTTTTAGGTAATATATCTATAAATAAGTACAATTTTCAACCACAAAATAGACAAACAAATTTTGGTACTATTGATAATCCACTGGCCTTAATTGTGTTTTACGATGGTCAAGAAAAAGATAAATACCAAACTTATTTTGGCGCTATAAAAGCAAACTATTTTTTAAACGATAATGTTACTTTAAAATTAATTGCATCTACTTACCATACATTAGAAGAAGAGTACTTTGATATATTGGCTCAATACAGACTTGGTGAAGTAAACAGCAATATTGGAGACGAGAATCTGGGAGAAATAGAATTTAGTGAAGGTATTGGCTCACAGTTAACACATGCTCGAAACGATTTAGATGCATTAATAACAAATATTGAACACAAAGGAGATTATACTAAAGGAGAAAACACTTTTGAGTGGTCAATTAAGTATACTCATGAAGATATAAGAGACCGTTTAGTTGAATGGGAAGTTATAGATTCTGCAGGATTTTCAATTAATCCACCACACTTAGATTTCTTTAACGAACAGCCTTACGAACCTTATCAAGGTCCACTTATAGCTTTTCAGAATGTTAGAGCTACAAATAGCGTTCAAATAGACAGGTTACAAGCTTATTTGCAGTGGAGCAAACGTACAATGTTGGGTGATAATGAAGTGTTCTATAATGCTGGTGTTAGAGCACATAATTGGGTGGTTAATGGCGATGGTATTAGTGGAGAAAATCAGATAGTATTTAGTCCAAGAGCGCAATTTGCTATAAAACCAAACTGGAATAAGGACATGCTTTTTAGAGTTGCTGGAGGATTATATTACCAACCACCATTTTACAGAGAATTAAGAGACTCTTCAGGTGTGGTAAGACCAAATGTAAAAGCGCAAAAATCAATTCATTTTGTATTAGGTAATGAGTATAGTTTTAAAATGTGGGACAGACCTTTTAAACTAGTTTCTGAAGCCTACTACAAGAAAATGACAGATGTAAATCCATACACTATTGAAAACGTTCGTATTCGTTATAGAGCAAAAAATAATGCAGAAGCTTACGCTTATGGTTTAGACCTTAGGTTAAATGGTGAATTTGTTCCAGGAACAGAATCTTGGTTTAGCTTTGGGTATTTAAAAACTGAAGAAAATATTGATGATAGAGGCTATATTGCACGTCCAACAGATCAGCGTTTAAAATTTGGAGTTTTGTTTCAAGACTACGTACCAAATATTCCTGAACTTAAAATGTACTTAAACTTAGTGTATAACACAGGTGTTCCTGGTGGCTCTCCAAGTTATGCAGACCCTTATGATTATCAAAACAGATTAAGAGATTACAAACGCGCAGATGTTGGATTCTCTTATGTAATTGTAGATAGTGAAAAACAATATAAATCTAATTGGAAAAACAACTTTAAGGAACTAACTCTAGGAGTAGAAATATTTAACATGTTTGATGTTCAAAACTCAATTACAAATACTTGGGTTAGAGATGTGTACAGCAAGCGTCAATATGCAATTCCAAACTACTTAACACCACGTGTATTTAATGTTAGATTAACTATGAAATTTTAGGCTATTTAATTTATACTTAAATTTTCAGAAAACACGGCTAAAGTATCTGTACCACTACCTGTTAACCTTTGTACAAAAACTTCAACATAGTCACCTTGAGCCAGTTTTACGTTACAGTTTAAAGCAATATTTTGAATTTGAGTATTACTATCAATATAAGCAACAGCGTTTGATTGTGTTATTACTACACCGTTTTTAGCTAACATTATTGCATAAAAATCTCCAGCTGCATTCAAAACACGAATAGACAATGAGCCAGTTACTTTAAAATTACGAGTAGCCAATCCATCATAAGTTAATCTATTTCCTCCACCAGAAGATGCAAAACGAAATAAACCATCTGTAGTAAAAGTACCTGTGCCTTCTATTTCAACTGCTGTTCCATCTGAGATAGTTTGTGTAAAGCCAGTTGTAAGTGAATTTGTATTATAAAAATTTCCTGAAGCAACAAAATCTGTTTCTAATTCAAGCCCTGGTGAATTTACAAACCATTCTTTTGTAAAATAATAATTTGTGTAAGATCCAACTGTATAACCATTAACATAATTACCAACACCAGAAAACGCAGTACTCAATAAAACACCTTCGTCTACTGTTGGATTAGAACTTAAATCAACACCAATATTACCAGCAGAAACTTGACTAAAACCACTCACCTTTTCAATTAAACTAAAAGTTCCAACAAAAGTCTCATATGTACCTGAGTTAGTATCTAACCAACCTTGATTATTTAAGAGCAAATCATTTATGCTTTCATAAGCAATTCCATTAGTATTACCAGCATATTGAACAATATTTAAAAATGCTAAATAAAAACCTTTTAATGTTCCTACTGAGTTTGAATTTGCAACAACTGAAGATTGAAGAATAAAATTTTGACTTCCAGATACATCATCAATGTTAAAAACAGTACCTCCAGGTGCAGACAGAGTTAGGTTTCTTATACTACCTCCATTGTTTCCTGAGAAAAGTGTTCCGCCTGGGAAAACCAAAATATCTTCATTTGTATCTAATCCTATTAGATATGCATTATTTAAGTCTATTGAATAATTTAAAACAATTGTTCCATTAATTTCATATAATGTATTTGTATCGAGCAGATAAGTAGAGCCACCACCAGCAGTTAGCTCATCAGATAAATCTGCTACACTTTTTACTAGTTTATAATTGTTTCTTTTATCTCCTCCTCCAATAGGCTGCCAAGTTGTTCCATCAAAATAATAAAACACATCTAAATCAGCGTCAAAAACCAAGAGACCTTTAGCTGGACTAGCAATTGCAACTCGTTCTGCAGTAGTCATTCTAGGCGTTAAAACACCTTGAGTTGTTGAACTCATATCTAAAATTGATGACGCATCTGGAGTTGTAGTACCAATACCAACTTGGGAGTAAGATGAAGTAATAAAAAAAGTAAATAATAAAGCGGTTAAGTAGGTAAATCTTAAATTCATAATAGTTTAGGGATTCTTATATCTATAGCAATTTTGGTTTTCAATATATGTAAAAAAACCGCTATAATGCAAATATATTCGATAAAATACTTAATTTATTTTTTTTTATCAATTTTTAATTTACATTTACAATTCCTAAATCTATCTAAATGAGAAACCTAGTCACTATTATCTGCTTATCATTCAGCATCAATTTGGTTGCACAACTTTCGGTTAGAAATGACAGTTATATTTTTGTTAATGATGAAATAGTTTTTGTTGAAGACTATATAAACCTTGAAGAAAGTACTACTAAGCTATATTTAAGAAATGAAGGACAATTAGTTCAAGGTTCTGGTAGTACTGGAAACTCAGGTATTGGCGAACTAAGTGTGCAGCAAGATGGAACCGTAAACCAGTGGTCATATAATTATTGGTGTTCTCCAGTTGGTAATGTTGATTTAAACTCTACTTTAAATAGAGATTTTAGAGTAAACTTAATTGACGATCCATTAATAATCACTCCTAGTTTAATTGATAGTCAAGATGCTGTTTTTACAACATCTTATAATGGAATTTCAAGTCCATTAACAATATCAGATTCTTGGCTTTGGACATATGTGACATCGTCTAACTATAGTGATTGGGAATATGTTGGCCCTACAGGAAATGTAAAAACAGGATTAGGTTTTACAATGAAAGGAATGGGAACTGGAGTTTTTGGTAACCAATTATATGAGTTTAGAGGAAAACCAAATAATGGAGATATTTTAAATACAGTAGCTCCAGCAAAATGGACTTTAGTAGGAAATCCTTATCCTTCTGCTATTGATGCTTTAGATCTTATACATGATCCACAAAATACTTCTTCAATAAATGGTGTATTATACTATTGGGAACAACAACCTGGTAATGGTTCAACTGGATCACATTATATTGCAGATTATGTTGGTGGCTATGCAAGTTACACCATATCTGCAGGTGGAGTAGAATCGTTTACTAAAGCTACTTTTATCACTTATTTAGAAAATGGTTTACCGTCAGCTTTACCTGGAACAATTAGTCCTACAACAAAAAGAGCAAGAAGATATATTCCAATTGGTCAAGGCTTTATGGTAAGAGGTGTCGCAAATAGCAATTTATTATTATCTAATAATCATAGAGTTTACTATAAGGAATCTAGTGCAGATAGTGAGTTTTTCAGATCTTCAAATATAAATTCAAATAACTCGGCTGACACATACGATGCTGAAGCTTCGTTTTATGTACCAGAAGACTATAAACGATTTAGAGTTTATGTAGATTTTAATGATATTTATACTAGAGAGTTGCTAATGAACTTTCATGCAACTGCAACGTCTGGTTTTGATTATGGACTTGAAGCTGTAAGCCCTGAAGGAGTAGCATCTGATGCATATTGGATAGGTGAAAATATTCCATACACAATTCAAGCATTTAATTTTGAAAGCAGCTTAAAAATTCCTTTAGTAATTAACTTAAACGAAGCAAAATCTATAAGAATAAGAATTAGTGATATTCAAAATTTTGATGTAACGCAGCCAATATATATTCATGATATTGAAAATGGTATTTATTTAGATTTAAGAACTCAAGATTTTGAAATTAACTTACCTCAAGGAAATTATAGTAATCGCTTTGAAGTTACATTTGAAGCAGAAACACTAAACATTACTGAAGTCGAAATTAATAATCTTAATATTTTTCAGAATAATAATGAGTTTGAGTTAACAGTACTTAATCCAACTCTTTTAGAAGTAAAAGGTATTAGTTTGTATGATATTAACGGTAAACAAGTATTTAATTATTCAAACTTAGAGCTTCAAAATAAATATAGTTTTTCAACTAAATCTTTAAGTGATGGTGTTTATGTTGCATCTCTTGACTTAGGAAATGCTAAAGTGATAACTAAAAAGGTGATTGTGAAAAATTAATTGTTTACAAAAGAATTTAAAACTTCAATTACATAATCAACTTCGTCTTTAGTATTAAATTTACTAAACGAAAAACGAACAGAAGGGCGTTTTAAATGTACTTCATCTAAAATTTCAGTAAGTACGTGTGAGTTCTGGCTGCTTCCACTTTGGCAAGCACTTCCTTTAGAACAAGCAATCCCTTTTAAATCTAATTGAAATTGAAGCATAGCTGCTTTTTCAGGTGCTATTGGCAAACACACATTAAGTAACGTGTAAGTGCTATCTTCTATATCTTCACAATTTCCGTTAAATGATACTTCAGAAAACGACTTTTTAAGTGAGCTTATAAAATGCTTTTTTAAATCTAACACATACTCGCGCTCAACCTCTAAATTAGAATAAGATATTTTTAAAGCCTCTTCCATACCAACAATGTTGTGTATAGACTCAGTTCCTGCTCTATAACCTCGCTCCTGCTCTCCTCCAAAAATTGAAGCTTTTAGCCCAGAGTTTTTTCTAATAAATGCAAACCCAACACCTTTAGGTCCATGAAATTTATGTGCACTTGCTGCTAAAAAATCGATTGATATCTCTTGTAAATCTAGTTTATAATGACCTACAGACTGTACAGTATCACTATGGAATAATGCATTGTTTAGTTTACATAAATCAGCAACACGTTTAATATCTAATGTATTACCAATTTCGTTATTTATATGCATTAATGATACTAATTGCTTTTTAGCTGATTGCAATAATTGCTCTAAATGCTGATAGTTTATGTTTCCTTTTGAATCTAAATCGACATACTTTACATCTATTTTAAACTCTTTTGATAATTCTTCAACTGTATGTAAAATAGCATGATGTTCAATTTTAGAAGTAATAATTTCTTCAACTTTTAAATCTTTAACAGCACTTCGTAACACTAAATTATCAGCCTCTGTACCACCAGAAGTAAACACAATCTCTGAAGCCGAAACCTTTAAAAATGAAGCTATTACTTTTCTAGATTGCTCAATTAATGCTTTAGATGAACGCCCAAAACTATGTGTAGATGAAGCATTGCCGAAGTTTAATTTCATTACTTCAGTCATTCTATCTACAACTTCATTACGCATTGGAGTTGTTGCTGCATTATCAAAATAAACCTGCCTGCTCATCTTTAAATATTAAAGCGCAAAAATAAGTCAATTAAAATTATTTTCAACTTGCAACGTTATAAATTGACAAATCGTTTATTTTTGTTACAAAATCTATTGAAATGAGAAAATTGCTATTTATTTTTTGTTTAAGTCTACTATTTACATCATGTAATGATGGAGACATTATTACAGTTAATTTTGATTTTGATGACACTTTTACTCATTGTGGCGAGCTTGTCTTTTATAAAACAAAAAATGATCCAGCAGAGTCTTTATCATTAAAAGTGAATGGATATACTTTTGATGAAATTATACAAACAAGTATTAATACTACCAACCCACTTTTAGTAACTTTAGTTAATCCTACAATTCCTGTAATAACAATTAACTCAACAAATACGTTTAATTACAGAACTTATAGTAGTTTGCCTTCATCACCTTTTTGTAACGATATACCACCAGCAGATTTAAACATTACTAGAGATTCTGCAGCAACATCTGGTAGTGCATTTATTACAACAACACTTACTGAAGATGATAATGATGGAATACCTGCGGCTGATGAAGATGAAAACTTAGATGGAGATAATAATCCTGCAACAAACCCAACAGATACTGATGGAGATGGTTTACCTAACTATTTAGATGCAGATGACGATGGAGACAATGTTTTAACCAAAAATGAAGATAGTAATACTGATGGAGATAACAATCCATTTACAAACCCAAGAAATACTGATGGTGACAGCCTTCCAGATTATTTAGATGCTGATGATGATGGTGATGGTGTTTTAACACGTGATGAAGAAAATATTTCTGTAGATCAAAACCCTACAAATGATGTTACAACAGTTGGAGCTGGTCCAGATTTTTTAAACCCTTTAGTTAGTACAACAGTTCCTGCAACAGCCTATAGAGTAAATACAATTAATCAAGTTTTTGTAATTGAAATTGAGTTTCAAAATGTACAATTTCCAAACATTACTCAACAAATACTAGATTTTGGAACTTTAACAGAAACTAGGACTAGATCTGTAACTCCAACGTTTTAAATTAAGACGCTACATTTTGATAAATATAAACTTCGGTAGCTCCTAAACCATATTTTTGGTAATCGGCATCATAGAACTTTACATTATCATATCGTGAAAAGAGGTACTCTAATTCTAATTTAAGAACTCCTTCACCAACACCATGAATAAATACAACTTTTTGAATGCGTTTTCGTATTGCAAAATCTAACTGACGCTTTGCTGTATCTAACTGTAATGTTAGCATATCGTGATTAGACATCTGCTTTGTTGAATTTGTTAATTGATGAATATGCAAATCAACTTCCATTGCAGGTAAGTTTCTTTCTTTAGGCTTTACTTTTGGTACTTGTCTCCTTTTTGGTTGCTCTTTTTCAGATATAACCGAATCAATAGAATGCTCTGCAAATAATTCAGATTTTAATGATGCTTTAGGGTTTATTTTTAGTAATTCTTTAGGATTAAAGTCAAGTTCAAATCCATCTTCAGTTTCAATAGAAATTATACTTTGGCTGATGCTTTTAATAACACCAGAAAAAGCTTCATCTATAACCAAAACAGTATCTCCAACTTTAAAATCCATATATTATTCTTGATTTTCAGAATCATCTTTACTAGGAATGTTTCGAGAAATACGATACACACCAATCATTAAAATACAAATACCTCCAATAAGTATATATTGGTTTTGATCTGCTCTAGCTTGCGCATAAATAGCTACAATTCCACCAATTACAATTAAAATAAAATTAAGTATTCTTGAAAAATTCATGTTTTACTTGCTTAAAAATCTGTGTTCGAAATTAAAGTTTAAAATTATATTTTTTATGATTTAAAGCAATATTTTATTAACGAACTAAATTTAAAACTCTAGTTTTATACATTTGTAAAACCTAACTCTATTATTTATGTCTTCACTAGAAGATTACATGTTACCTTGTTTAAATAAAAAACTATTTGGTATAGATTGTTTAGGCTGTGGTTTACAAAGAGCAATAGTGTTGGTCTTTCAAGGTGAATTTAGTGCAGCTTTTAAAATGTATCCTGCTGTATTCACAATTTTATTATTAGCTTTTTTTATTATCTTTAATCTATTCTATAAATTTAAACATGATTCAAAAATTAAAATATTCTTACTCATTTTAAATGCTGTAATCATTGTTGCTAGTTACTTATATAAAATAACCAATTAAAAAATCAACCAGATGGAAAAACAACAATTACCAAATTCAACCTTAATTTTAGTTTTCGGAATTATATCAATAGTAACCTGCTGTTGTTATGGTATAATAGGACTAATCTTTGGTATTATCGCCTTAGTTTTAGCTAGTAAAGCAACAAAATTATATGCAGCAAATCCAGATTTGTATTCAGATTACAATAATGTAAAAATCGGTAAAATTCTAGCCATTATTGGATTAGTATTAAACGCTATATATTTATTATACATCGTTTGGTTGTTCTCTACTTTAGGATATGAAGGTATTCAAGAAATGCAACAAGAAATGATGCGTAATATGGGACAATAACCCTTAATTAAAGTATATTAAAAAAGGCTGACGTAACTGTCAGCCTTTTTAGTTTTATGTTTTGATATAAATTTATAATGCAGCTGAAAATAAAGCTATTATAAACATAAGCGCATATAGACTTATAATTACAATTGTAAAAATACCAATAAATTTATAGTGAGATTTTAAGTTATCGAATGCAGAAGATAAATCGTCATTATTTTTTAAACTTAAAGCTCTTTTCATTTTTCTTGAAAAATTAAACAGGTATAATACTGGAAAAAAGTAAATTAATCCAATAAAGACATATATAAGTCCAAAATAACCCATGCTAATCCCCATTTCTTCGTAAGGATTATTAGGCATACTACCCAAAATAGTTCCAAACAATGCTCCGAAAATCACCATAAACCCAATACCTATAAAGCCTATAATAGAAAGAAAATAACTCCAAGTTGATATTTCTTTTAGGCTATCTACAATTTTATTGGAAAAATTTAATTCAAAAGTCTCAAAAACTGATTTTTCTTCCATAAACTATTTCTCAAATTGTTTTAAGGTTTTTATTATAATACTAATACAATCTAGCAACTCATCTTTTGTCATTACTAAAGGTGGTGCAAAACGAATAATATTACCATGTGTTGGCTTTGCTAATAATCCATTATCTCTTAACGCCAAACAAATGTTCCATGCAGTATCACTATCTTCAGTATCATTTATAACAACTGCATTAAGTAAACCTTTACCTCTTACCAAACTAGCAATAGAACTAGTATTTATGTACTTCTGTAATTCGCTTCTAAACAATTGCCCTAAAGCTTCGGCGTTTTCAGCAAGCCTTTCATCACTAACAACCTCTAAAGCAGCCATAGCAACTGCAGCAGCTACTGGATTACCTCCAAAAGTACTACCATGGTTTCCAGGCTGAATTACTTTCATAATATTGTCATTTGCTAATACAGCACTTACTGGATAAGCTCCACCACTTAATGCTTTTCCAAGAATTAAAATATCTGGCTTAACGTTTTCGTGATCAACAGCTAATAGTTTCCCTGTTCTGGCAATACCAGTTTGCACTTCATCTGCAATAAACAACACATTATACTTTTCGCATAATGCTTTTGCTTTTGACAAATACCCTTCACTAGGCACATAAACTCCAGCTTCTCCTTGAATAGGTTCCACTAAAAATCCAGCAACGTTATGGTTGTTTTTTAAAGCCGTTTCTAATTCATCTAAATTGTCGTAGTCTATCTTAATAAATCCATCTGTAAATGGACCAAAATGTTTACGAGCTACAGGATCATTTGAAAAAGAAATAATAGTTGTTGTACGTCCATGAAAGTTGTTTTTGCAAACTATAATTTCGGCTTCTTTATTTTCTATTCCTTTTACTTCGTAAGCCCATTTTCTACAAATTTTCAAAGCAGTTTCAACTGCTTCTGCACCTGTATTCATTGGTAACAACTTATCAAATCCAAAATACTCACAAGCAAATTTCTCATATTTGCCAAGCATATCGTTATGAAAAGCCCTAGATGTTAATGCTAAGGTTTTTGATTGTTCTATCAAGGCATTTACAATTTTTGGATGACAATGTCCTTGATTTACTGCTGAGTAAGCTGATAAAAAATCATAATATTTTTTACCCTCTACATCCCAAACATACACACCTTCTCCTCTACTTAGTACTACTGGTAATGGATGGTAATTATGTGCACCATACTTGTTTTCTAAATCTATCGCTTGTTGCGATGTTAATTGGTCTAAAACAGCCATTTTAATCTTGTTTAAATTAATAAAATAACCATTCCTTATCTACCTTTATTCTTTCGAAGAGCCCGAAAAAGCAGCGTGGGAAAGAAATCATCCCTAAAGGCTGCAAATTAGTAAATCTTAATTTATTTTTTAGACTTTTTACTGCCAATTATTCTATTTTTGCGCCATGGGAAGAAAAACTATTAAGCAAGTCTTTGAGAAAATTGAAGTGATTGATGCAGGAGCAAAAGGTAAAACTATTGCTAAAGCACCAGATGGTAGAGTGATTTTTTTATCTAACGCTGTTCCTGGAGACATTGTAGACGTGCAAACTCTAAAAAAACGAAAAGCCTATTTTGAAGGTAAAGCCATTGCGTTTCATAAATATTCTGAAAAACGTACTGAGCCTAAATGCCAACATTTTGGTACTTGTGGTGGTTGCAAATGGCAAGACATGGACTACAAATACCAATTAGAATACAAGCAAAATGAAGTTGTAAACAACTTAAAACGTATTGGGCATTTACAATTACCAGAAGTTACACCTATTATGGGTTCTTCCGAACAGTATTTTTACAGAAACAAAATGGAGTTCTCATTTAGTGATAGTAGGTGGTTAACGTTAGAAGAAATTCAATCTGATAGAGATTTAGGAGATAAAAATGCTTTAGGTTTTCATATTCCAGGAATGTGGGACAAAATTTTGGATGTAAAAAAATGTTGGCTTCAAGAAGATCCATCAAATGATATAAGAAATGCAGTTAAAAAATTCGCTATCGATAATAATCTTGAATTTTTTAATACACGTAATCAAACAGGTTTTTTAAGAACAATGATGGTTCGTACCTCTTCAACTGGAGATATCATGATAATGATTCAGTTTTTTAAAGAAGATAAAGCTAATCGTGAATTATTATTAGATTTTCTTGCTGAAAGTTTTCCGCAAATAACCTCTTTACAATATGTTATTAATGGAAAAGCGAACGATACAATTTACGATCAAGACGTTATTTGCTACAAAGGCCAAGATCATATTTTTGAAGATATGGAAGGTTTGAAATTTAAAATTAATGCCAAATCTTTTTATCAAACCAATTCTCAACAAGCTTACGAACTTTACAAAGTAACTTGTGATTTTGCAGATTTAAAAGGCGATGAGCTAGTTTACGATTTATATACAGGAACAGGAACCATTGCACAGTTTGTAGCCAAGCAAGCAAAACGTGTTATTGGCGTAGAAGCTGTACCAGATGCTATTATAGCTGCAAAAGAAAATGCACAATTAAATGGTATTACAAACGTTGAGTTTTATGTTGGTGATATGAAAAACGTTTTTAATGACGAATTTATAAAACAACATGGTCATCCAGACGTTATTATAACCGATCCACCTCGTGATGGTATGCATAAAGATGTTGTGCAACAAATATTAAATATTGCTCCAAATAAAGTGGTTTATGTAAGTTGTAATAGTGCAACACAAGCTAGAGATTTAGAGCTAATGGATGCAATGTATAAAGTAACAAAAGTTCAGCCAGTAGATATGTTTCCACAAACACATCATGTTGAAAATGTTGTACTTTTGGAGAAACGATAAATAGATATACGTTTACAAATGATAAAAAAAATAAGCTTACTTTTAATAGTACTCATTACAATAACACTAAGCTGTGAGCGTGATGATATTTGTGCTGAAGCTACAGCAACAACTCCGCATTTAATTATTCGTTTTCATGATGCCAGCAATATTACTGCTACAAAAACTGTACGTAGTTTATCAGTAATTGGTGAAGGAAATTCTACTAATATAGTTTTTAACACAGTTACAGATTCAATTGTTCTTCCTCTTCGATTTCAAAATGAAGGTGAAATTACTACAACTCGTTTTGAATTAAAAAAAGATTCAGATTATGATACAGATACAGATGTAAACACGAATTCAAATACTGATATTATAGAAGTAGTTTATACACCACAATTTATATATGTATCAAGAGCTTGTGGCTATAAAAGCATTTTTAACGACGCTTCATTAGATATAGAATCTGATACAAACAATTGGATAATTAATAGAGATATTTTAAATACTACAATAGACAATGAAAACGCAGCACACATTATTTTATATCATTAACCTTTTAATGATAATAATGTTGCCGCAAACATTATTATCACAACAAGACACAACTACCAAAACAGATACTATTATTTCAAAAGAAAAGTATGGTTTACGATTGGGTGGAGATGTTAGTAAATTAGTTCGTTCTTTTGCTGATAAAGACTACAAAGGCTTTGAAGTTAATGCTGATTATAGGTTAACAAAAAAAGTATACTTAGCTGGAGAGTTAGGTACAGAAGAGCGAAATCTAAAAAATGATTATTTAAACACTACAACAACAGGAAGCTATTTTAAAGCTGGTGTAGATATTAATCTATACAAAAACTGGCTAGACATGGAAAACATGATTTATAGTGGTTTTAGAGTTGGTGTAAGCTCGTTTAGTCAAACCTTAAACAGTTATACTGTTTATAATTCTGACCAATATTGGCAAGAACAATTTTCATCAGACATCTCACAAGAATACAAAGGTTTATCAGCAATTTGGGCTGAATTAATTGTGGGTATTAAGGCAGAAGTCCTAAACAATTTATATGTTGGTGTTAATGCACAACTTAAAGGAATGATTACTCAAGATCAACCTACAAACTTCGAAAATTTATATGTTCCAGGATTTAACAGAACTTATGATAGTGGTCGTTTTGGTGTTGGCTTTGGGTACAATATCTCGTATTTAATTCCTATTTATAAGAAAGATAAAAAAACGACTGTTAAAGAGTAAACACTTCATTTTTCTTATTAGCTAAATCGCTAAAATATTCATATCTTTTGCATAGTAATTAAACAGTACTATGGACAAACAATCTATTGCAGATATTTTAGAAGAAAAAAATCAAAATCTTCTTACTTGGTTAGAGAAACAAGATCCAGAAAAATGGCAAAAAGGCCCAGAAGGCAAATGGACAACTGGTCAGCAAGCACTGCATTTATTGCAAAGTATAAAACCATTAAATGACGCCTTGAGTATGCCAAAATTTTTGCTTCGTTATAAATTTGGCAAAGCCAATCGTGAGGTTCGCGATTATGAAACGGTTGTATTGCGATACCAAGATAGATTAAAAGAAGCTCAAGGTCGTACTTTTAAAGGATCACAGAATATGAAAGTGCCAAACTTAAAAGAAAAAGAATATATTTTAACAAGGCTTCAAGTTGAAAACAAAAAGTTACAGTACAAAACAAAAAAGATGTCTGATAAAAATTTAGATACGCTTATTTTGCCACATCCATTAATGGGTAAAATGCCTGTTAGAGAAATTATTATGTGGACTGCATATCACATAGAACATCATACAAAAACACTACAAGAGAAATATTAATTTGATGAAATATTGTCTTGTAATTTTATCTTTATTTATACATTCTTATCTGTTTTCTCAAGATATTGAAGAAAAAAATACTAAACTTGATTTTGCGTTTTCACCAGGTATTATCTTGCAACATCAATTTTTTAGTGATGTAAATGTTATTGTTGGTAAAGTTACAGTTGATAATGGTAAAATTCCAATTGTTGGTATCTCAGGAGTTAGATTGGGTTTTGAGTCTAACTTTAGAGACGGAAAAGGTTTTATTATTGCTCCAAAAATCGGATATGAAATTTCAGCAACAATTTTTACTATAAGGTTATCTGCCGCAAATTACTTTAATAATAGCAAATCTGAATTTAGAATTATTCCTGAGTTAGGTATTAGTGTATTAGGTTTTGCAAATCTTACTTATGGTTATGGTATTCCAATTAATAAAAGTGATATTTATAAATTAAGTCATCATAGAGTGTCTTTAACCATCAATTTAAATAAAAAATTATCACGTGAAGTATTTCAATAGTAGATTATTAGTAATGTAAGTAAATTGAAGAAATCTTTTTGCCTTTAGTTCATATACTTCCCTTTTTTGCTTCCTTCGTACATAACGTATTTAACTAAACGTGCTTCTAATTTCGCATTTACCAAATGTATTTTACGAGAAGGTCGTAAACCAACATGTTTTAAGGCATCAAGGTTAGAGGTAATAAACCAAGCATCTGTACCTGGATAATTCTGCTTTAAAGTATCTCCAATATTTTTGTAAAAACTTTCCATTTCTATATCTAATCGCTCTCCATAAGGCGGATTAAATACCATATGCAATTTCTCATCACCTGCTTTTTGAGTTTTAAAGAAATCTTCATGTCGCACTTCAATAAAATCTTCTAATTGAGCATTTTTAATATTCTCTTTAGCTTTTGCAACAGCACTTGGCGATTTATCATAACCAATTATTTTATGATGAAAATCTCTGGTTTTTGTTAATAGCGATTCTTCAATTTTTTCAAACAAATCAACATCCCAATCTTGCCAACGCTCAAAAGCAAATTCTTTACGCATTAAGTTTGGCGGAATATTACAAGCTATCATTGCTGCTTCTGCCAGAATAGTTCCACTACCACACATTGGATCCATAAAATCGGTTTGTCCATCCCAACCAGAAAGCATTACTAATCCTGCTGCTAAAACCTCGTTTATTGGTGCAATATTAGTAGCTGTTTTATAACCACGTTTATGTAACGAATCTCCTGATGTATCTAACGAGATATTACACATATTTCTATCAATATGTACATTAACTTTTATATCTGGAAATTTTAAATCTACGTTTGGTCTCTCACCTGTTGTATCTCTAAACTTATCTACAATCGCATCTTTAGTTTTCTGAGCTATATATAGAGAGTGTGTAAATAAATGCGAATGCACAGTAGCATCAACAGCTAAAGTGCCAGTTGGTTTGAGATATTGCTCCCAAGACATGTTATACAAGTTATCATATAAATCTTGCTCGTTTTTTACTTTAAATGAATGAATAGGTTTTAGAATTTTAATAGCAGTACGTAAAGCTAAATTACACTTATACATAAAGCCTTTATCACCAACAAAACTAACATTACGCACTCCTACTTTAACATCTCGTGCACCAAGTTGAGTTAATTCTTTTGCTAATAGTTCTTCAAAGCCAAATAAGGTTTTGGCAACCATACTAAAATTATTATCCATTATTCATCTAATATAGATTACAAAAATAAAGTATTTTTGCAGTCAGACGAATTAATCGATGACAAAAGAAAAAACACAATGGTACGCTTCATGGTTTGATACACCTTACTACCATATTTTATATAAAGACAGAGATCACGAAGAGGCACACCAATTTATGGATAATTTAACCAATTATCTTAATCTTCCTGAAGATGGCAAAGTTTTAGATTTAGCTTGTGGTAAAGGTCGTCATTCGGTGTATCTCAACTCATTAGGTTATAATGTAACTGGATTAGACTTATCAGAAAATAGTATAGAATATGCTAAACAATTTGAAAACGACACACTTCGTTTTGAGGTTCATGATATGTGCAAACCTTATAATGAAAAGTTTGATGCTGTTTTTAATTTATTTACCAGTTTTGGATATTTTGATAAAGATGAAGATAATTTAAATACTATTAAAGCTATAAAAGAAGATTTAAACGAGTTTGGCTTTGGTGTTATTGACTTTATGAATACCGATTTTATTATTGAAAATTTAGTTGCTGAAGATGTAAAAACTGTTGAAGGAATTGATTTTCATCAAAAACGTTATGTAAAAGATGGTTATATAATTAAAGATATTTCTTTTACTGCTGATGGTGAGAATTATAATTTTCAAGAGCGAGTTAAAGCTTTAACATTGAAAGACTTTGAAGCACTTTTTGAAAAAGCTGGTGTGTTTTTATTAGATGTTTTTGGTGATTACAAATTGAGAAAATATTATAAAACAACTTCAGAACGTTTAGTAATGATTTTTAAATAACCAATATTTGGTATTTTAGCAGTATGAACAAATACTTATTTCCTATATATGCTGTAGCAATCGGTGTAATGCTTGTGGTAATCTTTAAGCAAAAAAAATCGAGTTACACAAAAATATTATTATCCTTTAGTGGTGCTTTTTTATTGGCATTAACGCTTTTTGATTTGCTTCCAGAAGTTTATGAACATCTTGAAGGCAAGCAAACAGGCTTATTTATAATGAGTGGTATATTAATTCAGATTATTTTGGAGTTTTTTTCTAAAGGAGCTGAACATGGTCATGTACATATCCATAAACACGAAACAGCCTTTCCTTGGTTACTTTTTATAAGCCTATGTATTCATAGTTTTTTAGAAGGATTCCCTATTCATCAGCATAACGATATGGTATATGGTGTGCTGATTCATAAAATTCCTATTGCAGCGTTATTAACAATGTATTTACTGCAATCTCATTTTACCAAAACTCAAATTATAGGCTTTTTAGTTGTTTTTGCTTCTATGACACCTCTAGGCACAGTAATTTCAAATAATGTGGAATTAGTTTCTGGTTACGTATATTATATCAACGCTATTGTTATTGGTATTTTCTTCCATATTTCTACAATTATTTTATTTGAAAGTAGCGAAGGTCATAAGTTTAATTTATCAAAATTAGTGTCGATTTTGGTAGGTGTTGCTATTGCATATTTAATTTAGCGGTTAGTAGTTGGTAGTTAGATGTTAAAAAAATAATAAGCTAAAGCCAAAAGCCAATGGCTAAGGGCTAAAGACAAAAAAAATGTTCTCAAAAGAAGAAAGCAGAAAATTACGTGAAGACTTTTGGATAAGTTATGGAAAATCATTTCCCAGAAAATGGATTTTATACGACACAAAAATTAAGGGTTTTTCATTTAAATTTCATTTCGATACAAAAACAGCTTTAGTATCTCTCGATTTAGAAGACGATTTAGAAAATCGTATTAACTATTGGGAAAAACTACAATCACTAAAATCTATTTTAAAAGACGAGTTTCTTCCAGACGCAATTTTTGAAGAAGAATATATACTAGACAATGGCAAGGAAATTTCCAGAATTTATGTCACTTTAGACCAAAAAGTATCTATTCACAATAAAAACACATGGAGAGATGTAATGGAGTTTTTTAATGAAAAAATGAATCTTTTTGAAGCCTTTTTTGAAGAATATAAAGACTTTTTAGAAGTTTAATTCTTTCACTCTTTCTACTACACCAAGAATTCATTAGCTTTATAAACCTAAAAATAAATTAAACTATTACTATGATTATTGACGTTCACACGCACATAAATAACTACCATGAAGACAGAGTTGTTTCATTAGAAGAATGCTTAAATAAACTTACTGACACTATGGTAGAAAACAACGTGGATTATTCTTTAGTGCTATCTTCATATAAGGTAAATGAGCATCGACCAAGTACTAAGCAAGTAGTTGAAGCCATCAGCGGACGTGATAATTTAGGCGTCGTTGCTGGTATAAGCTACTTAAACTACAATCATAGAGATTTAAAAGAAATTAGTGAATACCTTGAAAGTGGTCTTATTAAAGGACTCAAATTTTATCCTGGTTACGAGCCTTTTTACCCAAATGATATTCGGCTAAAAGTTGTGTATGATATGGCTGTTGAGTATGATGTGCCTGTGATGTTTCATTCTGGTGACACCTACGCTCCTACTGGTAAGGTGAAATTTTCTCACCCTTTACATATTGATGATTTAGCTGTTGATTATCCAGATTTAAAAATTGTGATTTGCCATGTTGGTAATCCATGGATAAAAGATTGTATGGAAGTGGTTTACAAAAACAAGAATGTACATGCAGATATTTCTGGATTGGTATTAGGCGATTTTTCAGATAAGTTTGAACGCTACATGAAAACAGAAATCGAAGAAATGATTACCTACGCTGGAGACCCAAAATACTTACTTTACGGAACAGATTGGCCTATTTCTAATATGAAATCGTACTTAAAATTTATGGATCAGTTAGAACTTCCAGACGAAAAGAAAGAGTTAATACTTTGGAAAAATGCCGCAGAGTTATTTAAAATTGATGTGAGTAAGTTCAAAAAGTAATTCAAGTATTTTAAAATGTCCCAAAATAAAGATCTAAAAGAAATTGCATTATTGTTTTTAAAACTAGGAAGTATAGCATTTGGTGGTCCTGCTGCCCATATTGCAATGATGGAAGATGAAGTGGTTACTAAACGAAAATGGATGACCAAAGAACATTTTCTAGATCTCGTTGGTGCAACCAATTTAATTCCTGGGCCAAACTCTACAGAAATGACCATGCATTGCGGACACGAACGTGCTGGATGGAAAGGTCTGTTTATTGCTGGTATTTGTTTTATTTTTCCAGCAGTAGTGATAACATCTTTTTTAGCTTGGCTTTACCAGCAATATGGACAATTACCAAGCGTTGAACCTTTTATTTATGGAATAAAGCCTGCTGTAATTGCTATCATTATTATGGCAGTTTATAGACTTGGACAAAAAGCCATAAAAACTACTGAGCTTGCCATTTTAGGTATTATAACTGTTGTGGCTTGCTTATTTGGACTGAATGAAATACTTGCGCTTTTTGGTTGTGGATTGTTAGGTTTAGCTCTATTCTTTTTCAAAAAAAGAACTTCAAATTTATATAGTATTATTCCTTTATTTGTTTATCAAACTTCTGAGCATTTTACAATTAGTAACTTAAAAATATTTTTAACCTTTTTAAAAGTTGGAGCTATTTTATATGGTAGTGGTTATGTACTATTTGCTTTTTTAGATGCTGAACTTGTAGCAAATGGCTGGTTATCAAGACAAGCATTAATTGATGCTGTTGCAATTGGGCAAATGACACCAGGACCAGTATTGAGTACAGCAACCTTTATTGGTTGGCAAATAAATGGCTTTTCTGGAGCGCTAATGGCAACCGTTGGAATTTTTCTTCCATCGTTCCTTTTTGTATTACTATTAAACCCTTTGATTCCAAAAATGAGGAAATCAAAACCTATAGGTGCTTTTTTAGATGCAGTTAATATTGCTGCTATTGCATTAATAATTGTGGTTTGTATAGAAATGAGTAAAAGCACACTTACCGATTGGCGAACTATAGTCATAGCCATTGTAAGCTTAATTGTAGTATTTGTATATAAAAAGCTAAATAGTGCCTTTATTGTAATTGGTGGCGCATTGTTAGGTTATGCTTTGAGTTTGGTGTAATTAAATCACATAACCAAAAATCATAAAGAAGTGGCAAATAGCACCTCCAAGTACAAATAGGTGCCAAATTACATGGTTATAAGGAATTTTATGAATAGCATAAAACACAATACCTACAGTATAAAATAAGCCACCAGAAAAAAGTAGCAATAGTCCGTTTGTATCCATTCGATCTGCAAGAGTAGAAAAATCAAACACAATAAGCCAACCCATTACTAAATACAAAAGTGTTGAAAACACTTCAAAACGACCTGTAAAAAACAGTTTTAAAATCACGCCAAAAGCAGCAATTCCCCAAACAGTCCAAAATAATAACCATCCTAAACTATCTGGTAATGTAATAAGTAATACAGGTGTGTAAGTACCTACTATAAGTAGATAAATACTAATATGGTCTACAATTCTAAAATAATGCTTTCGCTTTTCACCTTTTACTGCATGATAAAACGTTGATGCAGCAAAAAGCACAATTATTGAAATACCATAAACAATAACGCTAAACAAACTCCACTCAATTGTATTTTGAGTAAATACAACTAATAACACTAATCCAGCAATACCTAATAAAGCACCAATACCATGACTCCAAGCGTTTAGTTGTTCTTCAAAATGACTTTGTATTCTCATATTAATTTTTGCTATAATATAAATCAGCCCATTTTTCTTTTATCTTAAGAAAATCAATAGGAAATGCAGGTTCTTGGGGCACAAGTTGTCCTGATCTAAAAGCCTTTTGTAAGATATCTTCAATATAAAAATCTTCACTCACTGTTTCTGGGTCAAACTCCTTTTTTAGAGAGATATCAAAAAGTCGAGCTGTATTATTAAACCAAAAGGCTCGCCAACCGCTTCGCAATTCTTTAATTAGTTCAAAAGTTGTTTTACCTGTCTGTCTGTGTATTAATTTTACTAAAATCTGACCTTCTGTTCTAGTCAGCTTTTTGAGTTCAGAGGAAAATTCATCTTCAATATAACGCTGAATAATTTTAGCATACGCCTTTTTATCACTCTTCTTTTCTAATGTTGCTAAACGTTCATTTAAAGCGACTAAACGTTCAGCTGCAAGTTTAGCATAAGGATATACTTTAAGAGTTTTGCGTTTCAAAATTAAGTAACGAATTCTAGCATCTTTATCATAAGGTTTACCTTTACCATTTAGCACAATTTCTCTTAACTGAATTACAGGAATAGCAACAGTATCGCCATCAATCACGTGATACTCTACAGCAGTAGAATCCTGAATAGTTGGTTCAATTTGGCCAATCATCAGAAAAGGAAAAAATAAAAAAATGTAAGTTATAAACTTCATATAGCAATGTGACTCTAAAATCGTTCCAAAATCTAGTGTAAAATTAAGAATTTACACATTCATTAACCTTAAAATAGTATTAATATTGTTATTTTAGTGCAAAATTTTTATACATGGCAAAGACAAGCATTTTAAACAAAAAATCATTAGACTTTTTAAAAAAATATTTAAACAATGCATCACCAACAGGTTATGAATGGGATGGCCAAAAAATATGGATGGACTATTTAAAACCATATGTTGATGAGTTTATAACAGACACCTACGGAACAGCTGTTGGTGTTATTAACCCAAAAGCAAAATATAAAGTCGTTATTGAAGGTCATGCTGACGAAATCTCATGGTATGTAAATTATATTTCAGACAATGGGTTGATTTATGTAATTAGAAATGGAGGAAGTGACCACATGATAGCTCCAAGTAAAATTGTAAATATTCACACCAAAAAAGGTATTGTAAAAGGTGTATTTGGATGGCCAGCAATTCATACAAGAGATAAAGCAAAAGAAGAAACACCAAAAATAGAGAATATCACTATAGATGTTGGTGCTAAAGATAAAGCTGAAGTTGAAAAAATGGGAGTTCACGTAGGATGTGTTATTACCTATCCTGACGAGTTTCATATACTTAATAAAGATAAATTTGTATGTCGCGCTTTAGATAACAGAATGGGAGGATTTATGATTGCTGAAGTAGCACGACTACTCCATGAAAACAAGAAAAAACTACCTTTCGGACTCTATATTACAAATTCAGTACAAGAAGAAATTGGATTGCGTGGTGCAGAAATGATTACTCAAACCATTAAACCTAATGTTGCTATAGTAACAGATGTTACTCACGATACAACAACACCAATGATAGACCGCAAAAAAGAAGGTCATTTAGAGCTTGGTTTAGGTCCAGTTGTTGCCTATGCTCCTGCTGTGCAACAAAAATTACGCGATTTAATTACTGATACTGCAGAAAAAAACAAAATTCCTTTTCAGCGCTCTGCCTTATCAAGAGCTACAGGAACAGATACTGATGCTTTTGCATATAGTAATGGTGGTGTTGCTAGTGCTTTAATATCGTTACCTTTACGTTATATGCATACTACAGTAGAAATGGTACATCGTGATGATGTTGAAAATGTAATAAAACTAATTTATGAATCGCTATTAAATATTAAAGATGGCGAAACATTTAGTTATTTTAAATAGTATTTATGAGATTCCTGCTTTTGTAGGAATCTCATTTATTAAACCTTCTTAATAGCAAAAAATATGAGTTTACAACATCAAAAGCATTTGTTTGATATTCCAGAAGAGATTACGTATTTAAACATCGCTGCGCAATCGCCTTCATTTAAATCAATATATGAAGCTGGACTAGAAGGGTTAAAACAAAAAAACAGACCATACTCTATCACAATACCAGATTATTTTGAGCCTGTCATTGAACTGAAAAAACTATTTGCTGAACTTGTAGATGTCGATGACTATAATAGAATAGCAACAATTCCTGCTGTATCTTATGGTATAGCTACAGTTGCAAACAATATAAAGTTAAATGCTGGAGATGAGATTATAGTTATTCACGAGCAATTTCCAAGTAATATTTATGCTTGGCAAAAATTGGCTGACAAGTATAATGCTGTTATAAAAACCATTAAAGCTCCAAATACAGATGTTAATCGTGTAAAACAATGGAACGAATCTATTATTGATGCTATTTCAGACAAAACTGCGGTAGTTGCGATGGGTAATATTCATTGGTCTAATGGTAGTTTATTCGATTTAAAAACCATCAGACAAAAAACAAAAACTCATAATGCGTTACTAATTATAGACGGAAGTCAGTCTGTAGGTGTTTTGCCATTTTCAGTAAAAGAAATACAACCAGATGCACTTATTTGTGCAGGATATAAATGGCTTTTTGGACCTTATGGTTGTGCTTATGCGTATTACGGAGCTTATTTCGACAATGGAGTGCCAATTGAAGAAAACTGGTCTAACCGATTAAATAGCGAAAACTTTTCAGGACTAACAAATTATGAGTCTCAATACAAGCCTTTAGCAAATCGATATTCGGTTGGCGAGAGTGGTAACTTTATTTATGTACGAATGCAAATTGCTGCCTTAAAACAGGTTATTGAGTGGTCTCCAAAAAAAATACAAGAGTATTGCAAAACTATTTCTGCTAATGCTGTAAAAGACTTAAGAGCTTTGGGTTGCGTTATTGAAGATGATAATTATAGAAGTCATCATCTTTTCGGAATTAAACTACCAGACGATTTAGATGTAAATATTTTAAAATCTGTATTAGCCGAACAACATATTTTTGTGTCATTTAGAGGCAATTATATCCGAATTTCTTGTCATTTATTTAATACTTCAGAAGATTTCAAAAAATTAGTTGCTTGTATGTCTTCGGTTCTACAAAAAGCCTAATATGGAAGAGTACATTGATATTGTTACTAAAGAGGGCGAACCAACTGGTAAATCTGCTTTAAAATCAGAAATACACACTAAAGGTTACTACCATAATACTGCTCATGTTTGGTTTTATACTTCAAAAGGTGAAATTTTATTAGCGCAACGTGCAGCATCAAAATCTATTTGTCCTTTGCTTTGGGATGTGTCTGTTGCTGGTCATATAGATTCAGGTGAAACCACAGAACAAGCATCAATAAGAGAGGTTAAAGAAGAAATAGGATTGGATATTACTGCAACCGATTTACAAAAAATTGGTGTTTTTCAATGTTTTCAAAAATATACTAATGGTATTATTGATAATGAATTTCATCATACGTTTATTGCTGAATTAAAGGAAGACTTAAATTCACTAACTCCACAAATAGGTGAAGTTGAAGACTTAAAGCTAGTAAGTATTAAAGATTTTAATCTTCTATTAGAAAATAGTGACACAAACAACCATTTTGTATCGAGTAATAAATCGTATTATGATATTGTAATACTATCTATCAAAAAACAATTGTAATCAATGGATTTAATTCTTTATGCCATAGCTCCAGTTTTAACAATTATCTTTTACATTTTTATAAAAGATAAATACGAGAAAGAGCCAACTAGATTATTAATATCAAACTTTTTACTTGGTGCTATTGTTAGTATTATAATCACAACTATACTTTATGTAATTATAAATATACCACTACCTTTAAATAATCACACAAGTGTTTTTGAGCAATTTATTAAAGCCTTTTTTGTAGTTGGTTTAACAGAAGAGTTCAGCAAATATATTATTGTAAGATATTATGCTCAGCCAAATGAAGAATTTAATGAACCCTTTGATGGCATTGTATATTCTGTAATGGTATCGATGGGTTTTGCAGCTACAGAAAATATATTTTACGTATTAGAAGGTGGTGTTGAAACTGCAATTATGCGAGCATTTACAGCAGTACCAGCACATGCAACTTTTGCCATACTTATGGGTTACTATATGGGAAAAGCCAAATTTTCAAATAATAGAATAATCCTAAATTTAACTGGTCTTTTTCTTGCTGCTTTATTTCATGGCACATACGATTTCTTTTTATTCATTGATTTTATTCCAGGTATTTGGGTTGGTGCATTTGTATCATTACTTATCGGAATTATTTTGTCAAGAAAAGCAATTAAAAAACATCAAAACAATTCTATTTTCAAAGCTTAATTTCAAATAATTATCTTTGCAACTTAATAACAAATTATGTCAAAAACATTCAAAGTTAAAGTCAATAACACATTCGAATTTGATATTGATTCCCATCAGGCTACAAACTTAGATACTGTAAAAGTATCTAAATCAAAATCACATGTTTTACAACAAAACAAAACCTTTCATACTGAAATCATTAATAGTGATTTCAACCAAAAGAACTATACTGTTAAAGTCAATAACAATAGCTATACTGTAGCTATACATGATGCTTTAGACGAATTAATTAAGGCAATGGGATTTGAAGTTGGAGCCACAAAAAAGGTGAACGACATTAAAGCTCCAATGCCAGGCTTAATTTTAGATATAAACGTAAAAGTTGGTCAAGAAGTTAAAGAGAACGATGCCCTTTTAATTTTAGAAGCCATGAAAATGGAAAACGTATTAACCTCTCCTAGAGATGGTGTTATTAAATCTATTTCAGTAAATAAAGGTAATGCAGTTGAGAAAAATCAACTATTAATAGTATTTGAATAAAATGAAGAAATTATTAGTAGCAAACAGAGGAGAGATAGCCATTCGTGTGATGCGAACTGCTAAAAAAATGGGTATAAAAACGGTTGCTGTATATTCAACTGCCGACCGAAATGCACCACACGTTAAATATGCTGATGAAGCTGTTTTAATTGGTGAAGCGCCTTCTAATAAATCATACTTATTATGTAACAAAATTATAGATGTTGCAAAAAGCTTAAATGTAGATGCTATACATCCTGGATATGGGTTTTTATCTGAAAATGCAGATTTTGCAGAGGCTTGCGAAAAAAATAATATCACGTTTATTGGACCAAAATCTAAAGCCATAAAAATTATGGGATCTAAGCTGGCAGCAAAAGACGCTGTAAAAGCTTATAATATCCCTATGGTTCCTGGTACTGAAGACGCTATTACAGATATAAGTGACGCTAAAAAAATAGCCAAAGAGATTGGGTTCCCTATATTAATAAAAGCATCAGCTGGTGGTGGTGGAAAGGGTATGCGTATTGTTGAAAAAGAAGCCGATTTCGAATCGCAAATGGACAGAGCAATTAGTGAAGCCGTTAATGCTTTTGGAGATGGCTCTGTATTTATTGAGAAATATGTAACCTCACCAAGGCACATCGAAATACAGGTAATGGCAGACGCACATGGTAATGTTGTTCATCTTTTTGAACGCGAATGTAGTATTCAACGTCGTCATCAAAAAGTGGTTGAAGAAGCTCCTTCAAGTGTATTAACTCCAGAACTTCGTTCAAAAATGGGTGAAGCTGCTATTAAAGTTGCCAAATCTTGTGATTATTTAGGTGCTGGAACGGTTGAGTTTTTATTAGATGATGCTCATAATTTCTATTTTCTAGAAATGAATACCCGCTTACAAGTTGAGCATCCTGTAACCGAATTGATTACAGGAACCGATTTGGTAGAATTACAAATTCGTGTGGCTCGAGGTGAAGTGTTACCAATACAGCAAGACGATTTAAAAATTAATGGACACGCTTTAGAACTTCGTGTATATGCCGAAGACCCTTTAAATGATTTCTTACCAAGTGTTGGAAATCTTGAGGTTTACAAATTACCTGTAGGTGAAAATATTAGAGTTGATAATGGTTTTGAACAAGGAATGGATGTACCAATTTATTATGATCCAATGCTTTCAAAATTGATTACCTATGGAAAAACTCGTGATGAAGCTATACAATTAATGTTAAAAGCCATACAAGACTATCAAGTTGAAGGTATTCAAACCACATTACCATTTGGAACTTTTGTTTGTGAGCATGATGCGTTTCAATCAGGACATTTTGATACGCATTTTGTAAAAACATATTATTCACCAGAAGCCTTAAAAAGTAAGCAGGAAGAAGAAGCTAAAATAGCGGCATTAATTGCTGTAAAACAATATATTGAAGACCAAAAGCTTTTACGTTTACCTCTAAAATAGTATGCAATAAAAGTAATATGTTTTGTATCAAACAAATCAACAAAAAACGAATAAACGAAACACAGTATAATGGAATCCAAAATAAAAAACCTTAACGAAAAACTAGCGCAAGCCTATCTTGGTGGTGGACAAGCTAGAATTGACAAACAACATAAAAATAAAAAACTTACTGCTAGAGAACGCGTTATGTATTTATTAGACGAAGGTTCTTTTGAAGAAATTGGTGCTTTAGTGACACATCGTACTAAAGATTTCGGTATGGAAAACCAACAGTTTTATGGCGATGGTGTTGTCACTGGTTATGGAACAGTAAACGGACGATTAATTTATATATTCGCGCAAGATTTTACAATATTTGGAGGTTCTTTATCTGAAACACATGCAGAGAAAATTTGTAAAATTATGGACTTGGCTGTTAAAGTTGGAGCTCCAGTTATTGGTTTAAATGATTCAGGAGGTGCACGTATACAAGAAGGTGTTCGCTCTCTTGGTGGTTATGCCGATATTTTTTATCGCAACGTGCAAGCATCTGGAGTGATACCACAAATATCTGCAATTATGGGACCTTGTGCTGGAGGTGCTGTATATTCACCTGCAATGACCGATTTTACTCTAATGGTTGAAGATACTAGCTATATGTTTGTAACTGGGCCTAACGTTGTAAAAACAGTCACCAATGAAGAAGTAACATCTGAAGAATTAGGTGGAGCAAGTACACATTCAACGAAATCTGGTGTGGCACATAAAACATCTTCTAATGATGTGGAATGTCTTGAGGATATTAAAAAACTACTAAGTTATCTCCCTCAAAATAATACTGAGACTCCTGCTCTACTTCCTTTTGATTTGCAAGATGAAGTACGAGATAGCTTATCTGATATTATTCCAGACAATGCCAATAAGCCTTACGATATGCACGATGTTATTGGTGGTATTATAGATGAGGATTCTTTTTATGAAATTCATAAAGATTATGCAGAAAACATTCTCATTGGTTTTGCTCGACTTGGAGGACGAAGTATTGGTATTGTTGCCAACCAACCAATGTTTTTAGCTGGTGTACTCGATGTAAATAGCTCTAAAAAAGCTGCGCGTTTTGTACGTTTTTGTGATGCTTTTAATATTCCGTTATTAGTGTTAGAAGATGTGCCTGGCTTTTTACCAGGAACAGATCAAGAATGGAATGGTATTATTGTTCATGGTGCCAAATTATTATATGCTTTTAGCGAAGCTACAGTACCTAGAGTTACAGTAATTACTCGAAAAGCTTATGGTGGTGCTTACGATGTCATGAACTCAAAACATATTGGTGCAGATATGAATTTTGCTTGGCCAAGTGCTGAAATTGCTGTAATGGGAGCTAAAGGAGCTGCAGAGATAATCTTTAAAAACGAAATTAAATCTGCCAAAGACCAAGAGGCTAAATGGAAAGAGAAAGAAGCTGAATATGCCGAATTGTTTGCTAATCCATATAGTGCAGCAGAGCGTGGTTTTATAGATGAAGTAATTCTTCCAAAAGATACCAGACGAAAACTTATTAAAGCATTTTCAATGTTAGAAAAGAAAGACGTTATTAGGCCAAAACGCAAACATGGGAATATTCCTCTATAAATAAATGATATTGTAAAAACATTTATTCGTATTTTAATAATTCATTTTCTAAAAAGGTTATTAATTCTGGAAAATTGGTGATGTTTGGATATTTAGCTTGTGCATCATATATATCTTTTACTAAAGCTTCCATATTATCAGGATCTTGCACAGATACTATTTGTCGAATGGCTTCACTATAATATAATTTAGAATTCTTAATATCGCCTTTTAACCAATAAAAAAGCCCAAGATTTGCTTGCACCCAATTAAGTGATGGGTAATGCTTTATAGCTATCAAACTTTTACTAATGGCAGTATCTAAATTGTTTTGTTTTTCATAGATATCCCATCCGTCACCTCCTATTTTTGCTATGGTTTGTGCTACTTTTTGTAGTTCGTAAAAATGAGCTTTAATCTTGTCTTTGTTATTTTTAGGAATATCTACGACGATATAATTTCTAACACTAAAATCGTTATTTGGACTGTCCTTATACCCATTCTCCAAATAAGCAGCTTTATCGAGAGATAACATTAATTCAGAGGTGTCATCATCATCATTTAATTCTAAATCATACATTCTGTACCATGCTATATTAGTATATCGCATGATTTTTAGTTCATCTCCATAATCGGCTTTATAGAGTTGGGTTATGGTATTTTCATTTATTGTGTAAGACACTATCGCATTGTCACCTTTTTTACCTTCTAATGATGATAAAACCTTTTGTATTTTGGCTAAAGGTATCGACATATCCAAAGAGGTGTCTTGTGATGTCATCGTCCAAGATGTAGCAATAATTAAAAAGTAACATAATTTAGTTTTCATAAGTAATATTTTAAGTTTTTTAATTAATCGTTCCTAACGACTACAACCTAAGCGAGATATATAGTTTTTTCATTTATATTTCCCAAATATAGCCATTAAAATAAGCTCAAAAAATACCTACTTATGTGTATTTTTTAGAAAGAAAATGAAGTTAAAAATCTAAATATTAATTTTTAATGTGTGACGAATCTAAAATAATTTAAAATCTAAATTTTGTATCTTTATACTACTAACTAATAATTTAAACAATCATGAAAAAACTACTCTTATCAACAATTTGCTTAGTGATGAGCTTCGCAGCATACTCACAAACGGAAGAAGACATGAAAGCTTGGGAAGCTTATATGACACCTACTGAAATGCACAAATGGCTTGCAACTTTAGATGGTGAATGGGATGCCGATATTACTATGTGGATGGATCCAAGTCAGCCTCCAACAAAATCGAAAGGAACAACAACCAACAAAATGATTATGGATGGTCGTTATCAACATTCAGAGCATAATGGAGAATTTGCAGGAATGCCCTTTTATGGCCAAAGCATTGTTGCTTTTGATAATGCCAAGAAAAAATTTATTTCAACCTGGATAGATACTATGGGAACAGGTGTTATGATTTTAGAAGGTACTTATGACAGCAAAACAAAAACTATGAGTTTAAGTGGCACTATGGTTGACCCAATTTCTGGTGCAGACATGAACGTAAAAGAAGTAATCACTTACATCTCTGAAGACACACACAAATTTGAAATGTTTATTGTTATTGGAGATACTAAAATGAAATCGATGGAAATTATTTATAATAGAAAAAAGTAAGATAATAAAAAGAGCCTCGAATGAGGCTCTTTTCCCTTTAATTAAAAACCCAGTTTTTATTAAACAACAACTTTACTATAAAAATATTAGAATACGATTTTTTTAGTAATAACCTTATCAGTGGATAAAGTTATATTAACAAATAGAATCTGCTTATTCTTCACTATAGTTTTAATATTAAACTCTTTATTATTAATGGCATTTTTATTTAATACTATCCTACCAAGTAAGTCAAAAATTATAATACTCTTTATTTCATCAGTATTAGATTTTACATGTAATTGATCATTTTCATTTTCGTAAATTAATACAGTATTATCTAACTCATTCGGGTTTACTCCTAATGTTCCGTCATTTAAATTAGTTTCCCAAACACCTCTACCATAAGTACCAGCTCTTAACTTGTTAGTTCCATAATGTATTTCTAAATCTCTAACGGCACAATTTGGTAATCCTAATAAAAATGGCTCAAAAGCACTTAAGGTATTGTTGTAATAGTAAACTCCTATATCACCACCAACATAAATAGCATCTGTAGTGCTACCATTTGTATAAACAATCGTGTTTATTGGTAAGTTTGGTAATCCTGCTGAAATATTTGTCCAAGTACTACCTCCATTAAGTGATTGAAATACTTTAGTACCGTTTTCATATCCAGAATAAACTACCCAGACTTTGTCTGGATTAGTGTTAGAAACTGTAACACTGCTCATGGCAGCTGTTAGAGGCAATGAACCTGTAACATTAATAAAAGAACCACCTGCATCTATTGATTTTGAAATAGCATTATTTTGAACAGTATAGATAATATTAGGGTTACTTGGAGCTATCACAAAATCTTTAATACTTCCAGATCCTGCAGATGTTGCTAAAGCAGTCCACGAATCTCCTTTGTCTGCTGATGTATATAATGTTGGTGTACCGCCAGAATAAAGACGAAGGTTATTAACTGGATCCATTTTAAATGGGCTGTAAAAATCTATTCCACCAGGAAGCCCAGTAGTAATTGAAGTCACATTTGCACCACCATCATCTGAACGACCATATGCACCTTGTACATACTGTACATATATTGTATTATTGTCGGTATAATCAATAAAACATTCGCCACCATCACCACCATAAATATTATCCCAAGCCGATCCTGTTTTTAAATTAGTACCATTATCTTGCTCTCCAGCAACTATCAAACTTGCATCAGAAGGTGAAAGACCGATTTTAACAACTTGACCAATTGCCAAATTACTACTCATATCCACCCAAACATTACCATTATCGGTTGATTTAAAAAACCCACCATCATTACAAGAAAATAAAGTTGTAGATGATGCTCCAGGCAAATACACTAAATCATGAACATCTGCATGAACTTCACCAGATGCCCAATACGATGCATTAGCCCAATTAACACCTCCATCATAAGAAATCCAATGATTTACGCCTCCAATTGTAACTAGATTAGCATCGGCTGGAGATACTGCTATAGCTAAATCATAAAAACCTTGTCCACCAGAATCAGAGCCATCTGTTTCATACCCTAATAGGTTTGGTGTAGTAGACATAGTTGTAAATGTATCTCCACTATCGGTTGAGCGATAAGTTCCTTTATAATTTGATCCTGGGTTATTTGCCATCAAAGCATAAACGTAATCTGAATTTGCTTCTGATACCCCTAAAGCAATACGTCTGATTCCAGAAGTTGGTAAACCTGTAGTAATTTCTGTCCAAGTTGCTCCAAAATCTGTAGATTTAAAAAATTGTGTACCAGCTGCATATACTGTATTAGCATCTCCTGGCTTAAACTCCATATCTTTTAAATCAGCATTAGTCCCAGCTACGTCAGAATAGTTGTTTGTTGCCCAACCATCAGTAGTGTACCAAACACCAACATTACTAGCTACTATCATTCTAAGCGGGTTGTTTGGATCCATCAATAACTTAGATAGTTTCCATCCATAAGACGGGTCTATTACCAAACTTGTAGGATTCCAAGTAACACCTCCGTTTGTTGATTTTAATATCCCAATACTATTTCTATCATTTTCAATATCGCCTGTGGCTAAATACATTATATTTGTATTTGTTGGATCAATTGATAAATCTGAGCAGCCAATAACAGACAAAAAATCTGTATTTGTTGTCCAGTTGCTTCCTCCATTAGTTGATTTCCATAAACCACCATCTGGTGCACCTACATACATTGTATTAGAGTTAGTTGGGTCGAACCTTACAAAGTTTAATCGTCCTGCTCCTGTTCTAGTATAAGGAGAGGGTCCGCTAGGCGAACCAATTGGACCTAACTCTATCCAATTTGCAGCAGAACGCTGTGTTGTACTTATATACTCACTAACAAAATTGTTTTTTAACCACTCTATGTAATTTGTATACGTTAATGATGTTAAATTCATGTTACCAGAAGGGTACACTCTAGATTCCATATAATCTTCCCAACGTTTAAATGGTTTATAACCTTGGCCTCTAGCTGGAGTTTTGTCTTTCCAATATGCGTTAAATGCTGCTTGAACTTCATAAAATGTAGCGCTTTTAGCATCACCCATTTCAGTCCAATCTACTTTTTTTTCTGTTTGACCAAATACAACAATGGTAAAACACATTAATAATAATTGAGTAATTTTTTTCATAGTAAAATATTATATGATTTAGTTGTTCATACAAATATCTTTAACCTTTTAGTTGTACACTAAAATATAACTACTCACTTACTACTCATTTTTTATAAACTAATAAATATTATATACGTGAAGATTACTTATTAATTTAGCTTCTTTATTTCCTTAAATGCGTCATCAATAAACTCGGTTAAAGTAATAGAATCTTTTATGTTTAGTTTTTTGTTAATTCTATAACGTTTACTTTCTACTGCCCTAACTGTAGAGTTTAAAAAAATTGCTATTTCCTTATTTTTAAATCCAGTAAATAAATAATAACAAATAATAATTTCAGAATGGTTCAATTGAGGATATTTATCTGATATCTGAGTAAAAAAATCAACATTAAGTTCGTTTATAAGTTCTAAATGACTTTCCCCTTTTGCTAATATTGTTGATGAGTTTAGATGAAGGTTTTTATACAATTCCTTTATTCTAATTCTTTGCTCCAAAACATTGTCTACAGACGAAATACTTTTCATTTCTTTTTTCACTTCAGCAACATAGTCTTCTAAACCTTTAACTTTTACCTTTAATTTTTCATGATTAGATTTTAAAAATGAAAACTCACTATCACGTTGTGTAAACTCATTTATAGACTGTTTAATTTTTTTATATCGTAAAATAATAAACATAAAGAATCCAAATAAAACTACTAGCAATAACCCAATTAAATATCTATTAAGGTGCTTTTTTTGAGTTTCATTTTTTAGTGATTTTTCGGTTTGAAACAATGTTTCATTTATTTGAAAACTTGCATCTAAATTTTCCTCAAGTAATTGATTTTGAAATTGTTTTAAAGAATCAATATAGACATTACTTAATTTTAAATCTCCCTGAAGCTTATAAGTATCAATATGATATTGATAATAGACTTTAATATCATCAATATTCATATACTGTTTTAGTTTACCAGCCTTTTTTAAGTAATATAATGTAGAATCTAGTTGTTTTAATTTCAATTGTGATTCAGCCATACAATTAAATAAACTTGTTTTATATGATTTTATAATTGATTGTGATATAGTACTATCATTTTCTGTTGTTTTAAACACTTTAAAGTACTTATAAGCACTTGATAATTCACCTAAATGCAAATAATTTGAAGTAAGCATAAATAAAGCATACATATAATAATAGCCATCTTCTTTAAATGCTTTATAACGATTTAAATTTGATAATATTAATTTATTACTTTCTTCATAATCTTTATCCAACATTTTCTTATATGCCTCCATTTGCATCACTTCAAGCAATCTCCCCTTATTATCTGCAAGAGTATAATAATACTTAGCTTGTTTCAAATATTTAAAAGCGCTTGTATCTTTTTTAATTGTATAAATATTGGCAAATAACTCCAAATTAGCCATACCAGCAACTTCATAATTCTTTTCTTTCTCAGCGTACTTTAAAGCTAAAAGGTAGTTTTGATATAGTTTGGCCTGTTCCTTTTTCTTACCATTTATAATCCCTTTTGTTTGGTAATAACATGCTAAATGCCCTTTAATATTTAAATCAATTGGCTCATCGATAGAATCTAAATAACGCTCAGCTAGTTCTGGTGCTTCATAAGCATAAGTCTCTGCCGAATCTAGATATCTAACATATTCATCTAGTTCTCTTTTTTGACTAAAAGAGAAAGAGCTTAAAAAGAAAAAGCAAATTATTATAATATGTTGAAAACTATTTTTTTTTGTTATAGATATCAAACTAGATATAATTTATTAATAAAAAGAAGGTGTAAATGTAAGAAAATATTACACTCTACTTAAAGTAAAATGGTTAAACTTAAGTAAATATAAACACAAAAAAATTAAGGCAAATTATATAGTAATTATATCTGAGACAATATATTAACAACAGAGCTTATAATATATTCCACTCCTATGGCTATTACTACAAAACCAATAATTCTCGATAATGCGTTTATTCCAGATGCACCTAACGATTTAACTATTAAATGAGAGCTTTTTAAAATGATGTAAATAGAAAGAGTTACAATTATCATAGCACTTACAATAGTTATTATTTGAGCCGATTGTTGATACTCTTGATTGTAAGCTATTAGCAAAGATATTGTTCCTGGACCTGCAAGCATTGGTATTGCTAATGGCGTTAATGATATGGCATCACGTGAGTGAATATCATCTTGCACACCTTTACGTTTCATACCTTTATGCTCTCCAAATTTACCTGTTAGTAAAGCAAATCCTGAAGATGCTATAATAAGTCCTCCAGCAATTTTAAGAGCATTGAGACTGATACCAAAAAAGGATAAAATATACTTACCAACAAAAAAAGATAATAACAAAATTGCCAATACATCTATTGCAGTCCAAAAGGCTGTTATAGCGCGTTCTTTTTTAGTATGCTCTTGTGTTAATCCAACAAAAACAGGCACAGTTCCTAGCGGATTCATAATTGAGAATAATGCTCCAAAACTGATTAAAAATAGTTCCATAGTTTTTTTTGCAAATTCACTGCTTTTATTTGATTCATCAGTTACCAAATACTTAAACTAATGTTACTAAGCTGTAAAATTACAATGCAAACTAAAAGCTTTTTAGCTATCTAATAAACGTCTGTGATAGTTAATTTGCCCTAAGTGATATCCTAAATGCATAGATAAATGCACCAAAAAGTATTCGACAGTCATGGTGTCTTCAAATACACGACGAGAGTATTCCTTTTGCAAATCTTCTTCTGTAAGAGTATGTAATACCTTTTCAATAACTAACATAACATCGTCAACTTGCTGAATTAATTCTGCCCTAGGTACATTTTTTAAAGAGAATTCTAAATCTCTTTGTCTTATATAATTTGTTTTTCCAATTTCTGCTCCAATAAAGTGATTTAGATTTCCTACTAAATGCAAACATAAATTTCCAGCAGAGTTTAAAACATCTTTATCTATAAGCCATAAATTACTTTCGTTTGAGTATAATTTTATCTCTTCTTTGAGTTTGTTTAAATCTCTTTTAAACAATTTATTTAACGTTTGTGTAAGCATAATTCAATATTTTAATACCATAAAAATAGAAAATAATTAGCTTACTTTTGCCGCATGAAAAATCCGCAGTCGTATAAACTCGAATTCGTTGCTCTAATGGCTGCGTTAATGTCTATAGTTGCTTTATCTATTGATGCATTATTGCCAGCATTACCACAAATTGGCGATTCGTTGGGTGTTACAGACACCAATAAAAATCAGTTATTAATTACTATGATTTTTTTGGGCTTAGGTTTCGGACAGCTCCTTTTCGGACCTTTATCAGATAGCTTTGGACGTAAGCCAATGGTCTATTTTGGATTTGGATTGTTTATAATAGCCAGTGTCATTTGTGTGAGTACCGAAAACTTTGAACTTATGATATTTGGACGCATACTTCAAGGTATAGGATTATCTGCTCCAAGAACCATTAGTATTGCTATGGTAAGAGATTCTTTTAGTGGCGATTATATGGCTAAAATATTATCTATTGTTGTTATGGTATTTATTTTAGTTCCAGTAATTGCACCTACTTTAGGTCAGTTTTTACTCCATTTTTACGATTGGAAATCTATTTTCTATATCAATCTTATTTTCGGTATTGTTGTGATGATTTGGTTTTGGCTACGACAACCAGAAACATTAGATATTGAAAAACGCATTCAATTTACGCCACGCATTTTTATAACAGGAACTAAGGAGTTTTTAAAATATAAAGATGCTGTTGCCTATACTTTAGTTTCTGGGTTTATTACAGGTTCGTTTATGGTGTATTTAAGTACATCTCAACAAATATTTGAACAACAATATAACCTAGGAGATAAGTTCCCTTATATATTTGCAAGTTTAGCCATAGCTGTTGGATTAGCAACCTTTTTAAACAGTAGGTTTGTAGTCCGTTTTGGTATGTGGCGAATAGCGTTTATTTCTACTATTGCATACGTTATAGTATCGCTTTTATATGTGGCTTTGTATTGGTCTGGAAAAAACCCAAGTATTGAAATATTAATAGCCTTTTTTGCTGTTCAGTTTTTTTCAATAGGGTTTATGTTTGGCAATTTAAGATCGCTTGCTATGCAACCTCTTGGTCATATTGCAGGTATTGGGGCAGCAATTAATGGATTTGTATCTACAGTAATGGCAGTACCAATTGCTAATTATATTGGAAGTTTTGTAAAAACATCTGTATTACCTTTATTTATAGGCTTTTCTGTATTTGGATTTATCTCTTTACTTATCTTTTTACGATTAAAAGTATCTAGAACATAAACCTTTTAACGTCACTTCGAGTGATTCATGAAGTATGAGTGAATTGTATCGAGAAGCATCTAACTTATATACACTCAGCCTAAAGGCGAAGCAATCTACCTAACCTATGAATTAAAACGCACCAGCATCAACATCTTTTATAAACTTAATTAAACCCTCAAAATAGGTTTTCTGGTCATCAAACTGTGATAAATGACTTCCGTTAGGGCACAACAAAAAGCGTCCGTTTTGCACTTCTTCCGAAATCCATTTCATATGCTCTGGGTCCATAGTATCATGGGTCGCTCCAATAGTTAACGTAGGTACTTTTATGTTGCGCAACTCTTTGGTTACATCCCAATTTTTGAGGGTTGCATCGCCTTTAATACCAAATTCACTAGGACCTTGCATGGTAACATACACATCTGGATTTAAGTGCTTAAAACTTCTATTAAACGAATCTGGCCACTCATTTACAGGCATCCTTAATACATGTTCAGTATAATAATGATTTACAATAAGATCTAAATAACGCTCATTAGTATAATCTTCTTTGTTTTCATAAAACATTATTTCCTCCAACACTTTAGGGTCTAATTTTGGTGCTAATACCTCATCAGAATACTTTTGATATTCTGGAATTGAAGCCACCATATTCGATATAATCAACCCTTTTAAGTTATCCTGATATTTTAAGGCATATTGCATTCCAAGAATGCCACCCCAAGATTGCCCAAAGAGATAAAAATTATCCTTATTTAACCCTAAAGCAACTCTCACCTGCTCTACCTCTTCTACAAAACGGTCTAAATCCCAAAGGCTCAAATCGTTCGGTTGGTCGCTATAATAAGACCCTAATTGGTCGTAATAATAAAACTCTATCTGTTCTTGCGGAAAATACCCTTGAAAAGGTTCATAAATCTCATGTGTAAAGCCTGGTCCACCATGTAGCAACAATACTTTCATGGTTGGATTATTGCCAATACGCTTGGTCCAAACCTTAAATTCGCCTTTGGTCGTAGTTATAGGAATCATTCTAATGCCACCAAGAAACTGATCGTTAGCATTTGGTTGTAAGTATGTCTCAGCCGAAGTTGTTTTTGTATCTGTTGTGGCTGTATCAGTTTTACAGCTTACACATAGCAATAAACCTATTAATAGTGGTATTGTTCTCATTATTGTAGTAGTATAAAGTTATATGTGTAAGATACTACATATGAACGAATTATCGCTTTCTGCCTTTTGTTTTTTTCTCTTTCGTTTTTACATAGATTAACTTCATACGTCCTTTTGTATCCTCTCGTCGTTCTATTTCAAAGTCTGGAATAGAATTTATTAAAGGCGTTAGCTTTTGAAAGCCATAGTTTCTAGAATCGAAATTGGGTTGTTTTTTTTGTAATAAACTACCAACATCACCCAAAAACGCCCAACCATCATCATCGGCAACATCATCAATGGTAGTTGCAATAAGCTTAATGTCTTTTTCTGTTATATTATCGTAGTTGTTTTTAGAAGATGCTTTTTTATCTGTAGATTCTAAGGTGCTTTCTTCGACTAAGTTTTTAAGAATCTCTATATAAATAAACTTATCGCAAGCCACAATAAACGGGCTTGGTGTTTTCTTTTCACCAATACCATACACTTTCATACCAGCTTCACGCAGTCGTGTTGCCAAACGCGTAAAATCGCTATCACTAGACACTAAACAAAAGCCATCTACTTTTTCAGAATATAAGATATCCATCGCATCGATAATCATAGCTGAATCGGTGGCGTTTTTACCTGTTGTATAGCCATATTGTTGTATGGGTGTAATGGCATTTTCTAGCAACATGTTTTTCCATTTAGACAGATGAGGCTTGGTCCAATCGCCATAAATACGTTTTATAGTTGGATTGCCATATTTAGCAATTTCCTCCATCATTTCTTTTACATAGGCAGAAGGTATGTTGTCGCCATCAATAAGTACTGCTAATTTTATATCCATTTAATTGTCATCATTTTTGTTATTGTTCTAAAGGTAATGGCTTTATAGCAAAAAACCACTCTAAATGGAGTGGTTTTATTAAAAGATTTCAATATGTATAACTTATAAATAGTCGCCTAGCATTTCAAGACACACTTTATAGTAGGACTGCAATGTTGTTAATTTTTTGCAGCTCTATCAAATACAAAAGTGACTATATCGCCATTATTATCGACATCCATATATAGCTTATAGCCAATATAATCTTCTATACGATATGCAAAGGTCATTTGGTCATCGTAAATGTAAAAGGTCATGTGTGTTTTGGTAACGGTGTACTTATGCGTCTCGGCTTCCGACTCGTCGTCTGAAGGTACAAAACTGTAGGTCATACCATTGGTTAAAAACACACGTACAAGTCCTTTCATATCTTCAGGTACGTTGTACATCTGTCCGTCTTGCTCTAATCGTCTTAACGACCATCTATAGTCGGTAAGCATTTGTTTGGTTTCGGCGAAGCTTAAGCTTTGTGCTATAAGGTCGGTGAAACTACCTAGGCAAACTGTAAGCAGGATAAGCACCCATTGTTTGGTCGTTTTTTTAAACATAGTTATAGGGGTTTTAATTTGTTTTATGTTACGGAATAAATGTAACTATTAAAAGACTGTATTAAAATACCTACTTGTGCGTATATTTTGGGAACAAAAAAACCGTCACTCCTATAGAGCAACGGCTTTCCTAGTACATTTTATTTGTAGCGCTTAATTTTTTATCAATTTAAAGCTTTGACCACTGTCTAACTTTACCATATACAAACCAACGTTAAGCTTGTTTATAAATATGGCTTCATCTTGTTGTAGTGTTCCTTTTTGAACCGCTTTTCCTAATACATCAAATATGGTATAGCTGGTAGTTCCTCTTAAGTTTTTAATTTTAACATAAGTAGTAGCAGGATTTGGATACAATTTTACTGGGCCATTGTTTACATTTACTGTACCTACTGATAAGGTTGGTGCTGCCCATTGAAAAGCATCTAATGCCATATAATCTAAGTTGCCAGTACTAGATATAACCAATTGATTAATTGCCGTATCTGAATAATCGGCTGCGCCTTCTGTTGCGAAATCAATTAGCGTAAAGCCATTGTTAGGTGAAAACGTAGCTACATTAGAGAATCCTGCGCTTTTAGTAATGGTAAAGACCGTGGTTGGTCCTACCTTACCTTCAATTGTTAGCGTGCCCGAATGGTTTGCTAAAGCATTTGTAGAGCAAAACAGATAAAGTTGTCTTACTGCAAAGGTAGAGGCGTCTGATGAGTTAATAGTAAAAGACGAACCATCATTAAAAGCGCCAATACCAGAACTATTGTCTAAAAATTTGTTATCTGGCGCTGTACCATTCCAACCTGCACCTGGAAGATCATAAATATCGTAGGTTTCTCCAGGACCATTAGTAACTGTGAAGGTTTTACCGCCTTCAGAAAAAGTAGAGGTTCCTGTAGCTTCGGTTTCAAACACTTCGGTGCCCTGTGCTTGTGTGTTTATGGCTGTAGCCATACATGCCATTACAAAAATGGTCTTAATCGTGTACTTTTGTTTCATAAGTAGGTGTTTTTAAAGTTTGTTGTTAGGGGGACTTTGCCTTTTACAGCAATAGTTATTCAAATAAAATATAAATATTTTGTATTACAACGTTTATTTTAATGTTTTCGACGAACGTTTGTAAGATTTTTATCTGTAGTTGTAATTCTCACTTTGTTACCTTACAAAAAAAGGCCACAACATTGGTTGTAGCCTTTAGACAAAATGATAAAATTTACTTGCTCTTATTTGCGCGCTGCCTTTTTAGCTATTTTATCTGCTTTCTTTTCTTTAGCCGTTTTTGCTGGCTCTTTTTTTACATTTTTCTTAGCGTCTTGCGATTTTGCCATGGTTTTTATGTTTTAAGTTATACGTTTTTTGTGTTGTTACTTGGCTTTTTAAAGCTGTAGTTACCAATATTTAAATATAGTAAAAGTATTATTAGTATATAATAATTTTTATGCTGAAGATGTAATATAATATCAGAATGACTGTATTGCTAATTATACCATTTTTGAAGCCATAAACGTTAAGGTTAACATAGTAGTGAAACCATCTTAAATGCTTATAATCAATAAGTTATTAACAATACATGTTTGTAATTTTTAAAAACACTTTGCAATTAAAAAAGTGAAACTTTTATTTTTATAGGATTAACATAAATACTTTATATATGAAACCCTCTAAAGTAAAAGTCCCCAACACGCTTACACCTATTAATGAATCCAATACTTTACGCATTGATGCTGCAATGGCAAAAGATGAAGTTTGGCTAACTACTGAAGATGTGATGAAGCATCTAAACATGAGCAGAAGCAGTGTTTACCGATTACGTGTTAGTAATAAGTTACCTGCTTACCGATTAGGGCGCACCATTATGTATCCTAAAAGTTTTATTAATACCTTTTTGTTGTCAAACGCTGTAAACAATCTTAATGGTTCTTCTACTACCAAATAGTGTTTACACACCATATAATTCTCCCTTTTAAACTTTAAAAAAGCAAAATTGCCAGTTACACACCCTCCAGACAGAACGTGATATAACCAGCAATTTATAAAGTTACTTACTGATGTAAATATTAAGTAACCGTTAGCACACCAAGGTAGTTGCTAATAGCGGCAGTATTGCCCGTTTGAGTAACAAACGTAGCCCATACTTGCACGTCTAAACCAGCTAAAAAAGCAGGCAATGTTACTTGTGCACTTTCATCCTCACGAGCAGAAATATACTCATAAGCCTGAAACACGTTAAGGTCTGGTGCATAAAACACCACTACAAACTGATCTAATGGGTTAGCATTACCCTGCCCACTGTTATCTGCCCAGGTAAAATTTACAACCTGATTGGCAGCAGTAGTCACTGCAGGGTTTTCTAAACCTCTTAAATCGCCTCGACTAATAAGCACCTTTGGGTAATCCATTTCAAAGCCATCAACAACTTCAATGAGCGCTTCCTTAAGATGATAAGAGGTTGCTAAATTGTAAGCCGACTTATCGCCTTGTTGCTTACCAAAAAATCGGTTAAGTATGTCCTTTATAGGACTTAAAAAAGTAACCACTTCTTTAAAACGCTCGCGTTGTAGAAGTTGGTTTTCGGTTGGTACATAGCTACCACGCTGTGGTAAACTACGCATAACATTTTTGCCTCTCCATCTGGCGCCAACAACATTGCCGACTTTACCAGAGAAACCGCCTAAAATGCCTTTTTCAAAAGTAGCCATAATATATGGTTTTTGGGGTTAATAAGTTGCCAATGTAAACGCTATGTGTTTAATATACAAACACTTGACACGTCGTGACCTGTTATGATTGTTTGTGACCGTTTATGACATATTATGACACGTTATGACACCTAATGACCTATATTGACCTTTAATGACTGGTTATGACCTATTATGACCTGCTTTGGCTGTGTTTTAGGGGTTTTATATGGGTAATGTTCGAGGATGCTTCGCCTTTAGGCTTAAAAAACAGGGCTTTTTGGGAGAATTCTCGAAGGATAGTGATTGGTTATTGCAAAGCCTTTAGGCTGTAGCAATCTGTGTAATGTCATTGCGAGGCGAAGCAATAATGCATACTAATTTTTACGTCAGTTCGAGTGCTTCGACTTTAGGCGAAGTGTATCGAGAACAAGTAAAAAAGATAAAGCTTCTCGATACAATTTGCTCATTATTTGCAAATCACTCGAAGTGACGATAGATGTGCAATGTGTTATACTTCTCGATACAATGCTTCATTCTTCAGCATCACTCGAAGTGACGGTTTATAATAAAATACACCAAAGCCATCGCCTTGAAGGATACAGTCCAACAGGAATTACACTTTGGTGCTTTTGTTATCATTACATAGGATTGTTACTCCAATGTTGTAATAACATAACTCGAATATAAAACATTTTAAATAAATTTTTAAATCTTATATGAGACTGTATGAGACTGCCACGCTGCGCTCGCAGTGACAGTTGTTGTTGGGTCATTGCGAGTGTAACGACGCAATCTGTTACTAATGGATATTATGATTTGTGATTTGAAAATGTGGTAAGTTTCTTTCTGAGACTGCAAATCGTCAATTCTTTTCCGACTTTGTCGTAATGGCAAGCATTATAGATATTTGATTTAGCATGGTCAAGTTTCAAATCTTTTTCTATTTCTTTCTGAGTCTGCAAATCGTCGGTTTTTCCGACTTTGTCGGAAGGGCAAGTGGGTTGTGGGGTTGTAGTTTTTGATTGATGGATTAAGGTTTTATGAATAGTTATTAATATTAAGCCTATTCATTCTCAAATAATTGTAAAATTTTATCACCAATATTTTTATTTAATTCTAATGTAAAAGGGTCTATAACTGATACAAAGCCCATTTTACATTGATGGTCAATCTCAAAAGCGTCATTATTATGATCTTTAGAATAATCATCTGTTAAGTAAGACATAAAACTGTTTTCGTAAGGTTTCCCTGGATATAACAACATTGCTTTTTTAGCATCCCAAAAACGACAATAGGTATACATTTGGCGTAAATCTTCAACTGAAGCTGAACTCCTATTTGGTCGTTTCCATTTAGTATCTATAATAAAGGTTTCACTTCCTTTGCGTAATACGATATCTGGTCTTAAGCTGTTGTTGCCCCAAAACGATTTAGATTCTTGACCAGAAACTGAAATGTTAGTACCAACACAAGCTTTTTGTACTTGTTTTAAAATATACTCCTCCCAAAGCTCATTCATATCAAATAAAAGCGATAACATTTTTTCTTTTCCACTTGAGATATCAGGTGAATAATTTAAAATAATCAAGCGCGCCAACTCTAATGCGTAACCATAACTACTTGATTTTTTATTTAATTGAATACTATTTAATTGCTGAGCTGAAATAGATTTATTATCAACCTCTGGAAAATTTAAAGAAACCCTTTTACTTAAATCATATAATCTAGAACCACTAGTAAATTGTTCTACAATTGTTAATGCTTTACTTAATACTTGATGCAATAAATGATTTGTATCATACACTTGATGTGTTGTATAAAAACGCTCTTTATGTATTATATTATCTCTTATATGTCCAGCAAATTCTAACCTACCTTTGAGTGCTTTTGTGTTTTCTGTTTGTTTTCTGTATTGTTTAATCAATCCTTTTCTAACCAAGTTGTCAACTTCATGCAAATACAATTCAAAATAAACTTCTAATAAATTAAGATGTTGTCTTTTTACATGCGCAGCTCCAGAAGATTCAGCTTTTATTTTACCACAAGCTTGCAACATTTTTAATAAAACACCTTTCCATTTATAATCGTCATCGTTTTTATCTGCTTTAGGATTAATCTCTATGGTTAAACCATCTACTTGAATAACTCCTACATACTGATTAAACTTAATGCCTTTTGCTATTGGTTCAAAGTAATTACCATCATGATACTCATTTAACTTTAAAAGCGCATCTAAATGGGTTTGTTTAAAGCCGTTTTCACCAACATATAAACGTTGATGTTCAAAAACTGATATGTTATTACGAGACTGCAATTATTAAATTGTTTCTTTTTTTCTTAGTAAAGCCGTCACAGCATCAACAATCGATTTTTCATCAACTTGTTTTAAGGTATACGTTGGTGTTTTAAAATCGTTAGCATTTTCGTATTCAAAATTGGCAAACTCTACTGAGTCGTTTTTATTTATATCAACAAAACCTTTACCAAGCACTAATCCAATTTTACCATAATCACCATAAAAATATTCTTGCAATAGTGGTACAATCTTATTGTTAAAAGCATTTGCTAATTTTAATTCAGTGTCTACATCTACAAAATACGAGTGTCCGATTGTGTGATCTCTATCAATCAATAATTCGATACGCTGATTAATTGTTTCAAGTACTTCAGATAGTTGAATATCTCCAACAGCTTCATCATCAATAACACTATAGTCTGGCATCATTTCTTTAAACTCAAAACGACGACGTAAGGCAGTATCTAATGCTTCGACACTTCTATCAGCTGTATTCATAGTACCATAAATATCTAAATTAGATGGTACACTAAAATCTTTTTTAGAATACGGTAATTTAATGCTCATTTCGTTTTTAGCCCCTTTACGTTTGTCTAATTCTATAAGCGTAATAAGCTCTCCAAAAATTGCAGACACATTCCCTCTATTAATTTCGTCAATAAAAATAGCATAGCGATTATCAGGATCGTTAGTGGCTTTTATACATAATCTTTTAAACACACCATCTTCAATAGTATATCCTAAATCTTTAGTTTCAATGTCATCTAGTTCTGGAATTACAGGTTTTATACCTTCTATAAAATCTTCGTAAGCAAAAGATTGATGAAAGGTTACAAAATCATAATGTTTAATAATTTTATCTGGATCAGGATTGTAATTATCTACTGAGTCTTTAATATCATATAATTCAGGAGCCAACTCTTCTACCTGGTCTTCTAATATTCCCCAAAAAGAATCTTCAGTTTTATTAAATATTAATGGTTGTTGTCTGGATGACACATTTACATATTCGCACTCTTCAATGGTATGACTTTGCAATTGTCCCCAAAGTGTTGGTCTTACAGTTTTAGAGTTAGATAATCTGGTTTTAGTTTTAACCCATTCGTGCTCAAAAATATCAGATACTTTAGAGCTTCCTAAATCTAATAAAGCAATTGCAATTACTTGCCACCATGAGCAATTACTAACAACGGTTTCTAAATGTTGCGCTTTAGTAATAGAGGTTTGTTTAGAGGTATATGTATCAAATAACTGATCTTTTAAAAAGTAGGTTTTACCTGTTCCTGGAGGACCGTAAAGAATTTGGTTGATGGTTGTTGTTTTTAAAAGATTCAATTGTTGGTCTGGTTTAAAATTTGAAATTAAAAAAGTTAAAAACTCGCTAAAATTCTGTTTACCTTTGAAATCGCCTTGATAAGTTCTTCTCGTTATACCTTTTAATTTTTCTAAATTTTCTATTGTGTATTTAAAGTTAGAAAACTCCTCATTATATAACCTTTTCCATTCTAATGGAACTTTATGTTCAACACTTCCAACATAAGCGCCGATTGTGCCTTTTGTGAAATTAAATTGACTTAAATAATTTTTAAAATCAGAAAATATTTTCATTCTATATTTTTCTATCAAAAAATCTTGAAAAGCTCTTACTGAAGCTGAATAAAAACCATTATTACCATAAGATGGTGCTTCCTTATAAAAGTATTTTCCATTAACATTTCTTTGTTCCTTTATTAAATCGTCATAAAGTAATTGCAGTTGTTTTTTATCATGATTTAAATATAAATCTGTATCCAAAATTTCATTTAAAATATCAATTGCTCGTAAGTAGGATGTTATTTTATTACTACTTTCTTCTCCCATTAACCAATTTGAAAACTCGTCTTTGATGCTGTTAGAACTCATATTTACCGAATTATTAGTTTGTTTTGAAGCTTCTTTTAGTTTTACATTAAGATTTTCTTGTAGTTCCTTAAACCTGTCGTCACTTGGAAGAAGATTTGGAATATTTGAAGCTAATGCTTCTTGTTTTAATATTGGATAATTAACTTTTAACCAATTATATAATAGCTCTGGATTGTCTTTTGGGAACTCTCCAATTTCTAGATTTGCTTTTACTCCTCTTCCGTCCCATTTAATGTTATCAAATCTATTGGCTAAGGCTTTGTAAAAACCTATTAGTACCTGATCCGTTTCACCAGGAAATACAATTTCAAATACTAATTTAAATCCCTTATCAGTTGGAAACAGAACTAATCCAACACTTTTAGTAGCATTTGCGCCACCACTTCTGTCAACTAAAGCGACAAAGCAATAATCATTTGTGCCTTGAAAGACCAAACCATGTGCAAATTTACCACCAACATAATTTTTATCTTTTAGAGATGCTCTTTGACGCACTATAAAATTAAAACTAGGATCAATAGTATTTCTATACTCTAATAAGTAATTGTGTATTTTTTGATGAAAATGCATATTTTAAATTTTTACAACTCGCCCTTAAACGCCTGATCTAACAAACTGCTTTTTAAGGCTTTTAAATGATTTAGTTTTTGGGTTTTCTGATTAATTAAATCAGTACAACTTTCTTTAATTGCCTCAATCTTTTTATTTAAAATTATTTGATTTTCAATTGAAGGGAATTTAATTTCAGTATCCTTCAACATTCCAGTATTTACACCAGCTTGTCCAATCCATTTTTTACATATTTGAAGAAAATAACCTGATGAATGTAAATTAATCATATAATTAACAAAAAATTCAGGTATTACTAAATCTTCTTTAAGTCGTATTCTTGTTAAGTGATTGCTGTAACCATAATCATAATCCTGATCAACTAATGCTGTTTTACCAACTAACTCTTTACTATTAGTGTTATTGAATAAAATATCTCCTTTTTTAATTTGATTTTTCTTTTTATCAACTTTTTTAGGATTTATTTTAACCATTAAATCAAAATTTAAATTACCAGAAGTATCAATATTATGAGTTCTTAAATGAACATATCCATCTGGTATTTCATTAGATTTATTACAAGCAAAACCAGAATTAATTTCGCTTAAAACATCTTTTATTTTTAAGGTTTTTGTTTCAAATCGAGACAACTCCTCATCCAACACAGAACCCATCAACGCTTGTATATGCTCTATATTTTCTTCTAACAAACCAATAGCTTTATCTATTTTGGCAAATAAACCATCTAATTTGGCAACAATGCGTTGTTGTTCTGGTAATGGTGGAAGTGGGATTTTTAATGACATTATATCATTGGAACTCAAATTAGGAATTGCGGCACCTACTGCTTTCCCTAAATGCTCTTCTATCTTTGTTTCCAAGAAAAAAGTAATATAATTTTTAAGAGTTTCATTGTCAATAATAAATTTTCCGACTCGTTGATTTAAATAATAAATTTTTTCATTTTGATTAATACTAATTTTACCGGTTGTTGCACCAGACATTGCAATCAATAAATCTCCTTTGTTTATTTCATAAGATGTAAAATCTTTACTGTAATCTTCAGGGTTGAAAAATGCAATATTCTTTTCAGAAATAATACCATCTTGAAGATTTGAAATTCTAACAATTGGTAATCCATTATTTTTAAACAACTTACTTTTAAAAGCGAAGCCATTTTGAAACCCAATTATCTTTTTTAATTCAATTTCTTCAAACTTACCCATCAATCAACTGTTCTATTTGCTTCATTAATGTGTTTATTTCGGCATCGTTTTGCTTAATGACTTTTAGCAAGTCTTTTGGTGTTTGGTGTACTACCTCAACTACTTTGTGAGGGTTTTTGGCGCTAAGGTCGTAGTCTTTAATGTCTGCGATGTTTAAGGTCCAGTTGTTGCATTGCGCTTCGACTGCGCTCAGCGTGACATCATCATTAAATTTAGTATTCGTTTGGTCTTCGACTGCGCTCAGGGTGACAGCATCTTTTAATTTGGCGTTAGTGTGGTTGCGTTCTTTTGGATTATGAAATAGGTGCACAAACTCTTCTAAATGCTCGTATAAAATGGGTTTGTTTTTAGTAAGGTTATATGGTGGTGTGACGTCGTAATACCAAATATCGTTAGTGGCTCCTTTTCTATCAAAATATAAAATATTGGTTTTTACACCACTATACGGTAAAAACACTCCAGATGGTAAACTTACTATAGTATGCACATTAAAGTTTTCTAGCAAGGTTTGCTTTACTTTGGTAAAGGCATTATTGGTTTGAAAGAGTACTCCTTCTGGTATTACAATAGCTGCACGACCTTCTAGTTTTAGCATTTTCATAAAATGCTGTAAAAACAAAATCTCTGTAGCGTTACTCTCAACAGGGAAGTTTTGTTGTATTTGGCGTTTTTCTTTACCTCCAAATGGTGGATTTGCCAAAATAACATTGTGTCTATCTTTTTCCTGGAAATCGCGTATGTTTTGTATTAAGGTGTTGCCTTTATATACGTTTGGGCTTTCTATACCATGCAAAATCATATTCATCATACCCATAACATAACCCAAACTGGTTTTTTCTTGTCCAAAAAAGGTATCGTTTTGTATGGTTTCCCAGTCTTTAGCAGAGAGTTTTTCTTTTTTATTGCCTTTGGTTAAAAACTCAAACGCTTCTACTAAAAAGCCACCAGAACCAACAGCACCATCGTAAATGGTATCGCCCACTTTTATATCAGTAGTTTCTACCATGGCTTTAATAATGGCTCTTGGTGTGTAAAACTCACCAGAGTTTCCACCATCGCTTCCCATACCTTTTAGTAGGTTTTCGTACACTTGCGAGAGCTCGAACAACTCATCACTACTCTGGAAGTCTAAAGCATCAATAATATCTAACACCTCACGTAGTGTGTGACCACTTGCTATTTTATTGTCTAAATACTCAAAAATGGCTCCTATTTTATAGGTGAGCGTTTTGGGATCGTTCGTGGTTGCTTTAAATGCTTGTAAATAAGGGAATAGGGTTTTATTGACGAAGTCTATTAAATCGTCTCCTGTTAATGCACGTTTTACGTCTAGTTTACCAGCATCGTCTTTAGGGCAAGCCCATTGGTGCCAGCGTAAATCTTTACGCAATACATAGTTATAATCTGTACCTTCTAAAAAGGCTTCGTCTGCTTTATTGTCTTCGTAATCGTTTAAGAATTTAAGAAACAGAATCCAAGATATTTGCTCTGTGTAGTGCATGGCACCAGAGATACCATCGTCGCGACGTAGGATGTCTGTAATTCTGTCTATGTTGTTTTGTATGCTCATTTATTATTTTTAGTGTCATTGCGAGGAACGAAGCAATCTGTTAAATGTTTCCGTTTCCCTTTGTAAGACTGCTTCGTACCTCGCAGTGACGTTTGTTTTTTAATTATCCTGCTCTATATATGTTTTCTTGTAATTTGTAATAGGCATTTAATAGTGTTTTCATATCGCCAAATGCGGTTTTGGCATCTTTAGGTGTGCCTAGTTTTAGTTTTACTAAATCGCCCAATTTATCGCGTTGTAACTCTTCAATACCATAGTCTTCGTAATGTTTTAAGATAAACTCTAAAAACTCACGAGCTTCTAATTTTTTATAGACTTCGAAGAATTTTGGTTCGCCTTTTACAAACTCAACGCGTTGTTTGCGAGTCATTAATTTAGTTTCAAACGAAATATGTGAAAGGACGTCAAAAATATCACAATCTGGTGAGGCAATCATGTTACGTAAATCGTTGAGTTGCTCGTTATCAAATCCTAACTGACCGAGTTGTTTTAATAATTCAGTTCGCGTATCTGGATTAGACCATATTTTACGTAAATGTGCTTCATCTTTATAAATGGCAGGCAATTCGCCAATTAATTTTTCTAAAAACTCACGTGCTGTAAGTGGTTTTCCATTTTCGTCTATATAACGTGTATCGACATCAGTTACTTTTAATTGACGACCGTTAGACAAATCAATAATTAGTTTTTCTTTACGCTCATAAGGTTCTCCAGGTTCTTTAACAGGTCTTGGAGGTTTTGGAATTGGTTCTCCTTTACCTCCGTCACCTGTAGGTTCTTCTGGCTCTCCATCCCAAGCTTCGTCATAAAATAAATTGGTAGCGCCAACAAAATCGATAATGGTAAAAAAGTCTTTACCATCAAAAACACGTGTACCACGACCTATAATTTGCTTAAACTCTACCATTGAGCCAATAGGTGCAGTGAGTACAATATTGCGCACATTACGAGCATCGACTCCTGTGGTTAACATTTTAGAAGAAGTTAGAATCACTGGAATATCTTTATCATTATCCTGAAAAGCTTCCAATAATTCGCGACCATGTTTGCCTTCGTCGCTTGTTACACGTACACAGTAATTGGCATCAGTAACCATTTTGTGTTTATTGATGTAATCGCGTAAGTCTAACGCATGATCTTGATTGGCACAAAACACAATAGTTTTATCCATTTTTCCAATTTGCTCTAAAATGGTTTTAGCTAGTAATTCTGTACGTTGGTTAATGGTTATGCTGTTATTGAAGTCTTTAAGCTCGTAACGATCTTTGGTGACTTCCCCTTGAATAATTTTGCTATCGTTGGTGTGGATGTATTCGTCTATATTAGTAGTAATTCGTTTTACTTTGTAAGGTGTTAAAAACCCATCTTGCACACCTTCTTTAAGCGAGTATTCATACACAGGTTTTCCGAAATATTTGTATGTATCAACATTATCCTCACGTTTTGGAGTTGCTGTTAAGCCTAAATGTACAGCAGGTTTAAAATGATCTAGAATTGCTCGCCATGAACCTTCTTCGTTAGCGCTACCTCTGTGGCATTCATCGATAACAATTAAATCGAAAAAATCGCTTGGATATTCTTTATAAAAACCACCTATATCTTCACGTTCGCCAATTGCTTGATATATGGCAAAAAAGATGTATGCATTTGTTGGTACAACTCCATTTCGCTTACGTACTTCTTCGCCATCAATTTTAACGACATCTTTTTCGTAAGGGTTAAAAGTGTTTATGGCTTGGTCAGCCAATACATTTCTATCAGCAAGAAATAGAACTCTTGGTCGTCTATCATGTCCATCTAAGTTCCATTTAGCTTGCAATAGTTTATGCACTATTTGAAATGAAATAAAGGTTTTACCTGTTCCAGTTGCTAAGGTTAAGAGTATACGATTATCGCCATCTGCAATACTTTCCATGACTTTATTAACTGCAATTTCCTGATAATATCTTGGTCCGAAATTACCAGTTAACAAAAACGGAATGTTATGGAGTTGTTCTTTTAAGGCATTGGACTTGCCAAAAAGCTTGTTGTATAATTCTTGAGGTGTTGGAAAACTATCTATGTATTCTCCAGAACCTTTACTTCTATCGAACTCAAAAATACGCTTGCCATTGGTAGCGTAAACGAATTTTATTTTAAGCTTTTCGGCATATTCTAGAGCTTGTTGTAAACCTTTGGTTGGATGATCACCTAATTTTTTGGCTTCAATAATTGCTAGATTAACATTGTTGAATTTTAAGAGATAATCTAGAAATAATCGTTTACCTCTTTTATTGTTAAGCAATTTTCTGCCATCGGTAAAGTAATGCTCTCTTATTATATGAATAGCTTCCCATTGGCTTTCAGCCAATTTTGGATCTATAAAATTGGCTCTTGTATCAGATTCTGATATATTTCTTGTCATAGTTTAGAGCAATTCAAAAATTAATTCATAACACAATATTATGTGTTCTGTAAAAATAGAAATTCTTACAAAAGCACGTTGTAAAAAATCGTCATAAATAGCTTTAGTTATTAACTAAAGTATTGGTTAATTGTGTCAACACATTAATCCGATGTAAGGGAGAGTTTAAATATCGTATTTTTTTTGAAATGGTAGGTAATTAAAAATACTTTTTTTGTTTTGCTTCTCGATACTATTTGCTAATGCTGTGCAAATGACTCGAAGTGACGTTGGTTTGATGAGATTGCCGCGCTGCGCTCGCAATGACAACATAATACGCAATGACAACATAATACGCAATGACAATAGAGGTGGCAATGACGGTTGTTTTTATAAATTTAAATAGGTTTTAGGGTTATAACGTGCTATTTGGTCGAACTCGCTCTCGGTTAAGCCTGCTCTCATATCTGCCAAAATAGCCTTGTCGCTTTTATGGTTACGCACTACATAAAAATCGCTACCATACAACACCTTATCGTTAAGCTTTGGGTTGCTTAAGGTTTGTTTGAGTAATGGGAGTATAACCTCATCATGCAGTATATAGCTTATATCAGCATATACGTTTTTGTACTGTAGCATAATGCTGCAAATAATAGTGTACCAATCGACATACTTCCAGATATAGGCTAGTTTGCCTGGGCTGTCTTCACCTTTAGCATTTTTAAAAAAATCGATGCCCTTTTGTGGTTGTAAAATAAGTTGCGAGGTATAGTTATCGCGATCGCTTTCTAAAAAGCGTTTCCATTGGTCGTCGCCTCCAAAGTGTGCAAAGCAGAGTTTTAAGCTGCTTAAGCCTTTGCCTTTTTGTACTGTTGTATTTGCTTCATCACAAGGAAATAGTTGTTGTAACTGGCTTGCATTTGCCGATTGCTTTATCACTTTATAGAGCAATTTCTCATCTAACAGACACAGGTAGTTAAGCGGATTGGTAAAGTTATTGGCAAAGTCGATGTTTTTAACTTCGTTGAGATGCAATGGCTTGTCGTCTTGAGTGATATAATCGGCATTAAAATCGAAATCTACATTATACCCATCATCATCTTGATGGGCTGTTGCCTTAAACTTTGTGCTGTCTATCTTGCCTTCTGTAAATATCTGGTGGTTATCCCAAATAGGTTTCTTTTTACCACGATAAAAGATGGTGCCTTTTATACAGTGCGACATTATTGGCAGATTGTTTTGTACGCAGTATTTCCAGAGTGGCAGTAAGGCTTCATCAAAAGGATAATAGCCTAAGGCTGGATATATTTTTATGCCTGCAAAGTTGTGGTCTTCTAAATACTGCTGCATTAAGCAACCTTTGGTTAACAATACATTGCCTGTTTTGGGTTCTATAGCATAATCAAAATAAGTTTTGTCTGCCATACGACGAGGGTCGGCAAACACAAAGGGGTGAAAGGTGTCTGTATCTTGAGGGCGCTTTTTTATATCTAATATGCCTTGCATTTGCGTTTGTATGGTAAAGCCTTTTTTTAAGTTGCCAGCATCCATAAACTGCATATCCATAGGTAAGCCTACAAAATGGGTATTAACAGGGTATTGCTTTTTGAGCTTATCGTAAATGCCTTTTTGGGTTTTGTATTTAGAAAACAAGCCTATTTGCACATAGCGAAAAAACAAATCGGTAAAGTGCTTTCCTGGTAGGATTTTGAATTGTCTTAACAGTGCAAAAACGAGATTGCGGATAGATTTAAAAACGATAAGTATAATGATAAAGAATACTATTTTAAAAAACAGACTAGGCACCACTATGATTATTCCGCTGTCTTTTAAAAACACTAATGCTTTTACCAACCATTGCTGAATGATGTTTTTATATTGATAGTCGATATCTAAAAACCAAGTGCCCAAGTAATAAAAAATAGCAACGGCTAAATAGGTTTCGACAATAAGCTTTATAATGCCTAGAATATAATGGCGTTTTATAAAAATTTGAAACTCGTATGTTTTACGTTTCAACCATGTATAACCATTTTTAAAAAATAGTGGTTTTACTGTATCATAATACCAGCGGATGCACATAATAATAAAGCGCATTGAAAACATACGATGTATGGGTTCTGGCAAATAGGTTTTAGCAAGAAATGGTGGTACGTAATCTCCTGTAAACGTATGCACATGGCAATTGATTATTGGTGGTTTGTTTGCTTGTGGCATGGTGTGCTTGTATTAATGCTTATTCAGGCTTTGTTACATTATCTGCTGCTTTAGGCTTAAACCGATTAACAAATGAGGTTAAGTTGGTGGCATAGCCTACCATAATTTGTGGGTATATGCTATGGTTTTCGGTATGGTAATAGCTTCCTATTTTGGCGTAAATACCACCTTTAGACTTTTCTGGGCTTGTGAGCCAGTAAAAGTTAGCCTCGACATTTACCAGATTGTATTTTACGCCAAAGTTGTTTTTACCACCATCAACAATAATATCGTTTTTAAAGCTTCGGTTGTTTATAGATTTGGTATCGTTATAGTTTAAGTCTTCAAGACTGATAAAAATATCGGCTCCGAAATTGGTTTGTGGTCGTATCTCGAAATTTAAATATGGTCCGTGACCGACAGATAATAATTGTCGGCTTGTTACAATATCTGTTTCGGTATCTAAAGTTTGTGTATAACGGAATCCTGTACGGTAAAACCCTGCGCTATATCCTAAAGAGGTGTTTAGAAACCAACCTTTAGACTCGTAGGTTAAAACATCTAACTGTATTTTTCCGTAGAGGTTATTTTTACGAAGTAAATCGAAATTACTAAAAGTGTCGTCATCTGAAATAGCTATAAAACGCGACTCGTCTTCAAAACTATTGTTTAGGGCTATGTTTGCTGTGGTTACAAATTGACGTGTTAGGGTTAGTTTTCTCCAATTACGTAAGTTAAGTGGTAACAATAATTTGGCTTGTGCATTTAATATAGAGTTACTATTCTCTGTATTAAAACCCATAACGTCGGTATAGACAATGCCTGTGAAAAAATCGAAAAAGCGGCGTTGTATTACTTGTACCGATTGCTCTTCAGGTGTTTTTGATGATAGTGACACCTGACTATTGGCTATAGAATAATTAAAAAACTGGTCGGACTCATAATCAAACACATCGTTGTAATCGATGATAATATCATCTCTGTTTTTGTTTTGAACAGACACTGTACTACCATATTTATTAAAATAGCGTAATGCAACACTAAAACTGTTGTTTTCGAAGATGAGTTTTTCAGAAACACCATTAACTGTAAGTATAGCTTTGATATAAATTGATGAGGCTTTGTTATTAAAGAACTGGATTTTAGCATCTAAAATTTCTAAGGACCCAGTACCTTTTACTTCTTTCTTGGTTGGATCTGAGGTATTATTTTTAATACCTACTTGTTTTAATATATTCACTAAAGAATCTTTAGAAACATTGGCCAAAATACTATCGTTAGAAGTATTATTTAGTGTCATTAAAACAGATTCTGCTTTGCTAGGTGGAGTATCTTTGTATTTAATATAATACGGAATGTGTTTATTGAGTATCACTTTTGCCGAATACTGGTCTTTTTCATTATCAACAGTATAAAGGATATTTTCGAGCTCTGTTTTACTTGCTTTTAGAGCTGATAAATCGCTAGCCTTAAGTTTTTCTATTAGTTTACCAATAGCCGTTTTTTGGTCGTCGGTAACTGTGGCCATATCTAAGGTATCGTCTAAATACGTTTTAATGTTTACTAAAACATCACTCGTTAGCAACTCTGACGTAATGGCTTTTGTGTATTCTTGAGTAACTGTACAAGTGTCTTTTTTACAGAGTTTAAGTGTGAATTTTTGGTCTTCAGACTTTGCATATACACTGTAAATGGATTGGCTGACAGCAATATTGTCTAAAAGCTTATAATCTGCTTTAGTTTCTTCTTGAGCGAAAATAGAAACTGATATTAAAGCGGTAAAAATAAAAGTAAGTAGAATTTTCATTATGTTGTTGTTTTGGTTACAGAAATCAAATACCACTACGACATACCTTAATAACCACTATAAATAGCAGCTTGATGGTATGCAAATAGTTGGTGTCAACAACAGTTATACGAATCCTTACTAATGAGAATTGTTAGTCTTTGTATGGATTAAAAGTAATAAAAATAACTATCCGTTTATCGATAAGGTGAAGGACTTGTTAACAGGTGTTCTTTATAAGTTAAACATTTACAAGGTTTTATCTTTGGTGTTTTGCATGTGTTGTGGGTTGAAGTTGTTTTTTTGTGATGATTCTTACTGTTCATTTTACCTTGATGCAAAACCCTTCGACGTGCTTAGGATAAATCAAGGCAAAAAAAGTTTAGGCGTTATGGGATTGTCAAATGGATTTTTTTACTGTTCATTTTACCTTGATGCAAAATGAACCAAAACATCAAGTCGATTTGAGGACGTTACTGCGTACCTCTCGCGTTTGTGCATTATTATTGTTGCTCCTCTTTTGATAATTGTACTCCAATCCTTGATTTTAATTGCTATGTTTATTCTACCGCTCGTTACGTCTGCAAATCGTCAATTCTTTTCCGACGTGGTCGGAATGGCAAGCTTAATGAATATCTGATTTTGTATGGCTAAATTTCTAATCTTTTCTATCGCTCGTTACGTTTGCAAATCGTCAATTCTTTTCCGACGTGGTCGGAATTGCAAGTTTATTTTAGTTAAATAATTTTGTAACTTTAGTTCATAAACAAAATTATTATGGGAAAATTTGAATTATATCAGGACAAAGGGAAACAATATCGTTTTCGATTAAAGGCTAGTAATGGACAGTCTATTTTGGCTAGTGAAGGTTATACTACTAAAGCTGCCTGTGAAAATGGTATTAGCTCTGTAAAAACTAATGCTTCAGATGATAAGCGCTACGAGAGATTAGTTGCAAAAGATAAAAGTCCGTATTTTAACTTAAAGGCTAGTAATGGTCAAGTTATTGGCACTAGTGAAATGTATTCTAGTAATTCTGCCATGGAAAATGGGATAACTTCTGTTAAGACTAATGCTCCTAAAGCAAGTATTGATGACTTAACTTAATTTATAACTACTTTCTTCTTGGTAGGTGTTTTGATTGAAGTGATGTATGGTTTTTTTTATGTTCATTTTACCTTGATGCAAAATGAACCAAAACATCAAGTCGATTTGAGGACGTTACTGCGTACCTCTCGCGTTAGTTGTTTAATACTACTCCCTCTTTTGATAATTATTCTCCAATCCTTGATTTTAATTGCTAAGTCTACTCTACCGCTCGTTACGTCTGCAAATCGTCAGTTTTTCCGACGCTGTCGGAATGGCAAGTGGGCTTGGGTTTAATGCGGTTTTACAAGGCATTATCCATAATATCTTGCACACATTCTGGGTTAAGGAGTGTGCTAGTATCGCCAAGGTTACTGATATCTTTTTCGGCTATTTTACGAAGGATGCGACGCATAATTTTACCAGAGCGTGTTTTTGGGAGTCCGTCGGTAAACTGTATCTTTTCGAGCTTGGCAATAGGTCCAATACTATCGGAAATAAGCTGGTTGATTTCTTTACGTAAGGCATCGTGATTATATGGGCTATCAGAATCTTTTAAGGTGACATAACCATACAAGGCATTGCCTTTTATATCGTGAGGAAAGCCAACAATAGCACTTTCTGCCACTAGTGGATGCTCGTCTATAATATCTTCAATTGGTGCTGTACCCAAATTATGTCCAGATACAATAATAACATCGTCAACACGGCCTGTAATACGGTAGTTACCAGATTTGTCGCGCAAAGCACCATCACCTGGAAAATACTTGCCTTTATAGGCTGAGAAATACACATTTTTATAACGCTGGTGGTCGCCATAAATGGTACGTGCCAATCCAGGCCATGGGAATTTAATGGCTAAGATACCCTCAGCAGGATTGCCTTGAATTTCGTTACCCTTTTCATCTAACAACACAGGTTGCACACCTGGTAATGGTAAGGTGGCATAGGTTGGTTTATCATTAGTTACACCTGCTAATGACGATATCATGATGCCTCCAGTTTCGGTTTGCCACCAGGTATCGACAATTGGGCATTTGCCTTTACCAACATAATCGTTATACCAGTTCCACGCTTCGAGGTTGATGGGCTCACCTACGGTTCCTAAGGTTTTTATGTGTTTTAAATTGTAATTATCAGCCAGATTGACTGTGTTTTTTGCCAAGGCTCTAATAGCAGTTGGTGCTGTATAAAATTGGTTGACTCTGTGCTTTTCGCAAATTTCCCAAAAGCGTCCGTAGTCTGGATAACTAGGAATACCTTCGAACATAACCGTTGTAGCGCCATTAGCTAATGGTCCGTACACTATATAGCTATGGCCAGTAATCCAACCTATATCTGCTGTACACCAATACACATCTGGCATACTCGCTCTGGTATCTTCACGTCCATAACGTTGTGTTCTATCGCATCGGTATTGAAACACATTTCTGAAGGTATAGGCTGTATATACCATATAACCACCACAAGTATGTACCATCCCTTTAGGTTTTCCTGTTGAGCCAGAGGTATATAAAATGAAGAGCATATCTTCAGCATCCATCTCAACAGCAGGACAGTTATCATCTACTTTTTTGATTTCGTCATGCCACCACACCTGATTTGTTTTTAAAGCCACATCCGATTGTACACGTTTTAAAACTATAGTTTTCTCAATAGAAGGGCAAGATTGTAAGGCCTCGTCTGCAATAGCTTTTAAAGGGGTAATTTTATCGCCTCTAAATCCGCCATCAGCAGTAAGTAGCATTTTACATTGGGCATCATTGATTCGTGCAGCTAATGCTGATGATGAAAAGCCACCAAATACCACTGAATGCACTGCTCCTATTCTCGCACACGCCAACACTGCAATGGTTAATTCTGGAACCATAGGCATATAAATACACACACGATCGCCTTTTTTAATGCCATTAGCTTTTAATACATTGGCAAACTGACATACTTTGCTATGTAGTGCTTTATAGGTAAAATACTGTGCTGCTTCATTAGGACTATTAGGCTCGAAAATGAGTGCTGTTTGATTCGCACGTTCTTCTAAATGCCTGTCTAAACAGTTTTCTGTAATATTGAGCTTTCCGCCTACAAACCATTTAACTTCAGGTTTGGTAAAATCCCACTCCAGCGTTTTAGTCCATTTTTTTTTCCAAAGAAATGACGATGCGATTTCATCCCAAAAAGCTTCAGGATTTTCTACGCTGTCTTTATAGGCTTTTTCATATTCGTGGTATGAGTTTATTTGAAATCTTTGCATGCTGTTTTTTTGAAAATTTTGACTACTCTAAAGTACTAAAATTATTAGTACTATAACTATTATGATTCAACTAGTGGTTCTTCATTCTTATAAAATAGGCTTTAGCCTCTTTAACTACTTTTGGTGCTAAGATTAAGGTGGCTGTCATGGTTGGAATTGCCATAAGCGCAAAGGTACCATCAATAAGATTAAGCATTAAACTTAATGAAGTTGTTGCTCCTAAGAGTATGCTAGCGATATAAAAATAATTATAATAATGTTTGTTATGGTCACCAAATAAGAAAGACATACACTTGGTACCATAATACGAATAGGTGAATAATGACGAAATACTAAAGGTTGCAATACAAAGCAGTAACACATATTTACCAATACCAGGAATAGCATCGTTAAATGCCATGGCTGTTAAACTCACACCATTAGCATCGCTACTTTGCCAAACGCCAGTCACTAAAATAGCTAACGCCGTTAGTGTACATACAAACAAGGTGTCGATTGCTGGACCAAGCATAGCCACCAAGCCTTCGCGAACAGGCTCAGAGGTTTTAGATGCACCATGAGCCATTGGTGCAGTACCAATACCAGCTTCGTTAGAAAAAGCACCACGACGAATACCTAATAATATTAATCCGCCTAAAACACCACCTAAAAACTCCTCTTTTTTAAAGTAGTTAGCATCAAAGGCATCAGTAATCATAAGCATGAGATATTTTGGGACTTCACTACGATAGGCAAACAAAATAAAAACCACTGCAACAAAATAGATGATAACCATACTTGGTACCAGTTTTTCTGCTGTTTTACTAATTCGGTTTAAGCCTCCTAATATGACTACAGCTGTTATTGCCACCAAAACCAAGCCAATGCAAAGGTTAGACATAAAGCTTACTTCGATTCCATTTGGCACCAGTAAAATATCGTTAATGGCTTGTTTTAGCTGGTTGACATTAAACACAGGCAATGCGCCTATTAATGCACACACGCTAAAAAACACAGCGAGTGGTTTCCATGATTTGCCTAAACCTTCCATTATAAAATACATTGGTCCGCCTTGGATATTACCAACACTATCTTTACCTCTATACATCACAGCAAGTGTGCAGGTGAAGAATTTTGTTGACATACCAATAATAGCGCTTATCCACATCCAAAACATGGCACCAGGACCTCCAATATTTATAGCCACAGCAACGCCTGCAATGTTTCCCATACCAATAGTAGAAGCTAATGCCGTTGATAAGGCTTGAAAGTGAGAAATCTCACCAGGATCGTCTGGATTATCATACTTACCACGCAATACATTAACAGCATGACCAATAAATCGGAACGGAAGAAATCTTGATAAAATAAGTAGATATATTCCGCCTCCAATAAGTAAAATTAACAATGGTAATCCCCAAGCATAGTCAGAATATTTTTGAGCGATAAGTTCTAATGTTTCCATAAACTAATTTAATAATAGCAACTAAAGATATTGTTTTTAGATATAAAAAAACGTGTTGTATTACGAAATAACTATTGATTATAAAAGTTATTAATTTTAATATTTAACATTATATTTACATTTACAACGACTACAATTGAAATCTAAGTCTACAAGATTATATTTTTTAGATGCTGTTAGGGCATTTGCTATTTTGATGATGCTACAAGGGCATTTTGTCGATACTTTATTAAATCCATTGTATCGTGATGACTCCTATATTGCATACACTATATGGTCGTATTTTAGAGGTATTACTGCGCCTACATTTTTTACTATTTCTGGATTAGTTGTATTGTATTTGATGCTAAAAGCCAATGAGAAAGGCGATGATAGCGTTCGAATAAAAAAGGGCGTCTCGCGTGGACTGATGCTGTTAGTCATTGGTTATGCTTTGAGGATCCCGTTTTTATCATGGTTACAAGGAAAGTTTGATACTTACTTTTTGGTTATTGATGTACTGCAGTGTATCGGACTGTCATTATTGATATTAATAGGACTGTATTTGCTATGTAGGAGAAACAGTAAAATACTGTCCGTGGTATTGTTGACTATTGGTTGTCTCATCTTTTTAACCGAGCCTTTATACCGAACCTTAAGAGTAGATAGTATTCCGTTGTTTTTTTCTAACTATATATCGAAAGCCAATGGGTCTATTTTTAACATTATTCCTTGGTTTGGTTATGTTGCCTTTGGTGGTTATTTAGCCACTATATTTTTTAGAAAATCGCAAAATGAATATTTTAAAGTACGAACCGTTTCTATATTTTTTGGAGTAGGTTTAGTCTTGTTATTCTTTTCGACCGATATTTTACATCTACTGTATGATATTACTGGTGTTGAATTGTTTGAGCGTTGTGCTAACTTCAACTATTTGTTTTTGCGCTTAGGGAATGTGTTTTTATATTTTGGTATTTTCTATTTACTTGAACGCTATATGAAACAGTCGATAGTCACAAAAATTGGTGAAAAGACCTTAAACATATATGTAGTCCATTTTATAATTATTTACGGAAGTTTTACAGGAATAGGACTAAAACATTTTTGGTACAAATCACTTGAGCCTTGGGAAGCTGTATTTGGAGCAATAGCCTTTATGATTGTAGTTTGCCTAATTGTATTCCATATAGGTAAAACCAATGCCTTTATATATAACAACCTTCGTAGATTATTACACCTAGTTATAAAGCCCAATAAACACAGTACAGAATACGATGATGCTTCAGGTGAAGATGACGATGAAGAAAATGAGGTAGAAGACGTTAAAAATTAGCTTTAGCTAAATAAGTTTCTACATTCGTTTTTATGCGTTCCTGAATATTAGTAACATCGGCTTTTACAAATTGTTCTCCCATTATATTTTCATACAACTCTATATAACGTTCGCTCACTGTATCGATATATTCATCAGACATTACAGGAACCGTTTGCCCTTGTAAACCTTGAAAGTTATTTGCAATTAGCCACTGACGTACAAACTCTTTTGATAGTTGTTTTTGTGGTTCGTTTTTATCTTGACGTTCTTGATAACCATCAGCATAAAAGTATCGTGAAGAGTCTGGTGTGTGAATCTCATCGATAAGCACAATTTTACCATCTTTAGTTTTACCGAATTCGTATTTGGTATCGACTAAAATTAAACCACGAGAGGCTGCTATTTCTGTTCCGCGTTGAAACAGTTTGCGTGTGTAATCTTCTAAAACCAAATAATCGGCTTCGCTAACAATACCACGCTTAAGAATATCTTCGCGAGAAATATCTTCGTCATGGTCTCCCATTTCGGCTTTAGTTGCTGGTGTAATAATAGGTTCTGGGAATTTATCGTTTTCTTTCATGCCTTCTGGTAGTGGCACACCACAAAGCATACGTTTACCAGCTTTATACTCACGAGCTGCATGACCAGACATATAACCACGTATTACCATTTCTACTTTAAAAGGGTCGCATAAATGACCAACAGCCACATTTGGGTCTGGTGTTGCAATAAGCCAATTAGGCACCAAATCTTCAGTTTGAGACATGAATTTAGTTGCTATCTGGTTTAATATTTGTCCTTTGTATGGAATTCCTTTTGGCATTACGACATCGAAAGCCGAAAGCCTATCTGTAGCAATCATTACCAAAAGGTTATTATCTATATTATATACTTCTCTTACTTTCCCTTTATAAACACTTTTTTGGTTTGGAAAATTGAAATTGGTATCTATTATTGTTTTACTCATTACTTATTTTTTTAGCCCTAATTGAGGCTTTGTTGGAGCTCCTCAAAGAGAGCGACTGCCGAAAGTAGGTTTCAGCTTCTACATATTATTATTCTCTGTTTTCGATACTTCTGTAAGCTTCGATAACTTTTTTAACTAGTTTATGACGAATAACGTCTTTATCGTCTAGGAAAATCATGCCTACGCCTTCTACATTTTTAAGAATAAGAAGTGCTTCTTTAAGTCCTGAAATGGTGCGACGCGGTAAATCGATTTGACCTGGATCGCCTGTAAGTAAGAACTTGGCGTTTTTACCCATACGCGTTAAAAACATTTTCATTTGGTTGTGCGTTGTGTTTTGACCTTCGTCTAAAATCACAAAAGCGTTATCTAGCGTACGACCACGCATAAATGCCAAAGGTGCTATTTGAATGGTTCCGTTTTCGATAAACATTGCCAGCTTTTCTGCAGGAATCATATCGCGTAACGCATCGTATAACGGCTGCATGTAAGGGTCTAGTTTTTCTTTTAAATCGCCTGGAAGGAATCCTAAATTTTCTCCTGCCTCAACCGCTGGACGCGTTAATATAATACGTTTTACCTCTTTATTTTTAAGGGCTTGTACTGCTAAGGCAACTCCTGTATAGGTTTTTCCTGTACCTGCTGGACCTATAGCAAATACCATATCGTTTTGGCGCATACTCTCAACCAAACGACGTTGGTTTACTGTTTGCGCTTTAATTAACTTGCCGCCTACACCATGTACAATGACTTCTCCGCTTTTATCAGACGTTGTGAAATCGTCGCTACTCTGACTTGTTAATACGCGCTCAATAGCATTTTCGTCGATTTTATTATACTTCGTAAAATGCGTCATAAGCATGGTCATACGACGATCAAATTCTTCTAGTAAATCTTCATCACCATAGACTTTTATTTTATTCCCTCTGGCAACTATTTTTAATTTAGGAAAGTATTTTTTAAGGAGTTCGATGTTTGCATTTTGAGCTCCAAAAAAATCCTTAGGAGCAATTTCTTCTAATTCGATTATAAGTTCATTCAAAAGCTATGGGATTTAATAATTTATCTGTTTTGTTTTATTAGTTTTGTGTTGTAACAAAATGACATAGATTTTTCAACCTATAGTAACAAAAATAATTGAAAATATTTATAAAGAGATTGCCTCTGTCATTTAAAAATCAATTAGTTTTCAACATTACAATTACACACTATTTTATAACAAAGTAGCGTTAAAAAACAGAAACAATTTATACATGGCAATTATCACATTAACGACTGATTTTGGCGAAAAAGATCACTTTGTAGGCGCTGTTAAAGGCGCTATATATAGCGAGCTGGAAAATGTTAAAATTGTTGATATCTCTCATTCTATTTCTCCTTTTAATGTGCCTGAGGCTGCTTACATTATTCAGAATGTTTATAACAGTTTCCCTAAAGGAAGTATCCATTTAATTGGTATAGACTCTGAGCTCAATCAAGAAAACAAGCACATTGCTGTAAAGTTAGACGATCATTATTTTATATGTGCAAATAATGGTATTATGAGCATGATTTGTGCTGAGATTGCTGCAGAAAAGATTGTTGAAATAAATATACATGACAAAATAGAAACTAATTTTCCTGTTTTAGATGTATTTGTAAAAGTGGCTTGCCATATAGCACGTGGCGGAACTTTAGAGGTTATTGGTAAAAAAATTGATACCATTAAGCCTATAAAAAATATGAGTCCGTTTGTTAATGACGAGCAAACACAAATTATTGGAAGTGTTATTTATATTGACAACTACGGAAATGTGGTTACCAACATTAAACGAAAGTTTTTTGAAACCATACAAAAAGGGCGTCCTTATGAGATTTCGGCAAGAAGCTATAAATTTAAAGAGATATATAATAAATACAGTGAGATTGTTAATTTTGACATGCCAGAAGACAAACGCCATGATGAAGGAAAAGGCCTTGTACTGTTTAACTCATCTGACTATCTGGAAATTGCGATTTATAAAAGTGATAATGCCACTGTTGGTAGTGCATCGACTTTAATGGGCTTGCAAATGCGTGATACTGTAACCGTAAACTTCATAAAAGATTAAGTATGTTTGTAAGAATTGTAAAAATGAGTTTTAATCCGTTGAAAGTAGACGAATTTCTAGCTAATTTTGAAGCCAAAAAGCGATTGATTAGAGAATTTGAAGGTTGTGAGTTTTTAGAATTATATAGAGACAAACACCACACCAACGTATTTTTTACTTATAGCTACTGGGATTCTGAAGAATATTTAGAAAACTACAGACAATCTGATTTGTTTAAAAGCGTTTGGGCAAAAACCAAACCCCTTTTTAATGACAAACCTGAAGCTTGGAGTGTTGACAAATTAGTTTCGCTGGAATAATTAATAATAAACCTTATAACTTTTAATAAAAGTACATGTTAGCCATACTAAAAAAAGAGATTAATAGTTTTTTTGCGTCGCCAATTGGCTATTTGGTCATTGCTGTGTTTTTGCTACTCAATGGACTGTTTTTATGGTTATTTAAAGGTGAATTTAATATTTTAGATAGTGGATTTGCCGATTTATCAGCTTTCTTTTTATTGGCACCTTGGATACTCATTTTTTTAATTCCAGCAGTTACTATGCGTAGCTTTTCTGATGAAAAAAAACAAGGCACATTAGAGTTATTACTCACAAAGCCTATTTCAAATTTACAGATTGTACTTGGTAAATATTTTGGCGCTTTTATACTTATCATAATTGCATTAATACCAACTTTATTATACGTGTTTACTGTTAATAAACTTGGTAACCCAGAAGGTAATCTTGATATGGGTAGTACTTTAGGATCGTATTTTGGATTGCTGTTTCTTGTTGCTGCATATACTGCAATTGGTATATTTTCTTCAACATTATCAGACAATCAAATTGTTGCCTTTATAATTGCAGTTTTTATTTGCTTTTTCTTCTATTTTGGATTCGAAGGCTTATCTAACTACAATCTTTTTGGTGACACTTTTTATATTGAAAAACTAGGCATGGAATCACATTTTAAAAGTATGAGTCGAGGTGTTTTAGATACCAGAGACATTATTTATTTTATTAGTATTACTATCCTTTTTATTATACTCACAAAACTTAACATTCAAAATTCAAAACAATGATAATCACGCCTTTATTAGTATTATTTGTAATTATAGTTTTTATACTCGTCTATCTTTTTGTAAGCACTATAGATAAACGCAAATGGCTTACCTTGCTTGTAAGTATTGTATTAACTCCTGTAGTATATTTCTATTTATTTTATCCTATGCTTAATATAATAAGCAATTATCATCATGAAAAATATTTTGATAAAGTAGCTTGGGCAGAAAAACCAGGACTTCGTTATGAGATGATGAATAACATGATTGATTCTAAAGAGTTTACTGGTAAATCTAAAGAAGAGGTTACCACCCTTTTAGGAAAATATGAATGGTTAGGTTGGGATTATAAGCAAAATACTTATGATGAAGACAAATGGAATTATGGTGTAGGTATTTTACCTGGAGCTTTTAATGACAAAAAAGTTAATATGACTTTTATATTTAAAGATAACCATGTAGTAGATATTCTTTATTTTGATGAACTTATTGTATTTGATGAGAAAAAATAAATCAAATATTGTAAAAATTGCTATTGTACTGCTTGTCATTATTGTAGTTAATGTGATAAGTGGTAAAGTGTATAAGCGTTTCGACTTAACAAAAGACAAACGTTATACATTATCGCAATCGGCTTTAAATACAGTTAATGGTGTGGATTCGCCTGTTATTGTTGATGTGTTTTTAGAAGGAGAATTCCCTTCAGAGTTTAGACGATTACGAAACGAAACACAGCAGTTATTAGAAGAGTTTGCGCTTTATAATAGCAATATAACCTTCAATTTTATAAACCCTTTAGAAGATGAGGCTACTCGCGATAGTAACATTCAGCAGTTAGTACAGCGAGGCATGCAACCATTGCAATTAAGTGTTAATGAAAGTGGAAAATCGTCGCAAGAACTTATTTTTCCTTGGGCTTTAGCAAGTTATAATGACCAAACAGTACTAATTCCTCTTATTAAAAATAAAATTGGCTCTAATCAGCAAGAATTAGTAACTAATTCTATTCAAAATTTAGAGTATGCTTTTGCCGATGGATTTAAAAAATTAGTATCACAAAAAGAGAAAAAAATTGCCATTTTAAAAGGTAATGGCGAATTAAGTGATATTTATATAGCAGACTTTTTAAAGACTATAAAAGAACATTACTTTTTAGCGCCTTTTACTTTAGATAGTGTTGCTAACAATCCGCTAGGAACCTTAAAAAACATAAAGGAGTACGATTTAATTATTGTTGCAAAGCCAACACTTGCTTTTAGCGAAGAAGAAAAACAAGTATTAGATCAATATACCATGAATGGAGGAAAGAGTTTATGGCTTACCGAATCTATTGTGATGGATAAAGACAGTTTGTATAACGATTCAGGCAAAGCGGTAGCTATTATGCGTGATTTAAATATGAATGACTTTTTCTTTAAGTATGGCGTTCGAGTAAATCCTGTTATAGTAAACGACCTCTACTCTGCTCCAATAACACTAGCTATTGGTGAAGGTAGCGATGCTCAATTTCAACCATTACAGTGGCCTTATTCGCCATTAGCAGCAGGCAATCCAGACCATTCAATTACCAGTAACCTTAACTTAGTTAAGTTTGATTTTGCAAGTCAGATAGATACCTTAAAAAATTCGGTTAAGAAAACTATTCTATTACAAACATCAAGCCTTACAAAACTAGATGGTGTACCAAAAGAAATTAGCCTAGATATTGTAACGCAAGAGCCTGACCCTTCAACATTTACTAAAGGACCACAAAATTTAGCACTATTGTTAGAAGGTGAATTTACTTCGGTTTATAACAACCGAATTAAGCCCTTTAATCAATCGGATATAAAAGAAAAAAGCACACCAACAAAAATGATTATTATTGCTGATGGCGATGTTATAAAAAATGATGTAGTAAAAAGTAAACCACAAGAACTAGGTTTTGACCGTTGGACAGGTCGTAGTTTTGGTAACAAAGAATTTTTACTAAATGCAGTAAATTATCTCTTAAATGATGATGGACTTATAAACATTAGAAGCAAAGAAATACAAATTGCTTTTTTAGACACCCAAAAAGTTGAAGACGAAAAAAGCAAGTGGCAGTTTATAAATATCGCGTTACCACTGCTATTACTAGGAGTTTTCGGATTTGCTTTTAATTATTTTAGAAAGAAGAAATATGCCTAGACGTTGTTAATAAGTTTGTTTTATAAAACAAGACGTTTGAGATATATTTGTAAGACTAATATTATCATAGTAAGATTATAAAAAAATATAAATGAAATTTATCGTATCGAGTACATATTTACTTAAGCAACTACAAGTTTTAGGTGGTGTTATTAATAACTCTAACACCTTACCTATTTTAGATAATTTTTTGTTTGAACTAAATGATTCAAAACTTACAGTTTCTGCTAGTGATTTAGAAACTACAATGTCATCAACTATAGATGTAGAAAGTACTAGTAAAGGAAGCATTGCATTACCTGCAAGGCTATTATTAGATACACTTAAAACATTTCCAGAGCAGCCTTTAACTTTTGTTGTTGAAGACAATAACACTGTAGAAATAAGTTCTAATCATGGTAAATATGCTTTGGCTTATGCCGATGGCAATGAGTTTCCTAAGGCTGTTGCTTTAGAAGATCCAAGTACTACAACCATTACTGGAGATATTTTAGCTACAGCAATTAGCAAAACTATTTTTGCAGCAGGAAACGACGATTTACGACCTGTAATGAGTGGTGTGTTTTTTCAGTTTTCAACAGAAGGATTGACATTTGTTGCTACTGATGCTCACAAATTAGTAAAGTACACTCGTGAAGATGTAAAGGCAAGTCAGGTAGCAGAATTTATTATGCCTAAAAAACCTTTAAATCTTTTAAAAGGCATTTTAGCTGGAAGTGATGATAATGTAACTATTGAGTATAATGATAGTAATGCAAAATTCACGTTTGAAAACTCTGAACTGGTATGTCGTTTAATTGATGGGAAGTATCCAAACTACGAAGCAGTTATCCCTAAAGAAAACCCAAATAAATTAACAATAGACAGAACACAGTTTTTAAACTCTGTACGTCGTGTTAGTATTTTCTCAAATAAGACTACACATCAAATTAGATTAAAAATTGCAGGAGCAGAACTTAATATTTCAGCTGAAGATATAGATTACTCAAATAAAGCCGAAGAGCGTTTAACTTGTGATTATCAAGGTGACGATATGCAAATTGGTTTTAACTCTCGTTTTTTAACAGAAATGTTAAATAACCTAAGTGCTGACGAAGTACAATTAGAAATGAGTTTACCAAACAGAGCAGGTATTTTAACTCCGATAGATGGTTTAGATGAAGGTGAGCAAGTTACTATGCTTGTTATGCCTGTAATGCTTAACAATTAAAAGATTACTCTTTAATATATAATTAAAAACGCTCACTGAAAAGTGAGCGTTTTTGCTTTATCTCTAAATAACTATATAACTAACTAATAAAACTAAAAGATAAAGGGTATTTTGGTGTTTCTCCATTACTTGCCTTAATAGCATTAAGTATTGGGAAAATTATTGCTATGATTCCTAAAGCTATAAATCCTAAAAGCCCTAGTCCGAATAATAAAATTAAAGGCACACAAATAATAGCATATACTATTAAACTTAATTGAAAATTAATGATGTTTTTACCGTGTGCATCCATTTGATATACTTTTTCCTTTTGAGTAACCCAAAGAATAAGTGGTAAAATTAAGCTCCCAAAACCTGTAAGCAATGTAACTAATTGACTTAGGTGTGTAATAACGATTAATTGTCTGTCTTCTCTCATGATGATTATATTTTGATGATTGATGTACTTATATGACGCGAAAAAGTCAAAAATGTTACAATATGTAGCAAAAAAAAGGGAACTATATGGTTTTTTTTAGGTAATGCCTCGTCTATTTCACAACTATCTTTTTTGTTACTGTTTTTCCTGATAAAAAACTAAGCTTGGCTATGTATAATCCAGAATTTAATTTTATTGGAATAGACTTCCTGTTATCATATTCATTTGAAAAGAGCAACTGACCAGAAACATTATAAACATCTAGTTTAAATTCTTCATAAATTCCAGAAATATTTAATTGATTTTCTATTGGATTAGGGTAGAAATTAATTGAACTTAAACCAGACTCATTTATACCTAAAGTATCATCATAGAAACTAAAATATTTAATTGTTCCATCAAAAATATTAGTGTAATATATTGAACCATCTATAGGGTTCTGTGCCATATGGACAATCCCTGTCCCATAGTTAATAGGTGCAAAAGTAGAAGTATGGCTAATCCATGGAGTATTAGATGTGTTTAATGTTGCAACTCCAACCCAATTTCTTGCATAATCGGTAAACATAAATTTGTGTTCCATTGCGGCACCAAATCCAGTTCCTGTAATATATGTTCCTGCTATTCCTGCATTACCTCTAAACTCACTTCCTGTTGTAGGAGAACCGTTTGCACCAATTCGAGGATTGGTAGGAGTTGTACCACTAAACCAAGGCACACGAGTTTCAACACTACCTCCATGTTTCCATGTTATTGATGGTCTGCTATGTGTGAATCTTCTATTAGCCGGATTTGCATCGTCATTAAAACTTGTTGGTTGATTACATAAATTTTTAAATAGCTGATTACCTTCGTCTGGATTAGTAATACCACTATTGTAATAGCTATTTAATGTTGTTTGCCCTTCATAAAGTGGCCATCCTGCATTTAATCCAGGTTTATCTATAATATGTAAATCTTCCCACGTTTGCCAACCTACATCAACAACAAAAATAATTCCTGGGTTTGCATCTGCAGGATTAGTACTTCCACTATTAGGCTTAATTGCGGCTCTAAATGGGTTTCTAAATCCCATAGCATACATTCTAGATTTAGGAGAACGCGGACTGTTAGAGTCGTAAAATGGATTTGACGATATTCCATCTCCTGTACTTGGATCTAATCGCAGCAATTTACCACAAAATGAGTTTATCATCTGACTTCTAAATGCGCCAACATTTTCTTCAGATCGCATCATTCCATCATTAATAGCTTGCTGGTAATAGGTATGACTTATACTCCCTATATCAGTAGTGCTATAACTTGCATTATCACCAGTTGTTAATAAAAGAGTACCATCACTACCAAACATTATTGTACCTCCAGCATGCGACTCGTGAGTAATGGGAATACCTGTTGTAATGCTTTCTCCTAAAAGAATAGTTCTGGTAGAATAATCTGTAGTCATTGGTGACTGAAGATGGTTTAATTTATATCGTGTTAATCTGCTTATTGAAGCTTTATAATAATCATTTGTATTAGGATTATAACTAGGAGTACCATAAAACAACAAATGATGTCTATCTACAGTGTAAAACAAATAAATTAATCCGTTAGTATTAAAATTTGGGTCTAAACAAATACTTAACAAACCAAAATCTCTGTAGCTTGAAACCTCGTCGGAAATATCTAAAACTGCATTGGTTTGCATAACATACTGAGTTCCATTCCAATTAAAAAGAAAAATTTGCCCAGCATTAGTCCAAACAAACATTTTACTACCATCTGAACTAAAAATAGTACCCATAGGTGATGCAAATGTTTCAGGAAGCGTAGTTGAAGAATAATCTTCAGGTAATTGAGCAAAAGTTGAGCAAAAAAATAGTCCGAAGAAAAAGGATATATATAGCCTATTCATAATCAAAATTAATTTGAATTAATAATAAATTATTGGCTATTAATCAATTACAATTCAAATATAGTACTTATTTTGAAGTATTAATATTCACTTGAAAAAATTACGCTTGCTTTTTTACTACTTTTTTAGTTTGAACTTTCTTTTTGTTAAAACTTGCTTGATTAAAAAAGTCTAAAATAACATTAATCTTTTCGAAAGGAATTGAGGATATTTCGTGTTTACCTCCTTTTACTGCGTATAAATAATAAGAAGAATCTAGCTCCTTAAGTTTTTTTGCAATAACGTAAGACCCATCTAACTTTAAATAGCCAGGCTTACTAAAATCGCATTTGTGATGTGAAGCGCTATAATATGGAACTAACCTATCACTAGTGCCATGAAATAGCATGGTAGGAATAGCATTGTTTTTATTAATATAATCTGCAGTTAAAACAGCACCAGATAATGATAGAATACCTGCAAATTTCAACTCATTATACTTAGGTGAGTCTTTTAAAAAGTAATCTTTTAAATATACAGCGTTTAAAACCACTTCTGCTCCTGCACTACTCCCACCTGCAATCATTTTTGTTCTATCTACATTAAAAGCCTTACTGTTTTTATATATGTATAACGAAGCATCTAAATAATCTATAATTGCATTTTTAAATGTTGAAATTTTCTCTTCTTTAGTACACTCGCAACCAAAACCTGTACTTTCTCCTTTACGCGTTAAACGATAAGAAATTGAAACACCAATGAACCCCTTTTGAGTTACTATTTCAGCTAGTTTTTTTTCGCTAGAATTATCTCTATTGCCACTCATAAAACTCCCTCCATGCATCCAAATTAATACTGGAAGTGAGTCTGAAGCTGTTAAATTATCTGGCGTATAAACATCTAGTTTTAAGGTGTCTTTACCTATAATAGAATATACATAGGTTTTTTTAGTTTGTGAAAAACCAATAAAAAACAAGAATAAAAAAATAATAAATAAGAAGCTTTTCTTCACTTTACTTTATCAGGTTTAATAATTGACGAATGTAGTTCTATTTTAACATTACAAACAATCTTATTAGCAATTAATTAACTAAAATTTTATAATGACTAATATCATGTTATTTTGACAGAATCTCTTGTAGTTTTACTAAACTAAAATTATTAAAATGAAACATATATTACTTCTTACAGATTTTTCAGATAACTCAAAAAATGCTATTAAATATGCTCTAAACTTTTTTAATGATGAATTATGCACATTTTATTTATTATATGTTCAAAGCTCTAAGTCTTATACTACTGACGATTTAATGACAAATGGCAATACAACGGTTTACGATTCAATAATAAAAAAGTCAAAACATAAATTAGAGAAACTTATTGTTAGCCTTACATCAGAGTTTACTAATAAAAACCATCGTTTTCAAGCTATTGTTGATTATGATTCACTTACCGATTCTATAAAGCAAATTATTAAGTCTAAAAAAATTGATCTTATTGTTATGGGTACAAATGGTGTTACTGGTGCTAAAGAAGTAGTTTTTGGTAGTAATACAATAAATGTTATAAGACATATAAACTGCAATACTTTAGTTATACCAGAAGGTTTTAATTATGCTAAAAAACCAAAAGACATACTATTGCCTTTAGATGAGAATGATTCTTTACAGGGAGCTAAATTTAATGAGGTTGCTAAACTTATAAAAAAGTATAAATTATTATTTCATGCTTTAAGAATTAATCCAATTGGAAAACCGTCTATCACAGAAAATGCTGATACTAAAACTATTAGTGATATTTTAAAAGGCAAGCGCTTTAAGTATCATATAGTAAATAATATACCTATGCATTATGTTGTTGACTGCTATTTACAAACTAACACAATAGATTTCATGTCGTTAATTGTACAAAAAGAGTCTTTGTTTGAAAGATTTTTTATAGGATCGCCAACAACTCAGATTAGCAATAAATTAAGAGTGCCTTTATTAATACTTCACAGTAACTAAATTTTAATATTCATAACACTAATAATACCAATTAATAAAATAAGTATTAAAACAAGGTTTCTAAATTGCTCTTGAGACATTTTGTTAAGTATTAGTTTACCAATCCAAGTTCCAACAACGCTAACCACTAATAATATTGGTACTAAATATAGGTGCTCTTTACGCATATACCCATTAAAATAATATACTATAGATCTGCTAAAGTCTATACCTAAATCTATAACTGCAGAGGTGGCAATAAATTTATTTTTATCCATTTTAAAAGCAGCTAAAGTTATACCTCTAATTGCTCCTCCAGTGCCTAATAATCCTGCACTTAATCCTGATAACGAGCCTCCTATTATTGCATTTCTTGTCTTTGGAAGTATTTTTAATTGTTTAAAAATTAAAAAAAGTAAGCTTAATATAATTAAGAATACTCCCAGAATATACGTTAATATTTTAGGGTCTAAATACTTACTAAAAAATGCGCCAATAGACACAAAAATTATTGCTGGAACACCTAAATACAGAACTATTCTTTTATCTAACCCTTTTTTAAAAAATGCAATTTTAGTAACATTACTAGATAAATGGTAAAGTGCTGTAATGCCTAATACAGATTGAAAATCAAAAAACATATTAGCAATAGGAACAAAAAATACTGATGAGCCAAAACCACCAATTGTTCCCAAAATTTCTGCCAATATTGAAAGTATAATAAATATAGGAAGATATCTTGTTATCATGCTTTAAATATTATTACTAGATATCTTAACTTAAGGTTAGTGTCTGTCAATTAATCTTAATTTTTCTGATTTCATTATTTTTTTAATCATTCTGAATAGATGAGTTTTTATGGCTTTATAATCTTTAAAAAAATCACTAACTAGAATGATAAGATCTTTATGTTCTTTTTTGAAATTTTCTTCTTCTTTTGGCTGATCTATTCCATCTAATAAAATTTTTATATCATTTTTGTGAGTTTTAACAGATTCAATAAGTAAGTTATTACGCTTTTGAGATTTATTTAATACATCAACCATTTCTTTAGTTTCTGAAAACTCTTTATCGTTAATTAATTGAAGCGTGTAAGTTTTAATAATATCTTCAAAAAACAAATGCTCGTCTTTAATGAAACTTAACTCTGAAAGCCATTTTTTTGACTCCTCATACATTTCATCAGCACTTAGCCATTCTAAATATTTTACCTGTGTTTTTGTAGTAATCATGACAATTGGTGTTTAAAATAATGCAGAAAGTTGTTTTTATAATAAACTCTTTCTGCATTATTTGATAATTACATTATTTCAATTTTCTTTTTTGGATTTGCTTTAGTCTCTTCCTTTTTTAAAAGATTTAACTTTAAAATACCATCATTGTATGTTGCTTGCACTTTTTTGTCTGTATTAACATTAGTAGGCAATTTTAAAGATCTTTTAAAAGAATTGTAGCTAAACTCCTTTCGAGTGTAATTATCTTCTTTGTTTTCTTTTTCTGTGCTTTTTTCTCCGCAAACATTAAGCATATCACCATTAATTGAAACATCAAAGTCCTTTTTATTAAATCCAGGTGCTGCAAATTCAATTTCATAATCTGCATCATTTTCTTTAATATTCATTGCTGGTGTAATGTTATCGTTTACAAAAAAGTCATCATCAAAAAACACTTCATCGCTTAAAAAGTTTTTTAAGCTATTACTCCAAGGGAATAATCTGTTTCTGTTGTTAAATTTTACGAGTGTCATAATAATTTTACTTTAAAAGTTAAACTTATATTACAACACTAATTTATTGATGAAAATTATAATTTAAAATGATAATTATCAGTTAGTTAAAATAATTAACTATAAATTATAAGCGCTTTATTACAGAATAATTTTTTCTACATCTGTAAGTTTAGGAACATGAACATTCCAGTTGTAAGTTGCTTTAATTTTTACTCTAAATGCATCGAGTGCTGTTGGCTCTCCATGAATTAAATATACTTTCTCTGGAATATTTTTAATAGTACTCATCCAATTAATTAAGTCATTTTGATCAGCATGTGCAGATAAGCTTTCAATATTTTTAATAGTGGCTTTTACAGGATAATATTTTCCGAAAAAGCGAATTTCATGAGCTCCTGCTTGCAACAATCTACCTCGAGTGCCTTCTGCTTGATAACCGACTAGTAATACTGTTATTAGTGGATTATCAATTAATTGCTGTAAATATGTTAAAACCCTTCCTCCTGTTACCATTCCGCTTCCTGCAATTACTATTTTAGAACGTTTATCATCAATAGTTTCCCAAGTTTCTTTATACGATTGAATAATATTTACATGATTACACATTTCATTATATTCATCAACCGATAATTTATGCCATTTTGGAAATCTACTAAATACATCTAAAACATTATTGCCCATTGGGCTATCTATAAAAATAGGAATATTGGGTATTTTATTTTTCTTATATAATTTCCATAAAATGTACATAAGCGTTTGCAAACGCTCAACAGCGAAGCTTGGTATTATTAAGTTTCCTTTTTTATTAATGGTATCTTTTACGATGTTAGCGATTATTGTTTCTACATCTTCTTCTGGGTGTAGTTTATTTCCATAAGTGCTTTCAATAAATAGAAAATCTGCCCATTCTGGAGTTTTAGGATCATCTAATAAATAGTCATTACTACGACCAATATCTCCAGAAAAAACAAATCGTTTTCCATTAATATCTAATTCAATAAATGTTGCTCCAATTATATGTCCATTGAATTGAAATCGGTATGATATATTATTTGATATTGTAATCCATTTATCTTCCATTTCTACCTGAAACAATCTTATTGCTTTTTCTGCATCTTTTACAGTGTAAAAAGGTAATGCTGGACTATGCTTGCTATAACTCTCTTTATTAGCTTTTTCAGCTTCTTCTTCATGTATTTTAGCACTGTCTTTAAGTATAATTTCTGCAATAGCCAATGTTGGTGCTGTTCCAATAATTTGTCCTTTAAAACCCTGTTTAATTAGTCTTGGTAAATACCCAACATGATCTAAATGCCCATGAGTAAGCAGAACAACATCTATATTTGCAACATCTATTGGAAGGTCAACCCAGTTAAGTTCTCTTAACTCTTTAAGCCCTTGAAACATTCCACAATCTATTAGTATATTTTTTTCAGAAGTTTCTATTAAAAACTTTGAACCTGTAACTGTACCTGATGCTCCTAAAAAATTAATTTTAGCATATTTTTCCATATGTTTAAGATTATGAATTACAAAGGTTTTTGACTTCTTTTAAAATTTTTTGTTTTCTGGTTTCTGAAACTCCTAAGTGATCTAAATAAAATGAATCTCCTATTAAATCTCTACATAAAACAACATCTCTACTTAAAAAAAATTGTTTTTCTCTATTAGTAAGCAATGTAGAAACTGTTATAGGATATAAGCCTAATCTGTCTATTCTATCTTTTAATGCCTCTCCTTTAGGATAGTCCCAACTCAACAAATGCAGCCCAACACATTTACCATACTTTAAAGCATCTTCTGTAAATCTTGTATTAGTTACAACCCAACATTCATTTAAATCTGTTTCTTGTGGTTTTGAATCCCAATGGTTTTTTACATCTTTAAATCGTGATGCGATATATAAAGGCACTTTAACATTACAGTTTCTTCCTTCTTCGCTATGAAATTTACATTCAATTATTATAGTATTCCCATTTTTACTTGCCACAACATCTATTTCATGGGTAACACATTTTCCTTGTAAAATCTGACCAACTTTAGTATTAAATCCAGAATATTTTAAAACAGCACTAACAAAATTCTCAAAAGGATATCCTGTTGGACCAAACTCATAAATGGCTTTTTTTAATTTATACCTAGAAGCATAATGGCTATTTTGCTTTTTGAGTAATGCAAATGCTCTGTTGTAAATCTCTTTGGTAGAAATACCTTGATATAATTCGTCTCTTACAGTATTTAAAATCTGATCTATTACAGTTTTACTTGCTCCAGATTTACTTAAAGAATTACGAAGTTTGTCTAAAGAAAACCTAACTTTTTCACCAGAAGATTTTGTGACATCTATTTCTTTAAATTCCATAGTTATAGTTCAAGTATTTTATTTGAGTGTTGTTTATTTAGAATTGAAAAATTCTTTTACCAAAGCTATAACTTGGTTGTCTGTCATGCTATCAGCTTTTTCTACACCTTTAATTTTTTTAGCTACATCTGGATATAGTTCATGAAGAACTTTATTAAACTTTTCATTTGTTTGTGCTGGCCCAAATAGTGCAATTGCATCAGCATCTTTAATCTTTAAAGCAATGTCTTTAAAGTAATTTTTAAATTGATGCTTTTCGCGTTCTAAAAATTTTCTATCTTTAGCAATTTCCTGATGACCACCAAGTAATCTGCTTGATGTTGCCTTAAAATCTTCAATTTCAGAGTTAATTATTTCTAAAACTTCTTTTCCATTATTTAAGGTTACCACAATTGCTTTATCTCTATCTAACCAAACTCCTGTATTTTTCATAATTCTTTATTTTTAATTTCTTAAATCATGCATTACTAATATTGGTTTTTTAGAAAAGAACGTTATTTCTTTGACTAATGGCTGAGTTAAAACACTTCCAAAAAATGCATGTTTTTTATTTATAAATGCTACCATATCGCTACCTCTACTCTCTACAAAACAGTTAATTGCCAAACTTAAGTCTGTATTACTCAATGTGTGAAATGAAAAGTCGATACCTTCAAAATATTCTTCTAAAAGTTTCTTATTATCTATTTGCTTTTGACTTAATTTTTCTTCAATTGCAACATGTAAAAACCTAACTGATGCTTTATTATCTTTTGCTAATTCTATTAGGCAGTTTAACTCGCGTCTTTTAAAGTGTGTTTTATAACTTGTTGGAAAAACTATTTCCTTTGGTGCTATATTAAGTACATCTTGCGGAACAACTACAACTGGACAATTACGCGATTTTTCCATAACATATATTGCATTACTACCATAAACAATACTTCTTGAGTTAGTTTGACCTTTAGTTCCCATTATTACAATTTCTATATCCTTTTCTTCTATTGTGTTTTTTATGGCTTCTAGTGGACTATTATATACAGATATAGCAAAAAAATTATGCTTAGGCTTTTTTAAACCTTGCAATGTAATTTTATCTAACAGTTTTGCTATTTGACTTTCAGACTCTTGCTTAGCTGTTTCATATTTCTCTTCACCTGGTTCTGGCACTAACAGATTGTCAAATAAATATGTTGGTACTGAGAAAGCGTTTAGTATGTAAAAATCACAAGCTTTATTTTTATATAGCTCTAATGCATATTTTATAGCATTCCAAGCATTAGCAGAAAAATCTGTTGGCAATAACACTTTATGTTTCATGGTATATAATATTAATTATGCTTTATAAAATTAATTTATACATAACTAATTTTCAATGATATATATCAGTCTAAACAGGAATAACTAAAAATGGGATTATAGGATGAAAACTAATGTTTTTAATAACTGGCTCATGTATTAAATTATAAATAATGCTGTGTTTATAATTTACCATAACCAGTATATTTATATCTAGCTCATCAATAAAATCATTAATAGTTTCAGATTTTTTAGTGTATTTTGGCATCCAATGAAAACTGTGATTATATTGTTTTAAAAACACATTAAGCATTGTCATATTATACTCCTGAATTTCATTTAGTTTTTCCTTTTGGTTTATATGGAGTATTCTAATTATTGAATTATATAAAACCGTTAAATCTCTTAATGGTTTTATCTCTTTATTATCATAAAACCGATTGTAATCGGTAGGAAATGCAATTTGTTCAGGCTCTATAAAATCATATTCTTCAGGTACAACCAAAACTGGACAAAACCTCATGTGTTGAATAACATTTACTGTATTACTACCAAACAATACTTTTTTGGCTCCTGTTGCTCCTTTGGTTCCCATAACAACAATATCGATTAAATAATCACTAACAGCAATTTCAATAGCATGATTCAAATTTTTAGATGAAATAATGGTTTGAAAATTAAAATCTGGATTAATATTAGCATCGACCATTTGTTTACGAAACTCATTTATTTCTTTTACAGCTCCTTCTTTTATATGCTCTAAAAGTGTGCTAGACAAGCTAGACATAGGAGCAATTTTTAACTCGTAAGAATGTAGTAGGTAAAAAGTACATGGTATATTTTTATATAGCTTTAAAGCATAAACAATTGCACTCCAAGAATTATCTGAAAAATCTGTAGGAAGTAGTACTTTTAGTTTCATAATCTATTTTTTATCAATTATTGATGGAATAACTAAAAAAGGGATATTAAGATGAAGTCCTATTTTATTGATGGTAGATTTAAAGAATAAATTTTCGAAAAACGAGTGCTTATTATTAATCATAATCAGTAAATTAATTTTAGCTTTAATTTGAAACTCGTTTATAGCATAATCAATATTTTGGTTTCCAACTTCATGAAAAATATTTGCTATATCTTTTAAAGATGCTTCTAGTGTTTTCATGTTTTTATATTGCATTTCAGTTAAATCATAACCAGTTGAAACGTGTAATACATTAACTCTAGAATTGTATTGTTTTGCGATTGCTTTAATAGGGTTTATATGCGATTTATTATAGTTTATATTAAAATCTGTTGGAAATAAAACTTCTAAAGGTGTTTCATAATCAAAATCTGAAGGAATTGCTAGTACTGGACATTTTACACTTTTCAGTACATGTATGGTATTAGAGCCAAATAATATTTCCTTTGCTCCTGTAGCGCCTTTGGTTCCCATAACAATAAAATCTATTAAATGCGCTCTATCTAGCTCTTTAATTTCTTCTATTAGAAGATTAAATGACGATATTTCTGATATTTTATGATTGGGGTTTTTAAACTCTTTGTTTATTCTATCACTCATAGTTTTCAATCCTTTTGTAGATACTTCTTTCATGGCATCTACAAGCCCAAACTGAGCACTACTAACTTGCAAATACTCTACATTATAAATAACAGGAGTAAATGTGTTTAATAAATGAAAAGTGCATTTTTCGTTTTTAAATAACTGTAAAGCATATTTAATGGCATTCCATGAGTTATCTGAGAAATCGGTAGGAAGTAATATGTTTTTCATCATTTTAAGTTTTTTAAAATTATACTCTTTTAATATTTTGCATAGCTAATAATGGAACTGGCATTTTAATACTTATTTTATCTATTGTAGATTGAAATAATATGTTTTCTAAATAGGAATGTCGAGTATTAACCATTACCAGAAAATCAATACCATTTTTAGTGATGTAGTCATTTATGGCTTGATCAACTTTTTTGCTTTTTGTTGTATAAAAATTAGTTTCATTTTTGCAAAGTGATTCTTGTATAAACAATTTGTTGTCCTCTTGTCTAAATGATAATTTTTCGCTTTTAGACACATAAAGCATGCCTATTTTACTGCGATAAGGTGCGAGTAATTGGCATAGTAGTTTAAGCTCTCTTCGTTTATAAGTAATAAGATAGTTTGTTGGAAAAAGAACATGTTTAGGTGGTGAGTATTTATAGTTTTCTGGAATTGCCAAAACTGGACATTGCACATATTTTAAAACTTGTAATGTGTTGCTACCAAATGTAAGCTTACTATTGTTAGATGCGCCTTTTGTACCCATAACAATAACATCAATATTCTTGCTATCTACTATTAAATCTGCTTCGTCAACTAATGAGTTAAATGATGATATAGCGTAATATGTAAATCTTGGATTTGGATTAGACTTTTTTATCGCCTTAAGAAGGTCGTTTAAATTATCTTCAGATTCCTTTTTTACTCGTGCAACGATATCATCATAAACTATTCTGGTAAGTAATTCTTTATGATTGTAAACATCATGCTGATACGCATGCATGAAATAGAATTCACTCTTTTCGTATTTAAAAAATTCTAACGCATAGTTAATTGCATTCATAGAATTTTCAGAAAAATCGGTAGGAATTAAAACTTTAAACATGTCTAAACTATTTATTATCTAAATTTAAATAGTCAGCAAAAAAAAAACTATGATAATTATCAATTGAAGATAAATGCTATTGAAAAAACTATCTATTCATGCAAAACCAAGAAAGGTACATCTGTATGATAACTTATCTCTTCAATTTTATCATGAAACAGAATTTGCTGAAAGTAATTAAGATTTTTAGCCACCATAACAATCATGTTTACTCCCATACTTTCAACAAAACACTGTACAGCATCTTCAACTCTTTTATTGGTTAGAAAGTGAAAACTATACTTATGGTGAATAAAAAAATCTTCTAACAACTCTTTACTTTTTTTCTGACTTGTATTTAATTCCTCTCCTTTTTTACAAATATGAAGTATTCTTATAGATGAGTTGTATGTATCCAAAATGTCAGCAATAGGCTGCAAAGTTTCTATACCATATAGTAAAGAAAAATCTGTTGGATAAGCTACTTCTTTTATATCAACATAATTAGCGTTTTCTGGGACAACTAAAGTTGCACATTTTACTTTAGTAATAATATCTGCTGTATTACTTCCGACAATAAGCTTTTTTAAACCTGTTGCTCCTTTTGTACCCATAACAATAAGGTCAATCTTTTTTTCTGAAACATGATTTCTTATTGACTCTATAAAGAAATTATAATCGGTAATTGTATAAAAATTATGCTTTTTATTATTTGGTACTTGTTCGGATATTTTTCGTAGAAGTTTTTTTAATTGTGCTTTAGATGGTTTATTATAAACCTCTTCTATTACTTCTTGTGTAAGAATGTAAGGAGAATCGTTAATAGTTAAATTGCTAATTTTATTAACGTGCAATAAATAAAGGTTACACTTTTCATTTTTAAAAAAATTAAGTGCATATAATATAGCGTTCCATGAATTTTCGGAAAAATCTGTCGGCAATAATACATTCTTCATTGTAAAAAATACTTTATAGTTTCAAAAGTACTTTTGTACACTTTTTTAAAAAATGATATTAGTCATATTTTAATTTTACCTCAAAAAACTACACAATATCTTTAAGACCTTGAAGGTTAATAATTTTAATATTTCTACCATCAATTTCTATTAGCCCTTGTTTTTTAAATACAGACATTGTTCTAATTAAAGTTTCTGTAGCAATACCTGCCACACTTGCTAAATCGCTCCTAGATATTTTTATTGCATCACTAGGTTTACTATTTAACTTTTCTGCAAACTTTAATATTGTTGTAGCTGTTTTTTTATTTACCGAGCTATAGGCCATTTGTAACAATTGCTCTTTAACACCTGTAAGATCTTCAGTTAAAAGTTGAATTAACTCTAAAGTAACTTGATGATTTTTATTTAAAATATCTTTTAAATCACTCTTTGCTACAGCCATTAGCACAGTGTTTTTCATTGCAGTTGCAGTATCTTTATATGGGAAGTTTTCGGTGAAAGATGTATAGCCAAATAGGTCGTCTTCTTTATAAAGTGCAGTAATGAGTTCTTTTCCTTGTTCATCTAGTTTATGGCACTTTACTACACCTTTGTTTATTAAAAATATATTGTTAGAATTGTCTCCTTCTTTATAAATAATTTCCCCGTTAGAATATGTTAACTCTTTACCATTATCATCAAGAAAGTTTTTTAAATCGTTAAGCGAACGAATATCATTATTATCTGTTTCAATAAGTTTGCTTTTTTTATTTTCTCTAACTTCCTTTAAAATAGCAGCTTTTGCCATTCTGCTTTCAATAGCGCTAATTAACTCATCTTCACTAAAAGGTTTAGTAATGTAATCATCAGCACCTAAATCCATACCCTTTCTTACATCATGTCGTTCGGTTTTTGCAGATAAATAAATAAAGGGTATATGTTTAGTTTTCTCATTTTCAGATAACGCTTCTAATACTCCATAACCATCTACTTCTGGCATCATTATATCACATACAATAATGTCTGGAAGGTTTTCTTTTGCAGCTGCAATTCCTAATTTACCATTAGATGAAGTAATAACATTATAACCAGAGAGTTCTAATAATTCTGCTGTGTTTTCTCTGAGTACTGAATCGTCTTCAATTAATAATACGTTTTTCATTATAGAGGGTTATTTGGTATAGTTATTATAAATGTGCTTCCAATATTTTCTTCACTTGTAAATTGTATTGAACCTCCTAAATTTTCTATATGGCTTTTAACAATATTTAGTCCAATACCTGTGCCTTGAATATTTATAGCGTTTTCAGCTCTAAAATAACGATTAAAAATATTTTTCTGATCTACTATTGGTATCCCAATTCCATTATCTTTTACTTTAAATTCTATATTATTTTCAAATTGTGTAATACTAATATCTATAATTGAATTTTCTAATGAATATTTTATAGCATTATGTACAATGTTACTTAGTGCTAATTCTAAAATTTTCTCATCTTGAACCAAAGATATTTCATCAATATTTTTAGGATAATTTATTTTTTGGCCATCTTTTAATAACATATTAGAATTGTAAACAACCTCATTCATTATTTTACTTAGCTTAAACTCTTTAAAATTGTAGTTTACTTTTCCTGTTTCAAGTTTTTCTACAGAAAGAAAATCATTTAAAATATTATTAAGATAATGTACTTTATTGGTAATAGTTTTTAGGTGTTTCTCTCTTTTTTCTTGCTCATCCTCTAATTTATACTTACCTAAAAGCATAGCTGATGTTAATATTCCACTCAATGGCGTTTTAAACTCATGTGAAACTAGTGACAAGAATTTAGTCTTCAATTCATTTAATTCTTTCTCTGTAGATAAAGCTAGTTTTAATTCTTCAGTTCGTTTTTCAACTGTTCTTTCTAGCTTATCCATATAATTTTTTTGCTCAGTTATATCAACTATAATAGCAACAAAAACCTCTTTATCACCTAATCGAGATAACTGTAAATGCACATCTACAGGATAAGTAGAGTTATCTTTACGTTGGTGTAAGGTTTCAAACTCTAGCTTTTCAACTTCTTTTGTTAGTAACACATCCAGCTTTTCTTTAAACTCTGTAGTGTTATAATTTGGCTTAATATCAACAGGTGTCATTTGTTTTAACTCCTCTAATGTATAGCCTATATTTTTTTGAGCTCCATAGTTTACATTTACAAACTTAAGTGTCTTAGCGTCAAAAACATATATTTCATTTAATGACTCATCAAAAATTGTTGCTAGGTGTGTTTTTTCTTGTTCTACAATTTTACGTTCGGTTATATCAGTTATTAAGGCCATGACATAAGTTTTACCGTAAATTTTAAGAGGGTTTAAGCCTGCTTCTAAAGGAAAAACTGTACCATCTTTTTTAAGTCCATAAATATCTCTTCCTCTACCCATTTGTCTGCTCTCATGTTTATTTATAAAGCTTTTAAAATGTGCTCCATGGTTAGCATGATAATTACGTGGAATTAATGTATTTAAATCGGCATCAATAAGCTCTTCTCTAGTATAACCAAAAGTGTTTTCGGCAGACTGATTAATTTCAACAATTTTTTGATGTTCATTTACAATAATTACGCCTTCAGAAACAGCGCCTAAAAGAATATTAAAAATTTCTTGATCTTTTTTGAACATAAAATAGTAGTGTCTTTATTAGCTATAAAAATACAAAATCCTAAAGAACAAAAATTCCTTTCAAAGTTTAATTTATCCTTCAATAACTGATTAATATCATAGATAAATATATCTAAACATTATAGCTTTGAGTATAAATTAGTTACTTATGAAGTTTAATAAACATTCAAAAATTACATTTTATCAAAATCTAGGCAAACTGTTTTATGCAATAGCTGCATCTGATGGTAGTGTAAAGTTTACCGAATTTAATAAGCTTAAACAAATTGTAAAAACACATTGGCTAGATATTGATGACATTGTTGATGATTACAACTCTGATGCAGCGTTTCAGATTGAAATAGTCTTTGATTGGCTTAATAATGATTCTGAGTATAATGCAACTGATTGCTATAATGATTTTGTGTTTTATAAGAAAAAGCATAATGCACTATTCACAGACAAGGTTAAAGGATTAATAATGAAAACAGCTGGACAAATTGCATCAAGCTTTGCTGGAGTTAACAAATCAGAATTGCTTATGCTGGCAAAACTCGATGTGGAATTAAAAAAATAAACCACATAGCTATGATTAAAAACTTAGAAAAAGACGAAATTGACTATATACTTAAAAACAATTACATAGGTCACTTAGCTTATATACATCAAGGCAAACCTTTTATTGTTCAGATAACTTATTTTTTTGATGAAACTAATAATGCTATAATTTGTTATTCTGGTGAAGGACATAAAATTACAGCTATGCGAAAAAACAATGATGTTTCTCTTCAAATTGCAGAAATTAACTCAATAAACAATTGGAAATCTATCTTAGTACACGGAAAATTTGAGCAACATTTTGGAAGTGATGCTAAATCATATTTACATTTATTTTCATTGGGAGTTAAAGATATTATAACTGAAAAGGAACAATGGAAACCCGACTATATTAGTGATTTTTCAAGCAAACTATATAAGGAAGAAATACCTATAGTATTTTTAATAAAAATTGAAAATATAACTAGTAAAAAAAGGTTAAGTTAGGTTATATATAGTATTGAAGTATGTTATTATCAAGTATTAATAAACTACTTTTGCAAAAAATTAAACTTTAATATTGCTTAAACTATGAAACTCAACTTTTTTGCGCTCTTATTTTTAGTGTTTCCTATTTTGATGGTGTCTCAAACAAGATATGTAGATAGTGTTTTTAAAAAAATTAGTAAAAACACTTATAATTACTCAATTAAAAATTTAGACACTTTAAAACTAGATTTCTATGAGCCAATTGAAGATAGTCTTATAGCAAAACCATTGTTTTTATATGTTCATGGAGGAGGATTTTCTTCTGGTTCCAGAAATGATTTAGGAACAGTAAAAATGCTAGAAAGTATAGCAAAAAAAGGGTACGCTGTTGCATCTATAGATTATAGACTACTTCCTAAAGATGTAATATTTGGATGTGATTATAAAGGTGCTGAAAAAATTAAAACATTTTCAAAAGCCGCTGAAGATGTTATTGATGCATTAACTTTTTTGGTGAATTATAAAGATGATTTTTACATAGACCAAACTAAAATTATACTATCTGGCACTAGCGCTGGTGCTGAAAGCATTTTAAACTTAGTATATAATAAAGACGAGTTAGTATTACCCAATTATGAAAAATATAAACACATAAAAATAAGTGCAGTCGTTTCTATTTCAGGAGCTGTTTTAAACCCAAGTCTAATTACAACCAGCAATAGTGTTCCTGGTGTGTTTTTTCATGGTGTAATTGATAAAGTAGTTCCTTATAATGAAGCATCTCATAGATCATGCAAAGCAACAGATAAAGGGTATTTACCACTTTATGGTTCTAAAAAAATAACCGAATCAATTTCTAGCTTTAATACAAGTAATATATTAATTAGTTATAAAGATAAAGGTCACGATTTATCTAAAATACCTAGTGCTGATTTTTTTGATATCACCTTTAAGTTTATAAAAAAAGTGGTTATTGATAATGAATTTTATCAAGCTCAAATAACCCAATAAATTCTTTTCTTTATTTAAATTTAATTCTACTTTTTGTACACGGACAATTGCTAATTCCCTGTAAAAAGTCTACTCCTACTGTTATGCTATGGGTTCCAGAATTATAAGGTGATAGTTGGTTGATTGTAAATTGATATGAGTAAGCAAAATAAAATTTAGATTTCATAACACCAACCATTGGACCAACATTTAAAGGTTTTAAGAACTGATCATTTAAAAAACGATAAGAAGCACCAACCCAATAATAATCATCATCTCTATTATACTTTCTGAATTTAAAATTTAAATCTGTTGATGATCTTTTATCACTTCCGAATAACTGAAAGTAAACAGAAGGCTCATATTCTACCCTTTTATTTCTAACACTCTGAATAACATATCCTGAATACAGCTGATAGTTTAACAGTAAACTTGGTTCTACTCCTTCAAACTTATCAATATCTTTCTCCAAAATATTATTAGCATTAAGGCTTAAATAAAACCCATGATTTCTATATAAAACACCTACATCAAAGTTATTGTTAGAAATTGCTCGGTTATCTGTAATACTTGGGTCTATTACTGGATTATCGTAAGTTGGCTGAAATTCATTGATATCAATTCTAAAATTATTGATGTTATATGAAATACCAAAAGACAAATATTGTTTAGAATAATAATCTAAAACAAGATGATGAGCAAAAGAGAATTTAGCTCCTGTTTGACGCGTATATCCATTTTTATCATTATAAAAAGACACTCCAATACCTGAACGGTCAGCAATTCTAAAATCGGCATATAATGCTTGATTGTCTGGCGCATCTTTTATACCAACCCATTGTGTTAACCCATTGGCTCTAATTCTTAAATTATCACCAATTCCAGCATAAGTTGGAGAAATTACGAAATCGTTATCTGCCAGATATTGAGTCCATACAGGTAAGTTTAGCTCTTGTCCATAGCTTTGTGTAATTACTACAAAAAGGATATATTTTATTATGTTTTTCATATCAATGTTATTTTATTAGATAATCTCACTACAATTAATTCATCGTTATCTATAAAGGGTAAAATGCCCTACAAAATCTCTATTATCGTTTGGATTATTAAGTCTAACCACATACCAGTAATCACCTGTAGGTAGTTCAGCATTATTGTATTTACCATCCCAATACTGACCTAGTCTATAAGTACCTACTTTACGTCCATATCTATCAAAAATATCGAACTCAAGGTTTGGATGATTTTCAGCACATCCAGGTCCCCATCCATCACTAATTCCGTCACCATTTGGTGTAAAGTAATCTGGAAGACAGATATCAATAAACTCAAAGTATCTAGTAGCTACTGCAACACAACCACTACTATCAGTAACTGTAACTGTATAGTCTCCAGAATGCGTAATAATAAACGTGTTAACATCACCATAATCCTCACCATTTAATGTGTATTGATAACCACCAGTACCACCTGTAGCAATTGCTATTATCTCATTTAAACCTCCATCATTTAATACAAGTGATAGTGGTTGAAACTGTAATATGTCGAAACTATTTGTTCTTTGAATACAACCATTAGTATGTCTTACATCTATATAATGCCCTGTACCAGCAACTACGTTTGTAAATATGTTACTTGTTTGATAAGGGCCACCATTTAATGAATAATCTAAATCTGATGGATCTGTTATACTATCATCAACTGTAACTGTTACAATATTACTAGTAAGGTTATTATCACAAACATATTCAACATTAGCTATAGGGTTTATTCTAACAGGATCTGGTAAAGTTATATTCCATTCTGATTCACACCCTTGACTATCACGTACAAATACACTATGATCTCCACCTGTTAAATCAGTAAAATCGAATTGTGTTTGACCTACTGCTCCTGTAGTATAAGGTCCATTATAGTCATCTATACTCACGCTATATGGAGAAGTTCCTCCAGAAATATCAATACTAAACTCTGCATTATTATCACCTTCACAAACCTCAGCGTATATAGAGTTAGGCACTATTGTAATCATAACAGGAATAGGTTCTGTTATTGTAAAACTAAAAGTTACATAACAACCTAATTCGTCTTGTACAATAGCATCATAATTTCCTGGAGCTAAGTTTTCAAAAATATTAGTTTCAAAAAATTGATTTAATTGAGGTGATATTGCGTATTTAATAATACCTGTTCCACCTGTAGCAATAATCTCTACAGATCCATCATTAGTGCCACTACATGAAACATTACTAACTATGTGATTTACATTTAAAGCATTTGTTGGCTCAGTAATAGTTATTGGTGAGGTTGCTGTATTACAATCTCCACTATCTACTCTTACTACATATGTACCAGCAACAAGACCTGTGAAAACACCTGGACTATTTTGAGTTGCAGGAATTGTATTGCCTAAAGTATCTTGAAGTGTATATACATAATTTCCTAATCCACCTTGTGCAGTTGCATTAATAACACCTGTATTATCTCCAGTACAATTAATTGTCGGATTTGTAGATTCTAAATTAATTACTAAAGGAGGAAGAGCATCAATTGTAATCTCATTAGAAACATTTGAAATACATCCATTTGCATCTCTAACATAATAATTATAAGTTCCTACTGGAACAGAGAATGTAGTAGAAGTTGTAAACGTTCCTAAAATAGTAGCAAAATTACTTGTGTTGCTATAAGTATATATTCCTGTACCTCCCGATGCACTTAATGTTAATGTTGCATCAACTAAACAAGTTTGTGTTGATGCTGCTACCAAAGTTGCTTGAATTGGACTCGGTTGATTTATAACAATATCTAACGAAGTCATACTACAGTTGTAGCCATCAGTTATAGTAACATTATATGTACCAGCTCCTAAACCACTAAATACATTAGAATTTTGTGGACCTGATGAACTTACAGTAGGTGAAATTGTATTAAGTGTATAAGTATAATTACTTCCCTGACCTCCTGTAACGTTAGTAATAGTTATTGTAGCGTTTTGGTCTGAAAAACAAGACAATAAAGTTGTGCTAGGAGTAAATGTTGCAGTTATTGGGTTAGGAATATTAAGAGTCACATTTGTTGAAACTTCACATCCTTGTGCATCTCTTGCATTTACAGTATATGTACCAGCAGATAAGTTTGTAAATGTTCCGTTTGATGAATACCCAACTGTTGCAGCTCCTGTTAATTCATATTCATAAGTTCCCCAACCTCCACTTGCAATAGCAGTTATTGTTCCTAAATTGTCATCACAAGTTACATTTGATGTTTCTGTAGCTACAACTGATAAAGGCTGTGCTGGTGATGAAATAATAACACTTGATGTAGCACTACAAAACGGAGTCGCAGTTTCAGTAATAACAACTGTAAAAGTACCAGATGTCATTCCGTTAACTGTTTCTGGGTTTGTAGAGGTGTTAGCAGCTACAACACCAGTTACAGAAGTACCAAAACTATCAAACACCTCATAACTATATGGTCCAGAATAACCACTAACATTTATTTCAAATGAGCCAGAATTATCACCAAAACAAGTAACACTACTTGGTAATGTAGTAAATGAAGGTGCTATTGCTGTAGGTAATGTTACTGTTACATCTTCAGTACATAAAGTTACTGTATCTGTAATAGTAACTGTATATGTTCCTGAAGGTACACCAGAAAACACGTTTCCTGATAAACTTATTGATGCAGGATTTGGGCTAATTGTATAAGCATAAGAACCTGAGCCTCCAAAACCTGTAATTGTTATTTCACCATCATCATTATTACATGTTGGTAACGCTGTTACTGAAGGCGTCAATCCTAAAGGAGGAGCTATAGTTACAGAAACAAGGTTACCACAACCATTTAAATCTCTTACTTCTACTGTATGTGTTCCAGATGATAAATTAGATATACTAAATGGTAAAGTTTGTGTTTGAAACGCACCTCCATTAATACTAAAAGTATAAGGAGCAATTCCAGGTGTAGTTAAAGTTACATCAATAACAAAATTACCTTCAGTTGCTGTACATTGATTATTTACAACTGCATTAATTACTGGTTCTGCATCTTGAATGACATTTAAAACTGGTGTAGTTCTAATACAACCATTTGCATCCATTACATGCACATAATAACTACCAGCATTAACATTAAATGTACTTGCACTAGCCCATAATGGGTCTGTAGTTAAAGGTGGTGTTGCAGATGTTGTTAATTGATATAAATAAGGCGCAGTACCATTTGAAGCTATTGCACTTATAACTCCAGAATTTGGATTACAATTTGCATTTGCATCAATAGTTGCACTAATACTTAAATCGACTGCAGACTCAGTAATTTCAAAAATTGCAGAAGCCGACATACATCCATTAAATGCTCCTGTACCATTTTCTGTGAAAACAATATAGTATTGACCAGGAGCTAATGTTCCAGGTATTGGTGTTGTTACAGTTTCAGGAACTCCAAAGGTCACAGGTAAATTTGTTGGACCATCAATTAATACGTTAGTAAATGCAGTATATATTGCATAATCAACAGAAGTTGTTGTACTATCAAAGTTATCAATTGTAAACGTTACACTACCATTATTTTCTCCAATACACATTACATTATTTGGCTGTACTGTAGATGTTAATGTAGATGCTTGAGCTATAGGAGTATCGGCAGACTTTACAAAGTAACAATCGGTTACTAAGTCATGAACAACAAAAGTGTAAATAACTCCAGGTGTTAAATTTGTAAATGTTCTAGTATCTCCTCCAGGTATATCTGGCGGATAATACGTTGAAGTATAAGGTACTGTATTAAACTCTAAAATACCAAACTCGTAACTTCCGCTTCCTACTACAGAAATTGCAGTAACCTCAGCTACTCCACCAGAAGTACAATCTGGTGCTGTAGTATTTACATCAATTAATAAATCTGAAGGAGGAGATGCAATTACAATTTGTTGAGACAAGCTACAACCATTAGCATCAATAACATTTACTGTATAAGTACCAAAATTTATTATTGTAAATGTGTGATCTTCATTTGAAACCGCATTATATGGATTTCCAGGAATTACATCTCCAAAATTATTAGAAATAAAATATCTAAATGGAGTTGTTCCTCCAGTAACATTTTCTACTGTTATTGACCCTAAACTAGTTCCTCCAGGATTACTACACGTAATATCAACTTTTGTTAAGTTGAATGCAATAGCATTTGGTTCTGTAATTATTATGGTTTCAACATCTGTACACGATTTTGAATCTGTTAATGTAATGGTATAATTTCCTGCAGTTAAACCAGATGTTTGAGTGCCATAATCTGTTCCTGTTGTATTATTAAACACATTTATTACAAAAGGAGGTGTTCCTACTGTATTATTAATTGTAATTTGAATCGCTGCATTTGAGTCGCCATTACATAAAATTGGTTGTGTTTGTATTACAGATATTATTTCAGGTAAAGAAATAGCGCTAATTGTTTGCACTCCTGTTAAAGCGGTACAACCATTAGCATCAGTTATTTGAAATTGAAATGTTCCAGATGTAGCAGTTGAATACGTAAATGTTGTTCCAGTTGCTCCTAACGAAGTATATCCTCCACCATTAATAGAAACAGCATAAGTAAATGGTGCTACACCTCCAGAAATTGTTCCAGTAATTATAGCGTCTGGAGATGCTGTACAATCTAAATCTTTAGTTATTACTGCACTAGCTGTAATTGCAGGCAATGGTGCAATTGAGTAAGTTTCGCTATAAACACAATCGTTTTCATCTCTTACTTGAAATGTATACGTATTTGGCCCTAATCCATTAAAAACATTAGAAGTTTGATATGGTGTCGCTTCTGAGGCAGGAGCAATAATTTGATATTCTAAAATTCCAATACCACCTGTTGTTCCTGTGATTGTTATTGTTGTAGTGTTTGATGGACAAGATAATGGTGTATTGCTGAACATTAAATCTGTTGGAGGATTTAATGGATCAATAGTTATCGTATTTGCAATAAATGTACAACCACTATTATCTCTAATTGTAATAGTGTATGTACCACTGGTTAAGTTTGTAAATGTGTTTCCAGCTTGAAAATTTACTCCATCAATACTATAAGTATAAGGAGGATTACCTCCTGATACTCCAGAAACAGTAATTACTCCATTAGTAGTACATGTATAAGGTGTTGTTAATGTTGCAGTCCCAGTTATTGCTGGACTTGCAGTAATTGTTATTGTTTGAGGATCGGTTACACAAACAGAAGAACCTGTTGTATACTGAACTACAACATCATAATTACCTTCAGCAAGACCAGTAAATACTGACGAACTAAAGAAGGTTACGCCTCCATCAATACTATAAAGTAAACTATTACCATTCGCAGATGTAACATTAATAGTAATAGAACCAGAATTACTTGCATCAGCACATAATATATTTGTAGATGTAATATTAAAGTCTGGCGCAGGTGAAACATCAACTGTTATTGATGTGCTTGCACTACAATTATTAGAATCTACTACAGTAATATCGTATACACCAGGAGCTGTTACTATGTACTCAGGATTGGTTTGAAAAACAGTAGTACTATTTATAAAATAATAATATGGTGCTGTTCCTCCAACTGGATAAATAGTAATGACACCATCAGTACACGATAAAGGAGTTGTAAGTGCTGCAGTTACTGTTAATAATGGTGGCTCTACAATTGTAATATCTTCTGAATATGTACAACCATCTTCTGTTTCTACTATTGCAGTATAAGTACCAGGATTTAAGTTAGCAAACGTATGATTATTAGCCACTATTGGTCCTACACTATTTACTAATGTTGCACCACTATATAATGAAAATGTATACTGAGGATCAGCATCATTAGCAGCTAAATGTATACTTCCTTTATCATCATGACATAGTGGTTGTGTTACTATTGATGAAGCAGTAAAATTTCTCTCTCTTATTTGAACATCAGGCACAGTAAACACACATGGATTTGTAGGAATACCTATTTGTCTAATATAAACTGTATAAATACCAGGAGTTGAAATTGAAAACACATTACTAGCTTGGTAAGTTGTACCATCTAAACTATATTCATAACCATTTGGTACATTATTAACTGTTATACTTCCAGGAGTTGTACAAATGATATCTGAAGTTGTAACAGTTGGATTTAATATATTTTGATATACATTAAAATAGAACTGAACAAAACATCCTCCAGAATAGTTAATTGTTAATCTAAATTGCCCTGAAGTATTAGCATTAAAATTTGGTCCTGTTCCAACTTGATTCCAGGTACAAGCACTATTTTCATTGGCACAATCGGAGTTTGCTACTGGTGCACAACTACCTTCATTTAATTGCTCCCATATTATAGATGTTGCTCCAGAAATATTTGTTTGAATATTTCTTGAATCATTTGCTCCACATAAAAATATATTTGGTAATAATTTTCCATCATTAGGACAGGTAACTACTTCATCAGCATAAGGAATTACTGGGTTTGTAATATTAGCACCAAATAAAGTAACATTAAAAACTTGATCTGTTGACTGACAAGGCGCTGTAGCAGTATTATGAACATAATAAGTTCCTGCAGCAGATACTGTAATTGTTTGAGTTGTTCCTATAACTGGAGTTCCTGTTGGGCTCGTTGACCACGAATAAGAATCATACCCATTTCCTGCAGTTAATTGTATACTAGAACCACAAAGAACAACATTCTCTTCAAATGTACAGTCATCTAAATCTGCCAAAAAGTTTGTTGCTTGTGGCGTTAATAAACAACCTGTATTACTACTTACACTTGGGTCGTCTGTTATAACAAAGTTTGGATTTGTAACACCTTCATAAGTGGCATAAGCTTGATTATTTATAATATTAGAACATGCATCAGCTAACTGGTTACAGGTTTCTACTGTTCTTACTCTTATTATAATTTCATAAACTGGATCATTTTCTTCAACTAAATAATCTGCAATATCAAAAATAATTTCTCTTGTTCCAGGATTGTAACTAGCTACTGTAACACCTGCTGGTAAAACTAAATCTGTTGGGTAATTAAATACAATATTTATAGGTAAAATATCTCTAATCTGAAAATTAGTAGTATCATCGTTACCTGTATTTTGAAAGCCAATTATATAATTTAATGGTTGGTCAAGTCCAACTGTTTGCCCACCAATATTATTTCCTGCATCATCTTCAACTATTTTTGTTAAAACAATATTAGGCGCAATAATCTCAATGGCAAAAGCACTAAAATAAAAGTAATAGATATCTAAATTACTTCCTAGTCTAATAGTTGCTGATGTAGCATTGTTAGCTATTAATGAGTTTCCAGGATTTGGTAAATTTAAAATACCAGAATCGAACCCTAAGGTGTTAGAACTATTAGGATTTCTTAAGTTAAAAAGCTCTGGTGTATTTGTAACTGGATCGATAATTGAAACAGTACTATTAAAGAAATTATTTCCTGGTCGAATTACCGTACCTGCATTGTTTGTTGCACTAATTGTAGTTCCGTTAATTCTTAAATAATCTCCTGTATACTGTCTATCTCCTTCTATTGTGCTAAAAGCAAATTTTGCTCTAACTGGTCCAACAGGAATTGTATTAAACCCTGAAATTGGTATAGTTTCATTTATTGTACTTGTGATTTTAGTAAAACCATCAAAAGATGTAATGTATTTAGCTGGTAAAACAGGGTCTTCATAAATAACAAAAAGTGACCAACCAGCTGAAAGTCCTTCAGCATTAGGTCTAGGACCAACCATTGATGAAATATTTGCAACAGTATATGTTCCTTCAGGATTTGGTAATGAAGCAAGAATACTTGTTACATCATGGTAGTAAGCATAAGTATTTGAATTATTATTATTTGCGGCATTTTGAAAATAAATTTGGGTTCCTGTAATATCAGTATATGTACCTCCAGGAACTTTAAATTTAACATTTGAAATTGGATCTGCCCCATTAACAACAGCACTCCAATATAAACCAGCATAGACAATTTGATAACAACTATCAGCACTTGGCACTTCTAAATCTGCACTACTAGAGTTAAAAGTTGTTGGATCTCCATCAATATCTACATGAACTGCTGCATTTAGGTTGTCATTTGTAGCTGAACCATTGTAAGGATTTGAAACATGTATTCCCAAATTACTGTTTCCAATTAAAAGCATATCACCTTTAATTGCCTGATCATACCTAGGTGTAAATGGTACAAGATTTTGAGCCACTGACTCAAAACTCATTACCAGTAGCATTACTACTAGGCTTATCGTAAAAAAAGTAGGTTTTTTCATGATATTATTTTTTTTTTACTCTATTTCTAAATGAGGCGTTTAGAAATAAAATTGTACACTAACCATTTATTTAATTTTCAATTTTAACTATTGACATTTTACTATTATAAGGTTTACTACCTTTTGTTTTTAATACTTCGTTTGCCGCTTCTATACTATCAAATTTTTGATAATAGATGTAATATTTACTTGTATTTACATCATAGAAAAAGTTTATATCATTACGTCCTGATGCCACTGCTTTTATTAAAAAATCATCTCTTTTATCTTTGTCATTATGTACTGCAATAATTATATAGTATCCGTTTTCAACATTTTTAACATTTTTAAGGATTTGAATATTACCACTTTGTTCTTCACCAAAATCAAAATCTTCAGCTTTTGGTGGTGTTAAGCTTACTGTAGTATTTTGCTTTATAATATTTAATGCGGCTTTATCTTGTAAATATCTTTCTTCTTCATTATCAAAAGCAGCACGTTTTATTCTTCGTTTTCTCTCAAACTCAGTATCTACTTTAATTTTTTCAAGACTCGTTGTTAAATTTGTTTTTGTTTGAATAGCATTTAACTGCTCAGCCTTTAATCTTTTAATAGTGTTTTTATAGTATAAGCTTACTTCATCATTCTCAAGAGTAGCAATTCTTAAACGTTGCTCGTATAAGTCTTCTAATTCTTTAATATTTTCATCTCGAGTTTTTATAATATTATCTAACTCTAATTTTAAAGTTTCAATAGCATTATTTTCAGCCGTTAAACTCTTAAATGGTTTAGGTTCTAAATAGATTCCTTTTTCACTTAAATCGTTTTCTTCTTTTAAATCTTTAAGATCTTTATCCTTACTTGCAACAGCATCATTAAATTTTTTCAATAATGCACTTTGAGTTACATTAGCTTCTTCTGTTAGCTTAGCTAATGCGCTCATCGATTTTCCAATTTCATCTTTAGGATTTGAAACCAACTCTTCTTTAGCCTTTGCTTCTGCTTTTGCTTTATTCTCAGCATCTAATTTTGCTTGAGCTATAGCATCTTCTATTGCTTTAGCTTCTGCTAGTTTTGCTGCTTCTTGTGCTGCTCTTGCCTCTGCTTCAGCATTTGCTTTATTTTCTGCATCTATTTTTGCTTGAGCATCTGCTTCTGCTTTAGCTTTTGCTTCAGCTAGTTTAGCTGCTTCTTGCTCAGCTCTTGCTTTAGCTTCAGCCTTCGCTTTATTTTCAGCATCTAACTTAGCTTGTGCTTCTGCAGCTTCTTTTGTTTTAGCCTCAGCTAGTTTGGCTGCTTCTTGTTCAGCTTTCGCTTTTGCTTCTGCCTTAGCTCTATTTTCAGCTGCTATTTTTGCTTTTGCCTCGGCTACTTCTTTTGCTAACGCTTCTGCTGCTAACCTATCTGCTTCAGCTTTTGCTTTATCTTCGGCTAAATTTGCAGCTGCTTTTTCTGCATCAGCCTTAGCCTTATTATCGGCATCAATTTTTGCTTGGGCTGCTGCTGCTTCTTTAGCTTTTGCCTCAGCCAATTTAAGTGCTGCAGCTTCTGCTTTAGCTTCATTAGATAATATTCTATTCGCTTCTGCTTTATCTTTATCAATATTTGAAGGCTTTACGCGCTTTTTATCAGTTGAAATAAGTGCGCTTATATCATCTTCTGCACTATAATAATAGTTGTCTCTATTCTTGAATTTATAGGCCAACGAAATTTCATGAGAAGGTCCAAAACCTGATATATCTCCAATAGCCTTTTCAAAATTGTATTCAATCAAAATTTGATTGGTTATATTAAGTCCTACACCACCAGATACTCCATATAAATTACTATAACCAACTTGTGCCCAAATTCCTTTAGGAACTGTAACCATAGCTATTGCTGAAACAACTGTGTTATCTTTTTTAAACTCAGATTTTATTAATCCAGAAAACTTGGTGTCACTAAAAAAACCATAGCTATCAAAATAACCTGTATACATCATATGAGCTTGAATGCCTTGATCTGGGTTATCTTTTACCATTTCTGATGTGTTAAGATTATATAGAAAAAAATTATTTACAGAAACACCAAAATCTAAAAATGCCGTTCCAAAATTAATTCCTGGATTAGCGGTTAATAAAAAGTTTGAAGGAACATTATCTAAGGATGGATCTGGAGAATTTGTGAGCACTCTTCCTTTATCAACTCCGCTTTTATAAGCACCTAAATTTATTCCGAAGGTTAGATTATTATCATTATCTAATCTTGCATTGTAAGCAAAGTTTAAAACACCACCAAATGTTGTTAATACACCATAGTTTTGTTGAAATAATCCTACTCCAACACCCATGTTTTCATTAAATCTGCCAGAATAACTTGCTAGGTAAGTTTGTGGAGCATCTTCAAATTGTACCCACTCTCTTTTATTGGTAAAACTTAAATATTTATTTTGTTGTCTAACAAAACTAAATGTAGGATTAATTGTGTACTGATTAAACTTTAATGAATTTCTTATTGGTAGGGCAAGTGAAACCACTCCATCATCTTCTTGAGAATAGAACATCTGTGTAAAACAGACAAAAAACACTATAGACAAAAGATGTTTTTTCATGTCACTTTACTAGAGTTATTGAACCCTTTTTTGGTTTTTGACCTTGTTTTGTAATAATATAGTAGTAAACTAAATTCACACTACTTAAATTTATTTGACTTTCTGGCCAGTTATTTTGATAATCATTTGTTTGAAAAACAATTTTTCCTTGACTAGAGTAAATTGTTACTTCTGTATTTGTTCCTGCTGAATACTCTAAAGGAATAACCCAAGTATCATTAGTTCCATCTCCATTTGGGCTTATTAGATTAGGTATATTATTAACATTAATTGGCTCACTAATAGAAAAAGTATACTCTGTTGAAACAATACATCCTGTAGTTTGGCTTATAATTACTTCATAATTACCAAACTCTGTTGCTTCAAAAGTGTTACTAGTTTCATTTACTAATAAACTACCATTGTAATACCATTGGAATTCTGGATTTGTTGCATCATGTGTAACTATAACAGTTAGTGATTCTCCTTGTAACATAGTATTTGTTTCTTGAACATTTATTGAACTTGTAAAACCTTCACTAACTAAATTAATAGTACCAGAAGCTTGGCAGCTTCCAAGATCTATCTGTACTGAATAAGTGCCAGATTCATCTGTTTGGTACATTTGGCTAGTTGCATTTTGTATAATAACACCATTTTTATACCATTGGTAACTGTTTCCTCCTATAGTACTTAAAGTTGTTTGCCCTTCACTAGAGCAAAATGGGTTACCAAGGCTTGAGGCTATAGTTACATTAGCTTGACCAGAAGTAGCCTCGCTTATTGTAACTCGATTAGAAAATGAGTTTGAAGTACATGTTCCATAATTAGTTCTTACAAAATATGTTCCTTCTTGATTTACAGATAATGTATTGCCAGAAGCTACAAATACAGATGTTGTAGGTCCTGTTTCTCTATACCAATTAAATGTAAGCGATGGATAGTTTAATGGCGAATCGTTTGAACCATTTCCAGGATTATCTATAGTTAATAAATAGCTTCCTCCTGTACAATAAGCACCTGTAGACACTAAATTATTAATTGAGAATGGGCTGTCTTGAATTTTATAATATGCAGCAAAAACAGCAGACCCAGAACTAGTAGCAACTGGCGCTGTACTTTTTATTCTTAATCTATATCCTTCACCAGCAGTTGTAGTTGGCAAAGCAAAACTTAATGTAGCTGGAGAAGTAGTAACTACTCCAGGATTTGATGTAAAAACTACTGTTGCATTTGAAAAACTTCCAGCAGAATCTGACATTTCAATTATAAACTGATTTGAAGCATTTAATGCTGATTCTGGAGAGAATACAAATGTTACATTATATGTATTAAAAGAAGCATTTGCGCAAGCCTGGCTAAAGCCTAAGCTAGGCGAACCAATAACTATTTGAGCATTTGTGTGTTCTGAAAAAAGAAGTACAAAAAAACTAAATATTATTAAAATTTTATTAGATAAGTAATTTTTCTCCATACATTTTTTTATTGTCAATTCTGAATCATTTTAAAAAATTCAGATATATACTTTTAATACAAAATGATAAACTTTAAGGAAATTCCTTAATGAGACTTTGCGTATTAATTAGTCTTCAGGATCGAAGTCATTTGAAGCAATAATTTTATTAATTCGCAATCTAAAATCTGGGCGCTTTGAGTTTTTTAAATCGATAAAAGTTTCAGAATCGTCTGCTTTAGAATACACATTAAAAAATGCTCTATTACCATACCAATTTTCTAAGTCTTCATTATTGGCATTGTCTTTAACAAAAATATTACCGTTACAATTGTTGAAGTACATTTCAGTAAATTTTATCTTTTCTAAATTCTGACTGTTAACTGTAATATTATTGTCAAGAATTACTGCAGGATTAAAACCAGATATTACACTTTTATTCATAACTAAAGAAGCATCTTTAGCTATATACAAAGCTTCTTTTACCAAGCCAACTTTTATGTCTGATGCTAAATCGTCGCTAACATTAACTAACGTTAAGTTTTCTGCTTTAACAAAAGTTCCTTTCTTAGTTAAATCGGCTTCTTCTTTTTTATCATAAGAAGCAATATGCATACATTTAGAACCATCTGAACTTGACACATATGGAGATCTAATAGCTAATGAATTAAAAATATTACTTTGAGTTCCTTCATTAAAAACATAATCGTTTCTATTTGACCTAAATGAAATCATTTTTGTTAAGTTAACTACTCCACCCAATACATTAAATGCGTTTCCTTCACAATAGCTAACCATTACATTTTCTATAATAGTTTTGTTTCCTACACCTGCAAGTGTTAATGCATTAAAGTAGCCGTAACTTTTAGTTCTTTTTCCAGCAAACTCAATTCTAACATATTTTAAAATTCCTGAATTACTTTTTGGATTTTCTCCACCGTAACTTATGTTTTTATATGAAGAAGGGTTTAAGCCAAAGTTTACTGCAGCTTCATTTCCAAATTTGTTTATTGGTGCATCACCAAGAATAAAAATTCCTCCCCAATCACCTGGCTTCTTTACACTTCTGTTAGACGTAAAAATAATTGGGTCTGTTTCTAAACCATCTGCAATAATTATTGCGCCTTTACTTACTGTTAAAGTTCCATTTGTTTTAAAGTCACCCAAAATAACTGTACCAGGCTCTATAGTAAGTGTAGTACTATCTGTAACAAAAACATTACCCAACAATAAGTAGGTATCCTTTTTATATAATTTTGTGTCTTTAGATATGTTACCGCTTAATATTTGAGTAGGTTCGCGATAATCAACTGAACTTGGCTTGAACTCAGTCCATGAATTTAGCCAATTATTAGATCCAACTATGCCTTTTTCTTGTTGTGCAAATACATTGCCAACCATTAAAAGCATTAAACATATAATAATCTGAGTATAATTTTTCATAGTAGGTTTTTAATATTAGATTTTGGGGTTCATTATATTAGAGTCAAACATAAACATAAATCCTACGAAATACAAATAATATCGTTGAAATACAACGTTTTATATATCTTTGTATTATATTTCCTACAATTTCAATTAAAAAATAAAAAAGTTGATAGAAATATTAACAGAATTAGTAAGAAAATGGCTAAATGAAAGGATTATTGAACAAAAAAAATCTGATGAAAACATCAGATTTTTATTTTATAAAGTGTAGAATTTTAGTTCTAAAAACTTAATAGATTTAGTATTTATTAAACTCGTTATAAGTATGAAGTGATTTAAGGGTTTCTTCGTAAAATAAAATCGCAGCAATCAGATTAGATTTATCAGAGTATGGTAATATTTTTTTCTGAAACTCAATTGTACTTTCAAAATAAACAGTTGTAGCTTGTATATTATCTTCTAATGCTTTTCTATTTTCTTTTGAGTCAGGGATTCCTAAAGTAGTCATAGATACACCTGGTTTTGTAGCAAAAGCTATATTAGGTAATATTTTAACTATAACTTCAATTCTCTCATTATACAATACAAGTAATTCTCCTTTTGGCATTTTTTCTAATTCATCACGATCGTGATATTTAGCAATAGATACTTTACCAGTAATGATGCTTTGAGCTTCATTCTTATTTTGAGCAAATCCAATGCCTGTAAGTAGGAGAAAACTAAAACTGAATAATATAAATTTAACTTTCATATTTATGATTTAAGGGGTCATAAACGCAAATTTATGTAATTAAACGAAAAAAACAAGCGTTTTGTCGATTTATTTATAAAATAGAGAATATTTTTTTATCGATTAATGAAAATAAATTTTGTTATTAATTAAAAATCATTGTGTTATAAAATTGAAAATTACTTTCCGATACAATATTTAACTAACCCCATATTCATTAGTATTGTAGCATTTGGGCAACAAATAGGATACAAAAATCAGTAAATAAGGGAATATTAGCGATAAATATTAACAAGTAATTCATCGTCTTTAAAACAAATATAGCATAAAAAAACCGCTCAAATTGAGCGGTTTTAAAATAAAGACACCAAGCATTAATTAGCCGTTCCAGAGCCTAAATAAGTACTGTTTGATACTTGACTACCATCGGCAGTGATAAATGCCATAAATAGTTCTACTGTATCTCCTGCGTAGGTTGTTGGGATAGCAACAATTTGAGTTCCTACTGTTCTGTCTGCTCCTTCAGTTAAAGAAATAGATTCTTTCTTTGATGGATTGTAAACCAATAACATTGCTTTATCGGTAGCGTTCGCATTACCTTCTGCAGAGTTATCATCCCAGTTAAAAGTTACTTCTCCCGCAGTTGTAAGATCAGTAGTAGGGTTTAAAGCAGTCGATAAACCTCCTCTACTTACCAAAGCGTTAGCATAATCTACATTGAAGTTTGGCTCAACTCCACCAATAGCATTATTTAACACATACGACATTGCAGCATTGAATGCTGTTTTCTTCACTGCTAAAAACTTATATCCTTTCTGGATAAAAGGTTTAACAGCTTGAATAAATTCTAAAGTCACTGTAAACTTATTTCTTTGGTTTACCTGACCTACAGTTCTTGGATTCGCTACACTTGAAGGTTTAATTCTAATGTAGTCAATTCCTTTCCAGCTTCCACCGATAATGTTTCCAACCTTACCTGAAAGCCCTCCTAAAATACCTTGAGCAATTTTACCCATAACATAAATGATTTAAATGAAACTTACTTTTCTTCGGACTTGGTACGGACTTAACACGAAGTTGTACCTTCCGCTGAAATATATGGCAAGTTTTATGCTATTCTTTCAATATGGGGTTTGTTGCTTTAGATTGCTTCTTTTTGCATCAGAAATAAAAAAAACAATATTTTTTTTACAAAGAAAAAGAGAAAAAAGAAAGCAGTTCAATTGATGGCGTGGACATACTGTCAAGTTTTTTGGAAAAAATATTGCTATACAAAATGACTACAGCAGGATATGCCTAAAGTTGCCTGCAAAATTTTTTTCAAAACCCGTAGGGCTTGAACTTTATAGTATGATAGCGGTGGATGTAGGAAGGCATCTAACTTTGCAACCTTTTTGCTTCTTCCTTATCTAAATATGGATGTTGAATGCGTTCGTACATTAATTGGCTGAATGGTAAAGTTTCAACAGTATAATTAAAATGCAGATATAGCTTTTTTTAATAATCAATCATTCTGCAAAGTTATTATTTATTCTTGCGAGCAGGTAATCTAAAAGGCGCGAGCCGGCTGCGAGATGAGCAAGGGTGTTGTGGTAATAGCACGTTGCATTTTTTTTTTGCATAAGTGCGTACCACAGCAACGGTTTACCGCAAGGGTGGCGGATTTTTTGATTCTTATTTCGTATCAGAAGGATTTTTATTGGAAGTTCAAAATAGTAATGTTTAGGCAAGTGCAAGGATTGAAGGAAGCAATGGAAGGTTTTGGAATAGTTTTCATTTAAGGTTTGCCGTATTTGAAACGAAGTAATGAAGTTGAGGAAATGCCATATTTGAAGGAAAATATGATTTGAATTTAGTTGAAGGCAAACCGTAATGTAGAAACTATGTGTGGTGGATGTAATTGCTGACTGAATGAGTTGCTCTTGTGTACTGCTTGCGAAATAGGATAATCCGCAGTATTCATTGAAGTTCAAGTTTTCTAAAAAATCAAGAAGTAAAATTCAATAATCTCATATTCTTAATAGCACTGCGGTTATCTTATTTGCAAACTTGGGACGTTCAAAAAATGTGACACCCGTAGACCCACATACTTTATTAAAGCAAATGTTATGGAATTGTGTAATTTCAATTAATACACTAAACAATCTATTGAAGCGAAATTATATGTGGGTTTTGCCCGAAGCGACCCGCAGGCTCGCATAACATTAAGTAGCGGTTGCCCCTTAATAATTTCTAACAGCACAACGTGCTGACCTTATTGGGATTTTAAGGGGCAAAAGTAGCTACGGGTGAGGAAGGCGAGTAATGTGTGAAATAAAACAAATAAATAGTACCAACGAGGACGTGTCGCCGCAGTTGCACTATTTATGGTATATGCAAGCCCTTTTAACTTGTGAGCATTTTGATTGTGAGATTGTCGATTACTACGTAATGACGATATATAAACAAACTGGCTTGCAGATATGTTTTATGGAACTAAATGGAACAACTGACGAACACCTTATTACCTGCTCACGGATTATGATGACTTTACTGAATATAAATTAAAAACAGAATATGTATTTATTTCGTTAATCTATCTTTTTTCCAATTACTAACAAATAATTGTAAAAGCTATAAATAATATTAGGCAATTTATAGAGTACGTAAGTTATAAATCATAATTTGGAAACACGCTGTTCAACTTATTTATATCAAATTAACTTGCACAACAACTCAATTTAGAAACATCCTTACCAAAAGTAATGGCTGCCAGTTTAACAGCTTCTCCCAAAGTCAAGTATGGATAAAAACTTTCAGCCAAATCTTTTACTGTAATTCCAAATTTAATAGCCATACTTAATTGTTGGATGAGTTCACCACCTTCTGGTGCTATTACTCTTGCTCCAATTAATTTATCCGTTTCCGTATTACGAATCAACTTTATAAATCCTCTGGTATCTTGTGCAGCTAAAGCTCTTGGTACATGTGTTAGATCTAATTTTGATACTTCAAAAGGAATGCCTCTTGATTCAGCTTCAATTTCATCCATACCTGCTCCCGCAATTTGAGGGTCTGTAAATACTACCCAAGGTAATGATGCATAATCTACACTTTGTTTTGATAATGAAAATGCATTATTAACGGCTGTACTGCCTTCGGTTGCTGCTGTATACACAAATGGCGGTGTATTAGTGACATCACCAGCTGCATAAATATTGGAAATATTAGTTTCCATTTTTTCATTAACCACAATATGCCCTCTTTCTGATAATTTTAGGTCTATTTTTTTTAGACCTAATTTAGACGTGTTTGGCGTGGTTCCTGTAGCAACAACAATATGTCCTTTTTCAACAATTTGTGTTGTAGAACCATCAGGACAGTTACAATGAATAATAGTATCGTTGCCCTCTTTTTCAAATTTAAAAGCTCTAAAATTTGGAAGAATTTCAATCCCTTCACTTTTCATTTGTTCAACTAAAACATCAGTAATGTCTTCGGTTTGACTTCGTAAAGGCCTATCGGTAAATTCTATGATACGTACTTTTACTCCTAAACGATTATATGCCATTGCCATTTCCAATCCGATATAACCTGCGCCCATTATGGTCAAGCTTTTGGGTTTTTCTTCCAAATCGAATAAGGACACATTAGTTAAATACCCAACTTCATTTAATCCTTCAATATTTGGAATATTCGTGGTTGCACCTGTTGCTATAACAACGTTTGTTGCAGTGTATGTGTCTTTACCATCAACAATAATGGTGTTGTTATTTACAAATTCTGCCCATCCTTTTAGCATCGTTAAGTTTTCAAAATCACTCACAACATCCATATACTTTTGCTGTTGCAGGGCTGCAACCAATGCTTTTTTGTCTTTTATTATTTGAGCAAAATCAATGTCAGCACCTTTTGGTTTTATTCCTGCAAAATTAGAATGTGTTGTATGGTAAGCCGTTTCAGCCGCACGGATTAAATTTTTGGAAGGTACACAGCCAACATTAACACAAGTGCCACCAAAATCTAATCCACCATTAACCATTAGTGTTGTGAGTCCTAAACTTTCAGCTTTTATGGCTGCTGAAAATGCAGCAGAACCACCTCCAATTACGATTAAATCGAATTGATTTTTTCCTTTGTTGGACGCTTTATCTGTCGTGCTATCCGAAATTGAATCACAACAATCCTCTTTTTCATTGCCTTTAACAACCGTATACTTACCAATGCTATTTACAGCGTTAATCAATTCCTCTTTATTCAACTTGGCAGTATCAAAAGTAAATTCTCCTTTACCAGTTTCGTGGTTCACAGAACTGATTAGAATACCATCTTTTTTATTGATATCCTTTTCGATATGTAATGAACAGCCACTACAGGTCATTCCTTCTATCTGTAATGAAACAGTTTCTGTTTTTTGAGATAACTCGTTTTTCTTTTTAAATAAATTCTTCATATTAAAAATGATTTGTTTTTATGTGGTGCTTAATAAATATAGGTGATTATTTTTAACAACATTTTAAGCCAATTTTATTCGATTCAAATAAATCTTCCATGGTTAATATCTTGCCATTTACATTGCTGTCAAGCCATTGTTTTGCGGTTTGTTCGCTTGCAAAAAAAAAGACGTGATTGCAAAAGGAACCTCTGATATTGCAAGAGTCCATTTTTTCAATCAAAGAGAGAAATATTGGATATGGATTAGATGATATCAAATGATCGCATTCAATATTCAACTCAATTATAGAATTGTCAATTGGGTCTTGAGATATAATTTGGGACGAAACATCCAGCCATTCGGTAAACAATATAGCGTCTAATGCACACCAAGTATAAAGTGTTTTGCCTTGCACTATAAACTTGTGGTTGGTAGGTGTAATCGACAAACCAGAAAAGGCTGTAATTTGGTTATTTTCATTTAGCTCTCCTAATAATTCCAACAGTGAATCAGCTTTCTCTTTAGTTGCATCGATAAGTGCATAAAATGTTGTTTTTGGCAGTGGATTGCCTTTAAGTAATTCCCTTTGGACATTCACGATAAAATTATTATCATCAAGTTGAATTTCAGATAACATGGTGTTTAATTGTTTGCCCAAATATTGCTTTGCTGTTTTCATTTAGATTTCTTTTTGATTGAGTACTTTTTGATTAATTTTTACTGTTTAAAAAAGGCAAAAGCCATTTATTGTCCTCTGGTTTCAACCAAAGATGTGTTAATGTGCCTAAAATTGTACCATGAACTATATGTGCCACCAATGTTAACAAAAACAGTTGAGGCCACATCCAATTAACACCAAAAAGTCCTACCATTGGTCCCATTGGTGGACCGACCATCATAAAAAACTCCATAACTAATAACCATAAAACGGCAAAAATTATCGTTTTTTTATAGCTTATAAAGTTACCAAATACCAATGTGAATACAAGGCCAAAATCGGCACCATTCATAAAATGAAAGAATTGACCAATCCAATAATATGAACTAAAGGAACTACTTCCTGTAACCATTTTACCAAACATTTCCGGTGTATCGCCAGGTAGCCAGCCTGTAATTACACCCATCTGTCTAATCCAATCTAATCCTATGGTTGCAATAGCACCTGCAATAAGACCAACCACAATTCTTCGGTACAAATCTGGAAAGTGTTTTTTGCTATAGAATATTATCCAAATCAATACTATCAGAGCAGGAATATAGAAGTAAAGAAAATAGGGTTCTCCAAACTCATGAGCAACCTTAAGCACTTTAGGTCCCATTTTTATACCTTTATAATATTGGGCATATCCAAATGACAGTACGATTAAATGAATAGGTACAAAACCACCAGTAAATAAAGCTAATAATGTTAAAAAAGATTTTTTGCTAAACATGACCCTCTATTTTTTTACTTCTGCTATAATATTACTAACCAACCCATCAAGTTCGCCTGCTACAGCTTCAGTGCCTTCATATTGTTTTAATATAGTTGAAGGCATAAAATAACGAATCATTACGCCATTTTCATTTTCCATGACAATTAATTTTAATGGGATTTGTATAGCTGCCATTTTATTGGCTTCAATGACTTTACGCATATACTTGGGGTGCATAAAAAATATCTGTTGCATGCCTTTGGTCTGTTTACCGGCCATACGCATCATTTTCTGACCATCAATTTCAGAGATTACCATTAAGTTCTGGTCTTCAATGGCACTTTTAACCATATCTACAGTTTCAGAAAATGAATATTTAGACATCACTATTTTTGAACCATCCATAGGTTTCATTTGTGCAAATGATACTGTTGTAGTTACCAATGCTAAAATTAGCATTGCTTTTTTTGAAATTTGTTTCATTGTTTTCATTTTGTATATAATTTAGATTATGTTTATTTCATTTTCCGCACGAAGAAAATGCTGATCATTTTAACAAGTCGTACCTTGTCTGTTCTTTAAACTTAATGCCTTCAAATCGAAATAAGTAATACCAATATCACCGATGTCTTCTAAATTGAAAATGTCGTTGACCAATTCCGTATGGTTATCAAGATGAGTGCCTATAAGTGGAAATTGATTGCTAAAATTTTCCGTGAAAAGTATGTACTCATTTGAGCTAATTTTGTTTTTAAGAAGCCGATGTGCTATTATTAAATCTTTACCAAAGAGTTTACAATAGTCTTTTACCATTACAGAGCCAAGTTGTCCAAAATGAAGCACAAATTTTAGTGAAAGGTTATATAGATTTTGGCAAGACTCACACATACATTTCGATCGTTTAAATTCATCTATTCTTTGATGAAATTTGTCGAACATCAATTGACATTGACTAATTATTTCCGCTGCGGAAAATGGAAAATCATAACTGTAAAATAATATAGCATCACCTTCAATTTCAGAAATTTTAAATTTCAGGGAATTGTTTTCCAATAAGGATTCCAACAGCAATGCAATTTTATCTTGGCTATGTTCTATATTACACGAAGCAACATATTTTGTGAATCCGCTGATATCCGGAATAAGAATTAGAGACTGTTTACTTGTGTGACAAACTTCCATTTTGGCGAAATGTTTTAATTTATTTAAAAGTTAAATGACTATACCGATATAGTTTAATTAAAAGACTGGCTACATAAGCTTCAATTCTTAACCATCGTTTATTTGCCTCTATTCAAATTAATTTTTAGCAGTATTATTGTTTAAAAATGGCAATTCGGCTTTGTTAGAAGCCAAGTCGAAATTTTTTGTAACGTAAAACGATGCAGAAGCCGTATTTCCCAGTTGTGTTCCGTTATAATATCTATAAACTGGGATGTCTACAAGCAACGAAAAATTCCATTTATTTGTAGAGTAATTTAACTGTGGTGACAGGAAAACCAAATGACCTCCTGTGGCATCGAGCTTTGTGTCTTCAAAAGCATCTTTTCCTCTAAATTCGTGTCTTATCTGGGCAATTCCCGTATAATTGGATTGTTCCAAATTATAAGAGAAAAAGAATGCTGAAATCAATGCGGGTCCAAATTTATAATCTTTATAATCTTTGTAATTAATCTCTATTCTATTAATTAAGAATAATTGAATGCCATTAATAGGATAGCCTTTGTATAAAAAAGATTGACCAATAATTCCCATTGCATGTGATGATGTTTGAACATCCCTTGGCAATACTACATTGTTTTCTCTTGCATAATCTAAAATAAAAGGGAACTTAACACCTGATGAAACAGTCCACTCAAAAGGATTGTTTAAATTTGCTAAAACATTATACTTTGCAGAAATTATACCATTGCTAATACCTTGGTTTTTGATGTTTACATCAGATTCGAAATCATATATTTGAGATTTATCTAAATAATACCCAAATTCTGTTTCCACTGTGAGCTTATTAAATAAGCCATAAGACAAAATAGTTCCAACGTATTGATAGCTTGCTCTTTTTACAAGATTAAATTTAGACTTATCGCTACCAGACCAATACCCAGCAGATTCACTATAACTAAAAAAAGAAGTGAAACGAAAATTATTCTTTTCAAGTATCCCAATATTTGTGCTCCCTCCAACTGGTATTCCTGCAGAACAACATTGAGCATTGACACTTTGGTACATAAACAATAAACTTATAAGTATAAAAATTAATTTCTTCATTTAATTAACTGTAATAGTCACTAAAAACTAACTTCAATAGTCACTGATTTGTGCTTCCAAGTATTCAGATTATCTCTAATAGAACATGTTATGGTATTACTCCCTTCACAACAAAATGCAGCTGTATAAGTTATTTGCTCACCGCTACCAACAATATCACCAAGGCTGGCAGACCAATAATATTCTAGTCCTTCTCCTGTAGCAGTTGCTGTAATAAGCGTACTCTCTCCAGTAGGTAAGGTTGTTTCATCTGCTATTAAGCTTGTATATTCAATTGTTGAGTTTGGGTTATCATCTCCGTTATCATTCCCATTCTCATCTACAGCTTGCTCTTGAATCTGTTCATCATCATAAATTGTACAACCAACAGTGAAAGCTGATACTAACGTTATGACGACGAATAAGATTATTAATTTTTTCATGATTTTTAGATTTAGATTAACATTATCTATTATCATTTTTGGTTTCAAAACCTATTTTCTTTTTAAATTTTATAACTAATTTTTCTTTAGGTTTAAGAAACTCTTCAATAATTTTCTTACAATCACTGATAGGCTTTCCAATTAGTTTATCTATCAGTTCCTGTGGCGGATTTTGCAATTCGCAATCGCCAATCTCTATGCAACAATTCAAGTGGTCCGGATTGAAAACTTCCTTCTTTGACTTTTTCATAGGAACAATTATTTAATTAAATACTTAAATACAGTTTGAAAAAAATTGAGGTATTATACCCCAACTTTTTTTGCGACTTTAGTTTTCCTAGCTTTTTGGCTCCATCAAACTTGCCTTATAAGGTGTTTTATTAATGGCTTCAATAATGGCTTCTACTGTAGTTAACTTTGGATTGAAAGTCACAACCGCTCTGTCCTCTTTATACTCGACCAACGGTTCTATAACTCCCTCTACTTTTTCTAAAGCTTTCATCACATGGTTTGAACAAGACATGCAAGTCATGCCAGTGACTTTTAAGGTAACCGTTTTAGTTTCTTGCATATTGATATTGGCTTGCTCTACCTTCTTGCTACTTTTAGGCAAACAACAGGATTGTGCTTGTACATTAAATGAAAATAATAAAAGGAATAATCCTGATATAACGACTAATTTTCTCATGATATTTAATTTTATGTTTATTTTTTATTTACAACTTTATATCCAGTAGCATCAATAGCTTTAACGATTTCATCTTTAGACGTTTTGGTATCGTCAAATTTTACTTCTGCATTTCCTGTCTCAAAAGAAGCTTCTACATTTACAATACCATCTAATTCATTCACCGCGTGTTTAACATGTTCTTCACAAGAAGCGCAAGTCATACCTTTTACATCAAAATTTAATGTTTGAATATTGGATTGATTGACTATAACCACTTCTTTCTTATTATCAGGATAAAAAATATGAGCATAATATGGAAAAGCAATTGAAACCGTTGCAAACAAAGTAATACCAACTAAAAAGCCTTTGGTTTGATACCATTTTGGTTTTGCATCAACTTCGCAACAGTCATCGGCTTTTTTGGGTTTTAAGTAAGCATACCAAGCATAGCCAATAGCTATTGCAGCTAAACCTATTAAATAGGGTCGAAAAGGTTCCATCCAAGATAGTGCAGATGCACTTCCTCCAACACCAGCTATTAATGCAATTACTGGTGGTATACAACAAGACGATGCTGCTATGGCAGCAAACAAACCTGTGTAAGCTGCATTTTTTGATGTGTTTTCTGTTTTCATTTTTAAAAATTATGCGGTTTTTCTAATTAATTCTATGGATTTAAAAATGCTATTAAAAATCTCTGTTTCATCACTATTTAATGAATAGTAAAGCGTTTGACCGTCACGTCGTGATGTAATAATTCCTGCATCTTTAATTTTACGAATGTGTTGAGATACAGCAGGGACGCTCATTTTTAAAATGTCTGCCAAATCACAAGGACATAATTCGCCTTCTTCTTCTAAAAGGTAGAGTATTTTTAAACGTACATCGTTCCCGGCAATGGATAATAATTTTGTCAATTTCTGAAAACTTCCTTCCATTTTATGTAATTTTTCCATACAGTTTAATAACTGTTTATGGTTGGCTTCTGCTCTTGTACAGGTTATTTCTAATTTCATAAGTTATGTTTTATAGGTGCAAATATATAATTAATTATGTATTTAAGCAAATACTTAAATACATTAACTAATAATTAACTAATAAATAGAAAGATGATGGCTCGAAAAGTGTACTTCTAAACTACAAAAACCACAATTTGTTTTTTGCATCCTCTGGAACACCATTATTGAATCGTGGTGCTATTTGTGCTACCATTTCGGGATATTTGATTGTAATTGGTACATTTTGCTGTCGTAAGGATTTCCAATACAATCTACTGAATTGATATACTTGGGTTAACAATTCTAATGCTACATTAGCATCTTCAAAAGCATCGTCGTCTGGACTACTCATTTTAATTTTTATTGGAAATGGATAACCGTCTGTATCTGTATAGTATTGTGAATTTGGATAACGTGCATTATTAAATAACAAAAATTGGTTGCTGTCTATACGAATGTATGTACCACTTACCGGCATTAGTTTTTTGTTCCAATTTAAGTCGTAAGCAATGATATCTTCGGATTCTGTTTTGTTGATGTTAAGAATATATAGTGGCACTCCTAATTCTAATTGATGCATTCCTTCAACAATAGGCTGTAATTCTTCATATTTCATTTCTTTGTAAAAATGAATGACTACTTTATCTGCTTGAGCTACTGAAGTAAAATCTCTAATAGCTTTTAAAATGCTTCCTGCTAATAACTTGGTTTGGTTTTGATTGAAATATTCAAAGTTTCTGAATAGACCGTTATTTTGAAAACTAAAAGCACTTGCTATGTAACGTCTGTTTTCGCCTTGATTGGTAAAGGCTCCTACGCCAATTACTAATTCTTTTTTATCGGTTACTGCTAACTTCCAAGGTGCACCACCTAATTTAGCGTGTATTGCCAATGCCATATTTTGTAAGGAAAACTGGAAGTTGTATTGATTTTCGATATTGACTACCATTTTTTCATAATCTACAACCTGTGTAACAATGCCTTCATTTAAAAACAATTCCTTTATTTGAATATAAATTTCTCGGTCTTCGGGATCTGGTGTAAACTTATCGAAAGGGCTTAAATAAAAAGCCGCATACTTTACATTGTCGTGGTCAAATTTTAGGTTTTCCAGCTTTTGGATGATGTCTGGTAAAGGGTCATTTTCGTTTGTAAATTCAATAAAATGTTCTTTGGATGTTGATGCTTTTATGTTTACATAATCTTCTATCCCTTTAAAATATTTCTTTTGTGCTGTGACACCAAATTTTAAATTGTTATAAAAACTTTTTATGGCTTCTTTATGTGAGGTGTGGTATATAAAAAAGAATTTAATATTTGGACCTTTAGGACGTCTGTAAGGTGTAAACATATTCATAGCCTTTTTAGGCACTAAATGCGTTTTCTTATTCCCATATTGATCTTTACCAAACTCCAATAAACCTACTTCTGGATTGATGTGGTTGATGCGATTACCTGGTACATCTATAAATTCGTCTATTTTAAAAGGAAATATGGCTTTAAATTCTTCTGTAAATAGATAAGAGGTTGCAAATTTATTGATGAGTGCTACATACTTTTGATATTTATTGGTAGGTCTTGTAGGTTCTTCAATTGGAATGTTTAATGCTCTTGCGAGTTGTAAATTGAATATAGGGAAGGCTTTATCAAACACAATACTATTATAAAACTCTTCTTTATCTTCTGTATCGCGTTTCATTTGATGATTGACCGTTTTTTGGCCATATACGCAACGTTTTATATACTCTGTTTCCTCAATATCTTTAACAGACTTTGTAAGGACTTTTGATGTACCATCATACGATACTATGAGTTCTGGTAAATCGGTGAGTTTTGCGAATTGTATTTTAAATGAAAACTTATAGTAGAGGTTATAGTCTGCTGTATTCCCTTTTTTTGAAGGCATCCATACTTGTACATCCCTCACAAAGTTTTTTACTACGATATAACCTTTTTCTAAAAAGTAGTTTTTTAATTGAAGTTTAAGGAATTGCTTGTAAATTCTCAATTCTCTACCATCTACTAACTTAATTTTTATACTTGGTGCATCAGGTATTTGTTGTGTAAAGGTGGTAAATATTTTGTCTTTGTTTGATAGGTCTGCATCTGGAAACACCTCTTTAATCTGCTTTGAAAACTTTGATTTGTGAATGGGGTGACTACCTTCCATATCTTCTAATGAAAAATAAAAGGTTGGTGCACTATTAGGCCATTTAAAGTTTAGTATGTTGGTTTTTAAGTGTTCTTGCATAGGTAATGAGGTGTTTTGGGTTTTACATATTTTTGCTTTTGGTTTTAATTTATGAGATTGATTTAAGTTGATTATATATATACTTCAAATTTTTCTAACCTTTCAAAAAGACCAATTATGTTATCTATTATTTCATCAATGAAATTTTTATTATCGAATAGTAAATTGTGTGATTCAAAATCTTTCCCTCTAACATAAAAAGTATATCTACCTTTAGAAAAGGCTTTTAAGATTTCCAATTTTTTATCTTCACCAAACAGTATAGTACTGTTATTATGTACTATACAATTGCGTACTCGACGTAAATTGTTAATGTACGACCAATGAGGTTCTAACTCTTTCATATTAACTCCAGCTGAACGTGTTAGAAATAACTTTGCTTTTTCAAACTCACTATTTCCTCTTAAATCTTCCAAACCAAATTCTTTGTTATGATTTAGACAATAGGAATTACAAGCATCCTGTATAGTTCGTTCAACAAAAGAAAATAACTGTGTAATCATTGAAGCTCTAAAACTTTGTACAAAATCTCTATCAATTTCAATTACTTTATCCACCAAGGAATCCTGTAAATGGTTTAAATAATCATCAGCATACTTTTTAGGTTCCTGCTCAATTTTTGCCATTATTTCTTTATACTCTTTTTCGTGGTTAGATAAAGAATTATCAAAATGGTCTTCAACAAACTTTGCATAATTACGAAAGGTTTGTAATTCTAAATCCAGAAAGAATATGTTGTTATCCTTTATAAAATCTGTATGGTCGTTTAATCTTGACATATTAACTATTCTCTACTATTTCTCGTTCTTCTTGGGTAAGGCCATAGAGGTCGTACACCATAGTATCAATTGTTTTTTCTGTTTGGGTTATTTGGGTTTGTAGGTCTTGGGCTTTTTTCTTGTTGTCTTCAAATAGCTCTAACCACTCAAACTCGTCTTTTTTGGTAAGCGGTGTGCCACTTGCATTTTTTATGGCTTTGTTGAGTTCTTTAATAAAGTCTGCAAAGTCCAGCTCGTGCCAGTTTTGTAGTTTTCGGGTCAGTTTTTCTAAATTAAATTGTGATGATATGTAATCTTGAAACCTTCTTAATTGTAAAGAAAAATCTTTGGTATGAAGAATTATAAATGAAACCTTATCACTATATAATTCCTGTATTTCAATACTAACTTTCTTAATTGGTAATCTTTCAATATATTTTGGTTTAATATTATAATCGATGTGCACATTTTTAAAGTACACATTCATAAGTTTCGAATTTAGAAGAGCTAATAAATACTCCAAAACAAACTCATTATTAGTAGATTCAACAAAAGAAAAATTATTTAGAGGATAATATTTTCCAACTTCATCTAAAGCACAAACCAATCTTGTGTCCATACTTAATTTTCTGATATATTGTATCAGTATCTTTTTTCTTTCAAAACTATTTTTTGAATAACCTGCAAGATGCTCCCCAAAATTCAACTTATCGCCTTCCCAAATAATTGAATATTTTTTTACACAGCTTGCAGATGGGATACAATATTTCCAATCTTGACCAACTGAATTTATTTCATTTTCTTTCTTTACATATTTATTATTATTACCTGTTTTAATACCATATCTAACATTATATAAATTCTTCAAACTAACACTACCATTTTGCATTTTTAATAATAAAGAGGTTAATGCAGGGGTTAACTGTAAGTTAAAGGATAGGCTTTGAAACTTTGCCCAATCTTTTGGGATAATTATATTTTCTCTGAACTTATCACTTTCAATCAAGTAATTTGGAATAAAATTTGTTTTTAGTTTATATGTTGTAATAGCTTTATTCTCTTTTATAAAAGTGTTTCTAATTACAAATATTGCGGGAACAATATCAGGTGCATCAACAAATATTCTCTTTTCCAATTCAATTAATGATACTATCTGCTTTTTAAGAATATCCTTTCTAATTAAAAGGTATTTATCTAAATAATACCAAGTGTTTGGTGTAATAAAACCAAGAAAACCATCATTCTTTATTAGCTTATTTAAAGCTAAATCTGTAAAATGAACATAGGTTTCTATTTCACCTTTATTACAAACATAATTTGACAAAATATAATCTCTTTGAGGTTTAGGCACTTTTGCACCCCAAGGCGGATTTCCAATCACTACATCAAAGCCTTGTTTTGATTCGGCAGATTGCTTCGTTCCTCGCAATGACGTTCCAAATATTTGAGGAAATTGCTCTTGCCAATTAAAGGCTTTATCTCCTGCTACGGTTTTACTATCAATTAATGAATTACCACATTTTATATTGTTGCTTAAATCGTTGAGTTTACGTCGTGGTTGTGCTGTACGCAGCCATAGGGATAATTTGGCAATTTCTACAGATTCTTCGTTGAGGTCCACTCCATAAATATTGTTTTCTAAAATTGTAGTTTCTATGTCGCTTAAAATAAAGCCACCACCCAAAACTTTAGCTTTTAATTCATCAATGTAGCGGTGTTCTTTTATTAAAAAGTCTAACGCTTGGTTTAAAAATGCTCCAGAGCCACAAGCTGGGTCGCAAATGGTTATTTGCAGTAGCCAATCTCTGTAATTCTCTAAAACCTCTAATAGTTGCTTTTTGGTGTTTTGGTGTGTTCCCTTTTTTATCTCGAAATAGGCTTCTTCCTTAAAACCTAATTGGTCTTTTTTCTCTTGACAAAGTTTACCAACGGTATTTTCTACAATGTATTTGGTAATGTATTTTGGTGTGTAGAACACGCCATCTTTTTTACGCTTGCTTTTTTGCTTATCGAACTCGCCACCTTCAATTTCGGCATTTACGCTTTCTATTTCGTTGAGTGAATTTTCAAAAATATGTCCTAAAATGTTGACATCTACTTGACTGCTAAAATCGTATTTAGCGAGTTTGTAGGCGTGTTTGTAGAGTAATGCATCGTCAATCTCCAAACTATCTATAATAGCGTCCGGTTTAAAGAGACCTCCATTATAGGCATAAATTTCAGCTCTTGATGTTGTGCCTTTTCTGCCTTCGTCTAAAAAATGAAAGTATTGTTTAAAGAGGTTATACAATGGACGTTCGTCACCAAAATCGATGTCGGCTTTCCACTTGTCTAAAATCTGTATGGTTGAGTTTGGTGGTAATAGATCTCTATCTTCAGCAAAGAAAATGAACAGAAAACGGTCTATTAACTTTTGAGATTTTTTGAATAGGGATAGTTTGACGTTTTTTTCGAGTGCTTTATTCTCATTCGCGTTGTTCTCTTCAAGAGATTGCCGCCCACTTCGTTCCTCGTGGTTCGCAATGACAGCATCCATTTTAATGCGTTTGGCATTACGTTTTACGAGGTCTCTAAAGAGTTCGCGCTTGAATACGGAATAGTCGTTGTAAAACTGTTTGGTAATTTTGTCTTCTTCTACTAAAGAGGCTTCTTTAATGGTTAAAGGAAGATTGTTTAGAATATTGTCTTTGTGTAAGCACAGATGTAATAAGGCAAATTCTTCTGGTGCTAATTGAAACAAATTGAACTCTAAAAACTCGGTGGCGTCGTTAATATAAAACCTCAACTTCTCAAAATTGGATGTAATGACATACACACAGCCTTTTTGATTGGCTTTATAATCGAACGCCTGTTTACGGATGCTTTCTAAATCTTTGGTATTGGTTCCCTTTAGTTCAATTACGCCAATTGCTTTAGCTTCCTTTAAAATAGCTCCATCTGCTTTACCTGCGCCTTTTTGGTTTTTAAACTCGGTAGTGATATTAAAATCAGGCTTTGGATTCAGGGTATAATCCAAGACGTTAACAAACAGCTCGTCCAGAAACTTTGCCTGGTATTGTTCTTCTTTAGAGTTTTTGATATTCTCCTGAATGGTCGCATTATGAAAATACTTGGTGTATTTCTTATAGGCACGTTCTACAATAGCTGTGTCTTGTTGCGCCAGATATGTTTTTAATACTGATGTTTGAAATAGTGCCATTTAAAGCTACTGTTTTTTGTTGGTTAAGTTCTTAATTTCTTCTTCTACTTTTTTGAGGATTTCCGTAATGTTGGATTCATCCTTAATCATATTGACAATTTTATCTGCCATCCAAAGCTTTAGTAACTCATTTTCACTCTTGTTTAAAGCCTTTGCTAAATCTTCTACTTGTTCCTTTCTGGCGATACGTGTACCACGTTCAATCTTACTTAATAAGGCGGTATCGATACTCATTTGAGATGCTACTTCACGAAGTAATAGTTGCTTCTCTTCCCTTAACTTCCTTATATAATTACCAAATGCCATTTTAGAGAGATTTTGACTTGTCAATATCTGTCTAATGTAAGAAAAAGTAAGTAAAGGAAAATAAAAAGATATAAACAGTTGTTAACAGTAGATTCTGAAACAACATTTCGACAGGCTCAATGTGACATATAGGATGACAGACAAGAGAAATGAGGATATTGAGGATTTGAGGGAACTGAATTATTACATAAAGAAATGAGGATTTAGAATCCTCGTTTCCTTAACCGTTTTCGTACAGTTGCTTCGGTGGTCTTTTTCAGGTTTTTGTTAAAGCAGTATTCTCAAAAGACCTACGACCAAAATTCGTCTGCTGATGTAATTACAGCCTTGAATTTAAGATATTTATGGGACTTATGACTCTATAGCGTTTTAATAATGTAAGGTTTTAGGCTGACGAAAATGCAAAGACATCCTTAAATCCTTAAATCCTTAATTTCCTTATATTCTTAATTTCTTCAAAATGTGAGATGAGAACTCTGGGTTATGAATATGGAAATGGATTAAAATTTGTAAATTGGTATTCTGTTATACACCTTATGGACCAGCCCGTAAAAATATTTAGATTTGGCATAGAGGATGCCCAAAAAGTAGCTTCATCAATGAATGAGCCTCATACTCATGATTTTGAAGAAATCCTTATTGGTATGGATGGGTCTATAGAGCATTTTATTGATTTTGAGACCACGATTATTCCCGCTCCTTACGTTTGTTTTGTAAGCAAAAGGAAGATTCATAGAGTAAAACCCATTTTAAAAGACGGCAAGTGCGATGTTTGGGTTATAAGGTTCCACAGTGAATTTGCGGCTGAAATAATCTTTCAGCTCTACTCCGCTTTTCATAACAATGCTAATATTTTTTGGCCAGTTGAAAGGCTTACGGGACGTCTTCCGATTTTGACTGAAATGATGTATAACGAATTAGCACAACCAAACCCAGATTTTTCCATTATGCGACATTTGCTTAATGCTGTGATATCGATTGTACTGTCAGAGAAACAACAGCAACAGAGTGCAGATATTTCAACAAATCAAAATGAAACGTTCACTAATTTCCTATCTATTTTAGAAGAAAATTTTCGTCGTCCTTTAAGTGTTGGTTTCTACGCAGAAAAGCTATTTATGAGCACACGTAATCTCAATTTGATTTGCCAAAATATCCTACAGCAAAGTGTATCTGAAATCATTGAAACCAGAAAGTTAATTGAAGCGAAAAATCTATTAACTTCCACAGACAAAACCGTTGCAGAAATAGCCTATGAATTGGGTTATAATGAAAACTCCTACTTTTCTAATGTTTTCAAAAAAAAATCTGGACAAACACCAGGTGAGTTTAGGGAAGAGATGAAAACTATGCTTACTTCCTAAAACTATAATCCATCTACCGAAAAGTGTAATTAGGACTTATTGCTTCTCCCTTAATTTTGTAGTCAAATAGTTATTAACCCTTTAAATTTATTTGATTATGAAAAAATTAATGATTTTAGCAGTACTGACCTTATTTACTGCTGTTGCAATTGCACAGAACCAATGGAAGGTAGATCCTTACCACTCGTCTTTGAATTTTAATATTAAACATTCGGGAATTAGTTTGGTAAATGGAAAATTTATGGACTATACTGGAACTTTATCTACCACAGGAGACGCTCTAACAGGTGCTGCCTTTAATTTTACGGTACAAACCACCAGTATTAATACCAATGTAGACCAAAGAGATAAGCATTTAAGGAGTGGCGATTTTTTTGAAGTAGAAAAGTACCCAACCATGACTTTTAAAAGTTCGCAAATTTTAGCAACTGGCAAACCAGACCATTATTTACTATATGGTACTTTGACTATAAAAGATGTTACCAAAGCTGTTGTTTTTGATGTGTATTATGGTGGCATAGCCAAAAGCGACCAAGGTGAAAAGTTGGGTATGAAAGCCAAGACAACTATAAATAGGTTTGATTACAACATTAATTACGACCCAACGGCAGCAGGCATTGGAAAAGATGTAAACATTGTGGTTCACCTACAGTTTGCCAAACAGTAAGATTATTACTAATTGAAAATTTAACAATTAAAAATTAGACATCATGAAAAAGTTTAGAATCCAAAAGATAAGCAAACAAGACGTTTATGTAAGATACTTAATTGCGGCTGTACTTATCCTAGTTGTGTTAAAAGGAGAATTGGTAGGATTTCCATTTTACTTTCTACTTATACTAGCAGGACTGCTATTGTTTACAGGTATTGTAAAAAGAGTATTCTTAAATCAAGGTTTTGCCCAGATGAATAGCCATTATATATAAATTGACAATAAAAGATATTATTAAAAATTAGAAAAACGAAGACTATGAAATCTGAAATAAAAAATCCACTGATTTGTGACCCAGAAACAGGTGTTTGTGAAATTCCTGTTGTTGCACCTAACTCTGAAAAAGTAGAAGCCATTGCTGCTGAAATGAAGCCGATTCGCGTGATTTATTATACAGATCCGATTTGTTCAAGCTGTTGGGGCATAGAACCACAATTACGTAAGTTGAAGCTGGAATATGGACACTTGCTAAATTTTGAATATAGAATGGGTGGATTGCTACCTGACTGGAGCTATAATAGTGGTAGTATTAGTAAACCAGAAGATGTTGCACAGCATTGGGACGAGGTGAGCTATTATTTACAAATGCCTATAGATGGTGATGTATGGCTGGAAGACCCATTACATTCTTCTAATCCGCCATCTATAGCTTTTAAAGCTGCACAACTGCAGGACGACCAGAAAGCGCTCGTATTTTTACGACGATTGCGCGAACTGTTGTTTGTTGAAAAGAAAAATATTACCAAATGGGAACATGTTAAACAAGCAGCACTTTACTCACAGTTGGACGTGAATCAATTAAAAGAAGATTATCTAAATGGAAGCGCTGAAAAACACTTTCTTGAGGATTTGGAACTTGGTCGCCAATTAGGTATTCGTGGTTTTCCTACCATTATATTTATAGATAAAGACGGAAACGACCACATTGTATATGGGTCAAAACCCTATAAGAATTACGAACTGGCAATAAAGAATTTGTTGCCTATGAGCAAGAAAAAATTCTATGATAATTCGTTGCACCATTTGATGACTCATTATCCATCACTCACAGTAAAGGAATATGCGGAATTATCGGATAAAAATATCATCATAGCCAAACAGATTTTGGATGCGTTGAGCAGTAGCACCGTACTCAAAAAAACAGAAACCAAGAATGGGCATCTGTACAGCCTATAATTTGTAAATAATTAAAAAAATATAAACATGAAACTTACATCCACCCAACACCCCGAGTTCTGTAATGTTGAGACCGGATTATGTGTTATCCCGGTTCAATTTATAGAAACCGTTGAAATTAAGGACGTTCATTTATCCAATGAATGTTTTTAGAGCGAGATTAATTGAATAATAATAATTACGATGAAAGCATATACAACCTTAACAGAAGCCATCAACGATTTAACACAAAGAGGCTATACTTTCAATTTCAATTTAAAAAATGATAGTGTTGAGAGCTTGGCAAACCATTTGAAAATTAAACCTGATGAATTTGAAATTGATGAAGTACATCGTTTTCAAGAAATGTCTGATGTAGACAATGAGAGCATTTTATATGCTATTTCGTCAATCATAAACGATGCTAAAGGTCTATTGGTAAATGCTTATGGGATTTATGCTGATACAACTTCATACGAACTGGTTTCGAAACTTAACAAGCATATCAATTAATATAGAATACTGAAAGAAACTTAAATAATTAAGACTCACATTAAAAATTAAATGAATTCACTAATTTCAATTTTAGCAAAAAGTCAATCACTATTTATCAATCTAACACGTTTTTCCATATTTGTAGTTATGGTTTGGATTGGAGGTTTAAAAGCATTTCAATATGAGGCAGATGGCATTGTGCCATTTGTTGCCAACAGCCCACTTATGAGTTTCTTTTATAACAAGGAGACACCTGAATATAACATGTACAAAAACCCGGAAGGTAAAACCGTACAAAAAAACATTGACTGGCATAAAGCAAATGGTACTTACCTATTTTCTTATGGCTTGGGTGCTGTAATTATTGTGATTGGGTTACTTACCTTATTAGGGATATGGTATTCCAAGATAGGATTTTTTGGAGGGCTACTAACTTTTGGAATGTCATTGGTTACCCTTACATTTTTAATTACTACGCCAGAAGTATATGTTCCTAATTTGGGAGGTGACTTTCCAACACCACAATATGGTTTTCCCTATCTATCGGGAGCAAGTAGATTGGTGATAAAGGATGTGATCATGATGGGCGCTGGATTAATTATAGCGTCTGATAGTGCAAAAAAAATATTATCTTTAAAATGAATTAAATAGAAATTATTAATTTAATATGTTTGGAAAACTAGATTTGTCCAAATGAAACAACAACAACTATGTGAAAAAACTTTTTAACTGGACTTATGTTGCTCCAATCCTGACATTGATTCTTGCAATGACAGGTTTAATTGGAAGCGCAGGAATTTTTTACTGGTTTGCCATTATTTTATTAATATCATGTGTCATGGCCTCGGTCCATCATGCAGAGGTTGTTGCACATAGGGTTGGGGAACCCTTTGGAACTATAGTTCTTGCTCTTGCTGTCACCATATTAGAAGCTTCTATTATCGTGACCTTGATGCTAGCCGGTGGCGAGGGTGCTTCAACTTATGCAAGAGACACTCTATTTTCTGCCGTGATGCTTATTCTTAATGGCATTTTGGGAATTAGTATGATTGTAGGTGCGCGAAAGTATAAGGAACAAACATTTCAAACCAAATCTGTGACTATTGCCCTCGTGTCTTTAGTAGCTATTGTAGTTTTTACATTAATTCTACCAAACGTAACAACCAGTATTTCTGGGCCCTCTTACAGTAATGCACAATTGGTTTTTGTAACTATTGCCTGCCTTGTTATTTACATTTCATTTATTAAGGCGCAAACTGTACGGCAGCGTCATTATTTTTTAACTACGACTGAAGCACATTCTCCTTCCCATGTTTCAAAAAAAGAGGCAGTTATAAGTTTTGGTTTGTTATTGGCGTGTTTAGGATTGGTGGTGTATTTATCTAAAAAAATATCTCCATTAATAGAACTGTCTATATCAGAAGCTGATTTGCCAAAAGCGCTTGTAGGAGTTGTTATTTCTTTTATAATCCTTCTTCCGGAAGGTATTTCGGCCATTAGAGCTGCTTCCAAAAACAGGTTTCAAAGCAGTATCAACCTTTCTTTAGGATCTGCCATAGCCAGTATTGGATTAAGTATTCCTACGGTAGCCATTTTATGTATGTGGTTGGATATCCCATTGGTACTTGGTATTGACAAAAAATCTATGGTATTACTCGCCCTTTCTTTGTTTACAGTCATGCTGTCATTGAATAAAGGCAAAACCAACCTTAACTATGGCACGGTGCTCGTTATGATTCTCTTTGCTTATATCTATACGATTATTTATCCTTAATTCTTCAAAGTTGTAAAGCAATATGATTAGTTAAGCTTAACAAGATTAAGTTTTAATTAAACACAGCTTTTTCTGAAAATTACAATATCTCTTCCGATAAGTGTTAACACTTACGTTTACTAAATCATGACCTTTATTCTATAAACAATAAAATAAATAAGTCATGAAAACTACAGAGGAAAAACAAGTGCCAAGACTATCAATAGCACTAAAATTAATTATCGCCTATATCATCATCCTATTAGGAGATAAGATATTTGGATAGCTTGAGAAACAAGCTCCTTTTACTTTAAACGTTAAAAAAGAGTTATTAAGAGTAATCCAAATATTTAAATCAAAAAGAAAGAAAACTATGATTTCCTAAATCTATAATTCAACTACCAAAAACTGTAATAGGGACGCTGATATGGCAATTATCTTTGTATCAAAGTATTAATATAAAAATATAAATTATGGAAAAAGTTGTAAAACGATTGGAGAATAAAGTGGCCATTATAACTGGTGCAGCTGGTGGTATGGGAGAAGCCGAAGCAAAATTATTTACAAAAGCTGGGGCAAAGGTAATTATAACTGATATTCAGGAAGAAAAATTACACAAAGTTGCTAACGATATAAGAAGTGAAGGTGGCCATGTAGAATATGTAGTACATGATGTTTCATTAGAAGAAGATTGGAAAAGGGTTGCCGAAATAGCGAAAAAATCTTTCGGTAAGATTGACATACTCGTAAACAATGCCGGTATTCTAGGAAATGTTATGGGTGTCCTTGAGGAGCGAACCACAGAAGAGTTTAAAAAAGTTATAGATATTAATCTTTTAGGTCAATTTCTTGGAGTTAAAACAGTTGTACCGTACATGAAACAAATTGGAGGTGGTTCAATTATTAATATTTCATCTGTTGGTGGTATTACAGGGTCTTCTAATGGTACAGCTTATACTGCTTCAAAAGGTGGTTCTAGAATTTATACTAAAGGAGCGGCAGTAGAATTGGCGAAAGATAATATACGTGTTAACTCTGTACATCCTGGATATGTTGCCACACCAATGACAAAAGACATGAAAGGCGCTTCCGATTTTGAAAAGGGTGCTCTATCAATAACTCCAATGGGGAGAGGAGCTGAATATCATGAAATTGCTTATGGTGTATTGTTCCTTGCTTCGGACGAATCTTCTTTTATGACTGGATCGGAATTAATAATTGACGGAGGGCTAACAGCACTATAAATTTATTCCCGAAAGTATACAACATTAATATAGCTTGAATACTGCTTGGTAAATGGTTTAAAGGATATTTTTTTAACAATTTTTAACTTCATTTAGTTCGGTTTATTCCGAACTAAATGTATTTTTGCTTCGTAAAATTTAAACGACTATGAAAAAAACAGAAAAAAGGAAGTCGGAATTGGTTGAGAAACTAGGTATTTTCTTTGAGAAAAAAGAGCAGATGGCTCCTGTGGCCGCCCGTATTTTTTCTTATATCATTTTAACCGGGAAACAAGGCACGACCTTCGAAGATTTGGTATCAAATCTTTGTGCTAGTAAGAGTACTATTTCAACTCACTTAAATCATTTACAAGATTTAAAAAAGTTGAGCTACTTCACTAAAACAGGAGATAGAAAAAAGTACTTCATTATCAATAGCGACACGATGCTTCAAAGTATCAGTACTATGGTTGAAGAGTGGAAAAGCGAAAGAGAATTGCATAAGGAAATTAAATCTTACAAAGAAGAGGAGAACAAAGCTTTAGAAGATGAAAACAAATTCGAACTCGGTTTTCACGACAGTTTTATCTATTTTTTAGACGGTGCGATAACATCCATAAATAAATTAAAAGAAACCATAATAAATAATAAACACTAATCAATTTATAATAATGAAACGATTACATATATACAGTTTTGCTATACTTGGAGGACTTGCATTACTTATTTCCAGTTGTAAGCAAGAGCAACAACAAGCACCGCAACAGCAAGCCTTATCATTGGCCGTAACTGAAGTTTCGCAGAAAAGCGTAACGGCTTACACGACCTACCCAACAGCTATTGAAGGTATAATTAATAGTGAGGTACGAGCCAAGGTATCCGGCTATATTCAAAAAGTATTTGTAGACGAAGGTCAAAAAGTCAAAAAAGGCCAAGCGCTTTTTAAACTGGAAACCCAAACGTTGAGTCAAGATGCCGAAGCGGCTAAAGCTCGTGTTAACGTGGCTCAAGTTGAAGTAGATAAACTAAAACCTTTAGTTGAAAAAAACATCATAAGCGAAGTGCAATTAGAAACCGCCAAAGCAAATCTGGCACAGGCAAAAAGCACATACAACAGTGTGGTTGCCAATATTGGATATGCTACTGTAACTAGTCCTGTAGATGGTTTTGTTGGGGCTATTCCGTATCGTGAGGGTTCGTTGGTAAGTGCTACCAGCGCAAAACCATTAACTACCGTTACCAGTATTGAAAGGGTGTTTGCTTATTTCTCAATGAATGAGGCCAACTATTTGGATTTTCTTCAGCAAACCGAAGGCAAAACACTTCAAGATAAAATTGATAATTTCCCAAAAGTAGAATTGGTATTGGCCAACGGAGAAACTTACCAACAAAAAGGAACTATTGAAACCGTAACTGGGCAAATTGATGCCACTATGGGGACAGTGAGTTTTAGAGCGGTTTTTGATAATCCCGATTTTTTACTAACCAATGGAAACAGTGGAACAATTAGGATTCCTACGGTTTACGAAAATGCTTTAATAGTACCACAATCGGCTACTTACGAACAGCAAGGACAAACTTATGTTTATACCGTTGGTAACGATAATTTGGTAACATCAACTTTAATCACCATAAAAGCTAAAACCGAAGTGTTTTACATTGTAAGTTCTGGTGTGAAGGCAGGCGATTTATTCGTGGTTAAAGGCATAGGCAAATTGAGAAACGGTATGCCAATACAACCACAGAAAGTAGCTTTCGATAGTATTGTTAAGCCTATAAAACCATTATTTCAATAATCTTTTAGAGCGATAAACTATGTTAAGAACATTCATAGAGAGACCTGTACTTTCAACTGTAATCTCCATCATCATTGTCATTTTGGGTATTTTGGGCTATTCAGCATTACCTGTTGAACAATACCCAGATATTGCACCCCCTACCATTCAAGTAAACGCTAACTACCCTGGGGCCAGCGCCGAAACTGTTATGGAAAGTGTTATCATTCCTATTGAAGAACAAATAAACGGCGTAGAAGGGATGACTTATATAACTTCAACAGCCTCTAATGATGGTTCTGCCAGTATTACGGTGTACTTTGATCAAGAAACGGATCCAGATATTGCGTCAGTAAACGTGCAGAATCGTGTAGCGAGAGCAAATGCATTATTGCCTCAAACAGTAATTCAGACAGGTGTTGTTACACAAAAACGACAAACTTCGGCATTAATGTTTATGTCCGTATATACAGAAAATGAAGATTACGACGCAACATTTGTACAAAATTACCTGAAAATTAATGTTATCCCTAGTATACAGCGTATAAATGGTGTAGGAGATGTCATGGTATTTGGTAGCGGTGATTATACAATGCGTATTTGGCTAAAACCTGAAAAATTAGCAGCATATGGTCTTGTGCCTTCAGATATTACGGCAGCATTACGAGAGCAAAGTTTAGAAGCTTCTGCAGGTTCTTTAGGACAAAATGATGGACAAGCATTTTCGTATAACATCAAGTATGGTGGTCGTTACAAAACTGAAGAACAATATTCTAACATTATAATAAAAGCACTTGATAATGGAGAGTATTTGCGGTTAAATGATGTAGCTTCCATTGAACTGGACGCACAAGGCTATAATGTTTATGGTTTCACAGATGGCAATCCCAGTGTCAATATAGGTATATTCCAAACGGCAGGATCCAATGCACAGGAAATAATAGAAAATATTAAGCTGGAGCTAAACCGTTTGTCAAAAGATTTTCCTACTGGTGTTGAATATGAAATAAATTACGATACCAACGAGTTCCTATCGGCATCAATGGACAAAGTAAAGGTTACCTTGATAGAAGCTTTTTTATTAGTATTCCTTGTAGTATTCATTTTCCTTCAGGATCTTCGTTCAACTTTAATTCCTGCTATTGCTGTTCCGGTGGCTATTGTGGGGACATTTTTCTTTCTGAATTTATTTGGGTATTCCATTAATCTATTAACGCTGTTTGCCTTGGTATTGGCCATTGGTATTGTGGTAGATGATGCCATTGTAGTGGTTGAGGCGGTACATGCTAAAATTGACCAAGGAGCTAATAGTGCGAAAAAGGCGACCCTAGATGCAATGCATGAAATTTCAGGAGCAATTATATCCATTACATTAGTCATGGCTGCAGTTTTTGTTCCTGTAACCTTTATTCAAGGGCCATCGGGAGTTTTTTATGAGCAATTTGGGATTACCTTAATTGTAGCAATTTTAATTTCGGCTGTGAATGCCTTAACCTTGAGTCCGGCACTTTGTGCGTTGTTTTTAAAAGGTCACGACGAGCAAGAGCACAGTAACAAAAGTTTCATGCAGAAGTTTTTCGATAAATTCAACGCTGGATTTAACGCTGCTACAGAACGTTATGGGAAATCATTAGCGTTTTTGTACAAAAACAAATGGATAACTGGTGCATTGCTTGTGATTTCTGGAGTAGGAATTTGGTGGGCTGCGAGTACCACACCAACAGGTTTTGTTCCTGAAGAAGATAGAGGAATTGTATTCTTAAATGTTGAATTGCCTGCAGGTGCTTCAATAGATCGGACTAATTTGGTAAACAAAGAGATTTATGAGAAAGCCAAACAAATTCAGGGTGTGGAATCTGCAACTATAGTTAGTGGTAGAAGTTTAATAGGCGGTGCTGGTAGCAACTATGGTCTTGGGTTTATAAAACTAAAAAATTGGGATGAACGAAAAAACGAAGACGAATCTTCCCAGGCCATCATAGGAAAGTTATTTGGAATTGCTGCAACCATTCCGGATGCCAATATCATATTCTTTGCGCCACCAAGTATTCCTGGTTTTGGTCTTTCAGGTGGTTTCGAAGTGAACTTAATGGATAAATCGGGTAAGAGCTTTGAAGATTTAGATGCGGCCACGCAGCAGTTTATTGGTAACATTATGAAGCATCCCGAAATACAATATGGGCAATCATCATTCAATACAAAATACCCACAATACGAATTGGATATTGATGTTCCGTTGGCCAAAAGATATGGTGTTTCAGTAAGCAGTATTCTCTCAACCCTTCAAGGTTATATAGGCGGTATTTATGCTGCAGATTTTACGCGCTTTGGGAAGCAATACCGTGTTTATGTTCAAGCACAACCTGAAGATCGGACCGATGTCAATTCCTTAAACCAATTATATATAAAAACCGGTAGTGGGGAAATGGCACCAATAACACAATTTGTCGATTTAAAACGTGTGTACGGTCCACAATCTGTAACACGTTTCAACCTATATAATTCAGCAAATATCACTGGTGCTTCAAACCCTGGGTTTAGTACGGGAGATGCTATTGCCATAGTACAAGAAGAAATAAAAAACCTACCTAGCAATTATGAAGTGGCCTTTTCTGGGTTGTCTCGTGAAGAGGTCAAAGCTGGAAACCAAACTGTTATCATTTTCTTATTGGTAATTGTGTTTGTGTATTTCTTATTGGCAGCACAGTATGAAAGTTATCTGTTGCCATTAGCTGTGATTTTTTCATTACCATTGGGCGTGTTTGGGGCCTTCTTTTCCACCAAAATGATGGGCTTGGAAAACAACATTTATTTCCAGATTGCGCTCATCATGTTAGTGGGTCTGTTGGCTAAAAATGCCATTCTTATTGTGGAATTTGCCGTTCAACGACGTCGTCATGGCGAAAGTTTGGTCGATGCTTCCATTAATGGAGCCAAAGCACGTTTGCGTCCAATTTTGATGACTTCTTTTGCCTTTATTTCAGGATTGATGCCATTGGTATTGGCCAAAGGTGTTGGAGCTGAAGGGAACAATTCTATTGGTACCGGAGCTGCTGGCGGAATGTTGATAGGAACCGTACTAGGGGTATTTGTCATACCAATTTTGTTTATCCTATTCCAATGGTTACAAGAAAAAGTATCAAGTAAACCTGATGTTGAAACTAAAAAATCTTAAAGCGTATGAGTTCTATTATAAATAAAACCTTAGTGGTAGTGATAATGGCTACCACTTTGCAAAGCTGCTTTGTGGCGAAGGAATATTCTCGACCTGAAATAGAAGAAACAGAGCACCTATACCGTACAGACAACTTACCACAAGATAGTTTGTCTATGGCTGATGTATCTTGGAAAGACCTGTTTACAGACGCTTATTTGAAACAATATATCGAAGAGGGGCTTCAAAATAATCTTGACATTCGTGTGGCCTTACAACAAATGGCCGCTGCAGAAGCTTATATGAAGCAAGGAAAAGCTGGTTATTTACCAAGTTTGAGCGCTAATACACAAATGACACATCAAGAATTATCAAAAAACAGCCAGTTTGGATCATTTTTCAATGGAAGCTTACAGCAGTATGAAATAACTGGAAATCTATCTTGGGAAGCTGATATTTGGGGAAAAATACGTAGCAACAAACGTGCAGGCGAAGCGAGTTATTTACAAAGTGTGGCTGCTCATCAAGCAGTGAAGACGCAATTGGTTTCGGCTATAGCATCAACTTATTATCAGTTGGTGGCTTTAGATGCCCAATTAGAAATTACAGAAAAAACCATAGCGACAAGGGATAGCAGTGTTTATACTATTAAAGCATTAAAAGATGCTGGGCAAGTTACACAAGTAGCAGTAGACCAAAACATTGCGCAATATAACAATGCCAAAGCTCTAAAAGTGGATTTGGAAGCGGCTATTTTTAAAACCGAAAACACCCTAAATTTGTTGTTAGGAAGACCTTTTCAAGCTATTGAACGCGAGGATTTAAATACCCAATCCTTGGATTCAGAAATCAAGTTGGGCGTGCCAGCAACATTGTTGCGTAATAGACCTGATGTTATGGCAGCAGAATATGGCCTAATTAATGCTTTTGAAATGACTAATGTGACACGAAGTCAATTCTACCCTTCTTTAACGCTAACAGCTAGCGGTGGATTTCAAAGTTTGGAATTAGATGAACTCTTAAGTGCTAACTCTCTTTTTGCCAATATTATTGGTGGTTTAACACAACCTGTTTTTAACAAGCGTGCCATAAAAACTCAACACGAAGTGGCAAAAGCACAACAGGAACAAGCCTTTTTAAACTTTAAGAAAACATTACTTACAGCGGGCAACGAAGTATCTAATGCGTTATTTGATTTTAATGCCGAGTCTGAAAAATTTGAATTTAGAGAAAAAGAGGTTGAAGCATTACGCAATGCTGAATCCAATTCAGAAGAGTTGCTTAAAAACGGTTATGCCAACTATTTAGATTTGTTAACTGCTAGACAAAGTGCCTTGAGTGCTGAACTAAATATGATTAATAACAAACTGAATCAGTTATTAAGTGTGGTAAATTTGTATGAAGCCCTTGGCGGTGGATGGAAATAATAGTAGGTTGTAAAATTTTAAACCTGGAAGCTGTACTAGTAGCCACAATTTTTTAAGCACATCCAATAATGCTGTCTGACACTTGGTATCTTTAGCCAGTTGTTTAATACGAAATTGCGGTGCTTTTTAATGCTTTCAGGTTGCCTGTGTATACCTCGAATACTTGGTTGGCTTTGGAATTGATGGGCAGTTGATTCCAAAGCAGTATCAACTTTCTTTAGGATCTGCCATAGCCAGTATAGGATTAAGTATTCCTACGGTAACCAATTTATGTGTGTGATTGGACATTGCATTAGTACTTGGTATTGACAAAAAATCTATGGTATTACTTGCCTTATCTTTTTTTACAGTCATGTTATCATTGAATAAAGGCAAAACCAGCCTCACCTATGGCACAGTGTTCGTTATGATTTTGTTTTCCTATACGATTATTTATCCCTTTATTTTTTTGAGTTATTATAGAAAGAACTTATTGATTAGTTTTTATACTGATTGGTTCTTTTATTTCCAAATATTACAACCTTTCTGCCTAAAAGTGTAAGTTATAGCACTACCCTAATTACGAACTTTGTTTCATTAAAAAGTAATAACATAAAAATATAAATTATGGGAAAAGTTGTGAAAAGATTAGCGGATAAAGTGGCCATCATAACTGGTGGTGCTGGTAGTATAGGAAAAACCACAGCAAAACTATTTTTGGACAATGGAGCAAAAGTGTTTTTGGTAGACCTCGATGAAGACTCACTAAAAAAGGTAGCAGATGATTTAGGAAGTAAAAACATTAAATATGCTGCAGCCGATGTTACCAAGTCAGAAGATGTGAAACGGTATGTGGCAGAAGCCGTAAATGCATTTGGTACCATAGATATATTCTTTAACAATGCAGGCATTGAAGGTGTAGTGAAACCAACCGTAGGTTATCCAGAGGATATATTTGACAAGGTGATTGCCGTAAACGTGAAAGGCGTTTTTCTTGGAAATAAGTATGTTTTGCCAAAGATGAAAGATGGTGGAAGTGTTATCCTTACTGCCTCTGTAGCAGGAATTACAGGCAGTCCGAATGTAACTGCCTATATTGCTAGTAAGCACGCTGTTGTAGGCATGATGAGGAACCTTGCAATAGAGGTGGCTCCACGTAAAATTCGCGTAAATACCATAAACCCCTCGCCTGTTGACAATAGAATGATGCGCTCTTTGGAAGCAGGCTATAACCCTGATGATGCAATTGGAATGAAGAAAGCTTTTGAAAATTCAATTCCATTAGGTAGATACGCAGACCCGATTGAAATTGCACAACTCGTTCAATTTTTGGCAAGTGATGAAAGTAAATTTATTACTGGCACTACCCAAGTAATTGATGGGGGTATGAATGCTTAATAGATAACAGTAGGGTCACAAAAAAAATTTTAAGTTGTAAGGTATTGTGGTTTTCATAGTTTGATTGGTGTTTAACCCTTGCATTCTTTAAAAAAGCCATTCAGCACAATTCTTCTCAAATGATTAATAGCAAAAGTTGCTGGGTGGTTTGTGACCCTTTCATTCAAAAAAACAATCGAATAAAAAATTAAAATCATATTAGCAATTAATATATAAATCAGTAAATTATGAAAATAGCAATAACAGGAGCTACTGGCCAATTAGGGCAACTTGTAGTTCAGAAATTAAAAGAGAAAAAGATTGAAGCTGAATTAGTAGCTTTGGTTAGAAACCCAGAAAAGGCAGCATCTTTAGGAATAGAAGCCAGAACCTTTGATTATGACCAACCTAACACCTTACCGCAAGCGTTAGAGGGTATAGACCATTTGGTATTTATTTCAGGAAGCGAAATAGGTAAGCGAGAAGCCCAACATTACAATGTGATTAAGGCTGCTAAACAAGCCCAGGTAAAGAAAATTGCCTATACCAGTTTACTTCATGCCGACACCTCGTCAATGATATTGGCGCCTGAACACTTGGCAACAGAACGTATGCTCATGGAGTCTGACATACCCTACACCATTTTGCGTAACGGTTGGTATACCGAAAATTATACGGCTGGATTAAAACAAGCTGTGGAGCAAGGTGTTATTATTGGGAGTGCTGGCAATGGGCAGATTTCATCAGCTACTCGTGAAGACTATGCCGAGGCTATTGCCGAAGTCATCACCAATGATGCTCATACCGGAAAAACCTACGAATTGGCTGGCGACCAAACCTACACTATGCAAGATCTGGCTGCCGAAGTGCGAAAACAAACCAGTAAAAGCATCGAATTTGTTAACCTTCCAGAGAAAGAATATGCTGAAAAGTTACAGCAAGTTGGTTTACCTCAAGGAATGGCCAAAGCTTTTGCCAGTTTAGATTACAGCGCCTCTAAAAACGATTTGTATAATCAAGACCAGATATTGTCTAAACTCATAAAGAGACCTACTACCCAATTACATCAGGCGGTGAAGCAAGCATTGGCTTAAGTTTGTTACAGTTTTTTAATCAGTAATGAAACTTGATCCAATTATTAAATTATAGATTTCCAAATTTTACAACTCATCTACCTAATAGTGTAATGTAAAACCCTTAATCGTTAGTTACTTTTGTACTATAACATTTAAAAAATAAACATTATGAAAACAACAAAATGGGTATTGGACCCAACACACAGCGAAATAACCTTTAAGGTAAAACACCTTATGATTTCTAACGTAAAAGGAGCGTTTAAAACTTTTGATGCTTCCATTGACGGGGAAGATTTTAGGACTTCCAACTTTAATGTAACCATTGATACCGGTTCCATCTCTACTAATAATGATGACAGGGATGCCCATTTAAAAAGTCCTGACTTTTTTGAGGTTGAGAAATATCCAGAAATCACATTTGTGAGTACATCACTAAAAAAAGTTGATGACAACGAATTCAAATTGATAGGTGACTTAACCATTAAAGGAACTACAAAAGAAATTGAATTAGACACAGAATTTGGAGGTTTTATGAAAGACCCTTATGGCAATGAAAAAGCAGGTTTTTCCATCAATGGGAAACTTAACCGAAAAGATTTTGGATTAAACTGGAATGCGGCTTTAGAAGCTGGAGGTGTTATGGTTGGAAATGAAATTAAGGTTAATGCAGAAGTTCAATTTGTTAAACAAGTTTCATAATAAATTATGAAATGGATAGAAAACAATTTATCAAATCCATGGCGCTATTGCCATTAATAGGCTCAAGTATGAATTTAAAAGATTTAAATAAAATGACCTCTTCAATGAGTAGTACAAGAAAAATGCCTGTATTATTCTTGGGTCATGGGAGCCCAATGAATGCTATAGAAGAAAACGAATTTGTATCTGCATTTAGGAAATTAGGGCAAGAATTAATAAGACCAAATGCCATACTCTGTATTTCGGCGCATTGGGAAACCAATGGTACCTATGTTACCGCTATGCAAAACCCAAGAACTATTCACGATTTTGGAGGCTTTCCTCAAGCTCTGTTTGATGTTCAGTATCCTGCACCTGGAAGTCCGGAATTGGCCAAAGAAACTAGGGATATCATTAGTAAAACAGAAGTGGGATTTGACGATAAATGGGGACTTGATCATGGTGCTTGGAGTGTTATAAAACATTTATATCCTAATGCAGACATTCCTGTTATACAAATGAGTATTGATTATACGAAGCCCGCAAAATACCATTATGAATTGGCAAAAGAAATTAATAGTCTACGTCATAAAGGTGTTTTGATTATTGGCAGTGGAAATATGGTTCATAACCTACGTAAAGTGGAATGGAATAGGCTCAATGAAGAATTCGCATATAGCTGGACTATTGAAGCAAATGAAAAGATGAAACGTTTTATAATAAATGGAGACCATCAAAGTCTTATAGACTATAAATCACAAGGGAAAGCATTTGATTTAGCGATTCCAACACCAGAACATTATATGCCGCTGTTATATACATTGGCCTTAAAAGAAGAAAATGAAACTATAGAATTATTTAACGATAAACCTGTTGGCGGAGCACTTACAATGACATCCGTTAAAATAGGTTAAAAAACAGAACTTATTAATTATGAATACTATTGAAATTAAATCACGTAAATTAAACATCACTTTATTGGTATTAAGAGTTGGAATTGGTTTATTGATGCTGGGTCATGGCATTCCAAAACTACAAATGTTAATTTCCGGAGATATACAGTTTCCAGGCGTTATGGGCATGAGCCCGACACTTTCATTGGCTTTAGCTGTATTTTCAGAAGTCATATGTTCAATCTTACTTTTGGTAGGCCTACGAACAAGGTATGCAGCAATACCTTTAATATTAACTATGTTGGCAGCTGTACTTGTCATACATGGTGGTGACCCTTTTGCAAAACAAGAATTAGGAATACTATACTTGATAGTTTATTTGGCCTTGTTTATGCTTGGTAGCGGAAAATTTTCTTTTGATGCTGTTTTGAGAAGTTATAGAATAGATAAATAATATTAATTATTTATTTAACTATATTTAAGATTTAAACCTTATGAACCTTAAAAATAAAATATTAATTAAGTCGCTGGAATTATTTGAAACTTATGGAATAAAGCAGGTTACAATGGATGATATTTCTGAAGCAATGGGTATATCAAAAAAAACGTTGTATATACATTTTGCAGGAAAAGAAGAATTAGTAAATAATGTCATTCAATTTCTTTTTGAATTACATTTTAAAGCTATACACAAGATTATAGGTGATACTAATTCTACAATTCAAAAGATAGAGAAGATTTATGAATACGCCTTAAATTATTTAATGAAAGTTACACCTGTTTTTCATTTCGATTTAAAAAAATATTATTCTGATAGCTATAAGATTTATGACCAGAATCGTAGAAAAATAATTTTTGGAATTATTAAGGATTTTTTGGATGAAGGACAATTAAGAGGTACAATAAACAAATCTATACATACCGAGTTATTCTGTGAATTTCATCTTATGAGTTTAGATAAAATTATAACCTATAATGCTTTACCTACAGATTATAGTGCAAGGGACATACTTGACAACTCTATTGGTGTAAGCTTGAAGGGTATTTTTAATCAAGCGCAAAAGAAAAAGTAAATTAAACTTTACTGATTTATATATACCCCTTTTTTTTCTCTATGTAATAATCCTGCTTCTACAAACTTGGTAATGTAGCCTTCTGCCGTTTTATGCGGAATATTTTGTTTGGTAGCTAAATCTAAATAATCTTGCCTATTAAATTGCTTTGGTAAACTTTCTAAAAAGCGTTCTTTTCTATTTAAACGTTTTGTTGCTTTTTGCTCAATTGGTAAATCATTAAACACTTTACTACTATGCTTTACTAAAATTGAAATGATGGTTAGTGCGTTTTGAAAATCTATATCCTCACATTCTTTAGTTGCGTTTACATCACCATCCTCCATAATACGAAATGCTGTGAATAGCATCATAACACGAAACGCAATTAAGCCTAAACGTCTTATTGTTGCAATGTATTCTTCTGGTTGTAGATTGATGTATTTGGTTTGTAAAGATTCAAAAAAGGTGTTGAATTGCTGTTGTTGAGTTGTGGCTAACCGTATTTCAATCTCTGGGTTGTTTTTTAGGGTTTTGTACAAGCCTAAAAACTCATTGCCTAATTTTGCATAATAATCATCCAACCCTACATTATTATTACTTGAAAACACGTTTTTCCAAGTGGGTTTTATATTCATATAATAGAACATAAAGCGACTGAACAGCCCATTTTCGGCATTAGGAATTAAAGTTGCTACTTGCTTGGGTGTTCCGGACAATACCGTTGATAAACACGGTTTTTCAATATCTACATACTCTCTATCGGTTCTACGATAATAACTTATGGTTTCGTGATGGAAGGCCTTACGAAAACCATCGCTATAATTACCGTAATCACTTTTAAAGGCTTGCGCTAATGTATCACCTTCAGTTTCAAAGATTAATCCTTTGCCTTCATTATCAGAAAGTAATTGATAGACTCCAGTAACACTATTGTTGGCAGGGATAAACAACATTCTTTCGGGTGGTTTACCTGGTTTCTCCAAGTTTTCATCTTTACCCTTGTTCATATTATAGGTTGCCATTTCAGAATTAAACTGTAGCTTCAGTACTTTGGCTTGCTCACGTTTTAATTTATGAACAGGATCTACCAAATTTTTAATTTGGTTAAGTCTGCCTTTACCTGCAGATGCAGGTGCCGTTACAAACAGATATAAATTACTAAAAACCTTTCGTTGGTCGTAGATACCAAAGAGTTTAGGAAAACAAGCACTAAAAGCCGTTAAAGCTCCCAATAACAAAATATCTTTTTCCTCTTGACTGCTCGCAGGATTTACAACTTGTTGTAAAAACTGTGGCAAATTTTCATATACTGTTTCTGGTATCGTTGGCATTGCTTGCTCTTTTGTATCGACAACAGTTACAACGTTTGTTGCAACTTCGCTGTTGTACTGTTTTTTAGTCGGTTTGATACCTGACTGATGTGCGTAATGGTAAAAGGTAGCTATTGTAATTCCGTGTCCTTTTGCGTTTAAGCATTTATCAAATTGTGCATCACATTCTTTGGTATTATAACCTGAATAATTTTTACTTATTCGGTGGAAATAATCTCTACCTGATTCTCCATATTCTTCAGCTAAAGCAAAGCCTAAATCTCGCCAAGTAGCGTAATTGCCTGTTATATCTGTACCAGACTGCTCAATTGCAGTTATATAGGATTCTATGTCGTTATCAGCAACAGCAACAACATTAGTTGTTGCGTTATTGCTGACAATTAGTTTTGGTTGCTCTTTTGGAACGTCTAACCAATCTTTTGGGTTAAATGATTTTGTCATAATTTTTGATGTCTTTTATGTAAAAAAGCTGTTGGGTCGTATGGTAAGAAACACGCTCTGGAAACGTCTTTACCCGACTGGTCAACTTCTATATTATAGGTTTGCTTAATGTAATTGGCTACTGCAATAAAATACTCACTATGAGATACTTCTAAAATGTCAATTCTGATTATCCATTTAAGACCATCTCCAGATGGTGAGGTAAATAGCATTTCGGTTTCAAAGCATTCATCGTTCAACAATTGTGTTTTTAACTCTTGCAGTTTATCTAAATGGTCAAAATCAATAGTTAATAGATTAGAATGCTTTAGCAAATTACTATCGCTACGTTTTTCAAAAGTTCCTGAAAAGGTGACGTAATCAAAGCGATTCGCTTTGAATTTACGTGCTTCTTTTACATCGGTTATTACTCTTAAATCTTCTGTAATCTTTTTGTATTTATCACTTGTGATTAATGCAAATACTTGATGTAACCGCAAGGTTTCCGCAGGAAACACATTGCGAACAGGTGCTTTGAAAAAGCTACAATACGCATACCAGGTATCGTCTGGATTATTCAACCATTCCAATTCATCTTTTACTTTAACTTCTAAATTTAGATGCAGTTCTTGGTTTATCTTCTGTAATACATCCGCTTGATCGATCATTTTAAAATGGTACTGTGCAAAATCGAATACATCGCCTTTAAAGGTTTCTAATTCGGTATCTATATGCGTTGCAATAACACCATCGATATGAATACGTAAGGTTTTTTTGCCACCATTAAATGGGTTTCGGGTTATCCCGCAGTCCCTTCCTTTTAAAGAAAGGACTGTAGTTTCAGGATAATACTGTCTTAACACATAGGCGTAAATCTTTAATCCATAATGTGTTTTATCTAAAATTGCTTCTCTACTTATTTCCATTACACTTGAAATTATGGTTGTAGTAGTTGTCTTGAAGTAATTGCTCTACATCGGAAACTTTATAATAAAACTTGCCTTGAACTTTACTATATGGTAGTGTGCCGTTGGTTCTAAATGTTTGCAGGGTTCGCTTACTAATATGTAAGGTCTGTAAGACATCTTGATTGTCTATCCACGTATCTTTTAATACTTCGGCTCTCGATTGTTGTAGCAATTCGATACGTGCTTTTATGTCCTTTATTTCTTGTGAGAGCGCCAAGAGTAAATCAATTATTTCAGTCATAACTTTACCGCTCCTTTCTTAATTAAGAAGTCGGCAGCTTGCTGCTCGATTTCGTCTTGTGAGTCCATACGGTTACGTAGTAACCAATGGTCTAACTCTTCACGTTGGAAATAAATCTTTTTGCCATTCGGTTTATAGTGTGGAATGGCTCCCGTACTTGTCAATTTGTACAAGTGTGATTGGGAAAGTTCTAAATACTTGCAAGTTTCATTAAAATTTAATACTTGCTTTTGCATCGTTTGTTGCTCTATTAAGAGTTTTTCGATACGGTCCAATTTTTCGATGATATTTGTGTCCATCGTTTATTTTGTTTTAAATAAATGAGGACATCTGGCCAAATGTCATTCTTGGTTTTCAAGAACAGGACAAAGGTTGAAAATGTAGATTTTTAAAAAATGAAGATTTTTAGGTAGTATTGAGATTACATTGAGAAATCTCAATGTTCTCAATGTTTTTTATTGCATTTGTTTGAAAATATTATCAATAGTTTCTTTTTCTTTAAAAGTATATTGCTTGCTTGAAGATAAATTTTGAGCAGTTAATTCAAAATCATTTTTAGTATAAAACTTATTAGACCTTTCAATTTCGGATAACTTTAAATTTTTAAATTGGGGTTTTAGTTTGTCAAAGATGTGTCTAATTGCAGTTGTATTGGCTTCAAAATAAATATTAAAATTTAAAGAAGTAAAATCATCTGTTGTTAAAATCTCTAACAGCTGTTTTGTAGTCGTTCTATTTTCTAATAAATCTATTTTAATTTGAAGCTGTTCAAGTACTTTTAATAGATTTGATTTATCTTTTCCTTTAAATACAAATGAGGTTTTCGGTTTACTTTTATGCTTTAATGGTTTTTTAATGGCTACTTTTTTAGAGGTCTCAACTTTCTTGATTAAGTCTGCATTGAATTTAGTGTCATTGAAATACTTTTCAGCTATATCGGGAATTGTAAATAATGGTGTTTCTGAAAATTGTCCGTATTGCTCTTGTAATTCAGCATATAGTCGTATCACTGATACTTTTAGATAATTAATTATATAGTCAATGTCTTCGCTTAAATTTACCGTTATCTCCCTTTTACTAATGTAGCTGGCTATGTCATTTAAGTACTTATCAAATTTATTATGCAGAATCGTATAGCTGTAATTATTTTCTGATGTTGTGGCATTCTCTGGAAAGTCTGAAATAAATGAAACAATAGTTTTTTCAGTTTCATTAAAAATGCTTTTTTGGTAATACTCTTTTTTGCTATTTAAAGGTCTTTTAAAATGTATTTTAAAAACCGCATTAGTTGCTAATGGATATAATTTTATTTCAGATAACAATAATTGAAATTCTCTTTCTGATCTATTGTCGCGATGTAAGCCTTTAGTTATAGAAACTAAACTTGAAAATATGTTATTTTTCATTATAAATCTAATTGAATACGGTTAGCAGCATCTTTCTTTTTATCATCAATTACTTTGGCATAAATCTGTGTTGTTCTTAATTCTTTATGCCCTAATAATTTTGATACCGTGTAAATATCTGTACCCAAAGTTAACTGTAAAGTTGCATAGGTATGGCGCGCGCAATGGAAAGTAATATTTTTTGTTATACCTGCTTTCAGCATCCATTGTTGCAATTTAAGGTTTGACCAGGCACTGTAATGTAAACCTTGAAATACTTTTTCTTCGGGTTTTCCTTCCTCTCCTAATAAATCTTTTGCTTGTTCTGAAATTGGCAAAGTTTCAACTCCTTTTGTTTTCTTTTGTCTGAAACGTATGTAGTAGCCCATTTCTTTTGAGTGTTGGATTTCTGACCAAATTAGTTTTTCAATATCTGACCAACGTAATCCGGTAAGAGCTGAAAATATAAAAGCATTTTTCAATATTGGTAATTCACATTCTGTATTAACCACTTTTTGTAGTTCATCAAGCGTTAAAAACTCTCGTTGAGGTTCACCTTGTTTAAAATACTCAACACCATTTGCTGGGTTTATTCTTAAAATACCATCCTTAACCGCTTGTTTTAATGCAGCGTTGAATTTTCCATAATAAGAATATTTAGAGTTTTGAGATAATTTTTTACCTGCTCTTGCCATTGCATCCTTATCTAAATACTCTTTAAAGCGTTCTACGAAATCCTTATCAATATCTTGAAAACTAACGTCTGTTGGACAAAAAGTTTTTAGATGTTTTAGCATACTGTTCCAATTACCATAATTACCAGAGCTTGTGTTCTTTTTCTCTGCTAATGCTGTTATATAAGTAATAAAACTCCCTTTTAATTTCTCAATATCTTGGAATCCATAAATACCATTTTGAATTTCAATCTGTCGTTGAGCGCAAATAGTTTCCGCTAATTGTTTGGTTTTCTTGTTAACCTCTCTTTCGGTTTTAGTTTTAGGGTTAGGTGTAAGGTATAAACGCAAATACTCGGTTTTACGTTTACCTTTATGATAGTAATCTAAATACAAACTTATTTTGTCATTCTTCTTGCGTTGTCTTAATGTTACTTTCATAGGATGCTAATTAAAAAGGTTTTCTATTTGCCATCTGGCTACAATACGTTTTCTTCCAAAAGGAACAGCTTTTAAACGTCCTTGTTGAATCATTCTTTGAATGGTCCATCTACTAACACCAATTAATTGAGAAGCCTCTGTAACGCTTAAAAAATCTTTATTATTGACAGCATTTGGATTTTGAACCTCAACCACTTCATTCTTTTGCTTCATATCAGCATTAAGAGTTGATTGAATTTTTTCTTTACGCTTTCTGGCCTTATAGGCTTTTTTAGCGCAAGAATTACCACAGTATTGAGTTACTGTTGTACGTGCTGTAAAAGCATTTCCGCAATGCTTACAAGTTTTCGGGATGTATAAATTACTGCTCATAAATGGTGCTTTATGTAGCGTTATGGTGCAACGTGGGGCAATATGGTGCATCATTTCGCCAATCTTTTAGCCAACAGATTTGGGCAACAAATCCGTATTTAAGGCAACAGATATACAACAAATTTAATCAAAAAAGAGCAAAAAAGCAACAAATAAAAGAAGATAAAATTACATAAAGTAAAGAAAAACAGGTAGTTAACAACAAAAAGAAAGATAGTTACTTCCCGATGCAGAAGTTAGCAAAAATATTCCCTAATAAATCGTCATTCGTAATTTCACCTGTAATCTCTCCAAAATGGTATAAAGCTTGTCTAATGTCTATAGCTAGTAAATCACCAGATAAACCAGAGTCTAGACCATATTTTACTTTTTGAACTTCTTCAAAGGCTTTTAATAAAGCGTCATAATGACGAGTATTAGTTACAATAGTTTCATTATTACGTAATGCACCTGTATTAATTAAGTTTAAAAGAGTGCTTGTTAGTTGTTCTACGCCAAACCCAGATTTTGCTGAAAGTAATTTTATTTCTGGGATTTCTTCTTGCATTTTTGCAAGCTGACTGTCGTCAATCTTATCAATTTTATTGGCTAGAACTATAAGTGGTTTTTGAGGATATTTGTTTTTAATTTTTTCTAATTCAACCTTGAATTTTTTACTTAGAGATTTAAACTTTGTACTATCAAACAAGTATATAACCACTTGAGCTTGCTCAATCTTTTCAAAAGTTTTTTTAATTCCTATATTCTCAACTATATCTTCAGTTTCACGAATTCCGGCGGTATCAATAAACCTAAAACCAATTCCGCCAATTGAAATTTCATCTTCAATAGTATCTCTTGTGGTACCTGCTATTTCGCTAACAATTGCACGCTCTTCATTCAATAAAGCATTTAGCAATGTAGATTTTCCAACATTAGGTTCACCAACAATAGCTACAGGAATTCCATTTTTTATAACATTCCCTACTGCAAAAGAATCGATTAAGCGTTTTAAAACATTTATTATTCTTGTAATAAGCTTATAAAATTCATCTCTGTTAGCAAACTCAACATCTTCTTCGGCAAAATCGAGCTCCAGCTCTATTAAGCTAGCAAAATTAAGAAGCTCGTCTCGTAAGTGTTTTATTTCATTACTAAATCCGCCACGCATTTGTTGCATTGCTATTTGATGTGATGCTTCACTATCACTTGCAATTAAATCTGCCACAGCTTCAGCTTGACTCAAATCTAATTTTCCGTTTAAAAAAGCTCGTAATGTAAACTCCCCAGCATTAGCCATTCTGCATCCATTACGCAAAAATAATTGAATGATTTCTTGTTGAATGTACAAACTTCCATGGCACGAAATCTCTATCACATCTTCACCAGTATATGAATTTGGATTTTTAAAAACTGTAACCAAAACTTCATCAATCACTCTAGGATCATCTATAATATGGCCTAAATGCACTGTATGAGTTTTTTGTTTTGCTAAACTCTTTCCAGAAATAGATTTGAATTTTGAAGAAGCAATTGAAATAGCTTCCTTTCCAGATAAACGTATAACAGCAATTGCTCCACTTCCTGAAGGAGTTGCCAAAGCAATTATAGTGTCGTTATGTAGCATGGTAATAAATTTTAAACAAAAATATAGTAAAAATGTAATTTGGCTTAATAATGATTCAGTTCTTTTAAGATTATATTATAACTTATCATTAATAAGAACTTATTATATTTGTACAACTTAAAATTAAATGAAAATGAAAAAATTATTTAGCCTAATATTAATGGTTTCTTTGTTTATCTCTTGTAATGAGACAACGAAAAAAAATGATGGTTATGTTATTAGTGGTACTGCAGATGGTGTTTATAATGGAATTAGAGTTTATTTAAAAACTATTGATGAACGTGGTAGAGATTTTTACCAAGACACTGCCGTTGTTGTAGACGGAAAATTTAAGTTTGAAGGAAAAATTGATATTCCAGAAATGTGGTTTTTATCAGTTAATAGTATTGATGGTTATATTCCTATAATGGTTGAAAATGAAAATATTACTGTTACCGTTAATAAAGACAATATTAATACCTCTACAATTCATGGAACAAAAGCAAACGATGCTTTAACAGAATATAATGAGGGTTTTAATATTCTACTGGAAAAACGAAGTAAAATAGGTAGAGAAAATATGGGAGTTTTGCGTTCTACAGATTCAATTGAAAAAGCAAACTTTTCTGCTACAATGGCTGAAATGGAAAAAGAAATGAACAGTTATCCTTTTGACTTTTTAGCTAATCATAAGGACAATTACTTTTCATTAAAACTTATTGAATCATTAATGACAAGTAGCTCAATTGACTTAAGTAAAATTGAAGATAGTTTTAATAACTTAGATGAATCTGTCAAATCTTCTGGATATGGAAGAGTGGTATTTAGTAAAATATCTGTACAAAAGCTAGAAAATGAGCGTTTAGGTAGTTTAAACTTAGGTAAAGTTGCTCCAAATTTCACTGCTCCAGATCCAAACGGAAAGATGATTTCTTTAAATGAAATTAAAGGCAAAGTAACTATTATTGATTTTTGGGCTTCTTGGTGTGGACCTTGTAGAAGAGAAAATCCTAATGTTGTGAAAACATATAATAAATATCATGATAAAGGTTTAGAAATTATAAGTGTATCGTTAGATAGAGCAGGCCAAAAAGATAAATGGCTTAAAGCAATTGAGGATGATAAATTAACTTGGCATCATGTATCTAATCTAAACTATTTTAACGATCCTGTAGCTAAACAGTATAATATACAATCAATTCCTTCTACTTATATTCTTGATTCTGAAGGTAAAATTGCTGCTAAAAATTTAAGAGGCAAAGCTCTCGAAGATAAAGTAGCTGAACTTTTAAATTAATAAAAAAGCCTTCAATATTTGAAGGCTTTTTTTTATAGTTTTCCCATTTTGTGCATTACAAATAATATAATAATTGGTATTGCTAACAAAGCAATCATTTTTAAATCGGTTTTAAACAAACCTGGCGCAAGCATTAATGTGACTACATAACCTCCAATTGCACCTCCAAAATGTGCATCATGCCCAATATTTCCAATTCTATTTTTCATTCCATAAATAGAATATAACAAATATAAAATACCAAACACATAAGCAGGAAATGGTAATGGAATAAACATAATCCCCAACTGCATGGTTGGGTCTAATAATATAGCTGAATACAAAACTCCAGTAACTGCACCACTTGCTCCTACAGCACTATAATGGTATTCTTCCTTATGAAAATATAACGACAGCAAACTACCTAACAGTAAACTTGCAATATAAATGACAATAAAGTTTAAAGTACCCAACTCATCAATAACTACATCTGCAAAAAAATACAGAGTAAACATATTAAAGAACAGGTGCATCATATCAACATGCAAAAAACCAGAACTAAACATACGTATTTGCTCTCCTCTTCTTATGCTCCCGACATTAAACTTGTATCGTTCAAAAAAGCCATAATCATCAAATCCTTTTAAGGAAATAATAGCATTTGCTGCAATAATAACAATAGTAATAAGACTTAAATTACCCATAAACAATAAACGATTAATTATAATATACTCTATATTTACAGCTGCAAATCTAATATTAAAAAATGCAATTTCTAATTTACATTCTTGTTTATCCATTTTTATGGATAGTCTCTATACTCCCTTTTAGATTACTTTATGCAATTTCTGACCTGCTTTATATATTAATTTTTAGAGTATTTGGATATAGAAAAAAGGTTGTAAAAGAAAATTTAAGGCTTGTGTTTCCTAATAAGTCTAAAGAAGAAATTAACCTTATCACAAAGAAGTTTTATCACCATTTGTGTGATATGATGGTTGAAGCTATAAAATCGTTGAGCATTTCTGAAGAAGAGATGAAATCACGTTATAAATTTACCAATATTGAAGAAATTCATAAGTTAGAACAACAAAACAAAAGTATTGTTTTAATGTGTGCTCATTATGGAAGCTGGGAATGGATATTTATCCTTCAAAAACATATTAACCATAAGGGTTATGCTGTTTATAAACGGTTAGCAAATCCTTACTTTGATAGACTGATTAAAAAAATAAGAGCTAAATACAATAGCCATTTAATAACAACAAAAGAGACAATCCCTGTTCTTATAGAAGCGCAAAAAAGAGGTGAATTAACTATAAACGGATTCGTTTCTGACCAATCGCCTAAAGCTGGCAAAGCTTATCATTGGAATGAGTTTATGGGTATTAAAGTTCCGATGCACACTGGTGCAGAAATGCTAGCTAAACGCTTAGATATGGCTATAGTGTTTTTTAAAGTAAAACGATTGAAAAGAGGTTTTTACGAAACCACCTTTGAAACCATAACTACAAGCCCAAAAGAATATAATAACTACGAGATTACAGATATATTTTTCAAATTTGTAGAGAAACAAATTGAAGAAGCTCCAGAATACTATTTATGGACTCACAAACGATGGAAGCACAGAAATAGTGTTCCTGCTGAGTTTCAATAACTAAAGTTCAAACCAAGAGTTTATAGGAGTTTCATTTGAAGGGTTTTCAGAACTCGTTTTATGTACAAACTCATTTGAAGATTTAATATAGTTATAATCTTTTGCCCAATCTTTATGATGTTTTGCTAAATCCTTTAAGCTGTTACAAACAAACTTAATTTCCTCATTAGTTGTTGTTGGATGAATAGACATACGAATCCAACCTGGTTTACGTGTAAGTTCACCTAATGAAATTTCATTTGTCAGTTCATGCGAAGTTTCAACATCAACATGCAATAAAAAATGTCCGTAAGTACCTGCACAACTGCAACCACCACGAGTTTGAATCCCGAATCTATCATTAAGTAGTTTTACCCCTAAATTATAGTGCAAATCATCTATATAGAAAGAAATTACACCTAATCTTTCTTTATGCTGTCCTGCAAGTATATTAAGATTATTAACAGATTTTAAATCTTCAAAAATATAATCAACTATTTCATGCTCTCGCTTTAGAATATTAGAAACCCCCATTTGCTCCTTTAATTTAATACAAAGAGCTGTTTTAATTGTCTGTAAAAAGCCTGGTGTTCCTCCATCTTCTCTATCTTCAATATTATCTATATATTTATGTTCTCCCCAAGGATTTGTCCAACTCACAGTTCCTCCTCCTGGACAATCAGGAATCATATTCTTATATAGTTTTTTATTAAAAATTAATACTCCAGAAGTTCCTGGTCCTCCTAAAAATTTATGAGGCGAAAAGAAAATAGCGTCTAATGCCTGCTCATCATCTTCAGGATGCATATTTATATCTACATAAGGTGCTGAGCATGCAAAATCAACAAAACAAACACCTCCATTTTGATGCATTAGTTTAGCAATATCGTGATATGGCGTTTGTATGCCTGTAACATTAGAGCCTCCTACAACTGAAGCAATTTTTAAGGGTCTATCTTTATATGTTTCTAATAGAACTTTTAAATTATTTATACTAAATAAACCATCTTCTGAAGGAGGAATAACTTCTACTTTTGCAATGGTTTCTAACCAAGAAGTCTGATTAGAATGATGTTCCATATGAGAAATAAAAACTACAGGACGAATTTCATTTGGTACATTAGTATAGTTTTGAAGATTTTCTGGTACTTTCAACCCTAAAATTCTTTGAAACTTATTAATTACACCTGTCATTCCATTTCCAGACATAATTAACACATCATCTTCATTACAATTTACATGATCTTTAATAATATGTTTTGCCTTATGATACGCTTTTGTCATTGCTGTACCTGAAACTGTAGTTTCTGTATGTGTATTTGCTACATAAGGCCCAAATTCGTTGCATAGCTTTTCCTCTATTGGTCTGTATAAACGACCTGAAGCTGTCCAATCGGTATATATGATTTTTTGAGTGCCAAAAGGTGATTCGAACTTTTGATCAATACCAATAATATGTTGGCGAAATTGATTAAAATAGCGCTCTAATTCAGTTGTACTGACTTTTTGTGTATCTGTAGAAATCATTAATATATATTATAAATCAAAGGTACTAAATATTTGCAATAGCCTTAATTTCAGAAATTACTTTATCTGCAAGCTTATCTGCTTCATTTTGTGATGACGCTTCGGTATAAATTCTAATAATTGGCTCTGTATTACTTTTACGCAAATGCACCCAACTATTACTAAAATCTATTTTTACGCCATCAATGGTAGTTAATTTCTCATTTTGATAACGTTCTCCCATAGCTTTCAAAATTGCATCAACATCTAAAGTTGGTGTTAATTCGATTTTCTTTTTACTCATAAAATAATTAGGGTAAGTTGCTCTTAACTCACTTGTTTTCATTTGCTTTTCAGCAAGTAGGCTTAAAAATAGAGCCACGCCAACTAAAGCATCACGACCATAATGTAATTCTGGGTATATTATACCTCCATTACCTTCACCTCCAATTATAGCTTTATTCTTTTTCATTAATTCTACAACATTAACTTCGCCTACAGCACTTGCTTCATAATTACCTCCATGCTTTAAAGTAATATCTCTTAACGCTCTTGTTGAACTCATATTACTAACAGTATTACCTGGTGTTTTGCTTAATACATAATCTGCGCAAGCAACTAAGGTATACTCTTCACCAAACATATCTCCCTTTTCATCCATGAATGCTAAACGATCAACATCTGGATCTACTACAATTCCTAAATCGGCATGTGCTTTTGTAACTGCTTTTGATAAGTCCCCTAAATGTTCTTTTAAAGGCTCAGGATTATGAGGAAACTCTCCATTTGGCTCACAATACAGTTTTACTGTTTGTACTCCTAGCCTTTCTAATAATAACGGAATTGCTATTCCGCCTGTTGAATTTACACCATCAACAACAACTTTAAAATTAGCATCTTCAATAGCTTTCTTATTTACCAGAGGCATTTTTAAAACTTCATCAATATGTAAATCTATATAAGCTTGATTTTTGGTTATTTTTCCAAGATTATCTACATCTGCAAACTGCATCGTATCTGTTTCAGCAATAGCTAAAATTTTAGCACCTTCTTCTCCATTTAAAAATTCTCCTTTTGCATTTAACAGCTTTAACGCATTCCACTGCTTAGGATTGTGACTTGCAGTAAGTATAATACCACCATCTGCATGCTCCATTGGCACAGCAACTTCGACTGTTGGTGTTGTTGACAACCCTAAGTCTATAACATGTATTCCTAAGCCTACTAGTGTATTCATGACTAAATTCTGTATCATTTCACCAGAAATTCTAGCATCTCTTCCAACAACAACCCTAAAATTTTCTTTATTGCGTTGTTGCTTTAACCATATCCCGTAAGCTGATGCAAATTTAACAGCATCTATAGGAGTTAAATTTTCTCCAACTTGACCTCCAATAGTACCTCTTATTCCTGAAATTGATTTTATAAGTGTCATTCTTTAATTTTATTTTGACAAATATAATATTTCAAAATCGTAATTCGTGACTCGTAATTCGTAAATTAGTCCAATGAATTTTTTAGCACATATTTATCTGTCAGGTGATAATGAAATGATTGCTATTGGTAATTTTATTGCTGATGGTGTTCGTGGCAAGCAATACAAGAAATTTCAAAAAGATATTAAAACAGGTATTTTGCTTCACAGACAAATTGATACTTTTACTGATGCTCATCCAATTGTAAGGCAAAGTACTAAGCGTTTGCATAAAAATTACAGCCATTACAGTGGTGTTATAGTAGATATTTTATATGATCACTTTTTAGCTAAAAACTGGAAATCGTACTCTGACATTCCTTTAGATATATATGTAAATAAATTTTATGATAGTTTAGAAACCAATTTCGAATTACTTCCTGCTCGTACACAAAAACTTATGCCATATATGATTGCTGATAATTGGCTTCTAAATTATGCAAGTATTGATGGGATTCAAAGAGTATTAAACGGGATGAACAGAAGAACAAAAAATGTTTCTGGAATGAATGAAGCCACAAAAGAATTAGTTGAATATTATAACGAATTTGAAAGTGAGTTTACTCAGTTTTTTGAAGAGTTAAGAGCATTTTCAAAGCTTAAATTAATTGAAATTGAAAGTACAAACCCATAACAAATGAAAAAATCTCTTTTATTAATAGCATTCATTTTTGCCTTTACATCTTGTAAAGATTCTAACTCCAACATTAAAAAGACAGTTAAAAGAAATGGCTTAATAACTCAAAAAGCTATGGTTGTTTCTGCTAGAGCTGAAGCTTCAAAAATTGGAAGTGATATTCTAAAAAAAGGAGGCAATGCTTTTGATGCAATGATGGGAACCGAATTAGCTTTAGCAGTTACATATCCTTATGCAGGAAATTTAGGAGGTGGCGGATTTATGGTATATCGCTTAGCAAACGGAGAAATTGGCTCATTAGATTATAGAGAAAAAGCACCTCTTGCAGCTACAAAAAACATGTATTTAGATGCAGATGGTAATGTTATAGAAAACAAAAGTACAGTAGGTGCATATGCCGTTGGAGTGCCTGGTACTATTGCTGGTGTTTTTGCAGCTCATAAAAAATTTGGAAAACTTCCTGTTAAAGACATACTGCAACCTGTTATTGATTTAGCAAATAATGGGTTTGTAATAACCGAAAAACAGCAAGCGCGTATTAATGATAAAGACAGCATTTTTAAAGCAGTAAACGGAAAAGAAATTTTGTTTTCTAATAAAACTAAAGCTGGAGAAACTTTAAAAAATATAGCCTTAGCTGAAACTTTAGAACGAATAATGAATAATGGTAAAGACGAATTTTATAAAGGCGAAACTGCACAAAAATTAGTCAACTTTATTCAAGATAAAGGTGGTATTATTACAATGGAAGATTTGGCTTTATATGAAGCAAAATGGCGAGATCCAGTAACATTTAACTATAAAGATTTAAGAGTAATATCAATGGCTCCTCCTTCAAGTGGAGGAATTTGTTTAGCACAAATAATGAAGATGATTGAGCATTTTGATTTAAAATCTTATGGACATAATTCCTTAAAAACAACACAAGTGATTGTTGAAGCAGAACGACGAGCTTATGCTGATAGAAGTCACTTTTTAGGCGATCCAGATTTTGTGGAGATGCCATTAAAAACTTTGCTTAGTGATGTGTATTTACATGAGAGAATGAACAATTTTTCGTTTGAAAAAGCAACGCCATCAGACTCTATATCACATGGAAATATTTCTGGTTACGAAAGTAGCGAAACAACGCACTACTCTATTGTTGATCAGTTTGGAAATGCTATTTCTGTAACAACAACACTTAATGGTGCATATGGCTCAAAGCTTTTTGTTGATGAACTAGGCTTTTTTCTTAATAACGAAATGGATGATTTTAGTAGCAAACCTGGTGTTCCAAATGTATATGGTTTAGTTGGCACTGAAGCCAATAGTATAGCGCCACAAAAACGTATGTTAAGCTCAATGACTCCAACAATAATTGAAAAAGATGGTGAACTATACATGGTTGTTGGTACTCCTGGAGGCTCAACAATTATAACCTCTGTTTTACAAACTATTTTAAATGTTGAAGAATTTGGAATGACAATGCAAGAAGCTGTCGATGCACCTCGCTTTCACCATCAATGGTTACCAGATGAGATAAGAGTTGAAGCAACTACCTTTAGTGAAAAACTAAAAAAACAATTAGCTACTAAAGGCTATTTTATAAATGAAAACGCCACACCTATAACAGCAAAAGTAGACGCTATATTGGTATTGCCAAACGGAAAACTAGAAGGTGGTGCTGACCATAGAGGTGATGATACTGCTGTTGGTTTTTAAAATAAAATTATGCACAAACTTTTTGATGTAATTGTACTTACAGACAAACGCTATCTCGAAGATTCTAAAACCAACACGTATAAGCATAATGTGTTTTTTGAAGATTACCTAGTAGTTGAAGCCTTAAAAAATAAAGGACTAAATACACAACGCCTAGCTTGGGATGATAAAAATTTTGATTGGTCTTCAACAAAATCAATTCTTTTTAGAACAACTTGGGATTACTTTGATAGATTTGATGAGTTTTCAAAATGGCTATCAAACGTTACCAAAAAAACTAGATTATTCAATTCTGAAAAGCTAATTAGATGGAATATAGATAAACACTATCTAAATGATTTAAAATTAAAGCATGTAAATATTGCTGAAACATATTTTATAGAAAAAGGAAACAATAAAACCTTAAAAGAACTTCATACACAATTAGGATGGAGCGAAACTGTTTTAAAGCCTTGTGTTTCTGGTGCTGCCAGACATACATACAAGTTAAATTTAGAAACAGTAAATACTCATGAAGTTATTTTTAAAGAACTTATTGCAAATGAAGCAATGATGTTACAACCATTTCAGCATAATATAGTAACCAAAGGTGAAATTTCTATGATGGTCTTTAATGGTAAATTTACACATGCCATTTTAAAGAAAGCTAAAGCTGGTGATTTTAGAGTTCAAGATGATTTTGGAGGAAGTGTTTCAGATTATAGTCCTACAAATGAAGAAATTACTTTTGCAGAAAACACAGTAAAAGCTTGTCCAGAATTGCCAATTTACGCTAGAGTTGATATATTTACTGATAACAATACTAAAATAGCTCTTTCTGAGTTAGAACTTATTGAACCTGAATTATGGTTTAGACATCATCCAGAAGCTGCTACAGTTTTAGCTGAAGCCATTAAACTAAAATTAACTTAAAATGAAACCAAAAAAAATAGCTAAAATAATTATAGGTGTTATAGTGTTTTTCACTTTGCCTAGCCTATTGTTTTTTGGCTATGTTTATTTAAAGTATGATGAAGATTTACCAATAGGCACTAAAGGTGAGCAAGCTGAACAAATGGCAACAAAAATGCTTAGTGCATTAGACTATGAAGCTTATAAAAACACAAACTATATTGAGTGGACCTTTAAAAACAGACATCACTACCAGTGGAAAAAAAATGAAGAAACGTGTACAGTACACTGGGAAGATTATAAAGTAGATTTAAATTTAAAAGACGCTTCAAAAAGCAAAACATATATACATAATTTTGAAGTACAGGGTGAACAAGCTGCAGAGCTAATTACTAAGGCAACAGATTATTTTAATAACGACTCCTTTTGGCTAGTAGCACCATACAAAGTATTCGATTCTGGTACAGAGCGAAGTGTTGTTACTTTAGAAAACGGTAAACAAGGACTTCTAGTAACTTATACATCTGGTGGCACAACTCCTGGTGACTCTTATTTATGGATTTTAGATGATAAAGGAAAACCTACAAGCTTTAAAATGTGGGTTTCTATATTACCTATTAAAGGGCTTGAAGCAACTTGGAAAGATTGGACAACCACAGAAAGTGGAGCTCAATTACCAACGTTTCATAAATTAATGATTTTAGGCTTGCAAATAACAGATATTGAAGGAAAAAACTAACTTCCCTTCTGCCCTACAAAATTATGATCTTTATGCTTAAACAACACATTAAACGTTGTTAAACTACCATAGCTTCTTGTAATATATTGTTGCAAATCTATCTTTTCTTGTTCATCAAGATTACTGCTATTTATTTTCTGTTCCATAACACGCAATCTGTCACGAACCATAGTTATTTTATGGAAAAAAGTATCAATTGGTACTTCGTTAGATTTTAGGTTAGTATCTCCAGGTTCTAAAATAAGTTTTCCACCTTTCCATTTATCTGCTATAGTCACTACTTCACTAACATCACTCCATTTCTTTAAAATTGATTTTAAAGTTTGTTCAACTTCATAAAAACTAATAGTATCAACATCATCTTCAGCAGCTTCAATTACTTCAAACTCACTATTTAAATCAATGGTCTCTAAACCATTATCTATAAACGTAACCCAATAGTGTTTTGAAGTCACATTTGTTACTACACCTTTACCAAATTCATTATGGTTAATACGTGATCCTATCCCTAATAATTTCATTTAAAATATGTTTTATACTCTCATAAAAACGAGAGCGTGATTGTAATTAATTCTAACACAATAATAACAAATACTGCTTTAACCTTTCAAATAAAAAACTAAAAAATGTTAAACTTAATCTAATGCAAAAATCTAAATCAAATAATAAAACGTATAATTACTAATGCATTATTACGTTATTCATAAAATTAAATAATTAACGCATGAAGTTACTAATAAAAACCATAGTGCTTTTAGGTTTTCTAATTCTTATAAGCAGCTTTAAATCAAGGCAAAAAAAATATGATATTATAGAAACTAAAACCGATACAACTTCTGTTGATTCTTCATTAGTTGCTTATAAGCTTTACAAAGAAAACGCACATGCTTCATATTACCATGACAAGTTTAATGGCCGAAAAACTGCTAGTGGCGAAAAATTTGACAATAATTTATATACAGCAGCTCATAAAACATTAAAATTTGGAACAAAAATAAGAGTTACAAATACAGTTAATGATTCGTCAGTGATCGTTACTGTGAATGACAGAGGTCCTTTTGTTAAAGGCAGAGAACTAGATTTGTCTAAAAAAGCTTTTATGGAGATTGCTAAATTTAAACAAAGAGGACATTTAATTGTAAATATTGAAATTATTGAAGATTAGTTATAATCTTCATATTTAACATAACTCTAGTTATACTTCACTTCTTTTTTGATTGCAGAAACAGTACCTTTGCAACTTTGCAATTCTATGAGTAAATTCGAAGAACATATTGAGGTTAAAGGCGCTAGAGTACACAACCTAAAAAATATAGATGTTACAATTCCTCGCGAAAAACTGGTTGTTATTACTGGTTTATCAGGAAGTGGTAAATCATCATTAGCTTTCGATACCATTTATGCAGAAGGACAACGTCGATACATCGAAACGTTTTCTGCTTATGCACGTCAGTTTTTAGGTGGTTTGGAGCGACCAGATGTCGATAAAATTGATGGTCTTTCTCCTGTAATTGCAATAGAACAAAAAACTACCAGCAAATCACCTCGCTCTACTGTAGGTACTATTACCGAGATTTACGATTTCCTTCGCCTTCTTTTTGCACGAGCTAGTGATGCATACAGTTATAATACTGGTGAAAAAATGGTGAGCTATAATGATGAGCAGATTAAACTACTTATAAAAGAAAGTTTTCTTGGCAAACGCATCAATATTTTAGCTCCTGTAATTCGTTCACGAAAAGGGCATTATCGCGAATTGTTTGATCAAATTGCTAAACAAGGCTTTGTTAAAGTACGAACTGATGGCGAAGTAAAAGATTTAGTTAAGGGCATGAAACTAGATCGTTACAAAACTCACGACATAGAGATTGTTATCGATAGACTTAAAATTGATGATTCTGCAGATAACGATAAACGATTAACAGAGAGTATAAATACAGCAATGTATCATGGTGAAGATGTTTTAATGGTTTTAGATCAAGACACTAATGAAGCGCGCTATTTTAGTCGAAATTTAATGTGTCCATCCTCTGGAGTTTCATATCCAAATCCAGAACCTAATAACTTTTCTTTTAACTCACCAAAAGGTGCTTGTCCAAAATGTAATGGTATAGGACGTTTGTATCAGGTAAATGAAAATAAAATTGTTCCTGATGATAGTTTATCTATTAAAGCTGGAGCTTTAGCTCCTCATGGTCCACAAAAAAATAGTTGGATTTTTAAACAGTTTGAAACTATAGTACAACGCTATAATTTTGAATTAACAGATGCTTACAAAAGTATTCCTGATGAGGCAAAGCAAATGATTATGTATGGAGGAAACGAAAAATTTTCTGTTGAAAGTAAAACACTAGGAGTTACACGAGATTATAAAATAGAATTTGAAGGCGTTGCCAATTTTATTGAAAGTCAGTATAACAATGCTGACTCTACATCATTAAAACGTTGGGCAAAAGAGTACATGGATAAGGTTGAATGTGACGAATGTCAAGGCTCACGTTTAAGACAAGAATCACTTTATTTTAAAATAAACAACTCAAATATTGCAGAGCTTGCTAATAAAGATATTATAGATTTAGCTGATTGGTTTAACGATTTACATAATCATCTGTCAGAAAAACAAATACTCATTTCTGAAGAAATCATAAAAGAGATAAAAACACGTATCCAGTTTTTACTCGATGTAGGCTTAGAATATTTATCACTAAACAGAAGTTCTAAATCATTATCTGGTGGAGAAGCACAACGAATTAGATTAGCAACCCAAATTGGTTCTCAACTAGTTGGTGTGTTATATATACTTGATGAACCAAGTATTGGATTACATCAACGAGATAATGAAAAACTAATAAAATCATTAGTATCACTTCGTGATATTGGTAATTCAGTTATTGTAGTTGAACATGATAAAGACATGATTGAAGCTGCCGATTATGTTATAGATATTGGACCAAAAGCAGGAAAATATGGTGGTGAGATTATTAGTATTGGCACTCCAAAAGAATTACTAACACATCATACGCTTACTGCTGACTACCTCAACGGAACAAAGCAAATTGAAGTCCCGAAAAAACGTCGTGAAGGCAACGGAAAATATTTAGAATTAAAAGGTTGTACTGGCAATAACCTTAAAAACGTATCCATCAAATTACCTTTAGGGAAAATGATTGGAGTTACAGGAGTTTCAGGAAGTGGTAAATCTACTTTAATTAATGAAACACTCTACCCTATTATGAATGCGTATTACTTTAATGGCGTTAAAAAACCAATGCCTTACAAAAGCATTAAAGGTTTAGAACATATCGATAAAGTTATAGATATTAACCAATCGCCTATTGGTCGTACACCTCGTAGCAATCCAGCAACTTATACCAAAACTTTTGATGAAATAAGAAGTTTATTTGCTAAAATTCCAGAAGCTATGATACGTGGCTATAAAGCAGGACGTTTTAGTTTTAATGTAAAGGGTGGTCGCTGTGAAACCTGTCAAGGTGGTGGATTACGAGTTATTGAAATGAACTTCCTTCCTGATGTTTATGTAGAATGTGAAACTTGCCAAGGAAAACGATTTAATCGTGAGACTTTAGAAATTCGTTATAAAGGAAAAAACATTAGCGATGTGTTGAATATGACCATTAATGAAGCGGTCGATTTTTTTGAACATATTCCAAAAATTAACAATAAGCTAAAAACCATAAAAGACGTTGGTTTAGGCTATATTACACTTGGTCAGCAAAGCACAACACTTTCTGGTGGTGAAGCACAGCGTATTAAATTAGCAACAGAGCTAAGCAAGCGAGATACAGGAAACACATTTTATATTCTTGATGAACCTACAACAGGATTACATTTTGAAGACATTAGAGTGTTAATGATTGTGCTTAACAAATTGGTAAACAAAGGCAATACAATACTTATTATTGAACACAATATGGATGTTATTAAAACTGTAGACCATATTATTGATATTGGTTATGAAGGCGGAAAAGGTGGTGGACAAATTATTGTTGAAGGAATTCCAGAAGAAGTTGCCAAACATAAAAAGAGTTACACAGCTAAATTCCTTAAAAAAGAATTAAATTAGCAAGTTTGAAAATCGTAAAAAGCGATTAAAAGCTTAACAAAATAAATACTAAAAAATTAAATATATAATGAGATTAGAGAAACATAGCAAAGCTTGGAATGAAATAAAAACAAACGATTCTTGGGCAATTTTTAAAATCATGGGCGAATTTGTCAATGGCTACGAAAAACTAAGTAAAATTGGTCCTTGCGTTTCTATATTTGGTTCTGCACGTACTAAACCAGATCATAAATATTACAAATTAGCAGAAGATGTAGCTCAAAAAATTGTTGAGCATGGTTATGGTGTTATTACTGGTGGTGGGCCAGGTATTATGGAAGCTGGTAATAAAGGAGCGCATATTGCTGGAGGTACATCTGTAGGTTTAAATATTGAACTCCCTTTTGAACAGCATGACAACCCATATATTGACTCAGATAAAAGTTTAGATTTTGACTACTTTTTTGTTAGAAAAGTAATGTTTGTAAAATACTCACAAGGATTTGTAGTTATGCCTGGAGGATTTGGAACTTTAGACGAATTGTTTGAAGCTATTACCTTAATACAAACTAATAAAATTGAACAATTCCCTATTATACTTGTTGGAACCGATTTCTGGTCTGGTTTAATGGATTGGGTAAAATCTACACTTCTAGATAAGTTTAACAATATAAGCGCAAAAGATTTAGATTTAATTCATTTAGTAGATACTCCTGAAGAAGTGATTACTATTTTGGATAGTTTCTACAAAGAATTTGAATTGAGTCCAAACTTTTAAAGTATGAAGAAAAATATCATCATTACATTTTTTTTATGTGTATTTAGTCTTAATGGATTGTTTGCACAAGAAACTTTTAAGATGATGTTTTATAATCTTCTAAATTTTCCATTACAAAGCGTTCCTCCTAACAGAATTCAATATTTAGAAACTATTTTAAGTAATTATCAGCCAGATATTTTTATGGTTTGCGAATTAAACAATGAAAGTGCTAGTAATGGTATTTTAAATATGATGCAACAAAGTATTAACACTAACTATGCTGGTGCAAATTTTGTTTTAAATACTTCTGATGATAATTTTGGCAATCAAAATGATTTGCAAAATATGCTGTACTATGATAGTTCAAAGTTTATTTTAGAAAGCCAAACTGTAATTACTACAATTTATAGAGATTTTAATCATTATAGACTTAAACTAAACACCACACAGCAAGGCACAAATCCTATATATATAGATGCAATTGTATGTCACTTAAAAGCATCTAGCGGAAGTGAAAATGAAGTTTTGCGTCTTCAAATGATAAATGATTTAGAAAATTATTTAGATACTTTGCCAGCAAATAGTAATGTAATTTTAGCTGGTGATTTTAATATGTATACAAGCTCAGAAACTGGATTTGTAGAGTTAACAAACCCTTCAAACAATATTACATTTACTGACCCAGCTAACAGGCTTGGTAGTTGGCATACAAACGCTACATTTATAGATGTATTTACACAATCTACACGTACAGCAACTGGCTTAGGTGGAGCAACAGGAGGTTTTGATGATCGGTTTGATTTCATATTAACGTCAGAAAACATGATTTCCAATACAGATTTGTATTATGTAAACAATTCCTATAAAGTGTTTGGAAACAATAATAACCCATCGTGTTTTAACCAAGAAATTAATTCAACTAACTGTGATGGTTCAGATTTTTCTTTTTCAATAAGAAATGCTTTATACAATTTTAGTGACCATCTTCCCGTTACAATAGAGTTGCAAACAAATCAAACATTAGGAATTAATGATTATGCGTTTCAACAACCTATAGAATTTATTAATGGCAATATGATAACTTCTATATTATCATTAAAAATTCAACCAGAGTTTATATCTAATCAAACTTTATACGTTTATGACAGCATTGGCAAGCTAATTAAAACCATAAACACAAAAAATTCGATATATATTAATGAGGATGTATCCATGTTGGCAAATGGTTTATATTACATAGTTTTACCTCAACTTAATGTTAAACCTTTAAAGTTTGTGATATCACATTGAAATTACGTTTACTTATAGTTATACTTTTGTTTTGTAATGCTTGGGTTAATAGTCAAAATACTATAGACATCAACGCAAAGTTTGACATGCCCAACAAACTTATAAAAATCACTCAAAGCATAAGCTATAAAAACACATCTTCAGACACCTTAAACGTAATATATCTTACAGATTGGAATAATAGCTATTCAACAAAAAAAACACCATTAGCAGAACGATTTACTGAAGAATTTAGTGCTAAATTTCATTTTGCAAAAAGCGAAGAACGTGGTTTTACAAACATAATTTATATAAAAGACGAAAACTTACAGCAAGAGTTAGTATACTCTAGGTTAGAAAACTATCCTGATGTTATAAAGGTTGAGTTAGCACAACCATTACTTCCTCAAGAATCTTACAAATTAAATCTTACCTACAATTCTAGAGTTCCAGATGATACCTTTACAGATTATGGTGTTACAGATTATGGAGATTATAACTTAAAATATTGGTATATAACACCATCTGTCTTTGATGGGAAATGGCACTTTTATAGTAATAAAAACTTAGATGACATTTATGTACCTAAATCAGATATTGTTTTAAATGTTGAGTTTCCATTAAATTATGCTCTAATTTCTGAATTAGATATTATAAATATTAAACAAACCCAATCTTCACAAACTTTTACTTTATTAGGTAAAGACAGGGTTGATAGCAAACTCATTTTAAATAAGTTTTCTAATTACAAATCTGTACAAACCGATTTTTTTACTGTTGTAAACAACATTGAGGATGAAGGCTTAAAATCTGAAGAAAAAGCTATTATAACAGACAAAATAGTTTCTTTCATATCTAAAAACTTAGGTGAATATCCTCACAAAAAATTACTTCTAACTGAAATTGAGTATAACAAAGACCCACTTTATGACTTAAATCAGTTACCAGATTTTATAAGACCTTTTCCTAATAATTTTCAATATGAAATTAAAGTCCTAAAAACAGCTTTAAATAATTATTTAGAGAATACTTTACTTATAAATCCAAGAGAAGATTATTGGTTAAAAGATGGATTACAAATCTATTTTTTAATGAAGTATGTTGAAGAAAATTATCCAGACACAAAACTTTTAGGTACACTTTCAAAAGTATGGGGAATAAAATCTTTTCATGCTGCAGACTTATTCTTTAATGAGCAATATAATTTATTATATATGCAAATGGCTCGAACAAATAGAGATCAGCCATTAACAATGCCAAAAGATTCTTTATTAAAATTTAATGCGAATATAGCTAACAAATATAAAGCTGGAATTGGTTTAAAATACTTAGATGACTTTGTGAATTCTGGTGTTTTAGAAGAAACCATCAAAGAATATTTAAAATTAAACAAACTTGAATCTACATCACCTTCAGACTTTGAAGTTTTATTAAAACAAAACACAAAAAAAAATGTAGATTGGTTTTTTAGCGATTACTTAAATACCAGAAAGAAAATTGATTTCAGAATAAAAGACGTTTCAAAAACTGAAGATTCGATTACGTTTACTATTCGAAACAAAAGAGATAATAATATGCCTGTGTCTTTATTTTCTTTTAATAATGATTCGATTGTTTCAAAGACTTGGATAGAAAATATTAAAGGCGATAAAACAATTACAATACCAAGAGATAGTATAAATAGACTTGTGCTAAACTATGACAATACAATTCCAGAGTATAATTTAAGAGACAATTGGAAATCGTTAAAAGGATTCTTTTTTAACAATAAACCTTTGCAATTTAGATTAATTAAAGATTTTGAAGATCCAAACTATAATCAGGTTTTTATAATGCCTTTAGTTCAGTTTAACAATATATATGACGGATTAACACTTGGTGCTAAGCTTTATAATAAGTCTATGTTACGTAAACCGTTTTATTATAAAATAGCTCCTGTATATGCTACTAAATCTAAAACACTAACAGGTTCGACTACTATAGCTTATACTCAAGATTTTGAAAATCAAAATCTTTTCAACATTAACTATAGTCTTTTTGCTGGATATTCCTCATTTGCTGAAAATGCTTTTGTTACTAGCATTACTCCTAGTATATCATTTAGTTTTAGAGATGATGAAAATTTTAGATCAAATAAAACAGATTTTATAAATATTAGGTATTTAGATATTAATAGAAATACAGATAAAAATCCAAATATAATAATTGAAGATCCTGATTATAGCGTTTTTAATATTAGATATATTAGTTCTAATCCTGGTCTTATACATTTTCAGAAATGGAACTACGATTTACAATTGGCAAAACAATTTGGTAAAATCTCATTGACTTACGAATACAGAAAACTATCACAAAATAATAGACAATTCAATTTTAGAGCATTTTTTGGTTCTTTTTTGTTTAATAAAACAGACATCAACTCCAACTACTTTAGTTTTGCATTAGACAGACCTACAGACTATTTGTTCGATTATAATTACTTAGGGCGTTCTGAGGCATCTGGTATTTTTAGTCAACAGATTATTATTGCCGATGGAGGATTTAAGTCAAAACTAAATCCAGCTTTTGCAAATCAATGGATGGCTACCATAAACTCTAGCACAACACTTTGGAAATATATTGAAGTATATGGAGATTTAGGATTAGTTAAAAACAAATATCAATCACCAGAACTTGTTTATGATTCTGGCATTAAATTAGATTTAGTAACCGACTATTTTGAGCTTTATTTTCCTATATATTCTAATTTAGGTTGGGAAATTGGGCAACCTAGATACGATCAAAAAATACGTATCAAGTTTACAGTAGACCCGCAAGCTCTTTTTGGGTTATTCAGAAGAAAATGGTATTAAATATATCCAACAGTTTTTTTAATATCACACTTTTATTGCTTTTTAGTTAGTAAAACCTACTTTTCACTTACAAATTATCATTTTTATAACATTTTAAGACGTTGTAAAACATATAAAGTTTAGCTAACTTTGTAGCTTTCCAAAACAATTATTATGCAAACGAAACCTAACACAAAAAAAGATATCACTTTTGAAGACTTTAAATCGGAAGTTATCAATGACTACAAAATTGCAGTAACAAGCAGAGAGTGTAGTTTGTTAGGTCGTAGAGAAGTATTAACTGGTAAGGCAAAATTTGGAATCTTTGGTGATGGTAAAGAAGTCCCTCAACTAGCTTGGGCTAAAGTATTTAAGAATGGAGATTTTCGTTCTGGGTATTACAGAGACCAAACTTTTATGATGGCTATTGGAGCACTAAACATTCAACAGTTTTTCGCTGGCTTATATGGTCATGCTGATATCGAAGCAGATCCAATGTCTGGTGGTCGTCAAATGGGTGGTCATTTCGGCACACATAGTTTAGACGAAAATGGTGATTGGAAAAATCTAACAAAACAAAAAAATTCAAGTGCTGATATCTCTCCTACTGCTGGACAAATGCCTCGATTATTAGGTTTAGCTCAAGCATCAAAAATTTACAGAAATGTAAAAGGAATTGATACTACTAATTTTTCTGATAAAGGCAACGAAGTCGCTTGGGGAACAATTGGAAACGCAAGTACAAGTGAAGGCCTGTTTTTTGAAACCATTAATGCAGCAGGAGTTTTACAAGTACCAATGGTAATTAATATTTGGGATGACGAATATGGTATTTCGGTACATGCAAGACACCAAACAACTAAAGAAAGTATTTCTGAAATTTTAAAAGGATTTCAAAGAGATAAAAAGAACAATGGCTATGAAATTTTTAAGGTAAACGGTTGGGATTATCCTGCATTGGTTGAAACTTACCAAAAAGCCTCAAAAATTGCCAGAGAAGAGCATGTTCCTGTTATGATTCATGTTGTAGAATTAACCCAACCTCAAGGTCATTCTACATCAGGTTCTCATGAACGATATAAAAATCAAGAACGTTTAGCTTGGGAAACTGAGTTTGATTGTATTGCTAAAATGCAAGAATGGATGTTAGCAAATAATATTGCAACACAAGACGAGCTGGATGCCATAAGTAAAACTGCTAAAAAAGAAGTTAGAGAAGGAAAAAAAGCAGCTTGGGAAGCGTATTTAAAACCAATTAAAGACGAGCAACAACAAGCTGTTACTTTACTTACAAATTTAGCAAATAGTAGTTCAAATAAAGTTTTTATAACCAAGCTGGTTAATGATTTATCTTCAATTGGAGAACCTATCCGAAAAGATATTATTTCAACTACCAGAAAAGCATTACGATATGTTATTTCAGAAAATTCTTCTGAAAAAAATGCTGTTATAAATTGGTTAAATGCTAATATAGAAACTAATCAACCTAAGTATAGTTCTCACCTTTATAGCGCTTCAAAATATTCAGCGTTAAATGTAAAAGAAGTAAAAGCAACTTACGATGCAAATGCTGAAGATGCTGATGGAAGATTAATTTTAAGAGATAATTTTGATGCTATTTTTAGTAAATATCCTGAAACCTTAGTTTTTGGAGAAGATGCAGGAACTATTGGAGATGTAAACCAAGGCCTAGAAGGCATGCAAGAAAAATATGGCGAACTTCGAGTTGCAGATGTTGGTATTAGAGAAGCTACCATTTTAGGTCAAGGAATTGGTATGGCAATGCGTGGTTTACGTCCTATTGCCGAAATTCAGTACTTAGATTATATTCTTTATGCACTACAAATAATGAGTGATGATTTAGCATCATTACATTACAGAACAAATGGAAAGCAAAAAGCGCCATTAATAATTCGTACTCGTGGACATAGATTAGAAGGTATTTGGCATTCTGGTTCTCAAATGGGTGGCATTATTAATTTAGTTCGTGGAATACATGTTTTGGTACCTAGAAATATGACTAAAGCAGCAGGTTTTTATAATACACTTTTAGAAAGTGACGAACCAGCAGTAATTGTTGAGTGCCTAAATGGGTACAGACTAAAAGAAAAAATGCCTAATAATTTAGGTGAATTAAAAACTCCTCTTGGCGTTGTAGAAACAATAAAAGAAGGTAGTGATATTACCTTAGTATCTTATGGCTCTACATTGAGAATAGTAGAACAAGCAGCCAAAGAATTACAGGAAGTAGGTATAGATGCTGAAATTATTGATGTACAATCTTTATTACCATTCGATCTTAATCATGATATTGTTAAGAGTGTTGCTAAAACAAATCGTTTAATGGTTATAGATGAAGATGTTCCTGGAGGCGCATCAGCTTTTATTTTAAACGAAATTTTAAATACTCAAAATGCTTTTGTGCATCTAGATAGCCAGCCACAAACTTTAGCAGCTAAAGAACATAGACCAGCTTACGGAACAGATGGTGATTATTTCTCAAAACCTTCAACTGAAGATGTTTTTGAAGCCGTTTATAATGTAATGCACGAAGTTAATCCTGAAGATTATCCGAAGTTAAGATAATTTTATCGTTTTAGTTTAATTGCTTTTAAACTAATAGTTTATATTTACTTTTTTATCTTTTTGTGATAACATAATGCGTTTTTTGAAACATAACTTATTCAACATATTAGTATTATTTGTTTTGTCACTTTTAGTGTCAACTAAAACATTTTCTCAAAGAGAATCTGCCAATTGGTACTTTGGTAATCTTGCAGGACTTACTTTTAACTCTGGTAATCCAGTTCCATTAAATGATGGTCAATTAGTCACAAAAGAAGGCTGCGCTACAATATCAGATACTAATGGAAATCTTTTGTTTTATACTGATGGAACAACGGTTTGGGACAGACAGCATAACATAATGCCAAATGGAATAAACTTATTAGGACACAGTTCAAGCACAATGTCTGCCTTAATAATACCAAAGCCTGGTAACTCACAGTCATACTTTATTTTTACAATTGATAAGCCTAGTTATTTTTTAACTGAAGATCAACCAATAGATGGAGTTAATTATTCCGAAGTTAATATGTCTTTAAACAACGGGTTTGGTGATGTAGTTGTTACTAATAAAAACAAGCATCTAATAACTTATGATGCTAGTGATCCTGTACAAAACGAGTATAAATCTTCAGAAAAAATAACGGCAGTTACACATAGCGATGGTAGTACTATATGGGTAATTACTCAGTTTATTAATAAATTTTATGCTTTTAGAGTTGATTTTGATGGTGTTAATGAAACTCCTATTATATCAACTGTACAACAAACTGTATTACCTAGATTTGATGAAGAAGGCTCTAACATTACAGCCATTGGCTATTTAAAGGTTTCACCAGATGGTAAAAAAATTGCTATAGCGCATAGCTCTATTTCATTGGGAAGTCCAGCAAGTGGAACAAAAAAATCTGGAAAGGTATTGCTATACGATTTTAATAATTCGACTGGAATTGTATCTAATGAAAGAACAATTATAAATGACACCTACCCTTATGGTGTTGAGTTTTCGCCAAACTCTAAAGTATTATATTTAACTGCTAGTACTTTTGATACTAGTGATGTCTTTATAAATAGTAATTTGTTTCAATACAATTTAGAAAGCTCAGATATTGTTGGATCACGACAATCAATAAGCAATTCCGATAATGTTGCTGGTGCACTTCAATTAGCTATAGATGGTAAAATATATAGAGCTGGCTATAAGGTTTTTAGCACAGGATTTAATCTTTCGGTAATTAGTAACCCCAATAATCTTGGTAATTCTTCAAACTATTCTCATAATTCTGTTCCGTTAGGAGATGGCTACGCACAATTAGGATTACCTCCTTTTGTACAATCTATATTCAAATTTACTTTTGATTATGAAAATACATGCTTAGGTGATGCTACTCATTTTTATATAACATCTGAAGACCCTTACGATACTGTGTTATGGGATTTTGGCGATGCACAAACATCAACACTAGAAGAACCTTATCATACATACACACAATCTGGTACTTTCACTGTAAAATTATGGTTTACTATTAATGGTATTACTCAAGATCCTTTAATTAAACAAATTAAAATATCTGAACCTCCAGCTGTATTACCAAATACATATGATTTAATTCAGTGCGATTCATTTGATAGCAATCCTAACGATGGTATTACCACTTATAATTTAGCTTTAGCTAATGGACCATTAACCTATAATACTACTGATCCAATACAAGTGTTTTACTATCATAGTATTTCTAATGCAAATAGCGATACTACAAATGCAAACGCTCTTAATACAATATATACTAGTCAATATCAAGACGAGTTACTTTACGCAAAAGTTTTTACAGCAAATACCGATTGTTATAGTATGGCATCTGTAAGACTTAAAACCTCACAATCTGTTGATTTAGATGTTTTTACATTTGAAGCCTGCGACTCTCAAAATAATGGTGCTGCAACATTTAATTTAGATAATAAAAGGAATGAAATCATTAACGCATTAAATTTACCAGCCAATGTATCAATAACGTTTTATACATCAGCAAATAATGCAGCTATAGGCACTAATCCGCTTCAAGATTTATATACTTCTACATCTAGAACACTTTATATAAGAGCAGAAAGCAATAATGTTTGCTATGGCAATGGGCTTTTAAATTTAATAGTAAAACCTTTTCCTTCTCTTCAAGACCAAACGGTTATAGTGTGTCAGGCAGATTTTCCTGTGTATATTAATACAGGACTTAGTAACGCTGATGTAAGCAACTACAATTACCTTTGGAGTACAAACCAAACATCGAGCGAAATATATGTTACTCAACCAGGAGTTTACAACGTAACAATATCAGACCCAATATTAAATTGTGAAGATTCAATTACTATTACTGTTATACAAAATGAAATTGCCGAAATTGCATCCATTGAAGTTAATGATTATGATGCTACAATTCATATAAATAACTCGGTTGCAGATTTTGTATTTGCACTAGACGACATTAATGGTGTTTATCAGCCAAGCAATATATTTTACGGATTAACACCAGGACTTCATACTGTATTTGTTAGAGATATTTATAATTGCAACACTATTTCACAACAGTTTTATGTAATTGGTTTTCCAAAATATTTTACTCCTAATGACGACGGCAATAATGATGTTTGGAATATTAAAGGGCTAGACCCAACCCAATTTCAAAACGTAGTGATACATGTTTATAATCGCTATGGTAAACTTTTAAAAGTATTTAATCCAAATCAATCTTCAGGTTGGAATGGTAAATTTAATGGTGAGTTATTAACTCCTGACGACTATTGGTTTTATTTAAAACTTCCTGACGGAAAAGAATACAGAGGTCATTTTTCATTAAAAATTTAATTCATCTTCATTACTGTAGCATGCTCAACATATTTGATTTTCGCTATATTTATAACAAAATCAATCAATGCTAACAAAACAAGATAAAGAAAACCTTAGAGGCACAATTTTTAGACACCTTGATGGTGTAGCAACTTCAACAACAGCATTTGCGTTACATAATAAAGGTGTACTGCAATATCTTTTAGATCATCAAAAAGTTAATTTACAAGAACTTACATCATATTTTAAAGCAAACGAAGGCTATTTAAACATTGCATTACGTGTGCTTTGTGCTCAAGGATGGTTAACACAGCATATTGATAATAAAAATGATGTAATTTCGTATGAGACTAACGAAAATAGCAAAACAGCATTTGAGTTAGTGCATTTATATGAAGATGTAGTAAAGCTATTAAACTATTCTGTAAAATTTCCAGAGGAACGAATTGGCCCAGATGCCTTTAGTGCTTTAGAAAAAATATTCAAAAAATTTGAAGCTAATTTTGGACTTTCTGAAGTAAAAAAAGATTCAATTGAATACCAAATACTAAAACATATCGAAGGTGCTATTATTGCTCCTATTATAGTTTTATTAGGTGTAAATGGCTTCTTTCATAAATACTTTATGGAAGCATCTTTTAGAGCGCATGAATATCATAAAGATCCTGAAAGCTTTAAAAAAATATTGGATTTCCTTTCTTATTTAGGATGGTTTACAAAAAAGAAAGACACTTATCAGTTTACTGAAGAAGGTTTATTCTTCGCAAAGCGAGCAAGTGCTTATGGTGTAACTGTGTCTTATTTACCAACATTTGTAAAGCTAGATGAGCTCATTTTTGGTAACCCATTAGTATTAAAATCAGATTCTCCAGAAGACACCGAAAAACATGTAGATAGAGAAATGAATGTTTGGGGAAGTGGTGGTGCACACTCAACCTATTTTAAAGTTATTGACAACATAATTATTAAACTCTTTAACAAACCAATAGACGAGCAACCAAAAGGTATATTAGATATGGGTTGTGGTAATGGTGCATTTATACAACATATTTTTGATGTTATAGAATACCAAACCCTTCGTGGTAAAATGCTTGACGAATATCCTCTACTTCTAGTAGGAGCCGATTTTAATCAGGCTGCATTAAAAGTAACTCGAGCCAATTTAATTAAAGCCGATATTTGGGCAAAAGTAATTTGGGGAGATATTGGTAGACCAGATTTACTGGCTCAAGATTTAAAAGACGATTATAATATAGACCTTAAAGATTTACTTAATGTACGTACATTTTTAGATCATAATCGTATTTGGGAAGCACCAAAGCACAATTCCAATAATATAAGCAACTCAACAGGAGCTTACGCCTATCAAGGTAAACGCATAAGTAATAATTTAGTTGAAGATTCCCTTTTAGAGCATTTAAAAAAATGGAAACCTTATGTAGAGCGTTTTGGATTACTAATTATAGAACTACACACAATAAACCCAAGGTTTACAGCGCAAAATTTAGGCAAAACTGCAGCAACAGCTTACGATGCTACACATGGATTTTCAGACCAATATATTTTAGAAGTCGATGTATTTAATACAGTCGCAAAAAGAGCAGGATTGCATCCAGACCCAAACTATTTTACTACTTTTCCTAATGATGAATTAGCAACTGTTAGTATTAATTTATTAAAAGGAAATTAACTATAAACACAAACACTATGAACAAAAATTTTAATGATTTAGCTTTATTACTACTCAGAGTAGGTTTTGGAGGTCTAATGCTTACACATGGCATACCAAAATTAAGTATGCTTTCAAATCCATCAGAATTTGGTGACCCAATTGGAGTTGGCCCAACCATTTCATTAATATTAGCCCTTATAGGCGAAGTTGTTGCTCCAGCACTAATTATTATAGGTTTTAAAACCAAATTAGCAGCTATTCCAGCAGCAATAACTATGTTTGTTGCCGCATTTGTAGTGCATATTAATGACCCAATAGGAACCAAAGAAAAAGCACTTATGTATCTATGTGCTTTTGTTGTAATAGGTTTAGCAGGAGCTGGAAAGTTTTCTGTTGATGGTATGAAAAAGTAGTGTAATTAATTTAAAGGTTTCCGTTTTCACGGAAAAAATTATGAAAGCAGTTTCGGTAGTAAACATAAAAAAAGAATTACAGCATCATACGCAAGAAGAGCTTATAGAGTTGTGCTTACGTTTATCTAAATTTAAAAAAGAGAACAAAGAGCTGCTCACCTATTTGCTTTTTGAAGCACATGATGAAAGTGGCTATATAGAAACTGTAAAACGTGAGATTGACTCACAATTTGAAACCATTAATACCAATAGCTATTTTTATATAAAAAAAAGCGTGCGTAAAATTTTAAGACTTATAAAAAAGTACGCACGCTACTCTTTAAAAAAGGAAACCGAAGTAGAACTCCTACTCTATTTTTGCCAAAAGCTTAAAGACTTCTCTCCAAGCATAAAGCATAATGTAACTCTAACCAATATTTACGAGCGACAAATAGTAGTCGTAAAAAAAATTGTAAGCACATTACATGACGATTTGCAATACGATTATAACTTGGTATTAGAAGAATTACAATAGACCATCCTTATACTTCTTCTGTTTTAGATTATTATATTTATTTTTATATAACATATACATAGTTAGCTGTAATTTGAGAAAACCATTGGAAATCACAAAAAAAGACATAGAAAAACTAATTGAATTGAGAAAAGAAAACACTTATCTTAATCATTTATGGAATGTTTTTTCTCGTGATTTTAGACCAAAAGGAGAAATTGGTCGGAACGAAATAAAAGTTTGGAATCAAAGTATTTGGAATGTGGCTTTTTATCCAATTTTCACGTTTGAATTAAACGCTAATAATAATCTGACAAACATAACGGACAAATTAAATCCAATAGGAAAAACAATCGTTGGATTATTTTTAATTGGAATTCTCTACTTTGTATTTACCAATCTCTCAACCGATTTTGACTTTTTGGAAAATTGGTTGGCAATTCTAATTGCTTCGGTTTTCTTACTAATTTTTATTACCATTTTTAGAAAACTTTATCAATCCGAAAAGCAAAATCAACTTGACGAAATATTTGAGTTTTTAGACATAGAAGTTGAGGAAAAGAAACTAGAAAAGGAATGGTCACTGAAAAATATATTAATCAGATTATTTACATATCCGCTTTGTCTGTTTTTAATCGGACTTAACATTTTTCTAATAATTCCGAATGGACAATACATTTTAGCACTGGGAACTTTTGGATTTGTTGGATTTTATCTATTTGCGGATTTGAAAATGATATTTAAAAAATAAAAACTACTGGTAACACCGTATAAAAAATTGGTAGTTTTAGCTAAACCAAAGTTAGTTGCTCGTTTGCTAGCTTCTTATATATAAACGTTGTAAACAATTATGAATGAACACGAAGACTATTTCAGAATTTCCAAAAATGGACACGTTCATACTTTGAGTGACCGAATACTCTTTAAATGGAAAGAGCTAATTATTTGGACTTCTGCTTCATTAATATTATTAATTTGGTTACTCGGAATTGGAATCGGAATTTTTGTGGCGATTTTGACTTTAATTGGTTACATTCTATATCGATTTGCATCATGGATTTATTACTCGGAGTTAAAAATTGACGAAAAAAGTGGAAAAATAATTCGTCTAAAAAAAATACTTAACCAAACTCAAAAAACGGAATTGATAGCCGAAAAATTTGACTCAAACCGATTTGAATACTTAGAATTAACTCGTAGCGGAAAAAAGAAATTCTTAATGAATTATAGGACTCATAAAAACAATGAGTTACTCATTATAAAAAATGAAACTGATAAAAATCTAATTGAAAATTATATAAAAGAAAAAATAACCGTTTACAACAACGATGTCACAGATTGAGAAATAAGTTATGAATAAAAGGAATTTTAAAATTATAAAACTATACATAATTAGCTTACTCTGCATTATCTTTTATTTTATATTAGAGAATTCTAACATCATACCTGAACTCGTTAAAAATTCTGAAAAAGGTCGTTATGGTGAATTTCTAACATTTTTTCTAACAGGATTATTTAAATACGGATTATTAGTAATTGGAATAGGTGTTTTTATTATTCTAACTTTTATGTTAATCTTAGAAAAAATAAAAACAATTAAATAAATAAAATAATAACTAATTTTAAGTCTAACTAAAAACACAAACTAATGAATCCAATAGTAAAAAATATTTTAGCAGTAATTGCTGGTTTAATAATTGGTAGTGTAGTAAATATGGGATTAATCATGATAAGTGGTTCGGTTATTCCTCCTCCTGAAGGTGGTGATGTTACCACAATGGAAGGCCTAAAAGAAACCATGCACTTGTTTCAGCCTAAACATTTTATTTTTCCGTTTTTAGCTCATGCTTTAGGAACTCTTGTTGGTGCTTTTGTAGCTGCAACTATTGCTGCAAATAACAAAATGAAATTTGCCATTGCAATTGGTTGCTTCTTTCTAATTGGTGGTATTATAAATGTAGTAATGCTTCCTTCTCCAACATGGTTTGCAATACTCGATATTGTTGGTGCTTACATTCCTATGGCTATGATTGGTGGAAAGTTGGCTATAAGAAAAAAGTAAACTGAATGACATCGCTTTTAAGAACCAATTCTCAACATCAAGATTTTGTTGCTCTTGTAAAACACCTCGATAAAGATTTAGCTATAAGAGATGGTGAAGAACATGCTTTTTATGATCAGTTCAACAAAATAACACACATTAAACATGTGGTTGTTGCTTATAATAATGGTGTTGCTATATCATGTGGAGCTATAAAAGAGTTTGAAACTGATACTATGGAAGTAAAACGCATGTACACTTTTCCAGAGCATAGAGGAAAAGGATTGGCTTCAAAAATTTTAAATGAGCTTGAAATTTGGGCAAAAGAACTCGGTTATAAAAGATGTGTGTTAGAAACAGGTAAAAAACAACCTGAAGCTATTGCACTTTATACTAAAAATGGGTATCGAATTATTGAAAATTACGGACAGTATATTGGTGTTGAAAACAGTGTTTGCTTCGAAAAACTATTGAAGTCTGCTAATTAGTTATGAATTTGATTTTTGTTGTATTATAAACATCAGTTCGAGTGATTTTCGTCAGAAAATATTATCGAGAACTTGATAACAACTTAAATTACAATAGAAAATTTATTTTTTCTCTACAATTAAAAAAACACCTGTACTGTCGCCAACATTTAAAACTTCGTGTTCACTAATTTCTGCTTTATTAAAGCTAGAGTTTGTTTTAACATCTACTGTTCGAGTACCTGTATTATCAGTGATTTCAAATTTACTTCCAGCTAATGTATAACCAAAATGTGGATTATGATAATGCTTTTCATGACCAACACCAGGTGAAAATGTACATTTAAGCACACGCATATCATCATCTTCAAATAAAACCTCACAAACCGATTCGCCTTTCCAACCTGCTTGTAATGGATCTGGAAGTGTTTGTGTTTGCTTACAAGAAAACATCAATACAATTACTATTAAAATTTGAAAAGTTCTCATTTATTAGTTCATTATTTTAACTATCAGTTCTTTCAATAAATCACCTTGAGGTACTGCGTTTGCACCTACACCTTTACTTTTTACATCAAAATCTCTAAGTGTAGCAACAACACTACTCACCTTTTTCATCGGAAAATTACGTGCAGCTTCAATATACTCATTAACAAAATAAGGATTGATTTTTAAAGCCGAAGCTACACTTCGTGGTGATTTATCATTTAATCCATGAAAATGAAGTAATTGAGAAAAGAAATTAAATAGCAACGAAACCGTTACAACCATTGGATTATCTTTTGGGTTTTCGGCAAAATAGTTTACAATTTGATGTGCTTTCAACACGTTACGTTCACCAATAGCTTTACGCAACTCAAAATTGTTATAATCTTTACTAATACCAATATTCTCCTCAATATGCTCTGGACTAATTTGTGTGCCTTTTGGTAAAATTATCTGAAGCTTTTCTAACTCATTATTTATTTTACCCAAATCGGTTCCTAAAAACTCAACCAACATTTGCGCAGCTTTTGGCGCAATAGTGTATTCTTGACCACTTAACACTCTACGTATCCAATCGGCAACTTGGTTTTCATAAAGCTTTTTACTTTCGTAAACTACTCCAGTTTTTTTTAGTTCTTTATATAGTGATTTTCGCTTGTCAATGGTTTTGTATTTGTAATTTATCACCAAGATTGTCGAAGGTTGTGGTTGCTTGGCATAATCAACCAGCTTTTCAATACTACGTGATAAATCTTGGGCTTCTTTTACTATAACCACTTGGTATTCTGCCATCATAGGATAGCGTTTGGCATTGCTAACAATATCATCAACACTCACATCACGACCATAAAGTACCATTTGATTAAAACCACGCTCTTCTTCAGTAAGAACATTATCTTCAATAAAATCTGAAATTTTATCAATATAATAGGCTTCTTCACCCATTAAAAAATAAATAGGTTTTAAATTCTTGTTTTTTATGTCAGTTACTAATTGTTTGACTTCGTCCATTGAAAAAAAATCACCAAATTTGTGTAGTGCAAAAGTTAAATTTCCCTACATATTCGTTTCGATTCAAAAATAGCGAAAATAAAATTTCTATTTTCGATGAGATTCGTAAAAAATTTGTGATTCTGCAACCCGAAGAATGGGTTCGTCAGCATTGTGTACACTATTTAATGACTGAAAAGAAATATCCAAAATCGTTAATTAATGTTGAAAAGGAATTAATTATAAACGATTTAAAAAAACGATACGATATTGTTGTGTTTAATCCTGATGGTAGCATTCATCTTATTGTTGAATGTAAATCGGTAAAAATTAATATTAACCAAGATACTTTTGACCAAATTGCGAGATACAATCTATCTGTAAATGCAACATTTTTAATGGTTACCAACGGAATTAATCATTATTATTGCCAGATGGATTTTGAGAACGAAGCCTATTCATTTTTAAAAGATATCCCAAACTATAATTAATGAAAATAGCAATAGTCATACTTAACTGGAACGGAAAAAACTTATTAGAACAGTTTTTACCATCAGTTATTGCTAATTCTCAAAACGCAACAGTTTATGTGGCTGACAATGCATCAACAGACAATTCGGTTGATTTTGTTAAACAAACATTTCCTTCTGTAAAAATTATCCAAAACACAGAAAATGGTGGATATGCAAAAGGATATAATGATGCATTAAAACATGTAGATGCTGATGCTTTTTGTCTATTAAATAGTGATGTTGAAGTAACGCCAAACTGGTTGACTCCTATTATTAAAACTTTTGAAGAAAATAAAAGCACTGTAATCATTCAACCCAAACTATTAGATTATAAGCGTAAAGATTATTTTGAATATGCAGGAGCTGCAGGTGGATTTATAGATAAATATGGCTATCCTTATTGTAGAGGTCGAATTTTTGATACTATTGAAAAAGATAATAACCAGTATAAAGATTCAGATATTTTTTGGGCTTCTGGAGCTTGCTTTTTCATTAGAAAATCAGTTTTTGAAACCTTAAATGGATTTGATGAATCGTTTTTTGCTCATATGGAAGAAATCGATTTATGTTGGAGAGCTCATAATTTAGGATTTAATATAAAATATGTTGAAGCATCAACAGTTTTTCATGTTGGAGGAGCTACTTTAAATGCTATAAACCCTAAAAAAACATATCTAAATTTTAGAAACAGCCTATTTACACTAACAAAAAATGCTGGAGGCAACTTGTTTTTTATAGTATTTACGCGATTAATATTAGATGGCTTGGCTGCAATTAAATTTCTATTAGAACTAAAGTTCTCACATATTCTGGCTATACTAAAGGCACACTTCAGTTTTTATAGACATCTTTCCTCATTATTAAGGCAAAGAAAATTACTATCACAGAGTAAAAACTACTATCAAAAACCATCAATTGTATGGTTATATTTCATAAAAAAAAGAAAATATTTCGATTGTTTATAAAAAGTGTTAAAATTTTTGTTAATGCATAAACAAACGATTGTTTTTTGTATAATTTTGAACTGTTAAATTTTAAAACTATTTAATCATAAACTATATGAAAAAACTAATGTTATTAAGCGTGTTTTCGCTATTTATTTTAAGTTCATGCGTATCTAAAAAACAATATGCAGAATTAGAAGCTAAGCAAAAAGAAACACAAGATTTATTAAATACTGCAACAGTTAAACTTAACAGTTGTTTATCAGACAAAGCTGCATCTGATGCAAGAGTTACTGGATTACAGGAGCAATTGGCTGATATGCGTAAAACTAACCAGGATTTAATTGACACTAAAGGCAATTTAACTACGCTAACTCAAAAAGGCGCAGAAAACCTAGAAAAATCTCTTGAAAGTTTAAAAGAGAAAGACCTTAAAATCACACGCTTACAAGATGCATTAACTAAAAAAGACAGTGTTACCTTAGCAATTGTAACTAGCTTAAAGCGTGAAGTAGGTATTAACGACCCAGACATTCAAATTAATGTTGAAAAAGGAGTTGTGTTTATCTCTATTGCTGACAAGTTATTATTCCAAAGTGGTAGTTATAATGTAACTGCAAGAGCTAGAGAAGTTTTAGCAAAAGTTGCTAAAGTTGTAAATAGTAAACCTGACTTTGAGTGTATGGTAGAAGGACATACTGATAGCGTACCTTACAAAAGTGGTGTGTTGTTAGACAACTGGGATTTAAGTGTTAAACGTTCAACATCTATCGTAAGGGTATTAGAAGATTTAGGTGTTAATCCAAAACAATTAATTGCTGCAGGACGTGCTGATTATGTGCCTTTAGTATCTAATGATACTGCCGAAAACAGAGCAACAAACAGACGTACGCGTATTGTAGTATTACCTAAAATTGACCAGTTCTATGAAATGGTTGAAAAAGAAATGAAAAACTTATCTGCAAAAGGAAACTAATTTTTAGTAGATAATAAGTATAGAAAGCTCAATCGAAAGGTTGGGCTTTTTTTTATGGCGTTACTTTTCGAAAAACTCAAAGTCAGGCTTTCGCTACTCGCTCTCAAAAGAGGAGCTCAAACAAATGCTCAATCCTTAACGCAATATAATATAACTAATAGCTAATAGCTAATAGCTAATAGCTAATAGCTAATAGCTAAACTAAAAAATCTCTAAACTTCCCTTGCCTTCTCTAATTATAAGAGGCTCATCTTCTGATAAATCAATAATTGTAGATGCCAAATTATCACCATATCCACCATCAATAACCAAGTCGACTAGATTGTCCCATTTTTCTAAAATTAATTCTGGGTCAGTAGTGTACTCAATAACTTCGTCCTCATCATGAATAGACGTGGAAATAATCGGATTACCCAATTGTCTTACAATCTCTAAAGCAATATTATTATTTGGCACACGTATACCAACAGTTTTTTTCTTCTTAAATGGATGTGGTAATGTTTTTGCTCCTGGTAAAATAAAAGTATAAGGTCCAGGAAGTGCTCGCTTTAAAATTTTGAAAGTCGATGTGTCTATTTGTTTTACATAGTCACTTAGGTTACTTAAGTCATGGCAAACAAAAGAAAAGTTAGACTTTTCTAATTTTACACCTTTTATTTGAGCAATACGCTCTAAAGCTCTAATATTGGTAATATCACAGCCTAAACCGTAAACAGTATCTGTTGGATAGATAATTAAGCCTCCTCTTTTTAATACATCAACAACCTTTTTAATCTCTTTAGGATTAGGGTTTTCTTCGTATATTCTTATAAATTCTGCCATACCACAATGTACAATATATTATGATTATTATCCTAAAACATCCAATTTAGCAAAACGGAGTAATAGTTTTTTAACACCTCCATGTTCAAAATTAATTTCGGCTTTAGTATCTGCACCAACACCTTCAATTTTTAGCACTTCGCCTTTTCCAAAACGCATGTGCTCTACAATATTACCTACAGTTAACTTTCCATCAAACAAGTTAATATCAGGATTTCCTATAGACTTTCCAATTGGTTTAAGTTTTGCTGGCGGAATAAATTTAGGTGGTTTTTCTTCTGATTTTCTTTTAATTGGTTTTTTAAAACGAATCTGACTTGGTTCAATATCTCCAAAAATATCTGCGCTTAACATTGGGTTTTGTCGTCTGTCATCAACAGGAGTTAATATATCGAGATATTCATCATCAATTTCTTCAATAAATCTGCTTGGTTCTGCATCAATTAATTTTCCCCATCTATATCTTGATAACGTATAGGTTAAATAGGCTTGCTTTTCGGCTCTTGTTAATGCCACATAAAACAAACGTCGCTCCTCCTCTAGTTCACTTCGTGTATTCATACTCATCGCACTTGGGAACAAATCTTCTTCCATTCCAACTATGTACACATAAGGAAACTCCAACCCTTTTGCCAAGTGAATAGTCATTAGTGCTACTCTATCATCATCTCCTTTATCATTATCTAAATCGGTTGCCAAAGCCACATCTTGTAAAAATTCGGCAATATCATCAGATGCATCTGCTAGTTCTTTCTGTCCTTCAACAAAATCTTTAAGACCATTAAGCAACTCTTCAATATTTTCCATTTTAGCAACACCTTCAGGAGTACCATCGCTATTAAACTCTTTTATTAATCCAGAAACTTTAGTAACATGATCAGCCAAATCAAAAGCATTTGCTGTTTGGTTAATAACCTGAAAGCTTTCAATCATAGTCACAAAATTCTGCAACTTATTTTTTGTAGACGAATTGATATTAATTTCAATTTTACCAATATTTTTCATCACCTCAAAAATGGAACGATTATAACCATTGGCAGCAACAATTAGCCTATCTATAGTGGTTTGACCGATTCCTCTAGCTGGAAAATTAATCACACGTTTTAGCGCTTCTTCATCAGCTGGATTGATAACTAATCGTAAATAAGATAATACATCTTTTATCTCCTTACGTTGGTAAAAAGATAATCCTCCATAAATACGATACGGAATATTTCGCTTACGCAAAGCATCTTCCATAGCACGAGATTGTGCATTGGTACGATATAAAATTGCAAAATCACTATTTTTTAGTTGATTTTGCATTTTGTTTTCAAAAATAGAACTCGCTACATAACGCCCTTCATCACCATCAGTCATTAAACGGTTGACTTTAATTTTGGCTCCTTCATCGTTAGCTGTCCAAACTACCTTGTCTAATTTAGTTTGGTTTTTTTCAATAATTGAATTAGCTGCATTAACGATATTCTTTGTAGATCGATAGTTTTGTTCTAATCGGAATAGTTTCACATCGTCATAATCCTTCTGAAAATTCAATATATTATTAATATTTGCACCTCGAAAGGCATAAATACTTTGTGCATCATCACCAACTACACAGATGTTCTGAAACTTATCTGATAATGCTCTTACAATTAAATATTGTGAGTGATTGGTATCTTGGTACTCATCAACCAAAATATATCTAAATCTATTCTGATATTTAGCTAACACATCTGGGAAACGTGTTAATAGTTCATTGGTTTTTAATAATAAATCATCAAAATCCATTGCACCAGCTTTAAAACATCGCTCTACATAAGTTTTGTAAATTTCACCAAGCTGTGGACGCTTTGCCATAGCATCTGCTTCAATTAATTCAGGATTTTGAAAATAGGCTTTTACAGTAATTAAACTGTTTTTATATGATGAAATACGAGAATAAACTTGCTTGTATTTATAAATATCTTTATCAAGATTCATTTCCTTGATAATAGCAGAAATAAGTCGTTGTGAATCTTGTGTATCGTAAATGGTAAAATTGCTCGGATAACCTAATTTATCTGCTTCAAAACGTAAAATTTTAGCAAAAACAGAGTGAAACGTTCCCATCCATATATTCTTTGCTTCACTTGTACCAACAATCTCTGCAATACGAGATTTCATTTCGCGCGCTGCCTTATTAGTAAAGGTTAATGATAAAATATTAAATGGATCAACACCTTGACTCATTAAATAGGCAATACGATACGTTAACACGCGAGTTTTACCAGAACCTGCTCCTGCAATCACAATCATAGGACCATCTTTTTGTAAAGTTGGCGCTAATTGTGCATCATTCAACTGACTTAAATACTTCTCCAAAACAATAGTAAATTTAAAGGTATGAATTTAACTAAAGCTCCTGTTTTTACGAGTGTTTTTTATCAATAATTATAAACAATTCACTCAATTTATATAATCAAACATTTTTAAATATCTTTACGACTCTTAACTAAAATTTTAATCTAAATGTTAGCATTTTTAGGACAAATTACTTGGTGGATGTGGATATTAATTCTTTTAGCTATAGTTGCTATTAGAGATGTTTTTATTCAAAAATCACATACAATAAGCCATAACTTCCCAATAATTGGTCACTTACGATATATACTAGAAAAAATTGGCCCAGAATTAAGACAGTATCTAATTGCTAACAATAGAGAAGAACTTCCTTTTAACAGAATTGAGCGTAGTTGGATTTATGCATCGGCAAAAAAAGAAAACAATTACGAAGGTTTTGGTACAGATAGAGATATTTATGAACATCAGCATATTTTTATTAATAATGCAATGATGCCTTATAAAATTGACGATAATCATCCTAATGTTATCGATAAAACCTTTTTACCTTGTGCTAAAGTAATGGGTCAATATAATAAAAGAAAAAAACCATATAGACCAGCTTCAATTATTAACGTATCTGCAATGAGTTTTGGATCGCTTTCAGCTAAAGCTGTAGAATCACTAAACAAAGGCGTTAAAATGGCTGGAGCTTATCATAATACTGGTGAAGGTGGTTTATCTCCATATCACTCAAATGGAGGAGATGTTGTTTTTCACTTTGGAACAGGATATTTTGGTGTAAGAGCTGCTGATGGAGGTTTTTCAATGGAAAAAATGGTTAAACTAGTTGAAGATAATCCTTTTGTTAAAGCAATAGAAATTAAACTCTCACAAGGTGCAAAACCAGGAAAAGGAGGCGTTTTACCAGGAGCAAAAATAACAAAAGAAATTGCCACTATTAGAGGTGTAGAAATTGGTAAAGATGTATTGTCTCCACCAAACCACAAAGCGTTTAATAATGTACCTGAACTTATGACTTTTATCGAGGAGATTGCTGAAGCCACTGGCTTACCTGTTGGTATAAAAGCTGCAGTTGGAAAATTAGAGCAATGGGAAGAACTAGCAGACATTATGGTTAAAACAGGAAAAGGCCCAGATTTTATTACTGTAGATGGTGGTGAAGGCGGAACAGGAGCTGCTCCTCCTAGTTTTGCAGACCACGTGTCATTACCTTGGGTTTATGGCTTTAGCGATTTATATAAAGTGTTTCAGAAAAGAGGACTTACAGAACGTATTGTATTTATAGGAAGCGGAAAATTAGGCTTTCCTGCAAAAGCAGCTATGGCATTTGCTATGGGAGCAGATTGTATAAATGTTGCTCGTGAAGCAATGATGAGTATTGGTTGTATACAAGCTCAAATTTGCCATACAAACAAATGTCCTAGTGGTGTTGCCACACAAAGCAAATGGCTGCAAAGCGGAATAGACCCAACATTAAAATCGGCAAGGTTAGCACAATACTTTAAAACCTTTAGAAAAGAACTCGTAGAGATTACACATGCTGCTGGTTACGAACATCCTTGCCAATTTAGAATGGCTGATATTGATGTTAATGTAGACGACCATAATCTTTCTAGCGAATTAGATAAAACATATAAATACGAAAAAACACCAATCCCATTTAAAGGCATGCAAGATTTAAAAGATTGTTTATATTTGGGCGGAGACTACAATAAAAAACTTAACTAAAATTTTATGGAAGTAGAAAAAATATTTGAAGTACTACTATATGCTGTTCCTGCATTAATAACTGGGATGATTGCTTATTACTTTTTTAAAGAACACACAAAAAATGAAGATGGTCGCAGACGCTTTTTATTGCAAAAAGATATGCAAGTAAATACTATGCCTTTACGCTTACAGGCTTATGAAAGAATGGCTATTTTTTTAGAACGCATAACACCTTCAAAATTACTAATAAGAGTTGCTCCAACGTCTTCAAATAAAGAAGATTACGAGAATTTACTTATAGCAAATATTGAACAAGAATTTGAACATAATCTTTCTCAACAAATCTATGTTACTGACGAATGTTGGAATATTATTACAGCTGCAAAAAATGCTACAATTCAGTTAATTAGAAAAGCAAGTTTATTAGAAAAAACTGAGACAGCTAACAAGTTAAGAGAAGTAGTTTTAACCGAAATGTTAGAAAAAAGAGCCCCGAGTGATGCTGCATTATCTTACATAAAACAAGAAGTTGGCGACATGTGGTAATTAGTCGTTACCTTCGTTATTTTCGTCTTCAGATTCATGCTTAAGTTTAGCATAATTATAACCTTGTTCCCACCATTTTACCATGAGTCGCTTACTAAAAATTAAAGAATTTTCTGTTAAGCTCGTTGGTGTATAATATAAATTGAGTTTAATGTTTTTGTTTTTAGCCGCTAACTTCCCTATTAATATATCATGTTTTTCAACCTGCTCAAGCAAATGACTAAACAAACTTATCATAAGTGAAAATGGATTTTTACCTAACACCTTAGCTCTATCCATTTGTTCAGCCTCAAGTACAATAGCGTCAATTTCGGTTGCACCACGCTGAATTGCTTCTCTAATTGGCACAACACAACCTAAGCCTCCATCAGCATACTCATAACCATCAACTTTTGCTAAAGACATAAAAGGAATATAGTTACAAGAAATCCATATCCAATTACAAAACTCTTCATAAGAAAAATCATTTATCGACTTATACTCTACTTTGTTTTTAGAAAGATTTGACACAGTAACAACTACATCGTGTTTTGTGGCTCTAATTTTTTCAAACTCTTCCAAAGTAAGGTTTCGTTTTATATTTCGTTTAAGCGCTTTACTCTCACCAAAGGTTCTTTTTCGTTTAATAAATTGCCATAAAGAGTTAATAAAATCAATAGAAACATATTCTCTATCTCCTTTTTTTCGCTGCACAAAAGGACTTACACTAAATATATCATGCTGCTGAACGTTGGTAAATATATCATACAATTTACCTATATCATTTAACGCTAAATGCGACACAAGCAAGCTACCAGTAGATGTACCCACAAACATATCGTAGTCTTTACCTAAGCCTTCCATTAAGTACTGTGCCACACCTCCTGCAAATGCTCCTTTACTTCCTCCTCCAGATATAACTAATGCTCTCATTTATTACTATTTAATTATATAAAACAAACACCGAAAAGTTAATGCTTTTTTGTTTCAAGTATAAAACTTATTTTCGTTTTTATGAATACCAATCTTCAAACTCCTATAGACTATCTTAAAGGTGTTGGTCCAAATCGCGCAGATTTGCTCCGAAAAGAGCTTGGTATTCACACTTATCAAGATTTAATTAACCTCTTTCCTAATCGATATATTGATAGAACTCAATATTACAAAATTAACCAACTGCAACGTAATAATGCAGATGTACAAGTTATTGGTGAAATTACAAACCTTAAAGATGTTGGCGAAGGAAGAGCAAAACGACTCGTAGCAACTTTTAAAGATGATACTGGAATTATGGAACTGGTTTGGTTTAGAGGTCAGAAATGGATTAGAGAAAGCATAAAACTTGGCAAACCTTATGTGATTTTTGGAAAAACAAATTGGTTTAATGGTGTTTTTAATATGCCACATCCAGAAATGGAATTTCTTGAAGAGCATGAAAAGAATTTGCGTTCAGCAATGCAACCCGTTTATCCTTCAACTGAAAAACTATCCAATAAGGGAATTACCAATAGAGTGATAAGTAAAATAATGCAGCAATTATTTTTAGAAACTAAAGGAAATTTTTCAGAATCACTATCTGAAAACTTAATTTCCGAACTCAAATTAATCTCTAAAAGTGAAGCACTTTTTAACATCCATTTTCCTAAAAATCAAGAGCTACTTTCACGAGCACAATTCAGGTTAAAATTTGAAGAATTTTTCTACATACAATTGCAATTAATTATTAAAAATTTAATTCATAAATCAAAAATTAAAGGCTTCAATTTTGAACATGTTGGAAACAACTTCAATACTTTTTTTAAAGAGCATTTACCCTTCGAATTAACAAATGCGCAAAAGCGAGTTTTAAAAGAAATTAGAGCAGATTTAGGTAGCAATGCGCAAATGAATCGTTTATTGCAAGGCGACGTTGGCTCTGGAAAAACCATAGTTGCGCTAATGTCAATGTTAATCGCACTTGACAACGGTTTTCAAGCCTGTTTAATGGCTCCGACTGAAATTTTGTCAGTCCAACACTATAATAGTTTAGTTGAACTATGTAATAAATTGAATATCAGTATTAAACTATTAACTGGTTCAAGTAATACTTCAGAAAGAAAAGAAATTCATAAAATGCTCGAAAATGGCGAGTTACAGATACTAATTGGTACTCATGCTCTATTGGAAGACAAGGTGAAATTTAAAAATTTAGGCCTTGCAATTATCGACGAACAACATCGATTTGGAGTTGCTCAACGCAGTAAATTGTGGCGCAAAAATGATACGCCTCCACACATTTTAATTATGACTGCAACACCAATTCCGAGAACCTTAGCAATGTCTGTTTATGGCGATTTAGACATCTCGATTATTGACGAATTACCACCAGGAAGAAAGCATATAAAAACGGTTCATCGCTATGATAAAAATCGACTAAAAGTTTTCCGATTTATAAAAGACGAAATCACAAAAGGAAGACAAGTTTATGTTGTATATCCATTAATTCAGGAAAGCGAAAAAATGGATTATAAAGATTTAATGGATGGCTACGAAAGTATTGTTAGAGACTTTCCAATGCCACAATATCAAATCTCAATTGTTCATGGCAAAATGAAAGCTGCAGATAAAGATTACGAAATGCAACGTTTTGTAAAAGGCGAAACTCAAATAATGGTTGCTACAACTGTTATTGAAGTTGGCGTAAATGTACCAAATGCTTCTGTGATGATTATTGAAAGTGCAGAGCGTTTTGGCTTATCGCAACTACATCAGCTACGAGGTCGTGTTGGTCGTGGTGCCGAACAAAGTTATTGTATTTTAATGACTGGTCATAAATTGAGTGAAGACAGTAAAACAAGATTACAAACTATGGTAAGTACTAACGATGGTTTTGAAATTGCTGAAGTCGATTTACGCTTACGTGGTCCAGGAGATCTTATGGGAACACAGCAAAGCGGTGTTTTAAACCTAAAAATTGCCGACGTTATAAAAGATAAAGACATTTTACAACACGCAAGGCATTACTCTAAAACCATACTTAAAGGCGATCCTTCACTCTCGTTATCTGAACATAAAGTATTACGATATACTTACAGTCAACTTACAAAGTATAAAAATATCTGGAATTACATTAGCTAAACTAAATTGCAAAATAAAAGCCTAATGTTGAAATTAGGCTTTTATTAAAACTGTACGCGATTTAATTGATTAAATAATTTACCTACAACAAGGTAGATACAAATTGCAATCGCAGATGTTAGCGTTACGTTAAAGCAAAGACAGCAAATGTTAATTAACGATTTTTTAAGATAACAACGTGTTTATAAGTTTAAACAAAATAACAACACGTATTTTATTATTTGAGTTAAATTAGTGTTTGGACATAAAGATAATATGAGAATATTAAAATTAAAGCATATGACTTGGATATTCATTGTTTCTATAGCTACAGCAGTTCTAGCTATATTATCTGGTTATTTACAATATAAAGAAAAATTGAATTCAATTGAAAAAACTTTAAAAAAAGAAACCGAATTAAAAGAAGTCTATAAAACTTTAGAAAATAAAAGCGATATTATTATAAAATTACAAAATACATCTCAAGAAAAAACTAACCAAATTGTTGCTATTCAAAACAAATTGCAAGAAAAAACTGAATTAACTATTGAATTAAATAAAAAACTACTAGAGAACCAAATTAAAATAAATTCAGATTATGAAAAAGAATTAAACCCTCTTTTTCCCATGTCAATATCTATAGAAATAGAGCTTCCATTCTCAAATTATATTTTTTCAAAAGAATATATTAATAAAATCTATTCCTTAAAAAATGAAATTCAAAATGGAGGAGATTATAATAAAACAGATATAACTATTCAATGGAAAGATAACAAAAAAGAAGTTTTTCAATTAGATTATAATAATGCATCTAAGTTACCAGAACACAATATACTATCACTCTTTTTTAACGAAAGACCTTTTAGTATTAGACTCCAAAGAAATCATGGAGGGATTTTTGATGATTTTAATAATAAGTCAATAATATTTAAAGGTGAAATTTCACACCGACCAATCAAAAAAAATGAATATGCAATAGGAAAGATAAATTTTGATTCTGAAACAATTACAATACATTGTCTCTACAAGGAAATTACTTTATTTGAACCAAAAGACAATAAACCTATTGGGATTTCGGATTTAGATAGCAACTATTTAGTAGTATCACCTAATCAAATATTGGGTGATTACAAAATTTCTAAATTTACTATTGATGGAGGGGGAAATTTTTCTCAATATTTATTGAATATCAATTTTTCTGACTCAGATAAATATAAAACAGATGAATACATTGAATATATACATAGGTTAAATAAAGAAGAAATCAGCACATGGAGAATAAAATAATTCTTTTTGCTTATTATTAGTTACTCCTTTACCAACTCGCTTACAAAACTTTCAAATTCGTTTTTAAACTCCACATATTTCATTCCTGTAGCAGGACCATTAAAACCTGTGTGTATTTTACGAACCTTGCTTGTTTTATCAATAAAAATGGTTGTTGGGTATGATAATACATGGTTTAGCATTGGTAGTTTTTCTTGAGCTGCTGCTTTATCAGAACTCCCAAATTGTGCTAATAAAATCGGGTATTCAATACCTGCATTATCTATTAAACGATTAATGCTTTTAAATGCAGAGGCTTCTGTTTTAGCATATTCAAAAGCCAAAGCAATAAACTCTACACCTTTATTCTTGTTGTTTTTATAAAACTCTGAGTAGTATCTACTTTCATCTAAACAATTAGGACACCATGTTCCCATAAGTTGCACAATCACAACTTTATCTTTGTATTGCGCATCAGATAACGAAATTAGTTTACCATCTGTATTTGGGAAAGTGAATTCTACCTTGTCATAACCTTCATTTAGGTATGTTAGCTCGTTTTCATTAGGCAACTCAAAACTTTCATTACGTTTAGCGTCAAAAGGCTCTTTCCAATGATTACCAGAATAAAACACACCATTAAATGTGCTATCTGTAACTGTTGCAGTAAATAAAAATGCATGTGAGCCATCAAACGTTGATAGTTTTAACTGGTTGCCATTTAATACACCTTCCAAATAACGATAGTCGCCTGTTGTGGTTCTGAAAGTTCCTGTAACTTTACTACCATCTTGTTTAAAAATGCCTTTTGCAATATATTCATCACCTTCAACACCTTTACTAAAAACAGTTTCCCAGTTACCTGAAATATTACTTTTTGGCTCATCTTTAGATGCTTCAAAACGATGCGTCTTTCCAAAAACAGCTTTAAAAGGTACAGTTCGGCTTAATGCATCTTTAATAAATGCACCTTCAATAACAGAATCATTCAATTTTGCAGCTATATAACCTTCGAAAACAGGCATCTTAATTATAATTGAATCATTACTATACGTTATATCGTTAACCAAAATAACTTCTTCTGCATTAAAAATCTTTAACGATTTTGGCGATGTTACTTCAAAATTAAAAGGAAGCACTTCTGTGTCTGTAATTTGCATTTGAGCACGCCAAACACCACTTTTAATTGAAGTTGATTTTTCTTTATTACAAGAAAAAAGTAAGGAAATAAATACTAAAACGAGGGCTTTCTGCATGATTCAATCGGTTTTTATAGATTAATATTCGAAATAAAGGCAAAATACTTACAAATAAAAATTATTTAGCATTTCTATTAGAAATTAGTATTATTATCTTTGTTGCCTTATTAAAATTCAAAAATGAAGATTTCATATAATTGGTTAAAGCAATTTGTAAACATTGACTGGGCTCCAGAAAAAACTGGCGAGCTTCTTACAGATTTAGGATTAGAAGTTGAAGGCATTGAAGCCTACCAATCGGTTAAAGGTGGTTTAGAAGGCGTAGTTGTAGGCGAAGTATTAACTTGTATTCAACATCCGAACGCTGATAGATTAAAAGTAACAACAGTAAATATTGGCTCTGGAGAACCTTTACAAATAGTTTGTGGAGCACCAAATGTAGCAGCAGGACAAAAAGTACCAGTTGCAACAATAGGAACAACATTATATACCGAAGAAGGTGAAGCTTGGACAATTAAAAAAGGTAAAATTAGAGGCGAAGAAAGTCATGGAATGATTTGCGCTGAAGACGAACTTGGTCTTGGTAAATCGCATGATGGAATTTTAGTTTTAGATGCCGATTTAAAAGTTGGCACTTTAGTAGCAGATATTTTTGAAGTAGAAAACGACCATGTTTTTGAAATAGGGTTAACACCAAACAGAGCTGATGCCATGAGTCATTTTGGAACTGCTCGCGATCTTAAAGCTGGTTTAATACAACAAAACATGAATGTTGAACTGATTACGCCATCGGCAAGTTCTTTTCATGTAGATAGTAGAACTTTAAAGATTGATGTTGATGTTATTGATAAAGAATCAGCACCACGCTACTGTGGTTTAACACTTTCTAATCTTAAAGTTGGTGAGTCTCCTAAATGGCTTCAAAATAGATTAAAAGCTATTGGATTAACTCCAAAAAATAATATTGTTGATGTTACTAATTACATCTTACATGATTTAGGCCAGCCATTACATGCCTTTGACGCTTCAAAAGTTGTTGGCAATAAAATTATTGTAAAAACCTTAGAGAAAGGCACAAAATTTACAACCTTAGATGGTATTGAGCGCGAATTACATGAAGAAGACTTAATGATTTGCAATGCCGAAAAACCAATGTGTATCGCTGGAGTTTTTGGAGGTGCAGATTCTGGAGTTACAGAAAACACAACAAGTATCTTTTTAGAAAGTGCATATTTTAACCCTGTAAGCATCAGAAAATCTGCTAAACGCCATGCACTTAATACAGATGCATCTTTTAGATTTGAAAGAGGTATCGACCCAAATATTACTGAATATGCACTTAAATGTGCAGCTATATTAATACAAGAAGTAGCTGGTGGAGAAATAACAAGTGATATTGTAGATATATACCCAAAAAAGATTGAAGATTTCCAAGTAAGATTAAGTTTTGATAATGCTCGTAAACTTATTGGTGAAGAAATACCAAGAGAAATTATTAAACGCATTTTAATGTCGTTAGATATTAAAATAAATAATGTAACCGAAACAGGCTTAGGCTTAACTGTTCCTGCATATAGAAATGATGTTATTAGAGAAGCTGATATAATTGAAGAAATTTTGCGCGTTTATGGTTATAACAATATTAAAACCACAGAAAAGTTAAACGCATCTATATCAAACACTTCACGATTTGAAGATTACAAACTTCAAAATGTTGTAGGCACACAATTAGCTGCTCAAGGCTTTTTCGAAATATTATCAAACTCACTAACAACTCCTAATTATGCTAAATTAAGTGAGCTGTTAAAAGACGAACATAATGTTGCCATGCTTAATCCGTTAAGTAACGATTTAAGTGTTATGCGTCAGAGTTTGTTGTTTTCTGGTTTAGAGGCTGTAAGTCATAATATAAATAGAAGACGTTACGATTTAAAATTATTTGAATTCGGAAAAACATACCATCATTATAACGAGAATCGTGAAGAGCATAAACACTTGTCTGTATTTGTAACAGGAAACAAGTCTGCAGAACGTTGGAATGCAACTACAAAACCTAGTGATTTCTTTTATTTAAAAGGCACTATTACAGCTGTTTTAGAGCGTTTAGGTTTATCTCGTTTTAAAGCATCTCCAATTAAAAATGATGTATTTAGCGAAGGTGTTTGTTTATCATTAGGCAAAACAACACTTGTAGAATTTGGTATCGTTAACAAGAAAATATTGAAACATTTTGGCATTACACAAGAAGTAATTTATGCTGATTTTAATTGGGATAATGTTATTAATATGACAAAACACAATAGTATTAAGTTTAAAGATATTCCAAAATATCCTGAAGTTCGTCGTGATTTTGCTTTGTTATTAGATGACAATGTTACGTTTGAAGCTATTGATACTATTGCAAAACAAACAGAAAAACAATTGCTAAAAGATGTTGATTTGTTTGATGTTTATCAAGGTAAAAATTTACCGAAAGGCAAAAAAAGTTATGCTGTAAGTTTTATTTTGCAAGACGAACACAACACACTTACCGATAAGCAAATCGATAAAATAATGAACAAGCTGCAAGCTAATTTTGAAAAAAAGCTTGGTGCTGAGTTAAGATAAAAGAAAGCCTTTTCGTAATTGAAAAGGCTTTTTGTTTAGTATTAAATCTCAAAAAAATATTAGTCAAATTTTAACAAATAGACTTTAAATAATTAGTAATTTTAACATTTCAAAATAGATATAATATTATGGCAACAGTTACCTTAAAAGGAAATTCGATACACACCTCTGGAAGCTTACCTAAAGTAGGCACAAAAGCACCAGATTTTAAACTTACTGCAACCGATTTATCAACTAAAACATTAGCCGATTTTAAAGGTCAAAATTTAGTTTTAAATATATTTCCAAGTGTTGATACTGGAACTTGCGCTCAATCTGTAAGACAGTTTAATAAAGAAGCAAGTAGTTTAAAAAACACTAAAGTGCTTTGTATTTCTCACGATTTACCATTTGCTCATGCTCGTTTTTGTGGAGCAGAAGGTTTAGAAAATGTAGTAAGCCTTTCTGATTTTAAAGATGGTAGTTTTGGTAAAACTTATGGTTTAAACTTTGTTGATGGTCCTCTTGAAGCATTACACTCTCGTTGTATTGTTGTAATTGATGCTAACGGAGTTGTTACACATACCGAACAAGTATCAGAAATTGTAGATGAGCCTAATTATAAATCTGCTCTTGAAGCGCTGTCTTAGTTTTAGTTTATGACAGAATCTAAAGACTCTTTTTTAGTTAACAGAATTAAAAGTGTTGGTTGGGCAATTAAAGGCGCAATTATCTTATTTAAGTCTGAAGCTAGTATAAAAGTTCAAGCTGTAATAGCAATATTAGTAACTATTGCAGGTTTTTATTTTAATATTTCAAGTACTGAGTGGCTTATGCAAGTGGCTATGATTGGTCTTGTAATGAGTATAGAAGGAGTTAACACAGCAATAGAGTACATTGCAGATTTTATTCACCCAGAACGTCACAATGGTATAGGTCGTATAAAAGACGTTGCAGCAGGAGCTGTTTTTATTGCTTCAATTTCAGCAGTAGTCGTTGCTATAATCATTTATTATCCAAAGATTTTTTAATACTAATTCCGTTAGGATAAACGTTAGTAATTTGTATTTTTGTTTTAATATAACAACGCGTTAATGTCGAAAAAGAAAACTAAGACTAAAAGCAGTACAACACCTAAACTTAAAAAACCAAATTTAAAATTATCGAGTCAGCAAAAATTTATTTTTGGTAGCTTGTTAATCATTCTTGGTATTTTATTATGTATTTCTTTTTTATCATTCTTTTTTACAGGACAAGCTGATCAAAGTACACTTACCGAATTATCAACCAGAACTGTAAAAGCAGAAAACTGGCTTAACAAACTTGGTGCTTGGGTTAGTGATTTATTTATTACTCGCGGATTTGGTATAGCTTCATTTATTTTTTCAGGATTACTATTCATTTCTGGTATTTATATCACTTTAGATATTAATAAAGCTAGACTAAGAAAACACTGGATTTGGGGAACCTTAATTGTAATCTGGCTTTCTATTTTCTTTGGTTTTTTTGCACACAAATATGATGCGCTAGGTGGAACCATAGGATTTGAAATGAATACCTTTTTTCAAGATTACATTGGTATAATTGGCACCTCACTACTCCTACTCTTCGGATTAATCACTTATATGGCTATTAGGTTTGGTGTAACAGGACATACTTTTGTAAATCTGTTTTCTAAAGCTAAAAAAGATATTAAAGACGATTTTGCTTCTGATAGTGATTCTGGTTATGCACCTTTAGATAATGATTTAACTGCTGAAGCTGAAGATATAAAATCTGCTTTTGATTTATCTGCAACTGAAGTTGTAGAGCCAACAATTAAAAACTACTCAACACCTAAAGTTGCTTCAAATGAAGTAAAAATTGAAACTCCCGAAAGTGATGTTGAAATTGAAGTTGAGCAAATTGCTGAAGAAGAATCAGAAACCGATAATCTTTCAAACAAACTTGTTGAAGACTTTGGACAGTTTGATCCTACTTTAGAATTAAGCAAATATCAATTTCCACCTTTAGATTTATTAAAAAAATATGATTCTGAAGGTATTACTATCAACCAAGAAGAATTAGAAGAAAATAAAAATAAAATTGTTGAAACCTTAAGTAATTATAGTATTGGTATTTCAAATATTAAAGCTACAATTGGTCCAACAGTAACACTTTATGAAATAGTTCCTAACGCAGGTGTACGTATCTCTAAAATTAAAAACTTAGAAGACGATATTGCATTGTCGTTAGCAGCACTTGGTATTCGTATTATTGCACCAATTCCTGGAAAAGGAACAATTGGTATTGAGGTACCAAACAAAAATGCTACAATAGTATCAATGCGTTCTGTAATAGCATCTCAAAAGTTTCAAAAATCTGATATGGAATTGCCAATTGCATTTGGTAAAACTATTAGTAATGAAACTATGGTTGTTGATTTAGCTAAAATGCCTCACTTATTAATGGCTGGAGCAACAGGTCAAGGTAAATCGGTTGGATTAAATGCTGTACTAACATCATTGCTTTACAAAAAGCATCCAGCAGAAGTAAAATTTGTGTTAGTCGATCCTAAAAAAGTAGAGCTAACGCTTTTTAATAAAATAGAACGACACTATTTAGCTAAACTTCCAGATAGCGAAGAGGCTATTATTACAGATAACACAAAGGTAATTAACACCTTAAACTCGTTGTGTATTGAAATGGATAATCGTTACGAAATGCTAAAAAATGCAATGTGTCGTAACATTAAAGAATACAACGAAAAATTTAAAGCACGAAAATTAAATCCGAATGAAGGTCATCAGTTTTTACCATACATTGTATTGGTAGTTGATGAGTTCGCCGATTTAATTATGACAGCAGGAAAAGAAGTTGAAACTCCAATTGCTCGTTTAGCACAACTAGCTCGTGCCATTGGTATTCATTTAATAATTGCTACGCAACGACCATCTGTAAATGTTATTACAGGTATTATTAAGGCCAATTTCCCTGCACGTATTGCTTTTAGAGTAACCTCTAAAATAGATTCACGTACAATTTTAGATAACTCTGGAGCAGACCAATTAATTGGTCGTGGAGATATGCTTTTTACACAAGGAAATGAACTTACACGTATACAATGTGCTTTTGTTGACACTCCAGAAGTAGAAAAAGTTACCGAATTTATTGGAAGCCAAAAAGCTTATCCAGATGCTTACTTATTACCTGAATATGTAGGTGAAGAGAATGGCACAAGTCTTGATATAGATATAGCAGACAGAGATAAACTCTTTAGAGAAGCAGCCGAAGTTATTGTTACAGCACAACAAGGATCTGCCTCTTTATTACAACGAAAATTAAAATTAGGCTACAACAGAGCTGGTCGTTTAATTGATCAACTTGAGGCTGCAGGTATTGTTGGTCCATTCGAAGGTAGCAAGGCACGACAAGTATTAGTAACAGATTTGGTTGCATTAGACCAACTTTTAGCTAATGAAGGTCAATAAAAAAAGGTTTTAAAATTAAAAAAAATGAAAAAAATAATCATTGCACTTATTCTTCTAATTAGTTTTTCTGGGCATTCGCAAGATGCTGCAAAAGCTAAAGCTTTACTTAATGAGGTTAACGCCAAAGTAAAAGGTTACAGTAATATTTCAATAGATTTTAAATATGTGTTGAAAAATATTAGTGAGAATATAAATCAGGAAACACGTGGTGATGTCGTTATTGAAGGCAATAAGTATGTTTTAAATATACTTGGTGTAACTCGAATATATGATGGTAAAACTTTATATACTATTAATCCTGAAGATGAAGAAGTAACTATCTCTAAAAATAATTCAGATGATGAGAATACAATAACACCAAATAAAATGTTGTCTTTTTATAAAGAAGGATATACTTATGCTATGGATATTGTTCAAAATGTAAAAGGAAGAAAAATTCAATATGTAAAATTAAATCCTATCGATACAAATTCTGAAATTAAACATGTGTTATTAGGTATCGATGCGCAAACAAAACATATATATAATTTAATAGAAACAGGTAAGAATGGTACACAAACTACCTTAACTGTTAATTCTTTTAAAACTAACGAGCCAATATCAAAAACCTTATTTACCTTTGACAAGAATAAATACAAAGGCTATTACATCAACAATTTAGATTAGGTTTTTACCATTCATGAAAATATTAGATAGGTACATATTAACGACCTACTTAAAAACATTTTTGAGCGTGTTTATAATACTCATGCTCATTTTTGTTTTACAGGCAATTTGGCTCTACATTAGTGAGCTAGCTGGTAAAGATTTAGATATTGATGTTGTATTTAAATTTTTACTTTATGTTACACCTACTCTAATTCCTTTAATTTTACCTCTAACAATTTTACTAACATCTATTATGGTGTTTGGTAATTTTGCCGAGAACTATGAGTTCGCGGCCATGAAATCTACAGGTATTTCACTGCAGAGAGCCATGAGAAGTTTGAGTGTTTTTATTATAGGTCTTTCTGTTGTTACCTTCTTTTTTGCCAATAATGTTATTCCGTGGGCAAACTATAATTTTTATAATCTAAGAAAAAATATTGCACAAGTAAAGCCTGCTATGGCTATTGCAGAAGGCCAGTTTAATGAAATTGGAAATATTAATATTAAAGTTGAAGAAAAAAGTGGTGACAAAGGACAATATTTAAAAAATGTTGTCATGCATCAAAGAAAAGGAAATCGTCCTGGCAATAATACAGTTATCGTTGCTGAGTCTGGTGAGTTAATTGGAAATGAAAACTCTAATATTCTTCAACTTATACTTTATAATGGTAATTATTATGAAGAGATATTTACCAAAAACCCAAGAGATTTTCAGAAAAAACCACATGCTAAAAGCTCTTTTGAAAAATACACACTTAATATAGACTTAGAGGCTTTAGACAATGTAGACTTAGAGGACAAAAGTTCTACAGATAGATTTAACATGCTTAACACAAGCGGTTTAATAAAAACTATTGATAATCTAAATGAAGATAAGTCATTAGATTTAAAAGGGTTTTCTGAAACACTATATACAAGAACATCTATTTCAACATTAGATAATTATCTTGAACCGAAAAAGGATTCAATTTACAATGGAAATATTATTGACCTTTTTGAAACAAAAACAAAAATACAGTTACTTAATTTAGCTCTAAATACAACTACAAGTACTAGTCAAATAATTGAAACTAAAAAACAAGCTTTAGCAGTAAAAACAAAATGGTTAAATAAACATATTATATCACTGCATGAAAAATTTGCTTTAGGCTTTGCATGCATTATCTTATTTTTTGTTGGTGCGCCTTTAGGTGCCTTAATAAGAAAAGGAGGTATTGGCTTACCATTAGTTATTGCTATCCTCTTATTTTTAACCTATCATTTTATTGGCATTTTTGTAAAAAACAGTTCGCAAGATGGTTCAGTAAATCCGATTTTTGCGACATGGCTATCTACCTTAATTATGTTGCCATTAAGTATATATTTAACAAGTAGAGCAACTAAAGATAGAGGCTTATTAGAGTTTGATAGTTATTTTGAACCTATAAAAAAATTCTTAAAATTAAAACCGAAAACACTTTTAGATGCTCAAGGCAATGTTTTAAATTTTAATGTATTTGAAAATTTTAAAGACGATAAGTTAATTGATATCATTAAAAATTACAAACAATATAATTATGATGTAAGAAGTAAGTCAGTAGCGTTTAATTTATTAGCACAAAGAGGTGTAACTATTGATGAGATTCAAACCCAAGGTATCGTAATTAAAGCAGAACATAATCAATCTGATAAGATTGCTAAAGATTGTATAGACTATTCAAAATATGCCATGATTTTTTATTGTATTGGAGTAATCTTATTAGTCCTGTTTTTAGTGTTTAGAAACAACAAATTACCAGAATTAGCAATAGCTTCAAGAGATTTAAGTATTATCTCATTAGGCATTTATCTATTATATTTTATAGTAACTAATGTAAAAATTAAACATTTCTACAACATACTTAGTATTAAGGTAAAACAGGTAAGCATTTTTTTAATGATATTAGGGTTTCCGTTTTATGCTATAACTCATTTCTTCTTAAAAAATAAGCTAAAAGAAGACTTAGACTCTAGTATTATAGAAAATGTAAAATAAGCCATATCTTTGTAAATAATTTTTTTAAAGATGACAACAACCATACAACCAGCAATACAACTAAATACAATTGAGGAAGCCATTGAAGACATAAGACTTGGTAAGGTTATTATTGTAGTTGATGATGCAGATAGAGAGAATGAAGGTGATTTTGTTGCTGCAGCTGAAAAAGTTACTCCTCAAATGGTTAATTTCATGGCTACTCATGGTCGTGGATTAATTTGCACACCACTTACTGAAAGCCGTTGCAAAGCTTTAGAGCTTAATATGATGGTAAATAATAATACTGACCCAATGGAAACAGCTTTTACTGTTTCTGTAGATTTAAGAGGTAATGGTGTAACTACAGGTATTTCTGCTAGTGATAGAGCAAAAACCATTAAAGCATTAGTAAATCCTGATACAAAACCATTTGAATTAGGACGTCCTGGACATATTTTCCCTTTGGTAGCAAAACAAGGTGGTGTTTTACGTAGAACAGGTCATACTGAAGCTGCAATTGATTTTGCACGCTTGGCAGGATTAAAGCCAGCTGGTGTTATTGTTGAGATTATGAATGAAGATGGAACAATGGCTCGCTTACCTCAACTTTTAGAAGTGGCAAAAAAGTTCAATTTAAAAATTGTTTCTATTGAAGATTTGGTTGCTTACAGAATGCAACACGACTCATTAATTGAAAAGAAAGTAGATTTTGATATTGTTACTCGTTTTGGTAAATATAGATTAAGAGCTTATCAACAAACCACAAATAAGCAGATACATATTGCTTTAACTAAAGGTTCTTGGAATACAAATGAGCATGTGCTTACAAGAGTAAACTCAACATTGGTGAATAATGATATTCTAGGCACATTAACCAACAATGCTGACAAAAAGTTAGACGATATGTTTAAATTAATAAATGATGATGGTAAAGGCGCTATTATTTTTATTAATCAGCAAAATCAATCTACAGACTTACTAAATAGATTATCAACTTTAAAAGAGCAACAAAATAATAAAGACATTATTAAAGCTCCAAGTATTCAAATGGACTCTAAAGACTTTGGGATTGGCGCTCAAATTTTACATGACTTAAACATTCATAAACTTCGCCTAATGTCTAATAGTATTCAAACAAAACGCGTTGGTATGATTGGCTATGGTTTAGAGATTATGGAGTACGTAAATTACTAAGTTTTACAAAGCTTTAGTTATTGCATCTACCATTTTAGCAGCTCTTTGTCTGACCTCTTCTTCAGTCCAAGATAGTTTTATTAAACAAGAAATATTTCTTCCAATATAATGATCAGATTTTGGGAATTTTTTGTCTTTAAGATAACTTAAACCTTCTTTTACCTCCTTTGGTAAAGGATACAATGTTTTTAGCTCCTTAAGATGATCCCACTTACGAATGTAATGCCAACTGTTATCATAATAATGAAAACATGCATCTACACCATTCTGCTTTAATGCTGAAGATGCTCTTCTAGTTGAATCTAAGTCTGGTAAGAAAAAGCTTAAAAACGAATAGCTTTCTTCTCCTCCATCTGGAACAGTCCTAAATGTAACCTCTGGAATCACTGATAAGGCATCTCTGAGTATTGTATAGTTTGCCTTTTGAATTGCTACAAATTCATCTAAACGCCTTAATTGAGCTAGACCAACAGCAGCATGAAGCTCAGAAATTCTAAAATTATATCCTAAAAAAGGATGTGTTTCAGCTCCTCTGTCGTTACCAATATGATCATGGCCATGATCAGAAAAATGGTCAGAATATTTGTAATACTGCTCGTTATTTGTAATTACAGCTCCTCCTTCACCAGCAGTGACTATTTTTACAAAATCTAATGATAAACAACCTAAATCTCCTATACTACCTAGTGGTTTTCCTTTATAAGTAGCTCCTGTTGCCTGTGATGAGTCTTCAATTAATATAAGGTTGTTTGCCTTGCATAGGTTATTTAAAGCATCCATGTTGGCCATACTACCACACATATGTACAACCATAACAGCCTTTGTTTTTGGAGTAATTGCGCTTTTTACAGCATCAATATCTAGAGTAAGAGTATCATCAATATCAACTAAAACAGGGATTGCACCTAACATCATAATAGCTTCAAAACTAGCAACAAATGTGAAGGTTGGCATAATGACCTCATCTCCTGCTCCTATTCCAGCAGTTGCTAAAGCAACAGATACAGCTGCAGTGCCACTAGAAACTAATTGAGCATGCTTAACCTTAAGTTGTTTTTGAAGTTCCCGCTCTAAATCTTTAGCTTTCCAATGTCCATTACGCATACCATCAAAACCATAACGCATTAAAACACCACTTTGCAGTACATCGTTTACTTCATTACGCTCTGCTTCTCCAAAAAGCTCAAATCCAGGCATGTATTATTGTATTAGGGAATTTAAAAAATCGATGTAAGAATCTATATCTTCTTTATTAGCACTAGTTATCAGCTCTCCAATAACTTCACCATCTTTATCTAATGCAACTAACGCAGGAAATGATGCAGTTTTATTATAATGAATAATTAAACGTCTCTGTTTAATAACATTCATGTCTGTACTTTTAATGTCTTGATTAGAGCCATCTATCATAAGAAAAATAAAATTATCTGAAATAGTTTTAAATCTTTCAGATTTAAAAACATCGGCATAAAACTGTTGGCATAATTTACAATCATCTTTAGTGAAATATGCTAAAATTATCTTATTCCCAGCTTTTGATAATTCTTTAGCTGTCCCTAAATCTTTGTTCCATCTTAGTTGAATATCTTGTGAGTATGAATTAATACTAAAAATAAAAGCAAAAAACAGGATACATCTTTTCATAATTAAGGGCTTTATGTGAATAACAAATATAAGGCATTACACAAGTTAGTCAATTTTTTTTATTCTATTTTAACTATAACTCAATGACACTTTTGTCTACCTCTTTTCTAACCTTTTTAAAAGATGCAAACATATCATCTTCAGCTCTATATCCTACTGGAAGTAATAAAACCGATTTAAGCTTTTTTTTGTTTAGCTTCAAAATTTCATCAAACATTTCAGAAGAAAACCCTTCCATTGGGCAAGAGTCTATATTTTCTACAGCACAAACCGTCATTAAATTGCCTAAAGCAATATAGGCTTGCCTATTCGACCATTCTTGTCGTTCGTCTTTAGACATTTGCTGCATTGTTATTTTTAAATCACTTCTATAAGGCGACAAAATGGTCTCTGGAGTGTTTCTAATAGAATGAATTGAATCGAAAAGCATATCTACATCATCATCTTTAATATCTTCATTTATACAAATAACTAATAAATGTGATGCATCAAGCACTTGTTTTTGATTGTATGAGTGTTCAACCAGCTTTTTTCTAATTGTTTTATCTGTAACTATTACCATAGTTATGGTTTGCAATCCAAAAGAAGTAGCTGTTAAATTAAATGCTTGCTTTAGTATATTCAACTTTTCTTCAGTTAAAGTTTTAGAATCGTCAAATTTTTTAGTGGCGTAACGCCATTGTAAACTCTTAATTATGTTCATTTTATAATATCTGTATTGTGCAAAAATAACATAAGAGAAGTTTTATCTATAAAAAACACTATAAATTAATTCAATACCTAGATTAAAATAGTTTTTAAAAATTTTAATTTTTATTTGAAAGAAATAAAAAAGGGTTCTATATTTGCACTCGCTAAAGGAGAAATGGCAGAGTGGTCGAATGCGGCAGTCTTGAAAACTGTTGAGGGTCACACCTCCGGGGGTTCGAATCCCTCTTTCTCCGCTTTATAACGCTTCATCAATTTAGGTGAAGCGTTTTTTTTTATCTTTACAGGTAATACTTAATTTGGCATAATAAATGCTAATATTAACGTTATTAAAACAAACTAAACTTTATGAAACGCACCTTTTTAGCTTTAACTCTTTTTGTTTCCTCATTCATTGTAGGTCAAAACACATCTATAGGTACAAATGAGAAATTAACTTTTTCAGCATCCTATAATATGTCTGGTTTGCTTACTGAAATTGCGCAAGTAACTATGGAAACTAGCGAGGTAAAAACGTCTAGCTCTACATTATTAAGATTAAAATGCTCTGCCGCTACATATAGCAGTTTTGATAGTTATTTTAAAATTCGTGATTTATATGAAAGTTATGTTAGCCCAACATCATTAACTCCGTTTTTATATAAACGTGATATTAATGAAGGTACATATAACAAATTCGAACAATATAAGTTCAATCATAAATCCAGAAACGTAGAAAGCATAATGCGAAAAAAGAAAAAATCTGGAGATTTAGAATATAAAAATAATGTAAAAATAGGATATAATACTCGAGATTTAGTATCAACCATCTATCATATACGAAATTTAGATATTCATAAAGCAAAACCTGGTGATTCTCAAAGTTTTACTTTTTTGTTCGATAATGAAGAACTAATACTAAATGTAAAATATATAAGCAAAGAAACAATTAATACAAATATTGGCAAAAAGGAATGCTATAAATTAGCCATAAGTTTAAAAAATGATAATTCTCTAAAAGGAAATAATGATAATATCCTTTGGCTTACAGCTGATGCGAATAAAATTCCTGTTTACGCAAAATTTAAAATTGCTGTAGGCACAGGAGAGTTAAAAATTAAATCAGCAACTGGTTTAAAAAATTAAAATATGAAAAGACTTTTTATAATTCTAGGATTTATTTCAGCTGTTTTAGCAGTAATACTTTCTGTTACACCTTTTTCAAAAATAGCCTACATTCCTGGTATAGCAGCGTTTGTTTTTGGATTAATAGCTTTTTATTTAGCTAAACAGAGTTCAAAAAAACCTATTCAGCTTATATTTCTATTAACTATTATTTCTTTATCACTTACTACTTACAAAGCAATTTTTAATAAGGCTGAACTTGGTAACACTCAAACTTTAGAACTTAAGGAAAAAGAATCGGAAGAAAAAGCTATTGAAGAATTAGAAGGACTTGATCTTGATGAATTTGAAGGCGTAGAAGACATACAATTTGATGATCAGACTCAGAAAGAGTTAGAGACTCAAAATTAATCAACTTATCATATATAAAGTACAGGTAATACTTCGGTATTACCTTTTTTTTTGTTTTATTTGACTCATAAATAGTATCCTAACTTTATGAAAGTTCTCATTTTTGTTTCGGCGTTATCTTTAGTTGGCTCATGTGCAACAAAAAGATACACTGAAAAAATTCAAGATATCAAAGACAATATTAAGTTTGAAGATGTAAATCAAATTAACAACTTTGCAAATACAATTACTGCAGACGAATTAAGCAAGAATGTTTATGCTTTTTCTTCAGATGAAAATCAAGGTCGTAAAACAGGTACTTTAGGACATCATAATGCATCTAGTTTTCTAAAAAAATATTACATAAAAGAAGGTATTTCAAGCCCATTAGGGACTGATAACTACTATCAAAATATTCCAGAATCATTTTTTACAAACGAAATTAAAAATTCACAAAATGTAGTTGCATTTATTAAAGGGTCTGAATTTCCAAATGAGATATTAATAATTTCGGCTCACTCTGACCATCTTGGCACAATAGATAATATCATTTATAATGGCGCTGATGATAATGGCTCTGGAACTGCAGCTGTTATGGAAATGGCACAAGCCTTTAAAATAGCTGAGCAAAAAGGTTTTGGTCCAAAAAGAAGTATATTATTTTTACACTTAACTGGCGAAGAAGAAGGTTTATATGGCTCTCGTTATTATACTGAACACCCTATTTTTTCTATCGAAAACACAATTGCCAACTTAAACATTGATATGATTGGTAGAGTAGATAAATTGCATGAGAATAATCCAAACTATATATATATAATTGGAGCTGACCGATTGAGTACCGAGTTACATTATATTTCTGAAGCGGCAAATAAACAATTCACAAATTTAGTGTTAGATTATAAGCTCAATTCCGAAAGTGACCCAAACCGTTATTACTTCAGGTCAGATCATTATAATTTTGCTCTAAAAGGAGTTCCTGTTATTTTTTACTTTAATGGTGAGCATGCAGATTATCATCAACCAACAGATACTGCAGATAAAATTAACTATCCTCTTTTAGAAAAACGCACCAAACTTATATTTACAACTGCTTGGTATCTGGTTAATTCACCTAAAAGAATTATTGCAGATAAGAGATAACTTTTTGGTGTTAAAATTTGTTAAAAGAACATCTTAAAAAAACAACTATCTATTTGTTTTTCGTAATATCGCAAAACTTACTAATTAATACGATATTTAATGAAAAATACACTTGTTATTTCCGTTTTAGCTCTTTTTGTATTGAGTTGTGGTTCTTCACAAAAAAACATATCTCAAAAAGAAACTTCGGAAACTGTAGACCCAACAGTTTTTGGCTCTTCAATTACATCTTCCGAACTAAAAGAGATGCTTTATACTTATGCTTCTGATGAGTTTGAAGGTAGAGAAACTGGTGAGCCAGGTCAAAAAATGGCTGTAGAATACTTGAAACAAAAGTATATCTCTATGGGAATTGCTTCTCCTCTTTCTGGAGGTAATTATTTTCAAAAGGTTCCATTAGAAAAACAAAAATCTCCAGATGTATCTATTTCTGTAAATGGTAATAGTTTTAAGGTATATGATGACTACGTTTCTTATGGATCTTCAAACACTCAAACCTTATCAATAAACGATATTGTGTATGTTGGATATGGTATTGAAGATAAAAATTATTCAGATTATAAAAACGTAGATGTTAAAGGTAAAGTTGTACTTATAAAAGCAGGTGAGCCAAAAAATGAAGATGGCACTTATGTGACTTCAAATTCTACTGAGCCAACAAAATGGGTTAATGGTCGCCAGGCTCTTACATCTAAAAGAAATTTAGCTGAAGAGAAAGGAGCAAAAGCAATGTTTTTATTAGATGATGAGATGTTTAATAGATATTCTCAATATTTTAAATCTCAAGATGAATCTGGAAGAAGCGGAAGAATTTCATTAAAAAGCAACACTCCAGAAATGCTACAGTTTTTAATTAGTAAGAATTTAGCAAAAGCATTATACCCAAACATTTATGAAGACGATAAACCACAAACTGTTTCTGTAAACTTATCAGTTGATGTTAAAAGTAAATCAGAACAATTAGACTCTGAAAATGTAGTTGCGTTTATTAAAGGTTCTGAAAAGCCAGATGAAATAATTGTTATTTCGGCTCACCTAGATCATGAAGGAATAAAAGATGGTGAAGTGTACAATGGTGCAGATGACGATGGTTCTGGTACTGTTGCTATTTTAGAAATAGCACAAGCGTTTCAAAATGCTGTTAATGCTGGACACACCCCTAAACGTTCTATTTTATTTTTACATGTTACTGGAGAAGAAAAAGGTTTATTAGGTTCTAGACATTATACAGATAATGATCCTATTTTCCCATTAGTAAATACAGTTGTAGACTTAAATATAGATATGATTGGTAGAGTTGATGATGCTCATAAAGACAACAGAAACTTTGTATATTTAATTGGTTCTGATAAATTAAGTAAAGAGTTACATAATCTTTCTGAAGAAATTAATGCTAAATACACAAAGATAAATTTAGACTATACTTATAATGATGAAAATGATCCAAATCGTTATTACTATAGATCTGATCATTATAATTTTGCAAAAAATAATGTTCCTGTAATATTCTATTTTAATGGTACTCATGCAGATTATCATAAACCTTCTGATACACCTGATAAAATTCAATACGATTTATTAGAGACTAGAACGCGTTTAGTATTCTATACAGCTTGGGAAATTGCAAATCGTGATCTAAGAATTAAAGTAGATAAAGAGGTTATTCCTTCAGAATAATAACTTTAAATAATATTTAAAAAGAGCTTTATAAAATTATGTAAAGCTCTTTTTTTATATATACTAAAGTGAATAAACAAAAAAAGCTTCTCAGAAATGAGAAGCTTTTGCCTTTTGGGTGGAAGACCGGGCTCGAACCGGCGACCCTCGGTACCACAAACCGATGCTCTAACCAACTGAGCTACAACCACCATGTAGCTGCATTTTTAAATGCGTGTGCAAATGTAATTTATTTAGTAGTTTCTACAAAGATTTTTTTTGAAAAAAATTAAATTAAATTAAAGATACTATCAACTGCTAAATATCTCTCAACAGTAAATCCTTCAGCATGCTCTACTCCTATTATTCTACCTAAATCTCTAGCTCTATAATCAACACTATCTGTAAAATTTTTACTAGATATTGGTGTTTCTGGCAAACTACTTTTAGGATCATAAAACTGTGTTTTATAAGCTAAAACAGCTTTCATTTTTGTATCCATAAAACCAGTAACATCAACAACAACATCTGGTTCAATATTTTTCCATTGTATATAGTGATATACTTGTTTTGGTCTCCAAGGTTCTTGCCAGCTTTCGTCATCTTCATGTTTTGTATCTATTTTAAGTAATCCGCTTAAAAAGCAAGCATCACTAACTAGTTTACTCCCTTTAGAGTGATCTATATGTCTATCTTCAATTGCATTGCAAAAAACAACTTCTGGCTTATGTTTTCGAATCATTTTAATTAACTCTAATTGATGAACCTTATCATTTACAAAAAATCCATCAGCAAATTCCATATTAGTTCTTAAAGCAACTCCAAGAATTTTGGCCGCATTTTCCGATTCTTCATCTCTAGTTTCTGCTGTACCACGCGTTCCTAGTTCTCCTCGTGTTAAATCGATAATCCCTACTTTCTTCCCTTTTGAAATTTCTTTAGCTAGAGTAGCTCCACAGCCTAACTCAACATCATCTGGATGCGCTCCAATTGCCAATATATCTAGTTTCATATATTATTCTCTTTTAACTTCCTTTCTATTCTTCTGTCTGGAATTAACCAAATTATAGCTACTAAAATAAAAATAAACCCACTAATCCAAACATTAATAAAGGATCCTATAATTCCTATTACATATAATACAGGTGATATTTTACCTTTAAAATCTTTCCCTAAAGCTTTAGAGAGAATAGATTCTTTACCATGACTTTTAATAATTAAGTTTTGTAAAATAAAATATGCAATAGCAGAACAAAGTAAAACCAATCCGTATAAGAATACTGAAGCTTTAGTAAAATGATTTTCTCCCATCCAACCAGACACAAAAGGGATTAAAGATAACCAAAATAACAAATGCATATTTGCCCACAAAATACTCCCAGTAACATGTTTAACTGTTTGCATCATATGATGATGATTATTCCAATAAATTGCTAGATATATAAAACTTAATATATAGCTTCCAAAAATTGGCAATAACACTTTTAGGTCTTCAAACTCGCCTCCATGTGGTACTTTAAGCTCTAATACCATTATAGTTATAATAATGGCAAGAACTCCATCAGTAAATGCTTCTAGTCTACCTTTTGTCATTTATTTTGATATTAGTTGCTTCTTTTTAATTTTAGCAATAGCCTGTTCAATATCATTGATTAGATCTTGTTTAGATTCTATTCCTACTGAAAAGCGAATTAAGTTATCAGTAACTCCAATGCTATCACGCTCTTTTTGTGTTAATAAAGAATGTGATGTTTTATGTGGTGATAGTACAGTACTCTCAACACCTGCTAAACTCATTGATGACTTTATAAGTTTTAGCTCCTTTTGAAATTGCATAGCATCTAATCCGTCTACCAATTCAAAAGACAGCATACCACCAAAGCCTTTCATTTGCGATTTTGCCAACTCATACTGAGGATGTGTTTTTAACCCTGGATAAAATACTTTTTTTACATCTTGATGTTGAGATAGAAATTTGGCCATTTTTTTCGCATTTCTATTCTGTGCTTTTACACGAAGTGCTAGTGTTTTCATGCTTCGTTCTAACATCCAAACAGTAAAATCACTCAAACTACCTCCCAAGTTTTTAGCAACATTCCATATTACTTCCATATGTGCATTGCTACAAGCTACTGCTCCAGCCAAAATATCTGAATGACCTCCAAGGTACTTTGTAGCAGAATGAATAACTATATCAATACCAAAATCTATAGGGTTTTGGTTAACAGGAGATGCAAAAGTATTATCTATTGTTGTTAATATGCCTTTAGATTTTGCTAAGTCTGCCACACCTTTTATATCAGTAATAGTCAGTAAAGGATTTGATGGTGTTTCAATATGAATTAGCTTAGTGTTTGGTTGAATTGCAAATTCAAAATCTGAAACTTCATAACCATCAGTAAACGTAAATTCAATACCATATTTAGGAAACTCTTCTCTTATAAAATTACTTGTTCCTCCATACAGTGTATTTTGAACCACAATATGGTCGCCAGTTTTTAAAAAAGCTAAAAACACAGTACTTACAGCAGCCATTCCACTGCCAAAAATCATTCCTGCCTCTGTATGCTCTAAAGCTGCAATTTTCTTTGATAAGTACTCTTGATTTGGAGTGTTAAAATAGCGAGGATATCTCTTAACATCTACATCATCAAATTGATAAGATGTAGACATATAAATTGGCGATACTGAACCTTTAAACTGTTCGTCAATAATTTCGCCAACATGAGTACAAATAGTATTTAATCCTAATTTTTGCTTTGACATGAGGTATATAATTTAGTAAAGTTTAAAATTACAAATAATCTACTATACTTGTACTGCTTTCCACTTTCCTTTTTTAAACCAAATAATGCCAATTATAGCAATTAATATTTCTGCAAAAGTAATTGCCCAAAATACACCTTCAGGCCCAAAATCTAAAGTTACTGCAACTAAATATGCAAACGGAAGTTGAAATAGCCAAAAGCAAACAAAATTTATATATGTAGGAGTTTTTGTGTCTCCTGCTCCATTAAAGGATTGTATTACAACCATTCCGTAGCCAAAAAAGATGTAACCTGCTGCAATAATTCTCAAACACAAACTACCATATTTAACAACATCTGGAGTTGTATTAAACATACTAATAATTTGAGGTGCAAAAATCAAGTAAACCAACGACACTAATCCCATAAAAATAGCATTGTATTTTCCTGTTTTCCAAACTGATTTTTCAGCTCTATCGGGTTGTTTTGCACCAAGGTTTTGACCTACTAATGTAGCAGCTGCATTACTCATTCCCCAAGCAGGCATTAAAGTAAACATCATAACCCTAATTGCAATAGTATAACCAGCTAAAACTTCACTTCCAAATTCACTCATAATACGCATTAAAAACACCCAACTAGATGTACCAATTAAAAATTGCCCAATTCCTCCAAGCGACACCTTAATTAAGTTTAACATTACAGTAGTACGTACAACCAAATCTTTTACTCGTACTTTTATTTTACTATAACCGTAAAATAAAATAACCAATTGAAATACTACAGCTGTACCACGTCCAATTGTAGTAGCAATAGCAGCTCCTTCAACTCCATAAGCTGGTATTGGTCCAAACCCAAAAATAAACATAGGGTCTAGAATAATATTTAATCCATTAGATAATATTAATGTCCACATAGCAACAGATGCATTACCTGCGCCTCTAAATATTGCATTAATAAGAAAAAGTAGCATAATTGTTACATTTCCTCCTAATAATACTTGTGTATAACCATGTCCTTCAGCAATAAGGTCTGGTTCTGCTCCCATTAATGCTAATATTTCTTTGGCATAAAAAATACCTACAACACTTACTATAACTGAAACTAGAACTCCAAGAAAGATAACCTGAACTGCAGCTTGAGAAGCACCTATTAGATCTTTTTCACCTACTCTACGCGCAACAATTGCTGTAGCTGCCATACTTAGACCTATAGCAACTGCATACACTAGAGTAATTACTGACTCTGTTAAGCCTATTGTTGCAACTGCATTAACGCTAACTTGCGAAACATATAATATATCGACTAATGCAAAAATAGATTCCATTAGCATTTCCAAAATCATTGGAATAGATAACATAAAAATTGCTCGGCGAATGCTAATAGTTGTTAAGTCTTGCTCTTTGCCTTTTACAGCAATAATAAAATATTGAAAGTATTGTTTTAAAGAAATTTTATTGGATTGCATGATAATAATTTTTAAAATAAAACATGGTTGAATACTTTAAGACGTTCAACTTAAAAAAATGTCGACAACATAAATCGACGATTCTGATAATACTATCTATACAATCATAATGAAGCAAATATTATAAAAATAACTAAAACTTCAAAACCATTTTTAGGCAGTTAGCTTCAATTCCTTTATATTCGTAGCTGCTATTAATTAATTATTTATAAATGCTTAAAGCTATTCTTTTTGACATGGATGGTGTTATCGTAAACACTGAACCACTTCACCACAAAGCCTATTACCACATGTTTTCTGATGTAAATATTGAAGTTTCTGATAACTTATATGCATCGTTTACTGGACAGTCAACAATGGCAATTTGTAAAGAGCTATGCAAGCAATTTAATTTACCTCTTGCACCTGAAACATTAGTAGAAATTAAACGTGACCACTTTAAATATTTATTTGAAAACGACACCGAATTAGCTCTTATAGATGGTGTATTGGATTTAATAAAAGATTATCACTCTAATGGATTAACGTTGGTTTTAGCTTCATCTGCATCTATGCCAAACATTAATAATATTTTTAAGCGCTTTGATTTAGACCAATATTTTATAGCTAAACTTAGTGGAGCTGACTTAAAAGCATCTAAACCTCATCCAGAAATTTTTGAAAAAGCTGCTATTGCTTCAGGTTTTAAACCTCAAGAATGTGTTGTTATTGAAGATTCAACAAATGGGATTAAAGCAGCAAAAGATGCTGGAATATTTTGTATTGGATATGATAGTTTAAACTCTAAAAACCAAGACTACTCTCTTGCCGATATTGTTGTTAGCGATTTTAAAGATATTTATTTTGAAAACGTTGCAAGTCGTTTTTTAGAAATAGCTAAATAATCATTTTTGATTATTTGCTTTAGCAACAATTTCTTTTAATCGTTCTTTTCTTAATAAAGTTTCAGTAGTTTTCTTTTTCTTTTTTTGAGACATTAACTTACTGTGCTTCGCTTTATTTTTAGTGTTCTTTACACTACCCTTTTTTGGCACAGTTTATTTCTTTTTGTAGTGAACTTTATACTTTCTGTAAGCCAAAAATCCTAAAATTGCAACAATTAGTATAGCTATGGCAATAAATTGAAAACTCACTATTTGATCTCCACTTGCATAAGCATGTAACCCTGAAAGATAGAAGTTAACACCAAAGTAAGTCATCATAATGCTAGCAAAAGCAATTATTGACAAAAGATTAAAACCAAAACGACCACGAAGCCCAGGAACCAACCTCATGTGTATTACAAAGGCATACACCATAATACTAATTAAAGCCCAAGTTTCTTTTGGATCCCATCCCCAATATCTTCCCCAACTTTCATTTGCCCACATACCTCCAAGGAAGTTACCAATAGTCAACAAAATTAATCCAGTAGTTAACGCCATTTCATTAATAATGGTCAACTCTTTTATGTTAAGTAGCATTTTGTCTTTATTCTTTTCATTGGTAAAAATCATTAATAATAGAGACACAACTCCTAATATCATACCTATAGTAAATGGACCATAACTCATTACAATAACCGCAACGTGAATCATTAACCAATAACTATCTAATACAGGTTGTAAATTAGCAATAGCAGGATCCATCCAATTCCAATGTGCAACCATTAATATTATTGAGGTAACAAAAGCAACTGAAGCAATAGTTAATTGGCTTTTTCGTCCAAAAGCTAAACCAAAGAACATTGTTGCCCAAGCTACGTAAATCATCGACTCATAAGCATCACTCCAAGGTGCATGACCAGAAATATACCAACGTGCAATTAAGCCTAATGTGTGAAGTATAAACAAGCCTAAAATGATAAAACCAAATACTTTTACAGTAACATTAATTATCTTGTTTTTATCATTAAAAATCTGCATAATTAATACAATAAACATCAACGTTCCTGCATACATATACCAGCTAAATAGCTTTTTGAAAATGTCGTATTTGTTATATTTTATTTCTGCATCAATCTTATTATCAGACAACATTACTTCACTACCATATTTTACTTGCGTTTTTTTAATACCTGCAAGCATTTCTTCGGCTTTTGAATAATCACCAGATTTTTTAGCATTATTTAGCATTAATAAATACGCACTAAATCCGTTATTTATAAAATTTCCATAAAGTGAATCTTCTATCTTTTCTCTATATCCATCTTCTCTAAACTCTAACCCAGAAATCCATTTGTTATTATCATCATTCGGAACAGGGAAAATTTTAAGAGCTCTACCTTCAATTACATTGTATAATAAGTTAACTCTATTTTCTGCTTCTTTTATTTCTTTCTGTGTACCATTTAAAACTTGTACACCAGATGCTTCTTGAATGTAAGGTGCTAATTTATATCGTCCATCTTCAGTAAAAAAGTCGATTAGAGCAACATATTTTTGACTTGTAGGCACACCAATAATACTTCTAATCGTATCAGCCTTTTGAGGTTTTAAATAGATAATTGGCACATTGTACCAAAGTAATGGGCTTTCATGAATAGATAAAAACACTTGATTAGCATCAAAATCTTCATAAACATCACTTTTACTAAGCTTACGCAACATCTCTGAAGCATAAGTATTCATTGGCATCATTCTTCCGCTATAGTCTTGTACAACCATGTGACCAAACTTATCAGCATGCTCCTTTGGTGTAATATTTGCTTTTAAAACAGAATCAATTTGAGCCTTAGTTGGTCTACTATGAGCATTTCCATCATTTGCAGAATGTGTTTGTGAAAAACCTACAGTAGATATAAATAATAATAGTATAGTTGCTGCTTTTTGCTTTTGCTTTTTCACCTTTTCTAGCATTCGTTTAAGGTCTGCAAAGCGAGTATTTTTATCAAAAAGAATAGCTAACAATGAAATATATAGTAAGAAATATCCAATATAAGTTACCCAAGTTCCCCAAAAATCATGATTTACTGAAAGAATGGTTCCTTTTTCATCTGGATCGAAACTAGCCTGAAAAAAACGATAACCTCTATGATCTAGAATATGATTCATATAAATATGGTAGTCAAAATCGCCTTTTTCTTTATCTACAACAGTAACTTTACTTTCGTAAGATGAATAGCTGTTTTCAGTACCAGGATAACGTTTAGCAATAAAATCGTTTAATTTAACTCCAAATGGTAACTCTAAAACTTTAGAGCCATATCGCATTGCAATATCTAAATTACCAACTTTAACTTGTTCAAAAGCATTATTCATACCTTTCCCTCCAAGTAATTTCACTCGTTCAGTAACTCCATTTACTGTAACTTTCATTACAACACCATCTTCATCTCCTTTAAGTATTTGTGGTTTTTTTACAATATCAAAATTTCCTTTAACAACAGGTTTAGGAAAAACCATTGCCATATTACCAATTAAGTAACGTGAACGCAAAATAAGTGGTTGAATACTATCTTTAACAAGCAATCCTGTTGCTCCTGTAGCCATTGTCATGTATTCACCTTCGTATGGTGACTGTATGGTTAACCCTTCAGGTGAATTGGTAATATTTATAGCGCCATCAACTTTATTATCTAATGAAATTAAAACATTATGAATACTTTGTACTTGTCCTGCTTTTAAAAAATGATTATGTGATTGTCCTTCTCCTGCTTCAACAATTTTAAGATACTCTTCACCATTATCATTAGGTACAATATCTTTTTCAGCTCCAGCTATAAATTTTTCTAATTCTATTATAACTGGCTGATTGTTATATTCTGTATTTACCTTAAAATCGTTATCTAGTCGAGGTGAAAAGTCTACTTCTTTTTCAACAACTTTTCGTTGTGCAACTCCATTAACAACATAATCACCATCTATATACGCTGTGAGATATGTTTTTTGAGATAAAAATTGTGTTTCGGTATCTCCTTCACGAATAGCCATCATACCTTCAAACCCAATATATCTTGTAATGGCTGCACCTACAATTATAAAAATGAAGGATAGGTGAATAAGTAATGTTGCCCACTTTTCTTTTCTTAACAAACGATACCTAAAAATATTACCAACAAAATTAATAACAAAAACAACCATTATTGCTTCAAACCACCACGCATTGTAAATTAATGTTCGTGTATATGGTGTTGGAGAAGTATCCATGTTTCTGTCTAGTATTGTTCCTGTAGCCATTGCAAAAGCAAAAACAATAAATAAAATAGCAGTAAGTCGTGTAGAAAAGAGAATTTTAGCGAGTTTATTTTGCATGATAAAGTGCCTGATTTTTGGACTTGGCAAATTTAATGTTTTTTGTTGGTTTGAGTTGGATTAAAAGCTGTTAAAATTTATCTAAACTCCTTGAGATATAAATTAATTTTGGTTTCTTGATTGAAAAATATTCAAATACAAAAAGGTTCCCATTTTACGAGCACGACGTTTTGCATTTTCAGCATAATCACCTTCAAAAAGCTCATCAATAGTTTGATACCACAAATTTAACCAGAGTCCAAAGTGCAATTCTGTTATAGAATTGTTGTTGTCTTTATCAACCTTTATATGTGCTTGTAAAGGGTTTCCTGTATATCGTGTTTTTAAAAACAAGCTCGATTCCCAAAATGTAGTTAGTCGCTGTATGTGCTCATCCCAATCAGAAATTACAGTATTAAAAAAAGGCCCCAAAACACTATCTATTCTAACTTTTTTATAGAATTCTGAGACTAATAAAAAAACGTCTTCTCTATTTTGAATATCTTTTTTTTCCATTGTTTACAAAGATAAACCTTAAGGCTTTTATTTCATAGTTAACTTACTTATTTTAGCATTATGATTTCAGTAGTATTACTTGGTGCTGGTAATGTTGCCACACACTTATATAAAGCTTTTATTAAATCTAAAGATGTATCTGTTAGCCAATGGTATAACAGGAATTTAGAACCTATTCAAACTTATAAAAATGAGGTTGAAGTTATTGATGACATCAACAAACTTAAAAAAGCCGATGTATATATAATTGCTGTAAGTGATGATGCTATTAGCAACCTCTCTTCTCAATTACCGTTTGAAAACAGATTAGTTGTTCATACATCAGGTAGTGTAGGTATTTACGAATTAGACAAAAAAAATGAAAGAGGTGTTTTTTATCCGCTTCAAACATTTAGCAAAGATGCTGAAGTAGATTTTAAACAAGTTCCTATTTGTATTGAGGTTATTAAAAAAACTAATCTTAAAACACTAAAATCTTTATCTGAAGCTTTAGGAAGTGAAAGTCATAAAGTAAATACTGAACAACGTAAAGCATTACATTTGGCAGCTGTGTTTGTAAATAACTTTACTAATCAACTTTATAGAATTGCTCACGAAATTACAGAATCTAAAGGCGTTGAGTTTAATATTCTTAAACCTTTAATTTTAGAGACTGCAAAAAAAGTACAAGATTTATCGCCTTACATGGCTCAAACTGGTCCTGCAAAACGTAATGATAAAAAAACGATAAGAAAGCATTTAAAATTACTAGAAAATCAACATCATAAAGACATTTATGAACTTTTAACAACATCTATTCAAAAAACTCATGGAAGAAAAAAGCTATAAAGAATATTTAAATCATATTACAACTTTTATTTTTGACGTAGATGGTGTACTTACTGATGGAACAGTTACTATTACAACTACTGGTGAACTCTTACGAACAATGAACATTAAAGATGGCTATGCGCTTAAATGTGCTTTAGAAGCTAATTATAATGTTTGTATAATTTCTGGAGGCACAAACGAAGGTGTAAGAGCAAGATTAAAAGGCCTTGGCGTAAAAGACATATATCTTGGTGCTCATGATAAGATTGTTCAGCTTAATGAGTATTTAACAAAACACAATATTAAAGCTGAAAATGTTTTGTATATGGGAGATGATATACCAGATCATCCTGTAATGAGACTAGTTGGATTACCTACATGCCCTCAAGATGCTGTTCCAGAAATAAAAGCTATATCAAAATATGTTTCACATAAAAACGGAGGGAAAGGTGCTGTTAGAGATGTTATTGAACAAGTAATGAAAGTACAGAGCAAATGGAATGGTAATTTTGATGCGAGTTTTGATTAGACATTAATTAATAATATTAGTAAAAAAATAAACAACAAATACATTGAATATTCTTAACCTCATTCGCTGGAAAAACTTATTAATGATTGCTTTTGTGCAATTACTCATTAAATATGCATTATTTAAACCTTTTAATGTTGATATAACACTCAATTGGTTTGGCTTTTTGCTACTAATCTTGTCTACACTTTGTATTGCAGCTGCTGGAAATATTATTAATGACATTCAAGATGTTGACACTGATATTGTAAACAGACCTGAAAAGGTAATAATTGGTAAAAAAGTCACTGAAAAAACAGCATATAATTTATTTATTATCTTAAACGTCATTGGAGTTGGATTGGGCTTTTATTTATCAAATCTAGTAGGCAGAAGCGGCTTTTTTGCCATTTTTGTGATTATTTCAGCTTTATTATATATATACGCAACCTATTTAAAGCAAACACTTCTTGTTGGTAATATTGTAATTTCTGTTTTAGTTGCTATGAGTGTTTTAATTGTTGGCCTATTCGAACTACTTCCAGTAGTTAACACCCAAAATCAAGCAACACAATTAACATTTTTTAAAATATTACTTGATTATGCCTTGTTTGCCTTTATTATAAACCTAGTAAGAGAAGTTGCTAAAGATATTGAAGATATAGATGGAGATTATAAAGCAGGAATGAATACATTACCAATTGCTATTGGTCGTGAACGTGCAACAAAAGTTCTATTTGCACTAACTCTTTTACCTCTATTTGGTGTAGTATATTACATGCTAACCTATTTATACAAACAGCAAATTGCTGTTGGTTATTTTCTACTCTTTTTAGTTGCGCCTTTGCTATATATTACAATAAAATCGTTTAGTGCTAAAACAAAAAAAGATGTTCGTCATATTAGTACTATCCTTAAAATTGTTATGTTTTTAGGTATGTTATCTTTATTGTTATACGTTTTTATTTTAAAAAAATAAACTGTCAAAAATGCTTAACGAAAAACTAAAAAACTACACCATTATTTTAGCGTCTGGCTCACCAAGACGACAACAGTTTTTTAAAGAATTAGGTATATATGTTGACATTAGATTAAAACCAGTAAAAGAAGAGTATCCTCAACGATTGTCTCATTTTGAAATTAGCGACTATCTGGCCCAATTAAAAGCGCTTCCTTTTCAAAATGAACTTAAAGACAATGATATTTTAATAACAAGTGACACAATTGTGTGGCATAATAATAAAGCATTAGGTAAACCTAAAGATTCAGCAGAAGCATTTCAAATGATTAAATCTTTAAGTAATGCAACACATGAGGTTATTACTTCTGTTTGTTTTACATCAAAAACATTTCAAAAAACAGTTAACAGTACTACCAAAGTAACATTCAAAGCATTTACTGATGATGAAATTAACTATTACATTAATACTTGTAAACCATTTGACAAAGCAGGTGCTTATGGTATACAAGAGTGGATAGGACAAATTGGAGTTACCAAAATAGAAGGTTCATACTTTAATGTTATGGGTTTACCAACACATCTTGTTTACAAAACATTATTAGATTTTGTTAAGTAATTCTAAAAAGTGGGTTTGTTGTTAAATCGTAAGTTTATCTTTGCTAAACATATTAATACAGCTTATGTTTTTTGAAAAATATCAATTAGAACTTATAACAACAGGATTTTTATTACTCTTCCTATTAGTTGTTAGGTTTATACTAATAACACTTGTTACCAAAATTTCACGTAAAAACGGAATTAACCTAGCTCGTATTCATTTAATGAATCGCTATATATCTGTGGCTTTATTTTTACTAGCAATGCTAATCATTCCTTTTATTTTTGGGAGTCAATTTAAAGATTTAGCAGTAGTTTTCTCTTCCATTTTCGCTGTAATAGGTATAGGTTTATTTGCTATTTGGTCAATATTAAGTAATATAACTTCTGGAATTATTATGTTTTTTTCGTTTCCATACAAAGTAGGAGACAAAATCCAAATTCATGATAAAGACTTCCCTATTGAAGGTATTATTGAAGATATTAGAGCTTTTCAATTACATTTAAGATTAGATGATGGCGACTTGGTAACCTATCCAAATAATTTAATGCTACAAAAAGCTGTAACCTTAATTGAAAAAGATGCTATAGAAGACGAGTTTGATGATGGCACAGATTTAATATAATTTTACGTTAAATAAACATTAAAACCAGTCCTTGAGGCTGGTTTCTTTTTTATATTTGAAACTAAAGCCAACAAAATTATTATGCTAAAACGCTACTTATTACTTCTGTTTTTCTCATTTTTTTGCTTATCAACACAGGCACAACAACCTAAAAAACCTAATAGTTCTGACATTTTCGAATCCATTAAGAAATTAAATTTCTTAGGTTCAGTATTATATATTGCAGCACATCCTGATGATGAGAATACAAGACTTATCTCATACATGTCAAATAACGTAAAAGCAAGAACAGCATATTTGTCATTAACTCGAGGTGATGGAGGTCAGAATTTAATTGGTCCAGAGCTTAGAGAACTTCTTGGTGTTATCCGCACGCAAGAATTACTAGCTGCAAGACGAATTGATGGTGGTGAGCAACGCTTTACAAGAGCAAACGATTTTGGCTACTCTAAGCATCCTGATGAAACCTTAGCCATTTGGAATAAAAAAGAAGTATTAAGTGATGTGGTATTAGCTATCAGACAATTTAAGCCAGACGTCATTATTAATCGTTTTGACCATAGAAGTCCAGGAAGTACACATGGACATCATACAAGTTCTGCTATGTTAAGTTATGAAGCTTTTGATTTAGCTAACGATAAAAATGCCTTTCCAGAACAAGTTAAACAATACGGAACATGGCAACCAAAGCGTGAGTTTTTTAATACTTCGTGGTGGTTTTATGGAAGCCAAGAAAATTTTGATAAAGCTGATAAAACAAACTTATTGAGTGTTGATACAGGAGTTTTCTTTCCATCAAACGGATTAAGTAATCCTGAAATAGCTGCATTAAGTAGAAGTTCACATAAATCGCAAGGTTTTGGAAGCACTGGAAGCAGGGGCGAACAAATTGAATATATTGAACTGATTAAAGGTGATTTACCTGCTGATAAATCTAATATTTTTGATGGAATTGACACCTCTTGGAATCGTGTAAAAGGAGGAAAAGAGATTGGAAATATTTTAAAAGAAGTTGAAACTAATTACGATTTTAAAAACCCTTCTGCTTCTATTCCGCAATTGTTAGAAGCATATAAATTGATTCAAAATTTAGAAGACCAACATTGGAAAGCAATCAAATTAGAAGATATTAAAAATGTAATTGCTGCTTGTGCTGGTTTATATTTAGAAGCCGTCGCAGAAACAAATCAGGCAACTGCTAATTCATCAATTAATTTAAAAATTGAGTCAATAAATAGAAGTGATTATCAAATAACACTTAACTCATATGCAATTAACACTTTAGATGTTGTTAAAAATATTGAGCTTAAAAATAATATTAGTTACGACTTTAAAGACGTTTTAAAAATAGATTCAAAACAACAACCTACAACACCTTATTGGTTAACAAAAAAAGGGAGTTTAGGAATGTATACAGTAGATGATAAAAATTTAATTGGACAACCTGAAACGCCAAGAAATCAACTAGTAACTTTCAATTTAACATTTGGCAAAACATCAATTTCTTACTCCAAACCAATAGTCTACAAAACTAATGATGACGTAAAAGGTGAGGTTTATAAACCGTTCGAGATTATTCCAGAAGCCTCTGCAAAAGTAGCCGAAGATGTTATCATATTCGAAAACGACAAGCAAAAAGATATTGTAGTAATTGTAAAAGCTGGAAGAGATAATCTTGAAGGATTTGTGCAAATAGCACATCCGAAAGATTGGAATGTTTACCCAGAAAAGCAAAAAGTATCAATTACGCATAAAGGCGAAGACCAAACACTAATTTTTACTGTTATTCCTCCAAAAAACCAAAGTGAAGGATTAATTACACCAATGGTAACAGTTGGCAACGAAGTTTATACCAAAAAGTTAGTTGAAATTAATTACGACCATATTCCTTTTCAAACTGTTTTATTACCAAGCGAAAGCAAAGTAGTTCGATTAGACATAAAAAAGAGAGGTGAAAATATAGGTTATATTGAAGGTGCTGGTGATGTCGTTCCTGAAAGCCTAAAGCAAATTGGCTATAATGTTGTTGTTATTAAACCTGAAGAAATTAATGCAGAAACTCTTAATCGTTTTGATGCTATTGTTGTTGGTATCAGAGCTTATAATGTGGTTGAAACGTTAAAATATAAACAGCAGTTACTTTTTAATTTTGTAGAGCAAGGCGGAAACTTAATAGTACAATATAATACAAGTAGAGAAACTATTGTTGATGAACTTGCGCCTTACAAGTTAGAATTATCACGCGACAGAGTTACTGATGAAAATGCAGAAGTTCGATTTTTAAATCCTAATCATCCTTTATTAAATTATCCGAATAAAATTACAGAAAAAGATTTTGAGGGTTGGACACAAGAACGTGGTTTGTATTTTCCAGACCAATGGTCGTCAGAGTTCACTCCACTTTTATCTATGAATGATAAAGGTGAAACTCCAAAAGATGGTAGCTTATTGGTTGCCAAACATGGTAAAGGATATTATATCTACACAGGGTTAAGCTTCTTTAGAGAATTCCCTGAAGGTGTTTCTGGTGCTTACCGCCTTTTTGCAAACATGCTATCAATTGGTAAAGACAATATTAATACAGATAAAAAATTAAACGATTAACCATGAACGAAAACACATCACAAAAACAACCATGGTTAAAACTTTATTCTTTAGTATTGATAGTTAATGCCATATATATTATATTGTTTTACTTCATAATGCAATCCTTTTAAGTTATGGAAATATTAGACTGGATTGTATTATTAGGAACACTTTTAACCATTGTAGCTTATGGCACATGGAAAACAAGAGGAAGCAAAAATGTAGATGACTACATAAAAGGTGGCAACGAAGCCAAATGGTGGACAATTGGGTTGTCTGTAATGGCTACTCAAGCTAGTGCAATAACATTTTTATCAACTCCAGGACAAGCATTTCATGACGGAATGGGATTTGTTCAATTCTACTTTGGAGTACCAATTGCTATGGTAGTTATTTGCTTGGTTTTTATACCTCTTTATCATCGACTAAAAGTTTATACAGCTTATGAATTTTTAGAAAACCGATTCGACTTAAAAACTAGAAGCTTAACAGCTATGTTATTTTTAATACAACGTGGTTTAGCAGCAGGAATTACTATTTATGCTCCTGCAATTATTCTATCTGCTGTATTGGGCTGGAACTTAAACTTGCTAATTGTTATTATTGGTATTTTGGTTATTATATATACTGTTTCTGGTGGCACCAAAGCTGTTAGTATTACACAAAAGCATCAAATGGCAGTAATTTTTACTGGAATGTTTGTTGCTTTTTTCATCATAGTTAGCAAGTTACCAGCTGATATTACATTCACTAAAGCTTTAGATATTGCTGGAGCAAGTGGGAAAATGGATATTTTAGATTTCTCATTCGATTTTAATAATCGCTATACATTTTGGAGTGGTATTATTGGAGGAACATTTTTAGCCCTCTCCTATTTCGGAACAGATCAAAGCCAAGTTCAGCGTTATTTATCAGGAAAATCAATTAAAGAAATGCAAATGGGTTTAATTTTTAATGGTCTATTAAAAGTTCCAATGCAATTTTTTATTCTATTAGTTGGTGTTATGGTATTTGTATTTTATCAGTTTAATGCCTCACCTGTAAGTTTTAATCCTGATGCTTCAAAAACGGTATTAAGTTCTTCATATGCGCAAGAGTACCAAACTATTGAGGCTGAACAGGCTGTTATATTTAATGACAAACAAGAGCTAATTAAATTATATACAGAGACTCAAGATGAAAAATATTCTGAACTGATTAATGCTGCAAATAAAAAAGATAGAGAAAATAGAGAAGCCGCTAAAGTGATTATAAAAAAAGCTTCAGATGAGAAAAAATTATCTGTAGAAACTAATGACAAAGATTACGTTTTTATTCACTTTATACTTAATAATTTACCTCGTGGGTTAATTGGACTACTGCTAGCTGTAATTTTGAGTGCAGCAATGTCTAGTACTGCAAGCGAATTAAATGCACTATCGTCAACCACAACAATGGATTTATACAAGCGATCTATTGTAAAAGATAAAGATGACACACATTACCTTAAAGCATCAAAATGGTTTACGTTCGGATGGGGAGTTTTAGCAATTCTCATAGCCTGTATTGCCTATTTAGCAGATAACCTTATTCAATTAGTTAATATTATTGGATCCATCTTTTACGGAAATGTGCTAGGGATTTTCTTGCTAGCCTTCTTCTTTAAATACGTGAAAGCTAATGCCGTTTTTATTGCAGCGCTTATTACTCAAGCAATTGTTATTATTGGTTGGTGGTATGATTGGATGCCTTATTTATGGCTGAATTTATTTGGGTGCGCTTTAGTTATGTTAATCGCCTATTTTATTCAAGTACTTCATAGAGATAATTAAGTTTTTTTACCATTTTAGAGAAAACTAAGTTCCTTTCAGGAGCACATATCTTATTAGCATCTTTGAAATATTTTCTTAAAAGTATACTATTTATTACAAAAAGAATATTTTACTTGTCTATATGTAAAGTTTTCTTTACTTTTGATTTATCAATTTTAAAATCGAACAGTTATGAAAACAAGCTATTTATTACCTAACAAGTATAAAACTATAGGTTGGATACTTTTTATTTTTGGAATTTTATCTGGTTGTTATATTTATTTAGCAGACTACGAATCTTCACTTCTAAGCATTAACGTTCTTGCTATTTTTAATGAAAATTACATGCATGATACTAGATCATTTTTTAGAATAATAGAAAATAATATAGTTGATGAGCTAACTTCTATTTCAATAATTTTAGGAGGATTAATAATTGGTTTTTCAAAAGAAAAAGTTGAGGATGAATTTATATATAAACTCCGTCATGACTCTTTAGTTTGGGCAATCCTTATTAATTATGTCATTTTATTATTTGCAGTAGTTTTCGTCTATAATATGACGTTTTTTGATGTCCTAGTATTTAATATGTTCACGCCATTAATTATTTTCATCATTAGATTCAATTTTCTTAAGCTAAAATCACAGAGTCATGAAGAATAATTTAAAAGTAGAAAGAGCAATACATGATATGACACAAGCTGATTTAGCAGAGAAAATTGGTGTGAGTAGACAGTCTATAAACGCTATGGAAAAAAATAAATATGTACCTTCAACAGTTTTAGCATTAAAAATTGCAAAGCTGTTTAAAAAACCTGTTGAAGATATATTTATTCTTGAAGAAGATGATTAAAAAAAGCGCAACTAAATCTAGTTGCGCTTTTTTTTAATAAGTTATTGAGATTACATTCCTCCCCATTCTTTAAGAGAGTCCTTATTCATTTTTACATAATCATCATTTCCAGCCGCTTCTGCAGCAGCTAATGATTTCTTTGCAGCAGCAATAGCACCTTTTTTATCTCCTGCTTTTGCATAAATCAATGATTGTTGTCTTAACTGCCAAAAAGGAGCTTTATCTCCAGCCATGGCAATAGCTTTATCAATCCAAGTTTTAGCTTGATTAATATCTTTACCTTCTTGTAAATAATATACTGCAGCTGCATAATAGTCTCCAGCACTTGGACCTTTCATTACTTTATCTATAGATGCAGATACTGCTTTATCAGTAGGCACATCAAACTTTACACCTACATAAACATCAGACCAAAGTATTCCAATTGTAGCAGAACTACTTGTTAAGTCATCAAAAGTCATAGTAAACGTTTCTATTTGCATTGGCATTGGGTAAACTTCAGCTGTTACTTTTGCAGCCACTTTACTATCATCCCATTCTTGAGGCGTTCCTCCACCATTATAATCAGTATAGAAATAAACTTCCCAAGATTGCTTACCTGGTTTTGTGAAAATTGCATAAGTACCAGCTTTTAATGTTTGACCGTTTACAGCAACATCATCACTAAATGTTATTTTAGTTCTAGCATTTGCTCCAGTTCTCCAAACTTTATCATAAGGTACTAAATCACCAAAAATAGTTCTGCCTCTCATATTTGGGCGAGAATATTCTAAAGTAACATCAGTAAGACCAACTTTTTGCTCCATTTTAGCAAACGGACTTGGTGCTGGTGTTTCAATTTGTGCATTTACATTCATTGAGACTGCAAATACAAAAAGAATTAAGAGTAATTTTTTCATGTTATAATATAGTTTTAATGATTAGTTTATAATTTTATAAAATTACGAATTACAAAATCCATAGTTTGTTAACAAAACCTTAAATTAAGACGTTGTATATTTGTAAAAATTTCATCAATGAAAAAATATTACGCTGAAATAATAGGAACATTCGCCATGATTTTTTGTGGTTGTGGAGCAATAGCGATTAACGAAATAACCAACGGAAGTATTGGTCATGTTGGTGTAGCAGCAACTTGGGGATTAATTGTAATGGCAATGATTTATGCCTTTGGGGAAATTTCTGGAGCACATTTTAATCCTGCAGTAACATTTGGATTTGCAATTGCAAAGAAATTTGATTGGAAAGAAGTCCCTAAATATATAATAGCACAAAGTATAGGTGCATTTTTAGCTTGTTTGTTATTATTCTTTTTGTTTCCTGAAAGCACAACACTAGGCAGCTCATTACCTGCAGGTGGTTTTGAACCTTATAAAGCTTTTGTTCTAGAGTTAATCCTCACCTTCTTTTTAATGGTCGTTATTATAAATGTATCAACAGGTAGTAAAGAAATAGGCACTATGGCAGCAATTGCTGTTGGTGGAGTTATTTTATTAGAAGCTATGTTTGCTGGCCCAATGACAAAAGCTTCTATGAACCCTATTCGTTCACTTGCACCTGCTTTGGTTTCAGGTAATCTTCAACATTTATGGTTATATCTTACTGCTCCTTTCGTCGGTTCTTTTTTAGCCGTTTTTAGTTGCAAACTGGTTAAAGATGATCAATGCTGCTAAACGAAGTGTATATTCTTTGTTAAATTTTGTTTAATATATTTCAAAAAACATTAAACATTTTATATCTTTACCATAATTAATTTAATTATGGCAAAAAAGAAATCTATTTCAGATCAGGACATTATATCATATTATATGCATTATGTCTTAGAAAATAACCACCTCCCAAAATCAGTTTACTCGTTTGCAAAAGCAAACAATTTTAAAGAAACAAAATTCTATGAGCATTTTGGTTCGTTTGAGGCTATTGAAAAACAAGTATTTAAGACGTTTTTCGACAATACATTAAAAGTACTACACAAAAGTGAAGAATATCAATCTTTCGATGCTCGACATAAACTGTTAAGTTTTTACTTCACTTTTTTTGAAATTTTAACAGCGAACAGAAGTTTTGTTGTATATGCACTTCATAAACATAAAAATAGCATGAAGGGATTACAAATTTTGTCGCAACTAAAAAAAAGATTTATTAACTATATTGATAATTTAGATATTGAAACCCTAGATATAAAGGAAGATCGCATAAACAAAATACAACAAAGTGCTCTACAAGAATCTGCATGGCTACAATTGTTGCTAACCATGAAGTTTTGGATTGAAGACACATCTGCATCTTTTGAAAAGACAGATATCTTTATTGAAAAATCTGTAAATACCAGCTTTGATGTTATAAATATCGTACCACTAAAAAGTGTTATTGACTTTGGAAAGTTTCTTTTTAAAGAAAAAATGCACATGAACTAAAAATAACACATGAAAACTATAGATTCTATTCCAACATCAAAAATAAGTCGTGCATCTAAATTAGTAACTACTGGAGCTAAGGTAGGTGTTAATTATCTTAAATACTATGGAGATAAACTAACCAAAACCGAAGATGAAGCTAGGCTAAAACTTAATGAAAGTAATGCTGAAGATATTTATGACAGTTTAAAACAACTCAAAGGTAGCGCCCTAAAAGTAGCTCAAATGCTGAGTATGGAAAAAAGTATTTTACCACAAGCTTATGTAGAAAAATTTTCATTAGCTCAATTTTCGGTACCACCATTATCACCTCCATTAGTTATCAAAACTTTTAAAAACTACTTTGGCAAATTGCCAAATGAATTATATGATTCCTTCAACTCAACTTCAGTAAATGCTGCCAGTATTGGTCAAGTACATTTGGCAGAAAAAAATGGGAAAAAACTTGCTGTGAAAATCCAATATCCTGGAGTTGCACAAAGTATTGCTTCCGATTTGGCTCTTGTTAAGCCAATTGCTATGAAAATGTTTAATATAAAAGGGAAAGATTCGGACAAATACTTTAAAGAAGTTGAAGGAAAGCTAATTGAGGAAACAAATTATGTGCTGGAAGTTGCTCAAAGTAAGGAAGTGTCTGGAGCATGCTCACATATTCCTAACCTTTTGTTTCCTCAATATTATGAAGAATTATCTTCTGATAGAATTATAACTATGGATTATATGCAAGGTGAACATTTATCAGAATTTACAGCTTATAATAATGACCAAGAAAAAGCAAATCAACTAGGTCAAGCACTATGGGATTTTTACATGTATCAAATCCATAAATTAAAGAAAGTACATGCTGACCCACATCCAGGAAATTTTTTAGTTTCATCCAATACTCAATTAATTGTTCTAGATTTTGGTTGTATGAAAACTATCCCCCAAGATTTTTATAATCCTTATTTTGAGTTAGCCAAACCAGAAAACATTACCAATCAAGATTTTTTTGTAAAAAAACTTTATGAATTAGAAATTTTACGTCTAGATGATACTAAAGATGAAGCTAAATTTTTTACAGAAATGTTTCATGAGTTATTAAGTCTTTTTACACAACCATTCCATGCTGAGACATTTGATTTTTCAGACGCTGAATTCTTTGGAAAAATTACAGAATTAGGACAACGATATTCAAAAAACACAGAGCTCCGAAAAATGAATGGTAATAGAGGATCAAAGCATTTTATATATATGAATAGAACATTTTTTGGACTTTATAATCTAATGTTTGACCTTAAGGCCAAAGACATTAAAATAAATAATTTTAAAACCTTATAAAGTGACTCATTTCAATACAGATGATTTCAGTCAAATGCATCATTTATATCGAATCAATCTTATAAATAGTTGCTCCGGATATAAATCGGCAAACCTTATTGGAACAAAATCTGTAGATGGTATTACAAACTTAGCAATTTTTAGTTCCGTAACACATATAGGTTCAAATCCTGCTTTATTAGGTTTTTTTTTAAGACCTACAACAGTTATTAGAAACACCTACAATAATATTAAAGAAACAGGTGTATTTACAATAAACCATGTACATGAGTCCATATTAGAAGATGCACATCATACATCAGCAAAGTATGATAGTGATATTTCAGAGTTTGAAATGACGAATTTAATAGAACAATATAAAGATAGCTTTTCAGCGCCATTTGTTAAGGATGCTCCAATACAATTAGCAATGACTTATGTTGAAGAATACGATATAAAATCTAACAATACAATTTTATTAATAGGACAAATTAAAGATTTGTATATTAAAGACAACTTACTTCAAAATGATGGGTTTATAAACTTATCTGAAGCAAATGTTGTTGCTATAAATGGTCTAGATGGATACACAATTCCTAAATTGAAAAACAGATTTGAATATCAAAGACCAAAGAAACTGAAAATATAACTAAATAATGAAAATTCTTGTTACAGGCTCTACAGGCTATATTGGAAAACGATTAATACCAATACTAATTAATGAAGGTCATCATGTAGTTTGTGCTGTAAGAGATAAATTAAGAGCAGATAAAACCTATATTGATGATGAAAACATAACCATAATAGAAGCTGATTTTTTAAAATTTGAAACATTAAAAAATATTCCTAAAGATATTGATGTTGCCTATTATCTAATTCATTCAATGTCTAATGCTTCAAGAGATTTTGAAAGTTTAGAATCAAAATGTGCTGAAAATTTTAAAAACTATTTTGAAAATTCTAATGTAAAGCAGGTAATTTATTTAAGTGGTATTACTAATGAAGAAAACTTATCTAAACACTTACAGTCTAGAAAAAATGTTGAAGATATTTTAAAATCAGAAAATTATGCACTAACTGTCTTTAAAGCAGGTATTATAGTAGGCTCCGGAAGCTCTTCTTTTGAAATCATTAGAGATTTAGTTGAAAAATTACCTGTAATGATAGCTCCTAAATGGCTTAACACCAAAACCCAACCTCTAGCAGTAAGAGATGTTTTGGCTTTTTTGTCGAGAGCTAAAGATAAAAAAGAACTTTACAATAAAAGTTATGACATTTTTGGTCCAGAAATATTAACCTACAAAGAAATGTTACTCAAATTTTCTAAAATTAGAAGGTTAAAGCGTTATATTTTAACTGTTCCAGTAATGACGCCAAAACTTTCCTCCTATTGGCTCTATTTTGTCACCTCAACATCATATAAATTGGCATCATCATTAGTAGATAGTATGGGAGTTCAAATAATTGGGAAAACAAGTAACATAAATACCATTCTAGATGTTGAACCAATCTCATACAAGGAAGCAGTAGAATTAGCATTTGAAAAAATTGAGCAAAATAGTATAGTATCTAGCTGGAAAGACTCTATGATTAGTAGTGGTCGATTAAAGAGTAATTTTCATAAATATATCAATGTTCCAAAATATGGTTGTTTTAAAGACTACAAAGAACGCAAGGTCGTAAACGAAAAACTAACTATAAATCGTATTTGGTCAATTGGAGGAACTACAGGCTGGTATTACGGTAATTACCTTTGGAAAATAAGAGGTTATATCGATAAATTATTTGGAGGAATTGGATTAAGACGCGGACGTACACATGTGTCAGAATTAGATGCTGGAGATGCTTTAGATTTTTGGAGAGTAATTTTTAGCGATAAAAAAGAAAAAAAATTATTGCTCTACGCCGAAATGAAATTACCAGGTGAAGCTTGGTTAGAATTTAAAATAGAAGACAACTTATTAAAGCAAACTGCTACATTTAGACCTCGAGGGCTCTGGGGAAGACTATACTGGTATACTGTATTACCATTTCATGGATTCATTTTTAGAGGTATGATTAACAAGTTAGTAGAATCAAATACTTAAAAAAATTTGTTCTGTTAATTTTTGTTTAAACTTTTTGAATTATTGTTAAACAATTGTTTATTTTTTGTATATTTAGCTAATGATATTAGAAACAACATACACAAATAAAGAACAAACTGAACTCATAAATGATTTAGTTGGTAAACCTTTTAGGTTTATGCAATCATTAAAAATGAAGGGAGTTGGTTCTAAAAGGATGATTATTGAAGACGTTAGTCCGAATTTGCAACAATATCTTAATAAAATAGAAGACGTTAATTATGCCAATATTGAATTACGCCCTATTGGAATTCTAATTAGAATAAATAAAGCACTAAAAACATTTACTTGGGTAATCCCTTACTATCAATTAGTAATTTATAAAACAAATGGAAGTAACATTCACGCACAAGGACGTTTTATCCATTTTAGAAATAATATAACATTCAAAGATAACAAAGCTTTTTTTGACAAGCTTCTTAATGAAAAAGTAAAATATGAATCTCAATATTCAATTCCTCAATGATATTAAGTAATGATCGTATAGATCGTATCATTGAAATGGCTTGGGAAGATCGTACTCCTTTTGAAGCAATTTTATATCAGTTCAACTTAAAAGAACAAGAAATTATTGAGTTGATGCGTCGTGAATTGAAACCAAGTAGTTTTAGAATGTGGAGAAAAAGAGTACAAGGTCGTACAACTAAACATTTAAAATTGAGAACATTCCACAAAGGCCGATTTAAATGTTCAAGACAGAAACAAATTGCACATAACTCAATATCAAAACGATAACGTTGCTTTGCTTTAGGAGATGAGTTCCTAAAAGACAGCACATAAAAAAGACAATATGAATACCGAAACATTAGAAGTAAAACAAAAAAATGGTCACAAATTAAACGAATTTACTATTCAAGATATTGGTGATGACCATATGTATACAGGTATAGAAACACCTATGAAGAGTGACGCATTTAAACTTTCAGATACTGAAAAAAAGCAACGTATTGCTCTGCTATTTGAAGAAATTATGGATGTTATGGGTTTAGACTTAACTGACGATTCATTAAAAGGCACTCCAGAGCGTGTAGCAAAAATGTACATTGATGAAATTTTCTCAGGATTAAATCCTGCAAACAAACCTAAAATTGCATTGTTTGATAATAAATATCAATACAATCAAATGCTTGTTGAAAAGAATATCACCTTTTATTCTAATTGTGAGCATCATTTTGTGCCAATTATAGGAAAAGCTCACGTTGCATATATATCTTCTGGTAAGGTAATTGGACTGTCTAAACTAAACAGAATAGTACAGTACTATGCCAAACGACCACAAGTACAGGAACGTTTAACTAATCAAATAGCTGAGGAGTTAAAATCTATTTTACAAACCGATGATGTTGCTGTTATAATAGATGCAAAGCATTTATGTGTGTCATCTCGTGGTATAAAAGACGAATCTTCAGCAACAGTAACATCCTTTTATGGAGGACAATTTAATACTTCTCAAAAAATAGCTGAATTACAAAACTATCTAAAAGATTAAAACTATGGATATCATTAACGAAGCACTCGAATTTGAACAACAAAAACTAAAATCATTATCTACCAGTGATAGGATAGAAATTTCAAGAAAAGCAAAAAGTTTGATTTTGGCATTAAATGAAATTTACAAACGAAAAAAAGATGAACAAATCATGGATATCATGAAACGTTTAACTGCTATCAAAAGAAAAGTAGAAAAACGATTAAAAGGTAGAGCGTTGGTATCTAACATATAAAAACATGGAAACAATAGTTATAGTAGGTGGAAGCAAAGGAATAGGTAATGCTATTGTAAAAACTTTGGTTGAAACTAAAAAGGTCATAAATATAAGTCGAACTACTCCTGATTTTTCTCATGACAATTTCACACACCACAATTGTGATATTTTAAAAGACGAATTACCAATAATTGAAAACATTGACGGTTTAGTATATTGCCCAGGAAGCATAAATTTAAAACCAGTAAGTAGATTGACTTTAAATGATTTTAGAGAAGATTTTGAAATTAATGTTATAGGTGCTGTAAAAGCAATTCAAAAATATTTAGATGCGCTAAAAAAAGGAAATCAACCTTCAATTTTACTATTTAGTACTGTTGCATCAAAATTAGGAATGCCATATCATGCTAGTATAGCAACCTCAAAATCTGGTATAGAAGGATTGGTAAAATCTCTTGGTGCCGAATTAGCTCCTACAATTCGTGTTAATGCTATAGCTCCTACTGTAACAGATACTGAATTAGCTAGTAAACTATTACGTAACGACAAAATGATAGAAAACATTACAGAACGTCATCCATTAAAAAAGTTTTTAAAACCAAACGATGTTGCTGTTATGGCAGAGTTTTTACTATCAGAAAAAGCTTCATCAATTTCTGGTCAAGTTTTTGAAATGGATTGTGGAATCGTATCTTTTAAAATATAAGTATGAATCCATTTAAAATTTTTATAGCCACATTATTTACTCCTAAAGTAAAAGAAACTATGAATTTAAAGTCTGTTTATGACATCAAAATAAATAGCCTACAGGGAAGACCAATTGATTTAAAACAATTTAAAGGTAAGTTTATCTTATTTGTTAATGTAGCTTCAAAATGCGGGTTTACTCCACAATACAGAGATTTACAGAATCTACATGAAGCCTATGGAAACAGACTTCAGGTTATTGGCTTACCATGTAATCAGTTTGGAGCACAAGAAACTGGAAATGCTAATGAAATTGAATCCTTCTGCGAAGTAAATTATGGTGTAAGTTTTTTAATAACAGAAAAGATTGACGTTAAAGGTAAAAATCAGCACCCAATTTATAAATGGCTTACCAATAAAACTGAAAATGGAGTTTCCAATTCTACTGTAAAGTGGAATTTTCAAAAATATCTTGTTAGTGAAGAAGGTAAATTTGCTGATTATTATTATTCAACAACCAACCCGATGAATAAAAAAATTATCAAACATTTAAAATAAAAAAGTTATGTTTAAACTGTTCAAAAAAAAATCAGAAATAGAAAAATTAGAAATAAAGTTCAAAAAATTAATGAATGAATGGCACCAGTTATCAAGTATTAACAGATCTAAAAGTGATGCTAAATATGCTGAAGCCCAAAAATTAATTCCAATAATGTCAGAATTAAAAAAAAGTAATGAAATTTATTAAACCATTAGTATTATTTTTAATTATAAATTTTGGAGCATTAGCTTTAGGAAGTTGGTTGATGAATAATGGTCCACAAACAGAATGGTATACATCCTTAAATCAAGCACCTTGGACACCTGAAGGCTGGGTTTTTGGTGTAGCTTGGACAACCATAATGCTATGTTTTTCCATCTATATGACTTATCTTTATTTAAAACTTCCAACATCTAAATTTGCTACTTTATTTAGCGTTCAATTTATACTAAATGTTATTTGGAATTATTTGTTTTTTAATCAACATTTAATTGCTTTTGGTCTTATAACTATTGTTGCATTAACTATAGTTGTAGCGACATTTTTATTTAAATTTAAAACTGAGCTTAAAGCAAAAACACTCTTTATTTTACCATATTTTGTTTGGCTTTGTATTGCAACTTCACTTAACTCATACATCTATCTATATAATTAATTTCAATGAAAATATATACGCTTCACAAAAAGCAAAATTTACCTATAACTTTGGAAGAGGCTTGGGAGTTTTTATCTAATCCGAAAAATCTTAAAACAATAACTCCAGATTATATGGGATTTAATATCCTATCTGGAGCAGATAGGCCAATGTATGCTGGACAAATAATACAATATATTGTAACTCCTGTTTTAGGCATTAAAACTAAATGGGTTACAGAAATTACGCATTGTATTGATAAACATTATTTTGTTGATGAGCAACGTTTCGGACCTTATGCATTATGGCATCACAAGCATTTTATTAAAGAAATAGATGGTGGAGTTGAAATGGAAGATATTATAGATTATAAAGTTCCTTTTGGGTGGTTAGGTCAGCTTGTTCATCCTATCCTAGTAAAACCAAAATTGGAAGAAATATTTAATCACAGAACAAAAAAGTTAGAAGAATTATTTGGCAAATACTAAATGAAGCAGGCTATAAATATTTTTTGGTTAAGACGCGATTTAAGACTAGATGATAATATTGGATTACATCAAGCTTTAAGTGAAAAACATCCTGTACTGCCTATTTTTATTTTTGACACAGAAATTCTTGATAATCTTCCAGAAGACGATGCTCGTGTCACTTTTATATTCGAAACACTTCATAAATTAAGAAAAACGCTTCAAGAAGAACATGATAGCAGTCTGGCAATCTATTATGGAAAACCAATGGATATTTACAATCAACTTATTGAAGATTATAATATAGATACCGTTTTTACCAATCACGATTATGAGCCTTATGCAACAGAGCGTGATGCAGAAATAAAAAATCTACTTTCTAAAAACGATATATCATTCAAAACCTTTAAAGACCAGGTCATTTTTGAAAAGGATGAAGTTATAAAAAGTGATGGTAAACCATATTTGGTTTATACACCTTACATGAAAACATGGAAGGAGAAATTTAAAAGTATTGAATTAGAAATTATAAATACTGATAATTATTTTGATAATTTTATTAAAAACAAACACTTACCAAGTTTAAGTTTATCTGATATTGGATTTAAAAAATCGTCACAACAAATAGCAAATTATAACCTCACTCCTACGCTTATTCAAGATTATGAAAAGACAAGAAATTTTCCAGCTAAAGACACAACTTCAAGGCTTGGACCACATCTTCGTTTTGGAACAGTTAGCATTCGTAAAGTGGTAAAAAAAGCTATTGCAGAGAAAAATGAAATTTTCTGGCAAGAATTAATTTGGAGAGAGTTTTTTATGCAAATATTGTGGCACTTCCCTCATACAGTAACTAAAAGTTTTAAACCGAAATACGATAGCATTAAATGGCGAAATAATGAAGAAGAATTTAAACTTTGGTGTGAAGGCAAAACAGGCTATCCTTTGGTTGATGCTGGAATGCGACAATTAAACCAAACAGGTTTTATGCACAATAGAGTGCGAATGTTAGTTGGTAGTTTTCTATGCAAACATTTATTGATAGATTGGCGTTGGGGAGAAGCTTATTTTGCAGAAAAACTGCACGATTATGAAATGGCTAGTAATATTGGTAATTGGCAATGGGTTGCAGGTTGTGGTGTTGATGCTGCTCCATATTTCAGAATATTTAATCCAACTACACAAATTGAAAAGTTTGATAAAGAATTAAAATATATCAACACATGGGTAAAAAATTTAAATGAGCTTACTTACCCAAATAAGATAGTAAATCATAAAGAAGCTAGAGAACGTTGTCTAGAAACTTATAAATTAGCACTAAACAACTAACGTAACGATCTGTAAACAAATCACTTATAATAAAGTGGCTATTTTTATTTTTTAGATTATATTTGAAATTCTAAACTTAAAACCTACAGATTATGATTAAAAATCTACTCGCTACAATTTTATTTGTTTTACCATTTATTTCATTTTCACAAATTACATTTACTGACCAAAGTTCTGCATTATCCAACTCAACATTAAAAAGCGGAGTTGCAATTGGTGTTTGTGATATGAATGGTGATAAATTAGATGATATTATACGATTATCCAGTGCTACAAGTCTTCAAATTGAATACCAATCAGCTACAGGAAATTTTACAAACTTAAATTATGGCAACTTACCAGGAAATGGTTCAGAATGGGGAATGTCAATTGCTGATGTTGATAAAAATGGTTTTAATGACATAATTGTTGGTGGTGCATATAACGGATTAAAACTATTAACCGCAAATAGTACAGGAACCAACTATACAACTACAACTCTTGGAGGTCCAAGTATATTTCTACAGAATATAAATTTTGCAGATATAGACAACAATGGAACTATTGATATTTTTGCTTGTCATGATGAAGGTGTTTCTTCTGCTTATTCCAATAATGGAACAGGAACATTCACAATCAACAATGCAGGATTAATTAACGCTATTTCTCCAGACCCAAATGATGATGACTCTGGGAATTATGGTAGCATTTGGACAGATTATGATAATGATGGTGACTTAGACTTATATATTTCTAAATGCAGATTAGGTGTTAACAACCCATTAGATGGAAGACGTGTAAATATTTTATACCAAAATGATGGAAATAATAATTATATTGAAGTTGGTGTTGCTGCAGGTTTAGTCCCTTATGCTCAATCTTGGTCTGCGAACTTTGAAGACATTGATAATGATGGTGATTTAGACTGTGTACTTATAAATCATGACGTTACAAATATGATTTATGTTAATAACGGAAATGAAACTTTCACTGATATTACAGCGTCAACTGGTATAGCAACAGAATTGGCTAGTATTGGAGGGAATGGTATTCAGGTAATTATGGAAGATTTTGACAATGACACTTTAGTAGATATATTTATTACTGTAAGAGGTGGTAATCACTATCTTTTTAAAAACACAGGTAGCAATACATTTTCACCTGTTACAAATCCATTTCCAACTAGTACAAGAATTCAAACAGCAGCTGTTGGAGATTTAGATAACGATGGATTTCTTGATGTCATTGCTGCATTTGGTAATGGTTACAATGGACCATCATCTTCAATTTCTGATAAACTTTTTATTAATTCAGGAAACGCTAATAATTGGAGCGAAATTACACTACAAGGATCACCAAGTAATATAAATGGAATAGGTGCTCGTATAGAAATTTATGGTGCTTGGGGAAAACAAATTAGAGAAGTGCGTTCTGGTGAAAGCTACGGAATAATGAATTCTATGATGACACATTTTGGGCTAGGAACAAATACTAGTATCACAAAAATCGTAGTAAAATGGCCATCTGGTACTGTTGATGAATTATTCAATCCAAATATTAATGAATCTATTACTATTGTTGAAGGTATTACCTTAAGTACAAATGAAACTTCAGAATCTAAGTTTAAGGTATATCCCAATCCAACAAGAGGAAATATTACTATTGAAGGATTACAACCATCAGCTAATGTAAATTATGAATTATATGATATTACAGGTAAAATAGTACAAACAAAAACACTATTACCTTTAACAAATATGAACATAAATATTAGTCATTTACAAACCGGAATTTACTTCTTAAACTTATATGAAAACAACAAACGTTATGTTCATAAAGTGGTGAAAGACTAAATTATACATTTAAAAAAAAAGGCTTCAAATTATATTGAAGCCTTTTTTTGTTAAGATAATAATAATTAAAAATCAAATCCTATAGAGAATTGCCAAACCCTGTTTTTAGGCTTTCCTTCATCGTAAATATCTCCTAAACCTAGATGATAACGTACTCCAAAGCTTACTCCTGTATCTGTTTTAAATCCTCCTCCAAAATTAACTCCCCAATCAAAACTATTTGGGTTAAACTCTTGTGATGTATCAAACAAACTAAAACTACTATCAAACTCTTCTTTATGTGTTATTGCATAGCCAACTTGAGGTCCTGCTTCTAAAAAGAAATTATCACTTGGATAAGCCTTTAACATTAAAGGCAAATTAATATAGTTTAGTTTTTGAGTATATGTTCCTCCTCCATCTTTAAGTTCATATCCTTGTTGAGAATAAAGCAATTCAATTTGTAAAGAAACATTATCATTTAAAAATGACTCAGAATAAAACCCAATATGAAAGCTATGTCGCTGTCCTGTTTCTCCATCTCCATCAAAAGACACAGCTGCAAGGTTATATCCTCCTTTAAGTCCTGTATTAGATTCTTTCTTATTGTCATCTTGTGACTGCATATTAATTGCTAATAATAGCATTAGTACTGATAAAAATTTTGTTTTCATAGTTGTTGTTTTTATTTGTTATTAATTATTTTCCTCCGTTTGCTTGTAAGTCTGCTATACATTGAGTGTCCAGTTGAGGAGCAGAACCATTAGAAATCATATTTCCAATTCCGTTTCCTGTTTCAGCTGCCCAAAACATTAAACAACTCTCAACATTACAGTGTTTTGGATGCGATGCATCTTCATGGCTACTTTGTAAATCTGATCCTAAATTTGTAAGTCCGAGTATGTGACCAAATTCATGCATTATTACTGTTGTCTCTAGAAGACTTCTACTTGGCTCTAATGGGCTATCACTTAATCCGTGAATAGTTTCTTCATAAATTACAAATGAAGTATTTCTGTATGCGGTTCCTAATACTACTCCCGAATTTGAATTACTTGCAGATTCGCCATCAGCAAAAAATGCCCAAACTGCAATTCGGTTTGCAGTATTAAATTTTGTTCTGTTAGCATCTTCAATTGCAACAATATCTTGATTTGTATAAGGTGAATCTTGCGTTGAAATTATAGGCCTAATCTCTACAGTAATTCCATTTGGTTTGTATGTTCTTGCTTCTAAAAAGGCAACAAGGTTATTTATAGAAGTTTGAGAAGGTTCGTATCCATCTATATAGGCAACCTCTATTATCATGCTCGTAAAAGTATCATTCGCTAATAAATCGTTAGCCGAAGTACCTACTGGTTGTTGATTTGCCGTAGCAGCAGAACCTGAATTATTATTTTCATTATCTACATCATTATCTTTTGTGCAAGCTACAAAAGTCAATATCAAAATTAATAAAGCTATTTTTTTCATTTTTTCTTTTAAATTAAGTAAACAGCTGTTAGTTCCCTAACAGCTGTTTCACCATAACAACTAAATAAACTAACCTAAAATCATGATAGTTTTGGGGCAAAGAATTTATACTAGATTTGGGTCAAAACTAATGTAATTGCGGCATTGGTAGTACTTTGTAATGAAATAGATGTGCTATTAAAACTTGTAACTTCCCATGTGTGGTTTAATAAACTAAACGTTGCACTGCCTGTAAAGTTTAATGTTAAATAGACCTCCAGTTGTGATGCTACAGCGTATGTTCCTTGTACATCTTGTACTGTTGCATTTACTGTATTATCTGCAACTACAGTTAAATCATTTGCAAAATTAATAGTAAACTCAGCATAATTATTAGCTGTATCTACACCAGAATTAACGAAAGAGTTAACTCTAAATAATCCATCAACAAGAATATCTTGTAGTAAATCAGCACTTTCTTCAGCATCATCCATAGCGTCTTCTTCAGAAATACACTCATTAATACTAGATTGTAATACTACATCGCTATTAACTGTTGCAGATGTACCATTACTAAATGTAATACCAATTGGATAGTTTATAGCAAACAACTCGTCACTTCCAAAGTTATTCATGTAGTTATATAATTGTTCCTCAGATTCAATAACAACACTTCCTGTTTGATCAAAATTTAAGCTATAAGTAAGAATAGTTATAGGAAAATCTATATCAATGCACGAAATTGCGTCTTGAGCTGTTGCCTCAGCTTCCTCACATGCATCTATAAGAGCATTGTATTGAGCCTGATTAGTTACAACTACTTCTGTATAATTACTTAATCTTACTGTTAATGGAAATTGTAATACAACAGTATCAGCATCATTTGTATATTGAGCTAAAATATTGATAACTTGTTGATAATCTGACTGACTAACAACTGTTACTTGCGTTCCATTTACTGTTGCTGTAACTGGCAGTAAAATTGAAGAACACGACATACCATCTAAAAAGTCATCAAAAGAACCATCATACATAGATGTACGTTCTAAATTACTAGCGGTTTGCGAATTTGCTGAGTTAGTGTTTGGGTTCTGTCCATTTTCATTATTAATTTCGTCTTGACAAGAGAAACTTAGGAATGACATTAAAACAACTGCGGAAATAAATTTAAACTTTTTCATAATTCTTAATTTTTGTAATTTGGGTTTTAACTTTTTCATAGCGATTTTTTCGCCTTTATACTAGTAAGACAATTTATTTCAAAATTACCCTACTTTTTTTTTATTTTAAATCATTAATTATATTAATTGATGCTATTAAAAGTATTACAACTGCAATCATCAATGCAATTTGTATAGCTTCAAAAATTTTGTCTGAGTCCATATTTTTGTAATTTTGGGATTAATATAGAAATAAGACAAACACATTTTAATTTACCCTACTTTTGTTTTTAAATAAAGCATAAAATTAATGGATAGCAATAAAGAAAGCCTCTGCGAAGAAGTCTATTTTAATACCTTTTATAAAGACCATTTTCAGTCAGCAAATAATTTCGCTTATTATAAGTGTGGTGATCAGGCTAGTGCTTTAGATTTGGTACAAGATGCTTTTTCAAAAATTTGGGAAAATTGTTCTTCAATAGACTTTACTAAAGCAAAAACATACCTCTTTACAACTGTAAATAACTTATTTTTAAATACAGTAAAGCATCAAAAAGTTGTAATGAACTATGCTAAAGCGGCTCCATATATTGATACAAATAATGAGAGCCCTGAATATATTTTAGAAGAAGAAGAGTTCAAAAAAAAATTGCAAAATGCCATTGCATCTTTAAGTGATATACAACGTGAGGTGTTTTTAATGAATAGAATTGATGGAAAAAAGTACAGAGAGATTGCTGAGATTTTAGGTATTTCGCAAAAAGCTGTTGAAAAAAGAATGTCTGGTGCTTTAAAAATATTAAGAGAACAAATAGAAAATATATAATAAAGTAGGGTAAAATATATTATAGGTGTCTTATCTATAGAGTGATAAAAAATGAAAAACGAAAAAGACATATTAAAATGGTTTAATAATGAACTTTCGCCTAAAGAAATTGAAGATTTAAAACAAACTGAAAATCTTGAAACTTTAGACAAAATAGCTCATTATGCATCACAAATGCAAGCACCACAAGTTGATGTGCAAAAAGCACTTGAAGAATTTAAAACCAGAAAACTTAATAAAAAGGAAACTAAAGTTAGATCACTTAACCTTAGTACTTTTTATAAAGTTGCAGCTGTATTGGTTGTTATGTTAACCTCTTCATATTTTTTATTTTTTAATACTGTAAAATCTTTTGAAACTGAAATTGCACAAACCGAAACATTATTACTTCCAGACAATTCTGAAGTAATTTTAAATGCGCAATCTAAACTTACTTACAATAAGAAAAACTGGAAAAATAAACGCGATTTAAACCTTGATGGTGAGGCTTTCTTTAAAGTAAGTAAAGGTCAAAAATTTAGTGTTATTACAGATGCAGGAGTTGTACACGTTTTAGGAACACAGTTTAATGTAAAAGAACGTGACAACTATTTTGAAGTGCATTGCTATGAAGGTTTGGTTAGTGTAACATTTAATAATGAAACTATAAAATTACCTCCTGGAAAAACTTTTAGAGTTATAAATAATTCTGTTGAAATTAATGACGATTTTAGCTCTAACAGTTCATCTTGGATGCAAAAAGAGTCTAGCTTTGCTAAAGTTCCGTTAGTTCAAGTTATTGATGAGTTACAACGTCAATATGACATAAAAATTTCTACAGAAAATATCGACACAACTCAATTATTCACAGGTACATTTACGCATAGTGATAAAAATATTGCATTGCAATCAGTAACAATTCCATTAAAATTAAGTTATAAGATAGATGGCAAAAAAGTCGTATTTTACAACTATGAGGGTCAATAAATCTATAATTTACATTTTGTTATTTATTAGTGGTTTTGGTTATGGTCAAGATAACTCATCTAAGCTACCATTAATTGAAGTGCTTACAAGTATAGAAAAACAATTTAATGTTAAGTTTTCTTATGCTTTTGATGATGTAAATACTATTTTTATAGAAGCACCAAATCTTAACCTGAATCTTTCTGAAACTATTGAGTATCTCAACTCTAAAACACTTTTAAATTTTAAAGTACTTGATGATCGCTATATAACCGTTTCGGTCATTAATAAAACAATTTCAATTTGTGGAAGGATTATAACAGAAAATGATAGGTCGCCACTTTTTGGAGCCTCTATTGTAGTAAACAATACAAATAATGGCACTTTTAGTAATACTGAAGGTGTTTTTAGCTTTAAAGAAATACCTTTAAATGCCACAATTACTATTTCGTATTTAGGCTATAAAAGCAAGCAAATTAAAGCTTCATTTTTGTTTAATGAAACAAATAGTTGTTCTGATATTATTCTATCGGAAAACAATGAAGAACTCAATCAAATACTAATTACAAAATTCTTAACGGTAGGCTTACAAAAACGATTAGATGGAAGTGTTGTGCTAAACACTGAAAAATTTGGCATTTTACCAGGACTTATTGAACCAGACATTTTGCAGTCTATTCAAGCATTACCAGGTGTTGAAAGCACTAACGAGAGTATTGCAAACATTAATGTTAGAGGAGGCACTAACGACCAGAATTTAATGCTTTGGGATGATATTAAAATGTATCATTCTGGACATTTTTTCGGACTCATATCTGCATATAATCCAAACCTTACTAACAAAGTAATTGTCAGCAAAAATGGAACTAGCAGTGAGTATAGCGATGGTGTTTCTAGTACCATAAATATGTTTACCAAAGATGAGTTAAGTTCAAAATTTTCTGGTGGAGCAGGTTTAAATTTAATAAGTGGAGATGCTTTTTTAGAAATTTCAATTACAAAAACATTAGAACTTCACATTTCAGGAAGACGTTCTTTTACAGATGTTTTAAGCACACCAACTTATGATAATTATTTTGATCGTAGTTTTCAGGATAGTGAAATAAACACCAATGAAGATATAGAAAATAGCACATCGTCATCAGATTTTGTTTTTTATGATTACACAGCAAAACTACTTTTCGACTTGAATGAAAACCACAAGTTTAGAGCCAATGTTATTGGTATTAGCAATAATCTAGATTATGCCGAAAGTGTTACAAACAGCTCTAATCAAACCAATTCTAAATCGAGTAACTTATCACAAGAAAACCTGGGTTTTGGAGGTCATTGGCAAGCACAATGGTCTGATAAGTTTAGTACAAAACTTATAGCCTATTATTCAAAATATAATGTTGATGCTAACGATTTGCGAGTAGAAACCAATCAGTTACTAACACAAGCAAACGAAGTTTTAGAAACTGGAGCTAAACTAAACACACATTTTAAAGCTAGTAGTAATTTAAATTTATTATTAGGTTACCAAGTAAATGAAACAGGTATTTTAAACGAAACTACTGTTAGTGCACCATCTTATGAGCGTACAAAAAAAGATGTGCTCTTAAATCATGCTGTGTTTACTGAGGCTGAATTCAAAAAAAATGGCACCTATTTAAGAGCTGGTGTTAGAGTTAATTACTTTCAGAAGTTTGAAAAACTTTTAATTGAGCCTAGATTAAATATAAGACAAAAACTAAATCAACAATTTGCTTTAAAATTAGAAGGAGAGTTTAAAAACCAATCTGCAACTCAAATTGTCGATTTTCAAGATGACTTTTTAGGAGTTGAAAACAGACGTTGGATTTTAGCCAACAATAACAATATTCCTATTTCAACAAGTAAACAAGGCTCTTTAGGCTTAGAGTTTAACCAAAATAACTTTAACATTGATGTAACTGGTTTTTATAAACTTGTTGAAGGTATTACAGCTTCAAACCAAGGGTTTTACAACAATTTTCAATATCTAAATGCCACAGGAAATTATACAGCTAAAGGGGTTGAGTTTTTAGCTAACAAAACCCATAACAAATACAGTACTTGGGTTAGTTATACATTTAGCAAAAACGATTACAAGTTTGAAACGTTTACACCATCAGAGTTTCCTAATAATGCAGATATACGTCATTCTGTATCACTTGCTTTTAACTATAATATTTTAGATAATTTAGAAATATCTGTTGGAGGTATTTGGCATTCTGGAATTCCATACACAAAACCTGTTGAAGGCAATGAAACAGTACAAAACGGAAACCTAACATTTGTAAACTACGATACACCTAATAGTGAAAATTTAGATGAGTTTAAACGTTTAGACATTTCGTTAAACTATAATTTAAGCCTTACAGATAAAACCAAAATTACTTTAAACTTAGGTGTTAGAAACGTTACCAACGAAGCTAATATTATAAACAGATATTATAAAGTAGATCCTAACGACGACTCTAAAGCCATACAAATAGACAATGTATCTCTTGGCTTTACACCAAATGCTAGTTTGAGAATTAAGTTCTAGTCACCTTTATTTTTTCTTTTTTAAATTTATTCTTGGTTTAGAAGATAAAAACTAAATTTACTTTAGCATTACATACATTCAGTCTAATTTAGAGCCATCTAAAGTAACAACTACAACATTGATTAGTAAAGAAATTCTAAAATTAAGAAAAGAACTTCATCAGAATCCTGAATTGTCTGGTAACGAAATCAATACAGCTAAAAGAATAAAAGAGTTTATATTAACCCATAATCCAACCAAAATAATTGAAAATGTTGGTGGCAATGGACTTTTAGCAATATTTGAGTTCTCTAAAAAAGGTCCAACAATAACTATTCGATGCGAATTAGATGCATTACCTATTGTTGAGAGTAATACATTTAGCCATAAATCGCTTATTGAAGGTGTCTCTCATAAGTGTGGACACGATGGTCATATGGCAATTGTAGCAGGACTTGCGTTATGGATAAAAAATCAAAAATTTAAAACAGGAAAAATTGTTTTACTATTTCAACCAGCTGAAGAAACAGGTAAAGGAGCATTTAATGTATTGAATGATGAAAGATTTAAAAACTTAAAGTCTGATTATATTTTTGCATTACACAATATTCCTGGAGAGCCTTTACATAGTGTAATTACCATGAAAAAGGAGTTTTCTGCCGAAGTACAAAGTCTTGCAATTTATCTAACAGGTAAAGAAGCTCATGCATCTGAACCTGAAAATGCTATTAATCCTGCTTTAGGAATTTCAACTATAGTTACTGAACTGTCAAAACTTAATGTTTTAGAGCCACACAATAACAACTTTTCTATTTTAACACCAATACATATTAATATGGGAGAAAAGTCGTATGGTATATCGCCTAGTCATGGCGAACTACATTATACTTTACGAGCTTGGAACGAAACCATAATGAATACTGTAAAACGTAATATTGAAGACGTAACAAATAAAATATGTAAAACTCATAATCTTAACTACACAATAGATTGGTTTGAATATTTTCCGTCTAGCAAAAATACTGCAGATTGTAACACATTAGTAAATAATGCAGCTATTACAAATAAGTTAACAGTAATAGAAAGACCTTTCCCTTTTAAGTTTGGAGAAGATTTTGGTTGGTTTTCTAAATCATACAACACAGCAATGTTCGGATTAGGAGCTGGCATTAACACGCCTGCTTTACACCACAATAATTATGATTTTCCTGAAGAATTAATTGAAACAGGAATAAAAATGTTTACCAGTATTATTACGTCTGTTTTAGAAGAATAAATCTTTTATTTTAAAATTAAAAAAATTAACTTCGTTTATTGTCTGACATAGATCATTTAAACAATTACATATCAAATAGTTGACAACAATAAGACAAATGAAAATAATTAGAATATTTTTTTTGCTATTAATCTTATCATCCTGTAATAATCAAAAGAATTCTTCAGTTGAAAAGAAAACTGAAAAATCAGTAAAACAATCGATTGAAATACAAACAGAATCTGCCTATGAAAAATATATGAGTGGAAAGGTGGAGTCATTTGATTGGAATTTAGTTTTCAATAAAGCTGAAAAATATAGAACTGTTTCTTCAAAACATTCAGAACATGATAAAATACCAAATGATTTTTTAGATTTCTCAAAAAAATTTATTTCTGATAGTTTATTTCAAAAACAACATATCGATTTTAACAATCTAATTGCTGTAATTGGTTCTTGCGATGAAACATTTGTGCTAAATGATGAAAATTGGGTGTTTGATAATTGGGAATTTGTTACATATCTTGGAATTGATGAAGAAGTGGAAAATACCTTTTATTTTTCCGATTCTGTTTTTTTCTGCCAATATATTTTAAAAGAGGTCGGAACTTATAGAATGCTAGGATTTGAGAAAAAAGACAACGAGTGGTTTCTAACTTTATATGATGTCAATGACTGTTAAAAATTACTGTTGCCAACACCATATATAATTTATTGCTAGTTCTAGCCTACTTATGAAAATTGCTTGTGCCAGTTCGCTTTGCTTGTGTCTCGCAGATTTTCTATCTGTGATTTATTTGCTAAATTAGTTGCTTAACCACGCAACAAACCATATACAAACACGTTGCGGTAATTAAAACTTACTCAAATAAATCTAAATATGAGAATCGTTAATTTAATTTTATTGATAATTATCTCTATTCCATTTTCCTTGTTTGGACAAAATAATACGAATATGGGCGGACCACCAACACATTCGGAGTTAATAGGATATTGGAAAAAAATCAATTTCCCAAATGACGGCCAATTAAACAAGATTAATCCTTGGCCTCAAAAATATCAATGGTTCGCTTTTTATGAAAACGGAAAAGTACAATCAATGATGACAGATGAGGACTATGATTATAACTCCGAAGAATTAGCAACAATTTTCAAAGTATTTTCTAATAACCAAATACCCGACTATAAATTGCAAGGTCAGATATTGACTATAACTAATGACCAAATTAAAGATTATCAAGAATTATGGGGAGTAAATCTATTTGCAACTGACTTAAATGAATTTATAAAAAAAGGAAATTTAGTAATGACCTTGGATAATGGTAGTGGAGAAATTGTTTATTATAGGTTTCTGACAAAAATAGAATAACGACCACCAATACCATATATAATTTATTGCTAGTTCTAGCCTACTTACGAAAATTGCTTGCGCCAGTTCGCTTTGCTCGTGTCTCGCGGATTTTCTATCTGTGATTTATTTGCTAAATTAGTTGCTTAACCACGCAACAAACCATATACAAACACGATAAGCGTAACCTCTCTAACTCACTCTCGTGATTTTAGCTCCAATAGCACGTAATCGTGTATCAATGTTTTCGTAACCTCTATCAATCTGCTCTATATTATGTATAGTAGATGTGCCTTTTGCAGATAATGCAGCTATAAGTAACGATACTCCTGCTCTAATATCTGGCGAAGTCATAGTTGTTGCTTTTAACGACGATTTAAAATCGTGACCAATAACAGTTGCTCTATGCGGATCGCAAAGTATAATTTTTGCTCCCATATCAATTAACTTATCGACGAAGAACAAACGGCTTTCAAACATTTTTTGGTGTATTAAAGCACTTCCTCTTGCTTGTGTAGCCACAACCAAAACAATACTTAATAAATCTGGCGTAAATCCTGGCCAAGGTGCATCTGCAACTGTAAGGATTGATCCATCAATATAACTTTGTATTTCGTAACCATCAGTATGTGCTGGAATATGAATATCGTCACCTTGTTTTTCAACTGTAATACCAAGTTTTCTAAACACATTTGGTATTTGACCTAAATCATCCCAACTCACATTTTTAATAGTCAATTCGCTTTTTGTCATAGCAGCAAGACCAATCCAGCTACCAATTTCAATCATATCTGGTAGCATTCTGTGGTCTGTTCCACCTAATGCATCAACACCTTCAATAATTAACATATTAGAACCTACACCACTAATCTTTGCTCCCATTCGGTTAAGCATCTTACATAATTGCTGTAAGTAAGGCTCACAAGCAGCATTATAAATTGTTGTAGTACCTTCAGCTAATACTGCAGCCATTACAATATTTGCAGTTCCTGTAACTGAAGCTTCATCAAGCAACATATAAGCACCTTTTAATCTGTCGGCTTCTACTCCATAAAAATACTCTTCACGATTGTATCTAAATTTTGCTCCAAGATTAATAAAACCTTCAAAATGCGTATCTAATCTACGACGACCTATTTTATCACCTCCTGGCTTAGGTATATAACCTTTACCAAAACGTCCTAAAAGTGGTCCTACAATCATAATTGAACCTCTTAAACCTCTACCATCTTCTTTAAATTCGGCAGATTCAAGATATTTCATATTAACATCATCAGCCTGAAACGTATATGAACCAGAACCAATTTTATTGATTTTAACGCCTAATTTTTTAAGCAACTCAATAAGTTTATTGACATCTACAATGTCTGGAATGTTATGAATTGTTACAAGTTCTGGTGTAAGCAAAACAGCACAAAGTATTTGTAATGCTTCGTTTTTTGCTCCTTGAGGTTGTATGCTTCCTTTTAGTTGGTGACCTCCTTCAATTATAAATGTACCCATGAAATATTAGTAGCGTTTGCGTTGACGATTATTGTTTGAATTGCTTTTTTTATGATGTGATTTTTTGTTTGAAGAGTACTTTTTCTTAGTACGCATTAAGCTTGTAGCATCTGATAAATCTTCATCAGCTCCTTTTAAGTTTATTTTACCTCCAGATAACTCGTATAAGTGCTTAAAAATAACATCATCTTCAACTGTGTCTTTATTCCAGTTTAAGAAACACTTTTTCATATGGTTTGCAATGGTAAAAATTAAAGCCTCTTTAAGTTCTCCTTCCTCCCAAGTATTTGCTACATCTATCATTGTTTTTATGTTATTACCATAAAAACGATATTTAGGATGATTTTGAGGGTATTTTAACCGTTCTGGTCGAGCATAAAGTTCTTCTCTTGAAGGAATTGGATAAGGTGAGTCAACATCTAAATCAAAATCAGCCATAATAAATAACTGATCCCAAAGTTTATGCTGAAAATCTGGAACATCACGCAAATGAGGTTGCATGTTTCCCATTACTGAAATAATAGCTTTTGCAACTTTATCACGCTCTTCTTTTGTAGGACGCTCTTTTGCATATTGTATCATTTTCTGCATATGTCTTCCATACTCTGGAATAATGAGATGCTCACGTTCTGTATTGTACTCTAAATCGTCTATTGTCAAAATATAATGTGTAGTGTTTAATTTATGTACACGTAGTGTTTATGTACGAGTGCAAAATACAAAAAAAATTATAAAACGTATTTGTTTTATAACGAAATTACGCCTTCTATTTTTTCTGCAACTTCTTTATATTTTTCAATAACAGTTTCTGGCGAATCCATTCTAACATTTATAGATACACTTGTGTATTTACCATTTTTAGATTCTATGGTATTAATTACTGCGCCTAGATTATCAAATAAGGCTTCTACTTTTGCTATTTTAGCATCGTCAGTAACTACAATAAATTTATAAAGATATTCTGATGGCCATAAGGCTGTATCGTACAACTGACTTCTTAATTTATTATAAAACTCTTCTGTTTTTTTCTCGTTATTCATATTAATTCTTTCTCATGCAAAGATACATTTTACTTTACATTTTTTAATTCCTTTTAAAATTACGATTTTTGCTTCCAAAACCTTGCCAAATTGAATACTAGAAAAATTGTCATTACTGGTGGACCAGGAACTGGAAAGTCATCAATTATTAACGAATTAAAGAAAAGAGGACACATTTGTTTTGAAGAAATTTCTCGTCAAGTGACTTTAGAAGCCAGAAAGAAAGGTATTGAGCAGTTGTTTTTAACTGAACCTTTATTGTTTAGCCAAATGCTGTTAGAAGGTAGAGCAAAACAGTTTACTGAAGCCAATAACCATAAAAACACTACTGTTTTTTTAGATCGAGGAATTCCAGACGTTTTGGCATACATGGATTATTTTGGCAGTGATTATCCTCAGCATTTTATTGACTCTTGCACTAATAATACTTACGACATTGTGTTTATTTTAGCGCCTTGGCAAGATATTTTTCAGAGTGATAGTGAGAGATATGAAAGTTTTGAACAAGCCGAACTTATTCATCAGCACTTATTAAATACCTATAAAAAATTCAACTATACTTTATTAGACGTTCCTTTTGAATCTATTGAAAAACGCACAGATTTTATTTTAGATGTTTTAAATTTATAGCGATGCAACATCCTATTCAAATTTTAGAACGCTATTGGAATCATACGTCTTTTCGCCCATTGCAAGAAGACATCATCAATGCTGTTTTAAATAATGAAGATGTTTTTGCTTTGTTACCAACTGGAGGAGGAAAATCGGTTTGTTTTCAAATTCCTGCACTTATAAAAGATGGCATTTGTATAGTTGTATCGCCTTTAATCGCTTTAATGAAAGATCAAGTAAATACGCTTAATCAAAAAGGTATTAAAGCTATGGCAATTACTAGCGGAATTTCGTATTCAGATCTAGACACAATGCTAGATAATTGCATATATGGAAACTATAAGTTTTTATATGTATCTCCTGAACGTTTACAACAAGACTTAGTTAGAGATAGAATTCAGCAAATGAATGTTAATTTAATTGCTGTTGATGAAGCTCACTGTATATCGCAATGGGGAAACGATTTTAGACCTGCTTATAAAAATATTACAGTATTAAGGCAATTGCATCCTACAGTAAATATTATTGCACTTACAGCAACTGCAAAACCTAAAGTAGTTGAAGATGTTTCAAGCGAATTAGATTTTATAGCTCCAAAAATTTTTAAAGCCTCGTTTGCTAGACCAAATATTGCCTATATGGTTTTAGAAACTGATGATAAACTTTATAAAATTGAGCAGATTTTAAAAAAGCATAAAGGCTCGTCCATTATATACGTTAGAAACAGGAAAGCTACAATAGAAACACATTCGTTTCTTGAAAACAAAGGGTTTTCTAGTACGTTTTATCATGGTGGAATCAATTCTAAAGAAAAGGAAGAGCGATTACACCAATGGACTAACAACCAAAAGGAGATAATGGTTGCTACAACCGCTTTTGGAATGGGTATTGATAAACCAGATGTAAAAACAATTATTCATATAAATTTACCCGAAAGTTTAGAAAGTTACTACCAAGAGGCAGGTCGTGCTGGCAGAAACGGTGAAAAAGCGTTTGCTGTTGTATTAAAAAACAAAACCGATGAGCAAAAGTTAAAACATCAGTTTTTAAACGCTTTACCTACTATAGATTTTCTAAAAACAGTTTACAGAAAGCTGTGTAACTACTTTCAAGTGTCTTATGGAGAAGGTGAGTTATCCACTCATCAATTTAACTTTAATAGCTTTTGCAAGACTTACGATTTTAATTCGGTTATAACTTTTAATGCTTTACAAGTTTTAGATAGAAATAGTATTATATCATTGTCGCAACAGTTTCGTTACCAAACCAAATTACAGTTTATTGTTACCAATCAGGCGTTATTTAATTATTTAGAAACACGAAAACATATCGATGTAATTATAAAATCCATACTACGAACTTATGGAGGAATACTAGAACATCTTTTAAAAATAAACACAACGCTTATTGCCGAAAAAGCAAGTACAACAGAAGAAAACGTTATAAAAGTATTGCAGCAGTTAAATAAAGATGAGATTGTAAATTTTCAGTTTTCTAATACCGATTCTGAAATAATTTTTCTACAACCAAGAGAAGATGATAAAACCATTAATAGAATCTCTAGAATCGTCCAGCAGCAAAATGATTTAAAAGAATTACAAATTAAAGCTGTAATTGATTATGTTAATAATGACCATGAATGTAAAAACAAAATACTTTTAAATTATTTTGGTGAGAAAACCACGAAAAACTGTGGCATGTGCTCGTATTGTATTTCAAAGAAAAAAAACTCTAACGCTTTAGATGTTAAGGCTATTACACATAACATTATATTACTATTAGAAGAGAAACCACTTAATTCTAGAAAAATTGTTGAAACTTTGCCATTTACAGAACAACATGTTTTAGACGTTTTAAAACTCATGGTAGAAAACAATATATTAATAATAACAGCGACAAACACTTACAAAATAAAGCATACATAAAAGCCATAATGAGCATTTAGTAAACAAATACCAATTGGCAACATAAAACTGATTATAAGTAGTCCGAAAAAAAATTAAAAACATATGAAAAAGAATATGAGAATTGTATTTATGGGAACTCCAGAGTTTGCAGTAACAACTTTAAAAACTCTTGTTGAACATAACTATAATGTTGTTGGCGTTATTACTGCACCAGACAAACCTGCTGGTCGTGGACAAAAATTACATGAGTCTGATGTAAAAAAGTATGCAGTAGCTCAAAACTTAAACGTTTTACAACCAACAAACTTAAAAGACGAAAGTTTTATTAATGATCTTAAAGCTTTAAAAGCCAATTTACAAATTGTCGTTGCTTTTAGAATGTTACCAGAAGTGGTTTGGCAAATGCCAGAATATGGAACTTTTAACTTACATGCCTCTTTATTGCCAAATTACAGAGGTGCTGCACCAATACATTGGGCAATTATTAATGGAGAAACAAAAACTGGAGTCACCACTTTTTTTATTGACGAAAAAATTGATACAGGTGCAATTATACTTCAAAAAGAAGCAGATATTAAAAATGATGAAACTGTAGGAAGCTTGCATGATAAACTAATGAATATTGGTAGTGAGCTTGTAATTGACACTGTTAAACTTATTGAAACAGGTGAAGTATCAACAACCATTCAGCCTCAAACCGAAATAAAAACAGCATATAAGCTAAATAAAGACAATTGTAAAATTGATTGGAATGAAAGTTTAGATAATATTTATAATAAGATAAGAGGATTGAATCCTTTTCCTTCAGCTTGGTGTTATTTAGAAAATGGTGAAGATACACTAGCTGTAAAACTTTTTAAAGTTGAAAAAGATGCAGCAACACATTCAAAACCCTTCGGAACAATAATTAGCTCAAAAGACGACCTAAAGATCGCAGTTAAAGGAGGTTACATTTTTATTAAAGAAATACAGCTTCCAGGCAAACGAAAAATGGATATAAAATCGCTTTTAAATGGATATCATTTTTCTGAAGACTCAAAAATGCTCTAAACCCTTATTCTCATTGATATTTCAAAATATCCGATAAAATGCATAGTCTTTATTAACAAATGTTCAAAGTTATCAACAAAAACTCGTATTTCCCTTGCTATTACTTGCGTGAATGGATTATCCGTATAAATTTGTAGAGGAATTAAGCATTTATTGTTTAACCCAACTATTTAATAATAATTTAAAATTTAATTTTATGAACAAAACAGATTTAATCAATGGAATGGCAGAAAACGCTGGAATTACTAAAGCAGCTGCTAAAAAAGCATTAGATTCATTATTAATTGATATCGAAGGATCTTTACAAAAAGGAAACAGAGTTTCTTTAGTAGGATTTGGTTCTTGGTCAGTATCTAAAAGAGCTGCAAGAGAAGGAAGAAACCCACAAACTGGAAAAACTATAAAAATCAAAGCTAAAAACGTAGTAAAGTTTAAAGCTGGTTCTGATTTAGGTAAAGCTGTAAACTAATACAGTATAACAATAGAATTTAAAAGCCTGCTTTATTTAAGCAGGCTTTTTATTTTAAAAGACCTTAAACTTAAAATAGTTAGGTTTTTATTAAAATATTTTTTAGTTTTAATATCAAATAATCATCGCTATGATTACTATCAAGCCCAAAAAAGGATATTTACTCATTGCAGAACCATCAATTTTAGGTGACAACTCATTTAACAGGTCTGTTATATTGTTGGCAGACTATACTACTGAGGGTTCAATAGGCTTTATACTTAATAAACCTCTAGAATATACACTTACTGATTTAGTTCCAAACACAGAAGCAACTTTTAAGGTTTATAATGGTGGACCAGTAGAGCAAGACAACCTATACTTTATACATAAAGTACCTCACTTAATTCCTGAAAGTATTGAAATTTCTTTAGGTATTTATTGGGGAGGCGATTTTGATGTTGCGCTTCAATTAATTAATGAAGGCAAAATTGTAGATACAGATATTCGCTTCTTTTTAGGATACTCTGGTTGGGAATCTTCACAATTAGAAAACGAATTACAATCTAATGCTTGGGTAGTAACTCAAAACATCTATAAAAAAGCTATTATTGAAAAAAGCTACGACTCTTTCTGGAAAGAAAAAATGTTAGAGTTTGGAGGAGATTATTCAATATGGTCTAACGCTCCAGAAAACCCTAGCTATAATTAAGCTAATCTTATCTTTATATTTAACTTTTGTAGAAGTGATTTAGAAACCTCACTCGAAAATTCTTTCTTCCTATAATTAGTAATTGGTAGAATTCCAACAATCACATTAGTAATAAATAGCTCATCTGCTTTTTGAAGTTCAAAAGGAGACACTGAATCTTCAACAAATTCAAACTCATCGTTTGCTTTTAATAGCTCTATTACTTGTTTTCTCATAATTCCTTTCAAACAACCATCTTCTAAAGGAGGTGTCTTAATAACATTATCTTTTACTACAAAAATATTTCCATTTAAAGCTTCAATAATGTTCTTGTTAGTATTAAGCAGTAAACAATTATCAAAACCATTCTCTTTAGCATAAATACTACCTAAAACATTAGTGATTTTATTATTTGTTTTTAATGTAGATAGTAACCCTGGAGCAATAAAAAAATCTTTATACAGATCTATTATATAAGAAGAATCAGTGATTTGATATAAGTCTGTTGGCAATACTTCGGTTGTAATAACATAATCGATATTATTAGAAAATGGTAAATACTTACCTCCTACCACTCTATTTACCAACAACTTAACCCTAACAGAATTACCAGTCTCATTATTAGCTTCTAAAGTTTTAATAATCTCATCTTGTAAAAACTCCATTGTAAAATTCATTGGAATTTCCATACGCAAAATTCGCATAGATGCCATTAATCTGAAATAATGATCTTCCCAAAATAGAATTTTACCATTAAGTACTTTTATGGTTTCAAAAAGTGCATCACCATAAGCATAACCACGATTATCTATAGAAAGTAAATTTGAAGAATTATCTTGAAGGGTTCCGTTAAAATTTATCATAAAAAAAGTCTCGATGTTTTAAAATCGAGACAAAGATATAACTTAATATTAGTGTTAGCTTATGCTGAACCTAAAACCTGCTTTAAATCTGAAATTTGGTTTTCCCAAAGCATTTTTGCTTCGTCTACTTCATCTTCATCAATATAATCAGTTACTATAATAGATACGTCTTTTGTTATTTCATCTACCTGAATTCTAATCTCAAAATAATAAGACTCTCCTTCTTCTTCATCACTCATCCATCTAAATTTAATACGCTCACCACTTTTTTTACTTAAAAGTTTGGCCTTTTCTTCACTATCATTCCAAATAAATGTAAAAACTTCACCTCTTGAGTTTACATTATCTGCAAACCATTCAGATAAACCTGAAGGTGTTGATATATATTGAAATAAAAGCTGTGGTGAAGCATGTATTGGAAACTCCATTTCGAACTTAATTTTTTCTTCCATAAGTGTATTTTGTTACAATGCCAATATATACATTAATTGTTGAGTTTAAAAACTAATTTTATAAAAAATAATTTAAGCAAGTTATTGTTTGCAGACAATAATTTTGTTTTTATATTTGCAGCCTTAAAAAAGGCGAGGTAGCTCAGTTGGTTAGAGCGTCGGATTCATAACCCGGAGGTCACGAGTTCAAATCTCGTTCTCGCTACAAGAAAAAAAGGACTAATAAAAAATTAGTCCTTTTTTTTGTTTTATGCTACAATGAAGTAATCATCTTACAGTAAAATTATATTTTTTTACACTTAATCGGATTTTTTTGCATTTTATGGATGATTTTAAAAAAATAATTATATATTAGCCAAAAATATAATTGCCAAATCGTATAAAATCTTAACCTAATGAAAAAAATTACCCTTCTATTTGTAATGTTTTTGCTTACTATATCTAGTAGTATTGCACAAATTACTGAAAAGCAAAAAGCCGAAAATTATCTTGCTACTAATGGCGAAGTTTGTTTCACATTTAAAGCAAACAGTATTGATCAATTTAAAGAAATCTCTGAATTTCTTACTATTGGCCATAAGCATGTAGATAAAAATGAATTAATTGCCGAAGCTTTCGCTAATGAAAATACATTTGCACAATTTTTAGAATATGGTTTACCATATACTATAAATAAAGATGATAACGAATTACCTTTTGATGCTCATCAAGCTGGTATGTCGCCTGAAGCGATAATGGCTAGATCTTCTAATCAAGATACTCCTGCTGCTCCTGCTGCCTGGGATACAACTTGGGATGCTTATCCAACTTATACCGAATATGTTGCAAAAATGAATTACTATGCAACAACATATCCTAACTTGTGTTCTTTACAAAATATTGGAACAACTGTTAGTGGTAGACAATTATTAGTTTTAAAAATTACTGATAATGTGTCAGTAAATGAAGGTGAGCCAGAATTTTTCTATACATCATCAATGCATGGTGACGAATTAGTAGGTTTTCCTTTAATGATGAGATTAATAGACTATTTACTTACAAATTATGGAACAAATTCAGAAGTAACTAACCTTGTTAATTCTACTGAAATTTATATAAACCCTAGTGCTAATCCAGATGGATCTTATAGACTAGGAAATACAAATAATATTGATAATCCAAGAAGAGCTAACGATAATAATGTCGATTTAAACAGAAACTACCCTGATAATGCAACAACTGGTGGTGGATTACATACAGATGGTTTTGCATACCAACCTGAAACATTAGCATTTATAAACTTTGCTAAATCAAAAAACTTTGTTCTGTCAGCAAATTTACATGGAGGGACTGAACTAGTAAACTATCCTTATGATAATGCTTATGTAAGTCAGTATACGCATTCAGACGGTAACTATTTTGAATATATAGGAGTTGAATATGCAACCAATGCACAAAACAATAGTCCAGCAGGTTATATGGTAGATGATGATGATTCAAACATTTATCCAAGTCCAGGTGTTACTCATGGTGCAGAATGGTATAGAGTATATGGTGGAAGACAAGATTACATGAATTATTACCTAGGTGTAAAAGAAGTAACATTAGAATTATCTGACGTAAAATGGGTAAGTGGACCTAATTTACCTGCTCATTGGAATTATAACAGACAAGCATTCCTAGACTATATGAAGCAAGCAAATTATGGTATACAAGGAACGGTAAAAGATGAATCTGGCAATCCTATAGTAGCAAGAATAGAAATTGTTGGACACGACAAATTAAACACATTCAGAATGTCTGAAGCTGGTTTAGGTGAATATCAAAAACTGGTTAAAGCTGGGACATACAATGTAACTTATTCAGCACCTGGTTATGCTTCCCAAACAATATCAGTAACTGTTGTTGACAAAGTAAAAACTATTCAAAATGTAACACTAGTTGCTTTAAATGCAAGACCTACAGCTAATAACGTTTCAACATGTACTAATGAAACTGCAACTTTAACAGCAACAGGAACAGGAACTTTAAATTGGTATGATACAGCAACAAGCAGTACTCCATTAGCAACAGGAAGCCCGTTTGTTACTCCAGCACTAACAAGTACTCGCTCATATTTTGTAGAACGTGTTATTTCAAAACCTGATGCAGGTCATACACAATCAAACACTAATGGTAGTGCATTAGGTGGAGATGGTAGATATTTAATATTTAACTGTACAGAATCAGTAAGACTTAATCAGGTTACCATAAATCCATCTCAAATTGGAGAAATGGATGTTGAATTGCAAGATGCTTCTGGTAACGTTTTAGATTCAAGAATTATAAGAATTACTTCAACAGGAGTACAAACAATAGATTTAAACTTTATTATTCCTGTAGCAAATAACTTAAGATTAGTTGCAAAACGACTATCAAGTGGTTTAAATTTATGGAGAAACAATACTGGAGTGAGTTTTCCTTATACTAGTGGCGGAATTTCTATAACAGATAGTAGTGCAGGAACGACATTTTATTACTACTTCTATAATTGGAAAATTGCATCTCTTAAAAGTGCAAGACGAGAAGTTGTTGTTACTGTGAATCCTAAAGCCGTTGCCAATTTTACATTTGTTGTTAACCCTTCAAATAATGGTGAAGTAACTTTTACTAACACATCAACTGACGCAACAACATACTCATGGAATTTTGGAGACGTAATAGGATCATCTAACGCTACAAATCCAGTATATACTTTTGCATCTTCTGGTACTTATAATGTCGAGCTAACGTCAACAAATGTTAACTGTGGTAATAATGTTATTGTTAAACCTGTTACTGTTACAGTAGATACATTAGGTGAAAATGAAAATGTTTTTGAAGGATTGAGCATCTATCCTAACCCATTTAATAATGAGATAACCATTAAACTTCCAACTCAATTTAATAGTAACTCTTTTGGATTACAATTATATGATATTAGCGGAAGAACAATTGCTAAATTTGACGAGCAAAGTCCAGTAAATGGAACTTTAATATTAAGCAACATGAGTGATTTATCTAATGGTACCTATTTCATTAAGATTATAGACAACCTAAATTCTAATTCTATTGTTAAACAATTAGTTAAACAATAAGTTTAATATATAATATTTTAAAAAGGCTGAAAATAATTTCAGCCTTTTTTTATTCAATATTATTAATCATCACCTTGATAATAAAACCAAATAAATCATTTTATCGTATATGTTTGGGATTGCAAAGAAACATTAACAAGTTGATTATCAATCATAATAAAATTTACATTATAAATGATTTTAACAAAAAAATCATTTTTTTAAAAACCTGATAATCAATGTTTTAAAATTACAGAATGCATTTCATCGATTTTATTTGCATTTCATGGAATGTTATTATATATTTGACCCAAATAATTAATTAGTCCCAAAACTAAAATTTAACCGCTTATGAAAAATTATACTTTTTCAGGAATTAGATACGCTGTACTAATCCTATTGTTTTTTGCTAGCACTTCAACATTTGCTCAATATTGTGCTTCTAATGGTAATAATACTAATGACGAATACATTAGTAGAGTACAACTAAATACAATTGACAACACATCTGGTGTTGGTACAACTAGTGTAGGTTATTCTAACTTTACAGGGATTTCAACAAGTTTAAATACTAGTACTTCTTACACAATAACAATTACACCAACTTGGACAGGTACAGTGTATGCAGAAGGTTACTCTGTTTGGATTGATTACAATCAAGATAATGACTTTTTGGATGCTGGCGAACAAGTGTTTACTCAAGCTGCCACAACAACCACTCCAGTTTCAGGTTCATTTACTGTTCCAGGAACTGCATTGGCAGGAAATACAAGAATGCGTGTTAGTATGAAATATAATGGTATACCAACATCTTGTGAAACATTCTCTTATGGTGAGGTTGAAGATTATACAGTAAACATAATAGCACCTTCTGTGCCAGAGATTAACATACAAGGAAATGCAACAACTATTGTTGATGGTGATACTACACCATCAACAGCAGATTTTACTGACTTTGGGTCTGTAGCTGTAGCCTCATCTTTAACTAGAACATTTACAATACAAAATTTAGGTACTGCTAACTTAAACTTAACTAGCACTTCTCCATATGTAGTAATATCTGGAGCCAATGCCGCTGACTTTTCTGTTACTGCTATACCAAGCACACCAATAGCTGGATCTGGTAGCACTACATTTAATGTTAGGTTTACTCCTAGTGCTGCTGGTGTAAGAAACGCAACACTAACTATTGCAAACAATGATAGTGATGAAAATCCTTATGATTTTGCTATACAAGGAACAGGTTTTGTTCCTGCTCCAGAAATTAATATATTAGGTAACGCAACGACTATTGTTGATGGTGACACAACACCAACTACTGCAGATTTTACCGATTTTGGTTCAACAACAGTTGCTACTCCAATAACAAGATCATTTACCATACAAAATTTAGGTACTGCTAACTTAAATTTAACAGCAGCTTCGCCAAGAATTGTAATTTCTGGCGCAAATGCAGCTGATTTTTCAGTTACAGTAATTCCTACAACACCAATTACAGCATCTAATAGCACAACGTTTACTATTCGATTTAATCCTGCAACAGCTGGAGTGAAAAATGCTACATTAACTATTGCAAATAACGATAGTGATGAAAATCCTTATGATTTTGCAATACGAGGAACTGGTGTAGCTCCTGCTCCAGAAATGAATATTTTAGGTAATGGAGTAACTATTGCTGATAATGATACAACACCAACAACTGCAGATGATACCGATTTTGGTTCTAGCCCAGTAGGAACACCAATTACAAAAACATTTACAATTCAAAATTTAGGTTCTGCTAATTTAAATTTAACAGCAGCTTCGCCAAGAATTGTAATTTCTGGTTTACATGCTGCAGATTTTTCTGTTACATTAATCCCTACAACACCTATAGCTGCTGCTGGTAGTACAACATTTAGTATTCGATTCAACCCAAGCCTAATTGGAGCAAGATTTGCAACACTTACAATAGCAAACAATGATGCCGATGAAAATCCATATAATTTTGATATTACTGGAACTGGAACAACTGGTGGAGTTTGTTTAACAACAATAACAACATATCCTTACACTGAAGATTTTGAAACTGGTATAGGAGCATGGACACAAGATACTGGCGATAATTTTGATTGGACAAGACGTACTGGAACAACACCTACTGGAGCAACTGGCCCATTTGGTGCAGGTTCAGGTTCATTTTACATGCACACTGAAGCTGACGGAAACAACAACAATACAGCAAACCTAATAAGTCCTTGCTTCAATTTAACAGGGACAACAAATCCAAGAATTACATTTATACATCATTTGTATGGTAGTAACATTGGAACTTTAAGATTACAATTAAGCACAGATAATGGACTTACTTATCCTACAACAATTTGGACTAGAACAGGTAGTGTACAAAATAATGTCAATTCAGCTTGGATTCCAATTAGTATAAACCTAAGTGCTTATATTGGACAAACTATTAGATTAAGATTTCAAGGTGTAGTTGGTGCAGGAAATAATAGTGATATTTCAATTGATAATATTAGATTAACTACAAAATCTAATCCAATTTATGCTCCTGGTGGCGTAACAGCAGACTTATCTATGTGGCTGAAAGCTAATGATGGTTTAAGCTATACTGATGGTCAAAGCGTAACACTTTGGCAAGATCAAGGTATTGCGAGTGATGCAAGACCACATCTAGCCGCACAAGCACCAACATTTAGAGATAATACAACTAAAAATGTAAACTTTAACCCTGTGGTAGAGTTCGACAATCCATTTTCTACATTTACAGTAGACAATACCTATTTATACAATGATCCGTCTAGAAATTTTCTAGAAGGAGATTATGGTTTATATACTCAAGAAATGTTTATTGTTGTAATTCCTGATGATACACCTATTAATAATTCATTCGGATTTATGGATGTATTTTGTGGTGATGCACATTTAGAAACTAATGCTGAGGATGCAACAGGAATAGGTTTTGGAGCATATACTGGACGTGTTTCAGGTGAAATTATTTGTTACGCTCATGACTCATATACTTCAGCGGAAGCTGGAGATGGATATGCTGTAGCAGAAATTGGTACAGGATCTAGTTATACCAATGTAGGGATAGTAAATACAAGAAATAACAGCGCAAATACACAACAAGAGTTATTTTATAATGCTCGTAACATAGGCAATGTTCAAAATGATATTGCTGAATACATGAATGCTAACGATTCGCGTTTTTGGATTGGTCGTAGTGAAGGTTGGAGAGCTTCTTTAAATGCAAGGGTTGCTGAGGTTATTTCTTATAAAGTAAGAAAAACCGATGCAACATTAACTCAAGAACGAAATAGAATTCAATCATATCTGGCAATAAAATATGGTATAACACTTGGTGTTAATGGCACATCTCAAAACTATGTAAATAGCGATGGGACAGTAATTTGGAATCAAGCAGCAAATGCAGGTTACAATTATGACATTGCTGGTATAGGTAGAGATGATGCTTCACAATTAAACCAAAAACAATCTAGAAGTGTTAATAATGCTACTGATGGAACAGGAAGAACACAAGGTTTGCTATCAGTTGGTTTAACAGATCTTTATGCGACAAATAATCAAAATATAAGCTCTAACCCAACTACACTAGCCAACAAACAATATTTAGTTTGGGGAAATAATGGTGCTGATTTAAATTTAGCTGCTTCCACTATTAGTGTAAATATGAGTGCTGGTATTGCTCCAGCCTTAACAACAAATGTTACGTTTGCAGGGATGCAACGTATTTGGAAGTTTGTTGAAAATGGTGGAGATATTCCTTCAGTGAAAATTTCTATACCACAAAACGCAATAAGAAATATTAGTCCTCCTGGTAGTTATTACATGTTTATATCTAATACAGGTATTTTTGATCCAACAGCTGATTATAGAGTAATGACTCCTGATGGATTTGGTAACTTAACAACAGAGTATGATTTTGACGGAACTAAATATGTTACTTTTGGTTATGCGCCTCAAGTTGTAGTTGAACGTTCAATTAATTTTGACGGAGTATCGGATTATGTAGAAGTTGGAAATAAATTAAACTTAAATACTTCTAGTTTTACAATTTCTGCGTGGGTAAAAAGAGATACAGGAACAACAAATGCAACTATCCTATCTAAAAGAGATGCTGCATTTACTGAAGGTTATGATTTAAAAATTAATAGCACAGGACGTTTTGAAGCCACTTGGATTAATGTAGTACCTCAAACACTAACATCTTCTGTAGTAATTCCAGAAAACGAATGGCATCACTTAGCAGTTATTTTTGACTCTGGCATTGCTACACTATATATAGACGGTGTTGCTGATACATCAGGAGTAAGATTAGCTCCAGTAAGTACTACTCAATCATTTAATATAGCTGCAGCTGGTAAAATTGGAACAACCTCGTTCTTTAAAGGAAACATAGACGAAGTAAGAGTTTGGAACAGGGCTTTAAATCTTGCTCAGTTAAAATTTATAATGAATCAAGAAATACAAACTAACGCAGGTTTTGTTAGTGGTAGAATACTACCTTCAACAATTACTAAAAATGATGTTGGCACAATTCCTTGGACAGATTTAGCTGGTTATTACCCAATGTCTATATATACATATACAAATACAGATGATGCTTCAGGAAATGGTAATCAAGGTGCTTTAAGAAATCTTGATACTGTAGATAGACAAACAGCTCCTTTACCATATAGATCTAATGCAAATGGCGATTGGACAACTAGTGCAACTTGGTTAAATAATACAGTACAAACATTACCTAATGCATTATCTATTGTTGATGGAGTAACACCTATTAATTGGAATATTGTAGAAACTAGTCACAATATTTTAATTAATAAAGACAATGTTTTAGGACGCGACAGAGCTGTTTTAGGGTTAATGATTAACTCTAACACACTAACAATTGATGGTAGCCAATTTGACGGAGATACAGGTAATGGTCTTACCGTTACACATTATTTAAGATTAAATGGTAAAATTGACTTAAATGGAGAATCTCAATTAGTACAAACAACTGGTAGTGATTTAGATGTTACTTCATCTGGTCTTCTTGAAAAAGATCAACAAGGTACTGCAGATAGATACACTTACAATTATTGGTCATCTCCTGTTGGAATAAGTAATATTACTACAAATAATAATAGTTATACTTTACCTAATGTTATGCGTGATGGTTCAAATCCTGCAACACCAATAGCATTAATATTCTTAACATCTGGCTATAATGGATCAACAGGAACGCCTAAGAGAATAGCTGATTACTGGATATGGAAATTTGCAAATCAACCAGATGGTAGTTATGCATCATGGCAGCATGTAAGAAGTACTGGAACTCTATTGGCTGGTGAAGGCTTTACAATGAAAGGTCCAGGTTCAGGAACAATCGTTGACAGGCAAAACTATACCTTTATTGGTAAACCTAATAACGGTAACATAAACCTTAATATAACAGCAGGTAATGATTATTTAGTTGGTAACCCTTATCCTTCGGCTATAGATGCTAATAAATTTATATTAGATAATGGACCAACAATTGCTGGTGCAGGATCAACAACTGGAACTTTATATTTCTGGGAGCATTGGGGAGGAGCCTCACATAATCTAGGCGATTATCAAGGTGGTTATGCTACATATAACCTATCTGGAGGAGTTCCTTCAGCTTCATTCGGAACAAATGATCCAGATGTAGGAACTGGAGGTACACCAACAAAAATCCCATATAGATATATACCAGTAAGTCAAGGTTTCTTTGTAGTTGCTGAAAACACAGGAGTAATCAACTTTAATAACAGCCAACGTTTTTACAGAAAAGAAACTACAGGCACATCAGTTTTTGTGAGATCTAGTCAAACAACCGATTATAACTCTGATCCAGAAAATAGTGATACGAGAATGAAATTTAGATTTGGTTTCAATTCGGTAAACACTATTCACAGACAACTATTACTTACAATAGATGATGATACTACAATTGGATACGATTGGGCTTATGATGGTAAATTAAATGAAGATCAAATTGATGATATGTATTGGATGATAGATGGAGAAAAATATAATATCCAAGCAAGAAACCCAATTGACATTAATAGTGTAGTTCCATTAGGTATTCATGTTGATAATGCAGGGCAGAATAAAATTATGATAGATCATTTAGAAAATGTTCCTGATAACATAAATATCTTTGTTCATGATAAAGTTCTAGATACATATCATAATCTAAGAGATAGTGATTATACTTTCTCAGTACCAGCTGGTCAATATTTAGATAGATATGAAATTACTTTCGCAAACGCTGAAGCTTTAGGAATAGAGGAAAATGATTTAAATGCTTTTGAAGTTTACTACGCTAACAATACAAAGAGTATAGTATTAGTAAATCCTAAACTAAATGAGATAAAGAGTATTGAATTATTTAACTTGTTAGGGCAATCTATTCACACAATAGACAACGTTTCTCAAGAAGAATATTCTGAATACAAAATTGAAAACTTAAGTACAGGAAGTTATATTATAAAACTATATACTGAAAGCGGTTCAGTTTCGAAACAAGTTTTAGTTAAGTAAATAATCCCAAATTGTTAAATCTTAACCTAATTAAGTCCCGAATAACTTCGGGACTTTTTTATTGTAATGCTTTTATAAGTTGTTCTAGTGTAAGTTGTTGTTGATCTCCAGAACTCATGTTTTTTAAGGTAAAAGTATTTGATGCTAACTCAGATTCTCCAACCAAAACCACATTAGGAATATTACGCTTATTAGCATAATTAAACTGCTTTATTGTTTTCTTATTATCTGGAAACAATTCTGCACTTACTCCATTCTCTCTTAATGCCTTTACAGCTTTCATGCTAGCCATAGCTTCTGCCTCACCAAAATTGATAAATAAAGCTTTTACTGTATTGGTAATTGTTTCAGGGAACAAATTAAGCGATTCTATTACTAAATAAATTCTATCTAATCCAAAGCTAATACCTACTCCACTAACATCTTTTAAACCAAAAATTCCTGTAAGGTCGTCATATCGTCCTCCTCCACCAATAGAACCCATATCTACTCCTTTTGGTGCAGACACCTCATAAATAGCTCCTGTGTAATAGTTAAGTCCTCTTGCCAAAGTGACATCTAACTGTAAGGTTGCCGTTTTTAAACCTAACTCTGTAATAGCTTTATCAATAAATTCTAATTCTTCAATCCCTTTTTTTCCTTCTTCAGAAGTGCTTAAAATAGATTTAAGCTGTGAAACTTGAGATTCAAAAGTACCAGACAGACTAAATAATGGCTGTAATTTATCAATTCCAGATTGTGGAATACCTTTACCTAACATCTCTTCTTTTACCTTCTCCTCGCCTATTTTATCTAGTTTATCTAAAGCTACAGTAAAATCGATTAATTTATCTTGGGCACCAATAACTTCAGCAATACCAGATAAAATTTTACGATTATTAATTTTTATAGTAACACCTTCTAGTTTTAACGCCGTAAATACTGCATCATATAACTGCACAAACTCCACCTCTTGCCATAACGATGTTGAACCTACAACATCTGCATCACACTGATAAAACTCTCTAAAACGTCCTTTTTGAGGTCTATCTGCTCTCCAAACAGGTTGTATTTGGTAGCGTTTAAAAGGGAATTCTATCTCATTTTGGTGTTGTACTACATATCGTGCAAAAGGAACCGTAAGATCGTAACGAAGTGCTTTTTCTGAGATTGAAGAAGTGATTTTATTTGAATCTTTTTGATTATAAAGATTTTCATCTACTTTACTTAAATAATCACCACTATTTAATATTTTAAAAATCAGTCTATCTCCTTCTTCACCATATTTTCCCATTAAAGTATCAGAATTTTCAAAACTTGGTGTTTCAATAGGTTGAAACCCAAAAACTTCAAATTGCTGCTTTATTACATTAAAAATGTAATTGCGTTTTACAACTTCTTCTGGATTAAAATCTCTAGTACCTTTTGGAATGCTTGGTTTTTGTGCCATAATAACTTCCTGCAAAAGCAGGAATCTCTTTTTTAGTCTATCAATTTAAACTTCTTCCGAAATAAAAACTGATTAAAATTAATCTTACTTACAGCAAAAATATCATAATTTTTATAGGCAATCATAAGATATTTCAAATTTATAGTAACTTTATTGGCATTTAGTAGTCTTATAGAAAATCAATCTTAACAAGAACTCCATAAATTTATGTTTTCATTATTTAGAGAAAATTTTAAAATTGCAGTTAATTCAATAAAAACTCAACTGTTGCGAACCATTTTAACAGTTTTAATTATTGCTATAGGAATAACTGCCTTAGTTGGTATTTTAAGTGCTGTCTCAAATTTAGAAAACACTATTTCGAGTGATTTCTCATCAATGGGAGCAAATACCTTTAATATTCAACGTTATGAGTTTAACGCACAACGACAAAGCGGAAGTGAAGCAAGAAAAATTAACCCTGTTATTAGTTATAGAAATGTAAAAGATTTTGAAGAGAATTATAACTTTCCTTATACAAAAACTTCAATTTCATTTGTTGGTACTCGTAATGCTGAGGTGAAATATGAAAACAAAAAAACTGATCCAGAAGTAACCATTTTAGGTGTTAACGAAAATTTTATTCAAAATTCTGGCTTAGAAGTGAATGATGGACGTGAACTCAACTATTTTGATGTTCTTAATAGTAATACTGTTTGTGTTATTGGTAGTGATTTAGCAAAATCTATTTTATCTGATGTAAATCCAATTGGACAAACCATTAGTGTTAGAGGTGCTAAATTTAAGGTTATTGGTGTATTGAAGTCTAAAGGAGCAACGTTTGGAAACAATCAGGATTTACGTGTATTGTTACCATTACAAAAGGCTCGAACAATTTTTACAAATCCAGACATAAACTATAGTTTAAGTATAAAAACTGATAAAAAAGACATGTTAGAAGGTGCGCAAGATGAAGCCATTTTAACATTTAGGAATATTAGAGGTTTAAACCCTGTTGAAGAAAATAACTTTGGGTTAGAGCGTAGTGATGACCTAATAAATCGTATTGGCTCAATAACTCAATACTTATATATTGCTGCTTGGATTATTAGCATCATAACTATTACAGGTTCTTCTATCGCATTAATGAATATACTTTTTGTATCAGTAACTGAACGTACTAGAGAAATTGGTGTACGTAAAGCGCTTGGTGCTAAACGAAAAACTATAGCTTCACAATTCTTTATGGAAGCAATTATTATTGGTCAATTAGGAGGAATTGTTGGAATTATTCTTGGGATACTAATTGGTTACGGATTTTCTTCATTAGCAGGTTTTAAGTTCGTAATTCCTTGGCTAGCTATGTTTAGCGCATTTACGATTGCATTTATTGTTGCTGTTATTGCTGGGTTACTACCAGCTGTTAAAGCAGCAAAACTTGATCCTGTTGAGTCGTTGAGATATGAGTAATTTATTTAATTACTAATTTTTCAAAATACTTAAACAAATCCCCTTTTGTAATGACGGCTCCTTGCTGAATAAGTCTAAACTTATCCAACGGCTTATCTTCTGAGTATGATTTATTTGCGGTTAAAAACTCTACATCGTCAGATAATAAGTTGTTTCTAAACCAATCAAATCCTTCGCTTGTTGTTAAGTCAATTTCTTCATTCTTTAGTTTTATGGCAATCAAGGTCATGATATCTTCCTTAAGATGAAACAAATGCATTTGCTGTGGTGAGATATGCTCTAAATAAGTAATTTGCCCTAATACACCTTCCCAAACCAAATCACTAAACACATCTAATTCCTGTTCAGCAACTTCTGGTTTATTAGCTTTAATTTCATCCCACTCTTTAGCTGTAATAGACTGTGTTGCTAAAAAATTAATAAATTCTTTATGTAGTTCTTCAAATTGTTCTTTAGTAAGTCTTGTATACTTCATAATATATTATAAATAAAAAATGCGCTCCTTAAAAAAGGAGCGCAAATTTATTAATTTAATATTTATTATTAGAATATATAGCGTAAACCAAATTGTGCTTGCCATCTAGACGCTAAACTAGAGTCATAATTAAATGTACTTTGCAAATCTGGGTTAAATGTATATGTTGGCACACTGCTAGAGTCTACACTAACTCCAAGTGGCTGAACGCTATTTGGTTGTTGTGTTAGTCCCCAATCTGAATTTAATAAATTACCAACATTTAATACATCAATACTTAATTGGATGGTATTAGTTTTATTTTCTGAAACTTTAAAATTAAAATCTTGTAATAATTTTAAATCCCAACGGCTTCTCCAAGGTGCAATTGCTCCATAACGCTCAGCATATTGACCTCTTCTACCACTTAAGTAATCGTCTTGTTGTATGTAAGCTTCAAAAGCAGCAGCTTGGCCAGCTCCAGAAAAATTCATTTGATTAACTTCAGCTTCAGTTGGTATATATATCAAGTCATTTAAGTTAGAGCCATCTCCATTAATATCTCCACCATAAGTATAGTTAAAACGTCCTCCTTGTGCATATTCAAAGAATGTTGAGATTGTTGTTCCCCAACTTCCATAAGTCCACTTTTTACTAGCTACACCAATAAATCTGTGGTTATCTCCATATTTTGAATAAGCTAATACATCATCATTTACATTACCTAAAGCTGGATTAAACGCAAAAGCATCTCCTGTTATTTCAGCTTCAATTGAGTTAACATCTTTTGAGTTTAAGTAGCTATATCCTAACATTGCATATAGGCCTTTATCGAATGTTTTTTGTGCTTTTAAAGCTACATTCCAGATTCTACCTTTATCAGAATTAGTAAATACATAAGCATTGTTTATTACATCAGAAGATGTATAAATTGGTCTGTTATCAACTCCTGATAATGTACCACTAGGAGTTGTTAATCCCCAATTCTGAACGTGCGCTCCATTAATATCTTTAGTGTAAGATACATCTCCTGTTAATGTAAGTCCATTTTCAAATCTATAATCTGTACCTATATTTGTTCTCCAAACTTGCGGGAATTTGTAATCAGGATCAACTGCTTGATAAAAGAATACTTCTGGATTAGCAATTTGATTTCCTAACCATACAAAAGGAAAACGGCCTGTAAACAATCCTGAACCTCCTCTAAACTGAAATGTTTTGTCACCATTTACATCATAATTAAATCCTACCCTTGGAGAAATCAACCAATCGTTATTTGGCATTTTTGTATTATCTAAAAATACTGTTTCTCCAGTATTTGGATTAACATAAGGAATACTTGGTACATAACAACAAGCTCTATCAATTACTTCTTGAGCTTTTTCAGCTGAGTCAAAAAATAGTGGCTTATCAAAACGCACACCATAAGTTAATTTAAATTTATCTGACACATTCCATTCATCTTGCAAATAAAATGACATTTGACCTACATTAGTCTCTGCTAAAGCCCAACCACCTGCTACTCCATCTCCATTTGCAGATAAAGAACTATGTGCTGCTAATGCTTGGTCATATAAGTTTTGTAATTGTCCTGAACTTACAAAGTTTGGAAAATCTGCCATAGTAGTTGTAGGGAAGAAAACTCCTTGAGCACCATAAACACCTAAATTGAATGAATTATCAAACTGGAATTTTTCAAATGAAAAACCAATAGTATAAGTATGATCTCCTTTAAAGTAGTTTAAGTTATTTGAAAACTGAAATACTTTTTGGTCTAATTTATTATGAATTGAAAATGGCTCATGCCCAGCAATAATATAATTTGATCCATCTTTAGTTATTGTAAAAGTTGGAGCTGGAGTTGATAACGGGTTTCTAAAATCATCAAAATGTGTATAACCAACTTGCAATTTATTACTTGTATCTTCAGATAAAGTAGAAGTTAATTCTAACTGAACCGATCTAATATTGTTGTTTATTTGGTAACCTGAATTTTCAAACTGTAATGTATTAGCGTTTGGACCTCTAAAACCTAATGCTGTTGGATGCGCTGGTTTTTCTTTTCCTGCATTTAAGAAATTATAAATTACAGCAAGTCTATTCTTTTCGTTAATATTCCAATCTAACTTAAATATTCCTTTATTAGATTCAGAAGCATAAGTAAATCCTTGATAAGCACCAGGATTATAACCTATATCTAATAAGGCATTTTGAACGGTTATTAAATCTGCTTCTAAAACTCTAGATTCATTTACTGCTCCACTTCCTGTGTTTGGAATCCAACCATTAGTGCCTAGGTCTGTACGCTCATCTTTTTCGAAGTTCATAAAGAAGAATAATTTATTCTTTACTATTGGTCCTCCTAAGCTAAATCCATATTGGTTTTGTTCTAATTTTGGTTTAATAACATCTTCACCTCTTACTTTTCCTCCAGTAAAATCTTCATTTCTAAAAAACCCATAAACAGTTCCTTCAAATTCATTTGTTCCACTTTTTGTAACCGCGTTAACAGCTGCTCCTGTAAAACCTGATTGAGTAACATCGTAAGGTGCTGTAGAAACTGTAATTTGGTCAATCGCGTCTAATGATATTGGTTGAGAATCTGTTTGTCCTCCTGGAGTTGCTGCGTCTAAACCAAATGGATTTGTAAAAATTGCTCCATCTAAAGAGAAGTTATTAAACTGGTCGTTTCTACCTCCAAAAGAACCATTACTAGCAGTAGGCTCTAAACGCGTAAAATCTGATGCCGATCTTGAAATTGTAGGAAGCCTAGTAAGTTCTCTACGTCCAACATTGGTTTCTGCTCCTGTTCTATCACTTCCAAATGTTCCTGTGCCTGTTGAACCAGTAATAACTACTGTATCTAACTGCTCGCTATCTGGAACCATTTTAGAGTCAATATTTTCTGTTTTTCCTAAAGTTAAATATATGTTATCAAGAACTTGCTCTTTATAACCTACATAACTTATAGTTACTGTATATGGTCCGCCAACTCTAAGGTTAATTAAGTTGTATCTACCATCAAAATTTGTAGCTACACCGTAAGTAGTACCAGTTGGTGTATGAACAACAACAATGTTAGCTCCTGGCAATGGCTGGTCTGTTTCATCAAGAATTAATCCTTTAATGCTTGATGTTGTAACTTGTGCAATTGCAATAACTGAACAAAACATTAAAACAAAAGTCAATAATAGTTTTTTCATTAGTTTTATAAGGTTTAGTTAATTTTATGTAAAAGTAAAATAAAAAAGGCTACTCAAATGAGTAGCCTTAATAATTTATTAACGCATTTATGTTAATTATGCTTCAGCAATAACTTCGAAAGGCAAATCTACAGTTACATCTCTGTGCAATCTAATTACAGCGTCATATTTTCCTGTACGTTTTACAGTTCCACCAATTACATTGATGTATTTTCTTTCGATAGTATGACCTTCTTTTTGTAAAGCATCAGCTAAATCCATATTGTTTACAGAACCAAATAATTTATCACCTGATCCTACTTTAGAAGCAATTTTAATTTCTAATGCTTTTATTGCATCAGCAATTTTATTAGCCTCTTCAACAATTTTCTTCTCTTTAAAAGCTCTTTGCTTTAATGTTTCAGCTAATACTTTTTTAGCTGAAGCTGTAGCCATTATAGCTTGTCCTTGAGGAATTAAAAAATTTCTACCATAACCGTTCTTTACTGTTACAATATCGTCTTTAAATCCTAAATTTTCAACGTCTTGTTTTAATATAAGTTCCATAGTTATGTTTTATTATTTTAATAAATCTGCTACATAAGGCATCAACGCAAGGTGACGAGCTCTTTTTACTGCAGTAGATACTTTTCTTTGATATTTTAATGAAGTTCCTGTTAAACGTCTTGGTAACAATTTACCTTGCTCGTTAACAAAGCTTAATAAAAAGTCTGCGTCTTTGTAATCTATATACTTGATTCCAGACTTTTTGAAACGACAATATTTTTTCGTTTTGCTAGTGTCTATATTTAATGGCGTAAGATATCTAATCTCTCCATCTTTTTTTCCTTTAGCTTGTTGTTCTATTGATGACATAATTACGCTTTTTGTTTGTTTCTAGTTCTTCTTTTTTCAGCCCAGGCAATTGCATGCTTATCTAATTTCACTGTTAAGTAACGCATAAAACGTTCATCACGTCTAAACTCTAATTCTAATGGAGAAATAACTTCACCATCTACGGTGTATTCAAATAAGTGATAGAAACCACTTTTTTTGTGTTGAATTGGGTAAGCTAATTTTTTTAGTCCCCAATCTTCTTTGGCTATCATCTTCGCTCCTCTAGAAACAAGAAAATCTTCGTATTTCTCTACTGTTTCCTTTATCTGTGTTTCAGATAAAACGGGATTTAAGATGAAAACAGTTTCATAATGATTCATAAAAATTGTGTTTATAATTAAAAATGGCTGCAAAAATAGACATAATTTCTAATTCTGGCAACTTAATTTCACGTATTTTTTTAGTTATTTTGAAATGTTAAAATTTTGTTAAATGAAACACTTTACCGATGTTTTTTGGTTTTTATCCGAATTTTTTGTACTATTGTCGATATCTTAACCTAAAATATTGAAATGTTATGACTTTAAACTGTGTAGTAGTTGATGATTCTGCAATACAACGATTGTCGATAGTAAAGTTAATAGAGAATCATTCCTCTCTTAACCTTATTGCAGAATACAGTAGTGCTCTAGAAACCAAGAACGGCCTAAATACTCATAAAGTAGATCTTATCTTCTTAGATATAGAAATGCCTGTACTTAACGGTTTCGAACTACTAGATGTACTCAACAATAAACCCCAAATTATTTTTGTTACTGGTAAAACCGAATACGCTTTTAAAGCTTTTAATTACGATGCTACTGACTATTTACAAAAACCAATCACAAGAGAACGTTTTAACACTGCTGTTGAAAAAGCTCTAGAACAACATAAATTAAAGTTAGACTTTAATGAAACTGATGGTGAGCATATTTTTGTTAAAAGTAATCTAAAAAAGCGTAAAGTTTACATCAAAGATATAAAATGGATTGAAGCTCTTGGTGATTATGTGAAATTAGTTACTGAAGAGAACAGCTTAGTAGTATTATCTACTATGAAAGCTTTTGAACAAGAATTACCTGAAGGCAAATTTTTAAGAATACATAAATCCTATATCGTAAATCTAGATAAAGTAGACCGTTTTAACAGTAAAAATGTTGAAGTTGGTGCTTATGAAATTCCTTTAAGTAGAAATAAAAAATCAGATTTAGTAGAGGCTTTAAATAACATTTAATTTAGTAATTATCGACATTTAAGATTACTCTAATTGCCCTAAAATCTTTCACACTAAAGAAGCTATTATTTATTTTAATGATAGCTTCTTTAGTTTTTACTAATGATTGTTGTTGCGGAATTTTTACCAAAATATTTTTGTGATATAAATTTCTTATTCTTGAAATAGGTGGAAACTCAGGACCTAATACATTAGTTTTAAATACTTGTCTTAAGGACGTTGCGTACCAATCGGCAGCCAAGTTCACCTTATTATAATCTTTATGTTTAAAAGTTATTTTAATGAGCCTGTAAATTGGTGGATACTTATAAATATGTCTATCATTCATTTGTTCTTCAAACATCTCAAAATAACTATTAGTAGACACTTGTTGAAGAATTCGATGATACGGATTATAAGTCTGTATTAACACTTTACCTCGCTTATCTGTTCTACCAGCTCTGCCAGATACTTGTAACATTAATTGAAAACTACGCTCGTGAGCTCTAAAATCAGGAAAGTTAAGCATGTTATCAGCATTCATTATACCAACTAGTTTTACATTCCTAAAATCTAATCCTTTGGTTAGCATTTGTGTGCCAACCAAAATATCAACTTCATGCTGCTCAAAGGCATTAATAATCTTATCGTAACCATATTTTCCTCTGGTAGTATCTAAATCCATACGAGCAACTTTATGTTCTGGAAATAGGTTTTTTGCTTCTTCTTCTACTTGTTCTGTACCAAAACCTTTAGAATCGAGCTCTACACTACCACAAGCTTGACAATTTTGAAGCATTGCTGTATGATATCCACAATAGTGGCAACGCAATTCATTTTTATATTGATGATAGGTTAAACTGACATCACAATTAGAGCATTGTGGCGAATGACCACACGTATTACACTCTACAATTGGCGAAAACCCTCTTCTATTCTGGAATAATATAATTTGATGACCATCTTGCAATGCTTCAGTCATTTCTTCAATTAGCCTATCGCTAAAATGACCTTTCATTCGCTTACGCTTGTGTTTATCTTTAATATCAACCAACTCAATTTCTGGCATCAACAAATTGTTATAACGCTTTGTTATTTCTACTAATCCATATTTGTTTTGCTGTGCATTAAAATAGCTTTCAAGACTTGGCGTAGCAGAGCCTAACAAGGTTTTTGACTTAAACAGTCCAGCTAACACAATAGCTGCATCGCGTGCATGATAACGAGGAGCTGGATCGAATTGCTTATATGAAGATTCATGCTCTTCATCAACAATTACTAATCCTAAATTACAAAATGGTAAAAATATAGATGAACGTGCTCCTAACACAATTTGAGCTTTTGCTTCATTATTTAGTACATTATACCAAACCTCAACACGCTCGTGAGATGAATATTTTGAATGAAATACAGCAACTTTCTCTCCGAAATAATTTTGAAGTCGCGTAACCAATTGTGTTGTTAATGCAATTTCAGGAAGCAAATACAAAGCTTGTCTTCCTTTGGCAATTGCATCTTCAATAAGCTTAACATAAATTTCAGTTTTTCCTGAAGATGTTACGCCATGAAGCAATGTGACATTTTGTTTTTTATAAGATTCTAATATCTCTTTTAAAGCCTTTTCTTGATGTTCGTTTAAGTCTTTACTGTCTTCATTATCATCACCAGAATATGAAACCCTATCCGTTTGAATATGGTACTCTTCTAAAATACCTTTATCTATTAATGTCTTTATAATTGCAGTAGATGCATCACTCTCTTCAGATAAGTCTGTTACTTTTACTGGTCTCTTTGTTTTTGCTGAAACTGAAAACAATGTCATTACAACATCGCGTTGTTTTGGCGCTCTGCTTAAATCTTCAAGCAGATGCTGAAGTTTTTCTTGTGATGTATATGATGTATGTAATTTTACATATCGTACTAATTTTGGTTTGTACTTTTCATAAACCTCTTCTTCTACCTCAATAGCATTCTTATCTAAAAGTCGCTTTATAACTGGAAGCACATTCTTTTTATCAAGAATATTAGAAATGTCCTGAATCTTCAATGACGATTGATGATGCAAAGCTTCATAAACCAAAAACTCATCATCTTTTAAATCTTCATCATTAATAACAACATCATTATTTTTTCTAATAACAGTTTCACTTTCTAACACAAAAGCACTTGGTAATGCTCCTCGCATTACTTCGCCTAACGTACACATATAATAATTAGCTATCCACTCCCAATGTACAAGCTGAATTTTAGTTACAACAGGACTATCATCTAAAATTTGATGAATCTCTTTTGCTTCATAAATTAAAGGTTCCTGATTATGAATTTTATATACTAAAGCAGTATAAATTTTAGATTTTCCGAAAGGCACAGCAACTCGCATTCCTACTTTTAAAAAATCTGCTTCAGCCGAAGTTATGCTATAAGTAAACGATTTCTCTAAAGGAATTGGCAATATGACATCTATAAAGTTTGCCATAATGCTAAAAGTTTTTCTTTAATCGATGTAAAGAAGCATTTAACTCGTAACCCAACAACAGAATATTTGAGTTTAACCATAGGTAAAACAGAAGTATTAATAACGCTCCAATAGAACCATAAAGTTCATTGTATTTAGAGAAGTTATCAATATATATTCCGAATAAATAAGACGTTAAAATAATTAGAAGCGTGGTAAATAATGCTCCTAAAGAAAAGAAACTAGATGCTTTTCCTTCTTTAGTACCAAAATAATACAATATTGCAGTTGCAATATAAACCATGAGTACAAAAAACAAATACTTGGCTAAAACTACCCAGAACACTCCTGTTCCGCTTTTGGTAAATCCTTTATTATTTAAACTATCAAAAAATGGTTGGATAATATAAATCTCAAAATATCCAAAAACTGCTACTGTAACTATTAAAAGTATTGCTAAAATTATTGCAACTCCTAGAGCGTATACATATTGCTTAAATACATTTCTTGATAATTGTTCATGATAAGAACTTTCAAAGCCTGAAAACACGGCATTTACTCCGTTAGCCATAAGTAATATTGACAATATAAATACTGATGACAATAATCCTCCTCTTGCTGTACTCTCATTATTTTCAATATTCTCAAAGATATTAGAAAAGAAAAAATCTGATGTTTGTGGCGGCAAAAACGATTCTAAAAATGATAAAAATTCTATTTTAAAGTCATCAATAGGTATGTATGGAATTACTATTAAAATAAATAACAAGAATGGAAAAATTGCTGTAAAAAAACTAAATGCAATTGCACTTGCACGAGTAGCTAAAGCTCCTTTTGCAATACCAATAGTGTATAACTCTAATAAATCGTAAAGAGATAAACCTTCTAATCTTGGAGGTTTTATTTTTTTAAGAAATCTAACCAATACATTTAGTATCGGAATTTTATCAAGTTTATCTTCAATAGGTTTAGTCATTTTAAACCGCTTTTAAACTTAAATCCATATTATATACAGAATGTGTTAATGCACCTGATGAAATGTAATTCACACCACATTCGGCATAATGTCTGGCAGTTTTTTCGTTAATTCCTCCAGACGATTCTGTTAAACACTTTTTGCCTATTAGTTTTACTGCTGTTTTAGTATCGTCATAGTTAAAGTTATCTATCAAAATTCTGTACACACCATTACTCTCTAAAATTTCTTCAATTTCTTTAAGGTTTCTGGCTTCAACAATAATCTTTAAATCCTTATTTGTGTCTTTCAAATACTGCTTTGTTTTGTTTATTGCTTTAGTAATTCCTCCTGCAAAATCGATATGATTATCTTTTAGCATAATCATATCATATAATGCAAATCTGTGATTTTCGCCACCACCAATTTTAACAGCCCATTTTTCTAAAGCTCTAATTCCTGGAGTTGTTTTACGTGTATCGAGAATTTGAGTCCCTGTACCTTCTAACAAATCGACAAAAACTCTTGTTTTTGTAGCAATCGCACTCATACGTTGCATAGCGTTTAATACTAAACGCTCAGCTTTTAAAATAGATTGTGAGGCACCTTCAACATAAAAAACAATATCTCCATATTTCACTTTACTACCATCTTCAATTAATGTTTCTACTGTCATGTTTTTATCAACATATTGAAACACTTTTTTAGCAAATTCAACACCTGCAATAATTCCTTCATCTTTTACTAAAAGCTTTGCTTTTCCTTGTGTAGATGCTGGTATACAAGCTAACGAGCTATGATCACCATCGCCTACATCTTCTCTAATGGCATTAGCAATTATGAGTTCTATTTCTTTATTGAATTGTTCTTGTGAAATCATTGTTTGTAATTTATTGCTAAAATACTAATTGAAATACAAATTATTGAAATTACTGCAGCAAAACTTCGAGGCAAATTCTAATAAAAATGTAAATTTGCATATGACAATAAAACTCCTTGCCATAGGCAAAACTGATAATAAAGAACTTCAATCTTTAATTGACGATTACCAAAAGCGTCTTGGATTTTATATTAAGTTTGAATTTGATATTATACCTGATTTAAAAAAAGTAAAACACTTAAGTGAAGACCAACAAAAACAAAAAGAAGGCGAACTTATTTTAGGCAAAATAAGCTCTACAGATGTTTTAATTCTATTAGACGAAAATGGGAAACAAATGGACTCCGTTGGCTTTTCAGATTACTTACAAAAACACATGAATTCTGGTATTAAGCAACTTGTTTTTGTTATTGGAGGTCCTTACGGATTTTCACAAGATGTATATAACAAATCACAAGGTAAAATATCATTATCTAAAATGACATTTTCTCATCAAATGATACGATTGTTTATTGTTGAGCAACTTTACAGAGGATTCACAATTTTAAAGAATGAACCTTACCACCACAGATAAATTTTAGTGGGTTTTATAAATTTCTTTACGTTTTTTAAGCTGTTTTTCTAAATCACTAATAGTGTTCTTAACTGATAATTCGTAATTTTTCTCATCAGAAGAAGCAAATATTCGAGGTCCTGGTAAGCTTAGTTCTATTTTACATATTTTACCTTTGCCTTTTGGGTCTGGTTGTACTTCAAAATGAACCTGAGCACTAATTATCCATTCGTATTTTTTTCCTAGTTTTTTTAATCTTTCAGAGACATAGTCATTCATTGCCTCACTAGTTGCCATATTTACATATTGAATATTTATTGTCATCGCTTTGGTTTTAATTGTTAATTCAAAAATAATAATGATGCATAAAACAGAATATGATGAATATCATTATTAAAATTATTCTAATCCTAAACTCTTAATATAAGCTTCGTTGTTTGAAGGTCGTCCTAAAAACTCTTCAACAGCCTCAAGAATATCTCTTTGATTTCCATTAGACAGTATTAAATTTCTATAACGTAACCCAGTGGCTTGATCTTTTAGTCCATTTTTTTCAAAAACTGTAAACATATCTTGAGCAAATACTTCAGACCACAAATAACCATACATATATACTGGATGTGTATTAATATGTATCCAACTTGCTTGAGTATGAGTCCCTTCAATATAACTATTCATCACTCCCATTTGCTTATCAATATCTCGCCATAATTGGTCAGTATCAAAAGGTGTTTCTGGATTATACTTGTCGTATAAATTCATATCATAAATACAACGTCTTAAAGAGCCTTGAGCTCCTAAACCTGAAGATACATTTTTAGCACTTATCATACTATCAAACATATCTTTAGGAAATACCTCTCCTGTTTCGTAATGTTTAGCAAATGAGCTTAAAATATCATAATCGAAAATCCAATTTTCAAAAATTTGTGACATTGCTTCTGCAAAATCTGCTTTAGAATTACCTTGAGTACTAAACTCTCCATTGTACGACATGCCTTCTACAATATGTCCAAACTCGTGAAAAAGTGTACTTAACTCGTTATGACTTAACAACGATGGTAATTTATCTGTTGGCCTTGTAAAGTTTCCTAATAACATTGATACTGGTACTTCATAGCCTTCATTAGTCATTCTACCATTTGTTAAAGGCACTCCATAAAACCATGATTCTTTGTTTGGTCTAGGAAATAAATCGAGATAAAAACGTCCTTTTAATTTTCCATTTTCAAAAACTTCGTATGCTTCAACTTCTTCATGCCAAACTGAAGCATTTTCCATTTTTCTAAACTCTAAACCTAGTAATTCTTGGTAAAGCTCAAACATACCTGTCAAACATTCATTCATAGGTAAATATTCGCGCATTTTTTCATTATCGACTTTATATTGCGTTTTTAATATTTGATTTTTATAGTACCCTAAATCCCATGGGTTAACTTCACTAGTGTCGTTTGGTGTTTTTAATTCTTTATTCCTAATTTGTTTTAATACTTCTAAATCATTGATTGCCTTCTCTTTAGACTCTGCAACCAAACCATCAATAAACTTCCAAACAGTTTCAGGGTTTTTAGCCATTTTAGGTTTTAAATTATATTCAGCGAAAGAGCTATAACCCATTAATTTTGCTAATTGATAACGCTTACTAACTAATGAATCTAGTATTACTAAATTTTTGTCGGCTCCTCTATTTGAATATTTGGTTGTAAATGCTTTTCTAACATCAGAAGATGTTGCATTACTCATAACAGGTGCACTAGTTGAGTTTTGCACAGGAATTTCATAACCTTTATCTTTTTTGTATTTCTCTTTAAAAGCTTCAGGTAACCCTTTAGCTCCATTTTCATCTAATACCAATACTTCATTTGCAGTATTCATATTTGTAGAGTACTGTGTGGTTAAGTTATTAATTTCATCTATTAACTTCTTGTATTTTTCTAAATCTTCAGCATTTAAATTAACACCAGATTGCTTGAAATTTTCAATAACATCATCAACAAGACGTTTTCTATGAGCTTTTAGCTGCTTATATTCTTCCGATTCTGAAAATGTTAAGTATTGCTTAAACAATTTATTATCAGAGCCCATGCTAGTAAAATAAGAGCTAAGCTTTTGGTACCCTTCCAACCCTTTAGCTCTAACTAACGAATCTGGTGAAACCCAATACAACATAAATGCATTGTTACTTGCTTTACTTAACTCGCTAGTAATTCTATCTCCTTCTACAACAGTATTTTCAAATGTTGGTGTTTTTATTTGTTTAATAGCTTCAACTGCTTGTTCTGCATTTTTAAGTGTAACATCAACATATTCTTCTATTGATTTTCCTGAAACTTTAGCATAATCTACAGGGACATTTAAAGCAACATTAAATGAGTTATCTGCTGAAAGTTCTATAAGCTTAACTTCTTTTTTTTCGGAACAATTCATAAGCAATATTAGGGATAGAGAATATAATACAGTTTTCATAATTAATAATTTTAGTGTTCACAAATATACTACTCAAAGATTACCTTTTCATCCATATCGAACCAACTTTTATAAAAGTCTTGATGAATTTTCTCTATGGCACTACGTTTTACTTTTAAGCTTGGTGTTGCCAATCCATTAGCGACAGTCCAATCTTCTTTCATTACCACAACTTTTTCTAATCGCTCATGTTTTTCTAGTGTTGGATTTATTTGCTCTACAGATTTCATTATACTAGTAATAAACTCTTTTTTAGGTTTTGCTTTTCCTAATTCTGAAAGCGTAATCAATGCTATAGGTTGCGGAATTCCTGTTCCAACAATACAAATCTGCTCTATATCTGTATTATTAGATAATAATAACTCAATATGCGAAGGCGAAATATACTTTCCCTTATCGGTTTTAAATTGATCTTTAACTCGTCCTGTTATGGTTAAAAATCCATCATGATCAAACTCACCAATATCTCCTGTTTTTAAATAGCCTTCATCATCAAATACTTCAGCAGTTAAATGTGGTGCTTTGTAATACCCTTTCATTAAACAGTCATTTTTAATACAAATTTCACCTTCGGCAGATAGTTTTGCTTTTACATTGTATAGTGTTTTACCAACAGTACCCACTTTACTAGCTTTTGGTGTATTAAAATGAGACACACAACAATCTTCTGTCATGCCATATCCTTGCTGAATAGTAATACCAAGTTTTTTATACCATATAACCATATCTGCTGCAATAGGAGCTGCTGCAGAAGCAATGAATACAGCTTCCTTTAATCCTAACTTCTTCTTTAGTTTATTCTTAATAAGCGTGTTTAAAAGTGGGATTTTCAAAAGCATATTAAGTTTCTTTTGTGGTACAGACTCAAGTATTTTTTCTCTAAACTTGGTCCAAATTCTTGGTACAGCAAAAAACAAATGTGGTTGATTTGCTTCTAGTTCTTTAGCAAAAGTTTCTAAAGACTCTGCAAAAGAAATGGTTGCTCCCAAAACAACTCCTGCATTTATTAATAAACGCTCCGCGACATGCGCTAATGGCAAATAGGAAAACAATCTTAAATTATTTGGCAACGAAAACAAGGTAATTAGCGTTGATGAGCTTTCCATAAAATTACTTGCTGTATGCATCACACCTTTTGGCGTTCCTGTAGTACCAGATGTATAAATAATAGTATGCAAACTATTAGTATCAGGTATAGAAACAGAGTCTAAAGGTTTGCGTTTTTCAATTAAATCTTCCCATAGCTCACCAACTTGTTCTCCATAAATTCCAACACTAATTACAGGAATATCTGGAATACCTGATTTTTGAGATTCGAAATCATCTAGTTTGCCTATAATAATTGCTTTAGACTCACTATGTATTAGTATTTGATTAATAGAATCGGCATTAAGGGTAGGATATATAGGTATTGAAACACATCCTGCCATCATAATCGCTAAATCAGAAATTACCCAATGTGCGCAATTTTTTGATAATAGTGCTATATGAGAACCTTCTTTAAGATTAAGTGTTTTAAAATGTGAAGCTATTCTACGTGCTTCATCTCCTGCTTCTTTAAAGGTGTAATTAATAAATTTACCATTAATTGGTTGCTTTAAAAAAACTTGGTTTGGCGTATTTTTTTCCCAGTGTAAAAAAGCCTCCAAAGGTGAATTAAATGTGTGCATACGTTTTAATTGATGCTTTTAAAGATAGGAAAGTTTTTAAGAATATAGACGTTGAGCTATTAACGAAGTTAGGATATTATTTTGTTTAAATCTTTATAATTGTACTTTTGATTTTTCAAATTAACAAATCATATGCAACTTGTTTTCGCTACAAATAACCATAATAAAATAAAAGAAGTTCAGAGTTTAATTCCTCAGCACATAAAGTTATTAAGTCTAGAAGATATTGGTTGTTTAGAAGATGTTCCAGAAACTCAAACTACAATTGAAGGCAATGCAAAACAAAAAGCAGAATATATTAAAACCAATTATGGTTACGATTGTTTTGCCGACGATACAGGTTTAGAAGTACTAGCTCTTAATGGAGATCCAGGTGTATATTCTGCGCGTTATGCAGGAGAACAACGTAATGCAGATGATAATATGAATAAACTCTTAAACGAACTAAAACCACACGCAAATAGACATGCACAATTTAAAACAGTCATAGCTTTACATCTCAATGGAAAACTACAAACCTTTACAGGTATTTGCGAAGGAGATATTACACAAACTAAACAAGGAGACAAAGGTTTTGGTTATGATCCTATTTTTAAAGCCAAAGGCTATACTAAAACTTTTGCTGAAATTTCATTAGAAGAAAAAAACACAATTGGACATAGAGGAAAAGCTGTAAAACAATTGATTGATTTTTTAAACTCTATTTAATATATTGTAAATCAAATAATTAACAATTAGGATTTGTCATATATAAAAGCGTATCTTTGCACCTTGAAATTCCTCAGAGTGAGGATGTGTTACTAGAAGTTTAGGTTTAAGTATGTCGATTCGCTTCTCTTGTAACACCAAAGAACATAATCGAATACTTATTACAATCGAATGAACACATTCCAAGATTTAGGTCTTAATGAGGACCTATTACATGCTATTACAGATTTAGGCTTTGAGAAGCCAAGTGATGTCCAAGCAAAAGCAATCCCAATTTTATTAGAAAAAGACACCGATTTAGTGGCTTTAGCACAAACAGGAACAGGTAAAACTGCAGCGTTTGGTTTTCCTATGTTACAAAAAATAAATGTAGATAGTAGAACCACACAAGGTTTAATACTTTCGCCTACTCGCGAACTTTGTTTACAAATTACAAATGAGCTTAAATTGTATGGTAAATATTGCAAAGGACTTAATGTAGTTGCTATTTATGGTGGAGCTAGTATTAGTGAACAAGCTAGAGAAGTAAAAAGAGGCGCACAAATTATAGTAGCTACTCCTGGTCGTATGAAAGATATGATTAGCCGTAATATGGTTGATATTTCTAAAATTGAATATTCAGTTTTAGATGAAGCCGATGAAATGCTAAACATGGGATTTTATGAAGATATTACAGATATTTTATCTCATACACCTCAAGATAAAAACACATGGTTATTTTCTGCAACAATGCCTAAAGAGGTATCTACAATTGCAAAAAAATTCATGCATTCACCTATTGAAATTACTGTAGGTAATAAAAACGAAAGTACAAACCAAGTATCACACGAATACTATTTAGTAAACTCTAGAGACCGTTATTCTGCATTAAAACGTTTGGCAGATGCAAATCCAGATATTTTTTCTGTGATTTTTTGTCGTACAAAACGTGATACTCAAAAAGTTGCAGAGCAATTAATTGAAGATGGTTACAGTGCTGGAGCTTTACATGGAGATTTAAGTCAAAACCAACGTGATTTGGTAATGAATTCTTTTAGAAAAAGTCAAATTCAAATGCTAGTAGCTACAGATGTTGCTGCTCGTGGTATAGATGTAGATGATATTACTCACGTTATAAACTACCAATTACCTGACGAAATTGAAACTTACACTCACAGATCTGGACGTACAGGACGCGCTGGTAAAACTGGAGTATCTATGGTAATTGTTTCAAAAAGTGAAGTACGCAAAATAAAAAGTATTGAACGTATCATCAATCAGAAATTTGAACTTAAACAAATTCCTGATGGAATGGCTATTTGCGAAGTACAATTAATGTCTTTAGCTAACAAAATCCATAATACTGAAGTTAATCACGAAATTGATAAGTATTTAACAAGTATTAACGAACTGTTTGAAGATACAACTAAAGATGAATTGATTAAAAAATTCTTCTCAGTAGAGTTTACACGCTTTTATAATTATTATCAAAAAGCACAAAATCTAAATGTTACTGATTCACGAAATAACGATAGAGATTCTGATAGAGATAGTGGTCGTAACTATGGTGGAAATGATAACTCAACACGTTACTTCATTAATGTTGGTAAAAAAGATGGTTTCGATTGGATGAAACTGAAAGATTTCTTAAAAGATATTTTAGATCTTGGTAGAGATGATGTCTTTAAAGTAGATGTTAAAGAAAGCTTCTCTTTCTTTAATACTGAAAAAGAATTACAAGAAAAAATACTAGCATTCTTTACAGACTTTAAACACGAAGGACGCTTTGTAAATGTTGAAATTAGTGAAGATAAAGGTCGTGGAACAAGCAGAAGCAAAAGACGCTCTGGTGGAAGTAGTGATAGATCAAGAGGTGAAAGACGCTCTGGTGGAGACTTTAAACCAAGAGGCGAAAGACGTTCTGGTGGAAGTGATAGAAGAAGCTCAGGAGAGTCGCGTTCTAGACGCTCATCAGATTCAAAAGCATCTGGACCAAACAGAAGAGAAAGACGTTCTAATTCAGATTCTAAACCAGCTGAGGCTAGCTTTTCTAGACCAAGACGCTCAAGAAGAAGAGATTAAACACTAAAACAAATTAGTTATATCATAAAAGATTCCTTGAGATTAGTTCTTAAGGAATCTTTTTTTTTAACCATCTTGTTAATATTTAGTCAAATTTGTAAGGTTTATATCGTATTTACGTTTTGTTTAGTACTTTTATACCATATTTTTAACACATGAAGCAACTCTTTTTACTTTTATCAATTGTTTTTGTAGTCTCTTTTAGTAATGCACAAGAAGAAACTACAATAAAAGGAATTGTGATAAGTACTACTACTAGTCAGCCATTAGAGAGTGTTAATATTGTAAACCTAAATCAGGTTAAAGGTACTTCTACAGACGATAAAGGCGCTTTTGAAATAAAAGCAAAAGCAAATGATACTTTACACTTCTCATATTTAGGTTATAAATCTATAAAGGTTAGAGTTACTAACGATTGGCTTAAGTTTGGTGCTACAAATATTGAAATGACTGAGTTAGCACTAGCATTAGAAGAAGTTGTTGTAAATCAGTTAAAACTTACTGGATATTTAATTGTAGATGTTAGACAAGTACCTATAAAAACAAATTACAGATATAGTATTTCTGGTTTATCAGCAACAGGTTACGAAGCTGGTAATAATGGTTCTGGTGTTAGTAAAGTGCTAGGCGCTATTTTTAATCCAGCAGATTTTTTACATAATATATTTGGCAAAAAACCTAAAGAGTTACGTAAACTTCGTCAAATGAAACAAGACGACGAAATTAGAAATTTACTAGCTTCTCGTTTTGATAGAGAAATGCTTATGGTATTATTACAAGTCGATCGTTTAGACTTAGACGAAATTGTAAGCCAATGCAACTACTCAAAAGATTTTATTCAAACAGCTAACGACCTTCAAATACTTGATGCCATTAACGAATGCTATGAAGAGTATAAGGTACTAAGCAAAAGTCGCTCTAATTAGTTATTAGAGTGTAAAGCAACTCTATTTCCTTCGGTATCTATAAAAACTCCCATATAACCATGTTCTGGTGATATTTGCGTTTTTTTCTGGTATATTTTTCCTCCTGATGCTTCTACTCTATCTAGTTCATTTTGCAAATCATCACATATAAAGTACACTAAAGTTCCCTCTTTACTTGGTACATAAGTATTTTGCTTTATTAAAGTGCCTTGAGCACCTACAACATTTCCTCTATCTGGAAACCAACCCATTTGCATACCACCAAAATCGTGAATAGAAATTTCTACTTTAAAAACAGCTTCGTAAAACGTTTTGGCTCTATTCATGTCATTAACAGGAATTTCAAACCAACCTATCATATTATGTTTCATATATAAATATTTATTGCTTTTCAATAGTCATATGGAACATCTATATTGTTATATCTATGTGAGTATAAATTTTAGTCATGGATGTTTCATATTATTTTTTGTTTAATATTTCTTTTAAACTGTTTAATCCTTCTTCAAAATCTTTACCTACGTGCTTATCTATATTATAAAGCATCATAAAAATGCTAGAAGGAAATTTATTTTCACCAGAAAATCCCCAAACTACTTCTGTTTTATTAGCATCAACTTTATTAACTTTAATATAAGCGTCTGATTGCGATTTCCAAGGTTTATAAAAACGCAATTGGCTTTCAACAACATCGTTTTCAACTATCCTTTTTATTTCTTGCTCACCTACTCCAACATCTTTATTTCCACTCCATTTATTTACAAATCCTACAGTACCATCTATACCAAAAGCTTCTTGCTCCATATTAGGATCTCTTTTTTTCCAAGGCGACCAATAATCTTGATTTTTAATGTGTTTTAAGTATTCAAAAACTTCAGGTAAGGGCTTGTTTACAACAATACTACGTTTTACGTGATATGTTTTAGGTGCTATTAGAGCTAGTAGAATAATAACTGCTGTTATTACTCCAATAATGTAAAGGAATATCATGTTGTTGAGTTTTATATTAGTTAAACTAATTTAGTGATTATTTTTATCTTCATAAAACCGTTTAACAATATCATCACTACTTTTAAGCGTTTTTTTTATCCATTGTAAACGCAAATCTAATTGCTCTTCTTTAGATAATTGCCACTTAATATCTGTTTGCTTTAGTTTTGTAGTTACATGTTGTAAAATAATAGCCGCAGATACAGAAATATTTAAACTTTCGGTAAAACCAGACATTGGTATTTTTAAATAACAATCGGCTTCATCTAATACTTCTTGAGATAATCCTTCTGTTTCTCTACCGAAGAAAAAACAAGCTTTTTTAGATACATCAAACTCATGTAACAAGCAATCGTTTTCATGAGGTGTTGTTGCTACAATTTGATATCCTTTTTGTTTTAAGTCTTTTATACACTCTTTTACAGAATGAAATCTATTTAAATCTACCCATTTTTGGGCTCCCATCGCAATCTCTCTGTCTATACGTTTAGAGTTGCGCTCTTCAATAATATTAACCTCTTGTATGCCAAATACATCACAACTACGTATTACAGCACTTGTATTATGCAATTGGTAAACATCTTCTGTAGCCACAGTAAAATGTTTGGTACGTTGTTGTAACACATTATCAAAACGAAGCCTCCTATGTTCTGTTAGATAAGTTTCTAAATGTTGTAAAAGTTCAATATCAATCATTCAAAAAAGTTTATATTTAGCCAATATAATTAAAACTACTACAATGCCTGCACAAAAATTACGCTTCATTTTACCTTTTATTCTTTTAATTACAACAGCCTTATTCTCTCAGGTTAATCCCATTGAAGAAACTGAAGACAACGATAAAAAAGTTGAAGAACTTGGATACTTTATTGAAACCTCTATACACGAAAGTAATAACGAAGGTTATATTTCTAAATTCGATTTAGATGATTTTGGAAAAAAGATAACCAAAATGACTAATGATGATAAAGAGCAATATTTTTTCAGTCAAGGGTTTTTAAAAGGCTTACTGGAAGGTATTGATGAATATCCTAAAAAATTATCTGCTCATGTAGAAAATGGTGGTTATTACGATTTTATTAGCTACAGATACGAAAGTGAAGCTAAAACATATTACATGCTATTTAGATTTTTCTCTGAAGAAAGTGGTGTTAATTACCATGACTACAGAGTTGTTGACAACAATGGAGAGTTTAAATTTAGCGACTTATATATTTACTTAAGTGGTGAACATCTGTCAGATACGTTTTCGAGAATGTACATGACAGCTTTGCCAAAAAACAAATTAGCTAAGTTTTTAAAAGGTGACTATTTTGGTGATTACGAAAAATTTACTGAAGCAGTTAATTTAAACCGAAGTGGTAAACCTGCTAAAGCCTATAAAGTTTTAAATAGCATTAAAGGCGAATTGGCGAATGAGAAATTTTTGCTGCTTATCAAAATTCAAATTAGTTACCAATTAGATGATGAGAGTTATATTGCAGCTATTGAAGAACTTAAAGAAAAGCATAATAACGACCCAACAATGTATTTAACTCTGGTAGATTATTACATTTTAAAAGAAGAATACGATAGAGCTTTCGATTTAATTGATAATTTACAAATAGAAACTAATGACGATTTTCTATATTATATGAAAGGTAATGTAGAATTTTTAAGTGATGATTATGAAAGTGCTAGCAACTACTACGCATATATAATTGAAAACTATCCTGACTTTTTTCAAGGGTATGCTGGCTATTTAATAGCTACTACCAAACAACAAAAATATGATGATGCTATAACAGTTTTAAACAAACTGGTTGAATTAGAATATGATAAAGATGCCATTATTGAATACCTTGAAGAAGATGATGAAACAGGGATTAATGTTTTAGAAGATTTAGTAAAATCTGATGCTTATAAAACCTGGAAAGGCTAATACCTAATGAAACATATTGTTGTACTTACTGGAGCTGGAATGAGTGCTGAAAGTGGACTCAAAACCTTTAGAGATGCTGATGGTTTATGGGAAGGCCATAATGTTATGGAAGTGGCAACACCAGAAGGTTTTGCTGCAAATCCAGAACTTGTTTTAGAATTTTACAACCAACGTCGCAGACAATTATTTGAAGTCACTCCAAACTCAGCTCATTTTGGTTTAGCGGAATTAGAAAAAAACTACAAAGTAACTATTGTAACTCAAAATGTTGATGACTTGCACGAACGTGCTGGTAGCAAAAATGTAATTCATTTACATGGCGAATTACTTAAAGCCAGAAATATTGTTGACGAGTTTAGTGTTATAGATTGCAAAACAGATATAAAGCTAGGTGATACTTGCCCAAAAGGTCACCAATTGCGACCTCATATTGTTTGGTTTGGTGAAGCAGTACCTATGATAGATACTGCTGTAGATGTTTGTATGACTGCAGATATTTTACTTATAATAGGCACATCAATGCAAGTATATCCTGCAGCAAGTTTAATGCATTATGTACCAGAACACACACCAACATTTTTCTCGACCCAAAGCCAGCTATTGAAAGTAAACATAACTTAACTGTTATTGCCGAAACTGCAACAGTTGGAATAAAAAGGTTTATTGAAAGTTTAGATTAATCATTATCGCTTAACTTAAAAAAATCGTTTACAGGTTTCCCAAACAACTCTGATAATTTTAAGGCTAAAACTGTTGATGGTACATATCTGTTTGCTTCAATAGAGTTTATGGTTTGCCGAGACACACCAATTTTTTGAGCCAATTCGTCTTGTGTTAAGTTTAAAATAGCACGTTCTACTTTTATCGTGTTTTCCATTATCTAGTGCGCTTTAGTAGTTCGAAAAAACCAACTTGAATGAGTAACATAAATAGCAATACTTGCACATAACCTATTTCGGTTGGAGTATCTTGCTTACCTAAAACAAAATCGACAATAAAGTTAGCCAAAGGCTGAAACAAAGTGTAAAGCACACCAATTATAAATGCTAATGCGTACGACTTAGAGCGCAATACCTCAATAAGTTCATCTTCTATTTTTTCTTTAGATAACGATATAACCAATAAACCAATAAGCATAGCGTGTTTTAAAAATGGTCGTACCCAAAGTGCTTCATCGTCTATAAACTTAATAACCGTTAGCGCTATAAAACTTAACACAACTAAACCAACACCTATGGCTTTAAAACTGTTTGGCAGTTGTATTTTGTTTAAAAATCGTTCTAATTTGGTACGCTCGCAATGTTCTATGTTTTTTGTGTTCATGACAAATATATGTATTATTAAGACAAATTATTTTTACTATATGACAAATATACTTTACATTATTGAATAAAAAAAATGTAATGTTTAATTTTTTTATAAAATGATTTTGGAAGTTCGTTTAACGTTTCTGTATATGAGCTTAGGCGTGTTTCGGCACGAACCTCTCCAGATAAAAACTGGCTTTGGGAAATCCGCAGGATTTTCCAAGTGAGGACTGACCAAGCCATAGCTTATATATGGTGTTGGCAATAGTTTATTTTCTTATTAATAACATTTCCTTTGTTCTAAATTTTTCATTTTGGTTACCGAACTCAATTTCATTAATTGAAATTATCTTATAAAATTGTTCATCACCCTTTTTACCATAAATTTTCAAAGTAGAGTTTTTTTTATCATAGAACCACTTTTTTAATGATAATGAATACATGTGGAAATTTTTCCTGACAAAATATAAATATTTATTTCTTTTAAAACTTATTTGAATGCACTGTGTGTCATCAAAATATTCTGATTCTTCATAAAAATCAGAATTTCTATAATGTTCAATACGATTAGAATATTTTATTAATCTAATAGTGTCCGACTTGTAAAAGAGACTGTCTTTATTAATAGAAAACCAGTACGTGTTTCTAATCTCTTTTTTAGAAATTGATTGAGAATAAATAACATGTGAAAACAATATGCTAACAATTAATATTAATGTAGATATATTTTTCATAATTATTGCCAATGCGACGATATGAATAATTTCAATTATCTATATCGATAGTTAAACGAAGTACGCTTTTTTTAATGAGAAAATCAAGTGAAAAATTAAAACGTTATATGTTAGTAAGTTGGCATTGACCAAGAAATTAATTATACACAGTGTTCTCTACAGTTTTTTATTCCGGTTAATTGCGAAAACTAAAGTCGAATTTGGCAATATTTTAATTGATTTTCTGACTTTGTTTTTATAACTATTAATCAGTTCAATTTCTTTTGTAATTCGGATAATAAGATATTCTGCACTTTTTTCAGATTCATAATAGTATTCAAGTCCGTTAATTACTAAATCACAAGCTCCATCGATTAGTGATAATTCATAATATTCTCCACTTATTTGAATTCCGAATGAGTTAGCGGTAGCATAGGTTTCATATTTTATTTCCGTTTTTCCGCTTGTTGTTTTTCCAGAATATTTTTTATAACTCAAATCATAAAGCTCATTTTCATCTTTTTCGATGTCCAATTGTGCAGAGCTTCCTTGAAAATCCAATAACGATTCTTTGTTTTCAGAATCTTTCACAATTAAAATTCCATTTATAGTTCCGATAAAATTTCCCGATTCCAAATTTTGAAAAACAGAGTCAAATACATTTCCATCAATCGAACGAGAATCATTTTGTCCAAATGCAGAAAGCGACATAAAAATCAGAAGAATAATGAATGAAGTTCGATTTTTCATAATTATAGGTAATGCGATAATATGGATAGTTTTAAAATCTACATCGATAGTTAAACGAAGTACGCTTTTTTTAATGAGAAAATCAAGTGAAAAATTAAAACGTTATATGTTAGTAAGTTAGCATTGACTAAGCAATTAATTATTTACGTTGTTATACCTAGTGATTTATTATTTATATGGTCCAAGAAACTTATCTCCGTTGAAATGTACCATATGGTCAGGATTATCCGCAATCCATACTTCTGTTTCCCAAGCTATTTCTGCCATAAACTGGCGAAACTTTGGTCTGTTTAAAAAAGCTGTAACATAAACAATATCTGCTGTACATTTTTCAGTTAGCTTTTGAAGTTGAAGAAGCCTTATTTCACTTATTGGACCAGAAGAATGAACTGCTTCAATTAAATAGAGCCAGTTTTTTTCTTTTGAATAAGCAATTATATCTGGTAATTCTTCGTGAGATATTTCGAAGAATTTTAACTCCTTGAGTTTCTTTTCTTCCAAATGTAGATATTTATCAGAAGTGTCGCCAACATAGAGGACTTGAGCTCCAAATCCATATCTTGGCAAAAAGTCTTCAATTATGGATTTCTGTAAATCGTTATGTTCACCTGCGGAAAATAGTATTTTTCCACTAGAAGGTAATGTTACTTTTACCTTTTTCAGTTCACGTTCTCTCTTTAGTTTTTGGTTCAGAGGTTCTACACCTTTAAGTTTGTCAATGACTTTTTGCTCCCAATCTTTAGAACCATAATCTTTAACTAGGTCAGCATAAAGTGGATTAATTGAATATCCTCTAGTTGAGTCGTTAGTTGCAGAATTAGGGCTTGAGCGTAATACAACTCCAGCAACAGTCAACAATTTCAAATCCTTCCTTCTAATGTCATCATAAGAACCTGAACTAATTTTTTCTTTGAAATTTTTATTCACATAGTCTATTACATCTCTTGTTTTTAAGGAATAATCATCTTTTAAATCTTTAATAGTCTTAAAATCAGAAAGGGTCTTAACATCTCCACAAGCTAAAAATGTTATAGCCATTCGTTCTAATCTTCTTGAGGTAATGTCTAACGGAATCCCGAAACAATCTAAAATATAAATAGTGTTATTTATCAGTTCCTGAACCTGTTTGGTTTTTTCTTTAAATGTTTTTGATTTATCTGGACTGATATATTGCTTCATTATCGAATAGTTTAAATTGCTCGTTTTCTGTAATTAAATAAGTTAAATCATTTGTTAAATAGTCTTTAACACTTGAAGCCAAATGATAAGCAAAATTTGGTGCTACTGCATTTCCTATTTGATTATACTGATGGGTTTCTGACCCTATAAATTCAAACCAGTCTGGAAAACTTTGTAGTCTGGCAGCTTCACGAACAGTAATTCTACGTCTTCTACCATCATTTAATCTAACACGATGCATATCTCCAGTTGCACCAGCAAGATTTCTGCAAGTCAATGTTCTTGCAGGTTTATGCAAATATAAATCTCTTGGATTTATACATTTTGAAGCTTTTTCATATCTAGCAACATATTCATCCATTGATTTTGTGAAAAATTTTGAATTTTCGTCAAATTGAAAAGCCAATTCTCCCAAGGCTTCACCAGCAGTAACTTTTCGCTTAATTTTTTTTGGTAACCTATTTTTCTCTTTTGTTCCTAAAACAATTACTCGCTCTCTATTTTGAGGAACTTCATAATCTTTAGCGTTTAAAAGAGAATAACTTAAATAGTATCCGAGTTTTTCAAGTTCTTCAATTACTTCTTTCAAATACCATTTATTTTTATAAAGCATTCCACGAACATTCTCAAAAAGCAAAACTTCTGGGTCTAATTGTCTGATAGCAGATAAGAAAATTGGAAATCCGTCTCTAGAATCCTTTAATCCAAGTTGTTTACCTCCAACGCTAAATGGTTGACAAGGTGGACCACCAATAACTATGTCCGCTTTAGGGTATAGTGTTTCAGTTGTCAATTTTTGATTAAAACATTTTCCAATTAAATTTTCATTATATGTTTTTGTTGCATTTTCATCCATTTCATAGCCAATAGTTTTAAATCCATTAGCCTCAAAACCTAAGGAAAGACCGCCACAACCTGCGAATAAGTCAACTACTGTTTTGTTTAAATCTGTATCTATCCAAGGCTTCAGTTTCTTATTTATTTCTTCCCAATATTCCATTTTGTAAAGTTACTATTTTTTCTTCGTATATTTTTTTGTCCTCATTAGGCACAATATAAAGATATGGATTGTTTCAATTATCTATATCGATAGTTAAACGAAGTTCGGCTATTTTTTTGAGAAAGTCAAGCAGCAATAAATTACTTCTTCAAATCTATCTGCTTTAAGTTTTCAATCCTGTTTCTTACCAAGAAGTCATCAATAGTTTCGAAATGCTCAATAACACGTTGGCCTTTAAATTCAAATACTTTTTGAGATAAGCCTTGTAAAAAATCTCTATCGTGAGAGACTAAAATAAGTGTACCATCAAAATCTAAAAGGGCTTCTTTAAGTACATCTTTCGATTTTAAATCTAAGTGGTTCGTTGGCTCATCGAGAATAAGCAAGTTAACAGGCTCTAAAAGTAATTTAACCATTGCTAGTCGTGTTTTTTCTCCTCCAGAAAGCACACTTACCTTTTTATCGATATCGTCGCCTTTAAACATAAAACGACCAAGTATGTTTTTTATCTGTGTTCTTATATCGCCTTGAGCAACTTCATCAACTGTTTGAAAAATAGTTAAACCTTCATCTAACAATGAGGCTTGGTTTTGAGCAAAATAACCAACCTTTACGTTGTGTCCTAAAGCACAATGACCATCTACTTCAATTTCGTTCATAATGGCTTTAATCATTGTTGATTTACCTTCACCATTTCGTCCAACAAACGATACTTTTTCTCCTCGCGAAATAGACATGTTTGCGTTTTTAAACACCACATGATCGTCATACGATTTTGATAAATCTTTAACCGTTAATGGATAATCACCTGAACGTTGTGCAGGCGGAAAACGTAGTTTTAAAGCCGAAGTATCTATCTCATCAATTTCAATAGGCTCTAATTTTTCTAGCATACGCTCACGAGAGTTCACCTGATTGGTTTTTGAGTATGTACCTTTAAAACGCTCGATAAAAGCCATATTATCTGCAATAAACTTTTGCTGCTCGTTATAGGCTTTTATTTGATGCGCACGTCTGTCTTCACGCAATTGTAAGTAATGTGAATAGTTTGCTTTATAATCATAAATACGACCCATTGTTACTTCAATAGTTCGGTTGGTAATATTATCAATAAATGCCTTATCATGCGAAATTACCATTACTGCATTGGCTTTATTTAAAAGAAAATCTTCTAACCAAATTACCGATTCGATATCGATATGGTTGGTTGGCTCATCGAGTAAAATTAAATCTGGTTTTTGAAGTAATATTTTTGCTAACTCAATTCGCATTCGGTAACCACCACTAAACTCACTGGTTTGTCTGGTAAAATCTTCACGTTTAAAACCTAATCCACCTAAAGCTTTTTCAACCTCAGCGTCATAATTAATATCCTCTAAGGCATAGTATTTTTCGCCTAAATCTGATACTTTGGTAATGATATTCATATACTCATCAGATTCGTAATCTGTTCTGGTTTCTAAAGCTTTATTTAAGGCTTCCATTTCGTCACGCATGGCAAAAATATGAGCAAAAGCTTTAGAGGCTTCTTCAAAAACTGTACATTTATCTTCAGTTAATAAATGCTGTGGCAAATAGGCTATAATAGCATCTTTTGGAAAACGAACATTACCTCTTGTTGCTTTTTGTTCGCCAGCAATAATCTTCATCATGGTCGATTTACCTGCTCCATTTTTACCCATTAGGGCAATTTTATCGGTTGCATTAATGGTAAACGACACATCACTAAATAAGGCACTACCACCAAACTCTACTGCTAAATTATCAACTGAAATCATACTTAAATTTTAAAGCTGCAAAACTAATAAAAAGCAGGATAGTGCAAGGCATATTTATTTATAAAAAACAATTCAATTTCAATACATTAAAAAGACTACTTTTGCACCTTCTAAAAAAGCATCACTATGAAACGTATCAACGAATACAAAAAATTATTTAACGTCGAAAACAATATCGATCTTAAAGAACTAAAATCTACTTACAGAAATTTGGTGAAAGAATGGCATCCTGATAAATTTCAAGCTGGTGATGAAAAAGCTATAGAAGCTGAATTAAAAAGCAGACAGATTATTGATGGTTACCATTTTTTGGTAAGTATTGCTCCTGAAACAAAAGCAGCAAATTTGGAAGAATTTAACGAAACTGCTACTACTCCAATTATAGATTGGCAACACAAAGGTTTGGTTTTAGAAATAACTTTTTTAGATGGTAATACTTATGAGTTTTTTGGAGTAGATAAATCTTTATTTATTAAATTTTCACAATCTGATAAGCTTACACGTTTTGCAAAACGTAACATTTTTAATTCTTTTACGTACAGAAAAATTAAAAAGCAACAGGTTGAAGCTTAGTATATATTCATGTATCTATTACTAAAACCTCAAGAATCTCTTTTTTGATTTATCCTCGATTAAATTAGTAACCAAATAATGCTTTATAAGCAACATATTCGGCATAATTCCACTCTAAAAAAGACTTTGACTCCCATTCGGTTTTAAACTCTTTTTTACGGTTGTTAATAATTTGGCGATACTCAAAAGGCCTCATAAACTCTTCTTCGAAAGGGAATTTTTCTTGTTGAATTTTATAAAGTTCATCTAGCTCTTCAATAGGTTTATCTAAATGAGGTAATGCTTTATCAGAAAGTGTTGCCATATAGTTTAAATGTAAAAACGATTTATTGGCATTATTGAAATTATACTTTGCAATTAATCCATCCCAATTTACAAATGAGCTAAAAACCAATACTATAAAAAGCGCATATGTATTAACCCTAAATAAATAGAATGCCGATTTTTTATCTCTTACTTTCACAAAAACTGTATATAAACCGTATAAAACGAGTAATAAAAAGAGAATAACACCTATACGTTTATATGCTAACGCAAAATAATCGATATACCTATAGTTTCTTACAAAAACGGATAGCGTTAAAATTGCATTTTGAATAATCCAAACATTGCTTAACACTCTTAAAAGTTTATTATTTTGGTAGAAGTTTAAGTTTGCTCTGAAAAAATATAAAACTAATGCTATTGATATAAGTATTGATAGAATTAGCAAATATGTGCCTTCATGAACAAATTGCTTTAAAAAATAACCATCCCATTGAAAATTAAACCAAACAATATTTAAATCGATACAGTTAACAATTAGCAATAAAACATTAAGGACAATTAGCAAAAAAACTCCAGCTTTATACTCGTTTTTTAAAGCAGTAATACTAAAGATTCGTTTAATAGATTTTTTAACTCTCACTAACGAATCTGTAGCTTTTAAGTCTTCATTTTCTATATACTTATTAGAAATTATAATGTACATAAAATTGCTAATTACCAACCCTACAATTAAGGTAAACACCACTAAGAAGTCGAAATTTTTAAAAATAGCAAGCAAACTTTCACTAATAAAAGACAAAAAACTAGAAACCAAATCATTAAAAACAGGGTTTGAACCACTATAAATTGCTATAAATATGATTATGATTATTAACGGAATAAAAAACATCCTGAATTTCCAGATGTAGCTTCCGAAATTTTTACCTTTTACTTTAGTACTTAAAAGCGATTCGAAGAAAAATATTTGAGACTTAAAAAAAGAAATTATAGAGATTCTAAATGCATTTAATAACGATTTAACTTGAGGATAAATAAGCAATCCTACAAAAACAACCAACACCAAATAATTTATAAAATATGAGAATACAGAATGTGTAACTACTGTTGCTATTGATGTTGTTATAAAAGCTAATGCAACTGTTATTTGGTTTCTGGTTTTGAATTGAAGACGTTTTGAATACAATAACCAAGCAAAAAAAATGGTTTCGAAAATAAATAGATTTAATCCTAAATCTTCTCTGTGAAATAAAAATGCGAATATAATTGTGCTAAAAATGACAATAAGAATGTCTCTTTTTTTACTCATAAGTTGTTTGGTTAGTTATATAAAAAACGGACAATCTATAAAAATAGTATAGTTATTCTTTTTGGTTTTTAGCCTCAATCCATTTGCTCATAAACTTAGTACTTTGCAATGTATGATGTTGTAACAACTGTCCTGTAAAATTATTACGTCTGTGGCTACTGAGATTTTGTGAAATAATATCGATTTTTGAATATAAATGTTCTAAAAACTCATTCTTTTGAAAACGCTTATTTATGATTGCAAAGCCATTATTTTGATACGTTTTCCAATCAAATTCACTTTCATATAATTTTACAGCTTTATTAGCAAAATCTTCAGGAGAATCTATAATAAATCCGTTAGGTTGTGAGCTACCAAACATGCCTTCTGCAGCAATAGTAGTCATAACACAAGGCGTTCCGTTTTGCATTGCATCAATTAGCTTGCCTTTTAAACCAGCTCCGAAACGCAAAGGTGCCAAACAAATTTTTGCATTTTGCATCACCTCGTTAACATCGTTAGCAAAACCTTTTATCAAGAATCCATCTTTTTTATTATGTAACTGATTTACTTTTTGAGATGCATAAGCACCATAAATATGAAGTTCTGCTTTTGGTAATTGCTTTTTAATTAATGGCCAAATAGACTCTTTAAGATATAAAATAGAGTTATAATTAGGCTCATGCAAAAAGTTACCTATAGTAATAAAATGCTGACGTTCGTCAAAAGCTGGAAGTTTTTTTATACTACTTTCTGAAATTTCTTCAAGTAGAAATGGTAAATACAACAATAAATTGTCTGGAACTTTAAATTGTGTCTTTAAAATTTCAATCTCAACTTCAGAAATCATCAAACTAAAATCACACCTGTAAATGCTTGCTATTTCGCGTTTTGCTATATCATTAAACAAATAGCTTTCATCAAATGGCTTGTTATCCTTAAACGCTAATTGTCGCCCTTTACGCAAGCAATGTAAATCTTCAGTATCTAGAATTCTCAAAGCATCAGGACATTGCTCTGCAACTCGCCAACCAAACTGTTCTTCCATCATAAAACGATCGAATAGAATAATATCAGGATTTAGTTGTTTTACAAACGTATCAAAACTCTCATGATTGAGTTCTATTGCAACTTGACTAATACCAATAGTTGTTAAATTAAAAGCATTATCACTTTTAGCGCAAGGACTCGCGAATGTTATTTGATAGTTTTGCTGCTGAAAAGCTGCAATAAGTTGCATCATTCGGCTTCCTGCTGCAGAACTTTTGGGTTCTGGCCAGACAAAACCAATAATTAAAAGATGCTTGGGCATTATGTTTTTATATTGAAATTATTCTGCTCCTGCTTCAAGCTCTAAACTGTATCTAAAACGTTCTTTATTTACCCAATGTAATAAAACCATAATTTGGTCATCTGTTAGTTTAGCTTCAGTATGTGTCCAAGTGTATGATGGTAAAGGCATTTCTTTTTTCTCTACCATTTCAGCTAGTTCTTCTAGTTTATGATCTTTCTTCTTAGTAGAGTAATCATCCCATTTAGAGATATTAAAATGCTTTTTTCCATTATCAACATGCTCTGCCATCCAATAATTAACAGGAGTAATATTATTGTACCAAGGATATCGTGTTACATCACTATGGCAATCGTTACAACTCTCTTTAAGTATAAGTTTAACGTTTTCAGGAGTATTTGTTTCTGTATAAAAGCTATCGATAGAAGTTAAATCTCCTTCGTTTTTTTCTGGTCCAAAAAATTGTGCTATTACAAACACAACAAGTAAAAACAATAGTATCTTTTTTATAATCTTCATTTTTGTTAGTTTTAGATTTTAAAAATAAGAAAATCCTTTGACTACAGACCAACTATATCAAGAATTAAATTATGTAAATCATTCGAGAGAAAACAGATTGAAGTATGCCAATTTAGTTATTGATAATCCTGAACTAATCTCTAAGCTATTAGATATTTTATTTATGGTAGATGATAAAACATCGTGCAGAGCTGCTTGGGTTTTTGAATTTATGTGTGGCGAAAATTTAGAAGCTGCAATACCATATTTAGATAAGTTTACAGAAAACATACACAAAGTACATCAAGATTCTGCTGTGCGACCTGTAGCTAAAGTATGTGAGTATTTAGTAACTGCGCTATACTCTAAAACTGATAACAAAATTAAAACCTCACTGTCTTTAAAACACAAAGAACGAATTGTTGAGTCTTGTTTTGATTGGATGATTAACGACGAAAAAATTGCGCCAAAAGCTTATGCAATGAATTCGCTTTTTTTATTAGGTCAAGATATTGATTGGATTCACCCAGAATTAGTAACAATTTTAGAACGCGACTTTCAAATGCAGAGTTCAGGCTTTAAAGCTAGAGCTAGACATATTTTGAAGAAGATTAAAGCTTCATAACTTTTTCTAATTCAGCATCAGAAATTACTAATAATTTACTAGTTACTAATCTTGCTGTTAGAGTTTTCCAGTTATTATCTTGTTTAAAAATTGATTTTAAAATTGGATGTGCTTTTTCAAATTGTTTATTATTCAACAAATTAATAGCATACCAATATTGCATTTCTAAATTCTCAGGAAACAACTTTTGAGCTTCTAAATATAATGCTTCAGCTTTTTTAGAGTCACCTTCCTCCATTGCTAAATCACCTTTATTCATAAAATCGTAAGCTTTATGAATTTTCATTAATCGCTCTAATTCGTTTACTGGGTTATCATTATCTTCAACTCTTAAATCCATAATTACGTCTTCCCAAGAGTTTCCTGTAGCTTCTCCTTTTACAATTAAAATAGCAGCAGATTGTTTTCCTCTAATGTCTCCTTTTTCGCCTTCAGCAGCTTTTAAAGCAGCTAACATACGCTCGCTGAGTGTTCCTTTTGTGGTTTCAAAAGCATTTGCCATTGCCTGCCAAACTGTATTATTTAGCATCATGTTTGCTTGTACAGAAAAGTTTTTACCTTGTTTGTGACCAGCTTCTGCAATGCAAGAACTTCCTGTATGAGTTGCTACTTCTCCTTTTGTGTTTAAAAAAGCAACTTGCCTATACATTTCACCACTATCGTTTGCTAATAAAGCATCTAATGCTTGTTGTGGAGACAAACCTTGCTCCATTAAAACTAACCCTTTTGGTCCATAACTTGGGTTTACTAACGATTGTGTAGCAACTACACCAACTCCTGCTTTACCATAAGTAACAACACTACCAACACTAAACCAATGACTTTGAACAGCAACACCAATGTCTCCTGTAACAGAATCTCGAGCTACAATTGAATAGGTATGTGTAAAGGGTTCTGATTTTTTATAGACTTGAGAAAACATAGTTTGAGAGAACATTAAAATAATTACGAAGTATAGCTTATTCATTTTTATAACGATTTATGGACTAAGATAACTAATTTATGTTTCAATTTTAAAACTTGAAATGACTATCTTTGCATCTTCAAAAAAACAACACAACACATGTCAATTTCATCATTAAACGCCATTTCTCCTATAGATGGTAGGTATAGAAGTAAAGTAAAAGAATTAGCTCCATATTTTTCTGAGGAAGCACTTATTAAATATAGAGTTCTTGTAGAAATAGAATACTTTATTGCTTTATGTGAATTGCCATTACCTCAACTTGCCGATTTTAACACCTCGCTTTTTGAAAATTTAAGAGCTATTTATAAAAATTTCACTTCTGAAGATGCTTTAGCTATTAAAGAGATTGAAAAAGTAACTAATCATGATGTTAAAGCTGTTGAGTATTTCATAAAAGAAAAATTTGATGCTTTACAACTTCAAAAATATAAAGAGTTTATCCACTTTGGATTAACCTCACAAGACATTAACAATACTGCTATACCATTAAGTATTAAAGAAGCAATGAACGACGTTTACGTTCCTGAATATTCTATAATACTTAATCGTTTAAAAGAACTATCAAAAGATTGGGCAAATATACCAATGCTAGCTCGTACGCATGGTCAGCCTGCATCTCCTACACGTTTAGGTAAAGAAATAGAGGTTTTTGCAGTGCGTTTAGAAGAACAATTCAATTTGTTAAATGATATACCAAGTGCTGCTAAATTTGGTGGTGCAACAGGTAATTTTAATGCACATAAAGTTGCATATCCAAATGTAGATTGGAAAGCTTTTGGAAGCGCTTTTGTTCAAGAAAAATTAGGATTACAACATTCGTTTCCAACAACTCAAATAGAACATTACGACCATATGGCTGCTTTGTTTGATACTTTAAAGCGTATCAATACCATAATTATTGATTTAGACAGAGATATTTGGACTTATGTATCTATGGACTATTTTAAACAAAAAATTAAAGCAGGTGAAGTTGGAAGTAGTGCAATGCCGCATAAAGTAAATCCTATAGATTTTGAAAACTCTGAAGGTAATTTAGGTATTGCCAATGCAATTTTTGAGCATCTATCAGCAAAATTACCAATATCTAGACTGCAAAGAGATTTAACCGACAGTACTGTATTGCGCAATGTTGGTGTACCTTTTGGTCATACTTTAATAGGTTTTAAATCGACTTTAAAAGGATTAAACAAATTATTGTTGAATGAAGCAAAATTTGCTGAAGATTTAGAAAACAATTGGGCTGTTGTAGCAGAAGCTATTCAAACCATTTTACGTCGTGAGGCATATCCAAATCCTTATGAAGCATTAAAAGGATTAACTAGAACTAATGAAAAAATAAATCAGAAATCGATTTCAGATTTTATTGATACTTTAGATGTGTCAAATACAATAAAAGAAGAGCTTAAACGTATTACACCTAGTAATTACACAGGCATTTAATTTTATGAGCAAAAACACTTTAGCTTTAATATATACTGGCATTATTACCTTTGGTTTTTTTACAGCTGGAGTTCTTGATGTATTGGATTATTTTATAGTTAAAGCACTTTTATTTGTTGCAGTTGTTGTTTTGTTTATAATCCTTTTTATGATTGTAAATAAAAATGAAAACAAAAATCACTTGAAATAACTTCCAAGTGATTTTCTATTAACATTTAAATAAATTTAATCTTTATTTAAAAAACTCTGCAAATTGGCCAATTTGCGAAGTATCCATTTTTGATGTATTAAAGGCTGATGATAATTGCATTATTTTACTAGGATTCATATCGTCACCAAGTATTCTAATAATTGCAAACCCTTTATCATTGGCATTTCCAAAAAGTACTAATTCGTCAATATTACCTTCGTCACCTATATAATTAAAAGTAAACTTCCCTTCTTCAGTATTACCACGCATTAATTCATTATACTTTGGGTCTTTTAAAATAGCTTTTACTTTAGCTAATTCGGTTTCGTAACTAGCCACATTAGTACTATCTAATCGGTAAGCCAACATGTTTAATTTTTTTACAGACTTATAAGCTTCTTTTTGCTCTTCGGTTAGTTTAGACTCATCTAAACTTAAAATATTTGCAGGTAAATCTACAGCCAAGAAATTAGCTTTTTCCTGATTATCTACAAAATACTTTTGTAATGATGTGCTTTGGTTGCAACTGTAAAGAGTTACAACCAAAGCCACCAAAGTGATTATATTTTTGATTAATGATGCCATTATTATTGTTTTTTAGCTTTTCCAGCTTTTTCTAATTGCTGACCACCTGGAATATTCATTTTACTAGTAAGTTTAGATATTTGTTTTAAATCAATATCTCCAGTAAGTGATAAAACTACAGTTTCAATTTCGCGCTTTTTACCATTAATAGTAACATCTTGACCTTTAGTTAATTCTTTAAGACCATTGACGAACATTAAAAGTTCTTTTACGTGGTTATCATCCTTTCCTTCTTTTACATAGAAGTTTACTGTTTGGTCACCATCTTTCATACGCATTAACTCTTGCAAGTTTGCTGTTTTAAGATATTTTGCAACACTTTCATTCATTTGCTTAGAAATATTTTCATCTCCAGTGGTTAACACTTTAAGACTAGTTATTTTCTCTATCATTGCTAATAGCTCATTCGCTTCAGGATCATCAACATTAATTTGAATGTCTGCAAGCATTTTAAACATTTTTTGGTTTACTACAACCGAAGAAACGCCTTGCATATCTTCAAATTTATCGAAAACACTTTGTTGTCCAAAACTCATTATTGGAGCTACTACTATTGCTATTATTAATATTAACTTTTTCATCTTATTTGTTTTTAATTATTGTTTGTTTTTAAAAATTTTGTTTGTCGTTTTAGTAAATTCACCTATATGGCTTATTTGTTTTTTGCCTTTTTCAAACTCATTAGCAGCTAAGGTTAATGCATTTAAACTACTACTACCTTGATTGAATTTTGTTGATATTAGATTTAATGCTTCTTTGGTTTGGTTGTATGCTAACAACTCTTCATGACTCAAATCGTCTATTGTTCGTTTTTTGTTAAAATCGAATTGAGTATAGGCTCCAAACATTAAGACTGCTACTGCTGCGACAGAAATCCATTTATACAAATTGTTTTTCTTAGGTTTTAATGGAACGTCTTTAGTAAACTTCTCTTGTTTAGTTTTAGAATAGTATTGAAACATTACTTTGTACGATTCTAAATGAGGCTCAACATCGTTCTGAGCAAAATAAGCTCTGAGTTGTTGTTCTTCTTTTAGAGTAGTTTCTCCGTTATCATACTTTTCTAAAAGCTTTTCTATATTATTTAATACCATAACGATGTGTATTTGTTAGTTGTTCTCTTATTGTTTTTCTTGCTCTTGATAAGGCTACACGAATTGCTGTTTGGTTCATATCTAGCATCTCTGCTATTTCTTCAAATTCGTATTGCTCTATATCTCTTAATTGCAATATTATTTTTTGTTGTTCAGGTAAAGCTTCAATAATTTTAGAAACCCAATCTACACTATCATTTAACTCAACCTGCTTTTGTAACGACACATTATTATCTTGATAATTACTGTGTACTATTTTTAAATTTTGTGCCTGTTTTGATTTTAATCTATCCAAGCAAAAATTCTTCGTCATTGTCATTGAAAACGCTTCTACATTATTATAGTCTTCAATTTTGTCTTGGTTGTTCCACAATTTCAACAGTATCTCTTGCGTAGCATCTTCAGCTTCTTCTTTAGAAACCAATAGTCTTTTTGCCAATCGGAACACCTTATCTTTAAAAGGCATTACTATATTTACAAAATCTGCCTGTGTCATTAGTGGTTAGTTTTATAAAACAGTTTAGTTATTCCTGCTTATATGATTACGACGATACACTTCTATTTTTGTTACAAATAGTTTTAAATTTACAATAATGTAAGTAAATTTAAAGTTTATTAAACTATTGTAATCTCTTTTACATTGTTTAATTTAACTCAAAAAATAAATGCTTTGAAAATGAAAAGAATTGTAAAAATTTCCCTTTTAACTGTTGTTGTTTTAGGCTTAGCTACAAGTTGCTTTAAAGATAACGACGATAACCTTATTCTTGCCAGTGAAATAAGTGATTTTGTATGGAAAGGCATGAATGCTGCTTATCTTTATAAAGAAGAAATACCAGATTTAGCTAACGACCGTTTTGCTACTAATGACGAATATGGTGACTATTTAAATAGCTTCTCTAGTCCTGAGGAGTTATTTGAAAGTGTGGTATATCAGCGTTCAACTATAGATAGGTTTAGCTGGATTACAGATGATTATATTGCATTAGAGCAATTGTTTAGCGGAGTTACCAAAAGCAATGGCATGGAATATGGCTTAGTTTATGTTCCAAACGGAAATAATGCGATTTTTGGTTATGTTCGTTATGTATTACCTAATACAAGTGCACAGTCGCAAGGTGTGCAAAGAGGTGATATTTTTTATGCTGTAAATGGCGAATCATTATACTATAACTCACCTACAGATAATAATCTTGGACTTTTAAATGCTAATAATTACACTATAAACCTAGCAACTTATAATAATAATGGAACTCCAGAAACATCTGATGATAGTGTTACACCAGGAAGCGGAAGTATTTCATTAACTAAAGCTGATTATACTGAAAACCCAATATTAACACATTCTATTTTACAAGTTGAAGGCAATAACGTTGGCTATTTAATGTATAATGGGTTTACAGGAACAAATACTTTTGATTCTGCTTTAAATTCTGTTTTTGGCGAATTTCAAGCTGCAGGAATTACCGATTTAATATTAGACTTACGTTATAATCCTGGAGGATCTGTTAGAACTGCAACTTGGCTAGCATCTATGATTACTGGACAGTTTACTGGAAGTACATTTGTAAAAGAACAATGGAATAGTGAAATACAAGCTCAAATTATTGCTGACGACCCAAATTTATTATTAAATCCTTTTGTAAACCAGATGATTAAAACAAATAGTAGTGGCGCAGTAACGTTTCAGCAAAATATAAATCATGTAAATTTAAGTAGAGTTTATGTATTAACTACAAAAGCTTCTGCTTCAGCTAGTGAGCTTATTATTAATGGGCTAGATCCATATATTAATGTTATACAAGTTGGAAAAACTACAACAGGAAAATATCAAGCTTCTGTAACTTTATATGACTCGCCAAACTTTGGCAGACAAAATGCAAATCCGAATCATACTTATGCTATTCAGCCTTTAGTTTTCAAATCTTTAAATGCAAATGATGTGACTGATTATTTTAATGGTTTGTCTCCAGATATAGAAATAGCTGAAAATTATGGAAACTTAGGTGTGCTTGGTAATCCAAGTGAGCCATTATTAGCTGCTGCTATAGGACATATTGAAGGTACAGGTCGTTTAAATTATACTAGTGATGGATTAGAAGAAGTTAAAGACAGTAACGACTTTATTCCTTTTGCTAAAGAAATGTATAGTGACAAACCTTTGCCTTTTATTAAGAAGAATTAAAAAAACCAATAAAAAAAGCCACTCAATTGAGTGGCTTTTTTGTTTTATAAACTTAGATTAAATCCTACATTTATATTTCTGCCTTTGGTAGAATACCCAAAAAGCTCAACATACTCTTCGTTTAATAGATTAGTCACATTTGCAAAAAGTGTGACTTTATTTTTTGCAATTTTATGACTTACATAAAAGTCTAAAAGGCTATAGCTTTTCATGGTTATTTCATCATTCATAAAAGTTGTACTATTATAAACAGCATCTGTTCTGTCGTCATTAAATTGATACGACACACTCATAAACGTTTTATCACACAATTGATAATCTAATCTTGCATTGGCTTTAAGTTCTGGAATACGTAAACTTAAATCATCTTCAACTTTAGTATATGTCGCATTAGCATTTAGCACTAAGCTTTTAGTAAATTTATAGTTTGCTGTAAATTCAATTCCACTAGCAGTAAACGACTCATCTACATTATTATATTGAAATACAAAACCTCCTAAATCAACAAAATCGATAAAGTTTTTCTCATCTCTAGTAAAGTAAACAAGACTTACTGTTGCTTTATCCTTAATATTTAACTCTGCTCCTATTTCAATAGTTGAATTTTCTTCAGGTTTTAAATCTGCATTACCATAAGTTGGCTCAAATAATTGATACAATGAAGGTGTGATGTAAGCTGTACTATAGCTAGCTAATCCTTTTAAGTAACCAAAATTTGTTTCTTTTTTAAACGAAGGATTTACACTATAAACAACATGCGAACCATATTCACTATGATTATTTAAACGTGTTCCAGCATTAACATTTAGACCAAAATCTGAAACATAAACCACATTAGCGTAAGGATCTATAATTGTAAATTGAGCAGCATCAGGATTTATACTCTGTTCAAAATCTGTACTACTAAAAGGAATTGAGAAACTCTCCATTTTGTTTTCTTGAGCATTTACACCAATAACTGTATAAAATTTATCATTAAAATTATAACGATTAAATACATCTGCCGCATAACTATCTGCATTAAATTGTGCTGGATAACTAGAGTATATATTACGATCAATAGTGTTGTAAGCTGCGTTTAAAGTAACGCTTCCATTTTTGTATGTATATTCTGGTGAAACACCAACTCTATATTGTTTTGAAGTTGATAAATCATCTGTATCAATCCCAGAAAAAGCATCATCAAATTCGGCTTTGTATTTATCAAAACTTCCATAAACATTAAGCTTAAATGCATTTGAAAATTGATAACCCAATTTTAAGTTTCCATTAATAGCATTAAATGCATCAGATTCAGTTCCGTTAGAAATTGCAGATAAACCATTAGTATATTGATTACCAAAACTTGCTAGATAATTAAAATTATTTAAGGTTCCGTTTACTGAAACACTATTTTTAAAATCCTCAATAGCATAGTTATCGTCATTAACAGATTGATTAGTTCCTAAAACACTTCTAAAATTAGCAGACACCTTATTTTTAGATGCTTCTTTCAACTTAATGTTAATTACAGCTGTAGCTGCTCCAGAGCCATAAAGAGTACTCGATGCGCCTTTTAAAATCTCAATACTTTCAATCTGATCTGCATTAAGCAAACGCAAATCGTAATCATTAGCTATTTGTGAAGCGTCAGTAACAGCAATGCCATCAATTAGTACTAAAACTTGTCTGTTTCGTCCTCCTCGAATAAAATAACTAAGGTTTTGTCCTGCATTACTTTTTGTCCCATTAATTTCAATTCCAGCAGTTGCGTTAATAATTTCAGCTACTGTTTTTCCTTGTAAATGTTGAAGTTCTTTTTGAGTGATTTTGGTAATAACCTTACCTGAGTTTTCACGTTTTAAATTAAATTTAGAATCTGTAATAACTACTTCATCTAATTGTTCCACTGTGGTAGAATCTTTTTGCTGTTGTGCAAAACCTAACATTGATATACTACAAAGCATACCTAAAACAAAAGTGTTTTTGTTCATTTTAAAATTTAATTACTCGAGAATCGTATGGATATATCATACGTAAACTTTTATCCCGAAAGTTTGACTTATTTGTTTTGAAAATGGCAGGTCTCCTGACTTGCGTCTTCATGTTGGTCTTCCCAGAAATTTTTCCAGTGACTAGAAGTATAACATGAAGCTTTGTAGCTTACAGTTGCGGGAACAGTTCTGGACTTGATAAAAATCGCACCAGATTCCCTTTTAATCCATTCAGAAAAACTGAATAGAACCAAAATTCGCTGCGAAAGTAAACATTTTGTTTAAGGGTTCATTAAAAACTTTAAATAATCTTACTTTTGAAAAAAAATAATTTCATTTTGAAAAAACTGTTTTTACTTGTTTTAATTATTGGATTTGTTGGTTGTAAAAACGATAAAAAAATAAATAGAACATTACCATCTCTTGACCGTTCTGAGTTAATTCTTAAGTATGCAAAAGGGTTTTCGGTTGTAGATTATGGTCAATATAAAATACTAAAAATCAACAGTCCGTGGCCAAAATCTGAAAAAACATACACGTATTTATTGCTTACCAAAGAGCAAGCAATGGTTAGCACTTTTAATAAAGATGACTATGATGCTATTATTACAATTCCTATTGAAAAAATAGTAGTTACATCAACCACACATATTCCTGCTTTAGAACTTTTAGGTGTAGAACAGACCTTAGTAGGTTTTCCAGGAACTGATTATGTGTCTTCAGAAAAAGTAAGAGGTTTAATAGACACTAAAAAAATAAGAGAACTTGGTGAAAATGAAGGCATAAACACTGAGGTTTTACTAGAATTAAATCCAGATTTAATTGTTGGTTTTGGAATTGATGGCAACAACAAAACGTTTGAAACCATTAAAAAATCAGGTATTCCTGTAATTTATAATGGGGATTGGGTTGAAGACTCACCTTTAGCAAAAGCTGAATGGATAAAATTTTTTGGTGTGCTTTTTAATAAAGTAGCCGAAGCAGATTCTATTTTTAATCGAATAGAGAAAGATTATTTAGATGCAAAAGCGCTAGCATCAAAAGTAACAACAAAACCCTCAGTTTTAAGTGGTGCAATGCACAAAGATGTTTGGTATTTACCAAATGGAACAAGCCCTGAAGCACAATTATTAAAAGATGCTAATGTTAATTATCTTTATAGTGAAACTACTGGAAGTGGAAGTTTAGCTTTAAGTTTTGAGTCTGTTTTTGAAAAAGCAAAAGCTGCCGATTTATGGTTAAGTCCATCATATTATAGTTCGTTTGAAGCACTAGAAAAGGTAAATCAGCATTACACAAAATTTGATGCTTTTAAAAACAAAAGTATTTATACGTTTGTAAATACAACTGGAGCAACTGGAGGTGTTTTATATTACGAATTAGGAACAACACGACCAGACTTAGTATTAAAAGATCTAATTAAAATTTGCCATCCAGAATTACTTAAAGATTACGAGCCATACTTTTTTAAACCTTTAGAATAATTGCAAACTAGTAAAACATATAAAATCCCTTTTTTATTATTAGCTTTAATCCTAATAATTTGCTTTATAATCAATATTAGTTTGGGTTCTGTTTCTATTCCATTAAAATCTATTTTTAATAGTTTATTAGGTACTGCAGACAATGAATCTTGGCAATATATCATTCAAAATTACAGACTACCAAAAGCTTTTACAGCCATTTTAGTTGGTTCTGGTTTAGGAATTTCAGGATTACTAATGCAAACACTTTTTAGAAATCCGTTAGCAGGTCCATTTGTTCTTGGTATCACCTCTGGAGCTAGTTTAGGTGTCGCTTTAATAATTATGGGAGCATCAATTTTTGGTGGATTTTTTGCCACAATACTAATCTCAAAATGGAGCATTGTAATTGCTGCAAGCTTAGGCAGTTTCTTGGTGTTGCTTACTGTTCTAATAGTTTCGGCAAAAGTAAGAGACACCATGGCAATACTTATTATAGGTTTAATGTTTGGAAGCATAACTGCTGCAATAGTGAGTGTTCTTTCTTATTTTAGTTCTGCTGAACAATTACAACAATACATATTTTGGGGTTTTGGAAGTTTGGGTAATTTATCATGGTATGAGCTGTTTATCTTCTTCTTAATTTATTGTATCGGAATTATTCTAAGTGTTGTATCAATTAAAGGTTTAAACACATTACTTCTTGGTGAAAACTACGCCAAAAGCTTAGGATTAAACATTAAGCAAAGTAGACTTATAATTATTATTGCAACTAGCCTGTTAGCAGGAACTATTACTGCATTTGCTGGACCAATTGCCTTTATTGGGTTAGCAATTCCGCATATGACAAGGCAAATTTTTAATACCTCAAACCATAAAATATTGCTACCAGCTGTGTTTTTGTTTGGAGCCATAGTAATGCTTATTTGTGATAGCATAGCACAACTACCAACAAGCGATTATACATTACCAATAAATGCAATAACGTCATTAATTGGAGCTCCAGTAGTAATTTGGTTATTAGTAAGAAAACGTAAAATGATGTTTTAAATGAATAATGAAACTCTACATATCGTTTTAAAAACCAAAGACCTTTCCATTGGTTACAAAACCAAGAAGGCTGAAACTGTTATTGCCGACAAAATCAATATTGAGCTACATAAAGGTGAATTTATAGGATTAGTTGGAGCAAATGGAATTGGTAAATCTACTTTATTAAGAACGCTTACCAATGTTCAAAATTCTTTAAGTGGAAATATTTATATCAATAATAAATTGCTTTCAGAATTTCAGCCAGAAGATTTAGCTAAAGCTATGAGTCTGGTGTTAACTGAGCAAATTGCATCAAAAAATTTATCAGTTTTTGAATTAGTTGCTTTAGGAAGACAACCATACACCAATTGGGTTGGTAATTTAAGTGATAATGATATTACTATCATAAATCGATCATTACAGCAGACAAATATTGAAGCTTTAAAGCATAAAAGATGCTTTGAACTTAGTGATGGTCAATTACAAAAAGTGATGATTGCTCGTGCTTTAGCACAAGATACAGACTTGATTATACTTGATGAGCCAACAACACATCTAGACATGTATCATAAAGCCTACATTTTAAAACTGCTTCAAAAACTAGCAAAAGAGACCAACAAAACTATTTTGTTTTCTTCTCATGAGATAGATTTAGCCATACAATTATGTGATAAAATGATTGTAATGACTGCTAATAATGTGGTTTCAGATACGCCTTGCAATTTGATTAGCAAAGGAACTTTCAATACCTTATTTCCAAAAGATTTAATTGCTTTTGATGAAAACACTGGAAGCTTTAGAGTTAAAAAATAATTATCTTTGGTAAAATTCAATTTCATTTCATGAACGACAACATAATTCTCATTATAGCAATTCTTATCTCTGGTGGAATTGGTGCTTTTATTGGCATGACAATCACTAAGTTGAAAAGCAAAAGTGAACAAAGCACTTTGCTAGAACGTCAAAACCAATTGGGTTTAACTATAGAAGAACTTAAACAAAATTTAAGTAAAATTGAAAGTGAACGTGAAGAGATTCGTCGTGAAAAAGAATTTTTAAATTCTGAGTTGACTAGAAGAAATACAGAATACGAAAACCTACAAACTCATAATTTAAAGCGTGACGAAGAACTTGCAAAACAGCAAGAACAACTTCGTAAGGATTTTGAGTTAATGGCAAGTAAAATTTTAGATGAAAAATCTGAAAAATTTACACTTCAGAATAAAGAAAATATTAAAAGCATACTAAATCCTCTTCAAGAAAAGATACAAGTTTTTGAGAAAAAAGTTGAAGACACTCAAAAGGAAAGCATCTCAATGCATAGTGCTTTAAAAGAACAACTTTTAGGCTTAAAAGACTTGAATCAGCAAATGACAAAAGAAGCTACAAACCTAACCAGAGCTTTAAAAGGCGACAGTAAAATGCAAGGTAATTGGGGCGAATTGGTTTTAGAACGTGTTCTTGAAAAATCTGGATTGGAAAAAGATAGAGAGTATTTTGTTCAGCAAAGTTTCACTACTGCCGAAGGCTCACGTGTGCTACCTGATGTTGTATTGCATCTTCCTGATAACAAACGAATGGTTATAGACAGTAAAGTATCGCTTACCGATTACGAACGCTATGTTAATGCAGACGATGATGATAGACCTCAGTTTTTAAAAGCGCATGTGAATTCCATAAGAAAGCACGTTGATCAACTTTCTGAAAAAAAATATGAGGATTTGTATGATATTCAATCTCCAGATTTTGTTTTGATGTTTATTCCAATAGAACCCGCTTTTGCCATTGCTATAAACGATGATAATTCATTATATAATAAAGCTTTCGAGAAAAACATTGTTATCGTTACACCTTCTACTCTACTTGCTACACTTCGTACTATTGACACGATGTGGAACAACGAAAAACAACAACAAAATGCTATTGAAATTGCTAGACAAGCAGGTGCTCTTTATGATAAGTTTGAAGGTTTAGTGAGTGATTTAACTGGCGTTGGCAAAAAGATTGATGATGCTAAAAAAGATTATTCTTCTGCTATGAATAAGCTAGTTGAAGGTAAAGGAAACCTTATTACAAGTGTGCAAAAGCTAAAAAAATTAGGCGCAAAAGCTAAAAAATCGCTTCCAGAAGCCATTGTAAAGAGAGCTAAGATTGATGAAGATTAACTTATATTCTTTCATTTAATTCCTTAATAACGGAATATATTTGTTTATTCCTTAAAAAAGGCATATATTTGATTATTCCTTAAATATGGAATACATATATTATGATAACAAGTGTAATAACAGGAGATATAATAAAATCGAGAGATGCTGAAAATTCCGAATGGATTAGCAGCTTAAAAGATGCTTTAAAAACCTTAAGTACAGATGATTCGTATTGGGAAATTTATAGAGGAGATAGTTTTCAAATTGAAATAAAAGATATCCATAAAAGTTTTGAAGCAGCTCTTTACATTAAAGCCAATATAAAAATGATTAAAGGGTTAGATGTGAGAATGGCAATTGGCATAGGAGATAAATCGTTTAAAGGTAAAAAAGTAACCGAATCTAATGGTGAAGCATTTCGTTTTTCTGGCGAAACTATAGAGTCGTTAAAAAAAGAAAAACTAAATCTAAAAATTAAAACTAAAAATGAAACTATTAATAACGAGCTTAACTTGTACTTTAAGCTTGCTCTGTTAAGCATTGACAATTGGACCACAAATTCAGCAGAGATTGTAAAACTATCACTTGAACACCCAAACAAGTTTCAAAAAGATTTAGCTAAACTTATAGGAACAAATCAAGATGCTATAAGTAAACGCATTAAACGTGCTAGTTTAGATGAGATTTTGGAGTTAAACGAAATGTACAAGCAAAAAATTGAAACTTTATTACCATGATAATACTACTAAAGCTATTTTTAGCGCACATAATAGGAGATTTCTTTCTGCAACCAAAAAAATGGGTAAAAGAAAAAGAAGCTAAAAAATTAAAGTCACTAAAATTATATATTCATATAGCAATACACATTGCTTTGTTATTTATTCTAACTTGGGATGTTACATTGTGGCCATTAATTGTTGCAATTAGTGTTTCTCATTTCATAATTGATGTTGCTAAGCTCTTTTTTCAAAACAAAAAAACCAAACGATTATGGTTTTTTGCAGATCAAGTATTACATGTTGTATCAATTTTTATAGCCTATACTCTACTTATAGAAAATAACTTTAACGTTGAAACAATAATAACAAAACAAACATTATTACTGTTTCTTTGTATACTTTTTTTAACTCAACCTGTTTCCATTATAATGAAAACTATTTTCAGTAAATGGAATATTGCCAAATTAACTCAAGGTAACGAATCTCTTAAAGATGCTGGAATGTATATAGGCATACTTGAGCGCATTTTAGTATTCGTTTTTGTAATTTTAAATCATTGGGAAGCTGTTGGTTTTTTAATTACTGCAAAGTCTGTTTTTAGATTTGGCGACTTAAAAGAATCTAAGCACAGAAAATTAACAGAGTATATACTTATTGGCACATTAATAAGCTTTGGGATAGCAATTTTTGTAGGAATACTTTATGCTTACTTAAAATAAAAAAACCATCAAAAATGATGGTTTTTTATATATCTAAAATTGTTTTAATTATTGTTTCACAAAACGTTTAGTTTGGGTAGCATTATCTGCTGTTAAACGCACTAAATAAACACCATTATTCCATTTAGTAACATCTATGGTTGAAGAAATACTACTCACTTCTTTAGTTAATATTTTCTTTCCTAACACATCAAAAACATCTAATGTTATACTACCAGATATTCTAGGTAAACTTAGCATAAGTTTTGAACTAGATGGGTTTTGTAAAATTCTAAACTGATTAACAGAAAAATCATCAATACCTAATAACGTATCCCAAAAACTTACTCCGTTTTGAGCTCCATCACCAGTGTATTCATAAGGTGCTGGCAAATTTATGAAAGTTCCTGCTGTCCAAATTCCTTTATTGACAGCAACATTTTCTCTTCCGTTTCCACCACTTCCCCATTGGGTAAAATCTTGCATAGCGGTAGAAGAAGCAAAACTTGGTGTACTATAAAGTCCTAAATCTGCAGCAGAATTATTCAAAGCAACACTACTAGTGACTTCAACATCAGAACCAGCAGCTAAATTTAATGAGCCACTTAAAACAGTCATACTGTTTAATTGACCATATGCAAATAATGTACAAAACCAGTATGAAGAAATATCAACTGTAGAGCCACCATAGTTATGAAGCTTAACTCTTTCGGTAGCAGGATCGACTTCTACTATTCTTACTTGTGCTGTAGTTTGCATTTGCAAAAACATCACAAAAAATAGAGATAATGAGAATAAAAGATTGTAGTTTTTTTTCATAATGTGTAGGTTAAATAATTGATTTATAATCAAATTACTAAATAAATTTACGCATTTTTTAGTAAAAACTTGTCATAAATTGCAAATAAAAAAGGCATCCAATTTAAAATTAGATGCCTTTTTGTAAAATTTATAAGAATTTATTGTTTCACAAAACGTTTAGTTTGTGTTCCATTTTCGGAAGTTATTCTAACCAAATAAACGCCATTATTCCATTTTGATACATCTATTGAAGAAGACAGTTTACTTACCTCTTTAGATAATATTTTTTTTCCTAACACATCAAAAACATCAAGTTTAAAAGCATTATCAGAAGCTGGAAGGATTAAATTAAGTTTACTCTTTGAAGGGTTAGGAGATATTTTAAAATCCTTTAATTGTGCTACTTCATTTACTCCTAAAGTTGTTGATGCAGTAATGTTATCTAATCCCATAGTAGTTGGTACACCTGGAAAAGCTTGACCTCTCCAAGCAGGTGTTGGGCTACTTAAAATTCTCATTTCTGTAACATTGGCTAATGTAGCAGATACATTAGATCCTCCATCAACCAAAGTAAAGTCAGAAGATGTAATCGGTATTGTAACTGAATTCCAACCAGATCCAGCTGGTATAACTATAGCATTTGTAGTACACATTTCACCTCCATCGCCATTAAAAGCAACACGAAGGTTAATATTTGAAGCTTCTGCTTTTACATCTAATTTAATAGCTACTATGCTTTGAGACGTATAATTTCCCATCCAATTAGAATCAAACTGAAAAACAATCATCTTGCTTCCAGGTCCACCAGGATTACCAGTAGTAGTATATTGCAAAAAATTATCATCAACACCAGCAGGTCCACCAGTATTTATGTTGATTGGTGGATTAGGTGCTCCAGCTCCAAATAAATCAATATTCCACCCTTGCACTGTTCCATCTTCAAAATTATCTAAGTGACCAGCTACTACCTGACCTACACAATAATAAGATGTAAACAAAAAAGAGAATAATAGTAATTTTATTTTCATATAATATTTTTTTTTGGGGACTATTAAATTTAAAGCTAAAATATTAATTATAAACCAATTATAATAATCAATCCAACAAAAAACATTTATTTACTTAAATACATTTTACGTCTAGAATATAAGTTGTAAAATTCATCATCTTTTAAACTATCTATAAATAAAATGCTTTCGCCTGTACTCTTCATTTCTGGACCAAGCTTTTTGTTTACATTAGGGAATTTATTGAAAGAAAACACTGGTTGCTTAATTGCATAACCTTCTAATTGTGGGTTAAAATTAAAATCAGTTACTTTTTTCTCACCTAACATTACTTTAGTTGCATAGTTAACATATGGCTCTTTATAAGCTTTTGCTATAAATGGTACAGTACGCGAAGCTCTTGGGTTAGCCTCAATAATGTAAACCATATCATCTTTTATTGCAAACTGAATGTTAATTAATCCAACTGTATTTAATGCTAAAGCAATCTTTTTGGTGTGATCTTTAATCTGTTGCATTACAAATTCACCTAAGTTAAAAGGAGGCAATGTTGCATTACTATCTCCTGAATGAATTCCACAAGGCTCAATATGTTCCATAATACCAATAATGTAAACATTCTCTCCATCACAAATAGCATCAGCTTCAGCTTCTATTGCTCCATCTAAATAATGGTCTAACAATAATTTATTATCTGGCATCGTACGAAGTAAATCTACTACATGCTCTTCCAGTTCTTTTTTATTAATAACAATTTTCATTCCTTGTCCTCCAAGAACGTACGATGGACGAACCAAAATTGGAAAATCTAACACATCAGCAATAGCTAAGGCTTCGTCTGCTGTTGTTGCAACATCAAACTCTGGATATGGAATGTTATTTTCTTGTAGTAGCTTTGAAAAACTTCCTCTATCTTCAGCTAAATCTAGAGATTTGTATGTTGTTCCAATAATTTTAATTCCGTATCTATCAAGTTTTTCGGCAAGCTTTAATGCTGTTTGTCCACCTAATTGTACTATGACTCCTTCTGGCTTTTCATGACGAATAATATCGTAGATATGTTCCCAGAATACTGGTTCGAAATATAACTTATCAGCAATATCAAAATCGGTTGAAACCGTTTCAGGATTACAGTTAATCATGATGGTTTCATAACCACATTCAGAAGCTGCTAATACACCATGAACACAGCAATAATCGAACTCAATCCCTTGTCCTATTCTATTAGGTCCAGAACCTAAAACAATAACTTTCTTTTTATCTGTAACTACACTTTCATTAATTGACTCAAGCTTACCTTCTGGAGTTTCAACTTCATTTTCGAATGTTGAATAATAATATGGTGTTTGAGCTTTAAACTCGGCAGCACAAGTATCAACTAATTTGTAGACACGCTTAATTTTTAGCTCGTCTCGTTTTTTATACACTTGACTTTCAAGACATTTAAGCATGTGTGCAATTTGTCTGTCACCATAGCCTTTTTGTTTGGCTTCAAGCATTAAATCGCGTTCAATAGTATCAATAGTAAACTTAGATATTTCTTTTTCTAAGTGATATAGTTCTTCATATTGTTTTAAGAACCACATATCAATTTTAGTAATTTCATGAATACGACTCAACGGAATTCCCATTTGAATAGCATCATAAATAACAAATACTCTATCCCAACTTGCAAAAGTTAGTTTTTCTATAATTTGATCATAGTTTTTATAACCTTTACCATCTGCACCTAATCCATTACGTTTTATTTCTAATGATTGAGTTGCTTTATGTAGTGCTTCTTGGAAAGAACGACCAATAGCCATAACTTCACCAACAGCTTTCATTTGTAGCCCTAACGTTCTGTCTGAGCCTTCAAACTTATCAAAATTCCAACGTGGTATTTTTACAACAACATAGTCTAAAGTTGGTTCAAATAATGCTGATGTAGATTTTGTAATTTGATTGCTCAACTCATCTAAATTATAACCAATTGCAAGCTTTGCAGCAATTTTAGCAATTGGATAACCTGTTGCTTTACTTGCTAAGGCAGAAGAACGTGAAACACGAGGATTAATCTCGATAGCAATAATCTCTTCATTTTCATCAGGACTTACTGCAAATTGCACATTACAACCTCCAGCAAAATCACCAATACTGCGCATCATGTGTATGGCCATATCTCGCATACGTTGGTATGTTGTGTCAGATAAGGTCATTGCTGGAGCAACAGTTATAGAATCTCCTGTATGGATTCCCATTGGATCCATATTTTCAATAGTACAAATGATTACAACATTATCATTTTTATCTCTAAGTAACTCTAACTCATATTCTTTCCATCCAATTAACGCCTTATCTATCATTACCTCATGAATTGGAGACACTTCTAATCCACGAGTTAGTAACTCATCAAATTGGTCTTCAGTATGCACAAAAGATGCTCCTTCACCTCCTAATGTGTATGAGGCTCTAATTACTAAAGGGAAACCAAACTCTTGTGCAATTTCTTTTCCTTTAAGATATGAATTAGCAGTAGCTTGAGGCGCCATACCAACACCTATTTTAAGCATTAATTCTCTAAATTTCTCTCTATCTTCAGTAATATTAATTGCATCAATATCAACACCAATAAGCTTTATACCGAAGTCTTTCCAAATTCCTTTTTCATCAGCCTGTATACATAAATTAAGTGCAGTTTGTCCTCCCATTGTTGGTAAAACCGCGTCAATTTGTGGATGCTCCTTAAGAACTTGAATAATAGATTTTGTAGTTAGTGGCAACAAATAAACGTGATCAGCCATTGTTGGGTCTGTCATGATTGTTGCAGGATTAGAATTGATTAAGATGGTTTCAATTCCGTCTTCTCGTAAAGAACGTAAAGCTTGAGTTCCAGAATAATCAAACTCACAAGCTTGACCAATAATAATAGGACCTGATCCAATAATAAGTACGGAATTAATAGTTTTGTTTTTTGGCATGGTGTTGTATTTATATCTGCAAAAATAGTTATGAAATAGGTACAAAAAAAGGTGCTACACCTAAGTAACACCTTTAAATATTAACAATTGTTAATCATTATTTTTTATGTCTTGATTCTGAAGATACAGACAGTTTCTTTCTTCCTTTAGCTCTTCTACGTGCAAGGACTTTTCTACCATTAACAGTAGCCATTCTTTCTCTAAAACCGTGTTTGTTTCTTCTCTTTCTCTTTGATGGTTGAAACGTTCTTTTGCTCATTGTCTTGTATCTTTAAAAATCTTCTTTATAATCTAAACTATAGTTTTGACCATTTTCAAAACTGCGTGCAAATATACAAAGACTTTTTACTTACACAAACCTAATTTTAAAAATATTTATATGAAATTTTCATTTCAAAAAAAAACGTCTTTAAAAAACTCAATTTTTGAATATTCCTAGCTTCTGAAATATAAAATTTATAAGCTAAACGTAAAAAAAAATTAGTTTCTTTGTGGTTAGATAAACAACTAAGTAAAATGAAGAAATTTGCACTAGTATTTACCTTATTATTTGTTGCTCAATTAACAGGACAAACTTTATTACAATATAACTTTTCGGTTGGTGATAAGTTTACCATTAATCAACAAGCAACTCAACATATTACACAAGATATTAGTGGTATGATTCAAGAAATTAATAATGATTTATTTGGCACAATGAGTTTTGAAGTTGTAAAGGCAGATAAAGAAACTTTTACTTTTAAAATGGAATTTAAAAGCCTAAAAATGTTAATGAGCTCGCCAACTTTAGGAGAGTTATCTAATGTAGACTCGGCATCAGATGACGATTCTGATATTACCTCGATGATGTTTAAAGGCATTTTAAACGTTCCTATTACAATTGTTATGGGAAGAGATGGCAAAATTAAATCTGTAACTGGAGGAGATTTATTAATTGAGTCTATGTTTAAAGCTGTCGATATTACTGAACCAGAAATAATAGAAGCTTCAAAATCGCAGTTAGAAAAGCAATTTGGTAGCGAGGCGCTTTCTAACAGCTTTGAGCAAATGACTTATTTGTTTTCAACAGATAAGGTAAAGGTGAACAGCAAATGGAAAAACAGTTACCAAGGAGATATGAGTGCTGAAACTACTTGGACATTATCAGAAATAAACAAAAATAATTTTAAACTTTCTGGAGTTGCAGCTACTACTATGAATAGTATAGATGAAACTATATCTATGACATTAAATGGAACACAATCAACTACTGTAACAGGAAACTCTAAAACTGGTTTGTTTACAGAGCTAATAGTAACAGGCGAAAATACTGGTAATACAGTTTATACTACTCAAGAAATTACAATACCAACAACAATAAAATCAACAATTACTTATAAAATTATTCAATAGTTATGTATAACAAAAACATAAAATTATTTATTGCGTTTTTAATCATCGCTTATGCAGTTTATCAATTTACTGAAGGGTTTATTGGAAATGGCATAATGCTTATTTTATTATCATTAATATTCGTTTTTCTATATTTTAAGAATGAATTTATTCTACTTGCCTTTTTAAAACTTCGTAAACAAGATTTTGAAGGTGCTACAAAATGGCTTAATAAAATTAAAAATCCATCTAGTGCTTTAGTAAAAAAACAAGAAGGTTACTATAATTTCTTACATGGCATTATGGTATCTCAAACAAATATGAATGAAGCTGAGAAATATTTTAAAAATGCTGTGAGTTTAGGTTTAACTATGGACCACGATATGGCAATGGCAAAATTGAATTTAGCTGGAATTGCTTTTAGTAAGCGTCGTCCACAAGAAGCCAAAATATTAATGAACGAAGCTCAAAAATTAGATAAAAGAGGCATGCTAACTGATCAAATAAAAATGATGAAAGATAGCATGAAAAAAGCCCAAATACCTAATCAGCATTATGGTGGAGCAAGACAAGGACGTAGACGTTAATCTCTTCGGAATATATAAAATAAAAAAGCACTAATTAATTAGTGCTTTTTCTTTTATTTTTCAGTTAATCTTTATTTGTAATATCCTTTTTTTGGAATACTAATGCTATATTTTTTTCTAGAACTATTATTTAAATGAGCTTCACGTAACCAAGGGTTATGAATTTTCAGAATTTTATAGTTTATACCATACTCTTTTGCAAAAGCTGTAAAATCTTTAACTGGAACATCAACAATCACTTCCTCAGTTGGTATTTCTGTATATAAGTCACTTTCATTAAAATTGAAACCATACTTTTTAGGATTGTTTAAAATTTCTTTAAGGGCAACTATTCTAAACATATATCTCCCAGTTTCTTCTCCTAAAAGTAAATCATAGTAGCTTTTCACATCTTGATCTTTTAATCGGTTACCAATACCTGCATTACCAGCATTATATGCTGCAGCTGCAAGTGTCCATGACCCTAAATTTTCTTTAGATTTTAATAGGTATTTACAAGCTACTTCTGTTGCTTTTTCTAAGTGATAACGCTCATCAACATTATCATTGACTTCTAGTCCGTTTTCTCTAGCTGTTGCTGGCATAATTTGCCAAAACCCCTTTGCTCCTGCTGGAGAAACTGCATTAGTAAGACCACTTTCTATTACTGACAAGTATTTAAAATCGTCTGGTATTCCATGTTTTTTAAGAATTGGTTCTATAACAGGAAAATACTTTCTGGCACGTTTAAACATCAAAAGCCCATTTGATTGCCAATATGTATTCACTAATAGCTCTTTATCCATTCGTTCATAAACATCTGGATCGTTAAGCGGCATTTTTTCGCCTGCAAAATCTAACTCATCTGGCACAGAAAGTGCATAAACATTATAATCGTTTATCAGTTTCTTTTCCTTAACAACTGCATCATCCGATGGTGCTTTTTGGACTGCAAATATGAATAGTCCTGACAGACTTATCAATCCTATTGCTGCTAAAATATTCTTTATATAGCTCATAATCTTATTTTTTTATAAAGGTAATTAATTAATGTAACTCTTTCAAAATTAGTTAAGTATAAGTTTTGGTAAATTTTCATTAAACCATTTATACTTATTTATTATCATTATATGTGTTCCTCCTTTTATTACAACGCAATTATCATTACAAGAGTGTGTAAAAATAGCATCTTTATCACCATGTATATAAATAGCATTAGGATTTGGTTTTTCTTGCTCCCAACAAACAACCTGTTCAATTGCCCAATCTAAATAACGTTTATCACTAACCGAAAGATACCTTTTGTAAAGCTCTACTCGTTTAGTAACAGTTTCTCCAAAAGCATATTTAGCAAGTAAATTTATATTACCCAATAACTTTGTAGGTAACAACTTGTATGCCTTAGTGTATTTAGCAATTTTCATTCGTCTTGGCAACTCATGTTTAGATTTAACACTCGACACTACAATTAACTTTTTTAAGGTCATAAATTTACTCATCTCCTGCACTAAAATACCACCAAAAGAAACACCAAGAAGCACCACATTATTGTGTTCTATTTTTTCTATCATTCGCTTAGCATAACTCTGTAATGTTTCATTTTTATTAGGAATAATCCATTCTAGCCAATGAATTTTAAATTGGTCTTCAGGCAGCTTAATGTTTTCAAAAATTGTTGGGTTTGCTGCCATTCCTGGCATCATATAAACATGTATTATTTCTTGGTTCATAAGCATTTAACACACAACAAGTTCAAATGTGTAATATTTTTTCGTAAATTTGCAATACAAAACTATACAAATTAATAGTTTCTACCCTACCAACCATTGAATTAAATACAATATTATTATGATTGATGCTGCCGAATTAACAGACAATGACTTTTTACGTCAGTTTGAGCTTAAAATTGAAGATGAACTTGCTACTATTGAATATTCTTTGCAGGATCGAAAAATATTTTTAACAAAGTTAATTATCCCAGAAAGCATCAATACTGAAGGCTTTGAAACAGATTTTTTAACACTTGTTTTTGAAAACATTTCTGAACGTAATATTAGTGTAGTGCCAACGAGTCCTGAAATTGCGAAATTTATAAGAAAAAATAGAAAGTATAAGAAAATGCTTCCTGTAGGTATTAGAATATAATTACTAAAAAAACATATTTAAAAAACCGAAGTTAATAGCTTCGGTTTTTTTGTTTTTATACTGCAAACTCTTCTATAAAATCGAATCTTACAAGACCATCATCGTCAATTTGCGTAAGTTCAACTTTGTGAAGTGTATTAACCAATTCTGGATTCCAAGGCGCTTTTACTTTTACATAGTTTTCAGTAAATCCATGAATATAACCTTCTTTATTTTCGCTTTCAAACAATACAGTTCTTGTAGTTTTTAGCTGGCTTTCATAAAACTTCCTTCTTAATTTAGCCGATAAACCACGTAACATTTTACTACGTTTTGCTCTCACATTTTTAGGCACAACGCCATCCATTGTTGCTGCTTCTGTATTATCTCTTTCTGAATATGTAAAGACGTGCAGATATGAAATATCTAATGAAGTTAAAAAGTTATATGTTTCTAAAAAATGCTCGTCAGTTTCTCCAGGAAAACCAACAATAACATCAACACCAATACAAGCATGAGGCATTACCTCTTTAATTTTATTTACTCTGTCAACATATAGTTCTTTCATATATCGACGCTTCATTTTCTTTAAAATATCATTACTTCCACTCTGTAACGGAATATGAAAATGCGGTACAAATGCTCTAGATTTAGATACTAAATCGATAGTTTCATTCTTAAGTAAATTAGGCTCTATTGATGAGATACGAAGTCTTTCTATACCTTCAACTTTATCTAATTCGGTAACTAAATCTAAAAAAGTATGCTCATGACGTTTATTACCAAATTCTCCTTTTCCATAGTCACCAATATTAACTCCTGTAAGCACAATTTCTTTAATATTCTGTTCAGAAATTTCTTTGGCATTTTTTAAAACACCTTCCATGGTATCACTTCTAGAAATACCACGAGCTAACGGAATGGTACAATAAGTGCACTTATAGTCGCAACCGTCTTGCACTTTTAAAAATGCACGAGTTCTGTCGCCAATTGAATAACTTCCTACATAAAAATCGGCATCTTCAATTTCACAAGAGTGTACTTCACTAAAATCGTTTTTTGACAAATCGTTTAGGTAATCTGTAATCTTAAATTTTTCGGTTGCACCAAGTACTAAATCAACACCATCAACATCTGCTAATTCTTGAGGCTTAAGTTGTGCATAGCAACCAACAGCAGCCACAAAAGCATCTGGATTAGATTTCTGTGCTTGCTTTACAATAGATTTAAAACGTTTATCAGCATTTTCGGTTACAGAACATGTATTTATCACATAAATATCTGCTACTTCATTAAACTCCACACGATTAAACCCTTCATCAGTAAAGTTTCGGGCAATGGTAGATGTTTCTGAAAAATTCAGTTTACAACCTAAAGTATAAAATGCTACTTTCTTTCTATTTTCCACTTAAAAAAATTAAAATTTGCTCCTTGATAAGAATGAGTATATTTACTTCACTAATAAAAAAGGAGCTGCAAAGTTACGTAATTGTTTGAAAGTATAAACGATATCTAATAAGACAATTACTGGTTTAATTGGTAAAAACTAAAAACATATATGTCAAAATCTGAAGAAAGAATAAAAGAAGTCCTTGCTTTTTTTAAAAACAAAGACACCGTTTTAGGCTACAGAAAGTTTATGGATTGCGCCATTGACACTCAAGATCTTACTATTTACAAAGAGGTAATTGAGCTAACAGATTGGAAAGAACAATTTCCTGACAAGGAAAATGAACTTATTGAAAAAGCCACAACCATTTTAAACAAAATTTCAAAAATAGCCATTGAAGAATACAATGTTCAGACTCCAATAGTTACTGCGACTAATATTGTGAAAAGTTATGGTCAAAATCGATTTACTTTAGGACCAATTTCATTAGATATTAAACAACGACAAGTTTATGGTTTGGTTGGCGAAAATGGTAATGGAAAAACTACTCTACTCCGAATATTAGCTAAAGAATTAAGCCATAACGAAGGGCAATTAAATTTTAATTTTGATAAACAACATAGTAATAGTTTTGATTTACGATCTAAACTAGTTTATATACCACAACGTACCCAAAAATGGTATGGCAGTTTAAAGGATAACCTCAAATTTGTTTTATCTAATTATGGTGTTTCACCAGAAGAAAACGAAACAAGAGTATTAATGATGATAGCTCGTTTTGGTTTATGGAATTATAAACATTTAAAATGGAACGAATTATCTTCAGGTTACAAAATGCGTTTTGAGTTAGCCCGAACACTTTTAAGACAACCCGAATTATTGCTTTTAGATGAGCCTTTAGCAAATTTAGACGTATTAGCTCAACAAGTAATTTTGGAAGATTTAAAGGCTATTTGTAACTCTTTAAACAACCCAATAGCATTAATTTTAAGCTCACAGCAGCTATATGAAGTAGAAAAAATATCTGATAAAGTAATTTATCTTAAAGAAGGAAAATATAAAGAAAAAGACGATTTAATTGAACATGATGAAAATCAATTAATTGTTGAGATTGATTGCAAATGTGAAAGAGAAAAATTAATTGAAATTTTTAATCATCTCTCATTAGAAAAACTAATTTTTAATGGTGGTATGTATGTTGCTTATTTTTCTAATAATACAAATTTTTCTTCTGTATTAGAAACTCTTGGTAAACATAACATTGATGTTATATATACCAGAAACATTTCAAAATCAACAAGACGTTTTTTCGTGTCCTAAAAGCTAAACTATAATGAAAACATATATTCATAAAATTAATCAATATTTACTTGAACATCATCCAACGGTTTGGAACACAAAAATTGTTTGGATGCTTGGTATTAGTGCTGCTATACATTTACTGTTTTTTGTTTTTGGGTTAATTGCCTTAACAGATCCAGAATTGCTTCACGAAAGAGGTGCGATGCATATCTTTTTTGATAACGGAACAGTCTTTTTTAGTGTTATGTTATCCATATTATTAATAGTTATTTGGTTAATTAATATGTTTAAAAACAATGCTTTTAAAAACTTTTATCCAGTATCTAGACTAAAGCTTTTTATTCAATTTGTGTTTTATTTTGTAATCATTTTTTGTGCGACTACCTTTTATTATTCTTACAACCTAGGGTTAAAAGTTTATATATCTAATACCTATGAAGATGCTACAGTTTATAATGAAATAAAAGTTTCAAATAATGCTGCCATATTTTTTTCACACAATATTGAAAAATACACTTTAAACAAAAGAAAATACCCTTTCATTTTAAGTGAACTTTATTGTGAAACTAGAGATGGTTTTACAAAAACAGAAAAACCATATTTTGAGTTTCTTGATTTAAAATACCAATACTATTCACTATACACAAAAGAGAGAAAAATATCAGAAACTTATAATGAAAACTTTTATAATGGATATGTTTATAAAAGACGAACAGACTCTATTGAAACTTTTTATTATAGAGATACTGTTGTAGATGTTTCACAGTATGTAAAAACAGCTATCCCAAGTTATTATAATTATTCAAGTACATTTTATTCGTTAGAAAATGATGAAATTTCTGGGTACGATTCTGTTGATTATAACTACGAATCAGATTTAAATTATGATTATAATTACGATTTTTACTATGATACAGATAACATTGATAAATCAAAGTTAAGTAACAAAAATGCACACGAGATTTTAAATAGAAATAATCCAAAAGAGATAAAGCAAATTTTAACTGACTTTTTAAAAATAGCAGACATTTATGAGGTTAAATATAATATGTCAAGCGAGCAATGGTTTGATTTAGTTTATCACCCACAAGATTTTGAAATAAAACATTTAATTAATGATGAGCCTAGAGAAGATTATAGGTTAGCTATAAAAGAAGAAACCGAATTAGAAAAATTTGTAAATGAGCATACTTCACATTTTTATATCGAAACAGATAAACTCCATCATGCATTTGAAAATATTGAAGACATTAAAGACGCTGATATATTTGGCGAGTCTATTCACGTTTTTATATGGTTATCTTTTTTTCTAGCTATAACTATTTTTATGTTTAGAGTTACTGGTTTAAAATCATTATTATTTACAATTATAACTGTAGGAGTACTAACCATATTTGTTTCGCTACTAACAACGCTATTTGCATTTGCCTCTAAACCATCAAGTGGTGACTCTGTTGGATTTTTTATTATGTATTTTACTTTAATTTTAGGCACCATAATTTTAGCAATCCCATTGTTTTTTGCTTCCAATTTAAAAAAGCAGATTGTATCTATTTGCCTTAATATATCGCTTTCTGGATTTGTGTTATACATCTTTTTAATCATAGGAATTATTTCTTTACATCAAGAAAACTATTGTAGAGATCATTTTGGTTATGATTATCGTTATAACGATTGTTTCATTTTAATGTCTAGTATTGGCTTTTATTTAAGCTATGTTCTTTTAGCAATAGGGTTACTATTTATGTATTTTTACACAGGAATTATTAAAAAATGGAAAGCATTAGCAGAAGGATAAATATATCAATACATAATTTAGTAGTTTGCATACTATTAGTTTGTTTTTCCTGTGGAAACTCATCAAAAACAAATAACGATCATTTAGTTTTTAGATATAATGAGCACAAAAATATCGGCTCGTTAGATCCTGCGTTTTCTAAAGATATTGCAGATATTTGGGCAACAAATCAGTTATTTAATGGTTTGGTGCAAATGGATGACCAAATGAAGGTATTACCATGTATTGCTAATAGCTGGACAATTTCTGATGATGCACTAGTTTACACCTTTTCGCTTCGAAAAGATGTAAATTTTCATAAACATCAACTATTCGGAAAAGATTCAACCAGAACTGTAACAGCATATGATTTTGAGTATAGTTTAAACCGTTTACGCGACACACAATTAGCATCTCCAGGAAGTTGGGTGTTACAAAAAGTTGATGATTTTAAAGCCATAAATGATTCAATATTCGAGATAAAATTAAATCAACCCTTTCCTGCCTTTTTAGGATTATTAACCATGAAGTATTGTTCGGTTGTTCCGAAAGAAATTGTTGAGCACTACGGAAGTGATTTTCGTTCAAATCCAATTGGAACAGGACCTTTTCAGTTTAAACGTTGGGAAGAAAATTTAAAATTGGTTTTTAGGAAAAATCCAAGTTATTTTGAAGTTGACAATCAAGGACAAACATTACCATACCTCGAAGCAGTTTCAATAACTTTTTTACCAGATAAACAAAGTGAATTTTTACAATTTGCACAAGGAAACATCGATTTTGTTTCTGGTTTAGATGCATCATATAAAGACGAAATTTTAACTGCAGATGGGCAGCTTCGTCAGTTATATACAAATGATGTAAATATGATTCGTGGTCCATATTTAAATACTGAGTATTTAGCGTTTTACATGGATTCTAAAGTTTCCGAAATACAATCGGAACTTATTAGAAAAGCTGTAAACTATGGTTTTGACAGACATAAAATGATGGTGTATTTGCGCAATGGAGTTGGTATTCCTGCAAATGGTGGTTTTATCCCAAAAGGATTACCTGGTTATAATGAAACAATTGGTTTTGATTATCAACCAGAAAAAGCAAAAGATTTAGTGGATCAATTTAAAAAAGAAACAGGAATAGCAAATCCAGAGATTACCATTACTACAACAAGTAATTATTTAAGCTTTTGCGAATATATACAACGTGAAATTCAAAAAACTGGACTTAATGTAAAAGTAGATGTTATACCTGCTGCTACATTAAAAGATGCCAAAGCTAATGGTAAACTAGATATGTTTAGGGCAAGTTGGGTAGCAGATTATCCTGATGCTGAAAATTATTTGTCGTTATACTACAGCAAGAATTTTGCACCAAATGGACCAAATTATACACATTTTAAAGATGAGCAATTCGACTTGTGGTATGAAGAAGCTTATACAATTACAAACACAGAAAAACGTGAACAGTTATATTCTAAAATGGATAGTTTAGTGATGCAAAAAACACCTGTAATTGTAATGTTTTACGACGAAGTATTACGCTTTACCAGAAAAAACGTGAGCGGTTTGGGTATTAATCCTATTAACTTATTAGATTTAAAAAGAGTAAAGAAAAATTAACTATTCGATTACAAAATAGTAAATATCATCTTCACCTTTACCTCGTGGTCTTCTAGAAGCAAAATAGCCTGTTTTTCCATCTTTAGAAACTATATAGCTAAAATCGTCTGATCGACTATTAATTGGTTCAGGTAGAATTTGAGCTTCAGAAGTTCCGTTTAAATCATACTTATAAATATCTAATCCACCAACTCCTCCAACTCTATCTGAAGCAAAATATAGCACATTATCGTCACTCACAAAAGGAAACATTTCTTTACGTGAAGAGTTTACTTTTTCTCCTAAATTAATTATCTCACCATATTCATCATCACCAAGCATAGCTATTTTAAAAATATCTGTTGGTCCTTTAGCACTAGGTATATTAGACACAAAATACATTGTAGAACCATCTGGACTTATTGCTGGATGGCCATAATTATAATCAGGATCGCAAAAAGAAAGCGGCTCGAAGTTTGTCCAACCTTTGCCCTCTATATATTCACCTCTTTCTATATGTAAGTTTACCGATTTGTAATCTTGTTTATAGGTTTTACCTCTTCTTACAAAGTTTGTGGTAATATACATATACTTACCATCAGGACTAAAAGCAGCACTTGAACTATTAAATATAAACTTATGAGATTTGTTAAACTGCTTCACATTAATAATTTCGCCACTAGCAGTTTTTTGTCCTTCAAATAAAGTAAAAATTAACCGTTTGTCTTTATCTCTTCGCACTCTATTTCTTTCATCTAACATATAAGATGTAAAATAAACCTGATCACCTTGATAATAAACAACACCATATTGGCTTTTATCATCATTCATATCTAGATTTTTTATCGTGTAGTTTTGAGCAAAGCCAAAACTTATACTTAATAATAGCACTATAGATGTAAGTATCTTCATTTTATTATTCTAATTGTTTTCCTATATCTTGAATCTCGTCTTTAACAACTACTATATTTTTTTTCCATCTGTTTTCAAGTAACATATAAAATACCCAAACCACTATTAATCCAAAAGGAATAACTAAAAGATTCATTCCATAACTACTTTCCCAATCAAATCCCCATTCAAAAATATAAGCATCTAAAAATGCTATTAACAAAACAAAAAACAAACCTCCTGCATAATAAACTACTATACTTAATATAGCATACAACCATTTGTTTTGTTTATAATCTACTGATAAATCATAAAATCGTTTACCAATAAAATAGAGTAATAACAATCCTAACATCTTTTAGTTTTTAATCTCTTCTATATTTTTTAGTTTCTTCAAAAACGTGTTCTAAAATAGCTTTATCAACTTCTGTTAATTCAATTTGTCTACGCGACATCACAACTTCAGCAACTTCAAAAGCTTTTTTGGTTAGATAGGTTGTAAATCCTCCATTTCCGCCCCAACTAAAACTTGGCACAAAATTTCTAGGAAAACCACTACCAAATATATTGGCACTTACACCAACAACCGTTCCAGTGTTAAACATGGTATTGATTCCGCATTTGCTATGATCTCCCATCATTAATCCACAAAATTGCAAACCTGTTCTGGCAAAGCTTTCGGTATTATAATCCCAAAGTCTTACTTCAGCATAATTATTTTTTAAGTTAGAATTATTAGTATCTGCACCAAGATTACACCATTCGCCTAGGACAGAATTACCCAGAAAACCATCATGCCCTTTGTTAGAATACCCAAAAAGCACAGAGTTATTTACCTCTCCTCCTACTTTACTATGAGGTCCAACTGTTGTTGGTCCATAAATTTTAGCTCCAAGTTTCACTGTCGCATGCTCACATAAGGCAAAAGGGCCACGAATAATACTACCTTCCATTATTTCGGCATCTTTACCAATATAAATTGGTCCTGAGCTAGCATTAAGCGTTGTAAACTCTAGCTTTGCACCTTCTTCTAAAAATATGTTTTGAGCAGCTATAACATTATTACTCGATGGTATTGGTTGTGAAACTCTTCCTCTTGTTAGCAGCTCGTAATCTTCTTCTAAAGCCATTCCGTTTTTAGAAAATATATCCCAAGTATGTTCAATTTTAATAACATCTTCATTAAACTCAATAGCTTCAAACGTTGCAAAATCTATATCTTCTTGTGCATCTTTTGTAAAAAACGCAATAACATCTTCATCTTTAAAAATGGCTTGGTTTTCAGTTAGGTTCTTAACCATCTCAACCAGTTCGTTATTTGGTAAATATGACGCATTAATCATCACATTTTCATCCATTTCAACCATTGGATATTTATCCGACAAATACTCTTCAGTAATTGTTGTGGTTGTATAACCTAAAAAGGTTTCCCATTTTTCTCTAATGGTTAAAATACCAACTCTAATATCTGCAACTGGTCTGGTAAAAGTAAATGGCAATAAGTTATTGCGAGAAGGACCATCAAAAAGAATATAGTTCATTTTAAAGTTATAAGTTAAAGGTTGAAAGTTAAAAGCTTATGCTATAATTATTGTGATTATTATTATATTATCAAAAGTAACGTAATTGTAGAAAACAAAAAAGCCTTCAAAATAAATCTGAAGGCTTTAAATTATATTGTAACTAAACTTATTTTTTAAATTTAGCGTATTTGTTTTTAAACTTATCAATACGTCCAGCTGTATCTACTAATTTAGATTTACCTGTATAATATGGATGAGATGTTCTAGAAATCTCCATTTTTACTACTGGATATTCAACACCATCAACCTCAATAGTTTCGTTTGTGTCTGCTGTAGATTTTGTTAAAAACACGTCGTCGTTAGACATATCTTTAAATGCTACAAGTCTATAATTTTCTGGATGTATACCTTTTTTCATCACTAAAAGCTTTAAATCATTTCGTTTTTTGGAAGTGCAAATTTAGGTAATTTTTACAAATCTGCAATGTTTTTATTCTTATTTTTTGATATTTATGATTTTATATTTCTGTTTAGCATTTTTAAAGATTAGATTATGGTGTAAATAAACCTGTAAATCGCCTATTAAATCTGATAATTAACCACTAACAAAATCACATGATTTGTACTTTCGTGGAATTAAATTGTAACGTTTTAGTATATTTGTTTACTAACTATCATATAAACTAATTAAACCAATTATTATGGAAACACAAAAACCAACTACTGGCAAATTTGCTATGAACTATGGAATCATTCTAGGAGTAGTAATGATTTTAATTTCTGTTATTACATATGTAACGGGAATGGCTCTAGAAGGTACACAATGGCCTCAATATATATACTATATAATTTTTCCTGTAGTTATTTTTTATGCAATAAGCCAATTCAAGTCAAGAAACGCAAGTCTTTTAAGTTTAGGCGAAGCAATTAAAATTGGAGTTATTATAGCTGCAATTAGTGCCATTGTATATATTATTTATGGGTTTATTTTTAACTATATTATTGATCCAGATTTTATGAATCAAATGAAAGAAGTTGTTAGAGACAAAATGTTAGAAAACCCTAATATGACTCCAGAATTAGTTGATCAACAAATGGTTTGGGTTGAAAAGTTTATGAGTCCAGTACTAGGTTCAGCTTTTTGGATTGCAGCTAGTATGTTTTTTGGGTTACTATGGTCTTTAATTGCTGGTTTAGTAATGAAAAAAGAAAATACACATGCTTAAATAATTTCAGTATTTTTGAATACTAAAAATTTGAAACTATTTACATGAATATATCAGTAGTCATACCACTACTTAACGAACAAGAATCGCTTACAGAATTATATGATTGGATTGCAAAAGTTATGCAATCCAATCATTTTTCTTATGAAATCATTTTTATTGATGATGGTAGTACTGATGATTCCTGGACAATAATTGAGCAACTTTCTAACAAAGATGCCAATGTAAAAGGTATACGCTTTTTAAAAAACTTTGGAAAATCTCAAGCGTTACATGCTGGCTTTGAAAAAGCACAAGGCGATGTTATTATTACAATGGATGCTGACCTTCAAGATAATCCTGAAGAAATTCCAGAACTTTATAATATGATTGTAAATGACAAATTCGATTTAGTTTCTGGATGGAAAAAGAAACGTTACGATTCTGTTATTTCAAAAAATTTACCTTCTAAACTATTTAATTGGGCTGCTAGAAGAACTTCTGGTGTTAAGCTTCATGATTTTAATTGCGGACTTAAAGCCTACAAAAAAGATGTAGTTAAAAACATTGATGTTAATGGTGAAATGCACAGATACATACCTGTTTTAGCTAAAAACGCAGGCTTCACTAAAATAACTGAAAAAGTAGTACTCCATCAAGCTCGTAAATATGGCACCACCAAATTTGGAATGGATAGATTTGTACATGGTTTTCTAGATTTACTAACAATTTGGTTTATTTCACGTTTTGGTAAACGACCTATGCATTTATTTGGTGCTTTAGGTGTAATTATGCTTATTATTGGATTTGGCTTTACGTTATACCTTGGTATAGACAAACTTTTTTTTAACACTACAGGAAGATTAATAACAGAACGTCCTCAATTTTATATCGCTTTATCTACAATGATTATCGGAACTCAATTTTTTATTGCAGGCTTTCTAGGCGAAATAATTTTACAAACTAAACAAGACAAAAAACGTTATTTAATAAAAGACGAACTGAATTTATAATATCAGTCACGAAATTAACGCGTTTAAAACAATCACCTTTTAACATATTGCTTATTTTTGCAGCATATTTTTATTGCATATGATTTATATAGATCCTAAAATTTTAGACCGAATAAATACCTGGTTAACACCAACTTTCGATACAGAAACACAAGAGTTTATAAAAAACAGTATCGCACACAATCCTGAAGAAATTCAAGAAAGTTTTTATAAAGACTTAGAATTTGGAACTGGAGGAATGCGAGGTGTTATGGGAGTTGGCACTAACCGAATTAACAAATATACTTTAGGTAAAAATACACAAGGCTTAAGCAATTATATGCATAAAGTATTCGCAAATCAACCATTAAAAGTTGCAATTGCATACGACTGTAGACACAATAGTAAAGAATTAGCTAAAGTTGTGGCAGATGTTTTTTCTGCTAACGGAATTATTGTTTTTCTTTTTGAAGATTTACGCCCAACTCCAGAATTATCTTTTGCAGTAAAACATTTAGATTGCCACTGCGGAATTGTACTTACTGCATCACACAATCCACCAGAGTATAATGGATACAAAGTGTATTGGCAAGATGGAGGTCAATTAGTTCCTCCTCAAGATGCCGAAATTATTACTGAAATAAACAGTTTAGACTATTCAGAAATTAAGTTTAAGGCAAACGAAAACTTAATTGAATATATTGGTAAAGAAGTTGATGATGTGTTTATAAATGCATCTGTAAAAAACGGAAGTTTTAACATTTCAAAAGAAGCTAAAGAAAGCTTAAACATTGTATTTACTTCTCTTCATGGTACATCTATTACAACTGTGCCAGAAACATTAAAAAGAGCTGGATATACTAATGTAAATATAGTAAAAGAGCAAGAAGCACCTAATGGAAACTTTCCAACAGTAAAGTCGCCAAATCCTGAAGAACCAGAAGCTTTAAAAATGGCTATAGAACTAGCAAATAAAGTTAATGCAGATATCGTTATTGGAACCGATCCAGATTGCGACAGACTTGGTATTGCTGTACGTAATTTAGATGATGAATTGGTATTACTTAATGGCAATCAAACCATGGTAATGATGACTGATTTTTTACTAAAAGACTGGAAAAACAACAATAAACTTAAAGGAAAAGAATTTATAGGTTCAACAATAGTATCTACACCAATGATGCTACGTTTAGCCGCAAATTATAATCTGGAATGTAAAGTTGGTTTAACTGGCTTTAAATGGATTGCCAAAATGATTAAAGACTTTCCTGAATTAGATTTTATTGGTGGTGGAGAAGAAAGTTTTGGGTTTATGGTTGGCGAGTTCGTACGTGATAAAGATGCTGTTACTTCTACCCTTTTAGCTTGCGAAATTGCTGCTCAAGCTAAAGCAAAAGGAAGTTCATTTTACAAAGAATTAATTCAACTGTATATTGATAATGGCTTTTATAAAGAGCGTCTTATCTCGCTAACAAAAAAAGGAATTGAAGGTGCACAAGAGATAAAGCAAATGATGATTGATGCTCGAAAAAATCCTCTTTCAGTTATAAATAATTCTAAAGTGACTAGAATTGAAGATTACCAACTATCTATAGCAAAAAACTTTATAAACAATACAGAAGAAGCTATTAATATTCCAAAATCTAATGTACTCATTTATTACACAGAAGATGGTAGTAAAATTGCTTTAAGACCAAGTGGAACTGAGCCTAAGATTAAGTTTTATATAAGTGTAAATTCAGAACTAGACAATGTGTCAGCGTTTGAAACAACGGAACAGAAATTGGAATCTAAAATAGATGCCATAATAAAAGATATGAAACTCACTTAATGGATTATATTAAAAAACTTTCGCCATTTATTGCTCCATACAAGCGATATGCAGTATTAAACATTATTTGTAATGTTTTTTATGCACTCTTTGGAACATTAGCTATGGTATCGTTAATGCCAATGATTAATGTACTTTTTGGTGAAGGCAAAAAAGTAACAAGTAAACCTGTTTATAATGGCATAACAGATTTAAAAGATTATGTTGAAAACTCCATAAACTATATTATAACCTCAACAACAGAAAATCATGGCTCACAACGCGCATTGTTGTATATGATTATCTTAATTATTAGTTTATTCCTTTTAAAAAATTTATTTAACTATTTAGCTTTATATTTTATCACGTTTTTAAGAAATGGTGTTTTAAAAGACTTAAGAAATGCTATCTATAACAAAGTAATTACTTTACCAATTTCTTATTATTCTGAGAAACGTAAAGGTGATACAATTGCAAGAATTTCTGGCGATGTTAATGAAGTTAAAAATTCGTTATTAGCCATTTTAGAGCTTATAGTTAAAGAGCCTTTAACTATTCTATTTGCTATTATAGCAATGTTTACAATTTCGGTTAAACTAACCATTTTTGTTTTTATTTTTATTCCAGTTGCTGGTTTAATCATATCACGAATAGGTAAGAGTTTAAAAAAACAATCTAATAAAGTACAAGAAGAACAAGGTGTATTTATTTCAACATTAGAAGAAACTTTATCTGGATTAAAAGTTATAAAAGGATTCAACGCTGAGAAAAAATTCAACGATACATTTAACGAGTCTACATTACGATTTTATCATTACTCAAATGTATTGCTAAATCGTCAAAATTTAGCGTCTCCAACAAGTGAGTTTTTAGGTATTGTTACTATTGCTGCTCTATTATGGTTTGGAGGTAATATGGTTTTAGTTGATCAAACATTATCTGGAGGTGCATTTATTGGTTATATGGCTTTAGCTTACCAAATTTTAACGCCAGCAAAAGATATAAGTAAAGCTAGTTATAAAGTAAAAGCAGGAAATGCAGCAGCCGATAGGATTTTAGAAATTTTAGATACTAAATCTGTATTAGAAGATAAGCCAAACGCCATTGTAAAAACAGACTTCACTTCAGATATATCGTTAAATAATGTCTCATTTAAATATGAAGATGATTTAGTACTTAAAAACTTTTCAATTAAAGTTCCTAAAGGAAAAAGTATTGCACTTGTTGGGCAATCTGGTAGTGGTAAATCTACTATTGCTAATCTTGTCACTCGCTTTTATGATGTAAATGAAGGCAGTATTACTATAGACAATGAAGATATAAGGAATTTAACCAAACATTCATTACGTGATTTAATGGGTCTGGTAACACAAGATTCAATATTATTTAACGATACTATTCGAAATAATATAAAAATTGGAAAGCAATCTGCTACAGATGAAGAAATAATCGAAGCACTTAAAATTGCAAATGCGTGGGAGTTTGTAAAGAATTTGCCTAACGGAATTGAAACCAACATTGGTGATTCTGGAAACAAATTATCAGGAGGACAAAAACAACGCTTAAGCATTGCCAGAGCTGTACTTAAAAATCCACCTATCATGATTCTAGATGAAGCAACCTCAGCTTTAGATACAGAAAGTGAACGCTTAGTACAAGTTGCTTTAGAAAACATGATGAAAAACAGAACATCAATTGTTATAGCTCATAGATTGTCAACTATTCAAAATGCCGACGAAATTATAGTTATGCAAAAAGGAGAAATTGTAGAGCAAGGTAAACACAACGAACTTCTAGAAAAAAATGGGACATACAAAAAACTTGTAGACATGCAAAGTTTTGAGTAATATAAACTCTATTTAATATAACCAGAAAAGGATGCAACACAAGTCGCATCCTTTTCGTTTTTATTACCAGATTTGGGGACACTGGTAATATTTAGTAGGTTAGGTGATGTAAACATATAACATTTTTAAATACTAAACAAGAAAAAAACGCATTTCATCGTAATTTTTTTACACTTTATCGATGTAATATATTTTATATATCTGATTTTCAATTGTTTATATGTTTTTAAATTATTTTAATATTTTAATTAAACTTTTTATAACTTCAGTAGTCTTAATAAAAAACATTTTGTGATTAACGAACTTGAGTTATTAAACCGCTTAAATGCTGAACAAACAAAAGAACAAGCTTTTAAAGAATTATTAAATCTTTATAAAGAGCGTTTGTATTGGCATATAAGACATATTGTAAAATCTCATGACGATACAGACGATGTATTACAAAACACATTCATAAAAGTGTACAAAAATATACATGCCTTTAAAGGTGATAGTAAATTATTTTCATGGATGTATCGAATTGCTACTAATGAAGCTATTACGCATTTAAATCAAAACTCAAAACGCTACAGTATATCAAGTGAAGAACTGCAACAAAAAGCAGTTAACAATCTAAAATCTGATGTCTATTTTGAAGGTGATGAAATTCAGTTAAAACTGCAACAGGCAATAGCTACATTACCACAAAAACAGCAATTAGTTTTTAATATGAAGTATTTTGAGGATATAAAATATAGCGAAATGTCTAATATTTTAGACACCAGCGAAGGCGCTTTAAAAGCATCATATCATATAGCAGTAAAAAAAATAGAAGAATACTTAACTAAAGATTAAACCATTTGATTTAATTTTAGTCAAATAACAAAATGAAAAACAAGAATTTACATAACATTACTTCAACAGGATTTAAAACACCTGATGATTACTTTAAAACTTTTGATGAAAAAATTGCATCAAAATTAAATAATAGTAATTCATTAAGCGACATAAAATCGGCTGGCTATTCAGTGCCTAGTGATTATTTTGAAACTTTTAATAAAAAGGTTTTAGAACAATTAAAACCTAAAAAAGACATTAAAGTTGTATCGTTATTAAATTGGAAAAAAGTTGCTTATATATCTGGTATTGCAGCAAGTATTATATTAGCTTTCAATATATTTTATAATAATCCAGAAAAAATAGATTTTGAAGCTTTAGAAACAGCATCAATTGAAAGTTATTTAAATGACGAAGATTTATCGTCTTATGATATTGCTTCCTATTTAAATGATGACGATTTATCAAAGGATGTATTTATTGATAATAAACTATCAGAAGAATCACTTGAAGACTATTTATTACAAAATTCAACTATAGAAGACCTAATTATAGACTAATGAAAAAGATTATTTTATTGCTTTTGCTTATTGGCACTTTTAATGCAACTGCACAAGATTTTAAAAACAGAGAGCGTATTAAAGCTCTAAAAGTTGCTTTTATTACTGAGCGTCTTGAACTTACTTCTACTGAAGCGCAACAGTTTTGGCCAATTTATAATACGTTTGAAGATAACACCAACAAGTTGAGAAGAGAAAATTATGAAAATCGTCGCAAAACTGATATAGATAATTTAAGTGAACAAGAGGCAAAAGTTATGCTCAATGATATGGTATCTGTTGAAAATCAAAAAAGCAAATTACGTGAAAAATTTGTAGCAGACTTACTAAAAGTCATGCCTGCAAAGAAAATTATACTTTTAAAAATTACTGAAGACGAATTTAATAAACGTATGCTTCAAGAAATGAAAAAGCGTAGAGAAGAATTTAAGAAAAACTAATATTTAGGTTTAACTATTTAAAAAGCAATTTAGAAATTCTTCCTTTACCAGCTGCATAAGCTGTACTATCATTTAAAAATCGAATCGTATAAAACGCTTCGTCACTTAAATGCTTCCAAGTATTTCCTTTATCAATAGAAAAATCTATTCCGTTAAATCCAACAGCAATTAACGATTTAGCATTACTTGTAGGGACATATTGAACACAACTTCTATAACCTGGAGACTTGTTTTCAGATACCAATGTCCATGTTTTTCCGCCATCGCTTGTTCTCATTTTATTGGCTTTGTTTAGTTCTGGTTTAGTAAAATCGCCTCCAATTGCAAATCCGTTATTTTCATCATAAAAATCTATAGAATAAATCCCTGTTGTAGATTCTCCTTGCATAATAGGTGTATTAAAAACTTGCCACGTTTTACCTTTGTCTGGCGAATGTAAAATTCTACTAGAAATTCCTCCTGTAGCAACCCAAACCTTGTCTCCTATTATTGCAATATTAGTATTACTAGCAGCAAAGGCAGCTTCTCCATCAATAGCTTTTGGTAACTTATCACATGAAATTTTATTCCATGTTTGTCCTCTATCACGAGTAATAATAATACTCATACAGCCATCTGTTGGATCGCCAATAGCAATACCTTCGTTATTATTCCAAAAACGTATAGCATCGTAAAACACCTTTTCGTGTTCTTCTTTATAAACCAATTCCATTGCTCCATTATCACCTGTTTTAAATAGCAACGCTGGATTTTCAACACTCAACATAAAAAAATCTGTCGTTGTATGGGCTACAGCTCTAAATTGAATACTTAATGAGTCATATAGTTGTTTAGATATCATCCAACTTTCATTTTTAGGATTATATAATCCAAATGAATTATTATTAGCTGCAAAAGCTAGGCTTTTATCTGCAAGTAAATCTATAGCTCTTATACTTAGCGTCGAGTCTATTAGAATATCTTTTACAACAACAGAACTGAAAGATTTTGGTTGAATTTTACTCTCATTTTTACATGAACTTAAAATTCCGATACAAATAATAATAAATACGTACTTCATTTTTAAATATTTCTATAAAAATAGAAAAGCTTCACGATATAATCATGAAGCTTTTCAAATTAAAAACAAACCAACTATTCAATTCTCTTTTTCCAATGTTTTAATATCAGCAATTAGTTGTTGTACAGCAGTAGCGTTAAGACCATTATAAATACCTCTTATATGTTTGTTCTTATCAATGAGAACAAAATTTTCAGAATGAAGAAACTCATCTTCATCTTTTTCTTGCCCTAAATCTTGTTCAACAAAATAGGTTTTTCGACCTAAATCATAAATTTGTTTTCGGTCTCCTGTTACTAAATACCACTTATTGGAAATAGCGCCTTTATTTTCGGCATAAGTTTTTAGCACCTGAACTGAATCAGTTTCTGGTGTAACGGAATGTGATAAGAGTAACACCTCTGGATCATCTTTAAATGCTTCTTGTACCAAAGCCATATTCTCTGTCATTTTTGGACAAATTCCTGGACAGGTTGTAAAGAAAAAATCTGTAACATAAATTTTTTCCTTAAACGTTTGTTCTGTAACACTTTCACCATTTTGGTCAATGAGATTAAAAGATGGTACTTTATGAAATGTTTCCAAGTCTTCAACATTATTTAACCATTTTGGCGTAAACGATGCTTCATTATAATAAGGCAGTGTCTCAACTCTGCTCTCCACTTCTTTTTCTGATTCTTTACAACCAATTATTGTAAAAGCTAAGAATATTAAAAGATTATACCTATTTAGTTTCAACAACTTCATTTTTTAACTTATAACACATGTTTGCTCTTTTCAAACCAAAAATGCGACCATTTTTAGCTTCATAATTCACATAAATTTTACCGTTTTCCAACCAAGCTTGTTGCAAACCATCTTCTATACCTTCTTTAATCATAGTCTTTCTAGAAAGTTGACCATTCGCATACCAAACTTTTTGTTCGCCATGACGTTTACCTTTTTGATAATTTGACACAGTACTTAAAGTTCCATCTGGCCACCAGCTTTTTATTGTTCCATTTAACTGATTTTTTTCATAGTAGGATTCTTTTGCAAGGCTACCATCTTCATACCAAAACTTTGCAATGCCTTGTTTTTTTCCATCGTAATAACCAATTCGTTCTTTTATCTGACCATTTTCATAAAACTCCACAGCATAGCCATTAAGTGGTGTATTTTGAAAATACCATTTCCCTTCATTTGGATGCAAAATAGTTTCTGCTTTATTAATTTGAAAGTCATTGATAATTACATAACCTGTAACCTTCTCATTACAAGCAGCAAAACCTATGAGTAAGCTAACTAAAACGATATTAATTAATCGAACTTGGTGTACCTTTATAGTTTCCTGGAAATATGATATAATATTGATTAAGGTATAATTCATTTTCTATATGATAATGGTATTCTGCTTCAGTTGTATGTTGTGTAGTACTTGTATGCCCTCCAGAGGCATCTAAATTGGTTGGATAAGTACCTGTAGAATTACATTTTCTTCCGTAGATAAAAAATCCGTCTGCAAGAATTCCGACCAATTTTTCATCATCGTTAGTCCATGCTTTTGGCTCTAAATGATAATGATATACACTAGGTCCAATATGAGCACCTGTATAATCTAAGCTTGAAGCAGCTTGATTTAAAGGCCCATTTCCTTCTTGGTCATTATAAATTGCAGCACCACTTACAGCTATACCTATTGCACCGAGTTGAGTAGGTGTTGATGAACTTGCTAATTGCGGATTTTGTGATACAGTTAAAGTGGCTGAACCATCAAAATTTGGAATGATGCTCGGTGTTAAGGCTACAGTTGGCTCCTCTATATAAAGTGGATGCCCTTGTCCCCAATATACTGTTGTATGGTTTGGATTACCTGTAGTTTCGATTACCACATTACTTCCACTCAAGTAAATATTGGTTTCATCGGCATCAAACTCTGCAAATGCTGCATGAAGTGTTCCTGTTGTTTCTTCTTCAGTTGTAGAGTCGTCGCTGGAACACGCTATAAATGCAACAATTAACAACGTAATTCCTAAAGTGATTTTTAGTGTCTTTTTCATTTTATATATATTAGTTATAAATATTTTAGATGCGAATTTTAAAATAAACTTGCGTTCAATTAAAAATTAATTTCTTGGTGAACCTTGTTATTGTTCTCTCTCAGGTTTTGGTGCTTTTTCCAATTCTTCTTTGGTCAAGAAACCATCTTTATTGTTGTCAATTTTGGAAAAATCATCCAATAATGGACCATCTACTTCACATTTTGATAATTTTCCATCTTTATTATTATCCATTCTGGCAATGAGTTCGTCAACAGTTGGACGTTCTCCTCTTCTATCATTTGGTCGCATTCTTCTTTGAAATTTTGAGGACTTTGCCAATTCTTCAATAGAGAGAAAACCATCTTTGTCAATATCCAATTTTTCAAAATCATTGGACACAAAGCCAATCAATTCGTTTTTTGCCAATTTTCCGTCTTCATTTTTGTCCTTGGATTTGAATACTTCTTCTGCTTTTGGAAGCCCTTGAGGTTCTTTCATTTTATCTGAAGATTGTGCACAAGCTACAACACTGAATATCAATCCAAAATAGATTGCTGCAATGCAAATTGCGTTTTGTTTCATTGTTTAATTTTTGTGTTTGTTACTTAATTATGTTTCTGTAATAAAAACTTGCATGATGTTACTTTGAAAAAAGCTCCATTACTTTTACTTCATGAAGCTTTTAACTACTAATCAACCAAACAAACTATTTTCTTTCTTTTCTTTTTGGCCTTGGTGCCTTTTCAAATTCCTTTTTGGAGATAAAGCCATCTTCATCGGTATCGATTTTAGCGAATTCATCTTTTAAAGGACCTTTTACTTCATCTTTTGATAATTTCCCATCATCATTTTTATCCATCTCTTTTAATAATTCACTAAAAGTTGGTGGCTTTTTCTCTTGTCTGTCTTTACCTTGTGCAAAAGAGTTTACTGTTGTTAGCATCACTATTCCAAATGTTAGAATTGCTATTTTAATTGTGCTACTTTTCATATCTGTAAAAATTTTTGTTATATAATATTAGATGCAATTACTCTTAATTTCTTGTGGTAGGTTTTGTTAATTAAATCACAAAAAAAGACGCTTTAATTTTAAGCGTCTTTCAGTTATTATAACCAAATATTTAGTGCTGTTTTCGAGGTGGTGGTGGATTGCTACTTGGTCTCCCTTCTCTGCGTAATGCTCCGTTAATCAACTTATCTAATTGTTTTTTTTGTTGATCATTGCAAATTTTTTCAATATTCTTAAAAAAATAAAAAGTAGTTACATCTTTCAACTTTGCATTATTTCCTATTAGAGTGGTAATGGAATCTATGGTTTCATCCATAGACTTTTCAGATATTTTATTGAACAATTCATCCTTTAAATGTCTTTCATTCTCAAAAACAGCTTTCATTTTTAAGCGATGATCTTCATTGAGTAAATGAAATCGTTCCATTTGTGAAGCGTCAAAATTTAACTCTTTAACAATAAAATCTCCTGGCCCTTTTTGACCATCAGGCTTTCTAGACCTTCCTAAATAATTTACCAAGAAAAATCCATTAGCGATAATTAAGAATGCAAGTAAGATGTATAGAATTGTGTTTTTTTTCATTACCATTAGTTTAATGTTGAGAAATCAGATTCTATTGACAACCCATAAGACTCTGCAAACTGGTTGACATTTTCATCATATGTGTTAGATTTTACATTCATAAAAGCAAATGCGTTAAGTACAATGAAAGTGATTAACATAACTAACTGTACTTGTGGCGTTAACCAAAACCAAAACTTTGGTTGCGGCACTTTCTTCTCTGCAAACAATCGATTCATAGTTTTATCCTTAAAAAAAGGAGAAACCTTTGTCTCTTCAATGCTTTCAAGACTACTAAAAGCCTTTTGAACCTTTTCTTGTATGTCTTTTTGTGTTTCCATCTAATTTATTTTGATGCAATTTTCTCAAAAAACTTGCGTTTAAATTTCATTTTTATAAAAATCTTTTAAAATAACTTGTAAATTCCTTTTTGCTCTAAACATTAACGATTCAATTGAAGACACACTTTTATTTAATATCTCACTAATCTCATCATGGCTCTTATCGTCAACTTTGTGAAGCGTAAATACAATACGTTGTGCTTCTGGTAATTGATTAATAGCTTTAAATAACATTTCACTTGTTTGCTTGTTCTCTAATTGAATTCCTGGATGGTTTATTTCAGTAAAATAATTGGTCCTATCTAAAGGCAATTCATTCCCTGAAATATTTTGCAAAAAAGCAAATCGTTTTTTGGTATTATGTTTTCTAATAAACTCTAAACATTTATTGGTTGCAATCCTGTAAATCCATGTTGAAAGTTTAGAGTCTCCTTTAAATGTATGGATAGAATTAAAAACTTCTAAAAAAACTTCTTGAGCTATATCTTCAGCATCTTCTTTATTAGGTACAAAAGAAATACAAGTAGCGAAAACTTTTTGCTCATATTCATCAATTAATATCCCATAAGCTCTTTGGCTATGAGACTTTAATGCATGAATAAATTCGTGTTCAGTCAAAAGTTGTTTATTACAAACTTAATTATTTTTAGATGCCATTTCTAAAAAAAACTTGTGCAGAATTTTATGATAATTTAAAATAAAAACAATTACGGTAATTAATGTACCTTTGCATCCTAAATTTTTAAAATGAGATTACATAGAAACCTCTGTTTTTCAGTTATTGATGGATTGATGTTGATTTTTAATGAAGGTCAATACGCAGACAAAGTGATACAACAACTATTAAAACGTGATAAACGTTGGGGAAGTCGAGATAGAGCTTTTGTTGCTGAAACCACTTATGATATTGTAAGATGGAAACGATTATATGCTGAAATTGCTGAAGTTAAAGAACCTTTTGATAGAGACAATATTTGGAGATTATTTGCGGTTTGGGCAACCTTAAGAGGAATTAAATTACCTGATTGGACTTATTTTGAAGGTACACCAACACGTAAAATTAAAGGTCGATTTGATGAACTTTCTAAAACAAGAAGATTTAGAGAATCAATTCCAGATTGGATGGACGAACTTGGTAAAAAAGAACTTGGTGATGCTGTTTGGACAAAAGAAATGGCTGCTTTAAATCAGCAAGCTGATGTGATTTTAAGAGTAAATACACTTCAAACTACTAAAGAAAAATTACAAGCAGAATTATTTGATTTAGACATAGAAACTGATGTCTTACCTGATTACCCTAATGCATTAAAACTGAAAGAAAGAGCTAATGTATTTCAAACTGAGGCTTTTAAAAATGGAGCTTTTGAAGTACAAGACGCTTCATCACAATTAGTTGCAGAGTTTATGAATGTTGAACCCGGAATGCGAGTTGTAGACACTTGTGCAGGTGCAGGTGGAAAAACACTACATATTGCATCTTTAATGGAAAATAAAGGGCAAATTATTGCTTTAGATATTTATGCTAACAAACTACACGAATTAAAACGCAGAGCAAAACGTAATGGTGCTTTTAATATTGAAACTAGAGCCATAGAATCGACTAAGGTTATTAAAAAATTATACGATAAAGCTGATAGAGTACTTATCGATGCTCCTTGTTCTGGTCTTGGAGTTTTAAGACGCAATCCTGATGCGAAATGGAAATTACAACCAGAATTTATTGAAGACATTAAAAAAACACAACAAGATATTCTTCAACAATATTCAAGAATTGTTAAACCAGGTGGACAACTTGTTTATGCTACATGTTCTATCTTACCTTCTGAAAATCAGAAACAAGTAGAACAATTTTTAACATCAGAATTAGGAAAAGAGTTTACCTTTGTAAAAGACAAAAAAGTATTGTCACACGAATCTGGCTATGACGGATTTTATATGGCAATGTTAGAAAAGAAAAAATAAACCAAGTCTATTATGAAAAACATTTACATTTTATTCATTCTACTATTCTCAATTAATGCGACTGCTCAAATTCCTGCTAATTATTATGATTATGCAACAGGTACAGGCTATGCACTTAAAACACAACTTAATAAAATTATAAACAATGTTGATGATCCTGAGATTAGTAATACAATCGAACAACTACATATAGATCGTGGTTATAATGCCTTAGATGGCTTTAATGCAACTTACGAAAGAGATTTTTATTATGATGCTGGACAAAGTAATAAGATTTTAGATATTTATTCTGAAAACCCAACAGGGCCAGATCCTTATACGTTTACTCCTATTACTAATGAATGTGGTAATTATTCTGGTGAAGGTGATTGTTATAATAAAGAACACATAATTCCTCAATCTGTATTTGGATCTCAAACACCAATGTACAGCGATGCACATCATTTATTACCTACAGATGGTCGTGTAAACGGTTTTAGAAGCAATTACCCTTTTGGTAAAGTAAATGATGCCCAATTAGTGTCGCAAAATGGAATTACAAACCCAACTTTAAATGGTTCTAAACTTGGAAATAACCTCGACAGTGGTTATTCTGCTGGTTATACAGGTATTGTTTTCGAACCTATTGATGAGTTTAAAGGTGATGTTGCACGTATTTATTTTTATTTTGCTACTCGTTATGAAAATCAAATAAGTGCATGGTCTGCCTATGCAATGTTTGATGGTAGCAGTGATAAAGTTTTTGATAATACTTTTTTAAGCATTTTATTAACTTGGCATCAAAATGATCCTGTTTCACAAAAAGAGATTGACAGAAATAATAACATTTATTATAATCTAGATCAAAGAAATAGAAATCCTTTTGTTGATCATCCTGAATATGTTGCAATGATTTGGAACATAACTCCAGATACAACACCTCCATCAAACCCGACTAATTTAGTTGCATCAAACCCTACAGATACTACAATTAATCTTAATTGGACAGCTTCTACAGATAACATTGGTGTAACATCATATGATGTTTATATGGATGCTACATATTTAGCAAATTCAGCCACAAATTCATTTACTGTTACAGGATTGTTACCAGATACATTATATTGCTTTGATGTTAAAGCTAAAGATGCTGCTGGAAATGAATCTGGGTTTAGTAATCAAGCTTGTGAAACAACAACTAACAATGGTTCTGCTGGCAACTCTACTGAACTTTTCTTTTCTGAATATATGGAAGGTGGAAGTAATAATAAAGCTCTAGAAATTGCTAATTTTACAGGTGCTTCAGTAAACTTATCCGTTTATACAATTAAAGCAAGTTTTAATGGCTCTGGTACTTGGGGAAGTCCATATAGTTTCCCTGGAGGTGCATCAATTCCTAATGTAGATGTTTATGTTGTTGCAAATTCATCTTTAGCAGTATGTACAGGTGTAGTAAATAATTCTACAACAAATAGTGTTCTTACATTTAATGGAAATGATGCTATTGGTTTATTTAAAAACGATGTATTAATTGATATGATTGGTGTACTAGGTAACAGTAGTAACTTTGCTCAAAATGTTACTTTAGTTAGAAAGCCAGAAATAACAGATCCAGTTACCACATTTAATTCTAATGAGTGGAATTCTTTTGCACAGGACACTTGTTCAGATTTAGGTTCTCATAATCAGACATTAAGTATAGATAATTTTAATTCTGATAATTTTAAAATATATCCAAATCCTGTAAAAAGTTCATTATATATCAATTTAAAAACGCCTAATGTAACCTCTATAGAAATTTATAACATCCTAGGAAAAAAAGTACTTGTTAAAGTTATAAATGATTCATCTGAAATAAATACAGAACAACTAAGTAGTGGTGTTTACATTATGAAAATCACACAAAACAATACAACAATTAGTAAAAAACTAATTAAAAATTAAAACTAAAGCGGCTTTCGAGTCGCTTTTTTTATGTTTAAAACATAGTGAATAACTCTAAATTTTCCTTTAGATATTTAGATGAAAATACGTTGAAAAAAAGTAAATTTGCACTTTCAATTCAACAACACAAACTCATACATAATGATTCATTTCTTTGGAAACGCAAGCAGCAAGGTATTTGCTGTTCAAACAACAAAAGAATTATCAACTGAAACCATCAATAAATTAGTATGGTTATTTGGCAACCAACCAAAAATAGAACAAGCATCTGTCGATGCTTTTTTTGTTGGTCCACGTGCAGCAATGATAACACCTTGGAGTACCAATGCTGTTGAGATTACTCAAAACATGGGAATTGGAGGCATTATTCGTATTGAAGAATTTAAGGCTGTAGCTGAAGATTTTAAAGGTTATGACCCAATGATTTCAGAAAAATATAAAGGGTTAAATCAAGAATCATTTACTATAAATATTCAACCTGAAACTATTTTAGAGATTGATGATATTTCAGCTTATAACCAAAAAGAAGGTTTAGCGCTGAGTGATGAAGAAATTGAATATTTAGAAAATGTAGCAAAAAAAATAGGGAGAAAACTAACCGATTCTGAAGTTTTTGGGTTTTCTCAAGTAAATAGTGAACACTGTCGTCATAAAATCTTTAACGGAACATTTGTGATTGATGGAGCTGAAAAGCCAACATCGCTTTTCAAAATGATTAAAGAAACATCAAAACAACATCCTAACGATATTGTTTCAGCATATAAAGATAACGTAGCATTTATAAAAGGTCCAAGAGTTGAACAATTTGCTCCAAAAACAGCAGACAAACCTGACTTTTATCAAACTAAGAATTTCGATTCTGTAATTTCTTTAAAAGCAGAAACTCATAATTTCCCAACTACTGTTGAGCCTTTCAACGGCGCAGCAACAGGTTCTGGTGGAGAAATTAGAGATAGACTTGCAGGAGGAAAAGGCTCATTACCATTAGCAGGAACTGCTGTATACATGACCTCTTATTCTCGATTAGAAGAGAATCGCCCTTGGGAACAAAAAATGGAAGCACGACCTTGGTTATACCAAACACCAATGGATATCTTAATTAAAGCTAGTAATGGTGCGTCAGACTTTGGAAACAAATTTGGTCAACCCTTAATTTGCGGTTCGGTATTAACTTTTGAGCACGAACAAGATGCTCGTAAACTCGGTTTCGATAAAGTGATCATGCAAGCTGGTGGAATTGGTTATGGTAAAGCAGACCAAGCACTTAAAGACAAACCAAAAGTTGGCGATAAAATCGTTATTCTTGGTGGTGAAAACTACCGAATAGGAATGGGAGGCGCAGCGGTTTCATCTGCAGATACTGGAGAATTTTCAACTGGAATAGAACTTAACGCTGTACAACGTTCAAACCCAGAAATGCAAAAACGTGCTGCCAATGCAGTACGCGGAATGGTAGAAAGCGATGAAAATTTTATTGTATCTATTCACGATCATGGCGCTGGTGGACATTTAAATTGCTTATCTGAATTAGTTGAAGATACTGGCGGACTTATCAATTTAGATAAATTACCTGTTGGAGATCCAACATTATCTGCTAAAGAAATTATTGGTAACGAATCTCAAGAGCGCATGGGATTAGTTATTGCCGAAAAACATTTAGGTACTTTAAATCGTATTGCTGAGCGTGAGCGTTCTCCAATGTATACTGTTGGTGATGTTACAGGTAACCAACGTTTTACTTTTGAATCTAAAACTAAAGGTGATAAACCAATGGATTTAGCATTAGAAGATATGTTTGGAAGCTCTCCAAAAACCATCATGACAGATACAACTGTTGACAGAAATTATGGTGGAATTTCTTACGATACAAATAAGTTTTATGATTACCTAGACCAATTACTACAATTAGAAGCTGTTGCATGTAAAGATTGGTTAACGAATAAAGTTGATCGTTGTGTTGGTGGTAAAGTTGCTAAGCAACAATGCGCTGGACCATTGCAATTACCATTAAATAATGTTGGAGTGATGGCTTTAGATTATAAAGGTAAAGAAGGTATTGCAACGTCAATTGGCCACGCTCCAATTTCAGGATTAATCAATCCAACTGCAGGAAGTAGAAATGCAATTACCGAAGCATTAACAAATATTATCTGGGCACCTTTAAAAGATGGTTTACAATCGGTTTCATTATCTGCAAACTGGATGTGGCCTTGTAAAAATGAAGGTGAAGATGCGCGTTTATATGAAGCAGTACAAGCAGTCTCTGAATATGCAATAGATTTAGGAATCAATGTGCCAACAGGTAAAGACTCTTTATCTATGAAACAGAAATATCCTAACGAAGAAGTGATTTCTCCAGGTACAGTAATTATTTCTGCTGCCGCAAACTGTAATGATATCACTAAAGTTGTTGAGCCTGTTTTTCAAAAAGATTCAGGACCTATTTATTACATAAATTTATCTCAAGATGATTTTAAATTAGGAGGAAGTTCGTTTGCTCAAATAATGAACAAAATTGGAAACGATACGCCTACAATTACTAATTCTAGCTTTGTAAAATCTACATTTAATGTCATTCAGCAATTAATTAAAGATGATAAAATTGTTGCAGGACATGATGTTGCTTCAGGAGGTTTAATTACTACGCTTTTAGAAATGTGCTTTGCTGATACAAATCTTGGAGCAGAATTAGATATTACTGCATTAAATCAAAAAGACTCCTTTAAAATTCTATTTGCTGAAAACTCTGGAATCGTTTTTCAGGCAAAAGATAATTCCGTAGAAAATATATTAACTAAAGCTAGTGTTGAATTTTTCAACATAGGTAAAGTTGTTGAAGGTGACACGTTAAGCGTGATTAATCACAATGAAGTCTTTACAATGACAGTATCTCGTTTAAGAGATATGTGGTTTAAAACCTCATTCCTACTCGACCAAAAACAAACAGCTAATGGTTTAGCAAAAGATCGTTTTGATAATTATAAAAATCAACCTTTACAATATACATTCCCAAATCATTTTACAGGAAAACTACCAGTAATTAATTCAAACAAACCAAAACCCAAAGCTGCAATAATTCGTGAAAAAGGTTCTAATTCTGAACGCGAAATGGCAAATGCCATGTATTTAGCAGGTTTTGATGTTAAAGATGTTCATATGACAGACTTAATTTCTGGTCGTGAAACGTTAGAAGACATACAGTTTATTGGTGCTGTTGGTGGATTTTCAAATAGTGATGTTTTGGGTTCTGCAAAAGGTTGGGCTGGAGCATTTTTATATAATGAAAAAGCAAATACTGCTTTAAAGAATTTCTTTAAAAGAGAAGACACGCTTTCTGTTGGTATTTGTAATGGTTGCCAATTATTTATGGAATTAGAAGTTATTAATCCAGAGCACCAAGTTCATGGAAAAATGACGTATAACGATTCGCACAAACACGAAAGTGCATTTACTTCTGTAAAAGTGCAAGAGAATAACTCAGTAATGTTATCAACTTTAGCAGGAACTACTTTAGGTGTTTGGATAAGTCATGGTGAAGGAAAATTTAAGCTTCCACTAGAGGAAAATAAATATAATATAGTAGCAAAATATGGCTATGAAGGATATCCTCATAATCCAAATGGCTCAGACTTTAATACTGCTATGATGTGTGATACAACAGGAAGACATTTAGTAACTATGCCTCATATTGAGCGTTCTACTTTTCAATGGAATTGGGCAAACTATCCAAAAGGCAGAAAAGACGAAGTTTCGCCTTGGTTGGAAGCATTTGTAAATGCTCGTAAATGGCTGGAAAACAAATAAGTAAAAATGCATCTAAAAAAAGGATGCATTTTTTATATAAAAACACAATGCATTTTGTAAGAGTTATCTTGTTTTGTATTAAATTTCATTAAGGATATTACAATTATCTATTTCATAATATGAGTAATGAAATTAATAAACTCAAGAACGTTTGGGATGAAGGAAAGAAAACTGCTATTCAAAACACAACATTACCAAAATTAGACTTTGAAGAATTAATTAGCTCGATTATTAGTGTAGGTCCTTTTTACTATTACATAATAGATTTTTTCGACATGTCACTATCTAATGTAAGCCCATCTATATACGATATACATGGTTTTGACCCTGATACTGTAACTTTTGATGATATATTAAAAAGTATTCATCCAGATGATATTGAGTTTGTATCTCAAGCAGAAGCTGCTAATATTGACTTTTTATATAAAAACATAGGAAAAGAAAACATTTTAAATTACAAAACGAATTTCTCTTTCCGTAGTAGAATGAAAAACGGCAACTATGAGTTACTAAATCATCAAGCTATCATTCTTACTGTTGATGAGTCTGGTCGTTTTGGTAAATCATTAAACATCCACACCTGTATAGATCATTTAACTAAAATAAACTCCAACCAAATTTCTTTAATTGGACTTAATGGTTTTCCATCTTATATGAATATAGATATAGTACCAAATTTTGGTCACTATATTACTTATACCAAACGTGAAATAGAAATTATTAAATGTATTTCCGAAGGATATTCAAACAAAAAAATTGCTGAAAAACTACATATTAGTGAAGGAACTGTAAAAAAACATCGTAATAATATTAGTAAAAAATCGGGTTGTAAAAACTCGGTAGAATTAATAAAGAAGAGTATTCTCCAAGGACTTATATAAATTTCCTTTACAAAATATACGCACTTATAGGTATTGTTTTCTGTAAGAATTTTGTTGTTATTTGTTTTGCATCAAACTTCTATTACAATTTTAATAAAGATAATGTTAATTACAGATGAACAAACTTCAACATCATCCTTCATCATTTAGCCAATTTTTTTTTCGTCAGTTAGTAATTATAGCTTTCATAGGTTGTTTCTCATTTTTATCAGCAACAGCTCAAAATAAAATTCAACTTGTAGGATACTGGCAATTACAAAAAGTGAGTTTTAAAAATATAGTTGCTGATGATTCTGAAAACAACAAAGAGCAGCTGTTAAACATTTTTAAAGCAGCTCTATATGAGCAACTTACAGATGAGCAACAATCAATACTTGAAGATTTAGAAATAATAAACTCTGAAGCTAAATTACTTTTTGACAAATATTATCTCACTTCATTAGAATTTAAGCCTAACAGTGCTTTTTATAATACCTCAATAGATTCTGAAAAATCACTCTCTGGAGAATATTTGCTAGATAAAAAAAAGCTCCTCATGGAATGGGAAACAGCTGATAATAATATTTTTAAAATTATAAAAACAACAGCAAATGAACTTGTTTTAAAGGATACAAAATTGAAGATTATTTTTTATTACACAAAAACTAAAATATAAAATCATGAAACAAAATGCTTTTCTCATAATCCTATGTTTAATCACTAGTATATTATCGGCTCAAACACTCACTTCTGATGGATTCATAATTAGTATAAGTAATATTAAGTCAGAAACAGGAACGACGAATATGGCTGGCACAACTTATAACTATAATGAATACACAGGAAATTATACTATAGAAAAAGATGGTGTTTTAATAGCGAAGCAAAGTTTTAGTTCACTTCAATTAAATAATGGTGCTGTGAATGTAAATATTAAAAACAAAGCAGGATATGGTAATACTGTTACTTATGATTATGATTCTAAAAGAATGGAATATCGATATGAAAAATATAAAATAAAAAAACCAAAAAATACATATGACATTATTTTGAATGCTATCTTAATTTATGCAAAAACAGATTAAATAAAATTAAATGCAGTAGAATCAAATACCTTCGTTTATTTGAAACCATTTAAAACATTACAATAAGAAAAAACAAAATGGCATTACTCACCAAGACAGAAAAAAAATTCTGGCAACGTCATTATCGTATAGAGAAATTGGCAGATATTCCTCAAGAAATGAAAGGCATTGTGTCAATAGATTCAGATTTAGATGATGATTTTCTTTTCTATGTAACCTCACGAGTACCAATCATTAGAGCTTTCGATTTAGAGAATACAGATATTACTGATGAAGGCGTTAAGCTTATAAGTATAGTAAAACATGTCGAAAAATTAGAACTTAAAAGTTCTAAACAAATTACAAAAGCCTGTTTGACTTACATTAATAATTTAAGAGAATTAAAACTACTCAATTTAATGAAGACCAACATATCACTAAACGACATTACGATTCTAAAAGATTTACCTAACCTAGAAGAACTTTATATGTCTTCAGAAGAAAGCGACGAATACAATTTAGAGAAAGTTATTCAACTTAAAGAAATACTTCCAAATTGCAGAGTATTTATTAATTATAATAGTTACGAATAGTTTATTTTTCTAATAAAAACCAAGCGTTTTAAAAGAAAAACATTATTTTTCTTTCTACTAAAAGACAATAATGAATCTTACGTATTTCGATAATAATAAAATACCACATATAGTAGAAGAATACTTTGAGTTATCTTTTTCAGATTCGTCAGTTCCATTTCAGTCTTTAATTTTACCATTAGAGTTTACTAACATAACTCATATAATAAAAGGAGATCAAAAATCTATTTTTAGAAAAAAAGAAACGCAACTTGAAGATTTAATGCTATCTGGTCAGTTTTTCAGATCTTATCAATTTATAGTAAATAGTGAATCAAAATCATTTGGTATAAGTTTTCATCCTACAGCTTTATACAAGATACTACAAACTGACATTTCAAAATTCGAAAACAAGCATGTGCTATTAAAAGATTATAATACAGACTTTTATAATTCAATTAGCACAGTTTTAAAATCCAGTAATTCTTCTAAAAAAATCGTACAAAAGCTAAGCGTTTTTTTTGGCGCTTATCCATTAAAAATCGACAAAAATACAGAGCATATTGATAATGCTATAAAGCAAATTAAAGCTAAAGAAGGGTTACTAAATGTTGGCGAAATAGTAGATGAGCTATTAATTTCGCAAAAAACTTTAGAAACACAATTCAAAAAAATAGTTGGCTTAACTCCTGGTAAGTATATACGTAAATATCGATTTTTAAAATTGATGAAAAAGTATCAAAGCCAAGTAATAAATCTAAAAGATTTAATTTATATGTATAACTATTATGACCAATCACATTTCACAAAAGACTTCACTTTATTTATGAAAGAAACTCCAAAAGCTTATTTCAAAAAGGAGTATCCACTTATTAAAAAATATTTAAAAGAATAATAATTACGATTTTTTACAATACTATCCTTTTTATTGTACTTAATTTTAAACTGAATAAAAAAACCTTAAATAAACTTAATTATAAGGGTTATAAAAGTTTTATTTATTAGTTATTAGTTAGTTATTAATAGGGTTTTGGTTATATTTATTCAACAAATATTCCCGAATCGAAGGAGCTGTAAACATTTGCAGCTCCTTTTTTGTTCTTTCGTTTGAAAATCGTCTTTAATTTCATATTTTGCAGCACTTCAAAACTCTTACTAACTAATGACAGACATTACCAGAATCTTTGATTTTCCATATTATCAACTAGAAAAATTCAATTTAGAAAAGGCTTTTACCACTAAATATAATGGAAAATGGCATTCTATATCATCACAAGAATATGTAAATCAAGCCAACGCAATAAGTAGAGGATTACTGCGATTAGGAGTACAACCTAATGATAAAATAGCAATCATTTCTAGCACAAATAGAACCGAATGGAACATTTTAGATATAGGTATTTTACAAATTGGTGCTCAAAACGCTCCAATATATCCTACTATTTCTGAAGAAGATTACGAGTACATATTAAATCACTCTGAAGCTGTTTATTGTTTTGTTTCAGATATAGAAGTATTAAAAAAGCTTAATGCTATAAAAGGTAATACTAAATTAAAAGGAGTTTATACGTTTGATGATATTTCTGGAGAAAAAAATTGGAAAGAGGTTTTAGAACTTGGAAAAGACAAAAACAATCAAGACGAAGTTGAAGCAAGAAAAAATGCAGTAAAACCTAGTGATTTAGCCACTTTAATTTATACATCAGGAACAACAGGAACACCAAAAGGTGTTATGCTGTCACATAGCAATTTAGTATCTAATGTTTTGGATAGTGAAAAACGCGTTCCGTTTGATTATGGTAAATCTAAAGCATTGAGTTTTCTACCAGTTTGTCATGTTTTTGAACGAATGATACTTTACTTATATCAATTTTGTGGTGTAGAAATATATTTTGCAGAATCAATTGAAAAGATGAGTGAAAATCTAGCTGAAATAAAGCCAAATGTTATGACAGCTGTTCCTCGTTTATATGAAAAAGTGTATGATAAAATCATAGCAAAAGGAAGCGACCTTACAGGAATTAAAAAAACACTGTTCTTTTGGGCAGTTAATTTAGGTTTAAAATATGAGCCTTATGGAGCTAATGGATGGTGGTACGAACTACAACTTAAATTGGCAAGAAAATTAATTTTCAGTAAATGGAAAGCTGGTTTAGGCGGAAATTTAGATTTAATGGTATCTGGTAGCGCAGCTTTACAACCTCGTTTAACCAGAACATTTGCTGCAGCACAAATGCCTATCATGGAAGGATATGGTCTTACAGAAACATCGCCAGTAATTTCTGTAAACGATCAACGCAATGGAGGTTTTAGAATTGGTACTGTTGGTCGTGTTATAGATAATGTAGAAGTTAAAATTGCTGATGACGGTGAAATATTAGTTAAAGGTCCTAACATCATGCAAGGCTATTATAAAGACCCTGAAAAAACTGCAGAAGTAATGACAGGTGACTATTTCCATACAGGTGATATAGGTGAAGTAAGTTCAGATGGTTTTTTAAAAATTACTGACCGCAAAAAAGAAATGTTTAAAACATCAGGCGGAAAATATGTGTCTCCTGCATTAATCGAAAATCAATTTAAACAATCTCAATTTATTGAGCAAGTAATGGTTATTGGTGAAGGTGAAAAAATGCCAGCTGCACTAATTCAACCAAATTTTGAATTTATAAAAGATTGGATTAAACGAAAAAACAAAAATATCAAAACGGACAATGCTTCAATTATTTCATCTGAAGAAGTTAAAAATCGTATTCAAAAAGAAATAGACTACGCTAACACTCATTTTGGAAAGTGGGAGCAAGTTAAAAAATTCGAGCTAACACCAGATATTTGGTCAATAGATGATGGTCATCTTACTCCTACTATGAAAATGAAACGAAAAATCATAAAAGAGAAATATCATAATCTTATCGAAAAAATATATCGCTCATAATATCTTAACTCCTTATTCTTTTAAGGAGTTTTTTTGTCTTTAAATCTTAGTTAATTTTTTAAAATTTATTATGCGTGCATAATAAATTTTTGTATATTTGACTTTCCAAAAAATATCCAATGAAAGACAAAACCATCGACTACGTACTGAGAACCACATGGTTAGCTGTTACAAAAATGTACAACGAAGAAGCAGCAAAGTTCGAAAGTACTATGGCAACTGGTTTTGCTTTGCTTAGTATTGACCCAGAAAAAGGAACACCATCAACATCACTTGGCCCAAAAATGGGAATGGAGGCTACTAGCCTATCTCGTACGCTTAAAATGATGGAAGAACGCGGATTAATTATTAGAAAACCTAATCCTGAAGACGGTCGTGGAGTATTAATTTTTCTTACCGATTTTGGAAAAGAAAAAAGAGCTTACTCTAGAGAAAAAGTTTTAACATTCAATGACACTATTAAAAATAGTATCTCAAAAGAGAAATTAGATAATTTTTATGAAGTAGCTGAAATCATAAATAATATGATATCAAATAAAAACATATACACTCAAAAAGAACATAGTTTAAAATAATATGAGCACACGCAGAATTAAAAAAATAGCAATTATTGGTTCCGGAATTATGGGAAGTGGTATTGCATGTCATTTCGCTAATATTGGTGTTGACGTGCTATTACTAGACATCGTACCTAGAGACCTTAATGATGCTGAAAAAGCTAAAGGGTTAACTTTAGAACATAAATCGGTAAGAAATCGTATTGTGAACGATTCACTTACTGCTTCATTAAAATCTAAACCTTCACCAATTTATCATCAATCTTTTGCAAGTAGAATTACTACAGGTAATCTTGAAGATGATATTGCAAAAGTAAAAGATGTCGATTGGATTATGGAAGTTGTTGTTGAGCGACTTGACATTAAACAACAAGTGTTTGAAAAACTTGAAAAACACAGAACTCCAGGTACATTAATCACATCTAACACATCTGGAATTCCTATTCATTTTATGAGCGAAGGTCGTAGTGAAGATTTCCAAAAACATTTTTGTGGAACACACTTTTTTAACCCAGCACGTTACTTAAAATTATTCGAAATCATACCAGGACCAAAAACTGATGCTTCTGTATTAGAGTTTTTAAATGGTTATGGCGAACAATTTCTAGGTAAAACATCTGTTGTTGCTAAAGATACACCAGCATTTATAGGTAATCGTATTGGAATATTCAGTATCCAAAGTTTATTTCATGCAGTTAAAGATTTAGACTTAACTATAGAAGAAGTTGATAAACTATCTGGACCAGTTATTGGTCGTCCAAAATCTGCAACATTCCGTACTGTTGATGTTGTTGGATTAGACACTTTAGTTCATGTAGCAAACGGAATTAGAGAAAACTGTCCAAATGACGAACGTAAAGAGTTATTTGTTTTACCAGATTTTATTAATAAAATGATGGAAAACAAATGGTTAGGAAGCAAAACAGGACAAGGTTTTTATAAACTAGTTAGAAATGCAGATGGATCTAAAGACATTTTATCTTTAGACTTGAATACTTTAGAATACAGAGCTAATAAAAGTGCAAGCTTTGCAACTTTAGAACTAACTAAAACGATTGATAAAGTAGTAGATCGTTTTAAAGTATTGGTTTCTGGTAAGGATAAAGCTGGTGAATTTTACCGCAAGAGTTTTGCAGCATTATTTGCTTATGTTTCAAATCGTATTCCAGAAATTACTGATGAATTGTATAAAATAGATGATGCCATGAAAGCAGGATTTGGTTGGGAGCATGGTCCTTTTCAAATTTGGGATGCTATTGGTGTAGAAAAAGGTATAGAAATTATGAAAGCTGAAGGTTTAGAACCAGCAGCTTGGGTTAACGATATGATAGCATCAGGAAACAAATCTTTCTATTCTATAAAAGATGGAGCAACATACTTTTATGATATTCCTAAAAAGGCACAAGAAAAAATTCCTGGTCAAGATTCATTTATCATATTAGATAATATTAGAAAATCAAACGAAGTTTGGAAAAACTCTGGTGTAGTAGTTGAAGATTTAGGTGATGGTATTCTTAATGTAGAATTCCAATCTAAAATGAACACTATTGGAGGAGATGTTTTAGCTGGATTAAATAAGGCAATTGATTTAGCCGAAAAAGATTTCGCAGGATTAGTTGTAGGTAATCAAGCAGCAAACTTTTCCGTTGGTGCTAATATTGGGATGATTTTTATGATGGCTGCAGAGCAAGAATATGACGAGCTTAATATGGCAATCAAATATTTCCAAGATACAATGATGCGTATGCGTTATTCATCAATCCCAACAATTTCTGCTCCTCACGGAATGGCTCTAGGTGGTGGTTGTGAGTTATCATTACACGCTGATAAAGTTGTAGCAGCTGCAGAAACTTATATGGGACTTGTAGAGTTTGGTGTAGGTGTTATTCCAGGTGGTGGAGGTTCTAAAGAAATGGCTTTAAGAGCTCAAGATACTTTTAGAAAAGGTGATGTAGAGTTAAATACACTTCAAGAGTATTTCTTAACTATAGGTATGGCAAAAGTATCAACTTCTGCTTATGAAGCATTTGATTTAGGTGTTCTTCAAAAAGGAAAAGATGTCGTTGTCGTTAATAAAGACAGACAAATTGCAGTTGCAAAAGCACATGCAAAATTAATGGCAGATGCTGGTTATACGCAACCTGTTAAACGAAATGATATAAAAGTACTTGGTAAACAAGCATTAGGAATGTTTTTAGTAGGTACTGACTCAATGAAAGACAGTAAATACATATCAGAGCATGATATGAAAATTGCAAATAAGTTAGCTTACGTGATGGCTGGAGGTGATTTATCAGAGCCTACACTTGTTAATGAACAATATTTATTGGATTTAGAACGTGAAGCTTTCTTATCGCTTTGTACAGAAAGAAAGACTTTAGAGCGTATTCAACACATGTTAAAAACCGGAAAACCGTTAAGAAATTAAGAAAATGAAACAAGCATATATAGTAAAAGCATACAGAACCGCAGTTGGCAAAGCACCAAAAGGCGTGTTCCGTTTTAAAAGAACTGACGAGCTAGCTGCTGAAACCATCCAGTATATGATGAAAGAGCTTCCTAATTTAGATAAGAAGCGTATTGATGATGTTATAGTTGGTAATGCTATGCCTGAAGGCTCACAAGGATTGAATATGGCTCGATTTATTTCACTAATTGGTTTAAATAGTGTAGATGTTCCTGGTGTTACAGTAAATCGTTTTTGTGCTTCTGGTATTGAAACAATTGGTATAGCAACAGCAAAAATTCAAGCTGGAATGGCAGACTGCATTATAGCTGGTGGAGCAGAAAGCATGAGCTCTGTGCCAATGACAGGATTTAAACCAGAGTTAAATTACGACACAGTTAAAGCTGGTCATGAAGATTATTATTGGGGAATGGGTAACACTGCTGAAGCGGTTGCAAACCAATTTAAAGTATCTCGCGAAGACCAAGATGAATTTGCATATAACTCTCATATGAAAGCTTTAAGAGCTCAAGCTGAAGATAGATTCAAAAATCAAATCGTTCCTATTGAAGTAGAGCAAACTTACCTTGATGAAAATGGTAAAAAAGCATCAAAAAAATACACAGTAACTAAAGATGAAGGTCCTCGTGCAGGAACAAATCTTGAAGCACTTGCAAAACTACGTCCAGTATTTGCTGCTAACGGAAGTGTAACAGCAGGTAACTCATCACAAATGAGTGATGGAGCAGCTTTTGTAATGATTATGAGTGAAGCAATGGTTAAAGAGTTAAATCTTGAGCCAATTGCTCGATTAGTCAACTACGCTGCTGCAGGAGTTGAACCTCGTATTATGGGAATTGGACCTGTTAAAGCAATTCCTAAAGCTTTACAACAAGCAGGTTTAAAGCAATCAGATTTAGAATTGATTGAGTTAAATGAAGCTTTCGCATCGCAATCATTAGCTGTAATACGTGAACTGAATTTAAATCCAGATATCATCAATGTTAATGGTGGAGCCATTGCATTAGGTCATCCACTTGGTTGTACTGGATCAAAACTTTCTGTACAACTGTTTGATGAAATGCGTCAGCGTAATATGAAAGGTAAATATGGTGCTGTAACTATGTGCGTAGGTACAGGTCAAGGTGCTTGTGGAATATTTGAATTTTTAAACTAATACAAAACTTAATACAACAATAAAAAAATGGAAGCAACAGAAAAAGACATCTTACGTGGAGGTCAGTTCTTGGTAAAAGAAACAAAATGTGAAGACGTTTTTACTCCTGAAGATTTTAATGAGGAGCAAAAAATGATGCGTGACTCTGTAATTGAGTTTAATGATCGTGAAATTATCCCTCATAAACCACGCTTTGAAGCAAAAGATTATGCTTTAACTGAAGAAGTAATGCGTAAAGCTGGAGAAATGGGCTTTTTGGGTGTTGCTGTTCCTGAAGCTTATGGTGGATTAGGAATGGGATTTGTTTCTACAATGATTGTATGCGAATACATATCTAGTGGAACAGGTTCTTTTAGCACTGCTTTTGGTGCTCATACAGGTATTGGTACAATGCCAATTACATTATATGGTACAGAAGAGCAAAAATTAAAATATGTACCAAAATTAGCAACAGGAGAATGGTTTGGAGCATATTGCTTAACTGAGCCAGGAGCTGGTAGTGATGCAAATTCAGGTAAAACCACTGCTGAACTTTCTGCTGATGGTAAATCATATAAAATTAATGGTCAAAAAATGTGGATTTCAAATGCAGGTTTCTGTAAGTTATTCATAGTATTTGCTCGTATTGAAAATGATAAAAACATTACAGGCTTCATCGTTGAAAATGACCCTTCTAATGGAATTACTTTAGGAGAAGAAGAACACAAATTAGGTATTCGTGCATCTTCAACACGTCAAGTATTCTTTAACGATACAGTGGTTCCTGTTGAAAATATGCTATCAGAAAGAGGTAATGGTTTTAAAATTGCTATGAACGCTCTTAATGTTGGACGTATTAAATTAGCTGCTGCATGTTTAGATTCTCAAAGACGAATCACAACATCTGCTGTTCAATATGCAAACGAACGCAAACAGTTTAATACACCAATTTCAGATTTTGGAGCTATTAAATATAAGTTAGCAGAAATGGCAACTAATGCTTATGCAGGTGAATCAGCATCATATAGAGCAGCTAAAAATATTGAAGATAGAATTGCTATGCGTGAAGCTGCTGGAAACAGTCACCAAGAAGCAGAACTTAAAGGTGTTGAAGAATATGCGATAGAATGTTCTATTTTAAAAGTTGCTGTATCAGAAGATGTACAAAACTGTGCAGATGAAGGTATCCAGATTTTTGGTGGAATGGGCTTTTCTGAAGAAACACCAATGGAAGCTGCTTGGAGAGATGCTCGTATTGCACGTATTTACGAAGGTACAAACGAGATTAATCGTATGCTTTCTGTTGGAATGTTAGTTAAAAAAGCAATGAAAGGCCATGTAGATTTATTAGGTCCTGCAACTGCAGTACAAAATGAACTAATGGGAATTCCTTCTTTTGACACACCAGATTATTCTGAATTATTTGCTGAAGAAAAAGAAATGATTGCAAAACTTAAGAAAGTATTCTTAATGGTTGCTGGTGCTGCTGTGCAAAAATTTGGTCCTGAACTAGATGGTCATCAACAATTACTTATTGCTGCTTCTGATATATTAATTGAAATCTATATGGCAGAATCTACAATATTAAGAACCGAGAAAAACGCTAAGCGTTTTGGTGAAAAAGAGCAAGAAATACAAATAGCTATGGCTAAATTATATTTATATAATGCAGTATCTATAGTTGAGAAAAACGGTAAAGAAAGTATTATTTCATTTGCTGAAGGTGATGAACAACGTATGATGTTAATGGGATTAAAACGTTTTGTTAAATACACAAACTATCCAGATATCGTAGATTTACGTAAAGCAATTGCTGAAAAAGTTAAAGCAGAAAATAAATACTGCTTTTAAAATTCCCTTTATTTATTAAATAGTTAATTAGTAGCAAACAAAAAGCCAATTCATTTAATTGAATTGGCTTTTTAAATATGAAAAAGTTAGAGGGATTTTAATTAACTAGAACCTTTTTAGTTAATAAACTTTCAGATGTTTTTACCTTAATTATATAAGTACCTGAACTCAATCCAGAAACCTTATACTCAGATACATTATCTTGCTTAATATTATTTGTTATATAAACAGGTTGCCCTAGTAAATTGTATAATTCTATGCTTTCAATATCTTGCTGATTAGAATTAATAACAACAATGCTCTCTATAGAGTTTGTAAAATTTGCATCAAAACCAGCTAGTTCATTTTCATTAATTCCTAAAGTGTCTTGATTGCTAAATGTTATTTCAAATCTATCAACATGCATTCCACCATTTAAATTAACACTGTAGTTACTTAATCTTAAATCATGATAGATATTTAATACTTTATCGTGTAAATAAATATTTACATCTGCAGGTACGTTTTCTAATCTATCTATTGAGATAGTATTTATTCCTGTAATATCTGTACGTATTTCAAGTGGTAATATAGTTTGAGAATTAATTTCATTTGTCCCTTGAATTACAAATTTTTCATTTTCAATTACCCAATACATATCGTCTATTAATGAATCATATAAATGTCCATCATAGCCAAAGTCAATAGCTTGTGTAGCGTTAGAATCAACGGTTACTAATAATTGTCTATGAATTTGATTAACAGAATTAAACCCAATTCTTAACTTCATTCTAGTATCACCATCATTTGTGTCATTTGAAGCTGTTGCTTCATTTGAACGCATAAAAACTGAGCTAGCATTTTCTTTTTGAAATACTCTTTGGCTGTTTCTAAATTTAATAGTTCCTGTTGCTTCACCTACAACAAAAAAGCCTTGTGAAACTGGAATATATCTTCCAGGAGTTTTAGTCGGAGTACCTCCAGTAGCTACATCAGGATCGTTTGTTCCTTTAGATGCAGATGGTAATCCACCTGATAAATTATATGTTGCGTATCCACCTTGGTATTCTGAAAGCACATGAGAACCTCCTCCCCAATGTTCCCAAAAATATAATGTTCCAGTTGTAGCACCACTACCTTCAATAATAGGTGCATTATCTAGTATAAACTGATGCGCATCTATTGCTGATGGATAAGGGTTGCCTACTAAATAGTCATTACCAGCATTAATAGTTAAGTTTATATCTCCATTATTAGGTTTTCCAGTAAACACATAGTTTTGTTGGTCAGCAATAGAACCGGATCCTGGTCCTTTCATAGTATAACCTTCACCAGCATAAATAATTCCATTACTTCTTATATGTTGCCAAGCTGAATAATCATTATCTAGTTGATTAGCAAACTTCCAAATCCAGTAATCTGCGATTCCTATTGGAGATGTATTAGTTCCATTATAACCAGAGGTTAAGAAATTAATATTTTGTGTCCCATCTCTCATTACGTTTTTAACATTATAGCCATTGTTATTAGATGTTGTATTACTAACTCCAACAGGAGATGACCAATAGTTATATGTAAATTTATCGGCTGTACCTTGTTGGTCTCTTTCTATTTTTCCAGAAGATGTTACGGCAAGTTCGCTATTTTGAGTTTGTATTAATTGAGATTCTCCCTCTAAATCAATATTACCATTTAAATTAAGATACCAGCTATTAAAAATTCCTGAATCATTATTTACAGTAAGCTTCTTTCCTAAATCGATTATTAACCCAATGGTATTATGATTAACATTTGTTGTTAAATTATCAGATATTTTTACAATTGCACAATTTGGGTGTGCTCCTGAAATATCCCAAACACTTCCATATAACCAATTGTTTGGATCTGACCAATTCCCATTTCCGCCAGCTTTAGTAACGTAAGGTAGAGGAGCTGTTTTGTCTTGATATGTTCTCATGTTATGAAGATACCCATTACTAGCATTTATTGATTTATCAAGAGTTTGCCCTGTATTAAGTACGTCCATGCTATAATACAATTCTAAATCGCTCCATAATAACCCATCAATATTTTTAGGAATAACTTTTCCTCTTACATTTCCTGCATTATTTTCAATTTCTTGATTAATCTGTCTATGTAACTGGTCTGTTGTAAGTGCTTTTTTATAAACTCTTGTTTCATAAATAGACCCTTCAAAATAATTGTTATCATTTTCAGTATTTCTACCAATTTCAAAATCGTGGCTAGAATTCCAACTTGCTTGATTATCTAATACATTACCTAGAAGTAATGTATACTCCCAAACCATATCTCCATTTAAATACAGTTGAATAGTTCCTTTGTTTCCATCATAAATTGCGGCAACATGATACCACATTTCTGTACTTAAAACAGGTGAGTTAAAATTAGGAGTAGTTATTGAGTTAAGTGTTATGCCATTTGTTTTTACAAATGTTTTTAATCTTCGGTTAGAATCTAGAAAAATTCTAAAATTACGCTGTCCCATAATCTCTCCACCATCAAAACCATTATCAAGTTTAATCCAAGACATCATAGTAACTTCAGGTTTATTTCCTAAAAATGCAGACCTATTAATGTAATCATCAACACCATCAAAATCTAAAGTTAAGTTTCTTACATCACTAAATGCTATTTCCCATCTATCATTAACAGTAGATGTGCTTCCTACAGCATCCATAGATATTAGAAAAGTAACTGTACTAAAAACGCCATTTAGTCTTACACTTCCAGATGCAGTACCATCTAAAGGTGGTCCACATTCAGACGGTAAACTATTATAAGTTTTACCTGCTTCTCTACCAACAGTTGTAGAAGTTGCAACAAAATGCGAATCATTTCCAGATAATCTTGTAAAGGTTATTCCAGGTGTTAAAATTGTAACTAAAGATGAAGATGTTAAACTACTAACTTCTCCTCCACCAAGTCTATCAAAATGTAATACAGGGTTCTCTACTGCTGTACTAAAATTAAAAGTTATTTGTGCTGAATTTGGAAATGTATGTCTAATACTTAACGATGGATTACCAACAATAGAAGCATCACTATAAGCTGAATTATTACAACCCATAGTATCATTTGTTTGAAAATCATTTAAAATATAAGAAGTCCCTGAACCGTAATTAGTAGCAGTTGCTTCAATATTTATTCCTCCTGCTGTAGTATTCCATTTAGTTGATGCTCCGCTTCCTGATGCAACCCATAATCCTGAGTTTTGTGCAGAAATACTATAAGAAGTAATTATAAAACAAAAACATAGTATGTTTTTGACTAATAGGTGTAGAGAATTTCTCATAAGTAGGCATTTTAAATTTGTATTTTAGGTTTGAGGGTAGAACAAACATAACTTCCATATAACTCATTGATAATAAAACTCTTTAAGCGGTTATAATTTTCGTTAAATAGCAAAATGATGCATTCTTTTATCGATTAACTACATATAATATTTAACAAAAAACACAGTGCATCTTATTCAATTTCAATGCCTTTTGAATATAAAAACCATGAACGCAGCTAAATTGAAATAATTTTTAATGATTCTTTTTAGTAAATTAGAGCCTCTTAATAATGTATCTATGCGACTTTTAATTATTGTTATCCTCCTTTTGTTCAATTTTCAAGTAAAAGCACAGTCAAATACAGAAGTTTTTCTTTTTGATTTGAGTACTGAAGATGGAGTATTTATACTTTCTAATTTTAAAAACATCTCAGAAAACGAAGGCTACGACAATCAGCCATCATTTTTAGACAATAACACCATTTTATTTGCTTCTACAAGAAATGGTCAGACAGATATTTTAAAATATGATTTAAAATATAATCTAAAATCATGGCTAAATTTTAGTGAAGGCAGCGAATATTCTCCCTTAAAAATCCCAAAGCAAAATGCAGTTTCTGCAATTAGATTAGATAAGGATGGAACTCAAGTTTTAAGAACATACGATTTAAAAAATGGTGAATCTGAAAAATTAATTGATGATATTGTTATTGGCTACCATACTTGGTTTAATGAAAACATATTAGTGTCTTCAGTTTTAGAGGATGATTATTTATCACTTTATGTAAGCAATTTAAATACACATAAAAATCAAAAAATAGATGAATACATTGGTCGTTCTCTCCACAAAATCCCAAATACAGAGTTAGTCAGTTATATTTCTAAAAAAATTGATAGTACTTGGGTAATAAAATCTTTAAACCCAATTACTTTCGAAACAAAATTAATAACAAAAACACTACCTCTTACAGAAGATATGTGTTGGCTATCTGATGGAAGTATATTAATGGCAAAAGATGGAATATTATATAGATACCAAACAAAAAAAGACCCAACCTGGAGAGAAGTTGCTCTGTTTAAAAATTTTGGAATAAACAACATTTCACGTTTAACAGTTAGTCCAGATGGAAAAAAAATATCTGTTGTTGGTGAAATGGTTAATATTAAACTTGAGCCAAAGCTAGAAAATATTAAATGGATTGCAGGCAATTGGAAAGGTGAAGCGTTTGGAGGGCAAACAGAAGAAAACTGGAGCGAGCCTTCTGGTGGCTCGATGATGGCAACATTTAAACTAATTGATAATAATAAAGTTGCATTTTATGAAATTGAAATTATTCGTGAAGTTGAAAACTCACTTATTTTACAATTAAAACACTTTGATAATGATTTAAAAGGTTGGGAAACAAAAGATGAAACTGTAGACTTTCCATTAAAAGAAATCACAGCCAACAAGGTGGTTTTTGAAGGTATGACTTTTGAAAAAATTAATGATAACGAAATGAATGTTTATGTTGATATTCATCAAAAAGATGGCTCAATTGAGACAGTAAAATTTAACTACAAAAAATAATTTATGAAGTCTATATTTATTACCTCTCTCCTACTATTTAGCTTTTTTTCTTCAGCACAAACAGATCAAAAGATATATAACATTATTAATTCGGTTTCAGAAGAACGAATTAAAAAAGACGTTAAAATTTTAACCGAATTTGGAACACGAAACACGTTTAGCGATACAGTTTCTAACACTCGTGGTATTGGTGCAGCAAGACGTTGGATAAAAAATGAATTTGAAGCTATTTCTAAAGATTGTGCTAACTGCCTGAATGTATTTTATCAAAAAGATTTTGTAACTAAAGAAGGAAATAGTCGTGTTCCTCATGATGCTTGGATTGTTAATGTTGTTGCCATTCAAAAAGGGACAAAATATCCTAATCGCTACATTATTATGAGTGGAGATATCGACTCTCGTGCTAGTGATACTATGGATTTTACAACTGATGCTCCTGGAGCAAATGATAATGCATCAGGTATGGCAGGAACTATTGAAGCAGCTCGAGTTTTGTCAAAATATAAATTTGAAAATAGCATTATTTATGTTGGCCTTTCTGGCGAAGAACAAGGATTATTTGGTGGCGCAGGATTAGCTGCTTATGCAAAAGAAAAAGGTTGGGATATTATTGGGATTCTCAACAACGATATGATTGGTAATATTGAAGGTGTTGATGGTGTTATTGACAATCGAACATTTCGCATTTTCTCTGAGCCTGTACCTCCAACTGAAACCGAACGAGAACGTAATGCGCGTCGCTTTTATGGTGGTGAAGTCGATGGTATTTCACGACAATTAGCACGTTACGTGTATAAAACAGTAAAAACATATATGCCTGAAATGAATCCAATGATGGTATATCGCTTAGATCGTTTTGGTCGTGGTGGTCATCATCGTCCGTTTAACGATTTAGGTTTTGCAGGTATCAGAATTATGGAGGCTCATGAAAATTATACACAGCAGCATCAAGATATTCGAACTGAAAATGGCATCAATTATGGAGATACTTTTGAACACGTAAATTTTCCTTATGCAAAAAAATTAACTGCTGTTAACGCTATAAATATAGCAAGTTTGGCTTCTGCTCCTCCTGCACCAAAAACAGTTGCTATTGGTGGTATTGTAGAACCATCTGCAAAACTAAAATGGGATAAAGTTGAAGGAGCAACTGGTTATAAAATTTATTGGAGAGATACTACATCTCCTACTTGGGATAATAGTAGATATGTTGGAGATATAACTGAGTTTGTTTTAGAAGGTGTTGTTATTGATAATTTCTACTTTGGAGTTGCATCAGTTGGCAAAAATGGTCATGAAAGTGTAATCGTATTTCCAAATCAAATTCTTAGAAATTAAATGTCAGAATTACAAGAGCATTATTTTAAAACCGATGAAGAGTGGAGAGAATGGTTACACAATAATCATTCATCATGTAAAGGCATTTATCTTATCTTTTATAAGGTTGAACATGAGAACGACTCAATGCGATGGGAAGAAGCAGTAAAAGTAGCCTTATGTTATGGTTGGATAGACTCAACAGTAAAAAGTTTAGGCAATGGAAAACGCAGACAGTATTTCACACCAAGAAACGAAAAAAGTGTTTGGAGTGCCTTAAACAAAAAATACATTAAGCAATTAATTAAAGAAGATTTAATCCATCAAAGTGGTTTATCTAAAATAGAAATTGCCAAACAAAATGGAAGTTGGACAGCATTAGATGATGTTGAGAATGGTATAATCCCAGAAGACTTGCAAATTCAATTTGATAAAAACCTTGATGCATACAATAACTATCAAAATTTTGCGCCATCCTACAGAAAAAGTTATTTGTATTGGCTCAACCAAGCTAAACGAGAGGAAACTAGACAAAAACGTATAACTGAAATCATTAAATTGTGTACCAATAACATAAAAAGTAAAGGTGATTGGTAAGTGTATTAATTAAATTTATTCTAATGGCTGAAGAGAAAATAAAACCTAAAAAAAAGAAAAAAAGAAAATTAAAGACATGGAAAATTAACTGGACCACTGATAAAATAATGAGTACTTCAGCACTATTCATAAGTGTAATTTCATTAATAGCTTTATTATATCAATCTTTTCTTGCAAGAGAAGAAAACAAACTCATTCAAAAACAACAAAGTGCTAGTGTTTTACCTTACCTCAACCAATGGCAAAGCAATTATAATGGAGAGTTTAAACTTATTATTGGAAATAAAGGTGTAGGTCCTGCATTTATAAATAAAGTAGAAATTGTTTTAGATTCTATTAAAACCTTCAGTAATACTGATGATTTATTTAATGAAATTTTTAAAACAGCAGAAGGACTTGACACTATACCTCATACAACGAGTACATTAATTAGTGGTTTTGTATTACCAGCCAATGATGATATTAAAATAATAGAAATGAAAGATGCCGATAATATCTTAAAGTTTCAAAAAGAGCTTAATAAAAGAAATATTTCTTTCAAAATAACTTATGCTGATGTTTATGGAACTGAATGGTTATTAAGTAATTCAAAAGACGAAAACAGTAGCGCTAATATTCCTGTATTAATTTCAAAAACAGAATAGCTTAACAAAGTTTTAAGATATCTAAGTTAAGTTTTAATTAATTTTAAAAGTTTAAAAAACCAACTCAATAAATATATTATGAAAAATTTCCTAACCTCTGTAATGCTTCTATGCGTTACGCTTCTTGCAGCACAAGATTTCTCAATGGACTTAGTTAAAAACATGAAACCTCGAAACATTGGTCCTGGAGGTATGTCTGGTCGTGTTACTGCAATAGATGCAGTGCATAGCAACCCAGATATTATGTTTGTTGGAACTGCCTCTGGTGGTTTATGGAAATCTTCTTCGGGAGGTATTAAATGGGAACCAATTTTTGATAAAGAAGTAACAGCTTCAATTGGTGCAGTAGCAATTCAACAATCAAATCCGAGTGTCATTTGGGTAGGAACAGGTGAAGGAAATCCGCGTAATAGTTTAAATGGTGGTTATGGTATTTATCGTTCGCTAGATGGTGGAAAAAACTGGTCACTAATGGGCTTAGAAAAAACTAGACATATACACCGAATTATTATCGATCCAACAAATCCAAATACAGTATATGCTGCTGCTATTGGATCACCTTGGGGAGAGCATCCAGAACGCGGTATTTATAAAACTACAGATGGTGGTCTAACTTGGAATAGAATTTTATTCGCTAATAATAAAACAGGTGCTGCCGATTTAGTAATGGATCCAACAAACCCAAATAAACTTATTGCAGCAATGTGGGAACATAAACGCGACCCATGGTTTTTTAATTCTGGTGGTGAAGGTTCAGGATTACATATGACACACGATGGTGGAAAAACGTGGAAAAAACTAACTGATGAAGATGGATTACCTAAAGGAAATCTTGGTCGTATTGGTGTTGCAATAGCTCCAAACAAACCAAATATAGTTTATGCGCTAGTAGAAGCTGAAAAAAATGCACTTTATAAAAGTGTTGATGGAGGTTTTAATTGGAAAATGATAAACGATAAAGATGATATTGGAAATAGACCCTTTTACTATTCTGAAATTTATGTAGATCCTCAAAATGAAAATAGAGTGTACTCAATTTATACTTACGTAAATGTAAGTGAAGATGGTGGTAAAAGTTTTGATATGCTAATGCCTGCATATGGTGTAGATAATGGTGTACACCCAGACCATCATGCATGGTGGATTCATCCAAAAAACGGAAATTTTATGATTGATGGGAATGATGGTGGAATGAATATAACTAAAGATGGTGGTAAATCATGGCGCTTTATTGGCAATCTTCCTGTTGCACAATTTTATCATATTAATGTAGATAATGAATTCCCTTATAATGTATATGGAGGAATGCAAGATAATGGTTCTTGGAGAGGTCCTGCTTATGTTTGGAGGGCTCAAGGAATTCGTAATAGCTACTGGCAAGAAATAAGTTTTGGTGACGGATTTGATGTTGTACCAGATAAAGACGATTCACGTTATGGTTGGACAATGAGCCAACAAGGTTATGTACAACGTTATGATTGGCAAACTGGTAATAATTATATTGTTAGACCAACACATCCAGAACCAAATGTAGAGTTACGTTTTAATTGGAATTCAGCCATAAATATTGATCCTTTTAGCAATAGCACTATTTACTTCGGAAGTCAATTTGTACATAAATCGACAGATAAAGGTGAAACCTGGACAATAATTTCCCCTGATTTAACAACCAACGATCCTGAAAAACTTAAACAGGCAGAAAGTGGTGGTTTAACAATGGATGCTACTGGAGCTGAAAACCATTGCACCATTTTAGTAATAGAGCCATCACCAATTGAGAAAGATATGTTATGGATTGGTACAGATGATGGTCGCGTACATATTACTCAAAATGGAGGTACAACTTGGACAGAAGTAACCAAGAACATTAAAGGATTACCAACTGGTAGCTGGATTCCGCAAATTAAAGCATCAAATAAAAACAAAGGTGAAGCATTATTAATAGCTAACGATTATAGACGATTTAACTATACTCCTTATGCTTACAGAACCAAAGATTATGGAAAAACATGGACTCGTATTGTTGATGAAAATGATGTAAAAAGCTATACATTATCTATTGTTGAAGATATTGAAGAACCAAATTTAATGTTTTTAGGTACAGATGACGGATTGTATATTTCTCTAAACGCAGGAGAAAAATGGACAAAATGGACAGAAGGCTTCCCTACAGTTTCAGTTAAAGATTTAGTTATACATCCACGTGAGCACGACTTAGTAATAGGAACATTTGGAAGAGCTGCTTGGGTGTTAGACGATATAAGACCATTACGTGAGATGGCTAAAAATAAACAGCTTATATATCAAAAAATAGAACTTTTTGAACCTCCTATTGCTTATCAAGCTGCATACCAACAACCAACAGGTAGCCGTTTTGGTGGTGATGCAATGTATAATGGCGAAAATAAAGGTTTTGGTGCCATTTTCTCATATTACTTAAAAGTTGATGAAAAAAAGGAAGATGCTAAAGACAACAAGGATAAAAAGAAAAAAGATGAAGCTTCAGATAATGAAAAAGATGATTCAGCAGCTGAAGACAAAGCAGTGGTTAAATGGGATTCTTTATCATTACAAATTTATGATGGAGAGCGACTAATTAGAACGTTAAAGCAAAAAGCACCAGAAAAAAGCGGAATACATAAATGGACATGGTACATGGATGAAGCTGGTGTAGAAAGACCATCAAAATCTACAAGAAAGAGAAATAACGAACCAGGAGGAGCATCTGTAAAGCCTGGTAAATACAAAGCTGTTTTAACTTTTGGAGATCTAAGATCTGAAGAAATGATAACTGTAAAAACCGATCCAAGATTAGATGTTTCTTCAGCTAATATTAATGAAGTTTACGCTGCATCAAAAGAATTGGAAAACATGCAACAAACTGCTGCAGATGCAGTAAAACAATTAGTAGAAAGTAAAAAAATTGCCGAAGCTTATCAAAGTGATTTAAAAAAATTAGATAAAAACGCTTATAAAGAGCAAATAAAAGCATCAAAAGATATTATGAAAAAGATAGATGATATTATTGATATTTATCTTGGTAAAGAAGACAAACGACAAGGTATTACTCGTAACCCAGAAATTACTGTAATGGAAAGATTAGGTAATGCTAATGGTTATGTTCAATCAAGACAAAATGGGTTGACAACTACAGAAAACACTTTAATAAAACATGCTAAAGACGAGTTAAATAGCGCATTAGATAAAACCAATACTTTTTTTAATAACGATTGGAAAACCTACCAAAGCACTATGGAAAGCCTTAAAGCTTCACCATTTAAAGAAACAAAAACCTTTAAATTAAATTAATTCAAAAACTAAAAAGCCCTAGAATTCTAGGGCTTTTTTCTTACTCATCATGTTTTTATTTTAAGTATGATATAAATCATATTTTAAGCTCATTTCATTTTTAACCTTTGCATTAGGTATAAATGAGCAAATAATTATGGAGCAACTCTCTTGTTTCCATTGTGGTGATAACTGCGATAAAAATGTAATTAATTTTCAAGAAAAAACATTCTGCTGTAATGGCTGTAAAACTGTTTATGAAATTTTCTCTGAAAATGATTTAACATGCTATTACGACTTACAATCATCACCTGGAGCAATTCCAAAAGACATTGAAGGAAAATACGACTTCCTAACTCAACAAAACATAATAGATAAGCTTGTAGAGTTTGATGATGGTAATATGCAAATTATCAATCTTTTTATTCCTCATATTCATTGTAGTTCATGTATATGGATACTTGAAAATTTAAATAAACTCAATAAAAACATTTCTTTATCACAAGTTGATTTTGGTAAAAAATCGGTTCGTATTCATTACAACTCCAAAGACTATTCACTAAAAGAGGCTGTAGTATTATTAAGCTCAATTGGTTATGAGCCATATATAAGTCTTGATGATTTTTCAGCTGGAAAAAAGCAGATTAGTAGAACTTTAATTTATAAACTAGGAATAGCTGGATTTGCTTTTGGAAATGTGATGTTTTTATCATTTCCAGAGTATTTTGAGGTTGGTGAATTTTGGTTAGAACAATACAAACCGCTCTTTAGATGGTTAATGTTTGCATTTTCATTACCTGTAGTATTTTATGCATCTCAAGATTATTTTATTTCAGCATACAAAGGGCTACGTGCTAGAATATTAAATATTGATGTACCTATTGCCTTAGGAATAGTTGTTTTATTCATAAGAAGTACCATAGACATTGCATTCGATTTGGGCTCTGGTTTTTTTGATAGTTTAACAGGATTAGTTTTCTTTTTGCTACTAGGAAAGTTTTTTCAGCAAAAAACCTATTCTTTTTTATCTTTTGAACGCGACTATAAGTCCTATTTCCCAATTGCTGTAACCAAAATAACGTCAGTGGGCGAAGTACCCATTCAAGTATATGAAATTGTAAAAGGTGACCGAATTCTTATCAGAAATGAAGAATTGATTCCTGTTGATGGAATACTAATTAGTGGCAATGCAAAAATTGATTACAGTTTTGTAACAGGTGAGTCTAAAACTATTTCAAAAAAATCTGGAGACAAGTTATTTTCTGGTGGAAAGCAGACTTCTGGAGTTATTGAAATGGAAGCCATAAAAACCGTTGAGCAAAGCTATCTTACCCAATTATGGAGCAATGATGTCTTTACAAAAGTAAAAGAAGATGGCTTTACAACGCTCACCAACACCATTAGTAAGCGTTTTACAATAGCTGTATTAAGCATTGCTTTTATTTCTACTACTTATTGGTTATTTACAGATGCATCTGTTGCAATGAATGTATTCACTTCGGTGTTAATTATTGCTTGTCCTTGCGCTATAGCTTTAGCAGCTCCTTTTACATTAGGAAATTTGCTTCGCATATTTGGTAAACAAAAATTCTACCTCAAAAATGCCACTGTAATAGAACAATTAGCAGCTATCAATACTATTATTTTTGATAAAACAGGTACTATAACATCTAACAAAAAAAGCACTGCAACTTATGATGGTATAACACTTTCAAAAGATGAAGAATTACTGTTAAAGAATACATTACGTGGCTCAAATCATCCTTTAAGTAGAACACTTTATGAGCTTTTAAAAGAGCATGATATAATTACACTAGATCAGTTTGAAGAACATCTAGGCAAAGGTATTGAAGCTACTCATAAAGAAAATAAGATTAAAATTGGTTCAGCTGGCTTTGTAGGTTCATCAGATACTTCTATTTTAAATACTACTGTTCATATTAGCTCTAATAATACTTACAAGGGAAAATTTACATTTTATAATAGCTATCGTAAAGGTTTATCAAAATTATTTAATAAGCTAAAAAGGCAATTCGACTTGGTTATTCTTTCAGGAGATAATGAAGGTGAATTAGAGAACTTGAAAAAAATGCTGCCTTCAAAAACAAAAATGTTATTCAACCAAAAGCCTGAAGACAAGCTAGAATATATTAAATACCACCAAAGTGAAGGTGCTAAAGTTTTAATGATAGGTGACGGATTGAATGATGCTGGAGCATTAGCACAAAGCAATGTTGGTATAGCCATATCAGAAAATGTTAATGTATTCTCTCCTGCTTGTGACGCTATTTTAGACGCAAGTCAATTCAACAAACTTAACAGTTTTATAAATGCTTCTAAATCAGCTATAAATATTGTTAAATGGAGTTTTGCTTTGTCATTTATATATAATGTTATTGGGCTTTATTTTGCTGTAACTGGACAATTAGCACCTGTAATTGCAGCTATTTTAATGCCTTTGAGCTCTATTAGCGTGGTTGTATTTACCACATTCGCAACAAATTTTATAGGCAGAAGATTAAAATGAATAAAAATAACCAAACATGATAAATGTCATGTTTTAACAAAGTGTTCAAATGTAATTTTGAGCCATAACTTCAATAAGGTATGAGTGTTATATATATTTTATTAACCATCAGTATTATAGTAGCCATCGTGTTCTTTGTAGCATTCATTTTTGCTGTAAAGAATGGTCAATATGATGACAGCTATACACCTTCGGTTAGAATGCTTTTTGAAGATGAACTCGTAAAAGAGAAAACAAAAAAACCAATACAATCTAAAGACTAATCAGAATCATTATGGAAGTACAACAGTTTTATTACGATAATAAAATCGTTAAAAATTTTATTTATGCCACTATCTTTTGGGGAATTATAGGCATGACTGTAGGCTTAATGCTAGCTTTTCTTTTTATTTTTCCAAACTACATGGAAGGCATTTCATGGCTTAGTTTTGGTCGTTTAAGACCATTACATACCAATGCTGTAATTTTCGCCTTTGTTGGAAATGCCATTTTTGCAGGTGTTTATTATTCTACACAGCGTTTGCTAAAAGCCAGAATGTTTAGCGATTTATTAAGTAAAATTAACTTTTGGGGATGGCAACTTATTATTGTTGGAGCTGCCATAACATTACCATTAGGTTATACAACATCTAAAGAGTATGCAGAATTAGAATGGCCTTTTGATATCGCTATTGCATTAATTTGGGTTGTTTTTGGTTGGAATCTTATAGGTACTATCTTAAAACGACGTCAACGTCACTTGTATGTAGCTATATGGTTTTATATCGCAACGTTTGTAACTGTTGCTGTACTTCATATTTTTAATAGTTTAGAGCTACCTGTAAGTGGTTTAAAAAGCTATTCTGTTTATGCTGGTGTACAAGATGCTTTGGTTCAATGGTGGTATGGTCATAATGCTGTTGCATTTTTCTTAACTACACCATTTTTGGGTCTTATGTATTATTTTGTTCCTAAAGCTGCAAACAGACCTGTTTATTCATACAGGCTATCTATAGTTCACTTTTGGTCTTTAATATTTATTTACATCTGGGCAGGACCACATCACTTGTTGTATACTGCTTTACCAGAATGGGCTCAAAATTTAGGAGTTGCCTTTTCTGTTATGTTATTAATGCCTTCTTGGGGAGGAATGATTAACGGACTATTAACTCTACGTGGAGCTTGGGATAAAGTACGTATTGATCCTGTACTCAAATTCATGGTAGTGGCAATTACTGGTTATGGTATGGCAACTTTTGAAGGTCCAATGCTATCACTTAAAAACGTAAACGCTATTGCACACTTTACCGATTGGATTATTGCTCACGTTCATGTTGGAGCATTAGCATGGAACGGGTTTTTAACTTTTGGTATGATTTACTGGTTAGTACCTAGATTGTTCAAAACTAAATTACACTCTGTAAAGCTTGCCAACTTACATTTCTGGATAGGCACTTTAGGTATCATATTATATGCATTACCAATGTATGTTGCTGGATTTACACAAGCAAGTATGTGGAAACAATTTAGACCTGACGGCAATTTGGTTTATGGTAACTTTTTAGAAACTGTAACTGAAATTATGCCTATGTACTGGATGCGTGCCATTGGAGGAACACTATTTATTATTGGTATGCTAATTTTAGTTTATAACATTTATGTAACTGTAAAAAATGCAAGTAAAGTTGAAGATGAACTAGCAGAAGCTCCTGCATTAGAACGTGTTTCAAAAAAACGTGTTGCTGGTGAAGGATGGCATACTTGGTTGGAGCGTAAACCAATCCAGCTTACAATTTTAGCTACTATAGCAATATTAATTGGTGGTATAATACAAATTGTACCAACTATAATGGTAAAATCTAATATACCAACAATTAGTAGTGTACAACCATATACTCCACTTGAGTTAGAAGGTAGAGATATTTATATTCGTGAAGGTTGCGTTGGATGTCATTCACAAATGATAAGACCATTTCGTAGTGAAGTAGCTCGATATGGAGAATATTCAAAAGCTGGTGAATATGTTTATGACCATCCTTTTTTATGGGGAAGTAAACGTACAGGACCAGACTTACATAGAATTGGTGGTAAATATTCAGATAACTGGCACTTTAATCATATGTACGACCCACAAAGTACATCTTCAGGCTCTATAATGCCATCATATCAATGGTTAATTAGAAGCGAGTTAGACAAATCACAAACTGAATCTAAAATGAAAGTAATGGTAAAATTAGGTGTACCATATACAGATGAAGATATTGCAAATGCTCAAAAGCAAATGCTAGAACAAGGTACCAAAATAGAACAAAACCTTTATAGTGATCCAGATTTTGTTACTGCTTATGAAAACGATAAGAAGAACTCAGGTGAAGATTTTGTAGAAATGAAAAACAGAGAAATTGTAGCACTTATTGCTTATTTACAACGTCTAGGAACAGATATAAAAGTTAAAGATCTAGAAGATAAAACCACTCAAAACTAAAACATTATGTTAAAATTCGTAAAAAACCATATGGAGAGTATTACTGGAATTGAAATATATCCAATAATCTCCCTACTCATATTCTTTACTTTTTTTGTAGTACTATTTTGGTGGGTTTTCACAGCCAAAAAAGAGTATATCAATAAAGTAAGTAACATCCCTTTAGATAACCAACAAAACGACACTATATTATGAGACAATTATTTCCATCATACGTAAGAGTTCCGTTAGTATTTTTTACAATTTTCGGAATTATAGAGTTTTTTATTGACTCAGGTAATGAACCTGCGTTTTTAAAATACCCAATAATTATGTTGTTTTTAGCATTAGTGTTTTTAATCATTATTGCTATTGAAGCAATTGTTAGTGCATTAGAAAATGTTATGTATCAAAGCCTTGATGAAGCTGCAAAAGAACGTTATATCGCTGCAAAAAACAGGCCTTTAAAATTCACTTGGTTAAATAATACCTATAAAAAATTAGTAGGTACAAAACCAATGGAAAAAGAACAAGAATTGATATTAGATCATAATTATGATGGTATCAAGGAATTAGATAACGATCTTCCGCCTTGGTGGTTATATGGTTTTTATGCATCAATTATTTTTGGAGCTATCTATTTAGTTAAGTATCATGTTTTTGATGGTGATACTCAATACGATGAATTAGAAAGCGAATATGCACAAGCAAAAATTGAACTTGAAGAGTACAAAAAAACTGCTAAAGATTTAGTCGATTTTAACACCGTTACTTTTTTATCTGATGCAGCAGATTTAGCCAAAGGAAAAACTATATATGAAGAAAACTGTGTTGCATGCCACAAATCTGATGGTGGTGGAGGAATTGGACCCAACCTTACTGACAACCATTGGATTCTTGGTGGAGGCATAAAAAATGTATTTAAAACTATTAACGATGGAGGCCGAGATGGAAAAGGAATGGTAGCTTGGTCTAAAAACGGATTAAAACCTTCAGAAATAGCTCAAGTGGCAAGTTATGTACTAACCTTACAAGATATAACACCAGCAGAACCAAAAGAAGCCGAAGGAGACGTTTGGGTTGACGAAAACGTTACATCTGATAATAATTAGATAAAACTAAAAAATTGATTTTTTAGTTTCAATATAATAAAATGGAAACACCAGAAAACGAAACATTCAGAGATTCTATTGGTACCGTAACCAAAGAAGGTAAACGTGCCTGGGTATTTCCAAAAAAACCAAGTGGTAAACTTTACGAGTATCGTAAAATAGTAAGCTATTTTCTATTAGTTTTTTTTATTGCTTCACCCTTTATAAAAATTAATGGCAATCAGTTTCTAATGTTTAATATATTAGAAAGACGTTTTAACATTTTCGGATTTCCATTTTGGCCACAAGATTTTCATTTGTTTGTTATATCAATGATTATTGGTGTTATAGCTATTACCTTATTTACAGTAGCTTTTGGTCGTATTTTTTGCGGATGGATTTGTCCTCAAACCATTTTTATGGAAATGGTATTTAGACGTATAGAGTACTGGATTGATGGTGACAGAGGTGCACAAATGCGATTAGATAAACAAGCATGGAATAGTGAAAAGATAAGAAAGCGTAGTCTAAAATGGTTCATTTTTCTGATAATTTCATTCGTGATAGCAAATGTTTTTTTAGCTTATTTAATAGGTAGTGATAAGGTAATTCAATATATAACCGATGGCCCTTTTCAGCATATAAATACACTAATTTCATTATTAATATTTACTGCTGTTTTCTATTTCGTTTTTGCTTGGTTTAGAGAACAAGTTTGCATTATTGCTTGTCCATACGGAAGGTTACAAGGTGTATTATTAGACACCAAATCGATTGTAGTTGCTTACGACCACAAACGAGGAGAAGCAGAAAATGGGCGAAAAAAATTTAGAAAAAATGAAGATAGAGAAAGCCTTGGCCATGGTGATTGTATAGATTGTTTTCAATGTGTAAATGTTTGTCCAACAGGCATAGACATTAGAAACGGAACACAACTAGAATGTGTTAACTGTACAGCTTGTATTGATGAATGTGACCATATTATGGAAAGCATCAACTTGCCAAAAGGGCTCATACGATATGCAAGTGAAGATGAAATAGCAAAAAAAGAAAAGTTCAAACTCACAGCCAGAATGAAAGGATATTTTGCTGTTCTTTTCATCTTAATTGGTATTTTAACTGGTATGCTCTTTTTAAGAAATGATGTAGAAGCTCGAGTTTTAAGACTTCCTGGGCAATTATACGAACACAAACAAGGTGATATTATCAGTAATGTTTTTACTTATAAATTAATTAATAAAACATCTAATAATATTGAGTACATCAACTTTAAGCTTCGCAAGTATAAAGGAGAAATTAAACTCGTATCGAGCAAAGAAAATATTATAGTACCTCAACAAGGTATGGCTGAAGGCACTCTATTTATAGAAATTGATAAAAAAGACTTAAAAGGCGATAAAAACAAACTAATGATCGAGGTTTATAGTAACGACAAATTAATTGAAACGACAACAGTTAATTTTTTAGGCCCTAGAAGTTTTAACTAATAAAATAAGATTATGAAAATAAATTGGGGAACAGGCATCGTATTAGCATTTATAGGCTTTATAAGCTTTATAATGTATTTTGTTATAAACATGAATATAAATAAAAAATATGATCATGATTTAGTAGCTGAAGATTATTATAAACTAGAGTTAGAATTTCAAAACGATATTGACAAACAAAATAATGCCAAAACATTAGAACAAAACCTTAGTTGGACAAAAACTGATGAAGGCATATTAATAGCATTTCCTGAAAAACTTGAAATAAATAGTATTACAGGAAAAGTGTTCCTATATAGACCATCTAATAAACAATTAGACTTTGAAACACCTATTTCATTGTCTGAACACACTTTGCTCATACCTGACAAACGTTTGTTAGATGGTCGTTGGAACATAAAAGTTGACTGGCAATATAAAGGAAATAAATACTTATACAAAAAAGAAATTAGTTACTAAATGTTATGGTCGGCATTCATATTGGGCTTATTAGGTAGTTTTCACTGTGTTGGTATGTGTGGGCCTATTGCTTTTATGTTGCCAGTTGATAGAACAAATTCCTTTATAAAAATCACACAAATTTTTACGTATCATTTTGGTCGTTTATTAGCATATAGTATTATTGGTTTATTTTTTGGATTGGTTGGCAAAAGCTTATATATATTTGGTTTTCAACAACAATTATCTATTGCTATTGGTGTTTTAATGATTATAGTAGTTTTAATTCCTGTGCAAACGTTTAACAGATACAATTTTTCAAAACCAGTCTACAACATCATTTCAAAAGTAAAGTCATCACTAGGTAAAGCTTTAAAGAAAAAAACTGCCGACACTTTTTTAACTATTGGTTTTTTAAATGGTTTTTTACCTTGCGGATTGGTTTATATGGCAGTTTTTGCATCATTAGCAATGCAAAGTACTACTCAAGGTAGTTTGTATATGGTACTATTTGGCTTAGGTACTATTCCGTTAATGACAACTGCAATATATATTGGTAAATTTCTAAATATAAAAGCAAAACAACGTATACAAAAAGCAATTCCTGTATTTGTAATTATTATTGGGTTATTATTTATAATTCGTGGATTAGGTTTAGATATTCCTTACCTCTCACCTGCTCCAATTACCGAAATTGCTACAGGACAAATTGAATGTCATTAATTAAGATATATTTGTCCTAATTAAAAATTAATTCTATCTTTGTATAAAATAAATTATGTTTTCTAAAGCCTGTGAATATGGAATTAAAGCTTCAATCTTCATTGCGATAAATTCGCGAGATGGGAGACGCGTGAGTCCTAAAGAGATTGCGAAAGAAATAGATTCTCCACAAGCTTTTACAGCAAAAATATTACAAGATTTAGTGAGAGCTAACATTATAAACTCTGTTAAAGGTGCTTATGGTGGCTTTGAGATTGACAAAAAAGATATCTCTAACATTAAGCTATCTCAAATAGTAAACGCTATAGATGGTGATAAAATTTATAATGGTTGTGGTTTAGGTTTGCATACATGTGATGAAGAACATCCATGTCCTGTACATGATAAATTTAAAATTGTAAGATCTGAACTTAAAAATATGCTTGAAAATACTAATTTAGAACAGCTTGCTTTAGATATACAATCTGGTGCTTCATTTTTAAAAATGTAAAAAAATTTAATTATAAATAGGATAATTTTATCCGAAATAAATAAAACATGGAAACATTACATAAAGACTCAAAAAAACAAATAGGGCAATTTGTTGCAGACGATTTTAGAACTGCAGCAATATTCTCTAGATATGGTATCGATTTTTGCTGTAAAGGCGATAGAACAATTGAAGAGGTTTGCAAAAAAAATGACATAGAAACAGACGAATTATTAGGAAAACTATATGAAGTGTCAATGATTTCAACTAATCAATCTATTGATTATAAATCTTGGCCATTAGATTTATTGATTGATTATATAGAAAAAAAACATCATAGATATGTTGAAGAAAAAATTCCTGTGATCTTGCAATTTCTAAATAAGCTATGTAAAGTTCACGGTGAACGTCATCCAGAATTGCATAAAATAAACGAACTATTTACGGCTTCTGCTGGAGAATTATCTGCGCACATGAAAAAAGAAGAACTTATCCTCTTCCCTTTTATTAAAAAAATGACAACTGCCAAATTGCAAAATAGTGCTATACAATCTCCTCAATTTGGAACTGTAGAAAACCCTATAACTATGATGAAACACGAACACGATAATGAAGGTGAGCGTTTTAGACACATAGCAAAACTAACAGATAATTATACTCCACCTTCAGATGCATGCAATACTTATAAAGTTACTTATGCTATGCTTGATGAGTTTGAAAAAGATTTACACTTACACATACATTTAGAAAACAATATTTTATTCCCTGAAGCCATAAAACTAGAGCTACAATTTGATTAATAGCAAATCTTAAACATAACTTTGGTTAATTAGAAAGTCCTGGAAAGAATTTCAATTTTTTTCCAGGATTTTAATTAGAAATCTTTTCTTTTAGATTTAATCACTATTCTTAAAATTGGCAATACAACCCATAAAACAAGTGTTGCAAACGAAACTAAAAGTCCAAAATTAGTACCAAAAAACTGCTTAAATACAGCTCCTGTATAACCTAATAATGCAGAAATATCTAATTTTAATAATATGAGCGTTCTTGATAAATCAATTGGGTTTAACATTGTCCCAAAAAGAGATAATTTGTCTAAAGGATAATCTTCAAACATAATTAAGGTCATTAAAAATATACCATCATAAATAATGGCTAGGAATAACCAAAGTAAAATAGCATATCCAAAACCTTTAATTTTATTCTCATTAGATAGCGCAATATTAAAGGCTAAAGCAGTAAATATTAAGGTTAGAAAAACACCTGTAATTAATAGTAATGAAAAGTCCCAAATAGCACTACTTTTAAATAACCCATAAAACACAAATGGGATACCTAATCCTAATATTAAACTCATTGAGAGTGATAATGCCACACCTAGATATTGTCCTAAAAATATTGAAGAACGCTTTAAAGGTTGTGCTAATAAAAGTTCTGTAAATTCTTTTGAGTTATAGTAATACATGACACCAAAAATGGTTCCTATTAAAGGCACGAGAACTATTATTACATTCATTAAAGTGATAACAGCTTTTGATAAATCGTTATTTAAAAACAATAATACAATACCAAGTAATAAATAGAATGCAAAGTACACATAACTCCATCGACTACGCATAAGATCGTAAAAACTATATTTTAATATTTTAAGCATGATTATTAGTTAATATAGACGCTATTGCATGCTCAAAATCTGGCTGCTCGGTCTTGGTTTTTAATTCTGAAATAGAGCCTTTAAAGTATATTTTACCTTCTAACAAGAACACAATCTCATCAGATACTTCTTCAACAAAACTCATAATATGTGATGTTATTAAAATGGTTTTTCCTTTGGCTTTTTCAGCTTGAATTAAATCTTTTAATCTGATTAATGAAATTGGATCTAAACCAGAAGTTGGCTCATCTAAAATAACTAAAGGACTATCAAACATAAAAGTCAAAACTATATTCACTTTTTGCTTTGTTCCTCCTGATAGATTACCCAGTTTTTTATCTAAAAAAGGTGTTAACTTAAACAAGTCTATTAACTGTTCGTCAATTGTTGTATTACCTCTTAAATCTTTAATCATCTTAATTAACTCCTTAACTCTTAAGTTACTTGGAAAGTTTGCAATCTGAGGTAAGTAGTCTATTTTATGTCTGTAATTAGATCCTTTTTTAATATTTTCTCCAAGTACGTCTATATTACCTTTATCTGGAATAACCATTCCTAAAACACATTTAATTAATGTTGTTTTACCAGAGCCATTTGGCCCAAGAACAGCAAAAATTCCACCTTTATTGATATTTAAATCAACACCACTTAAAACCTCGTTTTTGCCAAATTTTTTATGTAAATTTTGAATACTTACCATGTTATTTTTTTAATTAGAGGGTTATTATCCAGCAAATTATCTGGCGTAAAAACAGGAGAAACCTTTTCAGAGAAATCTATTATATCTATAAACAAACTGCGAAGTAGAATTATAGTTTCGGGAGTTCGGTTTACTATATATGAAAACAGTTTTACTGGTCTGTAAGGCACATCACCAACACCATCTTTATTGAGATCATAACCAGTATAATTGCTCCAATAGTTTCTATCGAAAATGTTATCATTTACATTACTATTATATGAAATATCGAAGGAGTTATACAAAAAATTGTTTTCTACAAAACTGTTGGTATAACAAGCTCCACGGACTTTAATAGCCCAACCGTTATTAATGAAATTGTTATTTTTATATGTAATACGGTTAGAGCCTTCAATATTTATCCCAATAGTATTTTCTTCAAAAGTATTTCCAATAATTTCGGCATCGTTAATCTCTTTTAAAAGCATTCCGTAAGATGCAGTTCCCCAATTTTCTTTAAAAGTGTTATTAGTCATTTTTATTTTCTTTGAAAACATCACAGCCACTCCTGCTCCATTATTTTCAAAGGTATTGTCGCAATACTCATCATTATTAGAAAACATAAAGTGCAAACCATAGCGAAGGTTTAATGCGCTAACATTGTTTTTTATTAGGCAATCATCAGAGAATTCTAAATAAATTCCGTCGCGAACATGCTCAACATAATTATGTTCAATTTCTATATGGTTACTGTACCAAAGCTGGATACCATTTCCTGAATTATACTCTTCAACAGCATCACCAATTATTTTGTTATGATATACTTTTCCGTAGCTAGATTTTTCAAGATAAATTCCAAAAAATAGTTTTTCTAATACCAAATTCTGAATTACAAAATGTTTGCTTCTTCTAACTCGAATAGCAGCATAATCTTCAGTATAACTTGTGCCTACATTTATGATAAATAACCCATCAACAGTAACATTATCTGAAACAATTGTTATTATTTCTCCTTTTAACTCGCCATCAATTACAGGGTAATTTTTTCCTATAATAGTTAAAGGCTTATCGATAATAATATTATGCTCTTTATAAGTTCCTTTTTTAACAATGATAGTATCAAAGTCTTTAGCTATGGTAATTGCTTTTTTTAAAGTTGAAATTTCACAAGTATTACAAACTTCAATATTTTGTGCATAGCTAGAAAATGCCATTAAAATGACCACTAAAGAAACAAGTTGCTTTTTCATGATGTTAGTCGTTAAAATGAACTAATAACTCTTCCCAAGAATATAAATCGCCTCCTTTTTCAGATTGCATTTTTTCGGCATCAGCTTTATTTTTAAATGCTGAAAGATATGCTCCCATTGGGCTCGGAATATTTTTACTAATTAAAAAAGTAGCTTTTTGGGCATCAATAAGCTGCTCTGGTTCTGTGTAGTTATTAGATAAATAAAGTTCAATTTCTGATGCATCAAAATCATTCATAAAATTGATCATACATTCTGTAGCATCAAATTTATAAACTTTACCTTTTTTGGTTACAATTTCTGCAGCATGTACTTTATCTACAATGGTCATTTTACAAAAATGACAGCCATCACTTCCGTAATCAATAGCTTGTGGTGATACATTACAGCTGACTAGCATCAACAATAATGCAATAATTAAATAGTGTTTTAGTGTTTGCATGATTTTAGTGTTTTAGTGTTTTTTATCCTCTCTACATAGTCAATTTTTTATTATGTTTTTTCTTCCCAACTAAATAGGCAATAAAAGATGTTGCTATACCTAGAGCTAAAAACAAAGCGCCTAGCCTAGGATATGAATGTGCTTTAAAATTTAATATATCCTTACTACCAAATAATGGTGGTTGAAAACCCATTTGTGTTCCGTCAGGATTGGTAAACTTCATAATAGCTTTAGGGTCTAAATTATGACCATAATCATGTTCCCATAAATAAAAGTCATATAAACCTGCACTGCTTAATAATATCATTAGTATAAACCAATACAAGAACCATTTATAGTTACCAAAAAAGGCAATTATTACTCCAATTATAGTTGTTATAATAATTCCTGCTGGGAATATTTTAAATTCTGGAATTGCATCAGGAATATACTTCATTCCAACATAGTGATTCATAAGATTGATGTTTTTGATGTCATGCGGATTGGCATCAGAAAAATCATTAATGTGAATATACATTCCTAATGGAGTTGGATATTGAGGTGCTTCCAATGTAATTTTCCAAAGTGGAAATAAGAATAATCCCAAAGGTAAAATCGCTGCAAGGAGCATAATGATATTTGACTTTTTCATCCTTCTGTTTTGTTAGTAATTTAAATTCAATTTTTGGGTGCAGTGTTTTTAAAAGAAAGGCGAGAGCGAAAAAAACTACTCTCGCCTTTGATAGGAAAATAAACACTAAAACAAAATTCTCCTAACTTGTTTTATTCTATATCTTCTCCTAATGACCATTTTAATGGTGTATTTGCATTAGCTGCAGATACACGAACATAACCTTGCATTTCTTGGTGTAAAGCAGAACAGAAATCTGTACAATAGAAAGGCCATACACCTACTTGTTTAGGTTCCCATAAGAAGGTTTCTGTTTGACCAGGCATTATAAGTAGCTCTGATGTGTTTGCTCCAATCATACTTATACCATGAGGTACATCGTAATCTTGTTCTAAATTCGTGACATGGAAATACACTTTATCTCCTACTCTTATACCTTCAATATTATCAGGCGAAAAGTGGCTTCTAATTGTTGTCATATAAACGTGTACTATGTTTCCACTTCTAACAACTTTTGTATCAGCCTCACTTTTAGCTGCATAAGGATGCTTGTTGTCTTCTAAATTGAATATTTTTTTAGAACGAGGTTTAATCAAATCTGCAGGACAACCAGCGGCATAGTGTGGCTCTCCAATTGTTGGAAAATCGAGTAACAGTTCCATTTTATCTCCAGAAATATCATAGAGTTGAGCAGATTGTGTGACTTCAGGCCCAGTTGGTAAATATCTATCTTTAGTAATTTTATTCATTGCAACTACATATTTTCCGAAAGGTTTTTGTGAATTTCCTCCAGGAATCATTAAGTGTCCAACAGAATAATAACAAGGTTGTCTATCTACCACTTCCCAAGTACCGAGCTTCCATTTTACAACTTCAGATGAAATAAAGAAAGTAGTATATGCATTACCTTTTCCATCAAACTCTGTATGTAAAGGACCTAATCCTGGTTGCTCTACTGAACCTGCTAAAACATCTTCAAAGTTTAAGATTGGAATTCCGTAAGCTTCACCAGCAAATTTTTTGTTTTCGATAGCACTTAACATTTTAGTAAATGAGTGTACAGTTAAGTTTGCTGAAAGTTTACCATTACCTACAATATACTCACCAGTTGGATCGACATCGCAACCATGTGGAGATTTTGGAGTTGGTAAGAAATAAACTGCTCCAGGAACATCTAAAGGATTAACAACTCTAACTTCTTTTTTCATTGTAGATGTAGCTGTATGAGTCTCTTCATCATAAACGTTATGAGCATAGTTTGCAGGCATCATTTCTCCTCCTCCATTATTTACATACTCTTCAATTTTTTTCCAGTTTACTGCTGCAATAAAATCTTTATCGTTTTGAGATGAATTGACTTCCATTAATGTGCTTGCTTCTTCTGTATTATAAGTTGTAAAGAAGAACCATCCGTGAGATTTTCCACGTCCTGGGTGAGATAAATCGTAATCGAATCCTGGCATTATTAATTGAAATTTAATATCCATTCTGCCATCATCTGGATCTACAGAAATAAAAGATAAAGACCCTTTAAAGTTTCCTTTATAATCTTTTATAGGCATATCTCTTTGCGGAATTGGCACAGAAAAACGAGTTCCTGCTACAACATACTCAGTATTTTCAGTTACGAAAGATGAACTATGATTACCAGCACTATTTGGTATTTCAATAATCTCGGTAGTTTCAAAAGTTGATAAATCAATTTTTGCTATACGAGGTGTATTATTACCATTTATAAATACCCAACGACCATCAATTTCACCATTGGTTTGAGAAATATCTGGATGGTGAGCATCATCCCATGGCACAAATCCATGAGACGTGTTTAACATTGGTTTTGTTTCTTCGTTATATCCATAAGCTTTTTCTGCATCTTGTGAAAACACAGGAATTACTTTAAATAAACGTCCAGATGGTAATCCGTAAACAGATAATTGCCCACTGAAACCTCCAGAAATGAAAGCATAAAATTCGTCATGCTCACCTGGAGCAACATACACCTTTTCGGCTGCATTAGAGCTCAATGCTCCATTAGACTTTGATGATTTTCCATCATTACAACTTGTAAAGGCTATAGCAATGACTAAAAATCCGATAGAAATTTTAAAAAGATTTTTCATTATATATATGTTTAAGTGTTTAAAAATTAATTTTCTGGTAATATGACTTTATCTACTACATGAACAATACCATTACCAGCAGATATACTAGCAACAATTCTTGCTCCACCAACATAAACATCGTCACCTTTAACCTCAATTTTTACATTTTGGTTACTTGCCTGACCTAGTTGTTTAAATTTCTTTAAAAAGTCTTTTGAATAATTCCCAGGTGTAACATGATGCTTTAAAATAAGTGCTAATTGATCTTTGTTTTCTGGTTTTAAGAGGTTATCGACTGTACCTTCTGGCAAAGCAGCAAAAGCTTCGTTAGTAGGAGCAAAAACCATTAAAGGCCCAGCATTTACTAATGCATTTTCTAATTGTGCAGCTTGTACTGCAGCTACTAAAGTGGAATGGTCTTTAGACCCAATTGCTATTTGTAACACATTAGGAGTAGACTCATCATCTGTTATAAAGGCTTGTCCTTGTTTATTATCAGTTTGTGTTTCAACTGTTGGGCTCGTTGTATCTTCTTGTCCTTCAGAATTGTTTTTACAATTTAAAAACAGTGCTAAAGTTGAAGCAATTAATAAAAATTTGTGATTAGTTTTCATTGGTTTTATAGTTTTAGTTATTAATCAGAAATTATAACGATCTGAAGTATTCTAAAACAGCTCTAGCTTCCTCTTCTGTAAGATTTTGGTTAGCCATTGGCGAGCCATTAAATTCAATAAGTAATTCTTTAGCCAAAGGGTCTTTTTCAACCATTTCATTTGGGTTTAAAATCATATTCATAACCCATTCTGGAGTTCTACGCTCTAAAATTCCTTTTGGTGATGGGCCAATAAATTTTTTGTCTGCCTTGTGACAAGCTGTACACATTTTTTTAAATACTTCTGCTCCATGAGCTACCATTGTTTGGTCTAATTCTGGAGACAGAGCAAGCGACTTAATTGGACCTACACCTTTATTGGTTAAGTCTACTTTTTGCGAAGCAGGTGTATTAGATACTGCTTTTGTTTCAACTTTTTGTTCAGTTGAAGTGTTATTCTCGTAAGTGAAACCTTCACTCTTTTTTTCTTCTTTACCACCACAATTCATAAGTAGTGCAAGAATAAATACAGCTAAAATTTTTAGTGCTTTTTTCATAATTTAAATTGATTTAATAACACAAAATTAAACCCTATGCTCATGAAAAAACATGATAAATATCATATTTAGGATATTTTTGTCCTAATTAAAAACAGCACATATAAAACAGAAAAAGCTGGACAAAGTCCAGCTTTTATACACTTTATAAAATACTAACTAATACATTTTAATAAAAAGTGCTGTTCTGTAAATAAATTTTTACTTCATTATTTTAAATGTCATTACTGGTAAGTTAGCATGGTTTGCTAAATCTTCAGAAATACTTCCTTCAAAAAAATGTGCTAATCCTGTTCTACCATGTGTTGGTATCGCAACTAAATCTGCATTTACTTTTTTAGCAAAGCTTAAAATTCCTTTTTCAACAGTAACATCTGCTACATAATTTACATCTTTTAATTTATCGTAATTGCCATCTGCTCTAAAAAGAAAATCCTTAACTGTAGATTCCATTTCTGTTGAACTTTTAAAGCTCTCACCTGGTAAGTTTACGTATAATAATAACAAACTAGTAGTGTTAGAATTAAACATCTTTGAAGCATTAATATATGCTGTAACTGCTTCGCTAGAAAAATCACAAGCAAATACTACAGTATTAAAGTCCATTTTTGTTGGTTTGTTTTTAACTACTAAAACAGGTATACTAGAATGTCTTACTACTCTTTCAGTATTAGAGCCAACAAAAATCTCAGTTAATCCACTTGCTCCATGAGAGCCCATAACTATTAAATCTACACTATGCTCTTTTGCTACTTCATTAACCTCACTAAATACTTTGAAATGTTTTACAATTGGAATAACATCTACTCCTTTTAGGTAATCTTTATCTAAAAAATCTTCAAATTTTTGCTCAGCCAACTTTAAAAAAAAGATAGCTTTAGCATTTTGTTCGTTATCTGCTTTAGTTAAAAGCGCATCAGACATTTCTAACATATGCAAAGCCAAAATTTCTGCACCATGCTTTTTTGCTAAAATGGAAGCTGCCTCCATTGCATATTCTGAATGTTTTGAAAAATCTACAGGTACAATTATTTTTTTCATTTTTTTAAAATTTTAGTGTTTGTTTATTTTTTAATTTCTATATATAAGGTAGTGATTTTTAAGCAAAAACACAATTAACTTTAGCGCTTTAATGTTTAATTAACAGTATTAAATAGTCATTGAAAACAATTGTGTTTTTGGTTGATTACGCTGCAACAACAAATCGAAAGCCATACATATATTTCTAACAAAAGGTTTGCCTTTTTCTTTAATAATTATTTGATTTGATTTAATTTCAATGAGTCCATCTACTTCCATTTCAGTTAATTTTATTAATGTATCTGGTAATGACTCAAAATACAAATCATCATTACTCCAAGAGGTTTCAAACTGGCACATTAAATTAAGAATATGGGTTCTTATAACTAAATCTTCCGAGTTTAAAACATGACCTCTATATACTGGTATAATATTTTCTTTTAATAAATGATAATACTCCTCAATTCCTTTTACATTTTGTGCAAAACCAAACCAGCTATCACTTATGGCAGAAACACCAAGCCCAATCATGGCTTTAGTTTTTGATGCAGTGTAACCCATAAAATTTCTATGAATGGTTTTATTTAATATCGATTTATATAATGTATCTGTTTTTAATGCAAAATGATCCATTCCAATTTCATGATAGCCAACTTCTGCCAACAACTTTTTGCCAAGCTCATATTGATTTCTTTTTGATTCACCAGAAGGTAAATCGTTATCATTAAATCCTCTTTGTCCATTTCCTTTAATCCATGGAACATGTGCATAGCTATAAAACGCAATTCTGTCTGGCATTAATGATTTTGTTTTATTTATTGTTTCTTTAACATGTGTTTCAGTCTGAAAAGGCAAACCAAAAATTATATCATGGCTTATTGAAGTATAGCCTATTGCTCTTGCATGGTCAGTAACTCGTTTAACATTTTCAAAAGGTTGTATTCTATGTATTGCTTTTTGAACCGTTTCATTATAATCTTGCACACCAAAACTTACACGTCTAAATCCTAAATCGAATAAGGTTTGAAGGTGCTCATATGACGTATTATTTGGATGACCTTCAAAACTAAACTCATAATCATCAGCTAGAGTAGATTTACTTGTAATGCCATTAATTAAATACTTTAGATTATTTGGAGAAAAAAAAGTAGGTGTACCACCACCAAGGTGCAATTCTTTAATTTTAGGTTTGTCTTCAAAAAGGCTACAATATAATTCCCACTCCTTTAAAACTGCATCTATATAAGGTGTTTCTAATTCATGGCGCTTTGTTATACGTTTGTGACATCCACAAAAAGTGCATAAACTTTCACAAAATGGTAAATGAATGTATAAGCTGATTCCTTCTAAATGGTTAGTTTCGTTAAAAGACTTAATTAATGTTTCTTTCCATTCCTTTAATGAAAATGTATTATTGTCCCAATACGGAACTGTTGGATAACTAGTATACCTTGGGCCAGCTACATTATATTTATTTATTAAAGAATCACTCATACCTATTGTTATATAACACAAAACTAATCCTACTACAAATTTTAAAATATGACATTAATCATGTTTAAAAAATATAGCCTATTTTAAATGTAATTACACAGACTAAAATTTGAAATTCTTTAAATAATACTTAACTTTCAGCTAAATTCTTTAATCAACAGAAAAACCATGAAAAAATTAACCATTCTTATAACAATCGTGACATTTACTCTTTTCACTTCTTGTAAAAAAGATAAAAAAGAAACAGTAACTGAAGACACTAAAACTGAAACTAAAACTACAAATACAACCACTACTAAAGAAAGAAAAAAACTTCAGGTAAGACTAGAGTCGAAAAGCGGAAGTAATGTATCAGGAACTGCTATTTTTACTCAAGATGATGGCATTGTAACTATGATTGCTGTACTTGACGGATTAACTGAAGGTACTCATGCAATACATTTACATGAAAAAGCTGATTGTTCTTCTGAAGACGGAACATCAACAGGAGGACATTGGAATCCTACAAAACAACCACATGGTGAATGGGGAAGCCAAAATGGATATCACAAAGGTGATATAGGTAATTTTACTGCAGATGCCAAAGGTAATGGAATGGCAAAAATAATAACTGACGAATGGTGTATAGGTTGTGGTGACGAAACTAAAGATATTCTAGGCAAAGCTATAATAGTACATGAAGGTTCTGACGATTTTAAAACACAACCAACAGGAGCTGCTGGAGGACGTGTTAGTTGTGGTGGTATTATTCAATAAATATTATAAAAAATGATTTGCAAAAAAGCTACAGTATTGTAGCTTTTTTATTTGCTATTCACTATTTTCGGAGTTAATATAATTAATCAATGCAATTAGAAACACTAATACTAAAATTTCAACAAAAAGACGAGAAGGCTTTTGAAGCACTTTACAATATGTATAGTGATAGTATGCATGGTGTTATTTTTAATATTGTAAGAGATAATGATATTGCTGAAGAATTAATGCAAGATGTATTTATAAAAGCATGGAATAATGCAAGTAGCTATTCTGCTGAAAAAGGAAGGTTTTTTACTTGGATTTTAAACATTGCCAGAAATGCTGCCATAGATAAAACTAGATCTAAAGCATTTAAGAACTCCAAAAAAAACCTTGATGCCGAATATTTCGTAGATATATTGCAAAACAGTGACAGTCTAGATAATAAGACTGATGCCATTGGTATAGGTAAATTTGTAAGTAAGCTTGCAAAAAAATGTATTGAAGTAATTGAGTTGCTTTATTTTAAAGGATATACCCAAAAAGAAGCTTCTGAAGAACTAAATATACCTATAGGCACTATAAAAACGCATAATAGAAATTGCATTAAAGAATTAAGAGACATAGTATTAAAATAAATGGATATTAACGCTTACATACAATCAGGTGTTTTAGAGCTATACGTAGCAGGAGCCCTTTCTGAAAAAGAAAGTAAGGAAGTGTATGACCTTATGCTTAAACATCCTGAAATTCTTAAAGAAGTATTAGAAATTGAATCAGCAATAATTAAACTAACAGCTGCCACATCTAAGAACACTAATACGCATACATTTACAACTATAAAAGATCAAATAGCTAATAATAACAATAATCCTAAAGTGGTTTCTATTGGTAAGTATAATTGGTTAACATATTCTGGTTGGGCTGCAACATTAGTTTTAGGTCTAGGATTACTTTGGGCTTTAAATGAAAACAGACAATTACAATCAGATATACAAATTGTAGAAAATGAACAATTATTTTTAGAAACTCAAATTGCTGATGCAAAATCAGATTTAAAAGCTTCAAAAACGTTATTAAATGTATTAAGAGATAGAGATATCATCTCAATACCTCTTGGAGGACAAGGTAATTTTGCTAATACTTATGCAAAGGTATATTGGGATAGAAAAACTAATAGTATTTATTTAGATGCTCAAGGACTTCCTGAAGCACCAGAAGGCAAAGTATATCAAGTTTGGTCATTAACATTAAACCCATTAACACCTACAAGTTTAGGTACTATTGATAATTTTAATACAGACGACAACAAGATATTTGAAATAACTAATGCTAACGAAAGTCAGGCATTTGGTATTACATTAGAGCCAGCTGGAGGAAGTGAAACTCCAACGATGGAACAGTTATATACATTAGGAGTTGTAACAAGTACACCTTAACAAAAGAAACATTATTTACATAAATATAAAAAGCATCAACTTGAGTTGATGCTTTTTTATTTGACATACTTAAATAATTTTTTGCACAGAAATCATTCATCAAAAAAATAAAATAAACATACGTAAATCTTTTTAAAATATCATTATCATATTTTTATTTTTTTATGAAATTATTTAAAAGTTTTATAATAAAATTGCCAATTATTTAAATATAACTTTTAACTTAACCTTAACCATTATGAAAAAAACATTTTTACTAGCATCAGCTTTATTAATGATTTTTGCTTGTAGCAAAGATGAATTGTCTAACACTAATGATTCTCAAGGAACATCTGTATCACTAACAGGTCGTCATTGTGCTTCTCAAGATGTATTAGAAAGACAAATTAAAGAAAACCCAAATTTAGTTAAACAAATGGAGTTGTTTGAAACTCTTACAGAGAGAGCAATTTCTGAAGGACGATTAGTAAATGGGCAAATACAAATTCCTGTAGTTGTAAACGTTTTATATAAAACTGCTGCAGAAAACATTTCATTAGCACAAATTCAATCTCAAATTGATATTTTAAATGAAGACTTTAATGCACAAAACTCTGATTTTAATCAAGTACCATCAGCATTTTCTGGTGTAAAAGCAAATGTTGGAGTTACATTTGTTTTAGATGCTGTTTACAGAAAATCTACAAATAAAAAATCTTGGGGAACAAATGATGCTATGAAAAAAACATCTACTGGAGGATTAAATCCTACTTCACCTACAACAAAACTTAACCTTTGGGTATGTACAATTGGAGGCGGAATTCTTGGTTATGCTCAGTTTCCTGGAGGTTCTTCTGCAACAGATGGTGTTGTGATTGACTCTCGCTATTTAGGAGATACAGGTACAGCTACTGCTCCATTTAACAAAGGTAGAACTGCAACTCATGAAGTTGGTCACTGGATGAATTTACGTCATATTTGGGGAGATACTACTTGCGGAACCGACTATGTTAACGACACACCAACTCACAATACTGCAAACTATGGTATTCCTTCTTATCCACATTATTCAACTTGCTCAGGCAACCCAATTGAAATGACAATGAATTATATGGATTATACTGATGATGCAGGAATGTATATGTTCTCTAATGGGCAAAAAAGCAGAATGTTAGCAATATTCTCTGCTGGTGGTCCAAGGGTATCGTTTGCTCAGCCATAAAAAAATCCAGATTAATAGCATAAATCTTTGCAGCTGTAAATTAATTTTACAGCTGCATTTTTTTATAAAAAGAAAGCACCTAACCACATTGCTGTAATTAGGCACTTTCCACTAACAAAAAACTCTAAAAAACTACCACAACTCACGTGGTTTCTTTACTAATAAAACTCTATTTGTTTCTTATTAGCTAATCTTTACTAATTCCTTCAAATTAATATCAAATGTTTTCTATCTTTTTTAAAAACTATAAATTATCGCTGTCTGTATACTAAAATTTGGTTCGTGCGAAAAATAAACTGAATCAATTACATTATTTCTTTCTAAAACTGGCTCTATAGCAAAATCTGAGTTATTAAAATTAAATACATTCAAAATTGAAAAAGACATTTCAATAGCACCAATTTGATACCCAAAACACAAATCAAAAAATGTAATTTCTTTAATAAAGCTATAATCAATCATATAAGACAACCCATCATCTAATCTAAAATTGAAGTTTAATGACAACTTATCCAATTCGTGCGAGAATACATCAATAGTATATTCATCTTCAGAAAAATCAATTAGTGATATTTTACTTTTCTCATCTTCTTCAGCTAAAGACATAATTGGCAATAGTCCAGAATTAGATTTTGAAAACCAATCTTGTGATTGACAATTAAAACCAAATAAGACTGTAATCACAGCAATTAATATATTTAATTTAACATTAGCCATTATTACTAATTTTATAATTGATTAACCTTTTCAGCTACCAATGGCCCTAATTCATAAGCGCTTTCTAGTAGCTCTTTTTTTAGCGCATTAGCTTTTTCTGTTTCACCTGCTGCCTTATAAATTTCTGCGCTATGGTACAATGCTGATGGCTCATAGGTATGACCAACAATATGTAGGTTAACAATATTTAATGCATCGTTAATATTTCCATTACTATAATAAGCCCATGCTAGTAACACATACGATTGTGGTGTTGGTCTGTGCTCAACTTCAATTTTTGCAATAGCTATAGCTTCGTCAATTTTTTTGTTCTCGTCTGCATATAAGAACACATTGTATTTGTTGTACATATCTCCATAAAGCGCATCTGCAACTGCCTTTTCGTATAGCTTAATTTGCTCGTTTTTAGAAACGACATCTCCTTTGTATTCAAATATTTCTGCTTTTAGTAGGTAATAGTCTGGGGCAAAAAAGTTAGCTGTTATTGAATTTAGAATTCGTAATGCTTCATCAGGATTTTTTTCGTAAGAATATACAATCCAAGCAATACCTTTTTTTGCATAAGCATCATTTGGGTCTAATTCTAGAGCTTTTAAAAAGTGATTATAAGATGCTTTAATATCTCCTGAATGACCATAAAAATCTGCTAGATTAGTATACGTCCATTGTTTAATACTCGAAAGGTTTGATGATTCAGCAATTACTCTTGCTTTCTCTAAATACTTTATAGCCGAATCTAAATCGCCTTGATGGTCACTCCATTTAGCAAGGCGAATGAGATAATCAAAATCGTTCATGTTTTTAATTTTCTCTAAATACAGTTTAGCTAAATCATTGTTACCTAGTTCTAAATGCACATCGAACAACATTTTTTGAACATCTGATAAACGATCTCCTATAAGCTCTGCTTTTGTAAGTAATTCTAGTGACTCTTTAAACTTATGTTGGGAGATATAGTTTACAGATAAACTCATTAAAAAACTTGGGTTATTATAACCAGTAATTTCATTTACTTTGATGAGTTCTTCCTCTGCCTTTTTTAAGTACTCTATTTTGCCTGTTGCTGCAAATAAATGAGAGTAAGTCGCTGCAATTTTACTTATGTATGGAAATTGATTTGGTGCTTTTTCAAGTTTATGTTTCCAAAATTCATTATCAATCATTGCATTTTGCAGCGTCTTATTCTCGGCTAATTCAATGTAGGTATCATAATCACTAGTATTAGTGATTTTTTCTGGTGATGTATTGCAACTGCTTAATATAAGTGCGATGCAAACTATTAGAATATATTTTTGTGAGTTCATTGTGTAGTGTTTTTATGAGTTTTTTTGTTTTAAATAACTCTGAAACAAGCATACACTTGTTTCAGAGTATAGTTTATTTTACCATGGCGAAGCCAAGTAAGGAAACGATGCTAAAAATGGTTTATCATTTGCATCAACATGATCATCACTAAATGCTGGATTTTCAGAAAAATCTTCACCTCCAAATATTAAAAGTAATTCTACAGTGATTACATCATCTGCAAGAGTACGTCCTGTTAATACATTAGTACCATCATAAAAAGTAGTGGTTCCGTCTAAAGACACATTTAAAACATCTGTAGCTAAAAACCCTGAAAATTGAGCAGAAGTTAAGCCTAATGCATTAGCATCTGTTGGTGTATTATATGCAGGACTTAAAGCTTCTAAATTAGTTTGAAACATAGCTTGGTAAGCTGCATTTTGTTGTGATGGAATTGTAGTATTAAACATATCTTTACTACCTGAAGACACAAATACAGTGTTTACTGCTGGTCGTCCCATTTGGTCTTGTTGTATATATGTTCCTGTAAAATTTGGAGCAGTTGGTCCTGTTGGAGCATCATCATCACTACAGTTATAAGCTGTAAGAGAAATTAGCACTGCTATTGCTATTAATTTTATATTATTAAATTTCATAATTAAAGTTTTTAAAGATTATTGTTTTCTTTTTGATTCTACCCAAGTATTGATAGTTCCAGTACCACCTATCATAGATTTTGGCACTTCTACTACTACAGACATTACATTGCTTCCAGCAAAGGTGTCAGAACCTGGATTGTTAAACCCTGAAGCTGTTCCTCCAATAATTGCACTGTATTGCGCAAAATCGAAGAAGAAAGGATCATCACGTGGTCCAGCAAAAAAGCTCATACCTGCATTTGTTGCAACAACTGCACTACTACCATAAGCTGTAATATCTACACTATTTGGTGTAACACCAGTTAAAAATGTACTATTCAAGCCTGTTTGGTTTGGAGCTGCAGGACCGAAGAAATACATTTTACCATCTCTTGCAGTTGCTTGAATAACTAAGTCTTCAACATTGTCACCTGTAGTGTCTATGTTAAACTCAATCATAGTATTTTCATCAAATGCTGCTCCAGCTGTTGCTGTTGGGCTCAATAAACCTTGAACGTTGGCAACAAAAACTAAGTTGTTTGAGTTTTGCCCTTGAAAAGCATAGAAGTCTGTGATATCATTTGTACCACCTTGCACTGCAGGAGCATCGATGTGATCGGCTGCAATTGTAAAGAATCCTGCAATTGCAACAATTGCAATTCCTAAATAAATTTTTGATTTTTTCATAATAATGAGATTTTTGTTAATTATTAAATTTTCTCTGCACTACCTACGAAAAAATGTAAAACACGGTTTTGTTAAAGTTTTGTTAACGAAATAATTTACACTTGTTAAGATTAAAAATTATCTTTGCAGTTAAATACCATAATCATGAATCCATCTTCAAGTGGTTGGATAAAAAAACTACTTAAAATTGCTTCTACTAATGATGCATATTTAAAACTTTCGGAAAAGGCTTTCTATAACGAATTAAAACTTAGCGGCTTTATTTATGGAAGTAATTTAAGTGTTGTAAATAATGTTGTAGACAAAGGCGACTTAACTGATGAAGAGTTATGTAAAGTAAATTTATTACTGGCTCTTCATTACATATATAATGCAAAACCGTCTAAAGATTCTTTTGCTGACAGTGTCATTAATTTTTATAAAAACTTTGATCAACCAAAATCTTCATTTTTTGATGGGCTTTTAGGTGAAAAAAAATCGCATGCTCAAGTTGAAGTTATCATTAATAAAAGGATTCATATTGATGATAATATTTTAACAAAAAACTTTAGTTACTTTATTACCAATGCTCTTTTATATATTGATGTATTGGCATATCAAAAATTCTTAATTACCAACACAATATCAGAAAAGTATATTCAACAATTAGAAATAGCTATTGAGACAATAACTCTAAATGTTTTTGATTCGAAGGTTAAAAAAACAAAATACGACGAGAGTCTTATTAAACTGTTTGAAGCTTCAAGACGTTATCAAAGCACAGTTTCATACCACTATAATGATGTTTTAAAATACCTTAAAAAGCCTTTAGAAAAGCAATATATTATAGATATAGCGTGTATAGCATCATGGAGTGATAAAATTATTGATATAGACGAACATAAGTTTTTAGTTCAGCTATCAAAAGATTTACACATAAAACCAGAGGTTGTTGAACAATCTATAAAAGATATAAATACATTTTACATTTTAAACAGCGACCAAATTCCGTTGTTGAGTTCTAAAAATATGGCCAAAAGCTTTTATGATAACTCAAGTAAAATGGTAAGCAAGCTTATTAGTAGAAATAGCAAGCGATTAATGAAAGAGTTGAGAGAAAGCAAGGAACTTATGGTACTACTATCTCAATCTACATCTAGAGAACTTACCGAAGAGGAGCAAAAGAAAATGCAAGAACAACTAATGGATATTATAAAATCTATACCTAGTTTAGCAATATTTATGCTTCCTGGTGGTGGCATTTTGCTGCCACTATTTGTGAAGTTTATTCCAAAATTATTGCCATCTGCTTTTGATGAAAACAGAATTGAAGAGTAATTATTCTAACCAATCTTTAAAGTCTTTCACACGCTCTCTTGCAACTATAATGTCTTGCTCGTTAAACGTGTTAAGCTTTACTTGCAATCTAGAGTTGGTATAGCTAATCATATCTTTAATAGCATTAATATTTACAAAAAACTTACGACTTACTCTAAAGAAAGTTTTTGGCTCTAGCTCAGCCTCTATTTGCTCTAAAGTAGAATCTAACAAGTAGTTCCTACCTTCATTTGTAAACACATAAGTACCTTTGTTTTCGCTATAAAAACACTCAATATCATCACTATTAATAAGTTTTAAATGCTGACCAACTTTTACTGAAAATCGCTTTTTATATTCGCGCTCAATTGGATTCACTAAAAGCTTTTTTATATCATTAAAATCTAAAGTAACCGATTGTTGCTTCGGCATTCGTTCATTAAACTTTTCAACTGCTTTTTTAAGATCATCTTCGTCAATAGGCTTTAATAAATAATCAATACTATTAAGCTTAAACGCTTGTAACGCATACTCATCATAAGCTGTTGTAAATATCACTGAAGATTTAATATCGATAGCTTCAAAAATTTCAAACGACAAGCCATCACTTAATTGTATATCTAAAAAAATAAGTTCTGGATGTTTATTATTTTTAAACCAATCTATAGACTCTTCAACAGAATGCAGCATAACATCAGTCTCCATATTTAAAGCACTTAACATACGTTGCAATCGTCTTGCAGATGGTTTTTCATCTTCAATAATAATGATATTCATGTTTGGTTATTTTATTAATTTATAACTTATGGTTTTTCTATTCCCAACGATTACCTTTTTCTTTATCTAAAAACTCTTTTATTTTTCGTTCTTCCCAGTTTTTTCCTAGTAAAAAATCAGGCATAAACACAGTCATACCATGAGCTAACAAACCTATTCCCCAGAAACCAAGAGTTGTAAAATTATGCCACTGAAAATAGCTTTCACCTGGATTTAGATTCTGAATATTAATAGCAACAATCATCAGGTTAATAACCACATAAATTAATGCATGTGTATAAAAACCTTTAATAGATTTCACCTTCTTCTGAGCTCTTAAATAACGCTCTTGTTCCATTTGATTATTTTCCATTATTTCCAGGTATTATTATTTTGTTGTTGCTCTTTTTCTAATAGTTCTTTAATTTTTCTTTCTTCCCATGTTTTACCATATCCAAACACACTAAAGCCATGAAAAATTATTCCCATTCCCCAACCTAACATTGGAAACCAAAACCACTGAAAATCCCAATAGGTTTTGTAATTAATAAATATTAAAAAAGGGATGACCAAACAATATGATATTAAATTGCCATAAAAGCCTTTAATTTCTTCTACATGTTTTTTAGCTCTATAGTAAGCGTCTTGTTCGTTAAATTGATACTTTGTTTCCATAATTGTGATTTGTTTTGTGAGCATTGGTATTGCAACTGCAAAACTGTCTGCTTGTTGATTGATGTTTACTGTTCTTGTTGTGAGTAATTGATAGCGTTGTTTAATATTTTCTAAACCTACTCCACTACTCTTTTTTACTATTTGTTTTGTTTGAAGGTTGTTTTCTACAACCAAATTTCCGTTATGTTCATATATTTTAATATGCAACGGTTTACTTGTTGTTACCATATTGTGCTTTACTGCATTTTCTAACAATAATTGCAACGATAATGGCACTACTTTACTTTCTGGGTCGTTTGCTTTCTCAGGAATTTCAAAAACTATGCTGTCTTCAAATCGCATTTTTAAAAGCGACATATATGTTCTGGCAAAATCTAACTCCTCGTCAACAGTTACCAAATCTTTGTTTTTTTGTTCTAAAACATAACGATACACTTTAGATAGTGATGTTGTAAATTTTTGAGCACTATCTGGGTTTTCTTCAATAAGACTCGTTAATACATTTAAGCTATTGAACAAAAAATGTGGATCTAATTGATTTTTTAAAGCATCAAACTTTGCACTTGCAGTACCAGCAATAACCTTTTGTTCTTTTATCTTATTTTTCTGGTATCTGTTGTAGAAATAGGCAACATGAAAAATAACAACTATAGTTAAGGTTACCCATAAGCCAAATTGATAATTTCTTATCCCTTCGTTTGCAATAAAATCTTTAAATGTTACACCATAATAAAAAACAGAAGTAACTACACGTAAAATAAATAAGCCTATTAAAGTAATTACTACAGAACCTATCATTCCTAAAACTATACGTTTTATGGTATCGTTTGCTTTCCAATCTTTCTTTTCCATATAATCAAAAAAGAACATATTAGAATACCCTAAAACAAAAGCATACAGCTGATAGAATAAAAAGTCTTCCAAAAATTCATTACTACTGCTAAAATTAAAACCACCTGAAAGCAAGGTTCCAATTACAAAAACAAGACAGCCTATTATAAAAGTAATAATGATATTTTTAGTATTATCTGTCATAATTATTGTTTTACTATTGTATTAGTTATTGCAAGATTTTAGCACCTCTTCTGCACGCTCTTTTCCCCAATTTGGATGAAATGCGCTTTCAGGTTTAAAGTTAGGAAAAAGTTCAATGGCTTTCTCTATGTCTTTACAAAATGGCTTTGTATCCTGTCCGAAATAACGAGCACTTCCCATATTCCATTCAGCTCTAGACAATAACACCATTGGGTTATCTGGAGCTAATCTGTAAGCTGTATTGTAAAGATCCGTAATTTTTGCTGAGTATTTCATACCATAAGTCATACCATCAAAAGCAACCCAATTAGTATAAATTTGAGCTTGTAAAACCAATACATCTACATTATCTTTTGTTAATCCTATAGCAGAGTTTAGGTACTCTTGTGCTTTATCTAACTGAGCTTTTACAATTTTAGGGTCTTTTTCTTCCCAAGTTTTTAAGCTATTCATTTGTGCAATGTAATAGTTTGGCAACCATTCATTTGGTTCAGCAGCTGCTATACGCTCAAATAGTTGTTCGGCTTCTGTCCAATTATTTTGTCCCCAAAGTTCGAATGCTTTTTGCATTCCTTTTTCAAAATTGGTTTGTGCATTTGTAATTGCTGAAACCAATAGTACTGCAATGATGATTAAATGTTTCATAGTTTTTATAATTTAATAGTTTGATTAATAGTTTCGTTTTTAACTTCAAATTTTGCGTCTTCCCATTTAGGTGGTCCCATAAAACCTTTTGCATTATTAGAACATGCATAATCTTCCTTTGGAATACCTAAAAAATTACTATCCATTTTGTTATTTCCATTTTCATCATGAAAAAGCGAAATAGCATAAATACCTTGAGGCACATCTTTAAATGTAACTGTACACGCATTATTTTCAATTGATGTAATTATAGATTTAAAACCTGTTCCTAAAAAAGAAGTCTCCGAATTATAAAGAGCAATAAACACTTTGCCTTTATTAGTATCAAAATTTGTGATTTTTACCACAACATCTTGAGCAGTTGTTTCTTGAGCATTAACATTTGTAATACTCATAAGAAGTAGTAAAATTAATTTAGCGATTATTTTCATGATGATTATGTTTTAATTGATGAAGCAAATATCTATTGAAAGACTTGATTTATAAAAACCAACTTACCGAACTGTAAAATATTTAGGATGAATTGTTAATTTGCTATCTTAGTTTTTTATTTTGAAAAAAATAATGGAATTAGAAACTGAAGTCATTTTATTTCTTATTGGAATTGCCCTAACATTTTATGGTGTTAATAAATATTTTAAAGGCAAATCACTATTAAGTAAAGGCATTATAGCAAAAGGAGTTGTTTTTAAAAAAGAGCGAGAACTTAATATGAGTGGTGAATATGAAACTGTTGAGACTATTAGATTTTTAACTAAAAAGGATGAATGGATTACCGAAAAACTTAATCCATCTTTATTGAGTTTAAGAAATGAAGGCGATAAAATTGAGGTTATTTACAAGCCTGAAGACCCAAGAGAGTTTGATATAAATTCTTCAATTTCACTTGTGTTAATTCCATTAGCTTCAATTGCAATTGGTTTAACATTAATATTGTTTAGTGTGAGTAAATATTTTAATTTAAATATTCACTTTTAAAATGCACAACACAATTGTAACATCACAATGGTTAAAGGATAATTTTAATAATCCAAACTTAATTATTTTAGATGCTAGCCAAGACTCCAATAAAGCAGGATTAGTTTCAGATGTGACTTCAATTCAAATAAAAAATGCTAGACCCATTAATTTAAAAGCGTTTAGCGATAGCAATAGTCGTTTTCCAAATACATTTCCAAGCATACAGCAATTTGAAACCGAATGCCAAAAATTAGGCATAAACAACTCAAGTATAATCGTAGTTTATGATAATTTAGGAATTTACACAAGCCCAAGAGTTTGGTGGATGTTTAAAACCATGGGACACCAACATATTGCAGTATTAAATGGTGGTCTTCCAGATTGGGTAAGTAATGGTTTTGAAACCGAAACAATTACTAAAAAAGACTATAAAACTGGAGCCTTTAAAGCGACTTTAAACCCTGAAATGATTAAAGATTTTAAATTTATAAAAGATAATACAATAACTCAAAACAGCTTGCTTATTGATGCTCGCTCATCAGGCAGATTTAAAGGATTAGCTCCAGAACCAAGAAAAGAACTTAAAAGTGGACATATACCAAACTCAATAAATATTCCTTTTGAAGATGTATTAGACAACGGAAAATTAAAATCTAAAAACGAATTAAACTCAATTTTTAAATCTTTAAAAACTGAAAATCGACCTTTAGTTTTTAGCTGTGGCTCTGGAATTACAGCCTGTATTGTACTATTAGCTAGCGAACAAATATTAAACAATAAAACCTCAGTTTATGATGGTTCTTGGACAGAATGGGCTACTTTAGAGCCTCAATAAAAACAAACTCAATGAAAAAAATTGCATTCTTATTACTCCTTTTTATATCAAACTTTACTTTCTCGCAAACTCCTAAAGAAATAGATTCTGTATCAATGGAACTATGCGACTATTTAAAAACGCTAAGCAAAATAAAAAACGACACTTTAAAAATCACAACATTATATCAAGACAAACTATATCCTTATTTAGGCACTTTTGAAGAGTCTAAAATAGATGCTGCTGGTCAACGCGTGTATTACAGATTACAAAGAAACTGTGTTGGGTTTCGTGAGTTATTAGATAGACTAGAACCACCTAAAGAAAAAATTGTAAGAATTACTACAAAACCAGTTACCAAACTGAATAAAAAGCAATTAGCCGAATTTAAAAAACGCACACAGTTTAAATACAAGGAGTTTGATGGTAGTGATACTTATGTAGAAATGAAAGACAACAAATGGACAGACACTTTTACAAATAACACCTACTCAAAACTTACTTACAAATGGTTAAGCGATGATGAGTTTCAGCTCACCTTTATTGAAAGCAATAACGAAACGCGCTCCAACTTTAGTTTTGAAGGTGATAAGTTTAACTACATTGTTCTAGATATAAAAGACGACCATTATTTGGTAAGTGTAAATATTGAAGGACAAAATATTTATGAAGAATTTAAGCTATTCTTCGAGTAAGCTAACCACAACCATTGTCAAAATTTTGTTAAGCCTTGTGTTTAACACCAATCACTTTTAAAGATTTAATTACCTTAGCCATTCATAAAAACATAAAATGAAAAAAACACTAATTATAGCATTAAGCACACTTTTTATAGTATCAAATTGTGCAGAAAAAAAAGAAGAACAAAAAATGCAAACCTATGTAAATGAGCCTCACTCTTATGCAAAACCTAATGAGGCTGTAATTACACACCTAAATTTAGATATCGATGTCGATTTCGATAAAAAAATAATTTCAGGAACAGCAACTTACGATATACGAAACAATAATGCTACCGAAATTGTATTAGACACCAAACATTTAAACATTATAAATGTGCAAGCCGATGGCAAAGGCGCTCCTTTTAAACTTGGCGAAATAGACGAGCAATTAGGAAGACCATTAACCATTACTATAAACGAAGGCACACAAAAAATATCAGTACTATATAAAACGACCGATAAAACTGAAGCATTACAATGGCTAAGCGCTCAGCAAACAGCAGATAAAACACATCCATTTTTATTCACTCAGGGACAAGCAATATTAACCAGAACATGGATTCCTATTCAAGATAGTCCGCAAATTAGAGTGACTTATAATGCAACCGTTAAAGTACCTAAAGATTTAATGGCAGTAATGAGTGCCGAAAATCCAAAAGCTAAAACAGCAGATGGCGTTTATAATTTTAAAATGCAACAACCAATATCTGCTTATTTAATAGCATTAGCAGTTGGAGATATTGAGTATAAAGCCATAAGCGACAGAACAGGAGTTTATGCAGAAAAATCGTTGATAAACAAAGCTCATACCGAGTTTTCTGATATGGAAAAAATGGTTGTAGCTGCCGAAAACCTTTATGGCGCTTACGATTGGGATCAGTTTGATGTTATTGTTTTACCTCCTAGCTTTCCGTTTGGTGGTATGGAAAACCCTCGATTAACCTTTGCGACACCTACAATTATTGCTGGCGATAAAAGTTTAACAACACTTATTGCACACGAGTTAGCACACTCTTGGTCTGGTAATTTGGTAACCAATGCAACTTGGGACGACTTTTGGCTAAACGAAGGTTTTACGGTGTATTTTGAAATTAGAATCATGGAAGCTTTATACGGAAAAGAGCGTGCTAATATGTTAGCGCTTATTGGCAGACAAGATTTAGATGATGTACTAAAAACACTTAAAGATTCGCCAAACGATACTAAACTAAAACTCGATTTAGATGGCAGAAATCCTGACGATGGTATGAATAGTATTGCTTACGATAAAGGCTATTTGTTTTTAAGAACACTTGAAGAAACTGTAGGTCGTAAACGATTTGATGTGTTTTTAAAAGCGTATTTTAAAGAGCATGCATTTTCAACAACAAATACTGAAGATTTTGTAGCCTATTTAAATAAAAACCTATTAGAAAAGCACAACATTTCGTTTAATACCAAAGAGTGGATTTACAGTCCAGGAATACCAACCAACCAATCTATTATACAATCTGATGCTTTTGAAAATGTAGAAAACACCTTAAAGGCGTTTATAAACACCAATACTATTGATGCCGAAAGCACTAAAGATTGGACACCACACGAATGGGTTCATTTTGTTCGTAATTTCCCAGAAACTATTACTGTAGAACAAATGGAAACGTTAGACAACACTTTTAATTTTACCAACTCAACAAACTCATATATTACAATGGTTTGGTATGAGCAAGCTGTAACCCATAATTACCATGGTCAAGATGTTGATGCTAAAATTGCAGAGTTTTTAACCACAGTTGGCAGACGTTGGTATGTAACTACCATTTTTAAAGCCTATAAAAAAAGTGACAGAGTTGAAGAAGCATTAGAAATTTACAAAAAAGCAAGACCAAACTATCACTCTGTAACAGCAAATACAATAGACGAACTTTTAGGCTATAAAGAGTAAAATTACGTAGTTATACGTATTGGAAATCTAGAAAGTTTAATTTAGTTTTATGCTTAATAATAAGGCTAATAATTCCTGTTATCCCTTTATTAAAATATAAATACAGGAACATTAGTCCTCCTATAACCAGTTACCCAACATTTGAGAGAATCGTGAAAAAAGGAAAAATTATAGGATTCCACATTTTGACCTTTGTCATTTTGACAATTGCCCTATTTTTTTCATCTGAACTATTATTAAACAAGTTTGCATCAGGAATTCACAATGTTGAAATGTGGCTGAACTTAATAATTTATGGAACAATCGGAATATTGATATTGACCATTATTTCGTGTCTGATTTTCTTAAAAAAACGAACTGAATGAAATATAAAAATCTGATTTACGGACTTTTAATATCGCTGATAATTGTTTCTTGCGACTGTTGGGTTTTGGTAGATGGAAAAGTCATTGATTCGGACACGAAAAAACCAATTAAAAAAGCATTCGTGGAATTTACAAACATAAAATGTACTGAATTAGTAAGAGCAACTGCTCAAAATGTTGAGACGAATTGTGTTTTCGCAACCGACTCTATTGGACTATTTTTTATGAAATCCGACAATTATGGATTTTGTCCTGATGGTCCAGTAGGAATTAAGATTAGAAAGGTCGGTTATAAAACAAAGGAATTGGAATTAAATCAAGGACATTTAATGACTGACTTAATTGTAGAACTCGAAAAGGAATAAAAACGTTGGGTAACAATGTATAACCGCAATTACGGCGGATTCGACTACGTCCGAATCCACTCGGAATTGCTAACGTCAGTGCTTAACCGAAAATTAACGCATATTAACCCGTAACTGACGGTTATACGAGACCGTTATATACCATTACAACACAAAAATGGAAAATCTAATTAATTACATAAAATCAAAAATTTCTTTAACTCAAAATGATATTGATTTAATCAAAAATCATTTTGTTACAGAAAAAGTTCCAGCTCAAACTAATCTTTTAGAAGCTGGAAAAGTAGAACGATATATTTATTTCTTAGATACTGGAATTGTAAAAGGATTTCAAAATATTGACGGAAAGATTGTCGTACAGCACCTTGTAGCGGAACAAGATTTTTTCACATCTTTAGATAGTTTTATGACAGAAACACCATCATTAGATTATTATGAAACTATCACAGAGTCAAGAGTTTTAAAAATATCGAAACCTGATTTTGACATTTTACAAAAAGAAACAAAATTTTGGGCAATATTCGTCAAAGAAGTAACCAACGAACATTTAAGTTGCAAATTAGAACGTGTTAAAGATTTTCAAATTTTAACTGCAAAAGAACGTTATCTAAAATTTGTAAATCAGTATCCAAAATTAGCTTTAAATGTATCTATTGATAATATCGCTTCTTTTTTAGGAATGGAACCTCAATCTTTAAGTCGTATTAGAAAACAAATCGCTTTCTAACAAATGTTATTTCTAGCCTCATAAAAGATTTTGAAATTTGCTCAAACAAAATTTAAGAATTATGAGTAATAAAATTTCATTAGTAACTGGCGGAAATGGACATTTAGGAAATAACCTAATTAGACTTTTACTTTCCAATAACCAAAAAGTAAGAACAACTGTAAGAAACATTAATAACACGGATCCTTTTAAAGGTTTAGACTGTGAGGTTGTACAGGCTGACATTACAGATATTGAATCATTAAAGAAAGCATTTCAAGGAGTTACCAACTTATATGCCGTTGCGGCAAATTTTAGTATGTGGGCAAAAAATCCAAAAGAGGAAATTTATGATAATAATATGCAAGGAACTCAAAATGTATTTGATATTGCTAAAGAATGTGGTATCAAGAATATCGTTTATGTAAGTTCTGTAGCCAGTTTAGATTTCACAAAATTACCTGCAAATGTTGACAATGGATATAATAAAGACCGAAGAAATTGGTATTATAACTCTAAAAACGATTCTGATAAACTAGCATTAGAATTAGGAAAAAAAAATGGTATCAGAACTGTTCTTGTTTTACCATCTGCCATGATTGGTTCTAAAGCTTATAAATTAAGTTATTCTAACAATCTAGTATTACAAGTTTTAAATGGAGAAATACCTGTAGATACAAACGTAACTTTAAATTGGGTTGATGTAAAAGATGTAGCTTCTGGTCTATATAACGCTATGCAGAAAGGCAGAAATGGAGAACGCTATATTCTATCGAATGAACAACACACTACCTTACAAGAAACGGTAAAAATAGCATCAGAATTATATCCTGAACTAAAATTAAAAACACCTAAAAAAGTACCAAAATGTTTATTGTACACTGTAGCAGGTTTAATGGAGTTTAGTAGTAAACTTACAGGTAAAGAGCCTTTATTACAGAGACATTACTTGGATATGTTTTATGGGTTAAAACAAGATTATGATATTAGTAAATCAAGAAAAGAATTAGATTTTAATCCTAAACCTTCAAGAAAAGCTTTAGAAGATGCTTTGAAATATTTGAAAACCGATTGGAAAAAAGAAAACGGTATATAACAACGTGTATAATCAATTGCTAGTGTTGTGTTTACTCGGAAAATCCTACGGATTTTCCTCTGGTTCGTTTTCTTTTACTAACTTAGTTCCTGCCAACGCAACTAATCATACACAACACGTTAGCAACAAGCTCAAAAAACTCACGCACAAAAATTGAAATACATACTATCAATATTTATTACGCTATTCTTTCTCTCGTGTGAAAGTAACAAATACAAGTCAGAATCGGAATACCAAAATTGCATCAACACCAAAACGTTTGAAAGAGGAATATTTTATCCTATAAATACAACGGAATCGGAAATTGAAAAATCAGTTAGTGTGTTCGATTCAATTAAAAAATTTGAAAACTATTTAGTGAACGGAGAGTTACTTTCTGGAATTAATAAAAAAGATTATCTGTCTCTAATCTCAAGAATTGACGAAAATAAATTTCTCAAGAAAGAGTTCATCGAATTTAATTCTGATAATTATTTCATCGAGAACAATTTAATGACTTCATTGTTTTTTGAGGAGTTATTTTATGATTGTGTAATGAGTTCGTTCAAGAATCAAATACACTATGACTGTATTTTAAGAGCAAAGGACAAAGTCCAACTAAATTCATATCCGAATAGAGAAATATTGACTGAATTAATCGATAAGGTAGATTTTCAAAGCGAAACACAAAGATTAATAATTACTTATCTGGTTTATGCTAACTTATATTGGAAAAATGAAATGGAATAAAAGCCAGTTGCTAACACCGTGTAAAAAACATTGCTTATTTTAGTTAAACCGTTTGGTCGTTGCCTGTTTGCTAGCTTCTGATTTTCCTTCGGAAAATCCTCGCCCTCAAACACGCAACGTTCCTTACACATAAACGTTGGCAGTAAACAAATATTCAAGTAATCAATATGTATTTATGGCATCAGCAGCACTTAACAGAAGACTTAATAAATATTCGGAAAAACTATTTACTAAATACAAAAGGTCAAATAAAATACCTGCGACAATTATCGGAGCAGAACATAAAGAAATACAAAAAGTTGATCATAGCGGAAAAGTTCCCAATCCAATAAGTTTTAAATTAAAAAAAGAACTAATAAAAATTGCGCCTCTTGGAGAAAAAGGAATTGACAACTATGTAGGATGTTGTTGCGAAGTCAGAGCATCTAATCAAATAATCCTGTTAAGGCATAGTGTTCCTATCAAGGATATTATTTTTACTCAAGCTAAAAGACCTCGAACTAGACAACCTGTAAGAAGGTGTCTAAACTGTAGAAAAATTTTTGGATAATGGATAGAGATTTTCCCGAAGAACAATTCTTATTAGATTTAAACTGGTACTTTGCAGATTCATTCAATCGATTGTGCGTTGTCACCTCTGCTGGTGGAATTCTTCCAAGTTTTCTATTTCTACAAGATAATCGCAATGATGAATTTCATGAAATTGTAAATGAACTCCCAGAAAAATTTGAAGTTCAACGAAATGAAAATATTTTAGAGTTGATTGTCGACCTTAACAATGAAGATTTAGACCAATATTTTCGTGATTTTGAATCTTTAGCTAAAAAGGGATTTTACGTCTTCGATAAAGTTAATATTTCAGTTTCTGAAGAAACAGATTATGTATTAGTTGCTTATCCTCTATATAATTCAGAAAAAGATTCATTCCCTATTAATCCTGTTGACTTAGAATTGATTCCAAAATTAGATAATCCACTAATATCTAGAACAAATAACAGTTTTAGTAATGAAAATTTCAAAATTATTGACTTGGTATCTTTACTAAATAATAATATGTAAAAAAAAGTCAACTGCCAACAACGTGTATAAAAATTTGCTAGTTTTATACTAAACCAATGTCAGTTGCTTTGCTTGCTTCTGATTTTCCTTCGGAAAATCCTAGCACACAAACACGCAACTTTCCATATACAACAACTTTGTAAAACATTTGAATGAAAATCTTGCTAACTATTTTACTACTATTGAATTTTGGAGTTTCTAACTCTCAAAACTTCATTGATGAAATAATTTCTTGTGCAGAACATCATGCAAATGAAAAATTGAAATTTATAGTTGATAAAGATATACTCAAAACAAACTTTGTATTTAAAGAATCCAAAACTATAGTTGAAATTCATAATCCCGAAAAAGGACTCGAACGAATAAGTTTGGCGGAATTTAAAGAATCTGAATATCCAGCGATACAATTTTGGATGAAATATAAAATCACTTCTCAAAATCTTGAGTTGACAGAATTATCAATTCCATTTAATTTAAATTGTACAACACCTTGGAGTAAAAAAGACACTCAAGAAATTTTAGAACCCTATTTAAAAGTTTTAGATAATAAGACTAAAATTGACTTGAAAAAAGCACTTGAAATCGGAAATGAAAATGGACTGAATGAAATATACTTTTGGAACATTGATTATGAGAAAAGAAAACTGATTTGGACATTAAAAAGTAAACTGAAAAATAACCAATCGAAAGTGATTAAAATAAACTCAAAAAACGGTAAAGTGATTTCGGAATTTATTGAAATACCTACTGATTAAAAAACGTTTTACAACAACGTGTATAATTAATTACTAAATTAGGTGCTTAAAACATGTAAATATCATAGACAAACACGTTGGCATTAATTTGAAAAAAACAGTTGAGATACAATTCAAAAATCGCTTCTTATCGAATAAAATTGGAAATGTACTCTTTGGAATCATTGCAGTTTTGGTTTTTGTCTATTTCTTCGCTGCTTGGTTTGATCAATGGAATAAAGAACAAAACTTCTTATTTTTTTTAATAATACTAATCGGAATTGTAATTGCTGGTTCTCTCTCCTACTACAGAACTTTTGAAAAAGCCGAGTTGAATTTTATTCCTGAGGGAATTATAATTGAATCAAAAATTGGTTTCATACCTATTAAATACAATAATATAGAATATTTCAAAAGTGACGGAATTCCAGATTCGGAAAATAATACAATTGAATTTATAATTCAGACAACTGATAAAAAATCATACCGAATTAAATCGAAATTTGAAGTTTATGAAGGCCTTATTCAAACCTTTCCCCATAAAAACGGAAAATATACTTGGTAAAACTTTGGGTAGCAACACATATAATTAATTGCTTATTAAACACATATAAAAAATACCTTAAAATTAATTACTTTAGTATTACAAATTAATCTGCTAACAAATGGCTTCAAACTCTAGTATTATAATATCTAGCTCTAGAGCACTTAATGCGCCTTTAAGCATTGTATATCATGCATTTGAAAACCCTAAACATCTTGCCAATTGGTGGGGACCAGAAGGGTTTACAAATACGTTTCATGAATTTAATTTACAACCAGGTGGGAAATGGATACTTACAATGCATGGTCCTGAAAAAGGTAATTATGAAAACGCATCAGTATTTAAAACCATTGAGCCACTAAAATTAATTACTTGGGAAAGGGTTTCAAAACCATTATTTAATATGGAAGTTGCATTTGAAAAACTCTCAAACACAAAAACTAAAATATCATTTAAAATGATTTTTGAGTCAGCTGAAGAATGTAACAAACTAAAGCCTTTTGTAATTCCAAAAAACGAAGAAAACTTTGATAGATTAGAAAGAGAGCTTTTAAAAGTTATAGTTTAGTATTATAACTCTCTACAAATCGTTTTGCACGTCTGTTACCTGTATTAAGTTCTAGTGCCTTTTTATAATTTGTATAGGCTTGTGTGCTATCGCCTTTTCGCAAATAAGCATCTGCCAAACTATCATATACATTATCGCTATTTGGATACAAGACTACATTAATTTTAAATACAGAAATGGCATCATTAAAAGCCTTTTCATTTAGCAAATTATAGCCTAAGCGGTTAAAACTTGCTTCTTCTAAAAACACACTTGTTGAGTCTTGTTGTTTTATTGCCAAATAGCCTGCTAATGCTTTATCATACTCTTTGTCTTTTAAATACATTCGTGGTGTTTTAAATGTATCTGCCACTTTTAAGTAAGCATAATCTACTTTGTTATCATTATCTTCAGATACAATACCTAAATACGCTTCTTTAGTTTGTGGATGTTTTACAAAACGTAACTTTTTATACATTTCTGCAACAAAAAAAGTATGTTCATCAAAAGCTACAGTTTCTATTTTATCTGCACCTTTCCATTTTAAATACAGCTTGTTATTATCGTAATATACATCTATAACTTCTTCTTGACTATAAACATAACGTCCTGAGGTTTCTTTAATAATTTCTGGAGTATAGTTTACATTTTTAGAACAGCTAAAAATAATTAGGGCAAAAAGTAATACTGCTTTAATCTTCATTTTAATTGGTTTGATTGATTGACGTTATAATATAAGCAAAAAAAAAGTCTCATTATAAATGAGACGATTTTTCTAATTATTTGTTACTCTCTATGGAGTAAATATGTTATTAATTAACTTTCACTAGTTCTACATCGAACACTAATGTAGCGTTAGGAGGAATTACTCCACCAGCTCCTGATGATCCGTAACCTAAATCGCTAGGTATTACCAAACGTGCTTTATCACCAACGTTAAGTAAGCAAATACCTTCATCCCAACCAGCAATTACTTGTCCTACTCCAACTTGAAAAGCTATAGGCTCTTTACGTTTGTATGACGAATCGAAAACTGTACCATCAGCCAATTGACCTTTATAATGCACAGAAACCATATTACCTTTTTCGGCTTTTTTACCATTTCCTTTTTGGATTATTTGGTAACGTAAACCGCTTTTTGTTTTTTCAAAACCTGCAGCAAGTTTGTCTAACTCTCCTTCTTTAGCAGCACGCTCTTCAGCAATACGCTTTTCGCGAGCACCTTCAAAAGTTCTAAAAGCTTCAACAGCATTAAACTTTTCAGCTTCTGCTCCTACTCTTACTATTTCTAAGCTTGTAATCTCGTCGCCTTGTGCAATAGCATCAACAACATCTTGCCCTTGTTGTACTTTTCCAAATACTGTGTGCATGTTATCTAACCAAGGTGTTTCAATATGTGTAATGAAAAACTGACTTCCATTAGTACCTGGACCTGCATTTGCCATAGATAACACTCCTGGACCATCGTGTTTTAAATCTGGATGAAACTCATCATCAAACTTATAACCTGGATTTCCTGTTCCTGTTCCTTGTGGACAACCACCTTGAATCATAAAATCTGGTATTACTCTATGAAATTTTAAACCATCATAATATGGTGTTCCTTGAGCTTTAGCAGAGTTTTCTAAATTTCCTTCAGCTAATGCTACAAAATTACCAACAGTTCCTGGTGTTTTTTTGTACTCTAAAGCAACTAATATTTCGCCTTTGCTTGTATTAAATTTGGCGTATAATCCGTCTTGCATTGTTCTTGTTTTTTATTTTGAAGCTGCAAAGATAAGGAATGAATTATGAAATATGAATTTGTAGTTTGCTTTTATAAAGTTAGTTTTACAAAAATTTATAAGATGAAATTTTCTTTAACAAAACTAAGAGCTGCTTTTGGTGATATTAGAGCCATGGAAAAACTTCATGTAGATACTTATACTGAAGATATTATTAATGATATTGAAAATGAACCTTTTGCAGTGTCGCAAAGTAATGTGATGTATGCTGGATTGAGCGAATTAGCAGGTTACCATTATTTAAACACAGTAATTGTAGGCTCTTTTAATATTAAAACCATAAATGGAGCTCAGTTAAAAATTGAAGGTGACGATTTTAGTCTTCAATTAAAATCTGATATGGTTGAACTAGAATCAGATTTTTCTAATGTATCTAACAGAAGTATGACCAAAATAGATTTTGAAATTGAAGCTGAAGATGTTCCTAAAATTGTGAAATCTAAAATTAAATCATTAACGCTTACTGCTAAAAAGAATAAAGCAATTTTTACAATAGTTGAAATTAAAACTGAAGAAAATTAATTTGCTACTTCGCTTATAAACTTAATTCTATATAATCGAAGCTCTTCATCATCATAGTCGCCATCAAATTCTTTAATAGCATCGTCTATTTTATCAGAAGACGACTCCATAAAATAATCATGAATTTCTTCTTGTTGATCTTCATCAAGAATATCATCAATCCAATAGTTAATATTTAGTTTTGTTCCTGAATATACTATAGCTTCTAACTCTTTGATAAACTCTTTCATTTTCATTCCTTTAGCTTTAGCAATATCATCTAAAGGCAATTTTCTGTCTATATTTTGAATTATATATAGTTTTAATGATGAGTTTGAACCTGTAGTTTTTACAACAAAATCGTCTGGTCTGTCAATGTCGTTGTCTTCAACATATTGTGCAATGAGCTCAATAAAATCTTTACCATATTTTTTGGCTTTACCATCTCCAACACCATGAACATTACTTAACTCATCTAATGTAATTGGGTATTTTAATGCCATATCCTCTAATGAAGGATCTTGAAAAATAACAAATGGAGGCACACCTAATTTTTTAGCGTTTCGCTTACGTAAATCTTTAAGCATACTCATAAGTTGCTCATCAGCGACTGCGCCATCACCTTTTGATGCTGTAATTATACTATCGTCGTCATCTACATCAAACACATGGTCTTCTGTCATCATAAAAGACTTAGGCGATTTTATAAACTCGCGTCCTTCTTCAGACAATCGTAATACACCATAAGTTTCAATATCTTTTTTTAATAAACCAGCAACTAATAACTGACGTATTAATGCCATCCAAAAGCGCTTATCTTTTGCATTGCCAACACCAAAAAACTCTTGAGCATCAGTTTTGTGTGAAGAAATTAATGCATTAGACTTACCTGTAATAACGTGTACAAGGTCTTTAGATTTATATTTTTCGTTGGTTTTATCGACAGTTTCTAACACAATAGAAGCATTTTCTTTAGCTTCATGCTGTTTTTTTGGATGACGAATATTATCATCCATATCACCACCTTCGCCAGTTTCGTTATCAAACTCTTCACCAAAATAATGTAGTATAAACTTACGTCTAGACACAGAACTTTCAGCAAAAGCTACAACTTCTTGTAATAAGGCATGACCAATTTCTTGTTCTGCAACTGGCTTACCAGACATAAATTTTTCTAACTTCTCTATATCTTTATAAGCATAATAGGCAATACAGTGACCTTCGCCACCATCTCTACCTGCTCTACCAGTTTCTTGATAGTAACTTTCTATACTTTTTGGAATATCATGATGTATTACAAAACGAACATCTGGTTTGTCTATTCCCATACCAAAGGCAATAGTTGCAACTACAACATCAACATCTTCCATTAGGAACATGTCTTGGTGTTTTACTCTAGTTTTAGCATCTAATCCTGCGTGGTAAGGCACAGCTTTTACACCATTTACTTGTAATACTTGTGCTAATTCTTCAACACGCTTACGACTTAAACAGTATACGATACCTGATTTTCCTTGGTTTTGTTTTACAAAACGGATAATATCACTATCAACACTTTTTGTTTTTGGTCGTACTTCGTAGTATAAATTTGGTCTGTTAAATGATGCTTTAAAAGTATTAGCATCAGTTATATCTAAACTTTTTAAAATATCTTCCTGTACTTTAGGAGTTGCAGTAGCAGTCAAGCCTATTATCGGAATATTATCTCCTATACGCTTAATAATATGTTTTAAATTTCTGTACTCAGGCCTAAAATCGTGTCCCCATTCACTAATACAGTGAGCTTCATCAACTGCCATAAAAGAAATTGTTACTGATCTTAAAAAATCAACATATTCTTCTTTTGTTAGCGATTCTGGTGCTACATATAATAATTTAGTGATACCATTTGTGATATCATCTTTTACTTGCTTTACTTCTGTTTTGTTTAATGACGAATTAAGCACATGCGCAACACCATCGTTTTGCGATACTGCACGAATAGCATCAACCTGATTTTTCATTAAGGCTATTAAAGGTGATACAATAATTGCAGTTCCATCTTTAATTAAGGCTGGTAGTTGATAACATAACGATTTACCACCACCTGTAGGCATAATCACAAAGGTGTTATGACCTGCAACTAAACTTTTAATAACATCTTCTTGAAGACCCTTAAACTTTGAAAAACCAAAGTAAGTTTTAAGTGCTGAATGTAAGTCAATTTCTTTAATACTCATTAATCCCTATTAGTATTTTATATACATTTGCATAAGTTTAAAGATAACAATTTCTTTAGATGCTACAAACCCAAAAATTAATAAATTTTGAACAATAAAAATTCTATCCTCAATATCGCTAAGAAAACCATTGATTTAGAAAGTAATGCCATTGCTAACTTAGCTACTCTACTTACTAATGATTTTTCTGAAAGTGTTGAACTTATATATAATTCGAAAGGTAGAGTCATTATTACAGGAATAGGAAAAAGTGCTATTATAGCTAGTAAAATTGTTGCTACACTAAACTCAACAGGAACACCTTCTGTATTTATGCATGCTGCAGACGCTATTCATGGTGATTTAGGTTTAATTTTAGAAGATGATGTGGTAATTTGTATTTCTAAAAGTGGAAACACTCCAGAAATTAAAGTGCTTGTACCATTAATAAAAAGTGCAAATAACAAAATGATTGCTATTACTGGAAACGTAAAATCGTTTTTAGGTCAGCAAGCAGATTATGTACTCAATACATTTGTTGAACAAGAAGCTTGTCCAAATAATTTAGCCCCAACAACAAGTACAACTGCTCAATTAGTTATGGGAGATGCTCTTGCAGTATGTTTATTAGAGTTAAGAGGATTCTCAAGTAGAGATTTTGCTAAATATCATCCTGGTGGTGCTTTAGGAAAACGTTTATACTTAAGAGTAAACGATTTATCTTCTGTTAATGAAAAACCACAAGTGCAATTAAACACTAACATAAAGCAAGTTATTATTGAGATTTCTGAAAAAATGCTTGGTGTAACTGCTGTTGTTGAAAATGATAAAATTGTAGGTATAATTACTGATGGTGATTTACGTAGAATGTTATCTAAAAATGATTCGTTTACCAATTTAACTGCAAAAGATATTATGAGTAGCAATCCAAAGCGTATTGATGAAAATGCAATGGCTATTGATGCTATGGAACTTATGGAAACTAATGGTATTTCACAATTACTAGTTGAGAACAATGGTAAATATGCTGGTGTTGTACATATTCACGACTTGATTAAAGAAGGTATTATCTAATGGCAAAAAAACAAAAAAATGAGATGTCTTTTTTAGATCATCTCGAAGATTTACGTTGGCATTTAATACGTGCAACTTTAGCCATTTTAATTGCAGGTACTGGAGCTTTTATATTTTCTAGATTCATTTTTGATACTATTATTTTTGGTCCAAAACACATGAGTTTTCCGACCTATAAGTATTTGTGTAAAATTTCTAATTATTTTAATGTAGACAGTACTTTTTGCTTAGATGCTTTTCCATTTACAATTCAAAACCGAACAATGGGAGGTCAATTTTCGGCAGATATCTGGACAGCCATTTATGCTGGTTTTGTGATTGCATTCCCATACGTTGTTTATCAATTCTGGAAATTTATAAGTCCAGGTTTGCTACCAAACGAACGTAAACATTCAAGAGGGTTTATTATTATAACCTCCTTATTGTTTTTTATTGGTGTACTTTTTGGATATTATGTTATTACACCATTATCTATAAACTTTTTAGGGACTTATAGTGTGAGTTCTGAAATTACAAACGAAATAGATTTAGGCTCTTATATATCATTAGTAAGGTCATCATCATTAGCTGCTGGTTTTGTATTTGAGCTTCCTATTATAATTTATTTTTTAACTAAAATAGGATTGGTAACACCAGAATATTTAAGAAAATATAGGAAATATGCTCTAGTAATTGTATTAATTCTTTCAGCAATTATTACACCTCCAGATGTAGCAAGTCAGGTAATTGTAGCTATTCCTATTTTAATTTTATACCAACTAAGTATATATATTTCTGCAATTGTTGTTAGAAATCAAAAACGTAAAGAGAAAAAAAATGTCTGATATAGTAAAAGAATTTAATGACTATCGTTCTAAAATGAATGATAAGCTTTTAGCAGATAACAATAAAATTGTTAAACGCATTTTTAACTTAGATACTAATGCCTATGCCGAAGGTGCTTTAGATGTAAAAACTAAAGAATTGCTAGGACTAGTAGCCTCTGCTGTGTTACGCTGTGATGATTGTATTAAGTACCATTTAGAAACAGCTCACAAAAATGGCGTAACAAAAGAAGAAATGATGGAGTCTATGGGAATTGCCACTCTAGTTGGTGGAACTATCGTAATTCCTCATTTAAGAAGAGCTTATGAGTTTTGGGAAGCCTTAGAAGAACAGCGTTAAACTTTTAATAAATAAATAGCGTTTTTATAGTAGTCAATATGATTTTACTATTTTTAGCGTTCAGTACATAACTTATGAAGTTAAGAGCAGATAATTTAATGAAGTCCTACAGTGGACGAAAAGTTGTAAAAGACGTTTCACTTGAAGTAAATCAAGGTGAGATTGTTGGTTTATTAGGTCCTAATGGAGCTGGTAAAACCACATCTTTTTATATGATTGTTGGACTTATAAAACCTAATGGTGGCACTATTCATTTAGAAGGTAAAGAGATTACAAATTATCCAATGTACAAACGTGCTCAAAACGGAATTGGTTATTTAGCTCAAGAAGCCTCTGTGTTTCGTAAATTAAGTATTGAAGATAATATTTTGAGCGTGCTGCAAATGACTAAATTGAGCAAAAAAGAGCAACACGACAAAATGGAATCGCTTATTGAGGAATTTAGCCTTGGCCATATTCGTAAAAGTCGTGGCGATTTATTATCTGGTGGTGAGCGTCGTCGTACAGAAATTGCTCGTGCTTTAGCTACAGACCCAAACTTTATTTTATTAGATGAACCTTTTGCAGGAGTTGATCCAGTTGCTGTTGAAGATATTCAACGTATTGTAGCGCAATTAACTAAAAAGAATATTGGTATTTTAATAACTGACCACAACGTTCAAGAAACACTAGCAATTACAGATAGAACCTATTTAATGTTTGAAGGTAGTATTCTAAAAGCTGGTAAACCTGAAGAGTTAGCAAATGATGAAATGGTTAGAAAAGTATATTTAGGTCAAAACTTTGAGCTACGTAAAAAGAAACTAACGTTTTAGTGCTTTCCTTTAACAATTGAAATAATTTTTTTCAATCCAACAACAATAAGCAAAACCATTACTCCAACTAATAATCCAACAACAAAGTCTCTAATTATTGAAGGTAATACTTCAAGAAAATGATGTAGTTGTTCAATGTTGTGAATAAAAATTCCGCCAGCAACTAATAACAAAGCAATTGTACCAATAACCGAAAGGCTTTTTATTACCAATGGCAATGCATTTACCAATAGCTTTCCAAAAAAATCTGAAACACTTTTATCTTCAGGATTTAGTTTAATTAATCTGTACCCAAAATCATCCATTCTTACAATTAGTGCTACAACACCATAAACACCAACTGTAGCAATTAGCGCTACAAATGAAACAACTAAAATTTGAGTTAGCAAAGGCTGTCCAATAACTGTTCCTAATGCAATGATTACAATTTCTACAGATAAAATAAAATCTGTAATAATCGCAGATTTTATTTTAGACTTCTCTATATCTAAAATTTCAGACTTAGTGAGTTCTACTTCAGTTATACTAACTTGATCGTGATTATGAGGAACAAAATATTCATAAATTTTTTCGGCACCTTCATAAGCTAAATAAAGACCACCTAGAACTAAAATAATAGGCACAATCCAAGGTAAAAAAGCACTAAGCAAAAAAGCGATAGGTAATATTATTACTTTATTTAAAAATGATCCTTTGGTAATTGCCCACAAAACAGGAATCTCTCTTGAAGCAACAAAACCTGAAGCTTTTTCAGCATTTACAGCCAAATCATCACCTAATATACCTGCAGTTTTCTTGGTGCTTACTTTTGCCATTGTAGCCACATCATCCATAAGGCTAGCAATATCATCGAGTAATGCAAAAAATCCTGATGCCATGTTTTAGTGTTTTAAGATTGAAATTATTGTTAACTACTCTTTAGAAGTTAATGATTTAGAAAACAACGATAGTAAAATATAAAAAAGTATAACTATTGGAATGGCTGCAAAATGAAACATTACTATAAAAACAAGTGTTAGAATAATAAATATATAACGTACAGCATTAGTTTTAAAACTCCAGTCCTTAAACTTTAACGCAAATAATTTAATGTTAGAATTAAGTAAGTAGCAGCTCACTAATGTTAACACGATTAATATCCATTTGTTTAAAATCATTGAGTTCATTATATCATTATTCTGAAACTCTAAAATTAAAGGCAACGATACAATTAATAACGTATTTGCAGGAGTTGGAAGTCCTTTAAAATAGCTTTGTTGGTCTTCATCTATATTAAATTTAGCCAAACGATATGCTGATGCCAATGTTATTAATAAACCTAAAAGTGGCAGCCATGAAAACTTAAAACCAATCCAATGCATTTCTGACGACCATTCATCAGTTGCATTAAAAAACAAAGGTGTATCGATTGATAATGACAAGAGTTTAAACATTATAATTCCTGGCACTAATCCACTAGTAACCATATCAGCAAGCGAATCTAACTGAACACCTAATGGGCTTTGAACATTTAATTTACGAGCCAATAAACCATCAAAAAAATCGAAGAAAATACCTAAAAACACAAATATAGAAGCAGCTACAAAATTATTGTGAACAGCAAAAATCACAGCTATCGATCCGCAAAATAAATTAAGGAGAGTAACTATGTTTGGAATATGCCTTTTAATCATCATTTATAAAGTTTCTGTAAAAATAGCAAACTATTTTCGTCTTATACAAGTATTGCACAATAACTGAATGATTTTGAAGTTTAATAGATTAAAAATATTGTGCATCTTTGTAAAAAATTTTGCTATTGAAAACTAAACTACTTATTGCTTTTCTAGTAGGCTCTATATTTTGTTCCGCTCAAACCACTCGTAAATATTCTAATGAGTTTATGAATATTGGTGTTGATGCTGCTGCATTAGGAATGAGCAATGCTGTAGTTTCTCAAACTGGCGATGTTAATTCTGGCTACTGGAATCCTGCTGGATTAGTTGTTTTAGAAGACAACCAAATAGCACTTATGCACTCTAGCTATTTTGCCAATATTGCCAATTATAATTATGCAGCATTTGCAATGCCTTTAGATGACAGAAGTGCTGTAGCACTTTCATTAATTCGATTTGGTGTTGATGATATATTAGATACTACACAACTTATAGACGACCAGGGAAACATTAATTACGACCGAATAAAATTATTCTCTACAGCAGATTATGGCTTAACATTTTCGTATGCTCGTCGTTTGCCTTTAGATGGTTTAAGTTATGGTGTAAATGCTAAAGTAATACGCAGAATTATTGGTGATTTTGCTTCATCTTGGGGATTTGGTTTAGATTTAGGTATTCAGTTTGAATCAGACAACGATTGGAAATTTGGTATAATGGCTCGTGATATAACAACCACATTTAATGCTTGGACATTTGATGATGAAAAATTAGCTGATATACAAAATGCTATAGAAGGTCAAAACCAAGAAGTACCAGAATCTACAGAATTAACTATTCCTAAATTACAAATAGGAATGTCCAAAAAATTTATTTTCCATTACGATTATTCACTTGTAACAGCTTTAGATTTAAATGTTCGTTTTGAGCAAAACAACGATGTTATTTCAACATCATTTGCTAGTATAACTCCATCTTTAGGTTTTGAATTTGGTTATACTGATTTGGTTTTTTTAAGAGCTGGAGTTGGGAATTTTCAAAATGAAAGACAATTTGATGATTCTGAAAACTTAACCTTTCAGCCAAATTTTGGTGTTGGTTTTAAATACAGAGGTATTCAAATAGATTACGCTTTTACTGATATTGGTGACCAAAGTGCAGCTTTATACAGCAATGTGTTTTCATTGAAACTAGATTTAAGTATCTTTAGATAGTGAGACAACTTTTATTAGCCATAGCTTCAGGACTTTTACTTGCATTAGGTTGGCCAACTTACGGATTTCCTTTATTGTTATTTTTCGGTTTTGTGCCTTTACTTTTTGTAGAGCATTCCATTAGAAATTCAGCTTTAAAAAGAAAAAAACTTACTCTTTTTGGGTATTCATATTTAACATTTGTTATCTGGAATTTTATTACAACCAATTGGTTACAATATGCAGATGTATTTGGAGCTAGCTTTGCTATTTTAGTAAATTCTCTACTAATGGCGTTGGTTATTATTATTTACCACACTGTTGCTAATAGAACATCCCAAAACAGAAGCCTTTTATTTTTAATAGCGCTATGGATTTGCTTCGAAAAACTACATTTAGGTTGGGAGTTTTCATGGCCTTGGTTAAATCTTGGCAATGGCTTTTCAGAAAACATCTCTTGGATACAATGGTATGAATACACAGGTACTTTTGGTGGTACACTTTGGGTTTTACTAACAAATACTTTAGTGTTTACAAGTTTCTTAAAATATAATAATGTAAAGAGTAAACAGATTATAAAAGTAGCAGTATTAAAAACCAGTTTACTTATAAGCATCCCTATTTTAGTGTCATTTATTATTTTTAAGACCTATAAGATTGAAGGCGAAAAAATAAATGTTATTGCACTACAGCCAAATATAGACCCTTACAGTGAAAAGTATAATACTTCAAATATTCAAATAGCTGATTTATTATTTGAATTGTCTAATACAAAAATTACAGATTCTACCGATTATATTTTAGCTCCTGAAACTGTTTTTGCTGATAATTTAAAGATTGATGAATTTGATATATCATTATTAAAATTCAAGCTTAAATCTTATATAAATGAGCACCCAAACGTTAATTTATTAACTGGTGTTTCGTTTATAAAGTTTATTTATGATGAAAAAGATGTTAAGTCTGAAACTAACTACCTAAAGAACAATATTTGGTATAATGACTATAACTCTGCAATGCTTATTAATACAAATAACAATGTGCAACTATATCATAAATCTAAGCTAGTAGTAGGTATTGAAAACTTTCCTTATCAAGGTGTATTAAAACCTATTTTAGGCGATGCAATGATTGATTTGGGTGGTACAGTTGCAATGAAAACTACCCAAAGCAATAGAGATGTTTTTACAGCTTCAAACGGAAAATCTAAAGCAGCTCCGATAATTTGCTATGAATCTGTTTATGGTGAATTTGTAACTGGTTATGTTAGGAATGGAGCAGATTTTCTAGCCATTGTAACAAATGATGCTTGGTGGAACAACTCACAAGGACACAAACAGCATTTAAGCTATGCTCGCTTGAGAGCTATTGAAACGCGTCGTGATATTGCCAGAAGTGCTAATACTGGTATTTCTGCATTTATTAATGCCAAAGGAGAGGTTACAAAATCGTTAGCTTACAATACTCAAGGTGCTTTAGCAGGAAGTGTTACCCTAAATAAAAAACAGACTTTTTATGTTTTAGCAGGCGATTATATAGCAAGAATAGCAATATTTATTGCCTTGTTTGTATTTTTAATTACATTTTTTAGAAGAAAGAAAACAGCATAAAATTTACTGTCCACGATAGTACAAAATAGTACTCAAGGTTTTTACTATAATATTAATATCTAAAAACAAACTTCGGTGTTTTATATAATACAAATCGTATTGAAGCTTGGTTAAACTATCATCAACTGAAGAACCATATCTAGTATTAACTTGAGCCCAACCTGTTAAGCCAGGTTTTATAATATTTCGTGTTTCATAAAAAGGGATAACTCTTGATAATTCATTTACAAAAAATGGACGCTCAGGTCTTGGACCAATTATACTCATATCACCTTTTAACACATTAATAAATTGCGGAATTTCATCAATTCTGGAGCGTCGCAAAAAACGCCCAAATGCTGTTACTCTTAAATCGTTTTTCTGAGCCCATTTAGCGCCATTTGCTTCAGCATTAATTACCATACTTCTTAGCTTAACAATCTTAAAAGGCTTGCCGTTTTTCCCTATACGTTCCTGTATGTAAAACAATGGACCTCTATTACCTATAAGATTTCCTATTAGGATTAGTGGTAAAATTACGATACCAAAAACAAGTCCTGAAACTGAAAAAATCACATCAAACAAACGATGAAAAAATAGATAAAGTGTATTCTGGTTACTTCGACTAAAAGGGAAATATTTATAAAAATCTTTACCCACAAACTGTATTGGCACTCTATAAGTAATTTCTTCATAAACCTGCGTGTATTCGCGAATAGTAAATCCTTTTTCCAGCAGTGTAATAAGGTCATGATAAATATCCTGTGTAATAGTTTCTGAATTGTAACTAGCTACTAATACTTCAGAAATTTTAAATTTTGAAATAACATTAAGTAACTGTTCTGGTTCAAACTCTTTTAAGCCCTTAAATTTAATAGGATCTAAGGCTTCTTTTTCACAATTTATAAAGCCTATTATTTTATAATTAGGGTCTGATTGATTTAATACTTTTACTATATGCTCAACATGAGAAATCTCTCCAACCAATAAAACTCTTTTATAGAATCTAGGTGAAGAAATAAAAGTCATATAAGCAACTCTCCATAAAAAAATGGATAAGATTATGGTTAGGAAAAAGTATACTATTTGTAATCTGTTTTCTGGTAAAAAGGGTGTTAAAACAGGTGTAAGTAAATAGAATAATACTGTAGTTGAAGATGCTAAAACAATGTTTCTAAACGTAACATCTATTTTACTCGATTTTTGAAGATCATATAACTCGAATATTGTACCAAATAGTGCTAAATAAATAACAAGAACTAATATTGGTAAATAATTAGTTTTTTCTATAACTAAGTATTCAAAGTCAAAAAACAATCCTAAAACATATAGTCCTAATAAAACAACAAAGATATCAAATACACGAAGCAGAACTTTACGCTCAGAAATCTCAAAATGGATACCCTTTTTTCTGTTCATGTTTGAAGTTTTCAGACTTATATTATGTTACACAAATATAACAAGTTATAAATAGTGTTAGATATAATTTAGTTATAACACATCAAACCAAAGTTGTTTTACATTATTCCAACTAAATTGCTCAACATTCTGTCTTGCACTCTTGACAATGTCTTCTGTTTTTGATTTATTTTCAATAAGATATTTAATAGCATTAGCCATTTCTTGCTCATTATTTTGCTCAACTAAAACACCTTGTTTTTCATGCTTAATAAGAAATGGAATTCCACCTACATTAGTTGATACAACTGGTAATCCTAAAGCCATTGACTCGATAACACTAATAGGCATATTATCAAAATTAGTTGTGTTTATAAACACGTTGTAATCTTTAGATAAATTAATCCATTCAGCTTTTGTTAATTTCCCTGTAAATTTCACATTTACCTTCAATTGTTCTGCCAACTGTTTTACTTCTTTTAACAAGCCACCATCTGGTCCAACCATACACAACGAAGTGTCAATTCCATCATTTTTTAAGTTTTTTAATACTCGTATTGCCATTTGAGGGTTATAAATCTCTTTAAAAGATCGAACCCATAATATTTTTGGCGTTTGAATAATTCTATTATTGAAGCTATATTTTTCAATTTCAATAGCATTAGGAATGTAAGTTGTATTTGTATAACCAAAATCTTCAAATGCCTTTTTAAGATATAATGAAGGCGAAACGTTTATGTATGATTTACTAAAAATTAATCTGCATAATTTCGGATTGTTTTTTAATCGGTTTGGTAAATTACCACCATGAAGTATTGGTATATATTTCAATTTAAAAAAAACACATAACTGACTAATAACGAGTGCATAATAAAAATTTTGCGTGCTATATGCATCAATTAATACGACATCTACTTTACTTCTAGATTTAATAACACTAAAAATCATGTCAAAAAATCGAACAAATTTGTTCTGATAACTAGACGAATAAGCAACAGTATATTTCTCATTCTCTAACAATCTTCCTAGAACCTCAATACTTGTTGTATTTGTTTTAGTAGAATTTAACTTATTACCTATGTACAAAATATGCTTCATTCTATTTTATAAAGTTTTAAAGCATGTTCGCTATGTATAACGTTTAATGTTTGGTAGGTTTTAGTTGTGATTATATGAGTAACTTTTAACTGCTTTAAAAATTTAATTTTATCTTCTTCAGTCGTCAACTCTTCAAGTTTTATAACGTCTTCATACCATTTTATAAATTGAATTGGGTTTCCTTCAATTATCATTGAAGCTCCTTTTGAATCTAACACAACTGCCCTTTTTGTAGCTCCTCTAAAAAAATGACTACCATAAATAACTGTATTTGCAGGTGTACTTTTTGAGACAAATTCTGCCATATTATCATAATCACTCAACCTCTTCTCATCAATTGAACCTACACTAATATTATTAGGCAAAATGCAGCGCATTAAATCATCACCCACAAATGGTACTTTATTAAACACTGGAGCTTTACAAATTACCAATACGCTAATGAAAAAGATAAAAATATAAGGCAATAAGGTTTTTAGCTTTTGTGATTTTGATAGTATAAAAACGAGTAAAAATGCTATAGCAAAATAACTTGGTACAATAGCAACTTTTTGCATTCTTATAAGCTGGAATGACATTCTTAAGTTTAAACCAAAAGTAGAGTTTATAAAGTTTTCAATATAAACACTTAATGAAGGAATTATTATTAATAAAAGTGTACATAAAGCTAGTGTTTTAGCTTTTTTAAAATGTTCAATATCATTTCTAGACACAAACAAATAGCCAAAAAGAGGTAGTACAAAAAACAATGTTTTTAATTGTAGCCATTGTTTTAAAAACTGAATAGGTTCACTAAAAACCAATGGTATTCTTTCATTAAAAGCGTTGTTATATAATTGTAAATCGTAAGTAAGCGAACTTTCTGTTTTTCCAAAATATGAATATATAAATGGCAACATCCCAATACCTATTGCTATAAAAACAAAGAATATATTCTTAACTGTAACTAATGCTTTTTCGTTATAAAAAACAGCAATACATAAAAGTAAAACACAAAATAAAAGTATACCTCCTAATCCTGTAATTGGGTGAAAATTAAATATCAAACCTGCAAAAAAAGCACCAAATAACAAGCTTCTAAACTTGTTAGAAAGAAACAAAAATGGTAAAGGCATTAATGCTATATATAAAGTTCTTGGCATTATTGACCAAAGTCCTGTAATGCCCCAAATCTCATATCCAGGAAGCCAAATTAGTCCACGAATTAAAATTGATATAATGAGTGATACCAAAAAATTGTCTGTAAACTTATAAAGCAAGAAAAACCATAAAACACCAAATAGGATATGAAAAATACAGCCAATAACATTTAAAGCTTGTACATAATCCTGATTGGTAAACTTTGCTACAAAACGCAAAGATTGTACATAAAAAGGTGTATAATACCTAACATTATCTAAAGTATTGAGGTATAAATCGTTTTTAAAAAGTTCTTGATTATCAAACTTTTGAGCAACTGGTATTATATTTTGAATATCAGAAGACAACATACTATATGTAGCATCTGAATAGTTTAAATAGTATGCAAAACCTATAATTAGATTTATAATACATACAAATAATACTTTATGCTTAAATGTGTTTAGCATCTAGTCTGCTTTAGGAGCTCTTAAAATATCATAATGAATTGCTTGCAACAATAATTGAAACCCTAATATAATACTTAGTGTTACTAGCATTATTGTTCCTGTTGGAGCTAAAATAGAATGTGAAGCATAAAACCACCAATTATATAAACCATAAACTACACCAAACACAAACAAAGGCAAGCCTAAAAGCAAGTAAATTGAAGACATACTAAAATCGTATAAGAAATAGGTTTTTAAAAGTCGTTTATAAAAGGTTTTACAGAGCTTAGGAAAAAACACAAAAGGCATTTTCCAAACCTTCATATTAGATTGTTCGTTTCCATAAATTGCTGGCATAGCAATATCTTTTATTCGAGCGCTTTGGAAATATAATTCAGAGATTAATGACGTTTCAAAATAATATCTGTTTGAAATATTCTTAAAGTCTAACATCTTAAGCACATCAACTTTCACCGCAAAAAAACCGTTAGTAGGATCAAAATTATTCCAATATCCTGTTGCTGCTTTTGTTAAAAATGAAAGCATAAGATTGCCAAGTTTTCTAATAAAAGGCATTTGTTTTAAGGCATTAAAATCTCTAAACCTATTTCCTTTGGCATACTCAGCTTGGTTCTGTATTAAAGGATTTATAAGATCCTTAATATAGCTAGAGTCCATTTGATCGTCAGCATCAACTTTAACAACAAAATCCATTTTGTCTTCTATTGCCATTAAAAAACCAGCTTTTGAAGCTCCTCCAACACCAAGGTTTTTCGTGTTTGTTATTAACCTTATTTTTTCAGTATTATTAATCTTTTCGAAGTTATCAAGATTTAAAGGCTGAGTACTATAATCATCTATCAAATAGATTCTAGAAATAAAATCAGGTAATTTATTAATTACACTTACTATATGATTATCTGCATTATAATAAGGTATAACAACTGCTATTTTATAATTATGTATTTGATTTGTCATTTTTTAAAATAAAATCTGGGTGTTGTTAGTAAAACAGTTGCCAATAAAAAGAACCCTAATAATCCAAAAAGTGGCCTGTACACATATAAATGTTCTCCAAAATAAAGTGTAACTAACATAGCTAACACAAGCCCATTTAAAGCCATCTTAAGATATTTTGTCTTGGATAAATTTAATAAAAAATAAGAGGCTAACCATCTTAAATACAATATGAGACCAAACAACCCGACTTCATTTATTAAACTTAAATAAATATTATGCGCAGAAAACCCTATTAGTAGCCTGTTATTAAAGCCAATTCCTAATGGGATAATGTATGGTCTCTCTATCAAATATTTAGCATATGACGCTGATAATTCTTTTCTTCCAGAGCCCAAATCTTCATACAATTGGTCCACATCAACAGAATTCTCACTTAATACTGTTGGATCACTAATTTTATTTGTAATCCTATTATCAAATACATTTTTAGCCATATCTACAACTTCTAAATCCAAAGAAATTGCGGTCATCACGATAATTAAAAAAACTACAGATACCGAAATAAATTTTTGAGTATTAGCAATTAAAAAATAAGCTGCGAATACGATGAGGGCAAGATAAGATGTTCTTGATCCTGTAATAATAATAACTGTTCCGCTAAGTGTTATTGCAGCAAGTAGTAAAATTTTATTAATCTTAAGTTGCTTCTGTAAATAAATACCTAGACTTACTGCAAAAGATATAAACATAGTCATTCCTAACACTATTTTATTAGGCCCAAGTGTCCCAGATAAAAATCCCAGGTAAGCCATTTTATATCTATCGTTCCAGAGAAAAGGGACTATTCCAGAGTTTTGTGCTATAACTAATAAAGACTCACCAATGATTAGAATTAAAAGTATGTAAACAATAGCCTTAAAGTTTTTGAATTTCAACACAAAAACCGAAACTAAAACTGCATATAAGAAAAAAACAAAAAAGTGATAATAATACAATATAGACTGCAACAACCACATTGGACGATTTAAAAAAATGCTAAATAATCCTGTGAAAATTAAAGTAATAGCAGACCAAATAAGAAAGTGGTTTAAAAACTTAAAATTAAGTTTCTGCTTTATATAGTAATTTAAAACGCCAAAATTCTTGACATATAAATAACAAATTATAATCCCTAAAACATCATATAATCTAATCTCATTTGAACCCTTTAAACTATAATTTGTAACAGGTAAATTATAAAAAAAAGAGACTACCATTAAATACATAGTTACCTTAACATATAAAGGCTCTATAATTAAATTTAATCTCTTATTTAATAATTCTTGTTTATCCATTATGTACTCTTACTCTTAATATTTGAGTAAATATCAACTAATTTTTTACTTATTTGCTTTGATGAAAACTCGCTTACAATTCTTTGGTGCAATAAACTTGCTGATTTTTTTCTAATTTCAATATTTTCAATATAGCAAAGTAAGCCTTTTTTTAAAGCGACATAATTTTTAGCCTCTACTAAAATGCCTACTTTGTCATTGTTTATAACTTCAGCACAGTTACCTACATTAGTTGCAACTACAGCTAATGATGCTAAACCATATTCTAATAATGAAAGTGGTAATCCTTCAGATTTTGACGAAAGCACACCTATTTCTGCTTGGCTAAGTATATGTTGCACATCTTTCTTGCTTCCATAAATAAAAACCGAAGTATTTAAATTTAGATCTTGAATAGCTTGTTTTAACTTAACAGAATAATCGTCTTCAAAATCTTTACCAACTAAATGTAACGTCCATTTTGACTGTTCTTTTAAAATATCACTAAATACCTTTAGTAAAGTAAAATGATCCTTTTGAGGTCTTAAATTAGCTAAACATACAATTCTATAACCATCTTCACCTTCTAATTGTGTCTCTTCATAATTTGTTTTCTCATTAACTACAAAGTTGCTTATATAATAAACATTCTTGCAATTAAGATGAGATTCTGACCATTGTTTCAAGATTTGATTTACGCTAATAACGTGGCTAAAATAAATAGAGCAAAACTTCAATACCTTATGCTTACGTTGTTGTAAAAACTCACTGTTTCCATAATGATCATGCCAAACAATTTTTACATTCTTATTAAACATTTTAATTATTGTTGCCAAGAAAAATGATGTAGAATGAGCATGAATAACATCTATATTGTTGTCTTTTACAAATCTCATTAATGTTCTAATTGCTCTAACATCTAGCTTACTTTTTTTATTTAAAAACAAATAACCCACACGATTATCAATAGCATTAAATAGTATCCCTTCAGCTCTTGTGGCACACAAAAAAGACCCTTGAGTATGGTCAACCATAATATTGGCAATGTTAACAGCCATACGCTCTGCACCACCAGCTTCTAATGAATCTATTAATTGCAGAACTTTCATGTCTTTAAAATTTTAATAATTTCCGATTCAAATCGTTCTAAAGTATATTCTTGAGACCATTTTGAAGCTAATTTAGCCATTGCATTTAAATCTACATCCTGTATAGTTTTTGATATTGATTTAACTGCTTCATCAATATCGTGAGAAATTAAAATGCCTCTATTACCATAATCTAACATGTAAGGTACGCAAGAGATATTAGTTGAAACTGGTATTGTGCCAAAAAACATAGCTTCTGCAATCACTTTTGGCCAGCCTTCAGATTTTGATGGTAAAATTAAAAAATGTGATTTTTGCATTGCTTGTTTCACATTACTTAATTCAACATTACCTTTAAAATTAATTATATCACTAATGTTTTTACTACTCACATATGTTTCTAAATCTTTTCGTAATGCACCATCTCCATATATATCTAAAGTTACTTTATAACCTTGTGAATATACTTTTTCGATAATTTTTATAGCCACATCTGGTTGCTTTCCTTCAACTAAATTACCTACAAACAAAAACTTTAAATCATTTTTATAGTCTCTATCTAAAGGCATATTTATTTCTGAATCACTAAAAGAAGCTGTAAAAAAGGGCTTTATGTTTTTTGTTTGGCCTTTCCATTCACCATAAACCAACACTTCAATGTTTTTGGATAAAAACGTATTACTTAATAGCCATTTTTGGAATCTATAACTCAAAGGTTGTTTTCCCTTTGGGTCCCAGTTTCCTGCATATTTTACTGACTTAGGTTTTGAAGGAAATGCTATTTGAACCATACATCCTAACAAACTTATATTTCCTGGACAACGCAGATGAATATGATCTGCTCTTTTGCACGATTTATAAATTTGAATCATCACCTTAGGGATTTTAACAACCGATTTTATCACATTAAAAAAAGTTGTGAAATTAAGTGCCGAGATAGCACTAAATTCAATATTAGGATGCTGATATGCTATATCTGTATTCTTCTTCGTTTGAAGACTAATTGGCGCTACAACCTCTAGCTCATCAACGTGTTTTAACCATAGGTTCATTTCTCTTACATAAGGTTCGTAAGCATAATATAAATTATCCTTTTCATGGTGTTGTATGTATGAAATAATTAGAAACCTCATCGTGCAATTTTAGGCTTATTTGTTAGTAAAGATAACCAACCGTAAACTCTTCCAATACCTTCAAAAAATGCATCTTTCTTATTTGATGAATTTAATACGTTGCTAAATCTTATTAAGGTTAAAAGTAGAGCAGTTAAATTCCATTTTAGTCTCGCTTTTAAATCAGGTTTAGGATATTTAACTCGCCAAACATACCAACCGTTTCTTATTACCATTTTACCATACTTAAACATATTTGGTCGACCTAAAGCATTATGAAAATGCTCACATTTAGCAGATGTGTTTACATAGAGTTTTCCACACTTTGATAACCTTAAACAAAAATCAGCATCTTCGTAAAGTCCGTAACCCTCAAAATAAGATGAAAACTTAATATCTTCGAATACTTCTTTTTTATATGAAGAAACACCTCCCATAAATAATTCTACTTCATATGTTTTATCTGATGGAGGTAAAAACCCAACTGATCGACCATGAGAGTAGTCAGGCATAAATGCTGGTTTATCATCAGCAACCAACCCTAATTTTTGTCTTATTTTAAATCGACTAGGTTCGTCTCTACACCAATTATCATAACAAAATTGAACAGCTTTTGTATTATTACTATTTGCTTTATACCATTTCACTTCATTAGTTATATAGCCACCTACTCCAACAGTTTGAGGATTTTCAGTATAAGTATTTATTAAGTTTTTAAAGTAATTGGCTTCTAGAATAATGTCATCATCTAAAAAACAAACAACATTAATGACTTTGTTCACTTTAGATATTCCAAAATTGCGTTGTTTGGTTAAACCTCTTTGAGTTTCATCAACCTTAAAATAGATTAAATTTTCAAAAATATTTTGCTCTAAAATGTATTTTGTTTCATCATTAGTAGAGCCATCAACGATAATAATTTGATTTGGATACAACGACTGCTCTTTTACTGAATTTAATAAATCCAATAGAGGTTTTGGTCGCATATATGTACAAACTATTAATGTAAATGTCATATACTAGTTTTAGCTTTTAATTGATTTGCCCACTTCTCACTAGATTTCCATCTTTCTCTCATTTGAAAAAAGTAAGAAAAAACGTTTTTATTACTCTGCAATTTAAAGTATTTAAAAAACAGCAATGTCTTATAGCCTTTAATTTGAAAATCGGTTTGGTGTTTCAAATTGTATAGCATAATAGTTGGTGAAGGTTTTGGCTGAACTTCATCATTCTGCCAAGGGTGAATAAAAGGTGTTCTAAAACCTCCTATTGGCGCTTTTAAGTGTACTAAATGCACTTGAGGAAGATATGCTATATCGTCTCCAATATTTCGTAGTTGCATTCCGAAATCGCCATCTTCTCCAAAACCGTGTTCGTAGGCAATATCAAATGTTATTCGCTTTGCAATTTCATTACAAATAATACTACATCCAGAACCAAATGTATGCCACTGCTTAATAGTAGTATTCTTCTCTTTTTCTCCTTCTTTTAAGCAGCTTAATGTCGCTGCACTAACACCTAAAGTACTAATAGAATTTAAAGCTTTCTCTAAAGTTTGGTTATCAAAACGAATATCATCATCTGCCAAAAACACCCATTCAGACTCTACTTGTTTTAAAGCTATATTTCTAGCATTACAAGCACCAGTTTGATGAATAAAACTGTGCTTAATTTTAAATGGCCATGCTTTGGTAGTTAAAAAATCTAGTTCTGATTTACTATTAGCATCAGGGTTTTGCTCTACAATAATTACATTTTTAGGCAATAGTGTTTGACTTGCTAAATCTTGTAACACATCGTATAAAAAAGTTGCTCTTCCAATTGTTGGAATTATTACATCTATAGCAAAATTAGGATTATACTTTTTAGCTGAAACAACCTCAACATCCTTAAAATTTGGGTTAGATATGCTACCAGAAGTAAAAAAAGATGATAAATATGGTAATATCAAAAAACGTTTTTCATAAATCATACTATTAAATAACGTTAATAATGCCCAACGAGATTTATAATGCTTTTTTACAAACTTAAACAACTCATAAGTTGAAGGTTTTATAGACTCTAAAACAACTGAATTAGGCTTTAAAAGTTTTGGTGAAGAGTAACAAAACAATCCGTTTTTTATTTCTGATTTGGCGATTGAATTTAACACAAAATCAAAAGTTTGATGTTTAAAATCTTTGTGCTTGAATTGTAATAACGCTTCTGCATAAATGCCTCCAATACAACTACTCATTAACCAAGTTGGATAATTAACATTCTTATTCACTTTTATAAAAGGTGACGATTCTACATAACCTATTCGTTTATCAATGTAATATGAATTTCTGACCTCAAACGAAGCCATAATAAGTTTATGATGAAAAATAGCATTGATTTCTACTTCATTTATAGCTGTTTTTAAATCATCATGACACCAAACAATGAGTCTGTTAGCATTAGCTTTTGCTAATTCAAAAAAAGCCTCAACCAACTTACTTGTTGAGATATTTATAGTCTTTTTTGAAGTATAATCTAATACACTAACAACCTTATTCTGTTTATGTGTAATTACAATCATTTATTAATTACAGCTTTATAAAATTCTATATTTTGATTTGTGATTTTTTCAGCAGAAAATTTTTCGATAACACGCTGTCTTCCTTCTTTACCAAAAGATTCACATAATTGCTTATCATTTAATAACTCAATAATTCTTTCAGCAAACTCTTTATGGTTTTTTGGATTTACAGTAAAACCAGTTTTGTTATCAACCATAAGCTCATTTGCCCAACCAATATTTGAAGACACTAAAGCTTTTTCCATCGCTAGTGTCTCTAACCATGTCATCGGAAACGCTTCAGCAAAACTTGGTAAAACCACAATATTTGCCTTGCTTATATAGTTTTTAATCTCGTGATATGGTACTTCTTTTATGTGTTTTACTCTTGTTTTTGCTTCAGGAGTTAAAAGATTATAAAACAACTCTACTGTAGATGTTTTGGTAAATACATCAATGGCATCTTTACCCAATAAAAGCAAATTTGCTTTTTCATTTTTTTTAACTACTAAATTAAATGCTTCTGCTAATTCTAAAACTCCTTTTTTGCGAATAATAGTTCCGAAGTAAAGCAATTGACCTTCATTAATATGGGATTCAATAGGTGAAAATTGATTGGCATCAATTCCGTTATGAATTGTTTTTATATGATGCTTTAAACTAAATATTTTTTTGGTTAGCTCTCCAGTAAACGTACTTACAGACACTACTTCTTGAGCACTTGTTAACGCTGTTTTTTCTAATACAAAATTTTTAAATTTTTGTGTTCTGCCATCAAGTTTACAAAAGTAAGCATCACTCCCATTAAGGCGTATAACTATAGGAACTGTAAATTTCATAAAAGCAGAAATACCTGTCCAATCTGGCGCTTCAATTAGCTGAATACCTTCTTTATCTATTTCCTTTTGAATGATTTTTTGAATGCGTTTACGCTCATTATACCATCCAAAAAAAGGATGCTTAACAGCTTTAATACTTACAATTTTAACCTCTCGGTCATTGTAAATATCATCTTGATTTTGATATGCTGCAAACACAGTCACTTTAACTCCAGAATTAGACAAACCAACAGCTAAATTTTTTATGCTAGTCCCTAAACCTCCTGAAGGTTTTAAATTGTCATGTGGATATTCAGATGTTAAAAAACCTATGTGCATTATATGAGTTTTAAATAATTATCAACCATTGTTTTTAAGGCATATTGCTCTCTAATTTTTGATGAAAACGAATTGTTTAACAAACTAATTTTATCATTACAAATTTGAGTTATTATGCTTTGAAGTGCATTAACATCTTTAGCTTTAAACAAATAGCCATTAGTACCATCTTTTACAATTTCTACATTTCCACCAACTGTTGTAGTAATTACAGACACATTACAACACAAACTTTCTAATATTGATAAACTAAAGGCTTCCATATATGTTGGTTGAATCATATAATCGTACGCTTTATACAAAGCATACAAATTATCTACACTCCCTTTAAAATTAATCGTCTTTTCTAAATTATATTTATGTACTAAATCTGTTAATGTAGATTTATAAATACCTTCTCCAAAAACATCAATTGTAATGTTTTCTAAAGTAGTTTTATCTAGTTTGGTTAGCGCTAAAATTAAATCTTGAATTCCTTTTTCATACACTAAATGAGAAACTACAATAAATCTATAACTAACTAGATTATCTCTATTTCCTTGTTCTCTTACTTGGTATAATTCTGTTTGGATTCCGTTATAAATGACGACTGTTCTATTTTCTAAATTAGAGCTATAATCTTTTAAATTTTGATTTTTTATATACTCACTTACAGCTATAATCTTATCAATACTGTTATTGTTAATTAAATATTTTAATTTTCTTTTTATCCTTTTTTTTAATGGAAATCCATCTAATGGTCTAGACATGTGGTCTACAGCAAATACTTTACAATTAAGTTCGCTTTTTACTGTTTTATAAAAGGAAGTAAATAATTCAATGAAATGTGTAAATACATAATCATATTCGACCTTATTGCTATATATGTGATTCAAAAAAAGACTTTCAATATTGCTTTTATCGTCTGAATAAACACTCACACTATTATAAATCTCTAATTTTTCAGACTTCGGAAAAAACCAATCAACAGTATAACCTCTCTTTTTACAAGCCTGATCAAAAGCTAAAAAAAAGCGATCCATACTACCAATTCTATTAGCTTTTAATTGATAGTTACAAATTACTGCTATACGTATTACTTTATGCATTCTTTAATTGTTGTGGCTATACGTTTTCCTGTGTTTTTTAATGGATGGCTAATTTGTAAATCGAGTAATTGCTTTTGAGCTTCTAGTCGTTTATTAGGGTTTTGCAATGAAGAATTAATCTCATTTATTAAAGATACAGCATCTTTTACAATGGCTACTGCTCCACTTTCAGCAACACGCTTATAATGTTGAAATTTTAAAAATCGCTGATCGTCGTATAATCCATTCTCTTTATTTCCAAAAACAGGGTTGATTACTGGTTTATCAAAAAACATAGCATCTAAACTCATGGTAGAGCACATATTTATTGAAATATCTGTATATGCTAACACACTTTTTAAATCTGTAATATCTTCTATTGTAGGAATACGTTGCGACCACGTTTCTTGGTGCCCATCTCGTGTTAACTTCCATTTAGGGCAGTTCCATTTAATAAAAGGATACTCTTCTTTTAAATGCATAAAACGAGTAGGTTCTTCAGCAGGTGATGTACGTACTAATAAATTAACAGGTCTTTTTATTGTATCTTGCTTAATAGCTTCAGCTATGGTTTTTATGTATAAATCATCATTTTTACTTGTAGACACATCTCCACAGCTATAACAGATAGTCTGTTTAGTTTCATCTAAATCAAACTTTTCAAAAAAAGTCTTTTTTGTTGAGTTATATCTATCTAAAACGTAAGGCTCAAACTGTGGTGTACCAACTACCTTAATCTGATTTTCAGTAATGGTTTTATAAAACTCTAAAAGTTCAGATTTCATTAAATGACTCCAAACAAAATAGTAATTAAAATTACCACTCATTCGACCTTTTGAAGCCAAATTATCCCAACTAAAAATAAATGTTGCTGTATTAGTTTGTGTTTGCTCTGAAGCATAAATTAATGGTGCAATATATGGTGGACGTTGGTGTGTAAAGTAAACTATATCTGGACTATGAGTTTTTAAAAGTGCTATATAACGTTTTGTGGTTACATTATTTTTGAATGTTTTTTGTTGACATCTGTTATAGATATTTATCCAATTTTCTGAATGAAAAAAGTAAGTCCAAGCAAAAATTAGTTTTGTTAAAATACCTCTTTTGCTATTAGATTTTGGATAGTTGCCTCTTAAATTATCTCGTATTCCGAAATTATTTTTTTTATGATTTTGCAAATGAGCTACTTCTTTTAGCTTTCTGAAAAACCATGTTTTTGAAGGCTCTCTAAAGTCTTCAAGCTCTTCAATAGTGCAATTATCTACATTAAATCCTTCAAAACATGTTTTTGGTAATCCTGAAAAAATGATAATGTCTTGAAATTGGTGTTTTGCTTCTTGTAAAAAATCACTCATTATGTAATTTCTAAAGCCTACACCATCAGTAATGACTAATGCTATTTTAGATGTTTTTACTTGCAAATTTTGGATGCTTTATAATTATAATTTTAACAGCTTTTAAAAATTTAAAGATACTGTTTTTAACTACATTTTAAAGCAAAATCAGGACAATAACAGAGAGAAATTTACCAATTGCCATATATGAAAACTAGACTGATTGTTTCCTTTTAAATATAAGTTCCACTCTTTATCAATCTCACCCATATTAAACCATGACGCATAGTTACTAGATTTGATTTTATTTATATGCAACTCAACAAACTCTTTTAAGTCTTCAGACAGCCATTCACGTTGTGGTGTTTGCAATGGACGTTTTGGTGCATAAGATATAGATTGCGGCACATATTTAGATATCACATCACGTAAAATGCGTTTATTTTGTTGGCCTTTAATTTTGAATTCTATTGGAAGTGAAAAGCCAAATTCTACCAATCGATAATCTAAAAATGGTTCTCTTAACTCTGTAGAATATGCCATAGAAACTCTATCGTTAAAACGTAATGCTCTCGGAATTTTAGTATAAAATAAATCTCTATACTGTAAATTCTGAATATCATTAGTAAACGGCTTTGGGTATTGATGTTTTACAATCTCATCACTACTTGTTACATTAAACATTTGAGGCTTGAATGGACTTTCAGTAACTCCTTGAATAGTTGCTTGCGAGTTTGATGAGTAGTAATCATAACCTGCTAATTGCTCATCCATGCCTTGACCATCTAACAACACTTTTATGCCTTTATTATTGGCAGTTTTAAATAATTTGGAATACGCTAAAGTTGGGATTCCTCCAAAAGGTTCATCTTGAAAATCACTTATAAAATTTGACAATTCTGGAACTTCTTTAGCTACTAATAATACTTCATTTAATGGATTGTTATAATGACTTATCATTTGTTTTACCCAAGGCAACTCATCATATCGTTCATCATTAGTATAAAAAGTAAATGCTTCAATATTATTAGTGTTAACCTGTGATTGATTAACTAAAGCCAATAAAGCCGAACTATCTAATCCTCCACTTATATTAAATCCGATAGAAACATCAGCTCTAAAACGTAATTTTACGCTATCAAAAAGCAAACTGTTATATATTTCTTTAGATTCGTTGTAGTTGTTTATCTGTGGCTGTTTTGCAATTTGACCAACAAAATCATACCATTCTGTAATGGTTAAATCTCCATTTTCAAGTTCTAAAAAATGCCCTGCAGGAAGTTGATATATATCTTCCCAGAACGTTTCATTTGGTAAACCATAACTACCATTTATAAAATAATGATTCCAAACATTTTGATTAGGCTTTTTATTTGCACCACTTTTATGAATGGCTTTTATCTCGCTTGAAAAAACAAATGTACTTGCATTGTGATGGTAATAAAATGGCTTAACACCAAAACGGTCTCTAGCAGCAAATAAAGTTTTCTCTTTGGTATCCCAAATTGCAAACGAGAACATACCATTTAACATGTTTAAACACGATTTGCCGTATTTAATATATAAAGCCAAAAGTACTTCTGTATCAGATTGAGTTTTAAAATTATACTCGTTTTTTAATGTTTCTCTTAATTCGAGATAATTATAAACTTCACCATTAAAAACAATATAATAACGTTTTGAATGGTCTGTAAAGGGTTGGTTTGCTTGTGAAGATAAATCTATAATTGACAATCGGTTGTGACCGAGTGCTGCAAAATTTTTATCATAATAAACACCTGTGAAATCTGGACCTCTGTGTGCTTGAGATTGCAACATAGCTTGAAGTGGTAACTCATAATTTTCATGACCTACAAGTCCTGCAATGCCACACATATTATTTCTGTTTAGATTTCAAATAAGCTTCAGCTTTATGCCAATCGTCCATAGTATCTATATTGATTTGTCCTTCTTCTGGCGATTCAATATATGCTATTTTATTTCCGTAGATTGAATTTTGTTTTAATAAAACGCTAGTTTTTGTAATATAAATTAATCCATCTCTGTGATAAACCGTTGGTAAATCTTGACGTCTGGTAATAATTTGCTTATCGTTGGTTGTTAGATTTAAAAAACCTTCTTCATTAGCTTTAAATGTCCAATGAGGATTATATTCAGCTGGCACTTTTTGAACAGAAACTAAAGCATCACATTCACTTTCCATAAACTTTTTTATTGCAGCATCAATAAAAGCACCTGTTTTAAAAGGGCTGGTAACTTGCAATAAACAAACAGCATCAAAATGAATGTTTTGAGATTGAAAAAACTGAAGTGCATGTTGAATAACTGGTAACGTTGGCGAAGCATCTTCAGCGAGATGTGAAGGCCTTTTAAAAGGCACATCTACCTTTAGATTTTTAGCAACAGAAATAATGTCATCATCATCAGAACTTAAAATAACTCGAGATAATAATTTAGAATTGTTAGCTGCTTCTACAGTATATTGTAATAAAGGTTTACCATCTAACTCCTTAATGTTTTTTTTAGGAACCGATTTTGAACCTCCTCTTGCTGGTATAATGCCTAAAATGGTCATTAATACATAATGGTTTTATGATACCTCAACTCAATAGTTGCTAAAATATCTGCTATTTTTTTACCTGAATCCCCATTACCATAAATAGTGTCTTTAGCAATTCTATTTTCAGTTTGTATTCGGTTTAGAATTCCATTTTTAATAGCATCTTGTTCATAAGACACATCTATAACATTTTCACCACGAGCTCTTCCGTGTTGACGTGTACCTATATTTACTACAGGCACACCTAAAAAAGCACATTCTCTAATACCAACACTAGAATTTCCTACTAAACATTTACTGTTACAAAGCAAACGCAAAAAATCTTCTGGAATCATATTTTTGAAAAAGTGAATGTTTTCAGGTTGATGTTCTTCTCGGTATGATCGTATTCCGTTTGAAGTTCCATCAGCTCCTGAATCTACATTAGGCCAAAACCAAAATGCTGGAATTCCTAATTCGTGAACAACTTTTAAAGTATTATAAACGTTTTCGCGTGCTTGGTCATATTCAGTGGTTACAGGATGTTGCATCACAACAATATAACCATCTTGCCAATTTATCTTTTTACCAACACCTCCATATTTATCAATAGGATTAAAATCTAATTTCGGATTACGACTCACTTCATAAGCTATATCAATAGATGGACAACCAGTATTAAATACAAAATCTTCATCTTCACCCATTTTTAAAACACGTGTTTTTGCTTCTTCTGAAGCAACCAAATGTATATCTGCTAATTTTGTATTTGCATGACGTACTTTCTCATCAATATTACCTGTTACCTCACCTCCTTGAATATGCACTAATGGTATATTTTGATAAGACGCAGCTATAGATACTGCAATGGTTTCAAAACGATCAGCAATAGCCACAACAGCATCTGGTTTTAGATTATAAAAAGTATTTGAAAGCTCCATAACTCCCAATCCAGTGGTTTTTGCCATTGAGGTTTTGTTCTCGCCTTCTAACACAATAAACACCTTTTCATTAATCACAAAACCATCATCTTCAATATAATTTACTGCATTACCATAACGATCTAACAAAGCAGAACCAGCAACCACTAGTTGCAATTCTAGTTTTGGATGCGCTTGAATAGCCTTTAAAGCAGTTTTTACTCTACTATAAGAAGGCCTTGCAGTTATAACCACACAAATTTTACGTTTATTCATTTAAATCTTGTTGTGTTAAAAAATCCCATTGCTGCATATCTCTATTAATTGTTTTACCAATAATAGAGCTAAAATAAGTTGCAGCAATGCCTTTATCAGCTGGTTTTTTTGCTTCTAAATCATCAAAAGTAAGCTGATGTCCTTTTTTTAAATCTTTATTTATTGCTAACGATTTCTCGAAAATAGACTTTAAGTTTTTAAATGATGAATTATCGTTTTTATTAACTGGATGCTGTAATGCTTTTTCAATATTATTTACAGAAGTTACCAATGCACTTATATCGTCTATAGTTAACGATGATGTTACATCTGGTCCAAATTGCTGTTTATTAAACACTGCATGAAACTCAAGTATTTCTACGCCTAAGGCAACTGCAGCAACACAAGTTTCTAGTTTAGCAGAATGGTCTGAAAAACCGACAGGAACATTATATCGTTTTTTTAATTCACTTATCACATTAAGCCCATATTGTTCTGGTTGAGTTGGATAGGAGGTTGTGCATTGCAAAATAGAATACTCAACATCCTTTGATTTTAAAAAGTCTACAGCTTTATCTAGTTCGTCATATGAACTCATACCTGAAGATAAAATCACTGGCTTTTTAGTTTGGGCTATTTTTTCTAATAATAAAAAATTAGTGACTTCACCAGAGCCTATTTTATATCTATTTACGCCTACTTCTTCCAACACATCTACAGCAGCATTACTAAAAGGCGAACTCATAAATTCTAACCCTACTTCATTGCAATGTGCTTTTAATTCTTTCCACTGCTCTAAGGTAAATTCCATACGCTTCCAGTAGTCAAAACGTGTTTTATCTTGCTTTGAAAATTTAACTCTAAAAGGTTCATAAATGCTGCTTTCTGCTTCAGCAATATGCGTTTGAAACTTTATAGCATGCACACCTGTTTTAGACAATGCATCAATATATGCATGAGCAGTTCCTAAACTACCATCATGTGCTTGAGCTATTTCAGAAATAATAAAAGGCATATCTAATGTTTTGTGTTATTTGGTTTCCAATAGAGCTTTACATCTGGCAATTTACTGAATTCTTTAAACTCTTTTAAAGATAATCTATTACTATTTGCTATTAATTTTGGTGTGTTTAAAACCAAATCTCCTAAAGCTTGAACAATTGCTACTAATGTTTTAAACTGACCTTTAAATACTTTCAACTTCAATTGCATCCATAAAGAATAGACGAGTTTTTGAGGTATTAATTTTATAGGGTAAAATAAAAAGTATAAATACCATCCTGCTCTTAAAGAGCGTCTTTGTCGTAATATATAATCGTTGTTGTTTTTACGCTCAATTAAATCTACACGATGGTGACATAAAATATCTGGAGCGTAAAACACTTGTTTATTGTTCTTAAAAAGGTTGAAACTCGCAAAGTCTTCTTCACCATAAAAAATAAACCATTCTGGATAATCAGGCAACTGTTTCCAATCATTCATTCTCCAAACATGTGCTCCACCTGCAAAGTTTTTAACTCGCTCCAATTGCTGATTATGTTCTGTGGCCTCTGGATTTGAAGTACTCCAAAAAATCCTGAAACTAATAACTGCGCATGCATTATTCTGGCTAAAAACAGTCTCAATAATCTCTAGAGGTTGTTCCGTAATAAAATGCAAATCATCATCAATTGATATGGCATAAACGGCTTTTGTTTTTTCTAAAAGTCGGTTCCTACTATAAATTAAGCCTTTTGAAGTTTCGTTTTTAAATATCTGAATTTCTGGGTGATTGTTTTTTATATAATCATAAGTATTGTCACTTGAGCCATCATCCCAAATAATACATTCAACATCTGGACGATGTATTAAATGACTTATTTTACTTAATGTAAATTTTAAGTCTTCTATCCTATTTTTAGTAGTTATTAATATGCCGAATTTTGGTTGTGTCATTTCTCTTTTATTTTAAAAAATAACAATCCCTTTTTGAATAGGATAACGCTATAAATTCCAAGACTTATTTTAAACTTCTCAAAGGTAGATATTGATTTATGATCTATAATATTTTGAATACTTTGCTTGTATATTTTATGAATTGAAAATCGTTCTTTTATTGACGCTCCATGCATCAAAATTCTGTAAATAATTAGCAATAATTTTGAAACAATATAGTTGGACACCTCATTTTTTGATGCTTCAGGAATAAGATTCAAGCTATTAAAAACCAAGTAATGATATCTGAAAATTGAATCTAATAAAGGTAATGTAGTTTGCGATGAAATTCTCTCATTATCAACTCTTATATAAAATAAAGATTCATCAATAAAACTAAACTTCATTGGTTCTAAAAGCATTCTGAAATGAAACTCTGTATCTTGTAATTTGTGAAGTGTTTCATCAAAAAGAGTTTTATTAATTAAAAATTCTTTTTTCCAAAGTGGTCCTAAAGTAGAGAAAAAAGTCTTGTTTAAAATGAAGTTAGCTAAAGCATTTTTAGATTCTAATACAACTGGCCTTTGCACATTGGTAATTTCAAACGACTCTTTAAATGTTTCGCCATAAGCTATACAGCAATCTAAATCTGTATGTTGTAAGAGGTAGTTAATTTGCTTTTTTAATAGCTCTGGTTTCATTATGTCATCACTATCAAACCATTTTACAAAACTCCCTTTACTTTGCTTAAAACCATAATTTCTACAAGCGTTAGCGCCTTTATTTAAGTTTGGAGGCCTTTCATAATATTTAAACCTGCTATCCTTAGTAGTATAATTTTCTACAACTTGTTTTGTATTATCAGAAGAACCATCATCAACAATAATACATTCCCAATGCTCATAAGTTTGCTTCATAACCGAGTCTAAAGTTTCTTTCAGTAGTTCGGCTCTGTTATAGGTAGGAATGATTATAGAAATTGTTGGATTCATTTATAAATAATGTCGACCTTTTGTCATGTTTATAGTTCTACTATTTAGTATTTCTGATTTATGCTTTTTTATAAGTTGAATTTCTTTACCTACACCTGAAAACACCTTAAAATCAAGTTTTAATAGGGCTTTAATTCTTCTTTTTTGAAGCTCCCATAATTTTGGTTTAAAACTATAATCGCTATCTAAAATATTAGACCAACGAAGTTTATAATCTTTCTCTTTTGTTTTATAGTATTGTGATGAATATATTTCAACTTTTTTAGGTGTTCTATTTTCTCTGTCGTGATTAATTATTGCATCTGTTAGAACACCTGTTTTAAGGCCATGAAACAATATACGTTGGCAATAGTTATCATCTTCTCCATAATGAAAAAAAATAGGATCAAAACCACCAACAATTTCTAATGTTTGTTTTGGTAGCAACCAAGCTGCTGCATTAACAAAAGGCAACTCATAAACCGAATTTAACTTTTGTGCTTTAAAATTATCATTAAAATGTTCTAGTCCAGAATTAGTTATCGCATTTAAAAAACCAACATCTAAATTATCACCATTCCCATTTAAGTGCAACGGACTTATAATTCCTAATTGTGGATTTGATTTGTGAGCATCTAAAAGCTTTTCAATAGTTCTAGGATGTAAATAAGCATCTTGATTTAGCAAAAAAACATAGTCAGCTCCTTTGTTTAAAGCATAAGAAATTCCCAAATTATTTGCTTTACCAAATCCTAAATTTTCACTTTGAGGTAAAACCGTTATTTGTTGATAATTGTTATTTATAAAATCTAGCGTTTTGTCGGATGAATTATTATCTACAATAACTACAGAAAATTCAGCAGGAATACTCGACAAGGTTTTTGACAACCATTGCATTGCATTGTATGTAACAATAATAATATATACCATTATTTAGCTTTAAACTTATCTACAACCCAATAATACACTTTGTAAAACAAATTATACTTCCGCAATAACCTTTTTTGAACTTCTGGATGAAGAAGTTTGAGGTATTGACTATATAAAATTTTATTGTAAGCATGATAATCTGTTATTGCGTTTTGGTTATTAACATTTGTTGCTTGGTTTGCATGCAACCTGAATGATGCCAGATTTTTATGTATCACAGCAATATCTTTATACTTTAGTATTCTATACCAATATTCACAATCTAAAATTTGCTTTAGATTTTCATCAAACAATCCTATTTTATCAACTAAATCTTTTCTAAACATAACTATAGATGGCTCTCCAACTTTATTTCGAGGTGGATTTAAAAACTCTGCTGACTTTAATAAAGATTTGTCTATAATACTTATGTTATTTTCGACTTTTAAATCTAATGTTCGCTGTAGGTTACCACAAGTCTCAATCCAAGTTTCAACCTCTTTACTTGCATGAGCTTTGTCAACAATAAAATCGCGTTTTGAGGTCACTAATCCTATTCGAGGATTGGTTTCTAAAACCTCAACCATTTCTTCAACACATGTAGGTGAAAGCACATCGTCCTGAAACAAAAATTTTATGTATTTGCCATTAGCTTTAAGTAAACAATTGTTCCAATTGGCACCAATCCCATTTGGCTTGTGATTAAATATATGTATTGGAATTTGAGTTTTTGAAATATAATTTTTTATAATACTTAAAGTATCATCTTTAGATGCATCGTCAGATACAATAATCTCTAAATTTTTATAGGTTTGATCCAAAGCAGAACTTATGGCTTCGGCTATAAATTGCTGTCCGTTATAAGTTGGAATACAAATTGAAACTAAAGGTGAGTTATGCATTATTAGTATTTACTAGATTTAATCTTCGTCTAATTTCTCTTTTAAATATAGTTCTGTAATGATAGAATGACAATTTACCAATTCCTTTAATAAGAAGCGTTCGGTTTTTATTCTTTTCGAATTCTAAATCTTTATTAAGCGAACTATAACCTCCATCGGCATAATTAGTAATTATAATATCTATAAATTGTTTTGAAATTTTTGACGAAAAAAACCAACGTATATTATGATCCCAATCTGCATGCGATTTGTATTTTAAATTGAATAAACCGATGGTTTCAAAAACACTTTTTTTAAAAAAAATGGCTTGATGGCATATGTTTTTATTACTCAATTTATAATAAGAAAACTCACCATCATAAACACCATTAAATCTTTGTGACATTACATTTCCGTAAAAAACATCTACTGTATTAATAACATTAGCTTTAGAAACGTTTTCTAAAGTTGTTGATTCATACAACATATCATCACTTCCTAAAAACAGTAAATACTCACCTGTAGCAACCTTTACTCCTTTATTCATGGCATCATAAATACCTTTATCTGTTTCTGAAATTAATTTAAGGTTTTCAATCTTATCAGAATATTGTTTTATAATATTTAAAGTATTGTCAGTAGATTTACCATCAATAATTACAACTTCATAGTTTTTAAATGTTTGACTATAAATACTATTTAAGCAGTTCTCTAAAAATGCTTCAGAGTTGAAGGTGGGAATAATAATAGAAAACAAACCCTTATCTATCATTTTATAGACTATTATATATTTTAAGAATTTTGGAGGCTGCTCTGTTATTTTTTAACATCTCAACTTGTTGTTCCAAATTTTTTCTATTCTCTATCTTATAATCTTCATCATTCCATATTTTTTTAATTTTATTGGAAATATCATCAACGTCAAAAGGATTAAAAACGAATCTATCATCTCCAATCGTTTCTGGTAGTGATGTAACATTTGAACATATTACTGGAATACCCATTAATATGCTTTCCATAAGTGGAAAACTTCCTGCTTCATATAAAGTAGCTACAATAACAGCTTCGCAATCATGATATAATTCATATAATTCTTCATCGGTTACAATTCCAATAAATTTTACTCTATCATCTAAACCTAATTCTTTTATAATAGGGATAATTTTTTGAGTGTAATAATTTGTTTGATGACCTGTGCAAATAAGATTAATATCTGAATTATTAGTTTGTTTTATAGCATCTATCAATCGTAAATGATTTTTATGTTCCCATGTAGAAGCAGGATATAAAAGATATTTTTTTGGAAGATTAAATTTCTTAAGAACTTTACTATTTCTTGACTTAATATTATCAAACCATAAGTCTTGCATATCTAATAACACTGTATGCATTTTGCTCTCTGGTTTATTAAAATAAGTAATAATATCTTTCTTTACATGATCGTAACTTACTATAACTGCATCAGCACCATCTACAGCTTTTTTATAGTTTACGGCTCTATTAGCTCTTTCTGTAGATGTGAAAAATTGAGGATAATGAAGTTCTTGTACATCGTGTAGAGTTGTTATATTTTTCACATTGTCTTTAATAACTATTGTTTGAATGGGTGAATGGATAATATCAATTTTATACTCTTTAATTATACAGTCGTATAAATCTTTCTTGATGAGTCTTTTTTTTATTTTTAATGTAAAGTAAAGTCTATTCAACATTTTAAAAATAAGTAATAAATAACTTGAGTAGTTAAGTTGTTTAGTAGTTGTAAAATCAAAATTAGGCGTTGTTGAAACTAATTCTATTAAATCTTTATTAGGTGAATGGCATAAAATAAAAAAACTAAACTCTGAATTACTTTTAGCCAGTATTTTTAATAAGGCCAATGAATACTGATAAACGCCGCCTTGCTCTTTACTTAAATTTGGTATATTAATGAGAATATTTTTCATCAATTCACTTTTCGTATTGGTTGACCAACGTAAGTACCAGGTTCTAATATAGAATTAATTACTGTAGAATTTGATCCAATAGTAACATTATCGCAAACTTCTACTTTATCATTAATTACCGAACCTGCACCTATAAAACAGTTGCTTCCTATTTTAGATCTGCCACAAATAATTGACCCTACAGAAACATGGTTATGTGAACCAATTTCTACTTCATGCTCTATTATTGCTCCAGTATTGATGATGTTATTATCTCCTATTTTTACATTTGAATTAAGCGCTACATTTGCAAAAACAAAATTTGCTTTACCTAAAACAACAGTATCCTCAACAAAGCTTGTTGGATGAAAAACATTAGGCATAAATAAAGATTCGGAATAAACATTAAATAGTTCTCGTCTCTTTACATTATCTCCGATAGACAAAATAATCCTTTTATCTAATTTGAAATCTTTAAAATTGCCTATTAACTCTATATTATTAATTAGCTCTTTTTCTTGTGTATTAAATGTATTATCAAAAATACCTAGTATTTTAAAATCGCATTGTTTTAATAATGAAATCAATGATCTTGTATGACCACCTGAACCAAATATATACACTGCTTTTTGCATATTGCGAGTTTAGATTTGAAAAGATTTTAAACTATTAGTAATATATTTTATGTTGTCTTCATTTAATTCTGGATAGCTAGGTAAATTCATTCCTAATCCTGCTAATTTTTCAGAAATAGGGTATATCTCTTTATTTACATGAGCATAAATTGGCATCGTATGGATAGGATAAAACATTGGACGTGTTTCTATTCCTTTAGTGATTAAAAATGCTTTTAAGGCCTCTCTATCTATGTCTTCGGGAATTAGAATTGTACACATCCAATATGAGTGTGTTACGTCTCCAATCTCGTTATGGAACTTATATCTAGATTCTTTTAAATCTTGCATATACCAATTTGCAATTTGTTGTTTTTTTAATAAAATTTCATCTATTTGTTCTAACTGAGCTAACCCAATAGCAGCACAAATATTAGTCATTCTATAATTATAGCCTATTGCATCATGCCAATACTCTCTATCTTTAGCTAAACCTTGACCTTTTAAATGTACAATCTTATTATGTAATTTTTCAGAATTAGTAATAACCATACCTCCTTCTCCTGTGGTTATAGTTTTATTTCCGTAAAAACTAAAAGTTGAAACATCTCCAAAAGTACCAACATGTTGCCCTTTGTATAAAGAACCTATAGCTTCGGCACAATCTTCAACTAAAAATAAATTATGCTCTTTAGTTATTTTCAATAAACCATCCATATCACAAGGATGACCATAAACATGTACACACATTATTGCCTTTGTTTTGGATGTAATTTTCTTTTTTACATCTTCAACATCTATTTGCCATGTAGACTCTAATGAATCAACAAAAACAGGTGTAGCACCTGTATATGTAATTGCATTAACAGAAGCTATATAAGTTAGTGTTGGAACTATTACCTCATCTCCTTCTCTAATACCTAAAGCCATTAATGCTAAATGTAATGCTACTGTTCCATTACAAACAGCTGCACTGTATTTTGAATTGACATACTCTGAAAAATTATTCTCAAAAGAGTTTACAAACTTACCTTTACTAGAAATCCAGGTAGATTCTAAACACTCATTAACATACTTTTTTTCATTACCATTTAAACGTGGTTGGTAAACTGGGTATTTAATTTCAACCATTATAAATCTTCTGTTTTTTTAGTTCTTGTATTAAAAATTGGTAAGCCTTTTATTTCTGTCAACCTTTGGTCTGCTCTTAAATAATTTAAACATCCTGTTTTGTTTCTTGATTCTCTAAACTTGGAATTCACAAATCCCTCAATAGCTGTTAATGGTTTTAAAGCCTTAGCGAATTCTTTTTTCACAAAATAGGCATTATTTCCTGCACTATTAGACCCAATAAACACATATCCTTTTTCTGTTGCCAAATCACAAAGAGATAATAATGATGTTCCAGCATAAAGGTTACTGTAATGGGCTTTTGTTCTTATAAAATGAGCATCGTATGGTATAGTTATAGCTCTTTCACAACCAAATACACTATTATATTCCACCACCATTATAATTGGCTCAACCACTTCTAGTGCTTTCCATATCCAATAATCATTACCATCAATATCTATGTGTAAAAGTCCTATTTGCCCTTTTATATTTTCGTTCTCAATTAGTTCATTTATATTTTCAGCAGTTATAAATGATGCTCTTGCTATTAAATCGTATTTCCAGAATAATTCATTCTTTTTAATATTAGAGATATGGTCTTCACTTCCATCAATTATTAATCCTGACCAATTATTATTCATTAATAAAAAACGTGTATTAGATTCTAAATAATCTTCAACTCCAAACTCTACAAAAGTATTGTTTTCAATATCTAAATAGTTTATTAAATACTGAATAATACCATCATCTCCCCATTGAGAAAAAACTTTAAATTCTACTTCATGTAAAGAATCAATGGCTTCATTTTTAGGAATAAGTTTTGACCAGATTCTACCATTCTGCAACATTAAACTTAATATCTGCATATCTTCCTTCATATTTTGAATAGATTCTATCTTATTTGATTTGTTTTTTTTATTAAGTATTTGCTTAACTATCCTCTTTAACATTCAATAAAAGTATTGTTTTTTATTTTTTAAAAAACTTTCTAAAGATATGTTTTCCTTTTTTTGCTAATTCAAACTTTTTATGGCTTAAGCCATTGTTTAATAAATTTTGTAATTCAAAACTTTGTTTTACCAATTTAACAATCTTATTATTTAAGATAATTTCTTGCTTAACAACTTTCACCTCTTCATTACTTACGTTAATCGAGCTAAAAAATTCGTCTTCTCCACAATGAACACCCGAAGCATCAAAACCTATATTCTGCACCAAAGAAGTATTAGGAAAAAGGAACATGCAATTATTTAAAAACATTGACGCATAAAATCTGATTGCCCATGAATCTACTTTATTATCAACTTGATTAAGAAGCATTTCGTAAAATGGATAACCTCCGAAGTTTATCTTTTTTTTTAAATCTTTCTTATCAATTTCTTTTAACAATTCTTTACCATCAAAATTAACCTTACTCCAACGATTAGACCAAGTAGCATAGCTCCAAGAACTAGAAATTGGTAAAAAATAAGTTGATTTTTCTATCTTATTAGTTGATGGGTATTTAAATGCAGATATACCAAAAACCTGTTGGTCATTCTTATATGCAGCTAAACCTTCATTCATAAATTTCAAAAAATAAGTTCCTGTAATAATATCATCCTCTAATACAATAGCACTACCATGTTTTTCAATAACTTCTGTTACACCTTTAATTACAGAATTGGCTAAACCAAGATTAATAACGTTTTCAATAACTATAACCTCTTTACACCATTTTTTAGCTTTAACTAGTTGTCTAACTTCATTTATTTTTTTTAAACTCTCTTCTGAAGCATCTTTTTTCGGTCCATCGCAATATATATAAAGCACACTTTTATCTGCAAGATTATTTAATGCTAGCGCATTTAAAGTTTGCTCGGTATGCCAAGGACGATTATAAACAAAAAGAACTATTGGTGCTAGGTTCATTTACTTTTTATTGTCTTTAAAGAAAAGTGTGTTAAATGTTTTAGCCACTAAAATATAGTCATTAATAATCAAAAATTTATACAAATCACTCTTAGAAGGCAAATCGGCAAGTGAATTTTTATTTAAATCTTCAACTAAAAGAAAAGAAGGTCTGTATTTTTTCCAATCATTAGATTCTACGACTTCTAAATCAAACCCTTCGACATCAATTGTCATAAAATCAATATTTTGATTTTTACCTAAATGTTTATCTAGTACTTGCTTTAATGGATAAGTGTTAACCTTCCTCTTTTCTATTATTCTATAGTTTTGCAATCCATCCTTTTTTAAGGCTTCAGTTTCAGAAAAAGTATTTAATGCAGGTTCGTTAAACATATAATACAATAATTCACTTTCTTTTTTAGAGATGCCTATTTCAAGATTTATATCATTTGGTCTTTCTTTATTAAATGCAACCATACTTCCTGGCAAAGGATCTATATTAATACCTCGCCAATCTTTTTTATAAAAACTATATGTATTTGAAAATCGTCTAGGATGGTGTGCCCCAACATCTACATAAAACCCATTTTCTTTATTGCTAAAAAAACGATTTAAAATTAAATCTTCACCTTCTTGAGAGTATGATAAATTAGAAAACGCTAAACTATTTTCATATTGATTAATAGTTTGCTGTCTAAAATAGTTTTTTACTTTTTTAGGTGTTAATACATTTAAAAGTTTCTTTAAAATCTTCATTAAAAACAACGTTAAAAACCTCCACCAATTGGTATTGTTGGCTGAATAGTTATTGGATTAAAATTAAACTCACGATGCATAAAAATACTTGTCGTCCAAGTATAATCGTTAATTGGACCTAAGCCATGAAAGTCTACTTCTATAAATCCTAGATCTCTAAATGTGTTAGCTATTTCTGGGTATCGATCACTATTGTCTAAAATAATTAAACCTCCATTATTTAGCATTTTAGTAGCCTCCTTTGAGCAAGCCTCTCTTTTAACTCCATCAATCAATATTATATCAAATTTCACATTAAACTCTTTAGGTTTAAGTTCATAATCAGTGCCAGCAAAAACTAATGTTTGGTTTTTAATTTTAAACTGTTTAACTTTTTCATACCATTCTATATTGTGGTCTATTGAGTATAATTCTTTAACTCTTTGAGCAAAAAACAATGATGAATTACCTGAACCCCATTCTAACATGATCTTATTAGATAAGTCTAACTGACTTAAATAATCAATTGAAGGGTAAGTGAACCATGGAATTGGATTATTATTTGCATCAATAGCCTCTTGCTTATTTTTGCTTAAAAGGTGTCCATAATCAATTTCTAAAATAGTACTAGCTTTAGTATATATTAAGCCTATAGGATTGTTCTTAATTATCTTAAATCCAATTTGTTTTAAAATGTTATTAATGCTTTTTTTAATGAAATTCATGTTTAATTAAGATATGGCCTTGGTTATTTTGTATTATACGCCCTGTGTTAAAAAAGTCTCCGTTTTCTACTTCAAAAGATCCTGCATTTATAACCCAATCTGAAATATTTTGATCTTCACTTACAAACAATGTAAAGTGATACATACCAGCTTGAAAAGGAATTACAGGAACATAAATTTTAATTAATTTGGTTTCTTGAGGTGCAAAACTTATTTCTTGGTTTGTTAAATCGTTACTAAAGATAGTTATGCGTCTGGCATGATCATCATCAATTCCAACTGAAACTCTAATAGAATGTAAGTTTACATCAGAATTATTTTTTAACTCTACAACCATTTTATAAGAAGAACCTGACTGAATTAATTGAACTTTTTCTTCATTTGCATTTTCAAACCAATAGCTTTCAAATTTTAGTTTTCCATTTCCTTCTCTATCTGTTCTTGTAGACAATTCTTTTGATACTTCTTCATTTCTAAACTTTTTAAGATAATATGAAATCATATCTTCAGTATAACCAACAGCATCCACAGTACCATTATCTAAAAGCATTACTCGTGTACACAAACTTTTAACTGCAGCCATATTATGACTTACAAACAACACTGTACGCCCATCGCCTTTAGAGATATCTTGCATTTTACCAATAGCCTTTTTTTGAAACTCTGCATCACCTACAGCCAAAACCTCATCAACAATTAAAATATCTGGCTCTAAATGTGCTGCTACTGCAAAAGCTAAACGTACTCGCATTCCAGAAGAATAGCGTTTAACAGGTGTATCTATATAGCGCTCACAACCTGAAAACTCAACTATTTCATCTATTTTAGAACTAATCTCAGATTTGGTCATTCCTAAAATAGCTCCGTTTAAATATATATTTTCTTTACCTGTTAACTCTGGATGAAACCCTGTGCCAACTTCTAACAATGACGCTATACGTCCTTTAGTTTTTATTTCGCCAGTGGTAGGACTTGTTACTCTTGAAAGTATTTTTAGTAATGTAGATTTTCCAGCTCCATTTTTACCAATAATACCTAAAACCTCTCCTCTTTTTACTTCAAAATTAATGTCTTTCAACGCCCAAACATACTCTGACTCACCTTTAGTACTTCTATCATTTGTGTCTCCAATTTTTAAAAAAGGGTCTTCTTTACCTCTTACTTTACTCCACCATCTTTTAAGATCATTACCTAGTGTTCCTGTACCGATTAAGCCTAAACGATATTGTTTTGAAATATTTGTTGCTTTAAGAATTATATCGTCCATATTAAACAGTATCTATAAAACTTTTTTCTGTTCTATTGAACACAATTAAACCAAGAATAAATACAATAACACTTATTACTGTAACATAAATCATATCGCTAATTTGCACATTACCTGTATTAAGCATCATGTTTCTAAAGGCTTCAACAATAACAGCTATTGGGTTGTATTCTACTAACCAAGCATATTCAGGTAGTTTTTCTTTAAAATAGCTTATTGGATACATCACTGCCGAACCATACATAAGTAATTGTACACCAAATGTGACTAAAAAGGTTAAATCTCTATACTTTGTGGTCATTGATGAGATTATCATTCCAAGTCCCAAACCTAAAATTCCCATTAAAACAATAAGAAAAGGTAAAAAAACAATGGTTTTTTGAGGTGATACTTGTGAAGCTTCAAGTGTAAAAAAAACATAGTAAATATAAAATGCTATAAATACCAATAATTGTATAACTAACTTTAACAGGTTAGAAAATACAAGCGACATTGGCATTATAACACGAGGAAAATATACTTTACCAAAAATATTTTCATTCCTTTTAAATGTATTGGAAGTCCCTGTTAAACACTCTTTAAAATAATTCCATGAGGTTATTCCTGCTAAATTGAATAAAAAAGCTGGCACACCATTTCCTGTTGGTATATTAGCTAAATTATTAAATATTAAAGTAAATATTACCGAAGTGAATAGTGGCTGAATTATATACCATAAAGGACCTAAAATGGTTTGCTTGTAAACAGTAACAATATCTCTTTTTACAAATAGAAATAGCAAATCTCTATATCGCCAAATTTCATTAAAATTAAGATCTATTAATTTTTTTTTTGAAGATATAGTATATAACCACTGACTTTCCTTTGTGGGACTCAAAGTTTCATAATTTTAAATTGATAAGGCTAATATAATAAATAAGAAACTTTATTTATTGAAGATTAGGTATTAAGTATGCTTTACAAAATAATCCCAAGTGATTTTTAACCCTTCACGAACTGTGAATTGCGGTTTATAGCTCATTAATTTTTCTGCTTTAGAAATATCAGCCAATGAATCTCTCACATCTCCTTGACGTTCAGGACCATATTCTGCTTCTAAATTAGAGTTTGCTGCATTTTTTAATGAGTCCCATAAATAATTTACACTAATACGCTCGCCACAGGCTACATTAAAAACTTGATTGCTAGCAGTTTTTGGTGCAAAAAAACCTCTAATATTTGCTTGTACTGCATTATCAACAAAAGTAAAATCGCGTGTTTGCTCACCATCACCGTTTATTTTTGGTGCATTATTATCTTTTAGAGCTTGCATAAATAATGGAATTACAGCAGCGTAAGCTCCATTTGGGCTTTGTTTCGGTCCAAATACATTAAAGTAACGTAAGCCTATAACGTCAGTATTATAGGTTTTTCCAAATACATCTGCATACAACTCATTTACATATTTAGTTACTGCGTATGGTGATAATGGTTTACCTATATTATCTTCAACTTTAGGAAGTGCTTTGCTATCGCCATAAGTAGAACTTGAAGCAGCATAAATCATACGCTTAACTGAAGTGCTTTCTTTTAAGGCAATCATCATATTTAAAAACCCAGAAATATTAACATCATTAGTTGTTGCTGGATCATTTATAGACCTTGGCACAGAACCTAAAGCAGCTTGATGCGTAACATAGTCTATATCTATCATTGCATCTTTACAGGTTTGCAAATCACGAATATCTCCTTCTATAAGTTCAAAAGATGGATTGGATTTAAACTCTACTAAATTTTCTCTGTATCCATTAGAAAAATTGTCCAGTACTCTTACTAGTTTGGCATTATTATTTAATAAATATTCAACTATATTAGAGCCAATAAAGCCTCCTCCTCCAGTTACTAGAAATTTTAATTTTGATAAATCTGTATTATGATAATTGTTTGTGTACATTATAATCTTGCGTCAGATTGATTACTTGGAAGTAATGATTTTACATCAAAAACAACTCCTATATTAGACTTTAATTTAGTTATATCTAATTCTAAAAACTCATTGTGAGATACTGCTAATACTATGGCATTGTAATCTTTTTTTAATTCTTCTGAGGTAGTAATTAGATCTAAACCATACTCATGTTTAACTTCTTCAGCAGAAGCCCAAGGATCAAAAACATCTACATTTACGTCATAAGTTTTAAATTCTTTAATAATATCTATAACTCTTGAGTTTCTTATATCTGGACAGTTTTCTTTAAATGTAATTCCTAAAACTAAAGCGTTTGAGTTTTTTATAGTTGCCCCTTTTTTAATCATCATTTTAACCGTTTCTTGAGCAACATATCCACCCATGCTATCGTTCATTTTTCTTCCAGCTAAAATAATTTCAGGATTATAACCTGTTTCAATTGCTTTTTGAGCTAAATAGTAAGGATCTACACCAATACAGTGACCTCCAACTAAACCTGGCGAAAAGTTAATAAAATTCCATTTTGTTCCAGCTGCTTCTAAAACGGCTTTTGTATCTATATCAAGTAAACGGAAAATTTTAGACAACTCGTTAACAAAAGCTATATTAATGTCTCTTTGTGAGTTTTCAATAACCTTTGCTGCTTCTGCCACTTTTATTGAAGGTGCTTTATGAGTTCCTGCTGTTATTATAGATTTGTATAATTGATCTACTTGTTCGGCAATTTCGGGTGTTGAACCAGAAGTAACTTTTAATATTTTGGTTACTGTATGTTTTTTATCTCCTGGATTTATACGTTCTGGTGAATATCCAGCAAAAAAGTCTTTATTAAATTTTAAATTTGAAACCTCTTCTAAAATAGGTACACAAACATCTTCAGTAACACCAGGATACACTGTAGATTCGTAGATAACAATATCTCCTTTTTTTAATACTTTACCAACCGTTTCACTTGCTTTAACTAAAGGTGTAAAAACTGGTTTATTTAAAGCATCTGTAGGTGTAGGTACTGTAATAATATAAATGTTAGAAGACTCTAAATCTTTAGGATTGTTTGATACTAGTAATCCCTTTTTAGAATTATGGTTTGATGTTAATACAGCTTTTAAATCAGAATTATCTACTTCTAATGTTCGGTCTTTTCCTTGTTTAAGTTCATCAATACGTTTTTGATTGATATCGAAACCTGTTACGTGATATTTTTTAGAAAATTCAACTGCTAATGGAAGTCCAACATAGCCAAGTCCAATAACAGTAATTTTGTTTGTAAAACTCATTATTTAATTTGTAATTGATTGAATTATATACTTCAAATCTAAATAAAAACTCCAATTTTTAATGTACATTTTATTTATTTCTACCTTATCTTTCCAAATAATCGTTCTATTGTAATTTTCAGGGTCAACTTGTTGAGACAAAAGCACTTCTTCGTTTTTATACTTAATAGTTGCTGGACCTGTTACACCTGGCTTTATTTCTAAAATTATTCTGTCTTCACCTTCTAAAACATCAGCAAAACCTTCAATATCTGGTCGTGGACCAACAAAGCTCATATCTCCCTTTATCACATTAAATAATTGTGGAAGCTCATCAAGTTTATATCGTCTTAAAAATTTACCAAATGAAGTAGCACTTTTATCTAAAGAACCTAATCTGTGTGGTTCATTTTTTAGTGTTCGTATTTTAAAAATATTGAACAATTTTCCATATTGACCAACTCTGTACTGAGAAAAAATTCCATACTCTTTAGTGTCAACTGAAGCAATAATAACAAATATAAACAGAGGGATAATTATTATAGGAATAAGTAATATTGCTAAAATTAAATCGAATATTCGCTTAACTTTTTTATCTGTTTTTGTAATCAAAAAGCGTCTATTTTTTATTCAACTTAAAAAATGATTTCATTTTATTTAATAACGACTGTTTTGAGTCGTCTTCATGATATCCGTAACCGTAGCCATAACCGTAGCCGTAGCCATAACCATAACTTTGATTCTTTTTATGTGAATAGTAATTAAATAAGAAACTAATGTTTTTTACTTCTCCTCTTTTGTACTTATCATTAATTAAGGAAAGCATTTCTTTTTTTGTATAATTCTGTCTAACCATATAAACAGTAGCATCTGCATACTCTACTAATTCAACAGCATCTGTTACTAAGCCTAATGGAGGTGAATCTAGAACTATTATATCATAAGTCTTTTTTAACTCATTTATAAAAACATCCATACGATCGCTCATTAACAATTCTGATGGATTTGGAGGAATTGGTCCAGATGTGATTACATCTAGATTTTTAACTTGTGTAGTTTGTGTTATCTCATTAAGTGTTTTGTCTCCAATTAAATAATTGACCACTCCAATTTCATTATTTACAAAGAAGTCGTCGAATATTTTTGGTTTTCTTAAATCTAAACCTACTAATACAGTTTTCTTATCTGTTAAAGCAAAAACTGAAGCAATATTTATTGAGCAAAATGTTTTTCCTTCTCCACTAATAGATGAAGTAACTAAAACGGTTTTAGTACCTTCAATATTTTGACTTTTATACATAAACTGTAAGCTCGATCGAACAACCCTAAACGCTTCAGATATAGCAGATTTAGGATTATTTATTACTGCTAGATTACCTGTGTTTTTATATTTACCTATAATACCCAATACAGGAATCTTAGATAATTTCTCAATATCAGCTACAGTATGAATATTATTATCTAAAAATGTAATTAGTACTATAAAAGCTAGCGGAATTAATATTCCAACAAATATGGCAATGATATAATTCATCTTTGTATCGGGACCAATTAAGCCTCCACCAATATCTTTAGCTTCGTCAATAACATTTATATCTGAAACATTAGCTGCTTTTACAACTGCTGCCTCACCTCTTTTAGCTTGAAAAATATTATAAGCTTGATCACTAAGATTAAACTTTCTCTGAATTTTGAGAAATTTTTGTTGATCTTGAGGTAATTCGCTCAACTTATACTCTAAATTAGCAATTGTATTATTTACAGTGTTTAGTTGTATTCTTAAAGTTCTAACTGTAGAATTGATAGTTTCTAAAAGCACATTTTTCTCTGCATTAATTCGCCTATCGATATCTTTAAATAAATCTGAACTTTCCTTTGTGGTATATTGAAGTTTTTGCCTTTCGGTTGATAAATCTATTATCTTTCTAACACTTGCAACAATATTAGTTTCATTAATACCTGCAGTTGTTGGTGCAGCAATATTGGTGTAATCGGTTTTAGTCAATAAATATTTCTCTAGAGAGTTTAAATATTCTATTGTGGTATTAATTTCACGCTTTTTAAAATCATACTCTTTTAACTCATCTGAAATCTTACTTCCTTCTGCATCAATATTAAAAAGCTTATTTTCTTTTCTAAAAGTGTTCATTTCGTCTTCAACATCTTTTAGCTTTCCTGAAACAGCTGCTAAACTACTATCAATAAACTTAATTGTTTTAGTAGCGTAAAGGTTTTTTCTTTCTAGTTCAGTCTTACTTAAAATCTCTGTAGTAGCATTTAAAAAATCTACAATTTTTGATTTATTAGACCCAGTTAAAGACAATGTTAAAACAGATGATCCTTTAGAATAAGGTTCAACTGCAATTAAATTTTTATATTGGTTAACAACACCATCAAAATTTAAAAACTGGATATAAAATTCAGCACCTTTAACTGGTTTTAATAATTCTCTCCTGTTAATTGTACCATTTAAAAAAGGAAGATTTATTCGCTCTCCAAACCTAAACTTCTTAGTAAATTCACCTGATGGAATGTTGATAGCTATTTTTTCTTTAGTACTATAGATTTGAGCTTGAGATATATTAGATTCATAAGCAGTAAAAATCTCGAATTCATTATCGTTTAAAAATCTAATCCCAATTGGCTGTCCTAATAATTGCCCTTGAGATTTATCTATATCGATTATAAAAGGAGCATTTTTATAAATATCATTTTTTCTGTATTTACCTTGCTCTAAATATTGAATATAGTATTGAAGCGAATCTAGTACTTTCTCATTATGACTTCTTGTCTTTAAAGTTGTCATAACAGTTTGAACTTTATTAGTTACTCCTCCCCAATTAAACGAAATACTAGTATTTGATGTAAAAAAAGGATTTTGCTCATTCTCAACTGAAATTAATGAGTTTAGCTTGTAAACATTCTCTTTCCTTACGTTTTTGTAGTAAGCAATACTTAAACCAATTGCTATGGTTAAAACAAATACTTTCCAATAACTTATTACTTTGAATATAAATGCTTTTATATCAAAACTAGATTGTAATTCATTAAAATCTATTTCTTCATTCATGGTTTAAAAGCATTATAAATTTCTTGCTAAAAATATTGATGTCGTAATTAATGACAAAACAGAAACTATAGTAGCCAAAGTCTGAGTACCAGTTGCTCCAGTTCCCCAAGATTTTTGTTTTAATGGCTTTACATATATTATATCATTCGGCTGAATGTAATAATATGGTGATTTCATTACATTAATATCTGTTAAATCTAAATGATGAATAATCTGACCTTGTGGATATTGCCTTATAATTAATACATCTTTTTTATTACCTGTAACTGGAATCTCTCCTGCATTTGCTATAGCTTCAAAAATATTTGCGCGTTCTTGAAACATAATTATTGTACCTGGCTTACCAACTTCTCCATTTGCAGTAAATCTTAAGCCTGATAATTTTACTGTAACAAAAATATTAGCAGCTTCTTTAAATTGCTCTTCAAGCAATTTTTTTTCAATAGCCTGCTCTATTTCAGCTGTAGTAAAACCTAAAACATTTATATTTCCTAAAGTTGGCACTCTAATATTACCATGCATATCAACAGTAAAACCATCAAAATATGATTTTGCTTCTGCACCTGCATTTAAACTTCCTCCATCTCCAATAGGATTTAAAATACTTACATTATTTTGATCTAATGCTTTTACTCGAATACTTAAAATATCATTAATCTGAACGCGATATGGCTTTTGTTGCTCAACCATAATTTGCAAAGAATCTGTTGCTGCGTTTTTGTTTTGTAGATACAACGTATCTTTATGTGGTATACACGAAGTTAATAATACGCTAAATACTAATCCAATAACCAATAAAACTCTATTCATATTGCAAAAACTTGTTGTATCACAAATATAGCTTATCACTATGAATATCAAAACTAATATGCTTTTTTTTGGTTTAATGTACGTTATTTGCAAAAAATATTGCTTTGAATTATTTAACAGTAGAACAAATATCAAAATCGTATGGTGAGCTAGAATTGTTTAGCGACCTATCATTTAGTATACATAAAGATCAGAAAATTGCATTTATTGCTAAAAATGGAAGTGGTAAAACTTCTATTTTAAATATTTTATCTGGAGATGATTCACCTGATGATGGACAAGTTATTATTAGAAATGGTTTAAGGCTATCTTTCTTATCTCAGTCACCAGTTTTTGATGATAATTTAACTATTGAAGAAACAATATTTAATTCAGACTTACCAATACTGAAAATAATTGCAGATTACGAACATGCCTTATTACATCCTGAAGATGAAGATGCTTACCAAAAGGCATTTGAAAAAATGGATGCTCAAAATGCTTGGGAATTTGAGTTACAAGTAAAACAAATTTTGTTTCAACTAAAGTTAGATCAACTTGATCAAAAAATAAAAACACTTTCTGGTGGACAAAAAAAGCGTCTATCGTTAGCAAAAGCGCTTATAAATAATCCTGATTTGTTAATCTTGGATGAGCCTACCAATCATTTAGATTTAGAAATGATTGAATGGTTAGAGCAATATTTTGCAAAAGCACAAATTACCTTGTTTATGGTAACTCACGACAGGTATTTTCTAGAGCGAGTATGTAATGAAATTATCGAATTAGACCACGGAAAACTATACACATATAAAGGAAATTACTCTTACTATTTAGAGCAAAAAGAAGCTCGTATAAATAATGAAAATGTCGAAGTTGGTAAAGCTAAACAGCTTTTCAAAAAAGAACTAGATTGGATGCGTCGTCAGCCTAAAGCTCGTACTACAAAATCTAAATCGCGTATAGACGATTTTCACGATATAAAAGCTAAAGCTAGCCAACGTCGTAAAGATCACACTGTTCAGTTAGAACTCAATATGGAGCGATTGGGAAGTAAAATTGTAGAGTTTCATAATGTATCCAAATCCTTCAAAGACAAAACAATCCTTAAAGGTTTTGAGTACGTCTTTAAAAAAGGAGAGCGTATTGGTATTATAGGAAAAAACGGAACAGGGAAATCTACTTTCTTAAATATGCTAACACATACCATTGCGCCTGATGCTGGAAAAATAGTAATTGGCGACACTGTAAAGTTTGGCTATTACACTCAAAACGGAATTGAAGTTAAAGTTGGACAAAAAGTAATTGAGGTTATTAAAGAATTTGGTGAGTACATACCACTAACTAAAGGTCGTCAAATTAGTGCTGGGCAACTTTTAGAGCGTTTTATGTTTGATAGAAAAAAGCAATATGATTATGTTGAAAAATTAAGTGGTGGCGAACAAAAACGATTGTATTTATGTACAGTATTAATTCAGAATCCTAACTTTTTAATTCTCGATGAGCCAACCAACGATTTAGATATTGTAACCTTAAATGTATTAGAAGAGTTTTTATTAGATTTTCCTGGATGCTTACTTGTTGTTTCTCATGACAGGTATTTTATGGATAAAATTGTTGACCATTTATTTGTGTTTAAAGGCGAAGGCGAGGTTGAAGATTTTCCTGGTAATTATTCAGATTATCGTGAGTATGAAGCCTCTGCTACTGCTATCATTGAAGAATCGGTTTCTAATGCAGAAAACACTTCTAATCAAAAACAAAATGATGCTAATAAGCTATCATATAATGAACAAAAAGAATACAAATCTTTAGAGAGTAAAATCAGATCTTTAGAACTAGATAAAAAAGCTTTAGAAGCAAAGTTTAATGATTCTTCTTTAACACAAGAACAAATAAACAAGCTATCACAAGAATTACAGGTAATTATAAATATTATAGAAGAAAAAGAGACACGCTGGTTTGAGCTATCAGAAAAATTTGAATCATAATTATGTTTAAGGTTTTAGCATACATAAAATTCTTACTAAAATCTACCAATCAACATGGTGTTCATTCTCCTTTTGTTTACAATCTGGTTACAAAATGTTTTTACGACAATACCAATTATGAAGATTATACTAAATTAAAATCATACAAAAACTCATTATTAAATAACAAAAGTAAACTCGAAATCACAGATTTTGGAGCTGGCTCAAAAATTTTTAAAAGCAATTCACGATCAGTTAATAGAATAGCAAAACATTCTGGTTCAACCATAAAAAGAGCTAAATTACTCTACAGATTAACTACTTATTTCAAGCCTAATTCTGTTTTAGAGCTAGGTACATCTTTAGGCATTGCAACTCAAGCTATGGCTTTAGGAAACTCTAAATCAAATATTACAAGTATTGAGGGTTGCAAAAATATTTCAGAATTTGCATCACAACAATTATCAAATTTTAAAATTGATAATGTGCAATTAAAAACAGGAGTATTTAATGATGTAATTCCTACTTTAAATCAGCCAGAATGGGATTTAATTTTTTTTGATGGTCATCATAATAAAAAAGCCACACTCAACTACTTTAATATGTTAGTTGATACAGCCCAAAACGATTCGATATTTATATTCGATGACATACATTGGTCTAAAGAAATGACGCAAGCTTGGGAAGAAATTAAGCAACATCATAAAGCTACAGTAACTATAGACACCTTTTTTTGGGGATTTGTTTTTTTTAGAAAAGAACAAGTTAAAGAACATTTTACAATTAGATTGTAACAACTTGCTAACTTTGGCGTCATATTATTCGTAAATCCTGTATCTTGCAGGAGCTTTTATTTTCAAAAAAGAAGAACATGAGTAACGTTATCCATATTAGAAACATTATTAGAAATTTTCAATTAGGCTCAGAAACCGTTTATGTTTTAAAAGGCATTGATTTAGACATCGAACGTGGAGATTATGTAGCTATTATGGGACCATCAGGTTCAGGAAAATCTACTTTAATGAATTTATTGGGTTGTTTAGACACACCAACAGCAGGAACTTATATTTTAAACGATCAAGACGTAAGTCAGTTAAGTGATGACCAATTAGCAGAAATTAGAAATAAAGAAATTGGTTTTGTTTTTCAAACGTTTAACCTATTACCACGTACAACTGCATTAGATAATGTTGCATTACCTATGATTTATGCTGGAGCTTCAAAAAAAGAACGCGTAGCACGTGCTGAAGAAGTATTAACAGATGTTGGATTAGCAGACAGAATGGATCACAGACCTAACGAATTATCTGGAGGACAACGCCAACGTGTTGCTGTAGGTAGAGCTTTAGTTAACAAACCATCTATTATACTTGCTGATGAGCCAACAGGAAATCTAGATTCTAAAACCTCATTAGAGATTCTTCAATTATTTGATGATATTCACGTAGCTGGTAACACTGTTATTGTAGTTACTCACGAAGAAGATGTAGCAGCTCGAGCAAAGCGTGTTATTCGTTTACGTGATGGCTTAATAGAAAGTGATGTAAGAAATTAAGAGATGACTACCATTTTAATTTTATTAGGATTTTATATACTAATAAGAGTTATAGGTAATAATAGGAGTCGAAAAAGAGCATTAAAAAATCAAGACTCCATCTTCAGAAAACGAAAATTTAGAAAATAAAAATATCACTTTTCAGCTTTTATATTTTACCTTTGAGATATGAAAATCTACACCAAAACAGGTGACAAAGGCACCACAGCATTATTTGGAGGCACTCGAGTTCCAAAACACCATATTCGTATAGAAAGTTATGGTACTGTTGATGAACTTAACTCACACATTGGATTAATTCGCGATCAAAATATTAATCAGCATTATAAAAATATATTAATGCAAGTTCAGGACAGGTTATTTACTGTAGGAGCTATTTTAGCAACCGATCCAGAAAAAGCAGTTTTAAAAAGTGGCAAAGACCGATTAAATATTCCAAAAATTTCTGAAGCAGACATCACACTTTTAGAACAAGAAATGGATGATATGAACGAAGCTCTTCCTCCTATGACACACTTTGTATTACCTGGAGGACATCAAACTGTGTCATTCTGTCATATTGCACGTTGTGTTTGCCGTAGAGCAGAACGTTTGGCCTCAGCACTTAATGATTTAGAACCTTTTCAGCCTGAAACATTAAAGTATCTTAACCGACTTTCTGACTATCTATTTGTGTTGGCACGGAAGTTGTCTAATGACTTACAAGCCGAAGAAATTAAATGGATACCTAAAAAAGAATCCTAATAAAAACTTGGCATTTACCATTTTTTTGCTTTATTGTTGTAAGCCAAGAAAATACGTAAAAATTGTACGCTCTTTTTATTAATGAAAATAATTCATTTTTTTCTTGACTTTTTGAACTAAAAATTTATTTTTGCAGAAATTTAAAACGAATAACAAATGTATTGGACTCTAGAATTAGCATCTTATTTAAGTGATGCGCCTTGGCCAGCAACTAAAGACGAATTAATTGATTACGCTATCCGAACAGGAGCACCTTTAGAAGTTGTTGAAAACTTACAAGCTATTGAAGACGAAGGTGATTCTTACGATTCAATTGAAGAAATTTGGTCAGATTATCCAACAGACGAAGATTACCTCTGGAATGAGGACGAATATTAAATAAATCAAAAAAATAGTTAAAAAAGTCTCATATAGAGACTTTTTTTGTGCGCTATTTTTTAAAAAACATAACACAAACCGTATCTTTGTTAGCCTTAAAAAGCGAAACAAACACGTTCACTAAAATAAAGTTGACTGTAAAGCAACTTAAAAACTTAAACATATAAACCCAATGAGTTTATTAAATTCAGTATTAAAGGTATTTGTTGGCGACAAATCTAAACAAGACGTAAAAGCCATCACTCCTATTGTTAACCAAATAAAAACTTTCGAAAGCGCTCTAGAAGCACTATCTCATGACGAATTAAGAGCAAAAACTGCTTTTTTTAAATCTAAAATTGCAGAAGCAAGGCAGCCTTTTAACGATAAAATAGAGAAACTTCAAAAAGAAGCCGATGAAACTGAAGACATCGACCAAAGAGAAGATATTTATCAAGAAATAGATAGAATAAAAGATGATATTTATAAAGCAACTGAAGATACTCTTAACGATATACTTCCTGAAGCCTTTGCAGTAGTTAAAGAAACCGCAAAGCGTTTTGTAAATAACACTTCAATTCCTGTAACAGCTAGCACTTTTGACAGAGAAATATCTGGAGCTAAAAGTTATGTAACACTAGATGGCGATAAAGCCGTTTGGGCAAACTCTTGGGATGCTGCTGGTAAAGCCATCACTTGGGATATGATACATTACGATGTTCAGCTTATTGGTGGTGTTGCACTTCATCAAGGTAAAATTGCCGAAATGCAAACAGGTGAAGGTAAAACTCTTGTAGCGTCTTTACCAATGTACCTAAACGCTCTTGCTGGAAAAGGTGTTCACTTAGTAACCGTTAACGATTACCTTGCAAAACGTGATAGCGCTTGGATGGCTCCAATTTTTGAGTTTCATGGGTTGAGTGTAGATTGTATTGATTACCATCAACCAAACTCTGATGCTCGTAAAAAAGCATATAATGCTGATATTACTTATGGTACCAATAATGAATTTGGTTTTGATTACCTACGTGATAATATGGCACATTCGCCTGACGATTTAGTACAACGTCCACATCACTACGCTATTGTCGATGAGGTCGATTCTGTATTAGTCGATGATGCTCGTACACCATTAATTATTTCTGGTCCAGTTCCTCAAGGAGACAGACACGAGTTTACAGAGTTAAAGCCAAAAGTAGATTCTATTGTCGAAGTTCAACGTAAATATTTAACAGGTGTTTTAGCTGAAGCTAAAAAATTAATTGCTGAAGGTGATACTAAAGAAGGTGGCTTTAAATTATTACGAGCTTACAGAGGTATACCAAAAAACAAAGCTTTAATTAAGTTTTTAAGTGAAGAAGGAATAAAACAATTGCTTCAAAAAACTGAAAACTTTTACATGCAAGACAACAATCGTGAAATGCCTAAGGTAGATGAAGAGTTGTACTATGTAATTGATGAAAAAAATAATCAGGTAGAGTTATCAGATAAAGGTGTTGAATATCTTTCAGGAAAAGAAGATCCAAACTTCTTTGTGATGCCAGAAATTGGTACTGAAATTGCAAAAATAGAAGCTCAAAATCTTTCTAAAGAAGCTGAAGCTGATGCTAAAGAAGATTTATTTAGAGATTTTGGTGTAAAATCTGAACGTATTCATACACTAAACCAATTGCTTAAGGCTTATGCATTATTCGAAAAAGACATTCAATATGTTGTTATAGATAACAAAGTAATGATTGTTGATGAGCAAACTGGTCGTATTATGGATGGTCGTCGTTATAGTGACGGATTACACCAAGCAATTGAGGCTAAAGAAAACGTAAAAATTGAAGCTGTTACGCAAACCTTTGCAACAGTAACACTTCAAAATTATTTTAGAATGTATCGCAAACTGTCTGGTATGACAGGTACTGCTGTTACTGAAGCTGGTGAGTTCTGGGAAATATACAAACTAGATGTTGTTGAAATCCCTACAAACAGACCAATTGCTCGTGATGATAGAGAAGATTTAGTTTACAAAACAAAACGCGAAAAATACAATGCTGTAATTGATGAAGTAACAAAACTATCGCAAGAAGGCAGACCAGTACTTATTGGTACAACTTCGGTTGAAATTAGTGAGTTACTAGGAAAAATGTTAACCATTCGTAAAATTCCACATAACGTATTAAATGCGAAGCTTCATAAAAAAGAAGCAGACATTGTTGCTGAAGCTGGACAACCAGGACAAGTAACCATTGCAACCAATATGGCTGGTCGTGGTACAGACATTAAATTATCTGAAGCTGTAAAAGCTGCTGGTGGTTTAGCAATTGTAGGTACAGAGCGTCACGATTCGCGTCGTGTTGACAGACAGTTACGTGGTCGTGCTGGTCGTCAAGGAGATCCAGGAAGCTCACAATTTTATGTATCTTTAGAAGATAACCTTATGCGTTTATTTGGTAGTGAGCGTATTGCCAAAATGATGGACAGAATGGGATTAGCTGAAGGTGAAGTTATTCAGCATTCAATGATATCAAAATCTATTGAGCGTGCACAGAAAAAAGTTGAAGAAAATAACTTTGGTGTTCGTAAGCGATTATTAGAGTATGATGATGTGATGAACGCACAACGTGAGGTAGTTTACAAACGTCGTCGTCATGCTTTACATGGTGAACGTTTACGTGTCGATTTAGCAAATATGATTTATGACACGTCTGAAAACATTGCGCTTACCAATAAAGCAGCTAACGATTTTAAAAACTTTGAGTTTGAGTTAATTCGTTATTTCGCGATGAGTTCGCCAATAACAGAAGCCGAATTCAATAAGTTATCAGAGCAAGATATTGCAGGAAAAATATATAAAGCTGCCTTTACACATTACAAAGAAAAAATGCAACGTAATGCAGATTTAGCGTTCCCTGTAATTAAAAATGTGTACGAAAATCAGCGTGATAAATTTAAACGTATTGTAGTACCTTTTACAGATGGTGTAAAAAATTTACAAGTTGTTACAGATTTAGAAAAAGCATACAATACCAAAGGAAAACAGCTTATTGCAGATTTTGAAAAGAACATTACACTAGCCATTGTTGATGATGCTTGGAAAACGCATTTACGCAAGATGGACGAGTTAAAACAATCGGTTCAATTAGCTGTACATGAGCAAAAAGACCCATTATTAATTTATAAGTTTGAAGCGTTTGAATTGTTTAAGGTAATGATAGACCAAGTAAATAAAGATGTGATTTCTTTTTTATTTAAAGGTGAGTTACCAAACGAAACAACAAATGCTATACAAGAAGCACGTCAGCCACGAAAAGACGATTCATTAAAAACACAAAAAGACGAGATTCCAAATATGGATGAGCGTGCAGCGCAAAACAGAGCTGCAGGTAACACACAACGTCAGGAAGTGGTAGAAACTATTGTACGCGACCAACCAAAAATTGGACGTAACGACAGAGTGACTATAAAACATGTTATGAGTGGCGAAAACAAAACCGTTAAGTACAAACAAGCTGAGCCTTTAATTGCAAAAGGCGAATGGGTGTTAACTGAGCATAACAACTAAATTATTGTCACTTCGAGTGATTCGCAAAGCGAATTGTATCGAGAAGCATAATCTAAAAAATCCTGATAAAACTATCAGGATTTTTTTGTGACCTAACCTTAAAATTACGTAGAACTACGTATAGTTTTTAAATTTTAAAAACCTAACTTCGTTTAACTATCGACATAGATAATTGAAACAGCTAATGTAGTAACATTGTAAAACATTTGGCTAAACAAAGAAATATTGAGTAAATTAAGAGAACTAATAGACAAAATCACAGAATTCGGAATAAATCCAAAAGTGGATTTGATTGACAAAATTGATGTCCTGAAAAAACTGCTAGTTGGGATTTACTCGGAATTTCTAAATTTGGAATTTGAATTTGACGAAACGGATTATAATGAAGAACCTGATTTTGATTACAACGAAATAAAGAAAAACGTTAAATCCAACTTTCCTGATTTTGATTGGTATAGTATGGTTTTAGATTCAAACAAGATGGAGCCTGATGTTGAAATCGGAATTGGAGATGAAATAGATGATTTAATTGACATTATAAAAGATTTATTAGCCGTAAAATGGCGAATGGAAAACACAAGTGAAAAAGATGCTCTTTGGCATTTTGAATTATCTATGCGAACACATTCTGAACAGCATTTAGTGGATTTATTAAAGAGATTGAAAGAACGTAACGAATAAAATATGACCGAATTTATAATCATATCAATTTTAATAATACTTTTTGGAGGGTTTCTGTATTGGGCTTATCTTCCAGATTATCGCAGAAATCCAAAAGAATTTTGGCGAACTTTAATCGGAATGCCAATTGGAATGTTACTTGGCGGAATTGGATTTACAGATTTGAACGATAAAATAAAAAATTGGGCATTGAAAAAAAATAAAAAGACAAATACCAAAAAATAAAAACTAACCACTAACATCGCATATAATTAATTGCTAGCGCAAAATTATACACTAAACCACGTCACTTCGAGTGATTCACAAAGCGAATTGTATCGAGAAGCATAATCTTAAAATTACGTAGAACTACGTATAGTTTTTTAAATTTTAAAAACCTAACTTAGTTTTTACTATCGATATAGATAATTAAAACAATCCATATCGTAACATTGGTGGTAATTTGAGAAACGCATGGGAAATAGAGCAAACTTAATTCTTCAGAAGCATCATTCGAATAATAAATTGGTTCTTGAAGCGAATAACCAATTACCCTTTTTTTGGTTGTTAATGTTAGACTTGAATACAATCGAAAAAAGCGAGTCACAATTTCTTAATTGCTTTGAAAGTCAAAATGAAAACTGTGAACGTAACTTTAAAATAAATAAAACAGTTTTAGAGAAAAATACAAAAATATCGAAAGAATATATTAAAAGATTTCATCCTGATTTAACTACAAAACACGAACAGTTCTCTGAATATATTAAAAACATAATATCAGATAATTTTATTGAATTAGATTTTATAGAGATTTCTAATTTTTATTCATCACCAACCGAATTTCTAAATGAGATTAAAAAGACATTATCGTCTATTAAGGAAATGAAGCCATTAGATGAAAAAGATTTATCTGAATACCTATCTGATCCAAATTATTTTTATCTCGTCGGATATGATAATTATGTTAATATTGAACAAAAATTTTCTGATTTCAGTAAAGATTATAATCAATTACACATTGATATAGCAAATCAAAAAGAGGTTAAACACAAAGAAAAAGAGAGAATAAATAAACTTAAAAAGAAAGACAAAAGGGAAAAAATGCTTTACGGACTTTTTGTAAGTATTGTTGGTTTTTTTATGTTTATCATTCATATTATTATGATTATTTATGATGATGATATGAAAAGCGGACGAGGTATTCGTGGAATTATTTTTGGTTTAATATTTATGATTTATGGCCTTTACAAAATAAAAAAAACTAACACCAACAACGTTTATAATTAATTGCTAGCACAAAATTATGCACTAAACCACGTCACTTCTAGTGGTTCGCTAAGCGAATTGTATCGAGAAGCAAAATCTAAAAAATCCTGATAAAAACTATCAGGATTTTTTTGTGACCTAACCTTTAAATTACGTAGAGCTACGTATAGATTTTTAATTTTAAAAACTTAACTTCGTTTAACTATCGATATAGATAATTGTAACAATCCATATCATAACATTGTTGTCAATTAAAACAAAGTGAACGCATAGGACTTATGAACAATCAAAACAAATAACCAAAGTATGAATGAATTTTGGGAGTCTGCTTTTAGGAACAACGATAAGATGTGGGGAGAAAGTCCAACTGACAATTCAAAGAATGTCCTTAAGCTGTTCCAGAAAAATAAAATTAAAAGCGTCTTGATTCCAGGTTTCGGTTATGGAAGAAATGCAAAGGTGTTTTATGATAACGGATTTAATGTTACAGGAATTGAAATATCAAAAACCGCGATTGAAAGAGCTGGAAAATATTTTGGAAATGAAGTAACAATACATTACGGTTCTGTTACTGATATGCCTTTTGACAAGGTTCGTTTCGAATCTATCTATTGCTATTCACTAATTCATCTTTTGGGCAAAGTCGACAGATTGAAATTAATCGAGAATTGTTATTCACAATTAATGCCAAATGGTTTAATGGTTTTTGTGGCATTATCTATAAACGATAAGCGATTTGGAATAGGAGAAGAAATAGGAAAAAACACTTTCAATTCTCCACACGGATTAAACCTTTATTTTTATGACGAAGCGGCTATAAAAAAAGAATTTGGAAACTATAACATAATAGAAGTAAAAGAAATTAATGAACCTGAAGAAAACCCAAATGAAAGACATTGGATGATAATATGTAGAAAATGACTGCCCACAACATCGTATAAAATTAATTGCTAGCGCAAAATTATACACTAAGCCACGTCACTTCGAGTGATTCTCAAAGCGAATTGTATCGAGAAGCAGAATCTAAAAAATCCTGATAAAACTATCAGGATTTTTTTTGTGACCTAACCTTAAATTTACGTAGAACTACGTATTGATTCTTAAATTTTAAAAACTTAACTTCGTTTAACTATCGATATAGATAATTGAAACAATCCATATCGTAACATTAGCTGCAAGTAAAACGAAGTTACCGCAAACATTATTAAATGACTGATTTTTATAAATATATTTATTATCGAATTTACTCCTGGAATTATTATTTATGGAAGAATCGAAAAATGGCTGCATATAATTCAACTCTCGGAATTACATTTAGTGTTGTAGCATTGTTTTTTTGTATTAAGATTTATGTTGAGCGTCTGATTGAAACAAAAATTATTTCATTCTTCGACAATGTTTATACTTCGATTGGGTTTGTGGTTATTATATTTTTAATCAATTACAGATTATTTGAACAAAATGAGAAATATTTAAAAATTGCCGAAAAGTACGATTCGAATAAAGGAAATAAAACTAATTGGCTGATAAATGGGTTTTGGGCTTTTTTCATAGCCTTGGCACCTATTTTTACTTACATTTTTTTATTATAGCAAGGAAGTAAATTGAAGATAATGAATAAAATAAAACCAGCAGCTAACACGGTGTATAATTAATTGCTATGGCTAGTGCTCATCCGGAAAATTCCTTCGGAATTTTCTCTGGCAAGTATTTGTTTACTAAATTAGGTGCTTAAACACGCCACTAATCATACACAAAACCGTTAAACGAAATCTCAAAAAAACTACTTAATTTTCAATAGTATATTTGGGTCTGGGCAATTGTTTAAATAAAACTCTAAATTATGTTTGTTGCTCACACCAGGATAATCGCCTTTATAATCTTGTATATCTTTTATAACCTGAAAATGTAAATGAGGAGGATAATCGCCATTTACAGTTGCATCGCCTAAAGTAGCTATCTGTTCGCCTTGCTTAAAAACTTGCCCTTCTTTTAAATTTGCAATAGAGGCAACACTTAAATGTCCATAAAGCGTATAAAAGCTAATGCCTTTTAACTCATGCCTTAATATTATTGTTGGTCCATAATCGCCATAATTGGTGTTGTTTTTAAAACTATGAACTATTGCATCTAAAGGTGTAAAAATTGGAGCATTAGCTGCTAACCACAAGTCTAAACCTATGTGAATATTACGTTCGGTTTCGGCATTTGCTTGGTTAAAATAATTGCTACGTTGGTAAATGTTTCGAGTTTCATTATAACCACCATAAGCTACCAGAGCGTTATTATTTTTAATGTGGTTATTTATATACACCTCTAAATCATCAGAAGAGCTTACATTAACCTTTTTTAGTTCTGTATTAGTCACAGACAAGTCTAAAGGAATGTACTTATGTAAAGGAATTGCAGCGTCTAAAACCGAAAGCGGCTTGCTACTTATTTGATTAAGAAAACTTGAGAAGTTACTAGAGGCCATGAGAAATTCATTTCCTCAAAAATAAGGAAACTATTGCATTGTTACTTCGCTAAATTTTGCATTAATAACAATGGTTTTACCACTCATTAAATCTCCTGTAGAAAATGTTGTGGTTGTATTGGTTTTGCTTTTTGGGTGCTTTAATTTAGATCGGCTGCCTTTATATTGCAAATTATGAGCTATTGCTGGCAGTACAATTAAAGCTTCACTGTTTTCTAATATTATATTAAGATTATTAAACGTGTCTAGTATTTTGTTGATATTAAGTTCGCCAAAACTACCATCGATAACTGCATTACCTTTTAGGTTATTAATATTAATGTTTGACGAATTAGAGTTAAGTACCATTCGGTTTACATTTTCAATTAGTGCTTTATCTACATAATTAAGTTTTAACTCACCTAAATTCCAATTTGTAATTAACACTGGAGAATAAGAAACATTGATGGAAGTTTGGCTTCCATCAATGCTATTTGCTGTTAGTGCAGAGTGTGATATATTACCACGTAAATTGGTAATAACTGAAGCAAACTTAAGCTCGCCATGTCTCACATTCATTTTTAACTTTGCCTTTTTAGGCATCTTAATTTTTATTGTCTTTTTTACTTTGGTATTGACTTTGTTTTCAATAGTTCTGGCAATTTGAACTTTACGATTTTCTAAAGCTTCTTGTCTGTCTTTCATTGCTTCCTGTCTGCTCTCCATTGCTTTACTTCGCTCTTCCATAGCTTTTGTGCGAGCTTCCATTTGCTTGCCAAATTTTTCTCCCCAAGCTGCCATTTTCTCTTCGTATTCTTTGCCAAATTTCTCTCCAAATTTCTCTCCCCATTTTTCCATGTCTTTAGAGTAGGCCTCAAAATTGGTTTCACCAAATTTAATTCCCCAAGCTTTCATTTTGTCTCTAAACTCTTTACCATATTTGGTTTCATATTCTTTACTCCATTTGTCTAGATATTTTTCGCCATCTTTTTTGTAGGCATCATAATCAAAATTAATAGAGCTTATACCACTAGGTAATTCTGGTAGTTCAGGCATTTTTGGCATTTCTGAAAAATGTTCAAAATTGGGCATTTCAGAAAGCTCAGGAAATTCTGGCATCTCAGCCAATTCAAACTCTAAAGCTCTTAAGGCTGCAAAAGACTCATCATCAAAACCAGAAAAACCTGTCCATGTATTAAATGATCCTTTAGACTCAATTGTTACTTCAGCACCAGAACCACTTACTGTAATGTTCCAGTTTTTTAATTCTTCCTGCAACTCTTCTTTCGATAATTTTTCACCTTCAATATAGGCTTCAATTTCAATTTCATCCTTGCTCCAAGTATCAACCTCAATATTTGTATGACTAGTATTTAAATTTATTGTCACATCGCTATTGGCCTTTACCGATTTGGATAATTTTTGTTGTTTTTGCTGTGCTGATATACTAAAAGTAGTTACCAACATAAGCAATACTATTATTTTATTTGTTTTCATTTTTATTTCTTTTAGGTAGTACTCTGATGATTATCAGATGTATTTAATTCATTAAGTTGTTCTTTAAGACGATATAATAAATTAAGACGCAGCTTTAAGTTATCAATTAGTGCACTAACTGTTAGCTCATTTGGTCCAGATTCGGTTAACTCAATAGATAACCTTTTGTACTCATTATTGAGTTCTTCAAGCCTTACAATATAACTATCAAACAATTCTTTATTTTCAGATGTTAACTTTACAGAGGCTAACTCTAAATTGATATTAGCAACATAATAGTCTTCAACTTTTTTTAGATCTGGAGAAACATCTCCTAAAGATTTTAAGGTTACCATTTGCTTATCTGGTGTTATGCTTTCTATAGGCTTTTCAAAAAAGCGATAAGCACCAAAACTTAATCCAAAAAGAATAACTACACTTGCTGCTATGCTCCAAACACTGAAAAGTTTATTGATTGATTGCGCTGGCAATTCTTTTTCTAACTTCTTTAAAAATCTAGCTTCATGACCTTCTGGCATTTTTCCAGTTTTTAATTCTCGGTCATCATTAAACATTTTTTTAAGATCTTGTGCCATGATGTAATGGTATTAATAGTTCTTGTAATTTTGTTTTTCCTCTTGATAAATGTGTTCTTGAAGCAACTTCGGTAATATTTAATATTTGGGATATTTCTTGGTGATCATACCCTTCAATTAAATATAACATAACTACATATTTATATTTATCTGGCAGTTTTTCTATTGCTTCCTTAACCTCATCTAACGTTATTAAATCGTCCACTAACCAATCGTCATTAGTTGTATCAACAACTTTAAGGTGCACCTCATCTAAATCTAGCAATTGCTGTTTTTTAGATTTAAGTACGTCGATACTTTTATTAATAACGATGCGTTTTAACCAAGCGCCAAAAGTTACTTCGCCACTGTATTGATGTAGTTTACTAAAGGCTTTTATAAAGGCTTCTTGTACGATATCTTCAGCTTCCATTGAATTCTTTACAAACCTATTAGCAACCATAAACATACCATCACAATACTGATTGTACAGTTGCAACTGTGCTTTTCTATTGTGCTGCTTGCATTTTTCAATGATATCGGTTTGAAACATGCTTTAGTAATACTTTTGGTTATTAGTTGAGTTCATTATAAAGACGATACAAAAAATGAGTTGTTGCAAAAAATTAATTTTTTTTTGAAAATTAGTATCATTTTTTAACAAATCTACGTTAAGAGCTTTATACATCAATGTTTTTAAATTATCTTTATACCTATTAATTAACCTATTAGTCTATTTATGAATACGTTTTTAAAACGCCTGTTAATTATCCTTGCTATTGTTACAGTTGGATTGTTTTTATACTCATACTTTGTTGAAAATTTATTTGCTAAACGTTTAAGTCCAAAAGACACTGTTCGGTTTGAACTAAATGATACTGAGCTAGAAGTTACGTACAACAGACCTTCAAAAAAAGGAAGGGAAGTTTTTGGTGCTTTAGTACCATTTAATGAAGTATGGCGAACTGGAGCTAATGAGGCAACAACCTTTTCTACCAATAAAGATTTAATGATACAAGGTATTTATGTACCTAAAGGCGACTATACATTATGGACAATACCAAGTGATAGTACATGGAATTTTATTTTAAACTCCAAACAATATCCTTGGGGAGTTGATGACCAAATGAAACCTATGCGTGATCCTCAATTTGATCTTTTAGAAATTGATGTGCCTGTTCATCATTTAAGTGATATTGTAGAGCAGTTTACAATTGCGTTTGATAATACAACAGATAGGTTGAAGCTTACAATGGCTTGGGATACTACAAAAATTGAAGTACCTTTAGATATTGTGAAAGAACAAGAATAATAGGTAAAACCTCTGTGTTTTGAGTAAAAAACCCAAACAGCATCCAACAGCATTACACGAAAAAGAAGGTGTTTCAGATTCAGAAATAACTAACACATCTGCTATTAATAGCATAAAAAGCAAACGTCAATCACAACCAACAACAGACGATTTGGTTAATGCTATTCTAAAAGGTGATATTACAGCATTAAGCAGAGCTATTACTCTAGTTGAAAGTACAAATCCGCAACATTTACAAAAAGCAAATGCAATTATAAAACAGTGTTTGCCACACGCTAATAAGTCTGTACGTATTGGTATTACTGGTGTTCCTGGAGTTGGAAAGAGTACTTTTATTGAAGCTTTTGGAACACATTTAACCCATTTAGGCAAAAAAGTAGCTGTATTGGCTGTTGACCCAAGTAGCTCGTTAACTAAAGGTTCTATTTTAGGTGATAAAACCAGAATGGAAGATTTAGTTAAAGATAAAAATGCATTTATCAGACCTTCGGCTTCTGGCACTTCACTTGGTGGTGTTGCCAGAAAAACTCGAGAGTCTATTATTTTATGTGAAGCTGCTGGTTTTGATACTATAGTTATAGAAACTGTTGGTGTAGGACAGAGTGAAACTGCTGTTCATAGTATGGTAGATTTCTTTTTACTGCTTCAACTTGCAGGTGCTGGTGACGAATTACAAGGCATAAAACGTGGTATAATAGAAATGGCTGATGCTATTGCTATAAATAAAGCTGATGGTGATAATCTTAAAAAAGCCAAACTAGCCAAAGTAGAGTTTAACAGAGCGTTGCATATGTATCCTGCTAAAGATTCTGGTTGGCAACCAAAAGTAATGCTATGTAGTGCTTTAAATGAGGATGGTATTTCTGAAATATGGGAACTTATTGAAACTTATATAAGCGAAGCTAAAAACAATACCTTTTTTGAACAAAAACGAAATGAACAAAATAAGTTTTGGCTACTTCAAACTATAGACGACAGACTAAAATCTGATTTTTATAATACTTCAGAAATAAAAAAAGAGCTAACTAATCAATTGGCTTTAATAGAAAGTGGTAAAACAACACCATTTGCAGCTGCAGAACTCCTTTTAAAACTTAAAGGTTAACAAAAATTCTCCTTAAACCAAGCTACTTGATACTTAACAGCATCTAATAAAGTAGTCTGCGGATTGTAGTTTAGTAATTTTCTTGCTTTGTCTATATTAGCTTTAGTACGTAATTGGTCTCCTGCACGTTTAGCAATAACATTAATTTTAATTTTTTTGCCCAACACTTGCTCAACAGCTTCAATACCTTCTTGGGTTGTATGCTCTACTTCAGTTCCAAGATTTATAATTTCTCCATCAACTTTAGTTTCGTTACCAATTACACTAACTACACCATCAACTATATCTCCAACATAAGTAAAGCTACGTAAGTGTGTATCACTACCTTCAAATAAAGGAAACGCCTCATCTTTTAATCCTAAATCTATTAGTTTTGTGTACATTTTTTCTGGACGCTCTCTTGGTCCAATTACAGAATACAATCGTAAAGAACAAGATTTAAACTTCTCTTCTCTACTCTTTTGTAGTACTAATTGCTCTGCTGCTAATTTAGTAACTCCATAATGTGATGCTGGCTTAGGTGCAATAGATTCAGGAAAAGTAGCTTCTAATCCATAAATTGAAGACGTTCCAATATTTACAAATAGCTTTAAACTATTACACTTTAAAGCATAATCAATAAGATGTTTTGTAGCAATTATATTATTAGTAAAATAGTCTTCAAAAGTAGATGTTGATGAAATACCTGGCTGTGCCGCAAAATGAAAAATATAATCTACATCTGTTGGTAAAACTGTACTAAGATTATCTTCTCTTAAATCTTGTTTTATAATAGATATTCCTTTAGATGTTAATGCTTTTGCGTTTAAGTTTTTAAGTGCAAGACTATAGTAATCAGAAAAATTATCGACACCAATAACTTCGTGTCCTAAACTATGTAAACGTTCTGCTGTATGTGAGCCAATAAAACCAACTGCTCCTGTTACTAATATTTTCATTAAAAATCTTTTTAGGCTTCAGTATTAAAAGTATGCAATTTACTATCTTTTTTATAGAATATCGTATCATTTTTTATCCTATAAATTAAAAAAGAATATTTTTGTACTACCTAAGCCAATTCAAATGAATTATAAGTTCACCATAGTTGTACCAGTTTATAATGAAGAAGATAATCTGGAACGTGTTGAAAAAGAACTACTCCACTATACCACAATTGCATCTGTTAGTACAAAGGTTTTGTTTGTTAATGATGGGTCTAAAGATAAAAGTTTAGAGCTCATTGAAGCTATTTGCAAACGCAATGATGCTTTTGAATTTATTTCATTTGAAAGTAACAGAGGTCTGAGTGCTGCTATAAAAGCTGGTTTTGATTATACAACTACAGAGTTGGTTGGCTATATAGATTCTGATTTACAAACAGCTCCAGAAGATTTTAATTTGTTATTACAACATATAAATGATTACGATTTAGTTACTGGTGTTAGAGCTAACAGAAAAGATAGTTTTGTAAAAAACATGTCTTCAAAAATAGCAAATGGTATTCGTAGAGCTTTTACTCACGATGGTATGGATGATACTGGTTGTCCTTTAAAAGTAATAAAAACAGATTATGCAAAGCGAATTCCAATGTTTAAAGGTTTGCATCGCTTTTTACCTGCTATGGTAATGCTTCAAAATGGTAAAGTAATTCAAATTCCTGTGCAACATTTTCCTCGAATTGCTGGTACTGCTAAATTTGGCCTTTGGAATAGATTACTTGGTCCTCTTATGGATTGTTTTGCATACTTATGGATGAAGAAAAAATATATTAACTACACAGTAAATAAAAAAAGTGAATGAGCGATTGGTTAATTTATAGTATTGGATTTGTTGCTCAGATTTTGTTTTCGTCGAGACTCATTATTCAATGGATAGTTTCAGAAAAACAAAAAAGAGTTATCACTCCAACTACTTTTTGGACCTTGAGCTTAGTTGCTTCATTTTTACTATTTATTTATGGGTATTTAAGACAAGATTTTGCCATTATGTTAGGGCAAAGTTTAACTTACTTTATTTATATACGTAACCTACAATTGCAAGGTGAATGGAAACGATTTCCAAAAGTTGTACAATGGACATTGTTGTTAATACCAACACTAATAATCATCTACTATTTTAACAATAATAAGATTGATGTTGATTTGTTATTTAAAAACGAAAATATTCCTTTTTGGTTATTAATTTTAGGTATTGTATCGCAACTCATTTTTACTTTTCGCTTTGTTTATCAGTGGCTATATTCTGAGTTTAAAAAAGTTTCTGCATTACCATTTGGTTTTTGGTTATTAAGTTTGGTTGGCTCACTTTCTATACTAGTTTATGCTATTTTTAGAAGAGATCCTGTTTTATTTGTTGGTCATGGTCTTGGCACAATTATTTACACCAGAAATCTATTTTTAATAAAAAGAACAAATGCTGAAATCACTTCAAAATAAACCCATACTATTTATTTCGCTTGTTGTGATTGTTATGCTAATCTTTAGCATTGACACCTTGCCAGTAAGCATTATGGAAGCTCGTAATTTTATTACTGCAAGAGAAATGATTACTGATGGAAATTGGTTATTAACAACAATGAATGGTGAAGCCAGATATGAAAAACCTCCTTTACCTACTTGGTTTTCTGCTATTTTTGGATTGATTTTCGGAATTAAATCTGTTGTAGCATTTAGATTTCCTACCCTTATTTTAATTACAATAATAGGTGTGTTTACTTTTTTACTTTCAAAAAAACTGGTTAACAACACTTCTCATAGCCTAATAAATGGATTAATAGTAATTACATCATTTTATGTTATTGGAATTACCCTTGAAGCACCTTGGGATATTTACACACATGGTTTTATGCTAGTTGCTATTTATTATTTATTTCAACTTTTTGGTAGTGAAAAAAATAATGTTAAACATATTCTATTAGCTAGTTTTTTTATGGGTTGCTCTATACTTAGCAAAGGTCCTATTTCTATTTACGCATTACTATTACCATTTTTATTCGCTTATGGGTTTTCATACAAATACAAAAATGTAAAATCGAAATTATTGCCATTTCTTATTGTGTTTGTTTCAGCAATTATAATTGGTGGCTGGTGGTTTTTGTTTGTGAGGTTAACCGATCCTGAAACGTTTATTTCAATTGCCGAAAGAGAAACAAGTAATTGGCATAGCTATAATGTAAAACCGTTTTATTACTATTGGAGTTTCTTTACCCAAAGTGGCATTTGGACAATTCCTGCATTTATTAGCTTGCTTTATCCTTATTTAAAAACAAGAGTTAGCAACCTAAAAGCATATAAATTTAGTTTATTCTGGACGCTTTTTGCTGTGATCTTATTATCTGTTATTCCTGAAAAAAAATCGAGATATTTAATGCCAGTTTTAATTCCGTTAGCAATAAATACTGGTTTTTATATTGAATACTTAATAAGGAGATTCAAAGACATAAAAGACAAAAGAGAAACGATTCCTGTTTATTTTAATTTCGGACTTATTGCTTTAATAGGAATTGCAATTCCTGTTATTGTTTATTTACAATTAGAAGGTGAGTTTTCAAATATATTACTGCTTATAGTTGCAACAATTGTAGTATTATCTATCAGCTTGTTGTTGATTTATCAATTAAAAAAGAAAAATATAGAACATAGTTTTTTGCTTACAGTTATGTTTTTTGTTTCGGTTTTCATGTTGGTCCTTCCTCTTTTAAAACCTATTATAGGTACTGCTAACAAACCTATTTCAAATTTAAAAAAAGATAATTTTAAAGTTTACGGATTTAATTATGTGTCACCTGAAACCATTTGGCAATATGGAGACAAAATTCCACCTATAAAATTAGAAGATGGAACTTTCAATTTTCCTAAAGAACATCAATTTGGAATGCTTGTAAATGGAATTAGCCCTGAAGATTGGGAAGTTTTACAATCTAAATATAATGTTCAAGAAGTTGATGAGTTTGATCTTAATGCTGTGCCTTCAGATTCAAAAAAATATAATGGTCGATTAAATAACTATTATTATATACTCACTAAGAACTAATAAGTGTTCTTATTAAATATTTATTGAGTTTATAAAAAGCTACTGCTGATATAGCTCCAAAAGTCATTCCGCATAAGATATCTAAAGGATAATGAACTCCTAGATAAACTCTACTGTAAGCCATAGCTAATGCCCAAACAACAAGAATATATGGTGCAAATTTAAAACGGTCTTTAAGCATTAATCCCGTAAAAACTGCAACAGCCATTGAGTTAGAAGCATGCCCAGAAAAGAAACCAAACTGACCACCACAGCCTTCTCTCACAACTCGCATTCCTCTTTCTAGAAGTTCAGCAGTATGACAAGGTCTTAATCTGTGAAACCCGCTTTTAAATAAATTGGTAATTTGGTCGGTAAACAATACCATTAACGCAACTACCAAAACGGTAATAATAAAAGGATTTTTACCAACTTTTTTATACATCAAATACAGTAAAAGTGCATAAAACGGAATCCAGTTAAGCTTAAATGTATAAGCAAGCCAAAACCCATCCCAAGTTGGAGTACCTAAACTGTTTAAATAAAAGAAAAGATCTGTATCGTATTGAATTAATTGGTCAATCATTATTCGTTATATCTTGCTATTTCTCTATCGTAAAAATCTGTTGCTTGTTGTATTAAGTTTTCAACTTCAGATTCTAATTCTTTTTCATCATGATCATCAAACTCTTCAAGCCATTCTACATCATCATTTTCTAAATTAAGAATAAATCGTGGAAAATCTGTATGTATTATATAAATAGCATCAGGAAAATCTGTATTATCTCCAAGAATAAATTTTGGTAATTCCATATAATTTTAGAGTGTTTCTTTTTGTAAAATTAACTTTTTTGTCAAATAATTAAATCGAATATACAATAATATTGCAGCACTTGTTAAACCTGCTAATAACCCAAGCCATATACCAAGACTACCTAAAGCTTCTTCTTTACCGTAAAAATAGCTTACTGGAAACCCTATTAACCAATAAGAAATAAAAGTAATAACAGTTGGTATTTTAACGTCTTGAATACCTCTTAATGCTCCTAATGCAACTACTTGTAAACTATCACTTATTTGAAATACTGCAGCTGCTATTAATAATGTTGATGCAATTGTAACAACCTCAGCTGTATCTATAGCATTAATTGGATCGTCTAGATTAACATATATTTTTGGTAACACACTATGCAACGCCAAAAATACTATTGCAAAAATTACAGCAAAAATGATTCCTAGTAAGAATATAGATTTTGCAATACGCCTCAATTCAGTAAAATTTTGTAACCCTTTTTGATTACCAACTCTTATCATTGCTGCAACACTTAATCCTGTTGCAACCATAAATGTCATTGATGATAAGTTTAATGCTATTTGATTAGCAGCTTGAGGGTTTTTACCTAATGTACCACTTAGCCATATTGCAGATGTAAAAATGGCTACTTCAAAAAACATTTGCATTGCACTTGGAAACCCTAAATTGATAATTTTTTTAAGCATTGTTGAATTAAGCACAAAAAACTTAATATTCGTTACATAGGCTTTAGATTTATCTCTGCCTTTAAGTAACCACCATAAAAAAGCAAGCATAGCAAATCTGGATACTAAAGTTCCAATTGCCGCTCCAACTATACCCATTTGCGGAAAACCAAACTTTCCAAAAATGAGAACGTAGTTTAGAATCACATTAATTATGTTAGCTAAAATGGTAGCATACATTGGATATTTAGTTAACGAAAGTCCGTCGCTAAATTGCTTAAATCCTTGAAATATTATTAAAGGCACTAAAGACAAACCTACTAAATCTAAATAAGGAATAGCTAATATTACAACTTCTTCAGGCTGATCCATAGCATACATTAATGGTTTAGCAAGTAATAATCCTGCAAACAATAATAAGCTTAAAACAGTGCATAAAAACAAACCATGCTTAAATGATGATTTTCCTTTTTCAAAATCCTTCTCAGAATCTGCTTCTGCTACTAAGGGTGTAATGGCTGTAGAAAAACCAATACCAATAGACATTGCAATAAAAATAAAACTATTACCCAGAGACACTGCAGCTAACTCGGCCGAACCTAATTGACCAACCATAATATTATCAACCAAACTTACAAAAGTATGTCCAAGCATACCTAGCATAACTGGTGTTGCTAATTTTAAGTTGTACTTAAATTCTCTAGTATATTCTGAAAAATTCACTCTGTGTTTTTAGAAGGGCAAAGGTAGTTTTTTGGAGTTTTTTAAAACTATATTAATGTTAGTTTTTTTTAATTACTATTCAATATGCTTAAAACAGTAAAAAAATAAAAATTGTTAATAAGTAAGAATAATATTATTTCACTAAAACTCTACAAATCAATATTTTTGAAAATAGAACAGTATTGTTTTGTTTTAAAAATACTACAAAATCAATTTAGTACTGTTAGAAACTTTTGGCTATTATTTTAGAGGGATTAAAAATTTTTGTCGCAATAAAGTTTCAAGCAAAAAGGGGAAGTCTTTTCCCCTTTTGTTTTTTAATACTGTTATTAAATTAACATATCTTTAAAGTTATTAAGGTAATGTGTTTTGTAAATTGCTGAAACAATTATAATTACCATGAAGCTTATTTTTACTTTCTTACTATTAACATTTAGCACTTATTTATTTCCTCAATCGAAAATAAGTAAAGTCGATCCCTTTTTAGAATCAGTTATATCGCAATTTCCTAATGTTAGAGATATTGCAATTAGTAATGACAAAAGCGAGGTTGTTTTTTCTGCACAGAGTTATATGGGAGATATTTCCGCATTAATAAGTGTAAAAAAAACCAATAATACATGGAGCACGCCAGAAATCGTATCGTTCTCTGGTCAGTTTTTTGATTTGGAACCTTATTTTTCTAGTGATGGATTAACACTTTATTTTGTTTCAAACAGACCTTTAGACAGTTCTTTAAGTACCATTAAAGATTTCGATATTTGGTATGTTAAAAGAGATAATTTGAATAGTAAATGGTCTTCACCTATAAATATGGGATCGCCTATAAACACAGTAATGGATGAGTTTTATCCAGTAATTACTGACTCTGGAAATTTGTATTTTACATTAGATAACCAAGCCTTGAAACAAAAAGACAATATTTATGTTAGTGAGTTTATTAATGGTGAATATACAGAACCGAAACAATTAAGCTCGTCTATAAACTCTGATGGTTATGAGTTTAATGCTTTTGTGGCTCGTGATGAATCATACATAATATATACATGTTATAATAGAGAAGGCGGATTTGGAAGTGGTGATTTATATATAAGTTATAAATCTGACAATGGCGATTGGACACCTTCTGAAAATATGGGAGGTAAAATTAATTCAGACAAAATGGATTATTGCCCATTTGTAGATGAAACGTCTAATACTTTATATTTTACAAGTAAGCGAAATTCTATATTAACAGTTTCTGAAAAGCAACTAACGATTACTGGCTTATTAAGTAAATTTAATACTTATGAAAATGGGTTGAGTAGACTATATAAAGTATTATTAAATGACTAACTTTTTTAAAAAAGATGTCTTTTTGACCATTCTAGAAATTTATATAATGTAGGTGTTGGATCGGTTAAAACAGATTTTGTTTCAGTATTATTAAATATAAATTTAAGGTTGAAAATAAAACTAGGATGCTTTTTTATATATTTTAAAACACCTTTAAAACGCATATAATCAATATGTTTATATGCTTTAGTTTCGATATTGTTATTTTTTGCTAATTCACATACTAATAACGGAAAATTCACACCTGCAAATTTAGATGCTTCTACACTTCCCCAAAAACGCGCATTAATTTCTAACACATAATATGTTTTGGTTTTATTATCAAAACGTAAATCTATATGTGCAACACCAGACCAATTTAAAGTATTCATTAAATGCTCAACAATTCTAAAAACATCATCATTTTCAACAAACGTTACTCCTAGGTGTGGAGCGTAAGGAGAATGTCCTGGCAAATACCCTTTTTGAATTGTATGAGTAATTATTTCTCCATTTAAACAAAGCACACTACAATCAATATCATAACCTTCAATATACTCCTGAATAAAATAACCTACTTCACTAGGGTTCTCAGAAATATAAGATTGTAAATTACCTTTACTATTAAATTTAATAATACCATCTCCACCCTTTTGTTTTAGAGGTTTTAAAAGCACCGGAAAACTAATAATTCTGTTATTAGTTTCCAATGAATCTAATTCTTTAATAAAAAGTGACTTAGGATAAGGTATATTATTCTCAACAGAAAAATCACCTAGCTTTCTTTTATTAATTGCAATATCGAAAGATGTCCAATTAGGTAAGGAAATCACTTTAGCTTTGCTTGAAATGAGTTTTATATTTTTGATAAAAAAACCAATTTCTTCTTCGGCTATAGGAACAACAATATCAATGTTGTTGTTTTTAATTTCTTTATTAATAGTATTTACCCAAGAAGAATCATCTGTTTTTGGATAAAATTTATAATAATCTGTATATCTCGAAAATTTTGTTGCAGTTCTTTTTTTATTAGACAGAACAAATAAGCGTATATCAGATTGTTTTGCTAAACAATTGATAACCGATAATGCCCAAGTACTATTACCATCAGGAATTAATACATTCATTGTCATTGAGTAATGATGTTATTCGCTTTTGCTATATACCAATTCTATAAAGACTGGGCTTTTTCTTTAGCGTCGTTAAATTCTGCAATCAAATCGTCAACTATTTGTGCTGCTGGTTTTATATCGTGTATAAGTCCTGCAATCTGACCTATTTCTAATTCTCCATCTTCTAAATCACCTTCAAACATGCCTCGCTTTGCTCTTGCTCTTCCTAGTAATGTTTTTAATTGATCAACCGTTGGACCTTTTTTATAAAGCTCTTGCAATTCATCATAAAATTTATTTTTAAGCATTCTTACAGGTGCTAATTCTTTTAGTGTTAAATGAGTATCACCTTCTTTTGCATCTACAACCATTTTTTTAAATAATTGATGCGATGAAGCTTCTTCACTAGCAACAAATCGGCTTCCAACCTGTACACCATCTGCTCCAAGAATCATAACAGCTAACATAGCACTTCCTGTTGCAATACCTCCAGCAGCAATTAAAGGAATTTGTAATTGCTCTTTTACCATTGGTATTAACGTTAACGTTGTTGTTTCCTCTCTTCCATTGTGTCCTCCAGCTTCAAATCCTTCAGCTACAACTGCATCTACTCCAGCTTCTTGCGCTTTTAGTGCAAACTTTACACTACTAACAACGTGCACAACAGTAACACCTCTTTCTTTTAACCATAAAGTCCATGTTTTAGGGTTTCCTGCAGATGTAAAAACAATTTTAACACCTTCTTCAACAATTATATCCATAATCTCTTCAATATTAGGATATAGCATTGGCACATTCACACCAAAAGGTTTATCGGTCGCTTTTTTACATTTTTGAATATGCTCTCGTAGCACTTCAGGATACATTGAACCTGCTCCTATTAATCCTAAAGCTCCAGAGTTGCTAGCAGCTGACGCTAATCTCCAACCGCTTGCCCAAATCATTCCTGCTTGAATTATTGGGTATTTAATATTGAAGAGGGTCGTAATTTTATTAGACATTTACGATTTAATTAGTTTAAAGGTTTTTGAATTTTTGTTAGAACTGATTGACAACATATATAATCCAGAAGAAAAAGAACTAACATCTATTGAACTATTAAGTTCGGATAGTTTTTGTTGTAAAACAACTTTTCCAAGTACATTGTAAATAGTAACTTCTGTATTTTCTGAAACAGAAGACAACTGTACATAAAGAATATCGTTTACTGGGTTTGGATAAATTTTAGACTGTACCGTTTCAAATTCTATAACTGATAATGCTAAGTTTAAAGCCATTTGCATATCTGGAATTCCGTAGCCCAAGAAATAATCTGGTGTTGAGTATTGAGACGCTGACTGCCTTATAAATTGCTTTATTTGATTTGGAGACATTGATGGTAATGCTTGCATTAAACATGCGATAGCTCCAGCCATAATAGGTGAGCTAAACGAAGTACCATTACTTGTTGTTATATTATCGCTTTGATTTATAACATAAGGTCCTGCAGCTTGCGCAACAACATCTGGCTTTAAAGTGGGTTGCGATGCATCACCACGTGAGCTAAACGACGCATAGTTACCGCTTGCATCTACACCTCCAATAGAAAAAACTCCTGCTGCATCTGCTGGAGCTCCAACTATTTGCCAAGAGCCTGCACCAGAATTTCCTGCAGAATTAACAACCAAAATTCCTTTTTCTGCTGCAATATTTGCTCCTTTTGTAATAAAAGCTGTTAAACCATTCATATCACTTGGTGTATAGCTGTAATTAGGGTTATCGTAAGTAGTATAACCTAATGACGAGTTAATAATATTTACACCTAGACTATCTGCTCGTTCAGCAGCTTCAACCCAATAACTTTCTTCTACAGGGTTTTCAGTAGCTGCATCTTCGGTTCTAAATAAATAATAAGACGCATCTGGAGCAGTACCAACAAACTGATCTTGCACAAAACCTGCCATATCACTTAACACTAAAGTTCCGTGACTATTTCCTGTGTAAGCATAAACATTAGATGTACGATTAACAAAGTCATAACCATTCAATAAATCATTATTATCTCTTAATCGCTGAAAAGCAGACATAGTATTTACATTAGGAAATCCTGCATCTAACACAGCAATTGTAATACCATCACCTGTATAATCAGAAACATGTAAGTTATCTAGATTAATCATATCTATTTGCACTTGAGAATTTCCGTATACAAAATTGATGAGTGCTTCTTCAGTATCAAATTTACTTTGTTGTACTGAAGGCCTTCCTGTATTTAAACTTTTATCAGCAAAATCTATATAATGAACAAAGCTTAAAACTGTTAATGCATTAATGTCGGCTTCACTTCCTCTTACATGTACAGCATTAAACCATTTTGACTTAGCCAAAACAGTTACTCCTGTTTGAGCCTTTAATTGTGTTATATAACTTTCAGTAACTGGTACATCACGAGCGTCAATAACAACACCTTGAGCATTTTTTCTATCTATAGCTTTCTGTGTAAGTATGGTTATTGGATTAGAAATTGATGCTGCTACATTTTCTTTATCTGTAAGATAAATCCATGCATCTTGTTGCGAATACATTAAGCTTTGAAAAAGTAAGCTTAATAATAGTATTTTCTTTTTCATTGTCTACAATTTGGGAAAATTATAGATGCAATTTATGAAATAACTCCCGAACCAACTAATTCGTCGTTTAAATACCAAGCTACAAACTGTCCTTCGGTTATTGCTGATTGTGCATTTTCGAATTCTACATACAAACCACTATCAACTTTATGAAGTATTGCATTCTGAAGTGGCTGACGATACCTAATACGAGCTTTAACCTTCATAGTCTCATCAACTTTTAAAGCTAAATCTTCACGTATCCAATGTAGTTCGTCTTCAGTTACAAACAGTGCTTTTTTTAACAAACCTGGATGTTCTTTACCTTGACCTGTATATATAATATTGTCAGTGACATCAGTATCAATAACAAAAAGAGGCTCTGCAGTACCACCAACAGCCAATCCTTTACGCTGTCCTTTTGTGAAATAATGTGCGCCTTGATGCTTACCTACTATTGTTCCATCTGTAACTGAATACTCAATCTTACGGGTTAGATATTGAAGTTTTTCTCTTGTTGAATTAAATATGGGTTCAGTTTGGTTATAATAGTTATTATCTTCAGGAATTTCTACAATAACACCTTCTTTTGGTTTTAGTTGCTGTTGAAGAAACTCAGGTAAACGCACTTTGCCTATAAAGCACAATCCTTGAGAATCTTTTTTATCTGCAGTTACCAAATCTAATTTAGTTGCTATTTCTCTTACCTCTGGCTTTGTAAGTTCGCCTATGGGGAATAATGATTTAGATAATTGCTCTTGCGATAATTGGCAAAGAAAATAAGATTGGTCTTTATTATTATCGACTCCAGAAAGTAACTGATATACTTCTTTTCCTTCTTTTTGAATTGTTCCTTTTCTGCAATAGTGTCCTGTTGCTACAAAATCGGCTCCTAAATCGAGAGCAATTTTCATAAAAACATCAAACTTTATTTCTCTATTACAAAGTACATCAGGATTTGGTGTTCTGCCTTTTTGGTATTCGTTGAACATATAATCAACTATGCGCTCTTTATATTGTTCACTTAAATCGACAGTTTGAAAAGGAATACCTAGCTTATCTGCCACTAACATTGCATCATTACTATCGTCTAACCAAGGACATTCATTAGAAATAGTAACAGAATCGTCATGCCAGTTTTTCATAAACAAGCCAATAACTTCATAACCTTGCTCCTTTAACAGATAAGCAGCAACGCTTGAATCTACACCTCCCGAAAGTCCTACTATTACTCTTTTCATAATGCAAAATTAAGAAATAAAAAAAAGCAACCTATTAAAGTTGTTATTATAAATTGTTATACTAATTATAGGTTTTAGCTATTGTTTAATTGGGTTTTTACTGTAAGTAGTATAGTCTTTTTCTTCTTTAAATTTACCATCTTCATAGTATTTCCAGATACCATGCTTTTGGTCGTTTTTATAATTCCCTTCTGCAAGTAACTCTCCTTTGTCATTATAGTATTTAGAAAGCCCATGCAAAAGCCCATTTTTATATGTAAACTCTTTTACAACTATACCTTTTGGTGAATACCAAGTAGAAATACCATCTATTTTACCATCAACATAAATTGATTTCTCTGCAATTTTACCATCTTCATAATATACAAACTTCTCTCCTTCTAAAAGTCCTTTATTATTATAAAACTCTGTAGACAAAATACCTTTTGATTTATTATGGTAATAAACCCACTTTCCAATGAAGAGTTTATCTCTCATCATTCCTTCACTAATAAGTTTGCCTGTTGAAGCATAAAATTTTACTGTAATAGTATCATCATTTGGATTGAATTCTCGTGTAGCACTAAGCTTACTCTTTTTTTCAACAAGCTTATAAAATTTAAAAATTCCTACTTCCTTACCATGATCAAAAGTACCTTCATAACGCGGTTGGTCAGTACCTTCAAAGTTCTTTTTCCATAGGCCATGACGCTCTCCGTTTGCATCTAGCTGATTAATACTCTGCGCATTAACATTTGTTAAAATTAATGTTAAAATTATAACGAAATATATTTTTTGTTTAATCATTCTCTAAATTTGTTAGACAAAATATTTATTTTAACTCTTTTTAAAAACTCAAAAAAATGAAAATTATTTCAAAAATCTCAAAAATCACACCAATATTAGCACTAGTGGTATTGATGTTATCATGCAGTGATGATGATGTTAACACTCAACAAGAGTTCAACATTGTTGAAACTGCATTAGCAAGCCCAAATTTAAGCAATCTTGTGGCTGCTTTACAAGCTGCTGATGGAAATTTAGTAAATGTTTTAAGTGGTGAAGGTCCATTTACAGTTCTTGCACCAACAAACGAAGCATTTGCAACTTTTTTATCAGATAATGGTTTTGCAAGTTTAAGCGAAGTACCTACTGATGTACTTTCTAAAATTTTATTAAACCATGTTATCTCTGGAAATGTAACTTCAACAGATTTAATTTCTGCTGGATCTGGATATGCAAATACAAGTGCAACAGGTCCAGGAAATAATAATTTAAGCTTATATTTTAATACTACAAATGGTGTAAGATTTAATGGTGTATCATCCGTAACAAATGCTGATATTATGGCCACTAATGGTACTATTCATATAGTAGATGCTGTGATAGGTTTACCAACTGTTGTTGATTTTGCTTTAGCTAATCCAGCATTATCTAATTTAGTTGCCGCATTACAATCAGCAGATTCTCAATCGCCATCACCAAATTTAATAGGTACTCTATCAGGAAACGGTCCTTTTACAGTTTTTGCACCAACTGATACTGCATTTGGAAATTTATTACTGGAATTAGACCCAAGTGGAAATACTACTTTAGGTGACATAGCTCCATCTACAGTTCAAGCAGTTTTAACATATCATGTAGTAGGTGCTAATGTAACTTCGTCGCAATTAAGTAGTGGAACTGTCTCTACTCTTGGTGGAAATGTTACTGTTAACGCAACAAATTTCACAATTACAGACCCAAATAATAGAGTTAGCAATATAATTACATCATTAGTAGATATACAAGCTGTAAATGGTGTAGTGCATGCAATTGACAAAGTGATTTTACCTCCACAATAGTGGAATATTGATTGTTTTTTACCTTTATTGATTAATTTAGTTAGCAAAGAAAAGCCTCTGAAATTCAGAGGCTTTTTGATTTATTATATTATATAATTATTTTTTCCTTTTTTGTTGCGCTTGTTTTTGTTGTTCTGCCTGCTCCATCATTTCTGCCATTTTCTTCTGAAAACGATTTTGCTTTTTAGGTTTCGCTTTATTTACTTGTATTTGCGCATGAATTTTATCTTCATCTAGTATGTAGTTTTTAATCACTAACATAATACCAATACTAATAAGGTTTGAGATAAAGTAATACAAACTCAATCCTGATGCGTACTGATTAAAGAAAACCAACATTAATATTGGTGAGAAGTAAATCATAACCTTCATTATTTTACTCATATCTGGCATTCCTTCTTGAGTTGGTTGTGATGCCATTTGATCTCCTGTTGTCATTTTCATATAGAAGAAAATAGCAACTGCTGCCAATATTGGAAATAAACTTACGTGGTCTCCATAAAATGGTATGTTAAATGGTAAATTTGCAACAACATCATAAGATGATAAATCGTCTGCCCAAAGAAACTTTTTCTGACGTAAAGCAAACGCTGTCGGGAAAAACATAAACAATGCGTAGAATACAGGAATTTGCATTAATCCTGGTAAACATCCACTTAAAGGACTTGCTCCTGCTTTATTTTGCAGTGCCATTGTTTCTTGTTGTGCTTTTAATTTGTTGTCTTTATATTTTGCACGTATGGCATCTAACTCAGGCTTTAAAACTCGCATTTTTGCTTGAGATAAAAACTGCTTATATTGTACAAACGATAATAATATTTTAATTAAAATCGTCATTACAATAATTGCAATACCATAAGGCATAAATGAACTTAAAAAGCTAAATAATGGAATAAATAATGCTTTGTTTATCCAACCAAAAATTCCCCAACCAAAAGGAATACTTTCCTCTAAATCTTCATTGTATTGCTTAAGTATTTTACTATCTGTTGGACCAAAATACAGTTTTAATGACTCATTAATTTCTCCAGCTTGCGTTTGTAATGCAAATTTAGATTGAAACTGCTTGGTATAAACAGTATCGATATCTTCATTTTGCACTAAATCTTTAGAAATAAGTCTAGCACTTTTTATTGGTTTATCTGCAACTAATATTGTACTGAAAAAATGCTGTCTGTATGACAACCAATTAACATCAGTTTCTGTTTCTTCATCTTCTCCAGCTTGAGCTAATTTGTCAATCTTATTTTTATTGTCATGTTGGTAGGTTAAACGCGTATAACGGTTTTCGTAACTTATACTTTGATCATGACGTTTAGTTTTAAGCTTCCAATCTAAATTTACGTCTTGTGATGTATTAATTACATTATTCAATCCTTGAGAACGGATTGTGAAATTCATCATATAATTATTTGGAAGAATCTCATAACGATACTCTAAAAACTCACTTTCAGATACTTTTAGTTTCATTGAAACTACTGTATTTTCACCATTTTTAGTAACCGTTGGTTGAAAGTATAAATCTTGAGTATTTAAGTTTCTGTTATCTGTTGTTGCAAACGACAGATTAAATGCTGTGTTTTTATTATTAATTAAGTAAATAGGAACAGAATCATAATCTACAAACTCGTTTAATTTAACTTCAGACAAATAACCACCTCTATTATTGAACTTTAAAGTTAACACACCATTTTCAACAGTCGTAACATTATCTGTAGCTGAAGGTAATGTAGATGCATAAGCAAAGGCTCCTAATTTATTTTTTAAACTTAAAAGCTTTAATGAGTCTGCTGCCGAAGTGTTTGAATAATCACTAGCTGTTGTTTCAAAAGTGTCTTTTTTCTTTTTAGCTTCGTTAGCTTTCTCTTTAGCTTCAACTTGCTCTTGTTTTGCTTTTTCAGCTGCTAATTCTTCAGGAGTTGGCTGATTTTGCCAAAGCATAAATAATAATATCCCAAAGATTAATATAAATCCGATGGTGGAGTTAAGATCAAATTTTTTTTCTTCCATGTATTCTGTTCGTTCAGTTTAATAAGGTTCTTTAAATCGCACACCAAAAACTTCTGGTGATTGTAAAAGAATGTGAATAGTGTATCAAAAAACTATCCAATATTAATTTTGTGCCATACTGACACTATTTTTGTCTTTTTTAAAATTTAATGCTGCTTTAACAAATGCCACAAATAATGGATGTGGATTTGCAACAGTACTCTTATATTCAGGATGATACTGCACGCCTACAAACCAATTATGAGTTGGTATTTCAACAATTTCAACCAAATTTGTGTCAGGATTAAATCCTGTTGCTATCATTCCTGCTTCTTCAATTTGCTTCTGATAATCGTTATTAAATTCATAACGGTGTCTATGACGCTCTTTTATATTTTCTGTTTTATATATGTCTTTAGCAAGGCTTCCTTCAGTAAGTTTACAATCCCAAGCACCTAAACGCATAGTTCCTCCTTTATCTGTAATTGTTTTTTGAGATTCCATTAAATCAATAACAGGATGTTCGGTATCAGCATCCATTTCGGTAGAATTAGCATTTTTCAATCCAAGCACATTACGTGAATACTCAATAACTGCCATTTGCATACCTAAACAAATTCCAAAAAACGGAATATTGTGTTCCCTTACATATCGTACAGCTTCAATTTTACCTTCAATACCTCTTTCTCCAAAACCTGGAGCAACTAATACACCATGCAAATGCCCTAATTTTTTAGCTACATTTTTTGGTGTTAAATATTCAGAGTGTATCGACTCTACTTTTACTTTTACTTCGTTTTCTGCGCCTGCATGAATAAAAGCTTCTAGTATAGATTTATAAGAATCTTGTAACTCTACGTATTTACCAATAAGCCCAATAGTGACTTCACCTTTTGGGTTTTTATGACGCTCTAAAAACTGATTCCATTGTGTTAAGTTAGGCTCATCACTTTTAAGATTTAGCTTTTTAAGCACAACCTTATCTAAACCTTCATCTAACATTAAATTTGGCACATCGTAAATGGTTGACGCATCAATAGATTGTATGACAGCTTCTTCGCGTACATTACAAAACTTAGCAAGTTTACTTCTTAAATCTTCAGGTAATTCATGCTCTGTTCTGCAAACTAAAATATCAGCCATCACTCCACTTTCCATCAATGTTTTTACACTGTGTTGTGTTGGTTTTGTTTTTAATTCGCCAGCAGCAGATAGGTAAGGAACAAGAGTTAAATGAATTACAATTGCATTGTTTTCACCTAAGTCCCATTTTAGCTGACGTACAGCTTCAATATATGGTAACGACTCAATATCACCAACAGTACCTCCAATTTCTGTGATAACTATATCATAATCGCCAGATTTTCCTAAAATCTGAACACGATGCTTTATCTCGTCTGTAATATGCGGAATAACCTGAACTGTTTTCCCAAGAAACTCGCCACGACGTTCTTTTTCAATAACGCTTTGGTAAATACGACCTGTAGTAACGTTGTTAGACTGGCTTGTTGGCACATTTAAAAAACGCTCATAATGACCTAAGTCTAAATCGGTTTCGGCGCCATCATCAGTAACATAGCACTCGCCATGCTCGTAAGGATTTAAAGTTCCTGGATCGACATTAATGTAAGGGTCTAATTTTTGAATTGTAGTTCTATAACCTTGTGCTTGAAGTAATTTGGCTAAAGACGCTGCGATAATCCCTTTACCAAGTGAGGATGTTACACCTCCAGTTACAAATATGTATTTTGTAGTCGTTGTCATGTTGCGTTGTTAAACGCAGGCAAATTTACAAAATTTAAATAGTTATTATGGTATCATTTTTTAGTTAATTAATCATGAAATAGCAATTATGATAAAAGCAAAACAAAACTTCACTTAGCAAAATGTTTTTTACAAACTCATTCAGAGTGATGCTTTACTCATTAAAAGGGTTAGTTAACTAATTGTTCATTTTAAATTATATAATTGATGTATAGGTTTGATGTATATAAACAATCTAAAATCAATTATTATGAACTCTCAATTTAACTTAAACATTAAAACACCTTGCTCAGAAAACTTCAATAAATTTTCGCCAACTCCAGGAGGCGGATTTTGTGGCTCTTGTAAAAAAGAAGTTATTGACTTTACAAAAATGAATGCTCAAGAAACTATCACGTATTTTAAAAATCATAGTACTCAAAATACTTGCGGAAGATTTAAAAATACTCAACTAAAAACTTATACACAGAAGAGAAAAAAGCTAAGCTTTTTGAGTAGTGTTGGCATTGCATGCTTATCAGTACTTTCAATATTTACTGCACAAGCTCAAGATACTAAAAAACAGAAAGTGTCATTAGACAGCAATACTAAAGAGGTTAACGTTTCTGAGTTTCAAAAAAGCTTTATTGTAAAAGGAAATGTCTCAGACGAATCTATACCATTACCAGGTGTTAATATTCTTTTAGAAGGCACAACAACAGGTACAACAACCGATTTTGATGGCAATTTTCAATTTCCTATAAAACTTAAAAAAGGAGATGTTTTAGTCTTCAGCTATATTGGAATGGAATCGCAAAAAGTAACAATTATGAATGAAAACTCTGCTAGTAACATTGAGTTAAAAATTGACATGAAAATGGACTCATGCTTTATTATGGGTAAAGTTGCTGTAAAAGAAGTTTATAAATCTAAAAGAAATTAATAAAAATAGCTTCTTATGAAAAATGTATTCGCTTACTTTTTTATTTTCTTTATTAGTATAGGTTATGCACAAGTATCAGATTTTAATACTGTTAACTTTACTAGAGCTGATAATATTGCCAAATTAAATGAAGGCTACAGCTTAGAAAATCTTCCTCTACTTGCGCATAATCTTACTTACAACTTACCAACAGATGTAGAAAAATTCAGAGCAATTTACACTTGGGTTTGTAACAATATAAAAAGTGACATAAGACAAGATGATATAGTTACAAACAAAAGAAAGAAGCTTAAAAACGATAGCATTGCTTACATAAAATGGAATAATGAATACAAAAAAATTGCTTTTAAAAAACTATTAAAACATAAGAAAACCATGTGTACAGGTTATGCTTATTTAATAAAAGAGTTATGTTTTTTAGCCAACATTGAATGTAAAATTATAGATGGTTATGGAAGAACCGTAAACTCAAATGTAGACGCATTAGATTTGGCAAATCATTCATGGAATGCAGTAAAACTGAATAACAAATGGTATTTGTGTGATGCAACATGGTCTAGTGGATATTCCTCTAATAGAATTTTTATTAAAGATTATAATGATGGCTACTTTTTAACAGACCCTGTTTTATTTGCAAAAAATCATTATCCACTAGACAAAAAATGGTTGCTTTATAATACAACAACCGAAATGGATTTTGTTACCTCTCCTTTGGTTTATGGCGAAACTTTTGAGCACAAAATAATTCCTATAAGTCCACAACAAATGAGTGTGAAAACAAAAATAAATTCTGAAATTGATTTTAGTTTTAAAACACTTAAAGAAACAGATAACAATACTATTTCGCTAGTTTACTATCTAGGAATTAAAGAATATGCTTTCAGTATTTATGATGTTAAAAATGAAAATGGTTTTGTCGAATTTAAAAACAAATTCACAAAAAAGGGTTCGTACGATGTACATCTAAAAATAGGAAATGATGTAGTTGCAACTTATACTATAATGATAACAAAGAGTTAAGCTATAATTAATTTATGTTTTATTAACTACTATTAAATTACCTCAGAGTGAATCAAAACTAAAAAATTAATCTTCAACTTTTAAGTTATCTTTGCATCAAATTAGTACAGATGTCATTTAAAGATTTACACCTTAATAAGCCTATTTTAAAAGCCATTGAAGAGGCTGGCTATATAGATCCAACTTTAGTTCAAGAAAAAACCATCCCTTTGGTTTTAGAAAAAAAAGATGTGATTACCTCAGCACAAACAGGAACAGGCAAAACAGCTGCTTTTGCATTACCAATCTTACAATTATTATTCGATAAGCAAGATGCTCCTAAAAAAGGAAAAAAAATAAGAGCTTTAGTAATTAGTCCAACGCGTGAGTTGGCTGTACAAATTGGTGAGAATTTTAAAACTTATGGCAAAAACACAAACTTACGAAGTACAGTTGTTTTTGGTGGTACGAGCATAGAGCCTCAAATAGATGTATTAAAAAAAGGTGTCGATATTTTAGTCGCTACTCCTGGTCGTTTGCTCGATTTACATAAACAAGATTATATTAACCTCGACTATATTGAAATATTAGTACTCGACGAAGCCGATTTAATGTTAGACATGGGCTTTATTGATGATGTTAAAAAAGTAGAACGTTTATGTCCAGAGACTAAGCAAACCTTGTTGTTTTCGGCAACTATGCCTTTTAAAGTTGAACAACTGGCAAATAGTATTTTAAAGACGCCAGAGCGTATTGAAGTAACACCAACCTCATCTGCTGCCAAAGATGTAAGTCAGATATTATATTACGTACCAAAACGCAATAAAATTGAGTTGTGCCTGCACTTACTTCGTAATACTATTAAAGGTAGTATCTTAATTTTTAGACGTACTAAATTTGGCGTTGATAAGCTTGAACAAACCCTTATAAAAAACGGTTACAAAGTAGAAACCCTTCATGGTGATAAAGCCCAAAGTGATAGGCAAACAGCTTTAAACAAATTTAAAAATGGCTATGTAAATATATTGATTGCAACAGATGTTGCTGCTCGTGGTATAGATATTAACGAGTTAGATGCTGTTGTAAATTTTGATATGCCTAATGTACCAGAAACTTATGTACATAGAATAGGTAGAACAGGTCGTGCAGGAAATGTAGGAACTGCATATTCGTTTTGCTCTGCAGATGAAAAAGCATATATAAAAACCATACAGCAACTTATAAATGTTCAAATTCCTGTTGAAGATGAACATCCTTATCCATTAGATCCAAAAGCAAAGCCTATTGTGCACAAAAAACAAGGCAGCAAACATAAAAAAGGTCGTAAAGGAGAAGGTTCTAAAAAGAATAAAAAACGTTGGTATTAAACAATTAAAACTCCATACGCTTATTAAAATAATGCTTCAGTAATGGTACTTGTATAAATAGCATTACAGCACACATTAATATAGCATAAAATGAAGTTTGCGAAAATCTAAATCCAGATACAGCATTTGTTACTCTATTGTTAGAAAATATACTATAATCAATAGTATCAAACCAATTTTTGCTTTCTGGCTGAGTTCCAAAAACTGAAAAAGCAACTAATACAACTACACAACCAAAAAGAAAAATCCAAACTTTATTAGAAATAAGTGGTTTATAAACTGTTGTACTCGGTTTAGCAATAGCTTCAACCTGTGACATTACATGAGCTGTAAAGTTAAAAGAAGGCGTTTCTAAAGTCGCATCTTTCATAGCTTTATCAACTAATTTTTCGATATGTTTATCTACGTTCTCGCTCATATTGTTCAATAATTTCTGGTTCTAAATTCGCTTTTAAAATCGAGGTTAATTTTTTCCTGCTTCTAAAAAGCTTCACTTTTACATTGTTTGCAGTTAAGCCAACAACTTTTGCAATCTCGTCTAACGATTGCTCTTCAAAGTAGTATAAAGTTAGTAAAAAACTATCGTCTGGCGGCAATAATTCTAAACATGCTTTTATGGCTTGCTGTCGTTCTTCTTCAACCATATTCTCAAGAGCATTATCAATAGTTTTCACTTGATGCTCTGTGTACTCGTCAATAGCAACTTTAAGTTGTTCTTTTTTGTTTTTTTTCAATCTGTCTAAACAACTATTATAAGTCACTTTATAAATCCATGTCGAAAATTTTGAATCGCCTTTAAACTTGCTCAACGATTTAAACACTTTTATAAAAGTATCTTGCGCAACCTCTTCAGCCTCTTCTCTATTCTTCAACATTTTTAACGACAATGTAAACACTAAATCTTTGTAACGATCTACCAACACACTAAATGCGTTAGAGTCGCCAGCAATGATTTGATTGATGATTTTTTCGTCGTTGGTGGTCATTTGTATATAAAGACGACAACAGGTTGCTTAAGGTTACACATTTTTAATAAAAATATTTTTTTTTAATTTATCTGTAACCAAATTTTAAAACCTGTCGTCATAAGCTATGAACACATTAAAATTAATCAATTTAAAACGAACAATTATGGGATCAGAATTAATTATTATACCAGTAATATTTGGTGCAATTTTCGGAGTATTTTATTTATACTTCTCTACCAGAAACAAAGAGCGTTTGGCACTAATCGAAAAAGGTGCAGATGCTAGTATTTTTATGAAAGGCAAGCAGCAAGCTGCTCCTATTTGGAAAGTACTTATTTTAAACCTAGCTTTATTATTAATGGGTATTGGTATTGGTATTTTTATCGCTTCAATTTTACATTATAACTTAGGAGTTGATGACGATGTTGCCTATCCAGGAACTATTTTTTTAATGGCTGGTATTGGTTTATTTGCTGGCTTTACAATGACCAAAAATTTAGATAAAGAATAATCTTTACTAATCAACCTTAATAAAACTGCTATCCTAACCGATGGCAGTTTTTTTTTGATTTATTTTAGACTTAAGAATTGTATATTTATCACTTCAAATTAAAAAAATCTTCAAATGAAAAAAATTTTAATGCTTGTATGCATTGCTATAACAGTATCAGCTTGTAAAAAAGATCCAAAAACAAATTCAGAAACAGAGATGACAGTTTCGCCTACAGATTTTCAAACCGTATTAGATGCTTATCATGAAGAGAGTTTGCAGCTATATCCTTTAAATGCAACTTCTGCTGGAGACAATAGATATAACGATGTTTTTCCTAATGTGCTTTCAGAAGAATTTAAAGCTAAAGAAAAAGAGTTTTACACTGCTTTTAAGGAAAAGATTAGCTTTTTTAAGGATGCTGATTTAACAGAGAGTGAGCAATTGAGTAAGGCTATTTTAATTTGGGAATGCGATATGAATTTATCGCGATTAACCTTTAGAGAAGATTACACACCTATAAATCAAATGTGGACAGTACAACTCAGCATGGGACAATATGCAAGTGGTGAAGGCGCGCAACCTTTTAAAACTGTACAAGATTATAAAAATTGGCTAAAGCGTGTTGATGGCTATTTAGTTTGGATGGCTTATGCTAAAGAACGTATGACTGAAGGTATTGCTGCAGGACACGTATTACCAAAATCGTTAATTGAAAAAGTATTGCCTCAGCTAAAATCGTTAACAACAACAAATTTAGACGAGAACTTATTTTATTCGCCTGCAAAAAAATTTCCAGATAGTTTTTCGCCAGAAGACAAAAAAGAACTTACTGATGCTTATAAAGTTATGGTGTTAAACAAAATTGTACCAGCTTACCATCAGTTACACGATTTTATGAATACTACTTACCTTGAAGCTGGTCGTACAACTAGTGGTATTGCTAGCATACCAAATGGTGAAGCTTATTATAACCATCAAATAAAATTATATACAACTACAAATATGACTGCTGATGAAATTCATCAATTAGGATTAAGTGAAGTTGCTCGTATTTTATCTGAAATGGAAAAAGTAAAAACGCAAGTTGGTTTTAAAGGTGATTTAATTTCGTTTTTTGACCATGTAAGAAACAACAAAGCTTTAATGCCATTTACAAAACCACAACAGGTTATTGATAATTTTAATAAAATTCATGCAACCATGAAACCTCAAATAGATCGTTTATTCGATTTGCAACCAAAAACAGCTTTTGAAGTTCGTCGTACAGAAGCCTTTAGAGAAAATTCAGCAAGTGCAGAGTACAATCCAGGTTCTTTAGATGGTACACGTCCAGGTATATTTTATACACCAATACCAGATGCTACAAAATATAATGTGTTTTCTGACGAGTCGTTGTTTTTACACGAAGCCATTCCAGGACACCATTTTCAAATTTCATTACAACAAGAAAACCAAGATTTGCCAGCCTTTAGAAAAACGCTTTGGTATAGTGCTTATGGCGAAGGTTGGGCTTTATACTCTGAGTCGTTAGGAAAAGAGTTAGGCTTATATACAGACCCTTATCAGTATTTTGGAATGCTAAGCGCAGAAATGCATAGAGCTATACGTTTAGTAGTCGACACAGGAATACACTCTAAAGGATGGACACGCGAACAAGCTATTAAATACTCATTGCAAAATGAAGCAGAAAGCGAAGAAGGTATTATTTCAGAAATTGAGCGTTATATGGCTAATCCTGGACAAGCTTTATCATACAAAATAGGGCAACTTAAAATACGTCAGTTACGTGCAAAAGCAGAATCGGAATTAGGTGATAAATTTGATATTGCTCAATTTCATAACCAAGTATTAGAATCTGGTTGTTTACCATTAGCACTTTTAGAAACTAAAATTGATAAGTGGATAGCTTCAAAAAAATAAATCTTAAAAACCGACTTGTATAATTAAGTCGGTTTTTTTTAAACCAATTATTATGACACTACCTTGGCACATTTATCTTATGGCAGCAATATATATATTTGCTGGCATTATGCATTTTGTAAAACCAAAAGCGTACTTGCGTATCATGCCTCGCTATTTGCCATACCATAAATTATTGGTACAATTAAGTGGAGTTGCCGAAATTGGTTTAGGAATAGGCTTGTGTTTTGCAGCTACTAAAGATGCTGCTATATATGGTATTATAGCAATGCTAACGGTTTTTTTATTAGTGCATTTTTATATGCTCTCAGGCGAAAAAGAAGGTGCTGGCATACCAAAATGGATACTTATTTTACGTATACCTTTACAGTTTTTTTTAATGTATTGGGCATACTTTTACCTATAAAATTACGTAGAACTACGTATTGATTATTTGGTTTTTTAAAACTAACTTCGTTTAACTATCGATATAGATAATTGAAACAATCCATATCGTCGCATTAGCTGCAAGTAAAACGAAGTTACCGCAAACATTATTAAATGACTGATTTTTATAAATATATTTATTATCGAATTTACTCCTGGAATTATTATTTATGGAAGAATCGAAAAATGGCTGCATATA